>Ga0209181_10000016_pt1 | contig 235158 bp, 209 predicted proteins | sample MAT05_FD_187208 | JGI IMG/M metagenome (GOLD analysis project Ga0209181, IMG submission 187208) | Freshwater microbial communities from Lake Fryxell liftoff mats and glacier meltwater in Antarctica - MAT-05 (SPAdes) (version 2) | ecosystem: Environmental > Aquatic > Freshwater > Ice > Liftoff...
GGATGCGGATGTGCATCCGCGCTGCGCCCCCCTCGCGCCAGCAGCCACACGCTGGCCAGGTTGACCACCAGGCCGATCACCGCAACCAGCAGCGCGTCTTCGTAGTCCACCGAGCGCGGCGCGCGCAAGGCCGACACACCTTCGAAGGCCAGCCACACCGCCACGCCCAGCAGCAGGAGGCCGCTGGTGTACGCCGCCAGCACCTCGATCTTCCAGCCGCCAAAGGCAAAACCCGCCGGCCCGCCCTGCACTGCGCGGTGTGATGCGGCACGCAGCGACAGCCTGTATGCCAGCACCGCGCCACCCAGCGCCAGCGCGTGCGTGCCCATGTGCCAGCCGTCGGCCGTGAGCGCCAGTGAACCCGTCCACCAACCGGCCAGCAGTTCCACCGCCATCGTCATCAGCGTCAGCAGCGTCACCCAGGCCAGCGCCTTTTCTCGGCGCTGCTGGCCGTCATCTGCAAAGCTGTGGCTGTGGGCGAAGGGCCGCAGGTCGTGGGCGTGCATCGTCACACAGGGGTGTTCACGGCGCCTTGCTGACCGATGTCAAGGTGTAGTTGCCATCGACCTTTTCGGCCGTGAAGCGCACGCGGCTGCCGACCGCCAGGTCGTCCAGCCACTTCGGGTTGCTGACGCGGAAGACCATCGTCATGGGCGGCATGTCCAGGTTCTTGATCTCGCCGTGTTTGAGCGTGACCTTGGCTGCGGCCTTGTCGATCTTGGTGACCTCGCCCAACACCGGGTTGATGGGCGGCGGGCCCTGGGCCCAGACGGCCGTGGCCAGCAAGGCCGTGGCCAACAGGAAAGTGATGCGTTTCATGGTCAGACTCCTTTTGTCAAGCAACAGATGGGGGCGACCAGCGCTTCCTACAATGCCCGCACCTTACACGAGCCGCCGGAGCGCGACCATGGGCCAGCCCCCCTCAGCCACCACTTCGCCCCCAGCCGATGTAGACCTGTCCCACATCACGCCACGCGACCAGGCCGAGATCCTGGCTCAGGCGTTGCCCTACATCCGCAAGTTCCATGGCAAGACACTCGTCATCAAGTACGGCGGCAACGCCATGACCGACCCGGCGCTGCAGCAGGACTTTGCCGAGGACGTGGTCCTGCTCAAGCTCGTGGGCATGAACCCCATCGTGGTGCACGGCGGCGGGCCGCAGATCGACGACGCGCTGGCCAAGATCGGCAAGAAGGGCACCTTCATCCAGGGCATGCGCGTCACCGATGAAGAGACGATGGAAGTCGTGGAATGGGTCCTGGGCGGCGAAGTGCAGCAGGACATCGTCGGCCTCATCAACGCCGCCGGGGGCAAGGCCGTGGGCCTGACCGGGCGTGACGGCGGGCTGATCCGCGCCCGCAAGCTGAAGATGCTGGACAAGGACGGCACCGAACACGACATCGGCCAGGTCGGCGAGATCACCGCCATCGACCCGAGCGTGGTCAAGGCGCTGCAGGACGACCAGTTCATCCCCGTCATCAGCCCCATCGGCTTTGGCGAGAAGAACGAGTCCTACAACATCAACGCCGACCTGGTCGCGGCCAAACTGGCCACCGTGCTGAAGGCCGAAAAACTGCTGCTGCTGACCAACATCCGCGGCGTGCTCGACAAGGCCGGCGCACTGCTGACCGACCTGAGCGCGCGCGAGATCGACGAACTCATTGCCGACGGCACCATCGGCGGCGGCATGCTGCCGAAGATTGCAGGCGCGCTGGACGCTGCCAAAAGCGGCGTCAATGCGGTGCACATCATCGACGGGCGGGTGCCGCATGCGATGCTGCTGGAGATCCTGACGGATCAAGCCTACGGGACGATGATCCGATCGCATTGATGCAGGCGCCGCGATTGGCGCGTCCGCGCGTCTGGCTCTTCGACCTGGACGACACGCTGCACGACGCGTCCAGCGCGTCGATGGGTGAACTGCATGTGTCGATGGGCCAGTACATCGAAGAAAACCTCGGCATCAGCAAGGCCGAATCCGACGCGCTGCGCCGCCAATACTGGCAGCGCTACGGCGCCACGCTGCTGGGCCTGGTGCGCCACCACGGCATCAAGCCGGCGCACTTCCTGCACCACACGCACCTGCTGCCCGGGCTGGAAGCGCGGGTGCGCGGCCATGCGGCCGACATCGCGGCGCTGAAGCGCCTGCGCGGGCGCAAGTTCATCCTGACGAATGCGCCGATGGCCTATGCGCAACGTGTGCTGGGTGTGCTGGGCATCGGCCATCTCTTCGACGGCGTGCTGGCGATCGAAGACATGCACATGTTCGGCGAACTGCGCCCCAAGCCCGACGCCCGGATGCTGCGCTGGGTGGCCGCGCGGCTGGGTGTGGCGCCGTCGCAGTGTGTGCTGGTCGAAGACACGCTGGTGCACCAGAAGGCCGCGCGGCGCGTCGGCATGGGCACGGTGTGGATGCAGCGCTGGCTGCCCGCGCGCGTGGCGCGGCGGCGGCGCAAACCGGCTTATGTGGACCGGCGCGTGAGCCGTTTGCGCGACTTGCTTTGAGGCAGCACGGCGGGGTCCTGCAACTTTTCCGGCAACCGGGCCAGGCAAGGCTGGCCGCGGCAGACGTCCACCAGCGCGGCGGCCATCGGCGGCATCAGCACTTGTGCTTGACCTTTCGCCTGCGCCTGCGCACCGCCCCAGCCCAGCACCACGAGCACGATGATGCCCAGCAGCGCTGTCGCCATGAAACGAGCCAGGATCCACACCAGTTTTGACATGGCTGAAGACTACGGCGCGCGCCCGGAGTTCGCGTCACCCAGATGGGCGACAACGCCTACATCCGATGGCCTATGCCGATGGGCTTTCGCCGTGCCGATGGGCTTTCGCCGTGCCGCCGGGCGGTCGCCGTGCCGCTGCGCAGATGCCGTGCCTTCAGGCCTGCAGCCCCAGGTTGCGCGCCACCACCACGGCTTCGGTCCGGTTGCGCGCCTGCAGCACGCGCAGGATGGCGGCGATGTGGATCTTCACCGTGCCTTCCGTCAGGCCCAGTTCGCGCGCGATCAGTTTGTTGGGCTGGCCGCGCATGAGGCAGCGCAACACATCCAGCTGGCGCGGCGTCAGACCGCTGGCGTCCGGGCGCGGCGGCGGTGCGCCGTGGCGCAGGTCGGCCAGCGCCTGCGCCGGCATGTAGGTGCCGCCACCCAGCACCAGCCGCAGCGCCTGCTGCAGCACTTCTGGCGCTTCGCTCTTGGGCAGGAAGCCGACGGCACCGGCCGACAGCGTCGCGCGGATGACCACCGGGTCGTCCTCGCCCGAGGCCACGGCCATGGGCACCTGCGGGAACAGCAGACGCAACCGGCGCAGGCCATCGACACGGTTCATGCCGGGCATGTGCAGGTCCAGCAGCGCGAGCTGCGGGGATTCGGTCTGCAGCAGGTGCAAGGCGCTCGCGTAGTCAGCCGCTTCCAGCACGTGCGCATCGGGTGCGACGAGCAACAGCGTGCGCTTGAGCGCGTCGCGCACCATCGGGTGGTCGTCGGCGATGAGAACTTTCATGGCGGTGCTTTCAGGATGATTCGGCAGGGTCGGGCAACTGCTGTTCCAGCCAGGCGCGCAAACGTGCTGGCGACACGGGTTTGATCAGCACGACAGCACCCGCAGGCAGCGCCGCACGCAAGCCGTCGGGCGTGGTTTCGCCGCTGATCCACAGCACCGGCACGGCGCGGCCCCAGGCGGCTTGCAGGCGCCGGACTTCGTCGGCGCCGCTCTTGCCGCCGTTCTGGCCGCCTTTCTGGCCATCCGCCAGCCGCAGGTCGGCCACCAGCGCATGGGGCGCATCCTGCGGCTGAGGCAGGCGCTGCAGCAGATCGGTGGCGTTGGCGGCATCGACCACGCGACAGTCCCACAGCTGCAGCAGCCTGCGCGTGGCGTCGCGCACGTCGACGTCGTCTTCCAGCACTGCCACCAGCAGGCCGGCCAGGCGGCGCATCTGCAACCGCATCTGCAGCCGGGCCGCGGCCACCGCCAGCGGTGCCACCCCGGCAGGCGCCAGGCCTTCGACGAAGAACACGCTGCCGCGGCCCGGTCTTGAATGCAGCGCCACGCGCAGCTGCAGCAGGCGCACCAGGCGCTGCACGATGGCCAGGCCCAGGCCTTGGCCGGGGTTGCCGATGGGCGGGTCCGTGCGCTGATTCCTGCGCTCGTTGCTGATTTGGAAGAACTCGTCGAAGACCCGCTCCTGGTCGGCCGGCTCAATGCCCACGCCGCTGTCCCAGACCTCGATGCGCAGGTGGCTTTCGCCGTCCGCCGACGTGCGCGGTCTGCAGGCCAGCAGCACGCCGCCGCGTGGGGTGTGGGCCACGGCGTTCGCCAGCAAATTGCGCAGCACACGCTCCAGCAGCACGGGGTCGGTGACGGTCATTGCCGCCGGGTCGGCGATGTGCACCGCCAGCCGCAGCCCGCGCGCTTCGGCCTGCGGCGCCCATTCCTGCGCCAGGCGCTGCAGCAGCGGCGCCAGAAGCACCGTGTCCCACTGCGGCAGCACGGCGCCGGCGTCCATGCGCGACACGTCCAGCAAGGCGGCAAACAGGGCGTCAAGCGCCGCCAGCGTGGCCTGCATGCGATCAGCGATTTCGGCTTGAGCGGGCGCCAGCGGGCCCGCCCGCAAGGCCGCCGTGTACAGGCCCAGCGCGTGGGCGGGCTGGCGCAGGTCGTGACTTGCGGCAGCCAGGAAGCGCGCCTTGGCCTGGTCGGCGGCTTCGGCGGTGGCCTGGGCCTGCTGCATCTGCTGGCGCGCCTCATCCAGTTGCGCACCGTGCTCGGCCAGCCGCTGCTGCAGCACCTGGCGCTGGGCCTGGCTGGCCCGCAGCGCGCGCAAGGTCACTTCGATCGCCAGCAGCGCAAGCGCCAACACCAGCAGCGACAGGGCGGCGGCCAGCCACTCTGGCAATACGTCGCGCCCGAACCAGGCCGCCGAAGCCAGTGCCAGCAGCGCGCAAGCGGTCACGATGAGCCCAGCCCTCCGCTGCCGCGCCCCGGCCAGGAGCGCGATAAAGCCAAGCGCCCCGACCGCGCCGCTGATCCACCCTGCCGCACCGTCTGCAAGCCGCACGCGCACTCTCCTGGCTGACCCCGCCGGCGGATTGTGGCGGGGCGCGGTGCTGTGAGAGGGTGCAAGCCGCCCCTCCCGGCATCGGCCAAAGGGCTTACACAAAGCCATCCAGGCAGCGATGTAGGTCAGTGTTTACCTGCAAGAGAACCCCCGGGGGCGCTGTGCAAGAATGATTGTGGGTTGGGTGTCCGGCCCGCCCCGCCAGCCTGAGCCGCCACGCTTCCGCGCGGTCCAGCACCTCCTCCCTCCCCTGCCGCCGCCGATGCCCGCCCTGCCCGCAGCCCTGCCCCCGGACAGCGTTCCTGACGCGGCTGCAGAGCCGTCAGCCCCGGCACGCAAGCGCCCCAAACCCGGCGAACGCCGTGTGCAGATCCTGCAGACCCTGGCCAGCATGCTGGAACAGCCGGGCGCAGAACGCATCACCACGGCCGCGCTGGCCGCCAAGCTGAGCGTGAGCGAGGCGGCGCTGTACCGCCACTTCGCCAGCAAGGCGCAGATGTTTGAAGGGCTGATCGAGTTCATCGAGACCACCGTCTTCACGCTCGTCAACCAGATCGTCGAACGCGAACCCTCACCGGCCGTGCAGGCGCAGAAGATCGCCACCGTGCTGCTGCAGTTCAGCGAAAAGAACCCGGGCATGGTGCGGGTGATGGTGGGCGACGCGCTGGTGTTTGAACACGAACGGCTCAATGCGCGCATGAACCAGTTTTTCGACCGCGTCGAATCGCAACTGCGGCAGAGCCTGCGCGCGGCGGCGGAAAGCGCCGGCTCCAGCACGCCCACCGTGGATTCGCAGGCGCTGGCGTCGGCGATCACATCGCTAATCGTCGGCCGGCTGCAGCGTTATGCGCGGTCTGGCTTTAAACGCCTGCCCACCGAACACCTGGAACCGGCCCTGCAGCGCTTGGCCGGCTGAGGGGCTGACGGGCTGAGGGGCCGACCGCCGTGGTGATGGAAATCGTGGCCGGCGGCGCCCGGCTGCTGTTGTTGCCCGGGCGCGCGGCTTACCTGCCGGAAGCGGGCGCGCTGCTGATCGCTGACGCGCACATTGGCAAGGCGGTGTCCTTCCGCAAGCTGGGCGTGCCGGTGCCGGGCGGCACCACCGTTGAAACCTTGCGCCGGCTGGACGCCCTGCTGCAGGCCAGCGGCGCGCAACACATCGTCTTCCTGGGCGACCTTTTGCATTCGGTGCACGCCCGCGCCGCAGAGACCGTGGAAGCGGTCGCGCGCTGGCGTGCCGGGCACCCGCGCCTGCAGCTGACACTGGTGCGCGGCAACCACGACAGCCACGCCGGCGACCCGCCTGCCGACTGGGGTGTGCAGTGTGTCGACGAGCCCTTCATGCTGGCCGGCCTGGCGCTGTGCCACCACCCGGACACCGCTGCAGCGGCCTACGTGCTGGCGGGCCATGTGCACCCGGCCGCGCTGGTTGGCGGGCGCACGCGCGAGCGCTTGCGCCTGCCCTGCTTCCACTTCGGGCCCGCGGTGGGCGTGCTGCCGGCCTTTGGCGAATTCACCGGCATGCACACGTTGCCGCACGGCCCGCAGGACCGCGTGTACGTCACCACCGGCGACGTGGTGCGCGAAATCCCGCACCTACACTGGGCAGCATGAACATCGCCTTTGAACACCTGCTGGTGCGGGCCGAATCGCTGCTGGCCCGGCTTGAAGTGATCCTGCCGCATGCGGCCACCGCACCCGACTGGGCGGCTTCCGTCGCCTGGCGCTACCGCAGGCGCGGCAGTGCGGGGGTGCTGGAGCCGGTGCGCCACGTCTCCAACATCCGCCTCGTCAATCTGAAAGAAGTCGAGCCGCAGAAAGAACGCCTGCTGCGCAACACCGAGCAGTTCTTGGCCGGCCGCGGCGCCAACAACGTGCTGCTGACGGGTGCGCGCGGCACGGGGAAGAGCAGCCTCATCAAGGCCTGCCTGAACGAGTTTTCATCCAAGGGCCTGCGGCTGATCGAGGTTGACAAGGCCGACCTCGTGGACCTGCAGGACATCGTCGATCTGGTGGCAGAACGGCCCGAAAAATTCATCGTCTTCTGCGACGACCTGAGCTTCGACGACAACGAGCCCGCCTACAAGGCGCTGAAGAGCGTGCTCGACGGCAGCGTGGCGCAGGCCAGCGACAACCTGCTGATCTACGCCACCAGCAACCGCCGCCACCTGCTGCCCGAATACATGAAAGAGAACCTCAGTTACCAGCACACCGAAGACGGCGAAGTGCACCCCGGCGAAGGCGTGGAAGAAAAAATTTCGCTGAGTGAACGCTTCGGCCTGTGGATCAGCTTCTACCCCTTCACGCAGGCCGAATACCTGGCGATTGCGGCGCAGTGGTTGCGGTCATTTGGTGTGGCTGAAGCGGCGATCACCGCCGCGCGGCAGGAATCTCTGGTGTGGGCGCTGGAGCGCGGCTCACGTTCGGGCCGTGTGGCGCAGCAGTTTGCCAAAGACTATGCGGGGCGTCACGGTGGATGAACGGGTGCCCGTCGATGTCGCCGTCGGGGTCCTGATCGACGGCCAGGGCCGCTTCCTGCTGACATCACGCCCCGCCGGCAAGGTTTACGCCGGCCACTGGGAATTCCCGGGCGGCAAGGTCGAAGCCGGTGAGTCCATCGAAGACGCACTGCGGCGTGAACTGCAGGAAGAACTCGGCATCACCATCGGCCCTGCCGCGCCCTGGAAGATCGAGCTGATGGACTACCCGCACGCCCGCGTGCGGCTGCACTTCTGCAAGGTCTTTGCCTGGCACGGCGACTTCGAAATGCGCGAAGCCCAGTCCATGGCCTGGCAGACGCTGCCGGTGGTGGTCAGCCCGGTTCTGCCGGGCACCGTGCCCGTGCTGGCGTGGTTTGCCAGCGAGCGCGGCTTCAGCGGGCCCACCCACTAAACTGGGGGCATGCAACCCGATTGGCTCGACAGCATCAAGTGGGACAAGGACGGCCTCGTGCCCGTCATCGCGCAGGAAGCCACCAGCGGCGACGTGCTGATGTTTGCCTGGATGAACCGCGACGCCCTGCGGGCCACGAATGAACGCGGCCAGGCCGTGTACTGGAGCCGCTCGCGCCAACGCCTGTGGCACAAGGGCGAGGAGTCCGGCCACTTCCAGACCGTGCACGACATCCGCATGGACTGCGACAACGACGTGCTGCTGATCACCGTCACCCAGCACGGCCACGACCCGTCGATTGCCTGCCACACCGGCCGCCACAGCTGCTTTTACCAGCGCCTGACGGCTGCTGGCTGGCAGGCCGCAGAGCCCGTGCTCAAAGACCCGGGAGCGATCTACCGATGAGCACCGACAGCAGCCACAACAACAGCCGCGACAGCCTGGACCGCCTGGCCGCAGTGATTGAAAGCCGCAAGCCACAGGCCGGCGGCGACCCCGACAAAAGTTATGTCGCGCGCTTGTTTTCCAAAGGCACCGACGCCATCTTGAAGAAGATCGGCGAAGAAGCCACCGAAGTCGTCATGGCGGCCAAGGACGGCGACCGCGCGCGCATCGTCGGCGAAACCGCCGACCTGTGGTTTCATTCGATGATCGCGCTGGCCGCCTTTGACCTGAAGCCCGCCGACGTGCTGGCTGAGCTGGAACGTCGTGTGGGCCTGTCGGGTTTGGATGAATTTGCGCTGCGCAAGGTGCAAACACGTGAAGGAGATGAAGGATGAACAACGTCGTGGTGCCAGGGTCCACCGCTAACACCGACAGCAGCGGCCTGCGGATGTTGACGCACGTCCTCTACGGCCTGCACACGCTGTCTTGGTTCTCAGCCGGCGTGTTCTCAGTGATCGCGATGGTGATCAACTACGTCAAGCGCCCTGACCTGCCGGACGACCTTTACCGCAGCCACTTCCGCTGGCAGGCGCGCACCTTCTGGTTCACGCTGTTGTGGCTGGCACTGACCTGGCCGCTGTGGTTGATCTTCGTCTTTCCGGGTTGGGCCGCGTGGTCGCTGGTGGGCCTGTGGTACCTGTACCGATTCATCCGCGGCTGGTGGAACTTTGCTGAAGGCCGGCCGATGCCGATGCCGGGGTGAATGGGCGTTGAATGATGAGCATGGATCCCAGTTGCATCTTTTGCAAAATCGTCGCCGGTCAGATTCCGTCGACAAAGGTCTTTGAAGACGGGGAACTGCTCGCCTTCCACGACATCCACCCTTGGGCGCCGGTGCATGTACTCATCATTCCCAAGGCCCACATCGCCACTTTGGCCGACGTCGGGCTCGAGCACGACGCACTGCTGGGCCGCATGTTGGGCCTGGCGCCACGCCTGATGAAGGAACTGGGTGTGGTGAATGGGTTCAGAACGCTCGTCAACACCGGGCCTGACGGCCACCAGGAGGTCTATCACCTGCACATGCACGTGATCGGCGGCCCCCGGCCCTGGGCCAAGGGTTGATATAGGCGCGACGTGGGTGGGGTCACGGGCCCTGACCCGTCCGCCTCGTAGAATTGCAGGCTCAGCCTTTCCTAGGAGAAGTGATCATGGGTTCATTCAGCATCTGGCATTGGCTGATCGTGTTGCTGGTTGTCGTGGTGATCTTCGGCACCAAGAAATTGCGCAACATCGGTTCTGACCTTGGCGGCGCCGTCAAGGGTTTCAAGGATGGCATGAAGAGCGGCGGTGAAACACCCGACGCCGACGCGGCCGTGCCGCCTGCGCAGCAGGTGTCCACCGCCAAACGCGTGGACCCGAACACGGTGGACGTCGAAGCCAAGACCAAGAGCTGATGGCCAAAGATCTGGTGGCAAAAAAGCGGGTGACTGCACCGTGACTGCATGATCGACTTCGGTTTCGACAAGATCGCCCTCATCGGCGCCGTGGCGCTGATCGTCATCGGGCCCGAGAAGTTGCCCAAGGTGGCCCGCACGGTGGGCCACCTGTTCGGCAAGGCGCAGCGCTATGTGGCCGATGTCAAGGCCGAGGTCAACCGCTCGATCGAACTCGATGAACTGAAGAAGATGCGCACGCAGTTTGAAGACGCCGCGCGCAATGTCGAACAGACCGTGAGAAACGAGGTCAACGAAGCCAAGTCGTCCTTCGACACCGACTGGAACAGCGCCACGGCGAGCACCTCTTCCATCGGCTACGACGGCGGCCACACCGAAGCGCTGGCCCCGCCGCCACCCAGCTACAGCCGGCCGAAGAAAAACTGGCGCCTGAAAAAAGGCGCCATGCCGCAGTGGTACAAAAACCGCCAGGGCATCCGCACCAAGGCCTTGTCGGGTGCAGCGCGTGTGGCACGCTTCAGGCCGCCCGGGGTGAAAGCACCCTGATGGCTGATGCAGAGAAGAAAGACGAACTCGAAGGCACCGAGGCCCCGTTCGTTTCGCACCTGGTCGAACTGCGTGACCGGCTGATCCGCGCCGTCATCGCCATCGCCTGCGCCTTCGCCGTGCTGGCCTTCTGGCCCGGCCCGTCGGGCCTGTACGACCTGTTGGCCGCGCCGCTGGTGGCGCACCTGCCCAAGGGCGCGACGCTGATCGCCACCAACGTCATATCGCCAATCCTGGTGCCCCTGAAGATCACGCTGATGGCGGCCTTCATGGTGGCGCTGCCGGTGGTGCTGTACCAGGTCTGGGCCTTCGTCGCGCCGGGTCTGTATTCGCATGAAAAGCGCCTGGTGCTGCCACTGGTGGTGAGCAGCACCTTGCTCTTCGTGGCTGGCGTGGCGTTCTGCTATTTCCTGGTGATCCCGGGCATGAGCAAGTTCATCCAGGCCTTTGCGCCCACCAGCATCACCGCAGCACCTGACATCGAGCAGTACTTCGGCTTTGTGCTGACGCTGTTTCTGGTGTTTGGCATTGCCTTTGAAGTGCCGATCGCCGTCATCGTGCTGGCGCGCATGGGCATCGTGAGCATTGCGCAGCTGAAGCAGGCACGCGGCTACTTCGTCGTCGGCGCCTTCATCGTGTCGGCGGTGGTGACACCGCCCGACGTGATCTCGCAGCTGGCGCTGGCGATCCCGATGTGCATCCTGTATGAGGTGGGCATCATCGCGGCGCAGATGTTCATCAGGCACACGAAGGCGCCCGACAGCGAAGGCGCCGCGCAGGACAAGCCGGCCGGCTGAAGCCTGTCAGCCTCAGATTCAGCCGCGGATTCAGCGGCGGATTCAGCGGCAGATTGTGCGGCGGCGTATGGCGCAGTCCGCCAGTCCGCCAGCCCGCCCGCCAGCACCAAGGCCCATGAAGCGGGCTCGGGCACCGCACCATTGCGCAGGGTGAATGTATCCGAGCACCTGGAGAACCCCCGGGTTACGTGATGATTCCGTGTCCCGCGCTCAACGCACCCAGGTGTTGAGCTGAATGATCGGCAGCAACACCGCCAGCATGATCAGCACCACCACGATGCCCATGCCGACGATGAGCAGCGGCTCCAGGATCGTGGCTGCGCCCATCGCCCGGCGTTGCACTTCGGCCGACATCTGCACCGACGCCCGTTGCAGCATCAGCGGCAATTGCCCCGTCTGTTCCCCCAGCCGCGCGAACATCGACAGCAGTCCCGGAAAGCGCTTCTTGGCCGCCAGGGCCGAGGCCAAAGGTGCACCCTCTCGCACCTGCGCCAAAGCGTCCAGCGCATCACTGCGCATCGCGCGGTTGCCCAGCGTTTCTGCGGCTGCCTGCAGGGCCTTCAGGATCGGCACACCGGCCCCCGCCAACATCGCCAGCGTGCTGCCAAAGCGCGCCGCGTTGTAGCCGCGCGCCAGGCGGCCGATCAGCGGCAGGCGCAGGAAGGCGGCGTCGCTGCGTTCGCGGAAGGCTTCCGCGCGCCGCGCCAGGGTGAACATCACGCCCCCACCGACAGCCAACAGCGCCACGGCCCAGCCCCACTGCCGCACGAAGGCGCTGATGGCGAGCATCGCCACCGTCAACAGCGGCAACGCGCGCTTGGAACTGGCAAAGGTGTTGGCGATCTGCGGCACGACCCATGTCACGAGCACGATGACGATGATGAAGGCCACCAGCGACACGATGGCCGGATAGAGCATCGCGCCCAGCACCTTGGTGCGCAGGGCTTGCTGCTGCTCCAGGTCGTCTGCCAGCTTGTCGAGCACGGCGCCGAGCGCGCCGCTCTGTTCACCGGCAGCGACGACGGCGCGGTAGATGTCGTCGAATTCGCGCGGCGCCGTGGCCAGGGCGCGGGCGAAGCTGCTGCCGGCGTTGACCTCGCTCTTCAAGTGCGCGACCAGTTCGCGCTGGCGATCGGTTTCCGACTCATCGGCCAGCGCGGTCAGCGCCCGTTCCAGCGGCAGTCCCGATCCAACCAGGCCCGCCAGCTGGCGTGTCCAGACCGCGCGGCCGGTGGTGGAAAACACGCGGCCGGTGAAGCGTGCCGCGCTGCCGTCGGTGGTGGCCGCCGTGACGGGCGTGACCGCCAGCGGCACCAGTGAGCGCGCCCGCAACTGCGCACGCGCGGTCTTCGCGTTGTCGGCTTCCAGCAGTCCGCTGGCGGCCTTGCCTTTGGCGTCGAGGGCTTCGAATCGGTAGGCGGGCATGGGCGCTTGGGCAGGGTCAGTTTGGCAGGTTCACTCTCGGGTCAATCGCCGAATCAATCGCGCGTCACACGAATGACTTCTTCCAGCGACGTGATGCCCGTGCGCACCAGCCGTTCGCCGTCTTCCCGCATCGACTTCAACCCCGCCTCTTCCGCCGCCACGAAGAGCTGGCTTTCGGCGGCGCGGTTGTGGATCAGCGAGCGCACCTTGTCATCTGCCACCATCAACTCGTACACGCCCGTGCGGCCCTTGTAGCCGGTGCCCGTGCAGTGCGGGCAACCCACCGGGTGCCAGCGCCCCTGCGCGTCCTGCGTCTTGCACAGCGGGCAGAGTTTGCGCACCAGCCGCTGCGCCAGCACACCCAGCAAGCTGCTGCTGAGCAGGAAGGGCTCGACGCCCATGTCCACCAGCCGCGTCACACTGCTGATGGAGTCGTTGGTGTGCACGGTGGCCAGCACCAGGTGGCCGGTGAGGCTGGCCTGGATGGCGATCTGCGCGGTTTCAAAGTCGCGGATCTCGCCGATCATGATCACGTCCGGGTCCTGGCGCAGGATGGCGCGCAGGGCTTTTGCAAACGTCAGGTCGATCTTCGGGTTCACTTGGGTTTGCCCAATCCCCGGCAGTTCGTACTCCACCGGGTCTTCGGCGGTCAGCACGTTGGTGGTGGCGGTGTTCAGGCGCGAGAGGCTGGCGTACAGCGTCGTCGTCTTGCCAGAACCCGTCGGGCCCGTCACCAGCACGATGCCGTGCGGCTGCTGCACCAGTTTGTCGAAGGACCGCAGCACCTCGCCGTCCATGCCCAGGCCTTCGAGCGTGAAGCGGCTTTCGGACTTGTCCAAGAGGCGCAGCACCGCGCGTTCGCCGTGCGAAGACGGCAGCGTGGACACGCGCACGTCGATGGCGCGGCCGCCGATGCGCAGGCTGATGCGGCCGTCTTGCGGCAGGCGCTTTTCGGCGATGTCGAGTTCGGCCATGATCTTCAGCCGCGAGATCATCGCCGCGTGCAGCGCCTTGTTGGGCTGCACCACTTCGCGCAGCGTCCCGTCAACCCGGAAGCGCACCGAACTGCTGCGTTCATAGGGTTCGATGTGGATGTCGCTGGCGCCGTCCTTTGCCGCCTGCGTCAAGAGCGCGTTCAGCATGCGGATGATGGGTGCGTCGTCGGCGGCTTCCAGCAGGTCTTCCACCGCAGGCAGCTCCTGCATCATGCGGCTCAGATCGACCCCACTTTCGACTTCGCCGATGACGGCTGCGGCGCTGCTCTCGCCGCCGGCATAGGCACTGGCGATGCGCTGCGCCAGCGTGGCGGTGGCTTCGGACTCGAACCGCGCCACGTCGAAGAGGCGCGTCACTTCGGCCAGCGCGGCGTGCGGCGTGGTCTCGCCGGCCCACAGCAGCAACTGGCTGCCGTCGTCTTCGAGCAGCAGCGTGTTCGCCTTGGCAAAGGCGTAGGGCAGCGGGTGTCGCGTGGCCATGGTGCGGGTGCTGCTGAAGCAGGTTCAGGGCGACAGCGGCGGCGGCACCGGGGGTGCGCTGGCCGCCCCCGCCGGGGGCCGCAGCGGCGGCAGCACGGGTGATTCGTTGATCGGCATCACCAGACTCTGCGCCGGCTGGTTCGCCTTCTGCTCACCGCGGATCTGGTCGTAGCGGTCGAGCGACAGGCGGCTTGCACTGTCGGCGTCGCGCAGCACGATGGGGCGCAGGAAGACGATCAGATTCGTGCGCCGGCGTTCGCGGCTTTCGCTGCGGAAAAGTGCGCCCAGGAACGGGATGTCGCCCAGGATCGGCACCTTGTTGCGCGTCGTCACGAAGCGGTCTTCGATCAAGCCACCCAGCACCAGGATCGCGCCGTCGTCCACCACCACGGTGTTTTCGATCGAGCGTTTGGTGGTGGACGGCCCGGCGTTGGTGGTGCCAGCCGCCGTGGTTTCCTTGACGCTGCTTTGCTCTTGAAAGATCGTCATGCGCACGGCGCCGCCTTCGCCGATCTGAGGCCGGATGCGCAGCGTGATGCCGACGTCCTTGCGTTCGATGGTCTGGAACGGATTCGTGGTCGCGCCACCGCCGCCGGTGTTGGTGAACTGGCCGGTGATGAAGGGCACGTTTTCGCCGACCACGATCTTGGCTTCTTCGTTGTCCAGCGTGATCAGGTTGGGGGTGCTGATGACGTTGGTCTCGCTCTGCGATTGCAGCGCACGCGCAATAGCCGCCAGCGAGGTGATGCCGTTGGTCACCGCCAGCAGGCCGATGTTCAGCCCTGAGCCGACGTTGACCTGGCCTTGCACCGCCGACGTGTTGATGTCGATGATGCTGGGCCGCCCGCTGGCGCCAAAGTTGGTGCCGGTGACGACGCCGAACTTGTCGCCACTCTTGCCCAAGAGGCCCTGCCACTGGAAGCCGAAATCGGCCGAATCGGTGGGTGCGACCTCGACGATCATGCTTTCGATATAGACCTGCGCACGCCGCGTGTCGAGCTGGTCGATCAGCGCACGCACCTGTTTGTACAGCGGCTCGGGCGCCGTGATGATCAGCGAATTGGTGGCCGGGTCGGCCTGGATGAAGCCGCCCGTGCTGGGCTGCGCCGCGCCGGTCACGGTGCCCGCGCCAGGGCTCGCTCCACCCGGCTGCGTGGGGGACGGCGAAGCCACAGCCGCCACCGTGGCCTGCGCGGCCGCACCGCTGGTGCTGCTGCCGGTGGCCCCGAATGCCGCGCGCACGACAGTCGCCAGCCGGGTGGCGTCCGCATTCTTCAGGTGCACCACCCACATGCCGCCGCCAGGGCCGATGAGGTTGCTGGGCCGGTCCAGCCGCGCGATAGTGGCGCGCAGTTGCGCCAGCCGAGCGGCGTTGGGCGCACGCACGATGAGCGAATTGCTGCGTGAATCGGCCACCACGGTGACGCCACCTGCGCCGCCCAAGCCCGGCACGCCGGGGACGCCAACCACGCCGCCGGAATCGCTCAGCCGCTGCACCAGCGGTGCCAGGTCGGCGGCCACGCCGTGTTGCAAGGGGATGATCTCGACATCGGTGCCGGCCGGCAGGTCCAGCGCGGCGATGATCTTGGCGATGCGCTGCAGGTTGTCGGCGTAGTCGGTGATGATCAGCGCGTTGCTGCCGGGGTTGGAGTTGATGGTGTTGTTGGCGCTGATCAGCGGGCGCAACACGGCCACCAGGTTGTTCGGGTTTTCATAGCGCAAAGGGAAGATCTGGGTGATGACCTGGTCACCGCGCACGCCCACCTCGCCGACGCTGACGGTGCCGGCCTGCAGCTTGGCATCGGCCTCGGGCACCAGCTTCAAGAGGCCACCGGCTTCCACCACCGCAAAGCCCAGCCCGCGCAGGGCTGACAGGTAGCTGGCGTAGGCGTCGCGCACGCTCTGCGGCTGTTCGCTGTAAACGGTGATGGTGCCCTTCACGCGCGGGTCGATGAGGATCGGGCGGTCGATCATGGCGGCGAAGGCGCGGGTCACGGCTTCGACGTCGGCGTTGACGAAGTTCACGGTCACCGGCGCGCGTGACCGGAAGCCGGTGGCGGCGCCCTGGCGCTGCGCTGCGGTGGGTGCAGGGGTCTGCGCCAGCGCGGGCGGCAGCCCGATCGCCGCCGACAACAGCAACGCCAAGCCCCGTCTTGCGCCCGTGCGTGCGGAGGCTCTGTTCATGGTCACCCGATCGAAATGAGAGACAGCGCGCCCTGGCGGCGGCCGATGATGTTGAGCAAGTTGCCCAGGGCCGATTCAGACCCCGGCGCGGCGCTGGCCTGGCCATTGAAGCGCAGTTTGGACGCCGCCCACTGGCCACTGCCGTTGAGCTGCAAGGCGCCGCTCTGGGTGCTGAGCTGCAACTGCGCCGCGTCACCGCGTTCGTCACCTTGCAGGCTCAGCCGGTAGCTGCCCAGTTCATCCAGTGTGGACAGGCTGCTGGACAGGTTGCGAAGCTCCAGTTCGAGGCGGCCGCTGAAGATCCAGCGGCCCTGCACCGATTCCGCCGCGAAGCCGCTGCTGGACAGCGCCAGCGTGCCCGCCGGTTGCAGCGTGTTCCACGGCGTGCCCAGGCCCGTGAGCCAGGCGGCGGGCCACTGGCCCAGCATCGCCACAGGTCCGCCCGTGGTGGGCAGTTCCAGGCGCAGGCGGCCCAGGCCTGGCACGACACGCAACTTGAGTTCGGTGCCCATGCAGCAGTCCTGCTGGGCACGCAACGCCAGGGCTGCTCCGTCCAGGCGAAGCGTCCATTGCAGCCGGCCCGGCAGGGCACTGGCGTCGCGGCTGCCGGCGCCGCCCGTCAGCACCATCACCGCGCTGCCGCTCCACACCGTGCCGCGCGCATCGGCCAGCAGCAGACGGCCCGCAGTAGCGTCCTGCACGCCCGCTGCCAGCCAGGCGGCGGGCGCGTACACCGCCAGCGACAGCAGTCCGCCCAGCAGCGCGCCCACCACGGCCCAGCGCAGGGTGCCGGCCATCAGGAGCCGCTCCCGATGGCCACCACCAACGTGCCGCTGTAGCCCTGCCCGGCGCGGGTCAGATTGGCCTCCAGCGGCCGCGCGCGGGCACCGGCGCGGGCCTCGGCCAGCCAGTCCCGCAAGGCGCCGGTGCCCACGCCGGTCAGCGTCAACACCGCGCGTTCGCCTTGCAGCGCCAGCTTGGCCTTGTCGCCCAGGCGCTCGGTGGCCGCTTTCAGCGCCGCAGCGGCCTGGCCGGGGGTGACGGGCGGCGCGCTGCGCAACTGTTGGGTTTCAGCGGCCAGGCGCTGCATGTTCTGAAGTTGGGCGTCGAGCGTGTCGATTTCAGCCGGCGCGCGCGCAATCGTGCGCCAAGCCGGTTGCACCGCCAGCAGCCAGACGAGGCCCAGCAGCACCACCGCCATGGCCAACAGCGCCAGCCGCCGTTCGCGGTCGGCGAGCGCCCGCCACCAGGCTTGCAGCGGTGCGAAGGCAGACGCCTTGTGGATGTCATTTCCCGCGTCGCTCACAACGCCCCCTTGCTGCCGGCGCGCGTGACGGCGACGCGGCCGTCCGCAAAGTCGGCGCCATAGCCCCCGCCGCGGATGCGGTCGCGAAACTGCTGCACTTGGGGCTCGGTCCAGCCTGGCGCGGACAGCGTCAGGCTGCCGGCCTCGAAGCGCAGCGTTTGTGTCGGCCCCGCGCCGTCGGGCCAGGCGGCGGCGGCCGCTGCCAACAACGCTTCGAGGTCGGCCGCACCGGCGCGCCCGGCGGCGGCGCGCAGGCGGTCGGTCTCGCGCTGCATCTGCACGGGGGCGTCCAGCACCGCGCGCACGCCCGGGTGCGCGGTCTTGAGCAGGTCGGTCATGGCCGCGCGCTTGGCGTCCAACGCCTGCCTTTGTTGCCAGGCGTAGGCGTTGAGACCCACGATCTGCAGCAGCAACAGCGCCACAACCCCCATGCGCACTGGCCGCCAGTCGGCGCTGAGGAAACGACGTGCGCCGTCACTGAGCGCCCGCGTGCCCCGGTGGCGGGGCGCCAGGTCAAACTGGCGCAGGTTGTGGCTGCCGCGCGCGGCTTCCAGCGTGCGTTCGGCTTCGCCCAGCAGCGGCACCGGCCTGCCGATCAGCCTTTCGGCCGCTGCCGCGGCAGCGGGCGATGCGCTCCACTGCCCCTCGACCTGGCCATCCGCCACCGAATCCACCGGCAACAGCACACGCGCCAGGCCGCCGGACAACCGCACGCAGAGCACGCCCTCGGGGCGCGACAGCGTGAGCCAGGGGTGGTCGTCTTCGGCCACGGTGGCGCCTTCGACATCGCCGCCCACATGGAAATGGCCCCGCGTGCTGGCCGGCGCAGAACCCATCGGCAACGGCGCCGCCGCGGGCACCACGCGGTCGATCGTCAAGCCTGCCGATTCCAGCGCCGCCAGCGCCGAAGCCAGGCGCCGGCCGTCGGTGACACCGACCCAGCCCCGGCGGCCGGGTGTGGCGTCGGCGGCCAGGGCGAAGTGCAGCGACTCGTCGTCGTCCAGCAGCGCTTCTTCCATCACGCCGGCCAGGGCGGCACGCAGGCGCGCGGCAGGCGCTCTGGGGATGTCGATGAGGTGCCAGCTGACCTCGGCCTCGGCCAGCACCAACACCGTCTGGTCGGCCTTGGGCAGCAGCGCGGCGGCGGCCTGGCCTACTTGCGTGGCGCTGCGGCCGTCGCTGCTGAGAACAAAGCCCCATTCGGCGGGCAGCCGCAGGCCGGGCTGCGCCACGTGGGCCCCGGTTGGTGCACTGACGCGTGCGCCCAGGCGCTCACGCGATGGAAGCTGGATGGCAAGCAAAGTCATGCGTTGTGGGAGGAGTCCTGCGCGAAAGCCGGGGGGCAAAGCGGCGGCAAGCCCGCGAGCCCGCCAAGGAGAGGTACAAGAAACCGCATTGTCGCCTTCACCGCAGCGGCGCCGAGAAGCTGTGCTTCTCTCGCTGGAGCACATCGACACGGTTGTCACGCCGCACCAACAGCGAGCGTTCTTCCAGCACGCGCTCTTCGAGGCGCAGCCGGCCGGCGACGCGGAAGTACGCGCTGCCCACGCCGACGCGGCCGGGGTCCAGCACGGTGCCTGGCGCCAGTTGCGCCAGCGCGTCGTCGAGCCGCGTGAAGGCCTTGCGCTGGCGCGCCTGCAGCAGGCGCTGTGCGGTTCCAAGGTCGATGCCGTCGATGGCCGCCACGATGACTTCCCGCGGCGCCGTGTTCAGGTTCACCGGCGTGGCCACCGGCAGCAGATCGACATACGGGTCCAGCCGCGCCACGGTGGCGGCTTCGATGCCCAGCCAGACGAGGTCTGACAAGCGCGCGGGCTTGATCGGCGCGCCACCGGCCGCGTCGTCGCCGCTGCCCAGCCGCGCCTCGCCCAGCGCCTGGGCAATGCGGTCGGCGGTGTCGGTGGGTGTGCCGGCCAGTGCGCACAGGCGGGTCAGCGCCGCCAATTGCACCGGCACGGGCTTGCCGGCGTCGTCCACCAGGCCGCGCAGGTTGAAGCGCGACTGCGCATCTTCGATCGCGCCGGAGATGAAGGCTTCGGGCCCGCCGTCGGCGTTGTTGTCCTTGTCGGCGGCCAGGAAGGACGACAGCCGCGCTTCAGCCAGCGGCTGGGCCCAGGGCTCGTCCAGCGAATCGTAGGCGGCGTTGCGCTGCTGGCTGCCACGTTCGTCTTCGCGCAGGATCAGCCGCGCCCAGTCAAGCGCGCCGCTCAAGATCCAGCCCGACTGCGCGCGCGCACGTTCCGCTGCTTCGATGCTGACCGCGCGCGTCTGCTGCCAGACCATGCCGGCGGCTGTGGTGGCGATGAGTGCGACGATGATCATCGCCAGCAGCAGGGCCGCGCCTTGCTGCCGGGGTTTCGGCCTGGGGGCACTCATGTTCCGCTGGGCCCGAGCGCGATGTCGCGCGTGAGCTTGTTGCCGCGCAGCGTGATGACCAGCCGCACGGCGCTGGGCAGATCCTGCCGCACCTGCGGCGCTGCCGCAGCGCCTGCCGCCGGCGCAGCCACGATGTTGCCGGTGGACTGCGCATTGCTCCAGGCGTTGCCGACGTAAAAGTACAGCTGCCATTCGGTAGCCCCTTCAGCCACCGTCAGTTGCCCGGATTCATTGCCCAGGAATTGCTGGCTCGCCAGCCAGGCCTGCTGCAGCAGGCCCACCCGCTGCACGGTGGCGCCGGCCCAGCGCTGCCACAGGCCATTGCGCACGGCCCAGGCCACCAGCACCACACCGTCGTCCACGCGCCGCGTCAGGCGCAGCGTCTGGCCGTCGAAGGTCAGCGGCGGCACCACGCCGGTGTCGTGCACGGCCTGCAGGTCCTGCTCCCACTGCGTCAGCACGGTGGCCAGGCGCGTGGTGCGGTCGATGCTGTCGCGGCTGGCGTCGCGCGCGCGCAGCACGCCGTCCAGGCCCTGCCAGGCCATGGCCGACAGGATGGCCATGATCACCAGGGCCACCAGCACTTCCACGAGCGTGAAGCCGCGGCTGTGGAGGGCGTGGCGATGCGGTTGCCCGCGCGGCTTCACGGCTGGCGCCCGAGCACGGTGGACAGTGTCAGCAACGGCAGGCCTTCAGCCGTGCTGACGACCGCGTCCACACGCCGAAAGCCCGGGTTCAGTGTCGGCCGCGTGATGAGCTTGCCCTTGTAGCTGCGGCCCAATTGATCGCAGGTGAAATCGACGTCGCCCACGCCAGGGAAGCTGCGGCGCAGGCGCTGTTCGGTGAGCTGGTTGTCGGCGCACCATTGTGCGGCGACGACATCAGCCAGGCGTTCGGCGTTGTCGCTCAGCACGCTGGCGGCGCGCAGCCCGGCTGCCAACGCAATGGCCACCACCGCCAGCGCCACCAGCACTTCCAGCAGCGTGAAGCCGCGCTCGCCTGGCGGCCGGTTCACGGCGGCGTGGTGGCCGGGGGCGCCACCATGAAGGGCCCCAGGCCATCGCTGATCAGTTCAAGCCGCTGTTCCGCCAGGGTCAGCACGATGCGTTGTGGCGGCAGGATCGCGGCCGGTCCGAGCACGACATTGCGGCTGCCCACCACCTGCGCTGACACGCGGGCATCGAGCCAGCGGCTGGGCAGCGCCAGCGCCACCGGCAGGCCGACGAAGCGGAAGTTGACGGTGGCGCCGCTCAGGTCAACCAGCGCGTCGCCTTCGCCGCGTGGCACCCACAGCACCGCGGCGCCGGAGACCCGCGATTCGGCGCGCGCCATCTCCAGCAAGGCGGTCAGGCGCGCGCCTTCTTCGTCGAGCCGCGCGGCATCGCCGTTCGGCAGCGCCACGGCGACCATTGCCACGCCCACCGCAATGATGGCCATCACGATCAGCAGTTCCACCACCGTGAAGCCGGCGTGGAGACGGCGCGCCAGGCTGCGCCTGCCGCGCGAGGGACGCTGGCAAAGCCTATTGCCAGGAACCGATATCGGCATTCTTGTCTTCACCACCCGGCTGGCCGTCGGCGCCGAAGCTGAAGACGTCGATCTCCCCGCGCACACCCGGGTTCAGGTACTGGTAGGGCCGCGTCCACGGGTCGGCGGGCAGCTTGTCGAGGTAGGGCTTCCAATTGGGCGGCACCGCGCCGACCGTGGGCTTTTTCACCAGTGCGTCCAGGCCCTGGTCGGCGCTGGGGTAGCGCTGGTTGTCGAGCTTGTAGCGCTTGAGCGCCTGGGTCAAGGTGTTGATGTCCGTGCGTGCGGCGGTGACGCGGGCATCGTCGAGGCTGGAAAAGAGGTTCGGGACGATCAGCGCGCCCAGCACACCGATGATGACGAGCACCACCAGCAGTTCAATCAGCGTGAAGCCGCGGACACGCCGGGCCGGGTGGATGGGTTGGGCGAGGCGGGTGAGGCCGGTGAGGCGGATGCAAAGCTTCGGGTTCATGTCTGCGCAGGGTTCGCCCGGCAAGGCCTGGCGCGGCCAGCTTCAGGGGGTGCGTCCATCATAATCCGCGCTTGTTTCTGTGGTTGTCACCGTCCATGTCGGCACGTTGGTTCACATTGTTCGTCTGGGCTGCGGTCGCGGCCAGCGCGCTGTTCTGGGCGTTGAAGCTGGTGGTCAAGGCGCCGCAGGCACCGACGCAGGTGCAGGTGGCCGGCAGCGCGGTCGCCGCGGGCACCGACCTGTCCCGGCTGCTGGGGCTGGACGCGCCCGCGCCCGTGGCCGCCGCCACAGCCGAGCCCGCCGCCGATGCGCGCTTCAACCTCGTCGGCGTGCTCAGCCCGCGCGCCGCGCAGGCGGTGCGCGAAGGTGTCGCCTTGATTGCGGTGGACGGCAAACCGGCCCGCGCCTTCCGCGTCGGCGCGGTAGTGGATGGGCAGAACGTGCTGCAGTCGGTCAACGCCCGCGGCGCGGCGCTGGGCCCGCGCGATGGGCCGTCATTGATTGCCTTGCGGATCACGCCGCCAAACGCTGCCGCCACGGGCCAGTTGCCGTCGGCCTATCAGCCCCCTGCATTGCCGGGCGCCGGTGTGCAACGGCCAGGGTTTCCACAAACCATGCCGCCGGTGCCGCTGCAGCAGCCCGTGCAGCAGGTGCCGCCGCAGTTGGCGCCACAACCCGCGCCACAGCCCGGCGTGGGCCAGATCCAGCCTCAGCCGCCTTTTTCGCGCGAATTGAGTCCGCTGAAGTAACCCGCTGAAGGAGCAGCCGCGGTCAGTACAGCGCGGCGCCGAAGGGCCACGGCTCGGGCCTGGGATCGATGAAGGGCTCGCCCAGGCTGCCTGGGCGCGACGGGCCCGGGTCTTCGCCATCGGCTACTTCGGTCAGCAACGCGGCGGCGCTCTTGAGGAGCGGCCAGGCCAGCGTGGCGCCGGTGCCGTCGGTGCTTTCCATGCCCAGTTCAAGCAGCGCAGAAGCGCGGAACAGGTTCAGCGCCTGGTCCAGCCCGCGGTGGCCATGGCTGCGGCAGAAGACGCAGTAGTCGGTGACCGGTTGCGCGATGCGCGCCGCCAGCATCAGCGCGGCGCAGGCGGGCATGCCGTCGATCATCAGCAGGTGGCGCTTGCTGGCGGCCATCAGGATCACGCCCACCATCACCGCCACTTCAAAACCACCAAATGCGGCCAGCACTTCCACCGGTTCGACCACTTCCCGGTGGCGAGTCTGTGCACCATGTAGCACGGTCAGCAGGTGATTCAGGTAGTCGCTGTCCATCTGGGGGCCGGTGACGATGAGGTCGCGGACCGCACTGTCGGTCAGCCTGGCCAGCACCAGCGCCGCGCTTTCGTGTGACCCCACACCCACACCGGCCAGCACGGTGACGTTGCCCTTGAGCTTGTCGCCGATTTCCATGCCGGCGCGCATGCCGGCGTGCGCCTGGTCCAGGGACATCGCGGCCGTCGCGCGTGAGTTGCGCGTGCCGTGGGCGATCTTGCGCATCATCAGCCGGTCGTGCGGCAGCATGTTCTGCGCCATGCCGCAGTCCACCACCGTCACGTCCATCTGCTGCGCGCGCGCAAACACCGTCATCGGCAACTGGTTGCTCAGCAGCATGTGCACGGTGTCGTGCGTGGCACGGGCCTGCGGGTCGGTGATGCCATCGACAGCCAGGCCGTGGTCAGCCGCAAACACCAGCATCTGCGGCGCGTGCAAGTGGGGCTTGAGCGTGTTCTGCATCAAGCCGAGGCGGATCGCCAGCGGTTCCAGTTCACCCAGGCTGCCACCCGCTTCGTTGCGGCGCTGCAGCTTGTCCCGCAGCGCCTTTTCAAGCGGTGGGCTGGAGGTGGGGGTGACGAGAGAGCGGTTGTTGGACATGTCCGGCAGTGTAGCGACGGGCCCTAACGCAGAAAGAGCTCGTACACGGGATTGCGCGTTTCTTCCACAAACGGGTAGGCCAGGGTGCGCAGGAAGTTGTCGAAGCCCGGCTCGTCGCCCGCCGGCACCTGGATGCCGACGAGGATGCGCCCATAGTCCGCGCCCTGGTTGCGGTAGTGGAAGAGGCTGATGTTCCAGCCCGGGTGCATGGCCGCCAGAAAGCGCATCAGCGCGCCAGGCCGTTCGGGAAACTGGAAGCGGAAGAGCCGCTCGTCACGTGCCAGTTCACTGCGGCCGCCCACCATGTGGCGCACGTGTTCCTTGGCCAGTTCATCGTCGGTCAGGTCCACGTTGGCGAAGCCCTGCTTGCTGAACTGGCGCGCAATGCGCCCGGCTTCGTCACGGCGCTGGATGGCCAGGCCGACGAAAACGTGCGCCAGGTGCTGGTCGCTGATGCGGTAGTTGAATTCGGTGACCGACCGCGGGCCGATCAATTCGCAAAAGCGCTTGAAGGAGCCGCGCGCCTCGGGGATCGTCACCGCAAACAGCGCCTCGCGCTGTTCACCAAATTCAGCCCGCTCGGCCACGAAGCGCAGGCGGTCGAAATTCATGTTCGCGCCGCAGGTGATGGCAACAAAGGTCTGGCCCTTGAGCCTGTGCTTTTCGGCGTACTGCTTGATGGCCGCCACGCCCAGCGCGCCGGCGGGTTCGAGGATGCTGCGTGTGTCCTGGAACACGTCCTTGATGGCGGCGCAGACGGCGTCGGTGTCGACCACCACGTAGTCGTCCACCAGCGCGCGGGCGATGCGGAAGGTCTCCGCGCCGACGAGTTTCACTGCCGTGCCGTCCGAGAACAGGCCGACGTCCTTCAACTGCACGCGCTTGCCCGCAGCCACCGACTGCACCATGGCGTTTGAATCCACCGTCTGCACGCCGATCACGCGCACCTCGGGCCGCACGGCCTTGATGTAGGCCGCCACCCCCGAGATCAAACCGCCACCGCCGATGGCGACGAAGACGGCGTCGATCGGGCCCTGGTGCTGGCGCAGGATCTCCATCGCCACCGTGCCCTGGCCGGCGATGACGTCGGGATCGTCGAAGGGGTGGACGAAGGTCAGCCCCTGGGCGGCCTGCAGTTGCACGGCGTGGTCGTAGGCGTCGCTGTAGCTGTCACCCTGCAGCACCACTTCACCGCCAAGCGCCGCCACGGCGTCAACCTTGAGCTTGGGCGTGGTTACCGGCATGACCACGACCGCCCGGCAATTGAGCCGCTTCGCAGACAGCGCCACGCCCTGGGCGTGGTTGCCGGCCGATGCGCAGATGACGCCCGCGGACAATGCTTCGGGCGCCAGGTGCGCCATCTTGTTGTAGGCGCCGCGCAGCTTGAAGCTGAACACCGGTTGCTGGTCTTCGCGTTTGAGCAGCACCGTGTTGCCGATGCGGCGGCTCAGGTTGCGTGCGGCTTCCAAAGCCGTCTCGCGAGCCACGTCATAGACACGCGCGGTGAGGATGCGCTTCAGGTAGTCGCCCGCAATGCGCTGGCCTTTGGGCGTGGCCTGCAGACGGGGCCGGTCGTCAACGACCTGGGCGACGGGATTGGAGTTTCGGCCAGCGGGCATCGTGCAATTGAGCTTGGGCTTGAAAGCGGCTACAAGCCTCAGGGCGGTGCTTGTCACGCGGGGCCGGATCATAGGCCAGCAGGTCGCGCGCCCCACGACCCGGAAGACGGGCATAAAAAAGCCCGGAGCCTTATGAGCCCCGGGCTGAATCCACCATTCAGGAGGTGGAGGAGACAATCGGTGGAAGCCAACAAATCGGCTGCCTTGCGGCCAGTCTATCACCGCAATGCTGCGCTGCAATATGCTTGTGACGACTTCGGAACAGAGAGTTCAGTCCAAAATTTGTTGTGCGCCGCTTCGCCTGCGCGGCAACGGGACAAAACGCAACGAAACGGGACCATACGCACCATGGAATGCACCATCAACTGGATGCCGGGCACCGGCATGGGGTTCGTTGCCGAGACTGGCAGCGGCCACTTCCTGACCATGGACGGCGCGCCCGATGGCGGCGGCCGCAACCTGGCCCCGCGGCCGATGGAAACCGTGCTGGCCGGCACTGGCGCCTGCACGGCCTATGACGTGGTGTTGATCCTGAAGCGCGGGCGCCATGCGGTGCAGGGCTGCCAAGTGAAGGTCAACGCAGAGCGCGCGCCGGCCGATCCGAAAGTGTTCACGCATATTCGGATGCATTTCATCGTCAGCGGCAAGGGCCTGCCGGCCGTGGCGGTGGAACGCGCCATCGCGATGTCGCACGAGAAGTACTGTTCGGCCAGCATCATGCTGGCCAAGACGGCCCAGATCACGACCAGCTTCGAGATCGTTGACGGGGCCTGAGCACTAGATCCGGTGCGCCACGGCCGTCATCACCCGCGCAGCGCTGCGCATCGCCCAGGCCACGGGCGCAGGCAGCGGCAGGCCGCCAGCCGCAGCGGCTTCGTCTGCATGGCGGGCCTCGTCAGCTTTCATCGCCGCCACCACGTCGCGTGAACGCTGGTCGCCTGCAGGCAGGCGGTCCAGGTGGCCCGCCAGGTGCTGCTCCACCTGGCGTTCGGTCTCGATGACAAAGCCCAGGCTGACACCGTCACCCAGGCGCCCGGCCAGCAGGCCGATGCCAAAGGCACCGGCGTACCACAGCGGGTTGAGCAGGCTCGGGCGGCTTCCCAGTTCGTCCAGGCGTTGCTGCGTCCAAGCCAGGTGGTCGGTTTCTTCGCGCGCGGCTTGTTGCATCTGCTGGCGCAGTGCATCGCTGCGGGCCGTCAAAGCCTGCGCCTGGTACAGCGCCTGGGCGCAGACCTCACCGACGTGGTTGACGCGCATGAGCGCGCCGGAAAGTTGCCGGTCCTCGACTGCCGGCATCGGTGACGACGCGACGGCGGCGACCCGAGAGGGAAAAGGGCGGGACGCGTGCACTGCGCCGGCCAGTGTTCGGAGCGCGTTGTCCAAACTGATGAGCAAACGATCGGGGTATTCCATGAGGCACCAGATTACCCGATTCGACTCATTGGCTTGTCAGACCTGTATCTCGTTGTTGCCAGACAACACGCGGGCTGCTTTTGAAGGACATGCAATGGCAATGACACGGGTGGTCTGGTGCAATACGGACAACTTCCGATGAGGAGGTTGGCCTGATCTGCCCCTCGCCGGGCGGCCCTCCCGATCGGGACCTCTAATTCAACACCTAGGAGATAGACGCAATGAAAAAATCCCTGCTCGCACTGGCAGCACTCACCGCTTTCGCGGGCGCGGCTTCGGCACAGTCTTCCGTGACCCTGTTCGGCATCATCGACTTGTCGGTCAACCGCATCAAGAACGGAACGTCGTCGCAGACTCTGATGCAAAGCAATCAGCTAAACAGCAACCGCATCGGCTTCCGCGGCGTCGAAGACCTGGGTGGCGGCCTGCGTGCCGGCTTCTGGATCGAAGGCGGCATGAACAATGATGACGGTACCGGCACCACCGGTGGCGCTCAGGACTGGCGTCGCCGTTCGACCGTGAGCCTGATTGGCGGATTCGGTGAAGTGCGCCTTGGCCGCGACTACGTCGCACCGTTCTCCAACCGCGCTTCGTTCGACCCGTTCGGCTTCAACGGCGTCGGCCACATGGGCAATGTCGAGTCGACCCTGGCCTCGGGTGCCCAGACGCAAGTCCGCGCCAGCAACATGGTTGGCTACTTCCTGCCGGCCATGGGTGGTCTGTACGGCCAGGTACAGGTCGCAGCCGGTGAGGGCAATGCGTCCTCCACCGGGACGGGTAACAAGTTCGTCGGTGCTCGCCTCGGCTACGCTGCGGGTCCCTTCAACGTGGGCGCTTCGTACGGCAAGACCTACAAGACAGGCACCATGGTTGATCAGTTCACGACCGGCAACGTCGGCGCGTCGTTCGATCTGGGCTTCCTGAAGCTGTCGGGCTCGTACAACAAGGTCGACTACGGTCGTTCCGACCAGACGACCTACCTGGTCGGCCTTAGCGCTCCGTTTGGCGCCAGCACCTTCAAGGCTTCGTTCAACAAGGCCTCCGGCAAGATCAACACGCAGACTGGCGCTGTGGCGCTGGTCCAGGACGTCAGCGCCACGGAATTCGCCTTCGGCTACCAGTACGACCTGTCCAAGCGCACCGCGCTGTACGCCACGGTTGCGAAGATCGACAACGACGGCAACGCCACCACCGGTGCCAGGTTCTTTGTCCAACCGCTGAACGGCATCGCCATGACCCCGGGTGGCAACTCCACCGGCTACAACTTCGGCGTTCGTCACAGCTTCTGAGCGTTGCCTGGCCGCCTCAGGGTGGCCGGCACGACGCCAGATCCACGGCCGCCTTCGGGCGGCCTTTTTTTGTCCAGTGGCCGGTGCGTGCACCTCCACCCCGTGTGCAGAGCCATGTGCAACCGCTGCTTGCCAACCAGGTGTCCGATGCTCGTTCGATCCTTGTTCACTGCTGCGATGTTGGCGCTGGGTGCCTGCACGACACCCGCCACCGCACCCGACGTGCGCAGCAGCGGCGAGTGGCACGCCGTGCCGCTGCCTGGCAAGGACAGCACGCGCTATGAGCGCGCGCAGAAGGACGGCAGGGCCGCTTGGTACGCCACGTCCGAGCGCTCGGCCAGCATGTGGCGGCGCCATGTCAAAGTGCCCGCCGAGCGCCTGGGCGAGGTCAGCTTTTCCTGGTGGGTGCAGGACATCATCAGCAACGCCAATGTCGCCGAAGCCCATCTGGAAGACGCACCCGCGCGCGTGATGTTCGCATTTGATGGCGACATCCAGTCGCTGCCGGCGCGCACGCGCATGCTCTATGACCTGGCCGAAGCGCTGACCGGCGAGCGCCCTCCGTTCGCCACCTTGATCTACGTCTGGGATGCCACCGCGCCGGTGGGCAGCGTCATCATCAACCCACGCAGTGACCGCATCCGCAAGATCGTCGTCGATTCCGGGCCGGCCGAACTGCGGCGCTGGCGCAACCACAGGCGCGACCTGGCGGCCGACTTTCGCCTGGCCTTTGGTGAAGCACCGGGGTCGCTGAAGGCCATTGCGCTCATGACTGACAGTGACAACACCCAGTCGAGCGCGCAGTCCTGGTATGGGGCGGTGGACCTGCACTGATGGCCAGTGGAGGCGCAGGGGGCAACTCTGCGGGTCTTTCCCTTTGCGGCAGGCGCGTTCTTTGCTCATGATCCTGGGCTTTGCCTGTACGCCCAGATCTCTTTTCCACAGCGCGCGCCTCCACCGGTGGCAGCCTGGCCACGGTGCCTCACTGACCCATGCTCGTTTTCATTCTCAGGCGGCTGATGCAAGCCGTGATCGTCATGGTCACGGTCGCGTTCATCGCATTCATGCTCTTCCAGTACGTGGGCGACCCCGTCACCAGCCTGCTGGGGCAGGACGCCACCCAAGAACAGCGGGAACAGTTGCGCAAGGACCTGGGCCTGGACCAGCCCTTTCCGGTGCAGTTTGCGCGCTTCATCGGCAACGCCGCCCAAGGCGAATTCGGCTTGAGCCTGCGCCAGGGCCGCAAGGTGTCGGCGCTGATCGCTGAGCGCTTCCCCGCCACGCTGGAACTGGCCTTGGCCGCAGCCCTGATCGCACTCGGAGCGGGTGTGCCTTTGGGGGTGTATGCCGCACTCCGGCGCGGGCGCTTCGGGTCGCAACTGGCCATGTTGCTGTCGCTGTTGGGTGTGTCGCTGCCGACCTTTCTCATCGGCATCCTCTTGATTCTTGTCTTTGCCGTGACGCTGAAATGGCTGCCGAGCTTCGGCCGCGGTGACACGGTGGCACTCTTCGGCTCCAGCAGCTGGACCACCGGCCTGCTGACAGCCGACGGCTGGAAGCACCTGGTGCTGCCAGCGGTGACGCTGTCGGTGTTTCAGCTGGCACTGATCATGCGGCTGGTGCGCGCCGAAATGCTGGAAGTGCTGCGCACCGACTACGTCAAGTTCGCCCGCGCCCGCGGCCTGCAGGACAGCGCCGTGTACTTTGGTCATGCGCTGAAGAACACGCTGGTGCCGGTGATCACCATCACCGGCCTGCAACTGGGCAGCCTGATCGCCTTCGCCATCATCACCGAGACCGTTTTTCAGTGGCCCGGCATGGGCTTCCTCTTCATCCAGGCGGTGCAGTTTGCCGACATTCCCGTGATGGCGGCGTACCTGTGCCTGATTGCACTGATCTTCGTCATCGTCAATCTGGTGGTGGACTTGCTGTACTTCGCCGTCGATCCGCGCTTGCGCATGGAACGCTCCACCGCCGGACATTGAACACGCCCATGCCGACCACGCCAAGCCCTTCCCCCGTCGCAGCGCCAGGCGCCTGGGCGCGCTTCTTCGACGGCGACGTCTGGTTCAGCTTCCGCCATTCGCCGACGGCCATCATCGCTGCGGTGATTGCGGCGCTGTGCCTCATCTGTTCGGTCTTTGCGCCGTGGGTGTCGCCGCACAACCCCTTTGACCTGGCCACACTGAACCTGTCGGACGCGCGCCTGCCCCCGGCCTGGCAAGACGGTGGCCGCAGGACATACCTGCTGGGCACCGACGACCAGGGCCGCGACCTGCTGTCGGCCCTGTTCTACGGCGCGAGGCTGTCACTGGCCGTCGGCTTTGCGTCGGTGCTGCTGTCGCTGGTGGTGGGTGTGGGCCTCGGGCTGCTGTCGGGCTTTGTGGGCGGCAAGGTGGACGCTTTCATCATGCGCGTGTGTGACGTGATGCTGTCCTTCCCGTCGATCCTGGTCGCGCTGCTGATCAATGGCGTGGCGCGCGCGATGTTCCCGAACGCGCAGGACAGCCTGGCCCTGGGCGTGCTGATCCTGGCCATCGCGCTGACCGGCTGGGTGCAGTACGCACGCACCGTGCGCGGGTCCACGTTGGTGGAGCGCAACAAGGAATACGTGCAGGCCGCGCGTGTCATCGGCGTCGCACCGCTGCGCATCATGGTCCGCCATGTGCTGCCCAATGTGATGGGGCCGGTGATGGTGCTGGCGACGATCCAGGTCGCTGCGGCCATCCTGACGGAGGCGACGCTGTCGTTCCTGGGTGTAGGGGTGCCGCCGACATCGCCGTCGCTGGGTACGTTGATCCGCGTCGGCAACGACTTCCTGTTCTCCGGCGAGTGGTGGATCACGATCTTCCCGGGGCTGATGCTGGTGCTGATCGCGCTGAGCGTGAACCTGCTGGGCGACTGGCTGCGCGACGCGCTGAACCCCAGGTTGCGCTGAAATGACGCAACCGTTGCTCGAAGTCAAAAACCTGCGCGTCGAATTCCCCACGCGCCGCGGCACGCTCTTGGCGCTGGACGACATCTCCTTTGACATCGCACCGGGTGAAATCCTCGGGGTGGTGGGCGAATCGGGTGCCGGCAAATCGCTCACCGGTGCGGCCATCATCGGGCTGCTGGAACCCCCGGGCCGTATCGCAGGCGGCGAGATCCGCCTGGCCGGGCAGCGCATCGACAACCTGCCGTACGAACAGATGCGCGCGATTCGTGGCCGCAAGATCGGGGCGATCTTTCAAGACCCGTTGACCTCGTTGAACCCGCTCTACACGATCGGCCGGCAGCTGACGGAAACGATCCTCACGCACCTGCCCATGAGCCCGTCGCAGGCGCGGCGACGGGCGATCGAATTGCTGCAGGAAACGGGGATTCCTGCTGCGGCCCAGCGCATCGACCAGTACCCGCACCAGTTCAGCGGCGGCATGCGCCAGCGTGTCGTCATCGCGCTGGCGCTGGCCGCCGACCCGCAGCTGATCGTGGCCGACGAGCCCACGACGGCGCTGGACGTGTCGATCCAGGCGCAGATCATTTCGCTGCTCAAGCGCCTGTGCAAGGACCATGGTGCCGCCGTCATGCTGGTGACGCACGACATGGGCGTCATCGCAGAAACCTGCGACCGCGTAGCCGTGCTGTACGCCGGCCGGGTGGCCGAGATCGGGCCCGTCGGCGACGTCATCCACCGTCCCAGCCACCCCTACACCCACGGGCTGATGGGTTCGATTCCGGCGATGGACGAAGACCGCGAACGGCTGCTGCAGATCGACGGCGCCATGCCGCGGCTGAACGCCATCCCGCAGGGCTGTGCCTACAACCCGCGCTGCCCCCAGGTGATGCCGCGTTGCCGTGAAGCGCGGCCGGAACTGCTGGACGCTGGCGCCACGCGCGCGGCCTGCTGGCTCGTCAACCCGAACCGGGTGGCTGCATGACGACCCTGGTGGCGCCTTTGGTCCAGGTGCGCGATCTGGCCAAAACGTTCGACGTCTCGGCACCGTGGCTCAACCGCGTCATTGAACGCACGCCGCGGCAGTTTGTGCACGCCGTGGACGGCGTGTCGTTCAGCATCGAACGCGGCAAGACGCTGGCGCTGGTGGGCGAATCGGGTTGTGGCAAGAGCACCGTGGCGCGGCTGCTGGTGGGCCTGCTGCAGCCAACCCGCGGCGACGTTCAATTCGACGGCCAGGCCACCGACGCCGCGCGCCATGCCGGCCAGCTGCGCCAGTTGCGCCGGCGCATGCAGATGATCTTCCAGGACCCCTACGCCAGCCTGAACCCGCGCTGGAAGGTGCTGGACATCGTGGGCGAGCCGCTGCGCGAACACGGCCTGGCCCCGACCGCTGAAGTGCTGCGCGCCAAGGTGTCGGACCTGTTGCTGCAGGTGGGCCTGGCCGCGGCCGATGGCGAGAAGTTTCCGCACCAGTTTTCCGGTGGCCAACGGCAGCGCATTTCCATCGCCCGCGCGCTGGCCACGCAGCCTGAATTCCTGGTCTGCGACGAACCCACGTCCGCGCTGGACGTTTCGGTGCAGGCGCAGGTGCTCAACATCATGAAGGACCTGCAGCGCAGCCGCGGCCTGACCTACCTGTTCATCAGCCATAACCTGGCGGTTGTGCGGCATGTGGCTGACCAGGTGGGCGTGATGTACCTGGGCCGGCTGGTGGAACTGGCCGACAAGGCAGAACTCTTCGGCCATCCGCGCCACCCCTACACGCGGATGCTGCTGGATGCGATTCCCGACATCCACATGAGCGGCCGTGCGCGCACCCCCGTGCAGGGCGAGGTGCCGAACCCCTTGAATCCCCCCACGGGCTGCGCCTTCCACCCGCGTTGCCCGCATGCCAATGCGCGCTGCTCGGCAGAGCGGCCGGTCCTGACGATGTTCCAGGGGGTGCAGGTGGCCTGCCACGCGGTGCAGGAAGGGCGGCTCTAGCGCCGTGTCGGGTCAGCCGTTGATCAGTCTTTGATCAGGCGTTCATCGGCGAAGAGCGACTTGATCTCTTCGCGCTGGCGGATCAGGTGCACCCGGTCGCCGTCGGTCATCACCTCAGCCGCGCGCGGCCGCGTGTTGTAGTTGCTGGCCATGGCCATGCCGTAAGCGCCCGCCGACAGCACCGCCAGCACGTCACCGGGTTGCACCGCCAGCACGCGGTCCCGCCCGAGCCAGTCGCCCGATTCGCACACGGGGCCCACCACGTCCCAGGTCTGCGTCGGCCCTGCGGTTTCACGGCAGGGTTCGATCGCCATCCAGGCCTGGTACATGGCGGGGCGAACGAGGTCGTTCATGGCGGCATCGACGATGCAGAAGTTTCTTTCCTCACCGGGCTTCAGGTACAGCACCTCGGTCAGCATCACGCCCGCATTGCCGACCAGTGAACGGCCGGGTTCAAAGAGCACTTCACGGTGGCCATGTCCGCGGGCGTCCAGGCGCTGAAGCACACCTGCCACCAGCGCGCCGGCATCGGGCGGTTGTTCGTCGGTGTAGGTGATGCCCAGGCCGCCGCCGACATCGACGTGGTGGATCGGGATGCCGGCCGCTTCCACGGCTTCAACCAGGTCCAGCAGACGGTCCAGCGCATCGAGGTAAGGCGCCAACTGCGTGATCTGCGAACCAATGTGGCAGTCGATGCCCACGACCCGCAGGCCCGGGAGCGACGCGGCGTGTGTGTAGGCCGCCACCGCTTCGTCGTGCGCGATGCCGAACTTGTTGCCCTTCAGTCCGGTGGAGATGTAGGGGTGCGTGCCCGCATCGACGTCGGGGTTGACACGCAGGCTGACCGGCGCGATGAGCTTCAGGGCGCGCGCTTCCTGGTCCAGCGCGTCGATCTCACCGAGGCTTTCAACGTTGAAGCAGCGCACACCGGCCCGCAAGGCCTGACGCATGTCGGCGCGGGTCTTGCCAACCCCCGAGAACACGACCTTTGCGGGGTCACCACCGGCGGCCAGCACGCGCGACAGTTCACCGCCGGACACGATGTCAAAGCCGCAGCCGGCCTGGGCAAAGGTCTGCAGCACTGCCAGCGTGGAGTTGGCCTTCATCGCGTAGCACAGCAGATGCCGCCGGCCCTCCAGAGCATGGGTGTACGACGCCAGCGCGGCCAGCATGGCGGCGCGCGAATAGACGAAGAGCGGGGTGCCGAAGCGCTGCGCCAGCGCCGTCAGCGCCTGGCCGTCTAGCCGCAGTTCACCGCCCTGGCGAGCGAGGTACGGGGCACCTGGCAAGCTCCGCAAGCTCAGCAGGCTCATCGCGTGCCCGCGGAAGCCGCGCTGGCGGCCGCTGGTGGCGGCAGGATCAGCGGGCCCTTCTGGCCGCACGCTGAAAGCAGCAAAGCCATCCCTGCCAGCAACGCGGTCAGCGCAGCGGTCAAGGGTCGGCTCGATACACTCTTCACAGCTGGAACATGCATGCAAAGGATTCTATGAGCACGGCCCCCGCCGACTCGTCGCTCAGCGACGTGGACTACCAACGCGAAACGGGCTTGCTGCTGGCGCGCATCGAAGCGGCCGCCGACCGTTGGCTGCAGGAAGACCTGATCGACATCGACACCCAGCGCACCGGCGGTTTGCTGGAGCTGAGTTTTCCGAACGGCAGCAAGATCATCATCAACACCCAGCCGCCTTTGCACGAGGTATGGCTGGCCGCGCGCGATGGCGGCTTTCACTACCGCTGGCTCAGCGGCCAGTGGGTCAACACACGCGACGGCAGTGAATTTGTGCAGGCGTTGTCGCAGCATGCCAGCGCACAGGGCGGCATGCAGTTGAACTTCTGAAGCGGCCTAACGTTTGAAGAGGTCGAGGATGCTGCTGCGCTCTTCGTCGCTGGGGGGCTTCGGCACCACGTCTTGCAGGCCCAGGCTGGCCACACCAGCGCCGCCCGCGTGTTCCTCGAACATCCAATAGTTGCCTTGGCGGACCACCCCGGCAGGCGGCGTCAGTTCCTGCACCGGCACGCCCTTGAGCGCAGATTGCATGAATTCGATCCACACCGGCAGCGACAGGCCGCCGCCGGTTTCGCGGTCACCGAGCTTGCGCGGGTTGTCGTAGCCGATCCACACCACCGCCGCCAGCGTCGGCTGGAAGCCGGCAAACCAGACGTCCATGGAGTCGTTGGTGGTGCCCGTCTTGCCGTACAGGTCAGGCCGCTTCAGCGTGCCCTGTGCACGCGCTGCGGTGCCGCTGCGCGCCACTTCCTGCAGCAGCGAACCCATCACGAAGGCGTTGCGGGCCGGCAAGGTGCGCAGGCTTTCGTCCAGCACCGGTGGCTGCGCCTGCAGCAGGACCTTGCCCTTGCTGTCGGTGACGCGCTGAATCAACATCGGCGGCAGCAAGTGGCCGCCATTGGCAAACACACTGTAGGCCGTGACCATCTGCATCGGCGTCACCGACCCCGCGCCCAGCGCCATCGTCAGGTAAGCCGGGTGTTTTTCGCGGTCAAAGCCGAAACTGTCGAGCCAGCTCTGCGCAAAAGACACGCCCGTGGCGTTGAGGATGCGGATCGACACCATGTTCTTCGACTTCGCCAGCGCGGTCTGCAGAGGCATCGGGCCTTCGAACTTGCCGTCGTAGTTCTTCGGCTCCCAGGGCTGGCTGCCGGTGGCGCCGGCGTCGAAGAACAGCGGCGCGTCGTTGACGATGGTGGCAGGCGAGAAGCCCTTTTCAAGCGCCGCTGAATAGATGAAGGGCTTGAAGCTGGAGCCCGGCTGGCGCCAGGCCTGCGTGACGCGGTTGAACTTGTTCTTGCCGAAGTCGAAGCCGCCGACCAGCGCACGCAAGGCGCCGCTGCGCGGGTCCATCGCCACCATCGCGCCCTGCACTTCGGGCAGCTGCGTGAGCATCCAGTCGATCTTCGGATTGGTGGGGTGCCGGTAGGCACGCACCACCGCACCGCGGCGAATCTGGATCTTGGGTCCCGCCTTGTCCGACAGGCCCGAGGTGACCGGCTTCAGGCCTTCACCGACGACGGTGATGGTGTCGCCCGACTGCAGCATCGCCATCACCTTCTTCGGTGACGCTTCCAGCACGACCGCGGAGCGCAGCTCGTCGTTGTCGGGGTGTTCGGACAGCGCTTCAGCGACGCGGGCGTCGATCAGTGACGCGTCAGCAGGCAGGTCCACATAGGCCTCGGGCCCGCGGTAGACCTGGCGCAGTTCATAGTCCATCAGCCCTTTGCGCAGAGCCCGGTACGCCACCATCTGGTCGACCGCACTCACGGTCAGGTAAACGTTGAGGCCGCGGCTGTAGGCTTCGTCGCCGTATTGCGCGTGGATGAGCTGGCGTGCGGTTTCGGCGACAAATTCGCCATGCACCAGGCTGTCGGACTGGGTGCGGTAGCGCAGCACCTGGTCCATCGCGTCGTCGTGCTGGGCTTCGGTGATAAAGCCGTTCACGAACATGCGGTCGATGATGTAGCGCTGGCGCAACGTGGCGCGTTGCGGGTTCGTGACGGGGTTGTAGGCCGAGGGCGCCTTGGGCAGGCCGGCCAACATGGCCGCCTCGGCGATGGTCACCTCTTTGAGCTTCTTGCCGAAGTAGATTTCCGAGGCGGCCGAAAAGCCGCTGGCGCGCTGACCCAGGAAGATCTGGTTCATGTAAAGCTCAAGGATCTGGTCCTTGTTGAGCAGCCTCTCGATCTTCAGCGCCAGCAAGATCTCGTAGATCTTGCGCGTGAAGGTCTTCTCGGTCGACAGGTAGAAATTGCGCGCCACCTGCATGGTGATGGTCGACGCACCTTGGCTGCGCGCGTCACGCAGGTTCTCTATCGCGGCGCGCGCCACGCCCTTGTAGTCCACGCCACCGTGCTGGTAGAAGCGCGCATCTTCGGCCGCCAGCACGGCGTCCTTCATGACCTGCGGGATTTCCCGAATCGGCATGAAGTTGCGCCGCTCTTCTCCAAATTCACCGAACTGCACGCCGTCGGACGAAAACACCCGCAAGGGCAGTTTGGGGCGGTAGTCGGTGAGGCTGCTGATCTCCGGCAGGTTGGGGTAGGCCACTGCCAGCGCCAGCCCCACCAGGATCAGGATGGAAACCAGCGCTGCGGCTGCCAGGCCAAAGATCCAAGCCGCCGTGCGCCCGAGAACCCGCGACCAATGTGCGCCGGGGCCCGGCTTGGCGGACGAATCAGATGCGTTTTGTGGGGGATCGGGATGGGCCATGGATATCCCGAAAAGCGGGTCTGGCAGATTATAGGAAAGCGGTCGCACCGGACCGCGGCCGTCATGATGACGCCTTAACGACCACTGCCCGTGACTTTCGACACGCGCCGCTTGCGCGCCTTCGGGTTGCCCCTTGCCGATGGCTTGCGGGTTGTTTCAACTGCTGCATCTGTCGTCTGCCGTTGGCAACGTTTAGGGACACTGTCGCCCCCTTTTTTCTTTGTTGTTCAAGGGCTTTACTGCTAGCATTGAAGTAACTTCTTAACAAGCTCGGGGCCAGTGTCTGGTGATTCCAAGGTGCATTAAAAGGTGCTTTTCGCCGCTGGGCCACAAGGCCAAGGAGTAGGTATTTTGGGTTTTCTCGACGCATTGCTCGGCCGCAAGCACCCCCCTGTGATCGGGTTGGATATCAGTTCTTCCAGCGTCAAGCTGGTAGAACTGGATCAGACCGCCGCGGGTGAATTCGTGCTTGAACGATTTGCTTCAGAGCCTTTCGAGAAAGGCTGGATCACCGACGGCCAAGTCGAAAAGTTCGACGAAGTTGCCGCTGCGGTCAAACGCGTGCTGGCCAAGAGCGGCAGCAAGACACGCAACGTCGTCATGGCGATGCCACAGTCCGCCGTGATCACGAAGAAGATCATGCTGCCCGCCGGCCTGCGCGAAGAAGAAATGGAACTGCAGGTCGAGTCCGAGGCCAACCAGTACATCCCGTTTTCGCTTGACGAAGTCAGCCTCGACTTCTGCGTCATCGGTCCCAGCCCCACATCGGCTGGCGACGTGGAAGTGCTGATCGCTGCCTCACGCAAAGACCGTGTGCAAGACCGTCAGGGACTTGCCGAAGCTGCGGGCTTGAAGCCCGTGGTGCTGGACATCGAATCGCACGCGTCCCGCATGGCCATGAGCCGCGTGGTCTCGGCACTGCCCAATGAAGGCCGGGACGCACTCGTTGCGCTGTTCGAGATTGGCGCCGACACCACAAGCCTGAAGGTGCTGCGAGACGACGAAATGCTGTACGACCGCGACCAGGCCTTTGGCGGGTCGCAGCTGACTCAGCTGATCTCCCGGCAGTACGGTTTCTCCTTCGAAGAAGCCGAGGCCAAAAAGCTTTCAGGCGACCTGCCTGAAGACTATGAAGCCGCGATCCTGGCGCCTTTTGTGGACAGCCTGTCACAAGAAATCGGTCGCGCGCTGCAGTACTTCTTCACCAGCACGCCACACCACAAAGTGCACTACGTGATGCTGGCTGGCGGCACCGCCACCCTGCCGGGTCTGAAAGAACGGGTCACCGACTTGACAGGCTTTGCATCCAACGTCGTGAACCCGTTCGAGAACATGCAACTCGGCTCTTCGGTGCGTGAAAGCCGGGTGCGCCGCGAGGCGCCCTCGTACCTCACGGCCTGCGGCTTGGCGATGCGGAGGTTCCTCCAGTGATCCTGATCAACCTGCTGCCGCACCGCGAGGTGCGGCGCAACCAGCGCAAGCGCTCCTTCTTCATCGGTTTGGGCGCTTGTGTGCTGGGCGGTGTAGCCATCGTCGGCATCTGGTATTCGGTGCTGCAGCAGATGACTTCAGCGCAGGACTCGCGCAACAACTTCCTGAAGGCAGAAATCGCGCGTCTGGACTTGCAGATCAAGGACATCGCCACACTGCGTGCCGAGATCGAAGCCCTGAAGGCGCGGCAGCGCGCAGTGGAAGATCTGCAGACCGACCGCAACGTGCCCGTGCACTTGCTGAACGAATTGGTGCGCCAGACGCCCGAAGGCGTGTACCTGGGCACGATCAAACAGAACGGCGAGGTCGTGGCCATCACCGGCACCGCACAGACCAATGAGCGCGTGTCCGAATTCCTGCGCAACACGCTCTACAACTCGCCCTGGCTCGAAAAACCTGAACTGGTGGAAATCAAGGCGGCTGCAGTCGTCGCCGCCAACCGCGAGCAACGCAGGCTCTTCGACTTTTCGATGCGGGTGACGTTGAAACGTCCGCCAACCGCAGCCGGCCCTGCCGCAGCCGCTTCTGGCGCAGCGACGCCGGCTGCAGCGCCTGCCAAATCTTCCTGAGGGCGACATGGCCAAAGCATCGACCCTCAATTTCGAGATGAGCAGCCTGGTGGACAACGCCGCCGGGCAGTTCCGCAACCTCAACCCGAACGAACCAGGCCAGTGGCCCGCGCTGCCAAAGATAGCCGCCTGGCTGGCTGCCGTGGTGATTGCCGTGGTGGCGGGGTGGTTTCTGTTGCTGAACACCGCCACGGAAGAGCTCGATGCCTCGCGCCAGCAAGAGCCCAAGCTGCAGGCCGACTACGTGTCACGCCTGCGTCAAGCCGTGAACCTGAGCGAACTGCGCAAGCAGAAACTGCAGGTGCAGGAATACGTCACCCAGCTTGAAAAGCAGTTGCCGGGCAAAGCTGAAATGGACGCGCTGCTGTCTGACATCAACCAGGCTGGTTTGGGCCGCGGTCTGCAGTTCGAACTCTTCAGGCCCGGCCAGATGCAGATCAAGGACTACTACGCCGAACTGCCGATCTCGATCCGTGTCAACGGCCGGTACCACGACATCGGCTCCTTCGCGGCCGACGTCGCCAATCTGTCGCGCATCGTGACCCTGCAAAACCTCAACATCAGCCCAGTGCCTGGCAAGGACGCTGGCGGCGCCCTGGTCATGGAAGCAACGGCAAGAACCTACCGCTACCTGGACGCCACCGAGATCGCCGAGCAGCGGCAGGTTGCTGCTGCCAAGGTGGCGGGAGCCAAGAAATGATGCGTGGCCAAACTTTCGCCAGCATTGCCGTCGCTGCCGCAACTCTATGGCTGGGAGCGTGCAGTTCCGATCAAGACGAACTGCGCCAATGGATGGAACAGCAGCGTCGTGAGGTGAAGCCCAACGTGACGCCACTGCAGGCGCCCAAGAAGTTCGATCCGCAGCCTTACAACTCGGCACAAGCGGTTGACCCTTTCAGCACCCAAAAGCTCACCGTAGCCCTCAAGCAAGAGGCGCGGCAGCCGAATTCCTTGTTGTCGGCTGAACTGAACCGGCGCAAGGAACCCCTGGAGGCCTACCCCATGGACAGCATGAGCATGGTGGGCAGCGTCAACAAACAGGGCCAGCCGTTTGCTCTGCTGCGCGTGGACGCGCTGCTTTATCAGGTCAAGGTGGGCGACTACCTGGGCCAGAACTACGGAAAGATCCTCCGCATCGCCGAGACCGAAATCGCCCTGCGCGAAATCGTGCAGGACGCAGCGGGTGAATGGATCGAACGCCCCGCCACGTTGCAACTCCAGGAGCGGGCGCGATGAGGACAATTGAGGAGAAACCGACCATGATCCACTGGCGAGCAGTTCTTGCCGCCGTCTGCACCACCCTTGCGGCTGCCGGTACGCTGGTATTGCCCTCGGTGGCGTGGGCGCAAAACGCGATCCAGTCGATCACGAGCAGCCAACAGTCCGGCACCGAGGTTGTGCGCATTGAAATGGCGCAGCCGCTGACGGCCGTGCCTACCGGATTTTCCGTTCAAGCCCCGCCGCGCATCGCCATCGACCTGCCCGGGGTGTCCAACGCCATGGGACGCAGCAGCGTCGAAATCAACCAGGGCAATCTGCGCTCGGTGGCCGTGGCGCAGGCCGGTGACCGCACGCGACTGGTGCTCAACCTCAAGCAGGCCTCTGGCTACCGCGCACAGATCCAGGGCAAGACCTTGCTTCTGGTGCTGGACAGCGCCGGCCCTGCGGTGGCCAGTGCTGCCCCGGCAGACCAGGCGGCGCAGTTCGCGCCCGCCCAGAACACCGACACCCAGTCGCTGCGCGACGTCGACTTTCGGCGTGGCACCGACGGCGCGGGTCGCGTCATCGTCAGCCTTCCCAGCACGCAAGTGGGTGTGGACATCCGCCAGCAGGGCCAGACCCTGGTGGTTGAATTCCTGCGCTCGACACTGCCAGACGCGTTGCGCCGACGCCTGGACGTGGCCGACTTCGGCACGCCAGTCAAGACTGTCACCTCGTTCCAGAACGGCGACCGCGTGCGCATGGTGGTGGAACCCACGGGCGCCTGGGAGCACAGCGCCTACCAAACCGACAACCAGTTCGTGCTGGAAGTGCGGCCGGTCAAGATCGACCCCAACAAGCTGACACAAGGGCCGGGCTTTCAGGGCGAGAAGCTGAGCCTGAACTTCCAGAACATCGAAGTGCGCGCGCTGCTGCAGGTGATTGCCGACTTCACCAACTTCAACGTCGTCACCAGCGACACCGTCACCGGCACCGTCACCCTGCGTCTGAAAGATGTGCCGTGGGACCAGGCGCTGGACATCATCATGCAAAGCAAGGGCCTCGGCGTGCGCAAGAGCGGCAACGTGCTCTGGATTGCACCCAAGGATGAATTGGCGAGCAAGGAACAGATAGACCTGGAGTCGCGCAAGAAGATTGCCGACCTGGAACCCACCCGAACACAGTCGTATCAGCTCAACTACACGAAAGCCGAAGAAGTTGCAAAGGCGCTGTCGGGGCAGGCGCTCGGTGGCGGCGGCGGCGGGACCTCGGCCCAGGCCACGCGCATCCTTTCACCGCGCGGCAGCGTGATATTCGAAACGCGCACCAACCAGCTCTTTGTCACTGACGTGCCGAGCAAGCTGGAAGAGATCCAGACCATGATCACCAAGATCGACATCCCGGTTAGGCAGGTGTTGATCGAAGCGCGGATCGTGGAGGCTGACGACAGCTTTGGCCGATCGCTGGGCATCAAGCTGGGCTCCACCGACTTGCGTGGTCTGCGCAACGGCATCCCTGGCTACGGCGTCGGCGGCAACAATTACCTGACGATCGGCGGCAACTACTCCAACGTGGGTGTCCAAACGGGCCAGTCGCCCAACACCGCCACCAGCTACCTTCCTGATTCGCAGTTCATCAACCTGCCGGCCAATACCACTGCTTTTGGCGGCACCAGTGCGGCGACTTTTGCGCTGTCTCTCTTTGGTGCAACGGCCAACCGTTTTCTCAATCTGGAAATCTCTGCCCTGGAAGCCGAAGGCAGGGGCAACATCGTTTCCAGCCCGCGTGTCATCACTGCCGACCAGAAGAAGGCGAGCATCGAGCAGGGCGAAGACATTCCGTACCAGCAAGCCACCTCGAGCGGGGCCACCTCGGTGTCGTTCAAGAAGGCCAGTCTGCGGCTTGAAGTGACGCCGCAGATCACGCCTGAAGGCAATGTGATCCTGACGCTTGAAGTCAGCAAGGACAGCCGAGGCGCACTCACTGCTGCAGGGCCTGCGATCAACACCAAGAAAGTCAACACCGAGGTGTTGGTCGAAAACGGCGGCACCGTGGTGATTGGCGGCATCTTCACCCAGGACGAACAAACCGAAGTCAACAAGGTGCCGTTGCTGGGTGACATCCCGTTCATCGGCTACCTGTTCCAGAACCGGGTGAAGAGCACGCGCAAGACCGAATTGCTCGTCTTCATCACCCCCAAGATCGTGACCGACCGCTCGGCGGCACGTTGATGACTTTGCGCTGCATGAAGCCGAAGCCCTCACTGCCTTCGGTCGCTCCTAGGAAAATGACCATGACCCATCTTCAACGTCTCCTGACCGTCGCCGTGACCGTGGTGATGGTGGCCTGCAGCGGGGGTGGCGGTGACGCTGGCACGAACCCCTTCGGCGGCGGAAATCCGGTGACACCCGGCACGGCCGTCGCTTCCGATTTGTCCATCAGCCTGAGCGCACCATCCCTGTCCAATTCGGGCACGGATTCGGTGACGGCCACGGTGACTGCCGTCGATGCCAATCGCAATACTGTCTCGGGCATCCCGGTAACGATCAGTGTGGACAACCTTGCGACGGTGGCCGTGTCCGCCACGACCACTGGCGCAACGGGCACGGTCACCGGTGTCGTCAGCGTGGGTGGCAGCCGCGCCAACCGCACCGTGCTGATCACCGCCGTGTCGGGCCAGCTGACCAAGCAGGTTTCGCTGCAGATCATTGGCACGCGCCTGACAGCCACGGCCCTGCCGGCCGTGCTGGCGCCGTCAGCGGCTGGTGTTGTTCAATACCGCGTGGTGGACGCCAACAGCAACCCGTTGAGCAACACGCCGATCACCATCACCGGCCCCGGTGGCGCGCAGTCCACGGCCGACACAGGTACCAACGGCGAATATGTGTATCAGTACACCGCGCCCACGGCCGCTGGCAATCTGGATATCAGTGCGTCCGCAGGCGGAGCGACGCTGATCACGACAGTCATCGTTCAATCGAGTGCCACCGCAATCCCGCCCGTCGCGGCGGGGTCCGTGCGATCCTCATCGGTGAGCGCTAATCCAAGCGTTGTTCCAGTCAATTCCAGTGCAGCCACCGCAAACCGGGCCGAGATTCGCGCGCTCTTCGTGGGCGACAGCAATGCCCCCATCCGCAACATCCGCGTCCGTTTTGACCTTGCGGGCGACACCAATTCAATAGGCGGTTCATTCACGACAGGCACCTCGATCGTCTACAGCGACGTGAATGGCATTGCAAGTTCGGCTTACGTTCCTGCAGGCCGCTTCAGCCCGACCGATGGCCTGACGATTCGAGCCTGCTGGGATTACGTGGACTTTGCAGTCGGTGTGTGCCCGAACAGCACCAGGGCCACGCTGACCGTGTCCTCAGATGCCTTGTCGGTATCGCTCGGCACCGACGAAACCATCGTGTTGGCCGACCTCTCGTACGTCAAGCGCTTCCTGGTGCAGGTGAATGACTCTTCGGGCCTGGCCAAGGCTGATGTTCTGGTGAGCCCATTGCTCGATCTGACGTCGTATTCCAAGGGACAGTACGCCTTCATTGCCAGCAAGTGGGTGCAGCAGGTCACCACGGCCAACTGTGAGAACGAGGACGTCAACCGCAACGCCGTGGTCGAGGTCTATTCAAACGGTGGCGTTGAAGACGCCAATGGCAATGGGCAACTGGATCCCCGCAAAGCCGATGTGGCAGTGGCCTTCGAAGGCTCGGGCCGCACCAATGCGTCTGGACAGGTGGTCATTCGACTGACCTACCTGCGAAACGTCGCATCCTGGATCAGGTTCAACCTCACAGTCGCTGCTGCTGGCGTTGCGGGGACAGAAGGCCGGGCGTCCTATCAGGCCATCTTGCCAGTGCCTGCGGCGGCACTGGCCGCTGAAACACCGCCGGCTTTTGTCAGAAGCCCTTATGGCGTGCTGGCCAGTCCGTCGGTCATCCTGACGACGCCAAACGGTTCGGCTTCGGCTTCCCTGTGCACCAACGGAAATTGATCCGAACCTGAGCATCAGCCTGGTCGGCATGCCAGGCTGCGGAAAGTCCACCGTCGGCCGTCATCTGGCCCGCCAATTGAGCTTGCGCTTCGTTGACGCCGACGCCGACATCGAACAGCGCATCGGCATGCCGATCCGCGACTACTTCGAACGCCATGGCGAAGCGGCTTTTCGCGATGTCGAGCAGGACGCGATCGACGCGCTGTCCGACTTGCCTGGTGTGGTGCTGGCCACTGGCGGCGGCGCTGTGCTCCGGCCGTCCAACCGCGACGCGTTGCATTCCCGTTCCCACGTCTTCTACCTGCGGGCCACGCCCGAAGAATTGCACCGGCGGCTGCGCCACGACACGCAGCGCCCGCTGCTGCAGGTGGAAGACCCGTTGCGCCGCCTGCGCGAGCTCTACCGCGAACGCGACCCGCTGTACCGCCGCACGGCGCACTTTGTGATCGAAGCCGCAAGGCCGTCGGTGCCGGCCATGTTGAGCATGGTGTTGATGCAGTTGGAAATGGCCGGCCTGGTCGACCCTGGCCAAGTGCCCTCGCCCATGGCACCGCCGGATTGAACCTTCGACGCAGCGAGGTCCGAACCGAACTCAGCGCACCCGTCAGCGCACCTGTCAGCGCACCCGTCAGCCAGATACCCCGCGCCGTACACTGGCGTCATGATTGAAAACGCTCTGCAGCCGGTGCTGAAAGTTCACGTCGCCACCACGAACTCGGGCTACGACATCCTGATCGGCGCGGGCCTTCTGCAATGCGCTGCAGCCTGGCAAGGCCTGCCGAAAGCCCAGCGTGCAGTGATCGTCAGCAACTCCACGGTGCACGCACTTCATGGCGCCGCGCTGCGCCATGCGTTGGCGCCGCACTACGCGCACATCAGCGAGGTGCTGCTGCCTGACGGCGAAGCGCACAAGAACTGGGCCACGCTGAACCTGATCTTCGACCACCTGCTGGCCACCGCTTGCGACCGCAAGACGGTCCTCTTTGCGCTAGGTGGTGGCGTGGTCGGCGACATGACAGGCTTCGCCGCTGCCAGCTACATGCGCGGTGTGCCCCTTGTGCAGGTGCCCACCACGCTGCTGGCGCAGGTGGATTCTTCAGTCGGCGGCAAGACCGCCATCAACCACCCGCTGGGCAAGAACATGATCGGCGCGTTCTACCAGCCGGTGCGTGTGGTCTGCGACCTGTCCACCCTGCTCACGCTGCCAGACCGTGAACTGCGAGCCGGGCTGGCCGAAGTCATCAAGTACGGCCCGATCGCCGACCTGGCCTTGTTCGACTGGTTGGAATCGAACCTGCCCGCATTGCTGGTCCGCGACATGTCGGCAATGGCGCATGCGGTACAACGGTCTTGCCAGATCAAGGCCGATGTCGTCGGCCAGGATGAACGTGAAACCGGCCTGCGCGCCATGCTGAACTTTGGCCATACCTTTGGCCACGCCATAGAAACCGGCCAGGGCTATGGCGCCTGGCTGCACGGTGAAGCCGTGGCCTGCGGCATGGTGATGGGTGCCGAGCTGTCTGTGGAACTGGGTCTGCTGCCGCCCTCCTTCGCGCAGCGCCTGCAGCGCCTTCTGGCGCGCGCGGGCCTGCCCGTCGTGGCGCCTTCGATGGCCGTGCAGCGCTGGTTTGAACTGATGCGCGTGGACAAGAAGGCGGCCGATGGCGACATCCGCTACATCGTTGTCGGCCCGCCAGGCAGCGCGTCCCTTCGCACAGCGCCCGCAGCCCTGGTCGAAGGCGTGATCCGACGCCACAGCGCGCAGCCCGTGCCGGTGTGAACCCGGACAACTTGGCGCCCTGGGCCAGTGACCCGCAACGCTCGCGCGGCCGGCGCATCGTTGAGCTGCCATCGCCGCCGCGCAATGAACACCAGCGCGACCGCGACCGCATCGTGCACAGCACGGCGTTCAGACGCCTGGTCTACAAGACCCAGGTCTTCATCAACCACGAAGGCGACCTCTTCCGCACGCGCCTGACACATTCGCTGGAAGTAGCTCAACTGGGTCGGTCGGTGGCCCGCACGTTGCGCCTGAATGAAGACCTGGTGGAAGCCATTGCGCTGGCACACGACCTGGGCCACACGCCTTTCGGCCACGCGGGCCAGGACGCACTGCAGGACTGCATGGCCGAGCACGGCGGCTTCGAACACAACCTGCAGAGCCTGCGAGTGGTGGACAGTCTGGAGGCGCGCTACGCCGCGTTTGACGGCCTGAACCTGAGCTTCGAGACACGAGAAGGCATCCTCAAGCACTGCACACAGCACCGTGCACAACGCCTGCTGGCGGCCGAACCCGAAGGGCCTGCCGCGCGCTTCGTCCATGGCGGGCAGCCCAGCCTGGAGGCGCAACTCGTCAACCTGGCCGATGAGCTGGCCTACAGCGCGCACGATGTGGACGACGGCGTGCGCTCGGGCCTGATCACGCTCGACCAGCTGCATGCCGTGCCCTTGATCGCGCAAGGCCGGGCCGAGGTGCTGGCACAGCACCCTGGGCTGGCCGAGCGCAGGGTGCTGCACGAGATTCTGCGCCGCATGTTGTCGGGCCAGGCGGCCGACCTCGTCACCGCCACCAGCGCCGCACTGCAGCAGGCACACGCCCGCAACCCGGGCCTGGATGCGGAGGCTGTGCGCCGGCTGCCGCCGCTGGTGCGCATGAGTGACACCGCGCGTGCGCAAACCACCGAGCTGAAGCGCTTCCTGTTTCGCGAGCTCTACCGCCATCCGCGCGTCACGCAGATGACCGCGCTCGCGCGCACCGTGGTGGCTGAACTCTTCGCGGCCTACCGCGAGCAGCCGGCGCAGATGACGCCGGAATACGCCACGGCCCAGGACAGGCCACGCGCGGTGGCCGACTACATCGCCGGCATGACCGACCGCTTCGCACTGCGCGAGCACCAGCGCCTGACGGGCCAGCGCCTGTTTGACGTCTGAAGAGCGCAGGCTCGACGTCGATGGCTCGGCTCCCCCGCCTGTCGCTTGCCGATCATCCGCACTGGTTGATCCAGCGCGGCCACAGCGCCAACCCCGTGTTCGCGGACAGCGTGGACCGGCTGGTGTTCCTGGCCGCACTGAAGGAAGCCGCCGCAGCCGAGAAAGTGCAGATCCACGCCTATGCCTTGCTGGACACCGAGGTGCACCTGCTGGCCACGCCCGCCGCAGTCACCAGCCTGAGCCGGATGATGCAGTCGCTGGGCCGCCGCTATGTGCGTGCCCACCATCGCCGGCACGGCGGCCGTGGAACCCTCTGGGACGGCCGGTTTCGATGTGCCGTGGTAGAAGCCGGCGCGGCGCTGCTGGACGTGATGTGCCTGATCGACGGTCTCGCCGGCCCTGCACCTGCAACGGGCGTCAGCAGCCTGGGCCACCGGGCCGGCGGTGAAAGCGAAGCGCTTCTGGTTGACCCGCAGCCGTACTGGCTGCTGGGCAACACACCCTTTGACCGCCAAGCTGCCTGGGGTAGGCGGGTGGGCGAAGGCCTGTCTGCCGCCAGGGTCAGTGCCCTGCGCGCTGCGGCGCTGGGCAGTTGGGCCGTGGGCTCGGCGACGTTTGCCGCCAGTGTTGCTGCGGAGGCAGCCCGCCCGGCAATGCCCAGGCCCCGCGGCCGTCCGCGTTTGCGCCCTGCCTGATGAGGTGCACAGCGGGCACGTCGCGTGCTAGCTGTCGGGTCGCTGCAGGCCTGCGCGCCACCGCCGCAAGTGGCAAGCGTCCGGCCTGACCTGTGGGGAGTCCTGATTCAATGATATGTCCCCTTTTAATGACTTGCGCTGATTTCGTTAGCATTTATTGACTCCGACCCCATTTATCCTTGCTTGCCGCGAATGTTGCACTGCGGTAGGCTGCACGTCCTTCGATTGCCAGCCCCACAAGGAGCGCGCCATGCTGCCGCACGCCACCATTGCCGATGAAGCTGCCGACTTGGCCGCGAGCGGTCTGTACGACCCGTCGCAGGAGCACGACGCCTGCGGTGTCGGCTTCGTGGCCCACATCAAGGGCGTGCGTGCGCACAGCATCGTCGAGCAAGGCCTGAAAATCCTGGAAAACCTGGACCACCGCGGCGCGGTGGGTGCTGACAAGCTGATGGGCGACGGCGCCGGCATCCTGATCCAGATCCCAGACGAGTACTACCGGGCCGAGATGGCCATGTCCGGCATGGCTCCTGCCGGTCGCGTGGGCGTGAAGCTGCCGCCGCCCGGTGAATACGGTGTGGGCATGATCTTCTTGCCCAAGGAACACGCCAGCCGCCTGGCCTGCGAACAAGAACTGGAGCGTGCCGTCAAGGCCGAAGGCCAGGTGCTTCTTGGTTGGCGCGACGTGCCGGTGGACCGCGACATGCCGATGTCGCCTGCCGTGCGCGCCAAGGAACCCGTGATCCGCCAGATCTTCATCGGCCGCGGCACCGACGTCATCGTGCCGGACGCGCTGGAACGCAAGCTCTACGTCATCCGCAAGACCGCCAGTGCGGCGATCCAGGCGCTCAAGCTCACGCACAGCCGCGAGTACTACGTGCCCAGCATGAGCTGCCGCACCGTCATCTACAAGGGGCTGCTGCTGGCCGACCAGGTGGGTGTGTACTACAAGGACCTGGCCGACCCGCGCGTCGTCTCGGCCCTGGCCCTGGTGCACCAGCGTTTCAGCACCAACACCTTCCCCGAGTGGCCGCTGGCGCACCCTTACCGCATGGTGGCGCACAACGGCGAGATCAATACCGTCAAGGGCAACTTCAACTGGATGCGCGCCCGTGAGGGCGTGATGAAAAGCCCGGTGCTGGGTGAAGACCTGAACAAGCTCTACCCCATCAGCTTTGAAGGCCAGAGCGACACCGCCACCTTCGACAACGCACTTGAACTGCTGACGATGGCCGGCTACCCGCTGGCTCACGCAGCGATGATGATGATCCCGGAAGCCTGGGAGAACCACGAGCTGATGGACGAGCGCCGGCGCGCGTTCTACGAATACCACGCCGCCATGCTCGAACCCTGGGACGGCCCGGCCGCCATGGTCTTCACCGACGGCAAGCAGATCGGCGCCACGCTCGACCGCAATGGCCTGCGGCCGGCCCGATACATCGTCACCGACGATGACCTCGTCGTCATGGCCAGCGAATCCGGCGTGTTGCCGGTGCCCGAAAGCCGCATCGTCAAGAAGTGGCGCCTGCAGCCGGGCAAGATGTTCCTGATCGACCTTGAACAGGGCCGCATCGTCGATGACGAAGAACTGAAGAACCAGTTCGCATTCGCCAAGCCGTATCGGCAATGGATCGAAAACGTGCGCATCCGCCTCGACAGCATCGACGCGACGGCAGAGCCCCTGGCCTCGACTGAATCGCTGCTCGACCGCCAGCAGGCCTTCGGCTACACGCAGGAAGACATCAAGTTCCTGATGGCGCCGATGGCCGCCAACGGCGAAGAAGGCATTGGCAGCATGGGCAACGACAGCCCGCTGGCGGTACTGAGTGACAAGAACAAGCCGCTCTTCAACTACTTCAAACAGCTCTTCGCGCAGGTCACGAACCCGCCGATCGACCCGATCCGCGAAGCGATCGTGATGAGCCTGAACAGCTTCATCGGCCCCAAGCCCAATCTGCTGGACATCAACGCCGTCAACCCGCCCATGCGGCTGGAAGTGACGCAGCCGATTCTTGACGCCGACGACATGGCGCGCCTGCGCGCGATCGAATCGCGCACCGGCGGCAAGTTCAAGAGCTGCGAACTCGACATCACGTATCCGCTGGCCTGGGGCCGCGAAGGCGTGGAAGCCAAGCTCGCATCCCTTTGCGCCGAAGCGGTGGACGCCATCAAGGGCGGCCACAACATCCTCATCATCAGCGACCGCGGCATGACGCGCAGCCAGGTCGCCATTCCGGCGCTGCTGGCGCTGTCCGCCATCCACCACCACCTCGTGCGTGCCGGCCTGCGCACCACGGCCGGGCTGGTGGTGGAGACTGCATCCGCGCGTGAAGTCCACCACTTTGCCGTGTTAGCCGGATACGGCGCCGAAGCGGTGCATCCGTATCTGGCGATGGAGACGCTGGCCCAGATGCACCAGTCGCTGGCGGGCAGCCTGAGCGCAGAGAAAGCCACCTACAACTACGTCAAGGCCATCGGCAAGGGCCTGTCGAAAATCATGTCCAAGATGGGCGTGAGCACCTACATGTCCTACTGCGGCGCACAGCTCTTCGAGGCCATCGGCCTGGAGAAGGAATTCGTCGGCAAGTACTTCCGCGGCACGGCTTCGCAAGTGGGTGGCATTGGTGTCTTTGAAGTCGCCGAAGAAGCGCTGCGCATGCACCAGGCCGCCTTTGGCAACGACCCCGTGCTGGCCACCATGCTCGACGCCGGCGGCGAATACGCCTGGCGCGTGCGCGGCGAAGAACACATGTGGACGCCCGACGCCATCGCCAAGCTGCAGCACAGCACACGCGCCAACAAGTTCGACACCTACAAGGAATACGCCCAGCTCATCAACGACCAGAGCGCGCGCCACATGACGCTGCGCGGCCTGTTCGAGTTCAAGGTCGATCCGAGCAAGGCGATTCCGCTGGGCGAAGTGGAGTCTGCCAAGGACATCGTCAAACGCTTCGCCACCGGCGCGATGAGCCTCGGTTCCATCAGCACCGAAGCGCACAGCACCTTGGCGATTGCCATGAACCGCATCGGGGGCAAGAGCAACACCGGTGAAGGCGGCGAAGACCCGGCGCGTTATCGCAATGAACTCAAGGGCATCAAGGTCGTGGCTGGCACCAAGGTGTCTGACATCATCGGCGCCAAGGTCATCGAGTCCGACTACGAACTGCAAGACGGCGACAGCCTGCGCAGCAAGATCAAGCAAGTGGCCAGCGGCCGCTTTGGCGTCACCACCGAATACCTGGTCAGCGCCGACCAGATTCAGATCAAGATGGCGCAGGGCGCCAAGCCCGGTGAAGGCGGTCAGCTGCCCGGCGGCAAGGTCAGCGAATACATCGGCATGCTGCGCTACAGCGTGCCGGGCGTGGGCCTCATCAGCCCGCCGCCGCACCACGACATCTATTCGATCGAAGACCTGGCGCAGCTGATCCACGACCTGAAGAACGCCAACCCGCGCGCGTCGATCAGCGTCAAGCTGGTCAGCGAAGTGGGCGTGGGCACCATCGCCGCCGGCGTGGCCAAGTGCAAGGCCGACCATGTGGTGATTGCGGGGCATGACGGTGGCACAGGCGCGTCACCGTGGTCGTCCATCAAACACGCCGGCACGCCTTGGGAACTGGGCTTGGCAGAGACGCAGCAGACACTGGTGCTCAATCGCTTGCGTTCAAGAATTCGCGTGCAGGCCGACGGCCAGATGAAGACCGGCCGCGATGTCGTCATCGGCGCGCTGCTCGGCGCCGACGAATTCGGCTTCGCCACCGCGCCGCTGGTGGTGGAGGGCTGCATCATGATGCGCAAGTGCCACCTGAACACCTGCCCGGTGGGCGTGGCGACGCAAGACCCGGTGCTGCGCAAGAAGTTCGCGGGCCGGCCCGAGCACGTCGTCAACTTCTTCTTCTTCATCGCCGAAGAAGCGCGCCAGATCATGGCGCAGCTGGGCATTCGCAAGTTCGACGATCTGATCGGCCGCGCGGACTTGCTGGACACCAAGAAGGGCATCGATCACTGGAAGGCACGCGGCCTGGACTTCAGCCGCATCTTCCACCTGCCGCAGACCAGCGCCGACGTGCCGCGCTTCCAGACCGAAGTGCAGGACCACGGCCTGGCCAAGGCGCTGGACAACAAGCTGATTGAACGCTGCCAGCCCGCCATTCTTCGCGGCGAGAAAGTGCAGTTCATGGAAGACACGCGCAACCGCAACCGCAGTGTCGGCGCCATGCTGTCGGGCGAACTCATTCGCCACCGGCCAGAAGGTCTGCCGGACCACACCATCTTCATGCAGATGGAAGGTGTGGGCGGCCAGAGCTTCGGCGCCTTCCTGGCCAGCGGCATCACGCTGTACCTGATCGGCGACGCCAACGACTACACGGGCAAGGGCCTGTCCGGCGGCCGCATCGCCGTGCGGCCCAGCATCGACTTCCGCGGCGACGCCACCAAGAACATCATCATCGGCAACACCGCGCTCTACGGCGCCACCAGCGGCGAAGCCTTCTTCCGCGGCGTGGCCGGTGAGCGCTTTGCCGTGCGCCTGTCGGGCGCCACGGCGGTGGTCGAAGGCACGGGCGACCACGGCTGCGAATACATGACGGGCGGCACCGTCGTCGTGCTGGGCAAGACAGGCCGCAACTTTGCCGCCGGCATGAGTGGCGGCGTGGCCTACGTCTATGACGAAGACGGCCACTTCGGCCGCCGCTGCAACACGAGCATGGTGGCGCTGGACAAGGTGCTGCCGCGCGAAGAGCAGACCGGCGCGCTCGTCGGCCTGCATGCTGAACAGCCCGATGAAGCGCTGCTGAAGAAGCTGATCGAAGACCACCACCGCTGGACCGGCAGCCTGCGCGCGCGTGAACTGCTGGACCACTGGGCCGAGTCGCGCGGCAAGTTCATCAAGGTCTTCCCACACGAGTACAAACGCGTGCTGGCCGAGCGTGCGGCCAAGGCCGAAGCGGCTGCCGTCACGAGCAAGGCGCAGACATCCGCCGCAGCCCTCGTGGGCAAATAGATCCTTCATCGAAAGCAGCGACAACATGGGCAAGGTCACGGGATTCATGGAGTTCGAACGCCTGGAAGAGGGCTACGAACCGGTGCAGGCACGGCTGAAGACGTGGAAGGAATTCGTCATCACCCTGGCCGAAGACAAGGCCAAGGTGCAGAGTGCGCGCTGCATGGACTGCGGCACGCCGTTCTGCAACAGCGGCTGCCCGGTCAACAACATCATTCCCGACTTCAACGACCTCGTCTTCCAGGGCGACTGGCAGAACGCCATTGCCGTCCTGCACCAGACCAACAACTTCCCCGAATTCACCGGCCGCGTCTGCCCGGCACCGTGTGAAGCGGCGTGCACGCTCAACGTCAACGACGACGCGGTGGGCATCAAGAGCATCGAACACGCCATCATCGACCGCGCCTGGGCCGAAGGCTGGGTCAAGCCAGAGCCCGCTGCGGAGATGACTGGCAAGCGCATCGCCGTCGTCGGCAGCGGGCCCGCCGGCCTGGCCGCCGCGCAGCAGCTGGCGCGCGCGGGCCACAGCGTCACGGTGTTCGAAAAGAACAGCCGCATCGGCGGCCTGCTGCGCTATGGCATTCCCGACTTCAAGATGGAGAAGAGCCACATCGACCGCCGCATGGTGCAGATGCAGGCCGAAGGCGTGGTCTTCCGCACCGGCGTGCTGGTGGGTGCATTGCCTGCAGACACCAAGGTCACGAACGACGCCACCGAAACCATCACGCCCGAGCAACTGAAGGCCGACTTCGACGCCGTGCTGCTGACCGGCGGCGCCGAGATCAGCCGCGACCTGCCAGTGCCTGGGCGTGAACTCGACGGCGTGCACTACGCGATGGAATTCCTGCCGCAGCAGAACAAGGTGGTGGCCGGCGACAAGGTCAAGGGCCAGATCAAGGCCACGGGCAAACACGTCATCGTCATTGGCGGCGGCGACACCGGCAGCGACTGCGTGGGCACCAGCAACCGCCATGGCGCGGCCAGCGTGACGCAGTTCGAACTGATGCCGATGCCCCCCGAAGAAGAGAACAAGCCGATGACCTGGCCCTACTGGCCGACCAAGCTGCGCACCAGTTCCAGCCACCAGGAAGGCTGCGACCGCGAATTCGCCATTGCCACCAAGGAACTGGTCGGCAGTGACGGCAAGAAGGGCGGCAAGGTCAGCGCCCTGAAGACCGTGCGCGTGCAGTGGCAAGGCGGCAAGATGGTGGAAGTGCCAGGGTCCGAGCAGGAATACAAGGCGGACCTGGTGCTGCTGGCGATGGGCTTCGTGGCGCCGGTGGCCACCGTGCTGGACGCCTTTGGCGTCGAGAAGGACAACCGCGGCAACGCCAAGTCCCCCACCGAAACGGCAGCGGCCTACAAGACGAACGTGGCCAAGGTGTTTGCCGCTGGCGACATGCGGCGCGGCCAGAGTCTGGTGGTGTGGGCCATCCGCGAAGGGCGGCAGGCGGCGCGTGCGGTGGATGAGTTCCTGATGGGTTGCAGCACCTTGCCGCGCTAACTTGCCGCGCTGACTTGCCGCGCTAACCTGCCGCGCTGACCGTCCGCAAGGCCCTGCTCAGCTTCACAGGGCTTTACGGGCGACGGCCCTGCGGGTTTGCCCTGCATGCGAGAATCCGCGCCACTTTGGCCAAGGGGCCCTGGGCTCGCGCCGAGCCCGTCCCCATACACGCTTGACCACCGACACCTTCATCGAGATCGACCACGTCACCTTTGGTTATGACGCGAGTCGCACCATTCTTTCTGACGTGTCGCTCAAGTTCCAGCGCGGCAAGGTCACGGCCATCCTCGGCGGTTCGGGTTGCGGCAAGACGACCTTGTTGCGCCTGATTGGTGGCGTGCACAGTGCCGACAAGGGCCGGGTGCTGATCGACGGCGACGTGCTCAACACGCGCAACCGCGAGCAGCTCTACCGCCTGCGCCGTCGCCTGGGGATGCTGTTCCAGTTTGGCGCGCTCTTCACCGACCTGACCGTGTTCGAGAACGTGGCCTTTCCGCTGCGCGAGCACACCACCTTGCCCGAAGCGATGATCCGCGACCTGGTGCTGATGAAGCTCAACGCCGTGGGCCTGCGGGGCGCCGCGGGCCTGCGCATCTCGGAAGTGTCAGGCGGCATGGCGCGGCGCATCGCCTTGGCGCGCGCCATCGCGCTGGACCCTGAACTCATCATGTACGACGAGCCCTTTGCCGGGCTCGACCTCATCAGCATGGGCGTGGCCGCCAAGCTCATTCGCACGCTGAACGACGTGACGGGCGCCACGTCACTCGTCGTCAGCCACGACGTGCCCGAATGCATGGCCATCAGCGACCACGTCGTGCTGATGGCCAACCAGGGCCGCATCGTGGCCCAGGGCACGCCGGCAGAACTGATGGCCAGCACCGACCCTGAAACACGCCAGTTCGTGCGCGGCGAACCCGACGGCCCGGTGAAGTTTCACTACCCCGCGCCGGAAATGGCCGCCGACTTCGGGTTGACGGCATGACGGCGATGTTGCAGGGCATGCTGCAGAACCTGGGCCGGATTGCGCTCGACCAGTTTCGCGGCTGGGGCCACGCCGCCTATTTTTTCCTCGACCTGCTGCGCGCCGTGCCGGCTTCACTGCGTCGGCCACGGCTGGTAGTGGCGCAGATCTATGCCATCGGCAACCGTTCTCTCATCATCATCATGGCCTCGGGCCTGGCGGTGGGCTTCGTGCTGGCGCTGCAGATGTACTACGCACTGGTTACCTACGGCGCGGCGGAAAGTCTCGGCTTGATCGTCAACCTGGCGCTGGTGCGCGAACTGGGGCCGGTGGTCACTGGGCTCTTGTTCGCAGGCCGTGCGGGCACGTCGCTCACTGCAGAGATTGGTCTCATGAAAGCCGGCGAGCAAATCGCCGCCATGGAACTGATGGCCATCGACCCCAAGGCGCGTGTGCTGGCGCCGCGGTTCATCGGCGGCATCGTGTCGATGCCGATCCTGGCGATCCTCTTTTCGGCCGTTGGCATCCTGGGCGCGTATGTGGTGGCGGTGCTGTTGATCGGCGTGGACTCCGGCAACTTCTGGTCGATCATGCAAACCCGGGTGGATGTGTTCCGCGATGTCGGCAACGGCCTGGTGAAAGCGATGGTCTTTGGCATCGCCTGCACGGTGGTGGCGCTGTACCAGGGCTTCGAGACCGAAGCCACGCCAGAGGGCGTGGCCTATGCCACCACCCGCACGGTGGTGATCTCTTCTTTGTGGGTGCTGGGCACGGACTTCGTGCTCACCGCCTTGATGTTCTCGACACCGTAGTTTCGGTGCGCGTTGGGAGACTGACTTGATAGGCAAGAAGAGCATTGAAACGCTGGTCGGCGGCTTTGTGCTGCTGGGCATGCTGGGCCTCGTGTTCCTGGCCTTGAAGGCCGCCAACCTCGGCAGCCTGGGCGGCAGTGACGCCTACACGCTGACGGCCCACTTCGACAACATCGGCGGTCTGAAGGCGCGGGCGCCTGTGCGCGCGGCGGGTGTCACGGTGGGCCGCGTGAAGTCGATCCAGCTCGACCCCAAGACGTATCAAGGCGTCGTCACGCTGGACATCGAGAAGGGCTACAAATTCCCCAAGGACACATCGGCCAAGATCTTGACGGCCGGTCTGTTGGGCGACCAGTACGTGGGTCTGGAACCCGGTGGTGACGACAAGGACCTGGCGGCCGGCGAGACCATCGCGCAGACGCAGTCTGCCGTGGTGCTGGAAAACCTGATCGGGCAGTTCATCGCCGGCAAGGCCGATAGCGCTGCGACGTCCGGCACGTCCGGCACGTCCGGCACGTCCGGCACACCAGGCACACCCCGTGCAGCCGCCTCGGGAGCGTCCAAGTGACCGCCCTGCATCGGCTGATGGTGGTCGCAGCCGTGGCCCTGGTGGCCGGTTGCGCCAGCGTGCCGGGCGCCGCCCCGCCGCCCAAGGAAGACCCGTGGGAAAACTTCAACCGCAAGGTATTCAGCTTCAACGAAACGGTCGATGACGCGGTGCTGAAGCCTGTGGCGACTGCTTATGTCAACGTCGTGCCGGAACTGGTGCGCAAGGGCGTGAGCAACGTGCTGGGCAACATCGGCGACGTCTGGTCGGCTGCCAACCACCTGCTCCAGGGCAAGATCCACACAGGCCTGGACATGGGCATGCGGGTGCTCACCAACACGGTCTTCGGGCTTGGCGGGCTGCTGGACCCGGCCACCGAATTCGGCCTGGTGCGCCGCTCTGAAGACTTCGGCCAGACCCTCGGCCGCTGGGGCGTGGGCCCCGGGCCCTATCTGGTGCTGCCGCTGCTGGGCCCGTCCACGGTGCGCGACGGCACGGCGCTGTTGCTGGACCGCCAGGCTTCACCTTCGGCCCTGGGGAACACCGACACCGCCAGCTACACCATCACGGCGATCGAAGTCGTCAACTTGCGCGCCAGCTTGCTGGGAGCCACCCGGTTGCTCAACGATGTGGCTTTGGACAAATACAGCTTCCTGCGCCAGGCTTACCTGGCCAGGCGCCTGGACACGGTCTATGACGGTGCGCCGCCGATGGAAAAGTTTGACGATGAACCGGCTGACCCGATGGCCGCGCCTGCGGCCAAGCCGGCGCCTTCACCCGCGTCCTCACCCGCGTCCTCACCCGCGTCCTCACCCGCGTCCTCACCCGCGTCTGCAGCGGCATCTTCACCTACCTTTGCACCGCCTAAACCGGCGCCCAAGTGAACCGGCACCCCCGCTGCCGCGTTAACCATGCACTGCCTGCGCCCCCGCGCGCGGCGCTCTCCCTGAAAGGACCGTTGTGTTCAAGAATCTGCTGAAAGTCTTCTCTGTTCTGCTGGTCACCCTCAGCGTTTCGTCTGCGGCGCAGGCCCAAGCCACCGCCGACGCGCTGGTCCGCCAGATATCCGTCGATGTGATCGACACCGCGAAGGCCGACAAGGCCATCCAGGCCGGTGATATCAGTCGCATCTTTGGGCTGGTGGAATCCAAGGTCATGCCGCACGTCAACTTCGAGGTCATCACACGGTCTGCCGTGGGCCCGAAGTGGCGTGAAGCGACGCCCGAACAGCGCACCAAGCTGCAGGCCGAATTCAAGACCCTGTTGATCCGTGTCTATGCCGGCGCCTTGTCGCAGTTGAAGGACCAGACCGTCGAGGTCACGAAGACGCTGCCGGTGGCTGGTGGCAGCCAGGTCGTGGTGCAGACCGAAGTGCGTGGCAAGGGTGAGCCGATCAAGCTGGACTACCGGCTGGACAAGGCGGCTGACGCGCCGGCCTGGAAGATCATCGACGTCAACGTCGGTGGCCTGTGGCTGGTGCAGAACTACCGTTCGCAGTTTGCGCAAGAGCTGACCAAGGGCGGTGTGGACGGCCTGATCGCCGCGCTGGTTGAGCGCAACAAGGCTGCAGGCAAGAGCTGAGACACCTGTTGAAACTCAAGCCATGAAGCTGCCCGCCACCGCCACCCTGAACGAGGCTGCCGACCTGGCGGCGACCTTGCCGCAAGCGGTGGCCGCAGGCAGCGGTGTGCTGCAGATTGATGCGTCGGCGCTGACGGCATTCGACAGCTCCACCATCGCCTTGCTGCTGCAGGCGCAGCGCCTGGCGCAGGCGGCGGGACGGGCGATCGAAGTCACGGGCACGCCGCCCAAGCTGCAGGAACTGGCCAGTCTCTACGGCGTGGACGGCTTGCTGCCGTTGTCGCTGCGGCCTTCAGCTTCGGCTTGAGGGTCTGCGGACGGTTCGGCTGAACGACCTGCTGAACGGTCCATAGAACGGTCCAAAGAACGGTCTGCATAGCGCCGCTCGCGCAGGTTCTTCTTGATGGCCTGCAGCATCGGCCGCAGCTGTGCCGAGCCCAAGCGCAGCGCCACGCCCGTGGTCAGGATGTCAATGATCAAGAGGTGCAGCAACCGCGACACCATGGGGCTGTAGCGGTCCGAATCCTCGGGGTGGTCGGCAGCCAGCAGGATGTGGTGCGGCCCGTGCTGCGCTTCGCGTGCCAGCGGCGACCCGCTGGCGGTGATGGCCACCACCGTGGCGCCCTTCTTGCGCGCGATGTCGGCCACGTCCAGCAAGTCGCGGCTGCGGCCTGAATTGCTGATGATCACGGCGCAGTCGCCGGGCTTGAGCATCGTCGCACTCATGACCTGGATGTGGCCGTCACTGACGGCCGTGGCCGCCACGCCCAGGCGAAAGAATTTGTGCTGCGCGTCCAGCGCCACGATGCCGGAATTGCCGACGCCGTAGAAATCGATGCGCTGGCCCGCGCGCACCGCGTCCGTCAATGCCTGGATGGCGCGGTCCACCGACTGGCTGGCGGCCGCATTGCGGTAGCGCAGCAGCGCGGCCACGGCGTTGTCGGTGACCTTGACGACAATGTCGCCGGCCTTGTCGTCGTCGTCCACCGACCGGTGCACAAAGGGCACGCCTTCATTCACGCTGCCCGCCAGCTTGCGCTTGAAGTCGGCCAGGCCGTCGTAGCCGATGCTGCGGCAGAAGCGCACCACTGTCGGCTTGCTGACATGCGAACGTTCGGCCAGTTCCACCACCGGCAACGTGGCAAAACTGCGCGGGTCGGCCAGCAGCAGTTTGGCCACGCGCTGCTCGGCGGGCGGCAGGGCCGGGATGGAAGCACGGATGCGGTCGAGCATGGTCGGTCCTGGTTTCAGTCCTGGTGTCAGTCCTGGTGTCAGTCCTGGTGTCAGTCCTGGAAGGCGCCGGGTGACCAACGGTCTGGCGTGGTGATTTCGCGCGTGCCCACGGGCGGCGTAAATGCGGCGCGCGGCTGCAAGTCCACGCCACGCGCCGAGCCGGGCGCCACGCCGCGGCCACGCAGGGCGCTCATCGGGTGCAGTGCGTACAGGCCCTGGTCGGCGTCCCGCAGCACGCTGGGCGATGCGATGAAGTTACCGCGCACGAGATCTGACCAGCGTGCGTCGGGCACGCCCAGGCCGATGAACAGGTTGTTGGCCAGCCGCTGCTCCACCGGCCGCGCGAGCTTGCCATCGTGCACACGCACAAAGATCGCCGGCCGCAGGCCCTGGCTGATGAAGGTGTTGTTGACGACATGCAGCGCGTGGCCGCGGCTTTCGACGTCTGAGCCCTCAGCGCCATCAACGCCTTCAGCACCAAACGCCAGCATCGTCGTGTTGCGCGTCGCCTCGCTCTGCCCGATGACGTTGCCGACGACATGCGCGATGCCGCCGTTGGGAAACTCGAGCTCGTACGAAGCCCGGCCACCCACGCCGTCCACCAGCTGGTTGTAGCGCACGTGATTCTCACGCGCCCGGCTCTTCACCAGGTGGCCGTCGTTGCCGCCGCTGAAGGCGCTGCCGGTCAGCGTCAGGCGCGCGATGCGGCCGGCGTACAACAAATGCGGCAGGGCACCTGTCGCGTCGCGTTCAGGCGCCTGCCCGAATTCACAATCGCTCACGATCAGTTCAGCACCGCTGAAATTGGCCGTTAGCAGACCCATCTGGTTGTCAAAGAATGCGCAGCGGTTGACATGCAGCCGGCCACGTTCAAAGCGGATGCCGGCGCCGTTGCCGTCGGGCACGCGCGCGCCGCGGAATTCGATGTTGTCGATGCGCACGTCGCCGTCGCGCACCACCAGCGTCGCCTTGCCTTCGGCGTGCGCGCCGTCGGCGCGCAGCACCGCCCTGCCACCCACGCCACGCAGCGTCAGGCGCTTTTGGTTGATGACGCCCACCTGCGCGCGGTGTTCGCCGGCCAGCAGATGGATCTCGTCGCCGTCGGCTGCCTTGCGCAGCGCATCGGCCAAGCTCTGGCCCGGGGCCACGGTGTGGATGCCGGACCCGGCCGCCGACGCGGCCAGGCTTTGCCAACTTGCCAGCCAACCTGCCAGCGCGCCGCCGAGCACGGCGCGCCGCGGCGGCCTCACTGCTCTTCGGCCCAGGTGTGACCGTCGCGCGCCACCATCGCGCTGGCCGCTGCCGGGCCCCAGCCGCCCGCTGCGTAAGGCCGCGGGCCCACGGTGTCGGAGTCCCAGGCATGCAGGATCGGCTCGACCCAGCGCCAGGCCTGCTCCTGTTCGTCGCTGCGCACGAACAGATTCAAGCGCCCCGCAATCGCGTCCAACAGCAGCCGCTCATAGCCGCCCACGCGTTCACTGGCAAAGGCCTTGTCGAAGTCCAGGTCCAGCGACACCGGCGACAGCGCTTCGGGCTGGTTGCTGTTGCCGCCGCCCTTGACCGCCAAGAGGTGCAGTTCCAGCCCGTCTTCAGGCTGCAGTTTGATAACGAGCTTGTTGGCCTGCCGCGTGCCCGGAAAGATGGGGTGCGGCACCTCGCGAAAATTGACCACGATCTGCGCGTCACGCGCTGCCAGCCGCTTGCCGGTGCGCAGGTAGAAAGGCACACCCGCCCAGCGCCAGTTCTGCACCTCGGTGCGCAGGGCCACGAAGGTTTCGCAGGTGCTGCCGGCGGGCACTTTCACTTCATCGAGATAGCCGGCCACGGGCTTGCCGTCCACCGTGCCCGCCTTGTACTGGCCGCGCACCACGTCGCGTGCGACGAGTGCGGGCGTGAAGAGACGAAGCGAACGCAGCACCTTCAATTTTTCGTCGCGGATGGCGTCGGCATCGCTGGTCGGCGGCGGCTCCATCGCAATCATGGTCAGCAACTGCAGCGCGTGGTTCTGGATCATGTCGCGCAGCGCACCGGTGCGGTTGTAGAAGTCGCCCCGCGTGCCCACGCCGATGCCTTCGGCCAAGGTGATCTGGATATTGGCGATGCTCTCGCGCCGCCACAGCGGCTCGAAGAGCGCGTTGCCAAAGCGCAGCGCCATCAGGTTCTGCACCGCCGGCTTGCCCAGGTAGTGGTCGATGCGCAGCGCCTGTTCTTCCTTGAAGGCAGAACGCACGACGCGGTTGATTTCCTGCGCGCTGGCCAGGTCGTGGCCCAGCGGTTTTTCGAGCACGACACGGACGTGCGGGCCGTTCAGCGCCGCGCTGCCGAGCTGCTCGCAGATCACCGGAAACAGGTGCGGGCTGGTGGCCAGAAACAGCACCACGGTGTCGGCGCGGCCACCGGCGCGGCCTTCGTCGGCGGTGGGTTCGTCGAGCCAGCGCTTCAGGCCCAGGTAGTGATCGGGCTGGGACAGGTCCATGCGCCTGTAGTGCAGCAGCTGGGCGAAGCGCGCGAACTCTTCGTCGGTGGGGCGCTTGCCGGGGTCGACATTGCCGAAACGTTCCTTGATGAAGTTGCGGTAGTCGTCGTCGCTGCGTTCGTCGCGCGCCACCGCCAGGATGCGGCCGCCTTCGGGCAGTTTGCCGTGGCGGTGAGCCTGGAACAACGCAGGCATCAACTTTCGCCAGGTGAGGTCACCGGTACCGCCAAAAAGCACGAGGTCGAAAGTCATGGAGTTGTAATTAAGTTACGAACATGATGATGCCGGAGTTTCACATTCGGGTCAACGCAGACGGGATGCTGCACTCGCTGTCCATTTCTTGCCCCCCGAAGCCGGGGGTCTCTGTGTGCTGGGCCACAGACCCGTTTTTTCGCCCCCCCTAGAACCTGTGCACTGCCCGGCGATGTCCGCTTTCGACCCACGTTCAACCCCTAATGGAACCCCCATGACCCTGAAAAAAGCTATTGTCGCCACCACCCTTGCCATGGCGGCCTCTTCGAGTTTTGCCGACGCCGTGGTCAGCATGCTCGACCTCAGCAGCGGCAATGCCCGTTTCGGCCGCGACAACGCGATCGGCACATTCATGGACACCTACACCTTCACGCTGGCCAACAGCGCCTACCTGCTGAGTTCCACCGCCAGCAGCGCGGCATCGGGCACCCAGGACCTGGACTACACGAGCCTGATGATCACCGACGCCTTGTCCAACCTGGTCGCCACGTACGCCGGCAACCTGGGTGACGACCAGAACGAGTTCTACTCGCTCGGTGCCACGCTGCTGGCTGCAGGCAACTACCAGTTGGTGGTGCGTGGCATCAACTCCCCAACCCAAGCTTCCTACTCGGGCAACCTGGCCATCTCGGCGGCGCCGAACCGCGTGCCCGAACCCGGCTCGCTGGCACTGCTGCTGGCCGGCCTTGGTGGCGCTGCGTTCGTGTCGCGGCGCGGTGCGGCCAGCCAGCTTTCTGCCAAGCGCAGCCAGTAGGTCGCGCCCAGCGGAATCAGATCGTCGTTGAAGTCATAGCTGGGGTTGTGCAGCATGCACGGCCCCATGCCGTGGCCGCTGTGGCGGTGCTCGCCTTCGCCGTTGCCGATGAAGACATAGGCACCGGCCTTGGCTTGCAGCATGAAGGCGAAGTCTTCGGACGGCATGCTCGGTTCCTGCAGCCGCACGTTGTCGGCGCCGACGACGCGGCGCATCACCTCGGCCGCAAATTCAGCCTCGTGTGCGCTGTTCACCACGGGCGGCGCGCGGCGCAAAAATTCCACCTCGCAGCTCGCACCCATCGCCGCCGCGGTGTGCGTGGCGATTTGCCTCAGGCGCGGTTCGATCAGGTCCAGCGCGGCCACGCTGAAGGTGCGCACGGTGCCTTCGATGGTGCAGGCGTCCGGGATGACGTTCGTGGCCTCGCCCGCGTGCAGCATCGTCACCGACAGCACGGCGGCTTCGATGGGTTTCAGGTTGCGGCTGACGATGGTCTGCAGCGCCAGCACCGTCTGGCAGGCCACCGGCACCGGGTCCACGCCCAGATGCGGCAGGGCCGCATGCGCGCCGCGGCCGTGGATCACGATTCTGAAGGTGTTGGCCGACGCCATCACCGGCCCGGCACTGGCGGCAAAACTGCCGGCCGGCAAGCCGGGCCAGTTGTGCATGCCAAACACCGCTTCCATCGGGAAGCGCTCGAAGAGGCCTTCCTGCAGCATCGCCTGCGCACCGCCACGGCCTTCTTCGGCAGGCTGGAAGATGAGATAGACGGTGCCGTCGAAGTTGCGCGTTCGCGCCAGTTCCTGCGCCGCCGCCAGCAGCATGGCGGTGTGGCCGTCGTGGCCGCAGGCGTGCATGGTGCCGGCATGCCGGCTCTTGTGGGCGAAGCGGTTCTGCTCTTGCACCGGAAGCGCGTCCATGTCGGCGCGCAGGCCGATGGCTCGGCCATCCCCACGGCCATCCCTACGGCCACTCACACCGCCGTCACGGCCGTGCACCACGCCCACAATGCCAGTGCCCGCCACGCCGCGGTGCATCGGGATGCCATAGGCGGCCAGCCGCTCGGCGACGATGTCGCTGGTGCGGCTTTCTTCAAAGCCGAGTTCAGGGTGGGCGTGCAGGTCGCGACGCAGTGCAGCGAGCGCTTCTGCCTGCGCCGCGATGCCGGGTGCCACCCCGGCCGCAGCGCTCATCGCTGCGCAGCCGCCAGCGCCTGTTCCAGCGCTTGTTCGAAGTCAGCGATCAAGTCGCCGCAGTCTTCAATGCCTGCCGACAGCCGAAGCAGGTCGGGCGGCGCTGGCGTGCCCGCGCCTTCGACGCTGGCGCGGTGTTCGATCAGGCTTTCGGTGCCGCCCAGCGAGGTGGCGCGCTTCCACAGCTGGGTGTTCGCGGCCACGGCAATCGCGGCCGCTTCACCGCCCTTGACGCGGATCGACAGCATGCCGCCAAAGCCGCCTCTCATCTGCGCCTTGGCGATGGCGTGGCCGTGGCAGCGGGGCAGGCCCGGGTACAGCACCTCGGTCACCAGCGGGTGCTTGTCGAAGTGTTCGGCAATGCGCTGCGCCGACGCGCAGGCTGCGCGCACGCGCAGGTGCAGCGTGCGCAGGCCGCGCAGCAGCAGCCAGGCTTCAAAGGAGCCCAGCGTGCCACCCAGCTGCGCGCGCACCTTGCGCACGCGCTGCCAGTGGGCTGACTCAGTGCCGCCCTCACGCACCACCAGCACCCCGGCGATGAGGTCGGAGTGGCCATTGAGGTACTTGGTGGCGGCGTGCATCACGATGTCGGCGCCCAGCGCCAGCGGCCGCGTCAGCAGCGGCGTGGCGACCGTGGAATCGACGGCCAGCAAGGCGTCAGCGTCGTGCGCGATCTTGGCCGTGGCGGCGATGTCGGTCACGGTCCACAACGGGTTGGCGGGTGTCTCGATCCACACCAGCTTCGTCTTGCCGGGGCGCATGGCGGCCAACACCGCGGCAGGGCTCGTCATGTCGATGAGTTCGACCTCCAGGCCCCATTCCGTGGCAAAGGTGGTCAACCAGTTGCGCAGCGACCAGTACATCACCTTCGGCGCCAGCACGTGGTCGCCCGGCGACAGCGCCTGGAACACCGCCGTGGCCGCCGCCATGCCGCTGGCAAACAGCAGCGCCTGCTGGCCGCCTTCCAGCGCGTTGATCACTGCCTCGGCCTGGTCGAAGGCGGGGTTGTCGGCGCGCGCATAGACGCGACCCGACCGGTACTGGTTGTCGGCGTCGCGCAGGTAGGTGGTGGAGACGTGGATCGGCGGCGTGACGGCACGGGTCTGCTCGTCGATCCAGCCCAGGGCCTGGGCGGCGATGGTGTCGGGGTGGGACTGCTTGGGGTCCATGGGGCGCTCGGGGAAGAAGGTGCGTCGATCCTACTGCCGCCCCAGGAAAGGCTTCAGCGCTGGTAAGCCCCAGGCGCCCAGCTTGTGCCGCCCGGCTTCAACGCGCGCGTGCCCACGGGCCATTCGAATTCAGCCTTGGGTGAGAGGTCGCGGCCCTTGACCTTGCGCGGGTCGATGCCACTGGTGCGCCAGACCGAGCCGGCGGGCAACTCGAAAGCGTAGGTTTCGATGTCGCTCACCATGCCCCAGGTCGCGTTGCGGTTGCCTTCGAAGAACCCGCTGGCGCCGAAGGTGAAGAGACCCGGGCCGACGACCAGGTTGTTGATGCCAATCACCTCGGTGTCGGCCGGCAGGTGGTCGCGGAAGACCCGCATCACCCAGGCCGGCAACCAGCCGTAGTTGACGAAGGTGTTGTGTGCCACCACCAGCACGTTCTTGTCCCACGCGCGGTCTTCTGAGCCGTAGGCCAGCAGCACCGGGTTCTGTGAAGCGGTGCCCTGCCCGATGACGTTGCCGATCACCGTGGCCAGGCCGCCGTTGGCGATGTCGATCTCGTACGACGCACCGCCGCGCACCCCGTCGTGGATGAAGTTGTAGCTGATGATGTTTTCACGCGCCCGCGTGCGGATCAGGTGGCCTTCAAAACCCTGCTGGAAGCGGCTGCCCGTGATGTCGAGCTTGGCGATGCGCCCGACGTTCAGCACATGGTGCAACCCACCCACGACCTTCGGCGCCAGGCCAAAGGCGCTGGCGTCGATGCGCAAGCTGGCCTTGTCGTCGTTGCTGCTGAAAATGCCGTGTTCGTTGTCAAAGAAGTTGCAACGTTCAATGCTCAGCTCGCCCCCTTCATGGCGGATGCCGGCGCCGCTGCCGTCGGCACTGCGGGCGCCACGGAATTCAAGGTTCTGCACCAGCACCTGACCGCCGCGCACGGTCCACAGGCCTTTGCTGCCGCCTGGTTTGCCGCCGCCCTTGATGACCGGCGGTTTGCTGCCTGCCATGCCGCGCAAGGTGAGCTTGCGCTGCTCGATGACCAGGCCGCCGCTGTACTCGCCAGACAGCAACTCGATGGTGTCGCCGTCCTGCGCCTTCAGCACCGCTTCGGCCACGCTCATCGCCGAACCGGCGGGGCCGGCAAGCCAGGTGGTCTGGGCCCCCACCGTGCCTGCAGCCAAACTCAAGCCGAAGCCCAGTGCCAGCGCGCCCACCATCCAGCCACTTCTGTTTGATCTGCCTGCTGCGAACGTCATCGACCCGGTTTGCCCTGTGGCTGTGGTGAGAAGTTGCGAGAGTATCGGCGACCGCGGCCGGGCTTTCTGTCGGCGAAACCCCGGCATCGCCCCCCGTGCCTGCGGGGGCGCCGAACTGACGGTGGCTGCCCCTATCGGGTCAGATCTTTGCCGTCTTGCCCGACCTGGCGCGGACCAGGAGGGTGGGCGAAAAGCTGTCGCTCACACCGGTCCGCCACGAAGCGCAGGTTCTGCAGCGCAGGTTCTGCAGCGCGATTTCTAAAGCTTGATTTCAAGCCGCATGTCGCGCCAGCGCAGCAGCACGGCCTTGGGCTGGATGCGTTCCAGCAGCAGCCCCGGCGCCACACTGTCGCCTTCGTGCACAACCTGGCCGTCCAGGATGACGAAGCGGCTGCCGGGGTTGTCGGACCACACCGAACCGCCCACCACCAGCGGCGGCAGTTCACGGCGCTGTTCAGGGGCCAGTTGCTGCAGCGCTATGGCCTTGGCGGGCACTGAGGAGGCTTGAACGGTGGCCGCGACGGTGGCCGGGACCGCAGCGGGCGGCGGCGTTGGCGTCGGTGCGGCAGGCGCTGCCGAGACGACGATGGGCAGCGGCAACGGCGCAGGCACGGCCGCGGGCGCAGCGGCCGGCGCAGCGCTAGGGCTGGCAGTTGGGTTGGCGGCTGGGTTCACGACAGTCGCAGGGGCGGCCACCACCGCCACCACAACCGGCGCCGGCCGCGCCCACCACCAGGCCAGCACCGCACCCAGGCCCAGCAGCAGCAGGGCTGCCCCTCCCCACAGCAACCACGGCTTGGGCGCCATGGGCGCAGCGGGCTGGGGGCTCGCGGGGGTGTGCAGGCCAGGCACACCGCCTTGCTGCCTTTCGGCGTCGGCGCGGCGCAGGGCGTCAAGGATGTAGGACATGGTCTGGGTGGCGCGTCAATGGCAGGTCATCGGCCGGCCGCGGCGGCCAGGCGCGGCTCGTCAACGCCAGCCGTGCGGTTGATGTGCATCAGCGTCAGTGGCCCGGCGCGCCCGTCGGGCGGCAAGCCCTGCAACAGCTGGTAGGCCAAGACGCGGTCACGCCAAGGGCGTGACGCAGTGCCCGAGGGCGGCGGTCCCAGTTGCTGTTCGACCCAGGCGCGGGTCTCGGCGGGCAGGTCGCCGTCTCGGCCCGCACGCCAGCCCGGAGGGGTGCGCCAGAAGGTGGCGATCTCGCCGCGCCAGGCCCCCGCCAGCGCTTGCGGCGTGAGGTCGAAACGCTGCCGGCCCACCTGCAGCGTGGCGCGGCTGTCGTCCAGTGCCACCAGCAGTGCAAAGACGCGCTGGCCGCTGTTGCCACGCAGCATCAGCAGCGCCGGCCGGCCCAGTTGGCGCGCCAGTTGGAAGCCACCGCTGGTGCTGCGGAAACAGGCCAGTTGCGCCTGCGCGGCCACGACGCAAGGGTCGCCTTCGCCGATGGCAACGTTCCAGTGCAGCGCCAGTTCTCGCCAGGCCTTGGCTTCGTCGGCAGATGCGGCCGCCAGCAGTGCGGCGGGGGAATCGCTGGCAGGCAGCAGGGCAGTCGCTGCAGCGGCCGCCCGTGACGCCGCCGCAGCGCCTGACGCCAACGAAGAAGCCACAGAAGTAGCCACAGTAGTAGCCAAAGAAGAAGCCGATGAAGACGCCGATGCAAGTGCAGGTGCAGCTGCGGTGACGGCGGCCGCCGCAGCGCTGGCGGCCTTCGCTGCCGCAGTGGGCCGGCCCCACGGCCAGGTCCCGAGCGTCAGCGCCACGCCCGCCAGCACCAACCCGACCAGCGCCACCAGCAGAGCCTGGCGCGGCCAGGCCGTGGCGACGGGTCGGTCGAAGACTTCTGCCGCGGCCTTGTCCACCATGCGCGTGTCCACATGGCGCTGGCGCTGGCTGTAGGCGCCCAGCAAGGCACGGTCGGCCAGCAGGTTGATGCGCCGCGGCACGCCGCCCGTGAGGCTGTGCAGGCGCGCCAGCGCGCGGTTGTCGAAGGGCACCGGCACGTTGGGGCCCGCCACGCCCAGCCGGTGCAGCACGTACTGCCGCGTCTCGGCCGCGCTCAGGCTCTTGAGGTGGTAGCGCGCAATGACCCGCTGCGCCAATTGCTCCAGCCCCGGCTGGGCCAGCATGGATCGCAACTCGGGCTGGCCGATGAGCACGATCTGCAACAGCTTGCGCTCGGCCGTTTCGAGGTTGGTCAGCAGGCGCAACTGCTCCAGCACCGCGGCATCCAGCGCCTGCGCTTCATCGATCACCAAGAGCGCATGGCGGCCCTGCGCATGGGCTTCGAGCAGGAAGCGGTTGAGCACATCCACATGCGCCTTCACCGTGGCGCCAGGCGGCAGCTCGGGCAGGCCGAATTCGCTGCACACCGTCTGCAGCAGTTCGATCACGCTCAGGCAGGGGTTGAAGATGTAGGCCACCACGCAGTGCGCAGGCAACTGCTCCAGGAAGCAGCGCGCGACCGTGGTCTTGCCGGCGCCGATTTCGCCCGTCAGCAACACGAAACCGCCGCCACCGCCCACGCCATACAGCAGGTGCGCCAGCGCTTCGCGGTGGCGCTCACTGAGGTAAAGGAAACGGGGGTCGGGCGCGAGCGAGAAGGGCTCGTGGCTCAAGCCGAAGTACGGCGCATACATGGCTGTGAGGATAGCGGCCCGCAACGGCCTGGCTGTCGCGCGCCGGTTCTGTCTGCAAAGGCTGCTGACGCAACAGTGTGTTCGAGCGGAATGCAAAGACACCCCCGCGGGTACACACTCTGACGCTCCGGAGTTGAATTTGGACCTGAACACCGCCCTGCGCCTGGCCCTTCTGTACGCCCATTTGCTGGCGTGTGTGCTGGCACTGCACACGGTGCTGCGCACCGACTGGCGGCTGCTCAATTCGCGCATCAAGGCCAGGCAGCTGTTGCATGCGCACAAGCGCGTGGTGTGGGTGCTGGGCGCGCTGTGGCTGAGCGGCGCGGCCATCGTGGTGCTGGACGGACTGGCGCAACTCCAGCACAACCCCAAGCTGATCGCGAAGATCGTCTGCGTGAGCCTGCTCACGCTCAATGGCGTGGTGCTGCGTCTCTGGTGCCTGCCGCGCCTGGTGAGTGACAGGCCGTTGACGCGCACGGAGGCCAGCCTGTTGATGGCATGCGGCGCGCTGAGCACCACCTGTTGGCTGATGGCGGGCTTCTATGGAATTGCTCGGCCACTGGTGACCTGGACCGTGCAGGAAAACCTGCTCCTGCTGGGTGCCGCGCTGGCCGTGGCGCTGCCGGTGGCGTTGTCGATGCAGGGCCGTTTGCGCGATGGTCGTCGGGTGCAGTTGCGTGCGCTGCGCCGCGCCTTGCAGACAGCGCCCGGCGCGTTGCCGGCCGATGCGGGCGCGCGTCCGCCTGGCGCTGAAGTGCTGCGCACCTGATTCGTCGGTCAGTGGGCGCTCAGTGGGCGCTCAGTTGGTGATCCGGGCGCCATCCCCGGAATTTTCAAGTCCGCCAGATGCGCGGCGGCTCTGCCGCCAGGCCCCACGCCGCCTGGCGCCAGGCGGCGCGCACCTGCGCCAGCAAGGCCATCACCGGCTCCACCCCATTGCCAAGCACTCGCAGCACCACCAGCGCGGCCTGCGGTGACGTGGCGCCCGCGGTGGCGGCCAGGCTGTGGGCCTGCAGAGCGCCGCGTGCGGCGTCCAGCAGCACCTCACGCCGTGCTGAAGCCAAGCCCCGGCCGGCCGCAAACCACGCCGTGCCCAGCACGGTGTGGCCGCCAAGGCCAGCGGCTGACTTGAGCAGCAGGCGGTCCGCCGCCGACACGCGGCCGCGTTCCAGCCAACAACCGGGCAACTCCAGGTGCTGGCAAAAAGTGCCTGTCTCAAAAGGCTGCCGGGCTGCGGGCAAGCCCAGCGCCAGCAAGTCCCAGCCGATCATCTCGGCACCCGGCGCCAGCGCCATGAGGACCTGGCTCAGCGCGTCGCAACCGCTGTAGGCCAGCGCTTCCATCGGCAGCCATTCCAGGCGCGCGCCGGCTGCCAGTTCAAGCCGCACGCTCTGCAGCGCGGCGGCACCGTCACTGCGGTAGAAGCGCGTCGCACCGGGTGTGGTGATGAGCGCATGGCTGCCTTCCGCCAGCGTGGCGTGCAGGTGCAGTTCATCACCGCCGACCACGCCGCCGGGCGGGTGCAGCACCACGTGGTGGCAGATGGCCGGGCCTTCGGGATACAGGCGCTGAAGCACCCGCAGCGGGCCTTCGTGGCGGTCATGCGCCACGGTGCGCTCGCCTTCGCGGCGGTAGTTCAGCGTGAGCTGGGCTTTCCAGCTCAACGGCAGGCCCTCATGCCAGTGCGCTCATTCGCCATGCCTCATCGACCGGCCCAGAACGTGCGGTGCACGGCGGCAATCTCTTCTTCCACCGCAGGCACGGGGCCGGTCACTGCAATCGCCTTCTGGCCGCGCGCAAAGACCTCGCGGCAGGGCAGGTCCAGGGTCGGGTTTTGTGCGTGGTTGCCGGTCAGCTGCAAGAGCCGGCTTTCACTCATGCCATAGACGAGCTGGCCGATGTGCGCCCAGTACTGCGTCGCCGCGCACATGGCACAGGGCTCCACGGTGGTGACGAGCGTGCAGTCCCATAGCAGTGCCGCAAAGCGATGCGCCGCCACGCGCGCCCACACGGCTTCGGCATGCTTGACGGTGTCGACGTTGCCGTGCTCCAGCAGCACGGTGTCGCCGTCGGGCGCCACCAGCACGGCGCCGAAGGGGTGGCGTCCCTTGGCGACGCTGTCTTGCGCCACCGCGTAGGCGTGGCGCAGGTGACGTTGCAATTGAGCGTCGGTCATCGGCGCATTGTCACCAACAGATCACTCGCCTTGAGTACCCCGGTGCGCCCAGCCCGTGGTGCGCTTTTCCACCCAGCTGAAAAGTTCGTGCATCGCCATCGCCATCGCGCCGATGGTCACGAGGCCGGCGAATGCCAGCGGCATGCGTTGCTGGCTGCCCGCGCTTTGCATCAGGTAGCCGATGCCGGAGTCGCCCGCCGTCATTTCCGCCAGCACCGTGCCGACAAAAGCCAGCGTGATCGCGATCTTCAAGCTGCCGTAGAAGTACGGCATCGACCGCGGCAGGCCCACCTTCACCAGCACGTCCCAGCGCTTGGCGCCGAGCACGCGCAGCACGTCTTCCAGTTCAGGTTCCAGCGTCGCCAGGCCGGTGGCGATGTTGACGGTGATGGGGAAGAAACTGATGAGGAAGGCCGTCAGGATGCCAGGCCCGAGGCCGATGCCGAACCACACCACCAGGATCGGCACCACGGCCGCTTTCGGCACCGCGTTGAAGGCCACCATCAGCGGGTAGATGGCGGTGTACGCGAGGCGGCTGCTGCCGATCAGGAAGCCCAGCATCACCCCCACCACGATGGCGATGGCAAAGCCCAGCATCGTGACCCAGAAGGTCTTCCACGCCGCTTCCAGCAGCGGGCCGCTGAATTCGAAGAACTGGCTGGCGATCTGCGTCGGGCTGGGAAAGATGAAGTCAGGGATACGAAAGATCATCACGATCAATTGCCACAGCACCAGCACGGCCAGCAGCAGCACCAGGGGCGACCAGCGCTCAATGTTCCTGGTAATTTTCATTGCGGCATCACCACGCCCGTTTTGCCGTTGTTGTGGCGGACAGCACCGATATGCCCACGCAGCTCATGCACGATGTCCGTGAACTCCGGCGTGTAGGTCACTTCCAGGTCGCGCGGGCGCGCCAGATCGATGTGGCGCTTGACGATAAAACGCCCGGGGCTCTTGCTCATGACATACACCGTGTCGGCCAGGAACACGCTTTCGCGCAGGTCGTGCGTGACGAGGATGACGTTGAACTTCTGCGCCGCCTGCAGGTCGCGCAGCGTGCACCACAGCTCTTCGCGTGTGAAGGCGTCCAGCGCGCCGAAGGGTTCGTCCAGCAGCAGCATCTTCGGTTCGTGCACCAGCGCGCGGCAGATGCTGGCGCGCTGTTGCATGCCGCCTGAAAGCTGCCAGGGAAACTTGTCCTCATAACCACCCAGGCCCACGCTCTGCAGCAGATCCCGCGCCTTGGCTTCGTATTCCTTGCGCTTGGCGCGAAAGTGGGTGCGAAAGGGCTCGACGATTTCCAGCGGCAGCAGCACGTTGTCCACCGTGGTGCGCCAGGGCAGCAGGCTGGGCGCCTGGAACGACATGCCGCTGATCTTGAGCGGCCCCGTCACCGGCATGCCGCCGATGTGGATGCTGCCTTTGCTGGGCATCTTCAGGCCCGTGGTGAGCTTCATGAAGGTGCTCTTGCCGCAGCCGCTGGGCCCGACGATGGCGATGAATTCGCCCTGGTTCACCTGCAGGGAGATGTCTTCCACCGCGTAGTGGCCCAAGGCCAGCAGCTCTTCGTTGTAGGCGAGCCAGACGTTCCTGAAATCGACGAAGGGGGCGATGGCTGCAGTCATGCGGCTTGTCCAACGGGGTTAAGGTGAACTGGCGCGGCTGGGTGTGGCGGGCCTTGATTTGGTGGAATGCAGGAGCTGTGCCAGCGCCTCTTGATAGACCGCAGGCGCATCGCTGTGCAACCGGCTGTGGCTGCCGCCGGGGACTTCGACCCAGCGCACGCCGGCGGGTGCAGCGTCACGCAAACGCCGGCCCAGTTCCACCGGCACCGTGCGGTCGGCGGTGCCGTGCAGCATCAGCAGTGGCGCGTCGATATGGCCGATGCGAGACAGTGAATCGAATTCCAGCGTCGTCGTCGCCGCCGCAATGCGGCCCCAGAAGCCGGCGGCCGTGGCCACGTCGGGCAGTTTGGTGAAGGTGCTTTCCAGGACCAGTGCGGCGTAGTCGCTGCCGCCTGCACGCACCGCGTGCAAGGTGCTGGCCAGCCGCACCGCCACCGCGCCGCCCAGCGAATGGCCGAAGATCACCCGCCGCGCCGGGTCGGGCTGGCGGCGCTGCACCTCAGTCCAGGCCAACCGCGCATCGGCCGTGATGGTGTCTTCATTCGGCACGACCACCGTGCTCTCGCCCCAGCCGCGATAGTCCACGGCAACGATCGAATAGCCGGCGTCGCGCAGCGCGTCGATCTTCGACAGGTTCTGGTACAGGTTGCGGAAAGTGCCGTGCAGGTAGAGCAGCGTCGGGGCATCCGGGTTGGCGTGTGGCAGCCACCACAGCGCAAGTTGATCGGGCCGGGCCGGGCCGGTGGATGGAACCGGTGCCAACCAGCGCACATCGCCGGGCCGGAACAAGACGCTGTCCGCGGCCAGGCCCGCGGGCCTGCCCGGTGTGGGGCGCAGTGCCAGCTGGCTCTGCTTGGCGCTGAGCCAGGCGCAGCCCCCCAGCAAGGGGCCCAGACACAGGCACAGTGCGAACAACAGCACGCTGCGGGCCCGCCGTGCGGCGGTCGCGCGGCGTGCCCAGCCAGAACCTGCATGCGGTGCTGCGACAATCGTCGCCATGGAACGCCCTTTCAGCAGCCCCGTCGGGGCCATTTTTTTGTCCGCCTGTTGCGCCGTGGCTGCTGCCGCAGAACCCGTCCGCGCCAACCCTGAAGGACCGGGCCTCATCGCCCGGTCGTGGACGAGTGTGACCGATGCCGACGCCTGGCGGGGCGACGGCCACTGGCGCGTGGCGCTGGCGCCCTACGCGCCGCACTTCCGCTACAGCGCAGAGCACCGCTATGTCTGGGCCCTGGGCGTGGAACGGCAACGCCCCGACAACTGGCTGGCCGGATTTTCCTACTTCCGAAACTCTTTCGGCCAGCCCAGTGCGTACGCCTACATCGGGCACCGCAGCGACGCCGTGTTCGGTCAGGAATCGCTGTTCTTCCAGTGGTCGGCCGGCGTGCTGTACGGCTACCGCGGCAAGTTCAAGAACAAGGTGGCGCTCAACGTCAACGGTTTCGCGCCGGGTGCCCTGGTAGGCCTGGGATGGCAGTTCGACAAGCAGTCCGCCGTGACCCTGCACCTGCTGGGTGACGCGGCCGTGATGCTGCAGCTGTCGCACGACTTCAAGTAAGCGGCGGCGCGCGTGCCGCCGCAGCCTATTTCTTCAGCGGCGGCAGGATGTTCAGTTCGGCCTTGGCCGGCAGCATGGTGTCGGTCCACACCGCGTTCGGGTCGACTCGGGTCTTGGTGGCAAAGGCGTCCGAGACCTGCGACGCCATCAGCGCCAGCCGCCCCGGCACCACCACGCCAAAGCCTTCAGCGCGCGCATCGGGGCTGGCCACCACGGCATCAATCGCCATCCGCAAGCGGCGCTTTTCCAGGTCCACGTTGATGATGCCGTCGCGCGCCTTGACGTAGTCGATCGCCGGGTCGGGGTTGGCCATCACTTCCTTGGCGCCCTTCAGGAAGGCGCTCAAGAAGGCCTTCACCGCCGCCGGGTTCTCTTTCAGCATCTTCGGCGTGGTGATGATGACGTTGCCGTAAAGCTTGACCCCATAGGCCGGAAACGGCAGCACGACGATGTCTTCGGCCTTCACGCCGCGCGCTTCCAGGTTCAAGAGCGACGTGAAGCTGAAGCCCGTGATGGCGTCGATGTCGCCGCGCACCAGCATCGTTTCGCGCAGCGGCGGGTCCATGCTGGTCCAGGTGTAGCCGCTCAAGTTGTTGGCCTTGGCGAAGATCGGGAAGGCCTTGCGGCCAGCGTCAAAACCCGGGGCGCCGATCTTCTTGCCGTTCAAGTCAGACGGCTTCGTGATGCCACTCTTCTTCAGCGCCAGCACCGCGGCCGGGGTGTTGTTGTAGACCATCATCACCGCCACCGGTTTGTTCGGCGCATCGGGGTTGTTGGCGTGGAATTCCATCAGCGCGGCCAGGTCCGCAAAGCCCATGTCGTAGCTGCCGCTGGCCACGCGCGTGACGGTGCCGCCACTGCCGTTGCCGGCGTCGATGGTGACGTCCAACCCAGCGGCCTTGTAGTAGCCCTTGGCGGTGGACGCCAGGAACAGCGCGGCCGGGCCTTCAAAGCGCCAGTCGAGCTGAAACTTGATGGGGGTCTGGGCGGCGGCCACCAAGGGCAGCGCGGCAACAAGGCTCAGCAGTGCGCGGACAGCGACACGGCGGTGGAAGGCGATCATGGGCTTGGGGCTTTCAGAGTTTGTGCCAACAGCGGGCGGGAGGGATATCACAGTCCTGCTTGCAAATTCTGTGCGCAGCCATGCCGCCCCGGCAACCGGGGGTCGCGCCACTGTGGTGCAAGGCCGCCTCGCTGCGCCCCTGGCAGGTGCGTCAGCTGCGTTCGGCCCTGCGCAAGCCGCGTGCGGCCAGCAGCCCCAGCAGCAGCGCCAGCACGGCCAAGCCGGCCAAGCGGGGCGACACGTCGGCCAGCCCATCCGACTGGGCGGCCGCGCCCGGCCCGTCGGCCAGGAAGCGGGCGAAGTTGGGGAAGGCTGCGTAGTCGGCCTCCGTCAGCGCCTGATTGGCGCGCGCGCGGCCCAGAAAGAAGGCGCGCCACTGGCTGTGGAAGCCATCCACCTGGGCATAGAAAGCCACAAAGCGCGCGCCGCCGCTGCCGGCAAGGTCGGTGGCGGCCAGTTGCATGAGCAGGGCCGGCGACGCGAAAGCCAGCCTGTCCACCAAGGCTTGGCGTCGGGCGAGTTGCACGTCGTGCGCATCGACCACGGCTTGCACGCGCGCGGCAGAGGCGTCGACCACCGCGATGCGGCGCACCACGCGTTCGCGCGGGCTGCCGCGCTTCAACTCGTCGGGCTGGGTGTCGGGATGTTCTTCGCGGTAGCGGGCCAGCGTGGCGTCGCGTGCGCGGTCCGCGTCCACTGAGGCGCCGCGCACGGCCAGAACCATCTCGGCGCGCGAGGGCACGGGATACAGCGTGTCCGCCAGCAGGTTCACGGCGGCAGGCACGATGAGCACCAGCCCGATCCACGACGCCGCCAGCGCCAGCGCGTTGTGCGCCGAGTCCCGGCCCCGGCTGTTGACCCAGGCTGCCAGCAAGGCCCAGAAGGCGGCATACAGCGAGGTCGCTGCAAACAGTCCTGCAAGCGGCCACGACGGCCCGACGCCGGCCAACGCCAAGGCCAGACCCATGGCCAGCAGAGTTGCCAACAGGGGCAGGCCCGCGCGCACCAGCAACTTGCCCAGCAACACGCGGCGCAGGTCGACACCCGTGCAGGCCGCCAGCGCCAACGTGCCTTGTTCCCGTTCCGCCGAGACGAGGTTGTAGGACAGCGCGAGCACCGCCAGCGGCAGCACGAAGACCAGCACGAAGGCCAGATCCACTGCACCGGCCAGCAGGTGCAGCGGGTTGCGGATCTCGTCGGCGAAGAGGAACTCGTCCTTGGTTCGCGCCGAGACCTTGACGGTGCTGGGGTGCAGGTCCGACAGGCCCACGGCGGCCAACGCCAGCGGCGCAGGCGCCAGGGCCACCGTGGTGGCGCCATGGGTCATGCCCACCCACAAGGCGCTGCGCGGGTCGCGGAAGGGGCTGGCCGGGATGACACGGCCAGCTTGCACCTCTGCCAAGTTCTGCTTCAGCGCGCCCAGGCGCTGGGCTTCCTCGGCCTGTGCCGCTTGCACCAGTTGCGCCTGCCGCTGCCAATGCCGCGAGCCGGCGTTGACGGCATAGAAGACGCTGGCCACCAACAGCGCCAGCACCAACCAGAGCGCAGGGTCGGCGCGCAGGATGCGCCATTCGCAACGCAGCGTGGCGCGCAGGGCGCCTGTGATGCGGGGGGAGCGAGAGGTTTGGATGTCGTTCATCGCAGTCTCCTTGTTCACACCGCACGCAGGCGACGCACCGCCACAGCAGCGAGCGTGGTGCTCAGCAGCACCCAACCCAGCAACAGGCCGAGCGCTCCCCACACACCCCGCAATGCCCAGGCGGCGGATGGCGGCGGATAGTCGAAAGGCGGCACTTTGGCCCACAGCGCGGCGGGTGAGACATAAGCAGTGTCGCCATAGCGTTGGTTGCGGATCAGGTCTTCGCTGGTCATGGTCTGGATGACGCGCCGGTGCGCTTCGGCGGCCTGTGCAAAGTGGCGGTGGTGCCGCGTGTCGGTGCCGGCCAGCGCCATCGACAGCGGCTGCATGGCCAGCAGCGGCAGCAGCGCACCCGGCGCCTGGCGCAGGACGTCTTGCTGCGTGATGGCGGCGTCCAGCTCACCGAACAGGCGGTCGTAGATGGAGTAGCCCATCTCGTCGTCCCGGCGCAGCGCCAGGCCACGGAAGTTCAGCGGCAGGTCTTCCACGCGCTGCACCTTGTACTGCGCCAGCAACTCGGCCTTGTAGGCGGCAAAGGCGGGGTGGGTTTCGTCATGGCCGAAGGTCTTGGCACGTTCTGCGCTGATGCGCTCGCGAAACTCCTGCGCGCTCGGCAGCGCCACGCTGCTGCGCGCCACTTCCGTCATCACGCGCGGCGCGACGAAGGTGGCCAGCAGCCACAGGGCCAGCAGCGTGACGAGTGCGGCACGGGAGGATCGCGCCAACGCAGACACCGCCAGCGTCAGCGCGACAAAACCCGCCAGGTACAGCGTGTGGCCACCCACCCAGGCCAGCGCGCGCTGCACCGCACCAGCACCCTGCCCTGACGCCGCCAGCAACGCGCCGCTCAAGACCAGCAGCGCGGCCAGCGGCAGCAGCAGCCAGGCCAGCCCGCGCAGCAGCGCCAGGCCTTTGCCCAAGGCCAGCGCCTGCGGGGTGACGCCCTGCCCCAACAGCTGGCGCAAGGTGCCGCGCTCGCGCTCACCGCTCAGGGCATTGAAGCCCAGCACGATGATCACCAGCGGCAACACGGCCTGGAGCACAAAGGCCAGCGTGAGGCCACCCATGCGGGCCGTGACGCCGCTGTCCCGCGCCGGGCGGAACTGCATCTCGTTGCGCTTGTGCGCTTCCATCCACACGGCGCCGCCACTGTAGGCATCCACACCCGGGTCGGCCAGCGCCAGCAAGCTGGGCGGCTTGAAAGCCCATTGCCCAAAGTGCGCTGCGCTGTGCGCGTCTTTCTCGCCCTGGCTGTTCCACAGGCTGCGGTCGGCGTCCTGCGCCGCGTCGCGCTCCTGGTGCCCACGCTCGTATTGCACCGCGCCGCCCACCAGCGCCACCCCCATCAACACCGCCATCAAGGCGGCCAGCAGGCGGCCGCGCGGGCCGCGACGCAGTTCCAGCCATTCCTTGGCGGCCACCGTGCGCGCGGCGCTGCGCTCGGGCTGCGGCGCAGCGGGCAAAGACTCGACGATGGCGTTCATGCGGCCACCTCCATTGAGCTGTCCAGATAGACCCGCTCCAGCCCCACCGGATCCACCGTGGCCGCGTCGATCACCGTCACCAACCGCCCGCGCTGCATGATGCCCACGCGCGTGGCGCACTGCTTGGCCAGGAAGAGGTCGTGGGTGACCATCAACACCGCCACGCCCTGGCGGCGCAGCGTGTCGATAGAGCCGGCAAATTCATTGGCCGCACGCGGGTCCAGGCCCGACGTCGGCTCGTCCAGCAGCAAGGCCTTGGCACCCCGCGCCATCGCAATCGCAATGCCCACCTTCTGCCGCATGCCCTTGCTGTAGCCGCCGACCTTCTGAGCCGCGCGCGCCGCGTCCAGGCCAGCCTGGGTCAGCAGCCGCAGCAGCTCGGCCGGCGGGCGCTGCACGCCGTCGGCCAAGGTGCTGAAGTAGCCCAGATTTTCCGCGCCGCTGAGCGCTGGATACAGCGTCACCATTTCAGGGATGTAGGCCAGCGCCCGGCGTGCGCGCTGGGGGTCCTGCGCGGCGTCGATGCCGCACACCAGCGCCTGGCCCGAGGTGGGAGAGACGAAGTTCAGGAACAAGTTGACGGTGGTGGTCTTGCCGGCGCCGTTGGGTCCGAGCAGGCAAAACACCTCTCCCGGCGCAACGGTGAGGTCCAGCTTGTCCAGCGCCAGTGTGTCGCCATAGCGCTTGGTGAGTTGTCGGGCTTCGAGCATGGTGGGTCTCCTTCAGAAGTCGCTTTGGAAACCGACACGCACACCACGCGGCGGCGCCACGTTGAAGGTCTGCACGCCGCTGGTGATGCCGGTGCTGGTGGCATACAAGCGGTCGGTCGCGTTCTCGACTTTCACATAGGCGCGGTAGCGCGTGCTGCGCGCGCCCAGGCTGAGCTGGCCGGTGTACTGCAAGCCGGCATCGACGGTGGTGTAGCCGGGGTAGAAAGCGCTGTTGTCGGCCAGCAGTGCAAAGCTGCCAGCCTTGCGCACCTCGACACTCGCGCCCAGGCCTTGGTCCGGCCGCCAGGCGACGCTGACGGTGCCCGACTCTTTGGGAACACCGGTGACGTATTTGCCCACCAGCGCGGCGTTGCGGTTCTCCTTCACCGTGGCTTTGCTTTCGCTGTAAACCAGACCCACTTCCAGGTTGGTGATGGGCATCAGCGTCAGGCTGGCCTCGACACCGTTGCGCTGCGTCTTGCCGAAGTTCTCGAACACCCCCACGCTGATGGTGCGCACTTCGTTGTCCGCGCTGATGCGGTACAGCGCCAGGTCGGCCTTGAGCAGTCGGCTCATCGCATAGGACGCACCGACCTCGGTCTGCCTGAACACCGTGGACTTGACGTTGGCGCCGCCCGGCGAGTACTTCACGCTGCCTGGTGGCAAGGCAAACCCTTCGGCCACGCTGGCACGCAGGTCCAGCCCGGGCAGCACGGTGAAGCGCAGACCCAGCTTGGGCGTCGTGCGCGATTCGGTGTTGAGCGGCGCGCAGGGGTCGGTGCCGGTCTCGGCGCCGTCGCGCGTGCAGTCGCCCGTGAAGCGGTCGTAACGCAGGCCCAGCGTGGCGCGCAGCAGCGGTGAAAAAGCGGCTTCGACTTCGGTGAAGGCGCTGGCGCTGTTGGTGCTGTAGGTGCGGTTGAAGACTGCGGTGTTGAGGCGTGCGCGGGCCACCGTGCCCTCGTAGTAGAGGTAGCCAGTCGATTCGCGGTACAGCTCCATGCCCGCCACCCAGTTGATCCTTGGGCCCCAGCCCATGCTGCGGCCGTTCAGGCTAAAGCCACCGCCTTTCACGTCGCGGTCATAGGTCTCTTCGCGCTGGCTCCAGGCCGTGGCGTTGATCGGGCGGGTGAAGAAGCGCGTGTAGTCCTGCTGGTTGGCATAGACGAAGCTCAGCAGCTTGATCGAATCGGACAGCTGATGGTTCAAGTCCACGCGCTGCGAGGTGTAGCGCTTCAAGCCGCCGTCGGCCACCACGCGCGCGTCGCGGCCGTAAGGATCGGCACCTTCAAACTGCGCACGCGTGACGTTGCCGGCACTGTCCCAGTCGCCCTTGTGACCGCGCAGAGAGACCGAGACATCGGTGGACGGCCCCAGGTCCATCGTGTAGCGCGCGGCCAGCGTGCCGCGCTGGTAGTCGAAGCCGGGGCGGTAGCCATCGGTGTTGTAGCCCTGCACCGAAGCATTGAACTTGCCCGGCCCGAGCTTGGTGCCGAACACGGCTTGCACGTCGACCGTGCCGAACGATCCGCCCGACAGGTCGAAGGCCGCGTACTCACCGCCGCGTCGCGTTTCGATGGCGATCACCCCGCCGCGGTTGAAGTTGCCGTACAGCGCCGACACAGGGCCGCGAAAGACCTGAAAACGCTCGATCTCCAGCGGCACGACGATGTTCAGATCGGCATAGCCGTCGGCATGTGACATGGCTTCGTTGAGCGGAATGCCATCGACCACCATGCCCAGGTCGCCGCCATGCGCGCCGCTGGAAAAGCCGCGGATGGTGACGCTGTTGACCACGCCGCCCAGCGACAGCGCGCGCACCACCACGCCGGGCACCAGGCGCAGCAGTTCCTCAGCCTGGGTGATGGTCTGGTCGCGGATCTGCTGTGCGTCGATGACGGTGCTGGAATAGGGCTGCGCTGCGCCTTGCAGCGTCTGGCCCTTGATGACCACCGACTGCAGGGTCTCGGCAGCAGCGACTTGCTCAGGTGGCGCTGCTGAAGCGGCTGCATTGGGGGTGTTTTGGGCCGACGCGGCGTGCGCGCAGCAGAGCAGTGCCGCGGTCGCGACCGGGCTGAAAAGGCGTGACATGGGAAGTCCTCGGGTCGGATGCCGCCCAGGGCATGAAGCAGCGCGGTCGCTGGTTCAATGACCTTGGTGCAGGCTGGCCTGCCGGCGCAGACGCGCGACAGGCAGCAATGAAGTCAGGGGGGCGCGGCCAAGGCCACGCCCACGGGTTGGTCGAGCGGACTCAACCCAGGCGGGGGGGCCGGCGCGGCGGCGGCGTGCTGCGACTGCGCCAAGGCGCATCGTCAGCAAGCGTGTGGCGCCCAGCTTCGCGCGGCGCAAACACCAGGCTCATCGCCGGCAGCAGGGCCAAGAAGGCCGCCGCGAGCTGCAGGCCGTCGGCCGAGTCGCTGCTTTCGCCCAGCACCATCAACCCAGGCTCAGTGGCCCGGTGCTGGTGGGGGTTTCCATCGTGCACGTGCACGGCGCCAAGCCTCTGCTCATGCGCCGGCGCCACGCGGTGGGCATGGCGCTGTGGCTGCATGGCAGCCAGCATGCTGCCGGCGCCTTGCACGATCCCCACCAGCAACAAGAACCACACCAACTCCTGGCGCCATCGCTGGCGCATGCTGGGTGGGTGTCTGTGAGGGCGTTGCATGGTGGCGGTCAATGTCAATACGCGCCGAAGGCGACACCGGATGCAATGCCACTCGCGCACTCAAGGGACTTTGAGCAGATCGAACAAGGTGCGCGCGATCACCTTGGTGGCGCCGCGCAGGTCGCTCAAGCACAGGTGTTCGTCAGCGCGCTTGGCGTTGCTTTCCAGCACCGTGCGCGGGCCCGCGCCGTAGATGACTGCTGGAACGCCGTGCGCACCGTACAGCCGCACGTCGGTGTACAGCGGCGTGCCGGACGTGGGGATCGGCTCGCCAAACACCGCCAGGCCGTGCTTCTGGATGGCCGCCACCAACGGCGCGTTGCCGGGCAAGGGTTTGAGCGGCCCGGCCATCAGCAGCCGCTTGATCTCGACCCTGATGCCTGGGCTTTGTGCCGTCGCGCTGGTGATGAGTTCGCGCACCTCGGCTTCCACCGCGGCGCCGTCTTCCTCGGGGATCATGCGGCGGTCGAGTTTGATGACCACCTTGCCCGGCACCACATTGGTGTTGCTACCACCTTCGATGCGGCCCACGTTCAAATACGGGTGCGTGATGCCCACCACTTGCGACAGCCTGCCGCGCAACACCGCGTTGTGCGCGTACAGCGCCGTCAACAGCTGGTTGGCGGCCTGCAGCGCGTCGATGCCGGTGTGCGGATAGGCCGCGTGCGACGCCAGGCCATGCAGCGTGACTTCCATCTGCAGGCAGCCGTTGTGCGCCGTCACCACCTGGTAGCTGAAGCCGGCGGCGATAAGCATGTCGGGTGCGGTGAGCTTGTTGTTGAGCAGCCAGCCGGGGCCGAGTTCGCCGCCAAATTCTTCGTCGTAAGTGAAGTGCAGTTCGACAGCGCCGCGCAGTGGCGTTGCCAGTGCTTCGAGCGCGCGCAGTGCAAAGGTGTAGCTGGCGAAGTCGCTCTTGCTGACGGCCGATGCGCGGCCATACAACTTGCCGTCCACCACCTCGCCCGAATACGGTCCGTGTGTCCAGCCTTCGCCTGGCGGCACCACGTCACCGTGTGCGTTGAGCGCGATCGTCTTGCCGCCCGGCGCGAAGCGGTGCCGCACGATCAGGTTGGTGATGGATTGCAGGCCGTATTCCTGCAGCGCCCAATCGGGCACCGGGTGTTTTTCAGCCTGCAGGCCCATCTGCGCCAGCAATTCTGCGGTGCGTTCGGCATGCGGCGCGTTGTCGCCGGGCGGCGTGTCGGTGGGCACCTGCACCAGGGCTTGAAGGAAGCGCACTTCGTCGTCGAAGTGCTGGTCGATCCAGGCGTCAAGCTTGTCGTAGTCGTTCATGGGTTCTTCATTCCAGCGCCAGGCCTTCCAGCAGGTTCTTGAAGGCTGCCGCGCACAGTTCGGCGTCGTCGGCCGTGATCGTTTCCAGCGGGTTGTGGCTGATGCCCGAATTGCCGCCGCGCAGGAAGAGCATTGCCTGCGGCATCACTTCGTGCAGCTTCATCGCGTCGTGGCCGGCGCCGCTGGGCATCCGGAACACTGGCACGCCCAGGGCCTGCACCGCCGCTTCCCAGCGCCGCTGCCAGGCCAGCGCGCTGGGCGCGGCGCTGGCGGCCAGGGTCTGTTCCAGCGTGAAGCCGACACCGCGTGCATCGGCGATGCGCTGCAGCGCACTGCGCACGTCGGTGCCCAGCGCGTCGCGTGCTTCATTCGTGGTGGCGCGCAGGTCCAGGCTGAACTGGCAGCGGCCGGGCACGACGTTGATGGACCCGGCGGGCACCTGCAACATGCCCACCGTGCCCACCACATCGGGCACCGCAGCAGCGCGCTTTTCGACGAACAGTGCCAGCTCGGCCACGGCACAGGCGGCATCGCGCCGGCGGTCCATGGGCGTGGTGCCAGCGTGGCAGGACACCCCCTGCACTTCACCCACATAACGCAGGCTGCCGTTGATGGAGGTGACCACACCCAGCGGCAGGTCCGCTTCGTTCAGCACCGGACCCTGTTCGATGTGGACTTCGACAAAACCGAGGTACTGCGACGGGTCGCGCTTCTCAAGGGCAATCGCTTCCAGCGTGCCCGGCAGGCCCGCGGCGCGCATGGCGTCCTGCATGCGCACGCCCGCCACGTCCTGCTGGTCCAGCCAAGCCGGGTTGAAGTCGCCCGTGAGCGCGCCAGAGCCCATGAAGGTGGCCTTGTAGCGCTGCCCTTCTTCTTCGGCGAAGCCTACGACTTCGATGCCGAAGGGCAAACGCCGGCCCTGCCGGGCGAGTTCGGCAACGACGGCCATCGGTACGAGGATGCCCAGTCGGCCGTCGTACTTGCCGCCGTTGCGCACAGTGTCGTAATGGCTGCCGGTGAGCAGGCGTTTGGCGGTTCTTTCGGTGCCGTGATGGGTGCCGTCATCCATGCCGTGATCGGTGCCGTGATAGTTGCCGACGACGTTCCCAACCGCATCGATCCGCACCTCGTCGAAGCCCACCTCCTGCATCCACGCAGACAACTGCTTCGCCACCGCCTGGTGCGCGTCGGTGAGGTAGGTCACCGTCAGCTGGCCCGCTTCCTTGAAGCCAACGTCGCTGTGCACCGCCAGCGCTTCGGCCCAGTCCCACACCTGCTGCCCCTGTGTGGGCGTGAGACCGAACTTGTCGTTGAGGCGGATCTCTGCAATGCGGTGGATGTTGCGCAGGCACTCTGCAAATTCGAAGTCGGCGTGGCTGGCCAGTCGGCGTTCGAAGGTGGCGACGATGTCCGCGCGCGGCAACCCCAATCCGCGTGGCCCGCGCACGGCCAGGATGAAGGGCCAGCCGAACTTGGCGTTGTAGTCGGCATTGAGCTTCTGGATGTGCGCAAACTCGGCTGGCGTGCAGTCAGTGAGGCCCGCCTTGCCCTGCTCGTTCGTGCTCTCGGCCGTCAGGCTCTGGCTGACCATCGCCTTGCCCGCCAGTTCGGGGTGGGCGCGAATCAGTTTCAACTGCGCATCGCGCCCAATGCCGCGCACGCTGGCCACCAGCGCAGCTTTCAGCGCCGCCAGGCTGGTGAACGGGCGCTGTTTCACCGCCCCTTCGGCAACCCAGGGCGAGTGTTCGTAGGTGCCATCCAGCAGCGCCACAAATTCGCTGGCGCTGGCGCCGTTAAGTTGATCAAGTGTGAACATGCCTGCCTTCCTCAACGCCAGACGAAGGCCGTTGCCGGATCAAAAGGGTGCACCGCCTTCCAGTGCCGCGCGATGTCGATGCGCCGGCAGGTCCACACCCGGTCGTGCTGGGCGACGTGGTCCAGAAAACGCTGCAAGGAACCAATGCGCCCTGGCTTTCCCAACAGCCTGCAATGCATGCCGATGCTCATCATCTTCGGCGCCACATCACCCTCTGCATACAGCGCATCGAAGCTGTCGCGCAGGTAGGTGAAGAAGTGGTCGCCGGTGTTGAAGCCCTGCGCCTGCACGAAGCGCATGTCGTTGGTGTCCAGCGAATAAGGCACCACCAGGTGCGGGGCCAACGTGCCGTCGGTCTTTTGCACCTGCAGCCAGAAAGGCAGGTCGTCGCCGTAGTAGTCGCTGTCGTATTCGTAGCCGCCCTGGTCGGCCACCAGGCGGCGCGTGTTGGGGCTGTCGCGGCCGGTGTACCAGCCGGTAGCGGCGGCACCGCCGGTCAGTTCACGCAGCAGATCGGTGGCGACGCCGATGTGCTTGCGTTCGGTGGCTTCGGGCATGTGCTGGTGGTGGATCCAGCGCAGCCCGTGGTTGGCGATTTCGTCGCCGCGGGCCAGGAAGGTGGCCACCAGTTCCGGGTAGCGTTGCAGCGCGGTCACCACGCCAAACACCGTCAGCGGCAGTTGACGTTGATCAAATTCGCGCAGGATGCGCCAGACGCCGGCGCGCGAGCCGTATTCGTACATCGACTCCATCGTCATGTGCCGGTTTTCATAGGCCTGCGCGGTGACGAGTTCGGACAGGAACGTCTCGCTGGTGGCGTCACCGTGCAGCGGGTTGTTTTCGCCGCCCTCTTCGTAGTTCAGCACAAACTGAACGGCGATGCGCGCGTTGCCAGGCCACTGCGCATGCGGCGGATTGCGGCCATGGCCACGCAGGTCTCTGGGGTAACCGAGCCCCTCGCCAGGCGGGTACGCCTGGCGATCCCCCGAGGGGATGCGGTCCGGCCTGGGGCGGCCCGGCGCTCGGCCCGCGGCTTCGTTGTTGTCAGTGCTCATACGGGCTGCAGCAGTTGGTCCAGGCCGCCCACTCGCGGGTGAAGTTGCAGGTTGCGCTCGACATTGCGCAGGTGACTTTCCATCAGCCGCGCGGCGGCGCGGGCGTCGCGCCTTTCGATGGCATCGACGATGGCGACGTGTTCGTCGGCGGAATGTTCGGCCGAATGCGCCGACTGGTACATCAGGGCGATGAGTGAGCAGCGCGCCAGCAAGTCGGCCAGCAACTGCGCCAGCACCTCGTTGCCCAAGAGCCGCGCCAGCACGACGTGAAAGTCGGCCAAGAGCCGCGTGCGGCCGGCCACATCCACCCGCGCCACCGCGTCGGCTTCGTGCGCCAGGTGCGCGCGCAGTTGCGCCACCTGCGCGTCGGTGACGCTGGCGCAGATCTCGCGCGCCATCTGCGCTTCAATCATGCGGCGCACGGCAAAGACCTGGCGCGATTCTTCGACGCTGGGCTGCGCCACGTGCGCGCCGCGCGCGGGCTCCAGCGTGATCAGGCGGTCGCGGCTCAACTGGTTCAGCGCTTGGCGGACCAGCGTGCGCGAGACCTTGAAGAGGTCGGCAATCTGCTGCTCGGCCAGCTTGGTGCCGGGCATCAGGCGGCGTTCTACGATGGCCGTGGTGATGGCGTCGGCGATGCGCTGCGTGTGGCCTGCGGGCACGGCCAGGGTCAGCACCGGCTGCATGTTGGACGACACGCCCGAAGACGTGCGCGAAACCTTGCGCGAAGCAGGCGCGGGCACGATGACCTTGAGGTTGGCGCGGCTGCGGGCCATGGCGGATTCGTTGACGTGGTGCGCCAAGTGTATACACTTTGAAGCCTACCGCAACCGGAACGCCAACCGGCCTTCACCGGCCCTGACCTGCCCATGGGACACCTCAGCACCCACGTGCTCGACACCGCCAACGGCTGCCCGGCCGCTGGCATGCACATCACCCTGCAACGCCTGGACGCGGGCGGGCCGGTGACGATCCGGCAACTGGCGCTCAATGCCGACGGCCGTGCCGAAGGCCCGCTGCTGGACAGTGCCGCGATGGCCGTCGGCCGCTACCGGCTGCTGTTCGAGGTGGCACCCTATTTCAGGGCGCTTGGCGTGCAGTTGCCCGAGCCGCCGTTCATCGACACCGTGCAATTGGACTTCGGCATCGCCGACGCCACCGGCCACTACCACGTGCCATTGCTCGTCAGCCCTTGGTCTTACAGCACCTACCGAGGCTCCTGAAGCCTGAGGCACGCGGCTTGCAACGGCAGGCCAGCCCATCCCACAAGGACACGCCATGAAGATCCTGACTCTGATTCCGCTGCTGCTTGCTGCAGTTGCCTGGCCTGCCCTGGCCGCTTACCCCGAAAAGCCAGTGCGCCTGATCGTCACCTTCGCCGCCGGCGGTGCCAGCGACATCGTGGCCCGCGCCATCTCCGAGCCGCTCGCCAAGGCCCTCGGGCAACCGGTGATCGTGGACAACAAACCCGGTGCCGGCGGCACCATTGGCGGGCTGGAGGTGGTGCGTTCGGCCCCGGACGGCTACACGCTGATGCTGAGCAACAGCACGCCGCTGTCGATCGGCCCGTTCACGGTGCCGAAGCAGCCCTACGACCCTGCGAAGCAGTTCACGCACGTGGCGATGCTGGGCATTGCGCCCGTGCTGATCATGGCCAACCCGAAAGGCGGTCCGACGACGTTGAAAGACATGGGCAAGTTTGCGAACTTTGGCAGCGGCGGCCCCGGCTCCATCGGTCACATCGTGGGCGAGATGGCCAAGGACACGATGAAGATCAACATGACCCACGTGCCCTACCGGGGCGGCGCGCCGATGACCACGGACCTGATTGCCGGCACCATCCCGATCGGCATCGACGTCATCACCGCCTATGTGCCGACGATGAAAAGCGGCCAGATCAAGGGCCTGGCCGTCACGTCGCGCACCCGCTCGCCGCTGGCGCCTGATGTGCCCACGGTGGTGGAACTGGGCCTGCCGCAACTGCTGGCCGAGAACTACTTCGGCGTCAGCGGCCCGGCGGGCCTGCCCAAGGACGTGAGCGACAAACTGGCCAAGGCACTGGCCGACATCGTCGCCGACCCGGCCATCGTCAAGCGCTTCGGAGAGCTGGGCATCACCACCGTCAAGATGAGCAGCGGGGAATTTGCGGCCTTCGTTGTCAAGCAGGTCAACGACTGGGCGCCTGCGATCAAGGCTGCCGACGTGAAGAACTGAAGGCAAGGACGGCGATGGAAAACTACCTGCTCGACTGGGCAAGCCTGTTGCTGCGCTGGGCCCACGTCATCGTGGCGATCGCCTGGATCGGCTCATCTTTCTACTTCGTCTTTCTCGACAACAGCCTGCTGACGCCGCAAGACCCGGCGCTGAAGGCCAAAGGTGTCGATGGTGAACTGTGGGCCGTGCACGGCGGCGGTTTCTACAACCCGCAGAAGTACGTGGTGGCACCCAGGACGCTGCCCGACCACCTGCACTGGTTCTTCTGGGAAAGTTATTCCACCTGGCTGACCGGCTTTGCGCTCTTCACGGTGGTGTACCTCTTCAACGCCAGCACCTATCTCATCGACAAGAGCGTGTTCGACTGGTCGCCGATGGCCGCCGTGGCCGCGGCGCTGGCATTCCTGGCGGTGTTCTGGGTGGTCTATGACCTGATCTGCCGCTGGGTGGGCGAGAAGCAGGGCGCGGTCGGTGGCGACGCCATCGTGGGTGTGCTGGTGCTGGTGTACGTCGCGGCCGCGTCGTGGGCGGCATGCCAGCTCTTCGCCGGCCGCGCCGCCTTCCTGATGGTGGGCGCGATGATCGCCACGGCCATGAGCGCCAACGTCTTCTTCTGGATCATCCCGGGGCAGCGCACCGTGATTGCGCAGATGAAGGCCGGCCAGCCCGTGGACGCCATCCACGGCCAGCGCGCCAAGCAGCGCAGCGTGCACAACACCTACTTCACGCTGCCGGTGCTGATTGCGATGCTGTCCAACCACTACGGCTGGCTCTACCAGGGCGCGCACAACTGGGCGGTGCTGGTGCTGCTGATGCTGGCCGGTGCGCTCATCCGCCACAGTTTTGTGGTCCGCCACAAGGCGCTGGCGCAGGGCCGGCGTGTGGCCTGGGAATACGCGGGCCTGGGCACGGTGATGCTCATCGGACTGGCGATCTGGCTGGCTCCGGCGCCGCAGCCCAAGGCCGCGGCGGGCGCACCCGTGCCGACGCTGGCCGCCGTGCAGGCCGTCGTCGAACAGCGCTGCGTGCTGTGCCACAACGCGCAGGTGCAGCAGAAGAACGTGGCCCTGCACACGCCGGAGCTGATCCAGCAACACGCTCAGGCCATGTACCAACAGGTGGTGGTGCTGAAGCTGATGCCGATGAACAATGCGACGCAGATCAGCGACGCAGAACGCGCCATCATCCAACGCTGGTTTGAGGGTGGTGCCAAGCGTTGAGGACAGGACACAAGAGAACCCAAGGGACCCACAACCCCCAGCAGACCGCCACGGGCGGGTGGGCACCCTGCTGCACCACGTCGAAATCTATGTCAGCAACCTGGAACGTTGACTCCAACTGCAGTCAAAGTGAAGCGCAGCCAGTCGAAAGCCGATCATGAGCATTGAACTGCCCAAGGAAGCCCGCGCTCAAGCCATTGCGTCCATCGAGCGCTGGTTCCAGACCGAGCGCGATGAACGGGTCGGCAACATCGCCGCGGGTGCCTTGTTGGGCTTCTTCCTGCAGGAAGTCGGGCCCAGCATCTACAACCAGGCGGTGGCCGATGTGCAGGAACGTTTGCAGGCCCGCGTGGCGGAGCTGGACATCGACGTGCACGAAGACGAATTCAGCTACTGGCGTCTGTACGACAAGTTGCGCAACCCGCCGCGAAAATAGCCCCACACCATCAGGAATCCCCATGCACAAGACACTCGCCGCAACCCTGCTCCTCTGCGCCGCGCAGGCTTTCGCCGCCGACGGACCTTACGACGAGAAGGCCGACGCGCGCGCCGACATCCGCACCGCGCTGGCCAGCGCACAGCAGGCCAAGGTGCCGGTGCTGGTGGTGTTTGGCGCCAACTGGTGCGGTGACTGCAAGATGCTGGACACAGCCTTCAAATCCGGCGCCAGCGCACCGTTGATGGCCAAGAGCTTCAAGATCGTCAAGGTCGATGTCGGCCGCTTCGACCACAACGTCGACATCGCCACGGGCTACGGCGTGCCGCTGAAGAGCGGCATCCCTGCTGTCGCCGTGCTGGCCGCCGACGGCCGCCTGCTGTACGCCACCGCTGGGGGTGAACTTGCTGAAGCGCGCAAGATGGGCGACGCGGGCGTGCTGGACTTCTTCACGAAGGTGGCGGCCAAGCACCGCTGAGCGATCAAGACAGCAGCGCCACCGACTTCACCTGCACCCACACCGGCAAGCCCGGTTGCAGCTGCAGCCGGTCAGCCGAGCGGCGCGTCAACCGCGCCATCAAGAGCGATTCACCCACCCGCACCAGCGCCAAGGCCTGAGAAGGCTGCACGTCCGGCGCGATGCGCTCCAGCACGCCGGGCAGCTGGTTGCTGATGCTGGTGCCGGGCAGTTCGGCCAGCGCCAGGCTCACGTCGCGCGCGGCCACCCGCACCCGCACGCGCTGGCCCACCGCATGGCCGGCATCACGGGTCCACAGGCCGCCGCCTGCAAAGTCCAGCCGCGCCAGCTGCCACGCGCTGTCGCGTTGCGCCACGGTGCAGGCCAGCACCACACCGGCGTCTTCGTCGTGTGCCAGCACGCCGTCGAGTTGCGCACTGATGGCCTGCAACGGGCCCTGCGCCTGCACGCGGCCGGCGTTAAGCAGCACCAGGTGGTCGGCCAGCCGTGTGGCCTCGGCCACAGCGTGGGTGATGTAGACGATCGGGATCGACAGCGCGCCGGCCAGACGCTCCAGCACCGGCAGGACTTCGGCCTTGCGGCGCGCGTCCAAGGCCGCCAGCGGCTCGTCCATCAGCAGCAATTGCGGGCTCACCGCCAGTGCGCGGGCGATGGCCACACGTTGTCGTTCACCGCCCGACAGGTTCTCAGGTCGCCGTTGCAGCAACCCGCCGATATCCAGCAGCGCGACGACTTCTGTCAGTGCCATTCGGCGGTCAGCCACGGGCGTGCGGCGCAGGCCGTAGTCGAGGTTGCCTTGCACCGTGAGGTGCGGGAACAGGCTGGCCTCCTGGAACACGAGGCCCACCGCGCGCCGATGCGTGGGCACGAAAACGCCGTCGTCCTGCCAGACCTGGCCGGCCACCACCAGGCGGCCCTGGGATGGGCGTTGCAGGCCCGCCAGGCAGCGCAGCAGAGTGGTCTTGCCGCAGCCCGATGGACCGAACAGCACCGTCACACCCGAGGCCGGCAACTGCAGGTCCACGTCGAGCGCGAAGCTGCCCTGCGTGAGTGCGAAGCGGGCTTCGATCATGCGCTGCTCGCGCTGTCTGCAGCACGGCGGCGCTGCGTCAGGTTCAGCACCAGCAGCGCGGCAAAGGACGTGAGCACCAGGCCGCCCGCCAGCGTGTGCGCAGCGCCGTGGTTGAAGCTTTCGGCGTGGTCGTAGATGGCAATCGACAGCACGCGGGTCGTGCCGGGGATGTTGCCGCCCACCATCAGCACGACGCCAAATTCGCCCACCGTGTGGGCAAAGGTGAGCGTGATGGCCGACAGGAAACCGCGCCGCGCCAGCGGCACCGCGACGCTGAAAAAAACGTCCAGCGGCGACGCCCGCAGCGTAGCCGCCGCTTCCGTCAGCCGTGGGGCGACGGCAGCAAAGGCGTCGCGCAAGGGCTGCACCATGAACGGCAGAGAACTGATCACCGACGCCAGCACCAGGCCCCAAAAACTGAACACCAATGCCGGCAGGCCCAACGCGGCCAGCGCTGCACCCACCGCGCCTTGCGGGCCCAGCCACACCAGCAGATAAAACCCCAACACCGTGGGCGGCAGCACCAGCGGCAGGGCGACGGCTGAATCGACCCAGGCGGCGGCGCGCGAGCGCGTGCGTGCCAGCCACCACGCCAGCGGCGTGCCCAGCAGCAGCAGCAGCGCGGTAGTGACCGCCGCCAGCCGCAGCGTGACCGACAAGGCCTGCAGGTCGCCTGCGGTCATGAGCGGGTCAATGGCACGTCAAACAACTCAAGGGCGTGCGGCCACGCCAAAGCCATGGCGCTGCAGCAGGGCCTGCGACGCGGGCAGATCCAGGTGACGCACAAAGTCGGCCGCCAGCGGCATTGCGGCGGCGCGCTTCGTCACCACAAAGGCCTGCTCCAGAGGCGTGTGCCAGGCCTGCGGCAGCAGCGTCCAGGCGCCCTGCCCGGCCAGGCTCTTCGACAGCACGAGCGAATAGGCCACGATGCCGGCTTGCGCCGCGCCAGTCTGCACAAACTGCGCAGCCTGGTTGATGTTGTCGCCCAGCACCAGCTTCGACACCACGGCTTCATACAGGCCCCGTGTGCGCAGCGCTTCCACTGCGCGCTGGCCATAGGGCGCATGCTCGGGGTTGGCGATGGCAAAACGCTTGACGCCGGGGTGGCGCACCAGTTCGTCCAGGCTCAGGCGGCCCAGCGTGGCGTCGGCACTCCAAGCCACCAGGCGACCGATGGCATACAGCCTGGGTGCGCCGGCCGTGAAGCCTGCCGCTTCCAGCTCTTGCGCATAGGCACGGTCGGCCGAGAAGAAGATGTCGAAAGGTGCACCGTTGCGAACCTGCGTGCTGAGCTTGCCCGACGAGCCATAGACCACGTCCACCTGCACGCCAGGACGGGCAGCGCGAAAGCTCTGCAGCAGTTCGTCCAGCGCAAAGCGCAGGTCGGATGCGGCGGCGATGGTGAGCACGGTGGCCCGCGTGGCCGGCTGCGCACGGGCTGATGTCAGCGCCAGGGCAAATGGCAGGCAGAGAAGGAAGCGGCGTTGTTTCTTCAAGATAAGGCATCGTAGCCGTGGCGGCACAAATCCGGGTGACACCCAGTTGGTGGCCGGTGCGATCCGCCGATACTCCTGCGCTCGGGCCAGCCGACACGGCGCCCAGGACTTCAACCCGCCAAAACAGCGCAAAAGACACCATGCAAAGACGCCACCTCATGGCCCTGGCCGCCACCGGCCTGCTGACCCACGCCGCCGTTCAGGCGCAGGCCGACAAGACCATCCGCATCCTCGTCGGTTTCCCGCCCGGCGGTTCGCTGGACACCGTGGCGCGGCTGCTGGCCGACAAGATGAAGGACGATCTCAAGGCCCACATCGTGGTCGAGAACAAACCCGGTGCCGGGGGCCGCGTGGCGGCCGACATGCTGAAGAGCGCGCCGGCCGATGGCACGGTGCTGATGGTGACGCCGGTGGTGGTGCCGGTGCTGGCACCGCTGGTCTTCAGCAAGCTCAACTACAACCCCGCGACCGACTTTGCGCCGGTCGGGCATGTGGCCAGTTTCAACTTCGCCTTCACGGTGCCGGCTGCGCTGCCGGTGAAGACGGTGGCTGAATTCGTGGCCTGGGTGAAGGCGAATCCGGACAAGGCCAATTTCGGTTCGCCCGCGCCGGGCAGCCTGCCGCACTTCTTTGGCGAAATCATCTCGCGCGACACGCAGACAAACCTGGTGCACGTGCCGTATTCGGGCGGCGCGCCGCTGATGAATGCACTGCTGGGCAACCAGGTGTCGGCCGGCATCGACGTGGTGCTGGAAGCGCTGGAAAACCACCGTGCCGGCAAGGTGCGCATCATCGCCACGTCGGGCGACAAACGCAGCGGCGTGCTGCCCGATGTGGCCACCTTCAAGGAACAGGGCTACCCCAGCATCGCGGCGTCGGGCTGGTTTGCGATGTACGCGCCGGCGAAGACACCGGACGCGCTGCTCACGGCCTACAACCGGGCGCTGAACAAGGCGCTGGCGCAGCCCGATGTGCTGGAGCGTTTTGCCAAGTTCGCGCTCGAGCCGGGTGGTGGCAGCGCGGCCGACCTGACTCGGCTTGAGCAGGCTTCCACCGCGCGCTGGGCACCGGTGGTCAAGGCCACGGGCTTCCGCGCGGACTGAACGGACTTGAAGGCATGCTGATGAAGACTTACCGGATCGCCACCATTCCGGGCGACGGCATCGGCCAGGAAGTGGTGCCGGCCGGGCAAGAAGTGCTGCAGACACTGGCGAATGCCAGCACCACGTTCCGCTTCGAATTTGAAGGCTTCGGCTGGGGTGGTGACTGGTATCGCAAACACGGCGAGATGATGCCGGCGGACGGCCTGAACGCGTTGCGCGGCAAGGACGCCATCCTCTTCGGATCGGCCGGTGACCCGCACATCCCCGACCACATCACGCTGTGGGGCCTGCGGCTGAAAATCTGCCAGGGCTTCGACCAGTACGCCAACGTGCGGCCGACGCGCATCCTGCCCGGCATCGACGCGCCGCTGAAGCGCTGCCGGCCGCAAGACCTGGACTGGGTCATCGTGCGCGAAAACTCCGAAGGCGAATACGCCGGTGTGGGTGGCCGCGCGCACCAGGGCCACCCGATCGAGGTCGCCACCGACCTGAGCATCATGACCCGCGCCGGTGTCGAACGCATCATGCGCTTTGCTTTCCGATTGGCGCAGAGCCGGCCGCGCAAGCTGCTGACGGTGGTGACCAAGAGCAACGCGCAGCGCCATGCCATGGTGATGTGGGACGAGATCGCGGTCGAAGTCTCACGCGAATTTCCCGACGTGCGCTGGGACAAGGAACTGGTGGACGCGTGCACTGCGCGCATGGTCAACCGCCCCGCCACGCTGGACACGCTGGTGGCGACCAATCTGCACGCCGACATTCTGAGCGACCTGGCCGCGGCGCTGGCCGGCAGCCTGGGCATTGCACCCACCGGCAACATCGACCCCGAACGCCGCTACCCCAGCATGTTCGAGCCCATCCACGGTTCGGCCTTCGACATCATGGGCCAGGGGCTGGCCAACCCGATCGGCACCTTCTGGTCGTGTGTGATGTTGCTGGAGCACTTGGGTGAAACCGCAGCCGCGCAGCGCCTGATGGCGGCTATCGAGGCCGTCACTGCCAACCCGGCGCTGCACACGCGCGACCTGGGCGGCACGGCGCGCACCGCGGATGTGACACGCGCGGTGTGTGAACACTTGGGTCGCTAACCCTTTAAAAGAGTGGCCACGGCCATGGCCGCGCCCGCGCCCGTGACTGGGTGGGCCTCAGGCCGCGGTCTGGGCTGAAGCCAGCGCCTCCACCACATCCCGGTGCCAGGGAATCTCGGTGCGTACCCGTTCGCGCACCTCGGCGGCGGCAAAACCTGCCAACCGGCGGTCCAGCTCGGCGGCGGCCAGCGCCAGCTGTTCGGCCGCCGCCGGGTCGCCCGCGCGCTGCAGCACGCGCCAGGCCGCCACACGCGCGGCCAAGCTGAACCTGGCGCCTGCCAAACCGTCCACCCCGCCGTCCGCGAACACCAGCGCCGGCAACTCGGCACGCACGGTTTCCAAGGCGTCCACGGCTCGCAGGACTGCATCGGCCTGGCCCGGCACGTCGTGCAGCGCATCCGCTGCACGCAGGCGCGCGGCTCTTGCGTTGCCGGCCTTGCCCGCCTCGCGCCACAGCGTGGCCACGGCCGCAAAGGCCTGCGCCGCCTGCGCCTGGTGGCCGCCGCGCCACAACGCGTCGGCTTCGATGTCCAAACAATCCGCCACCAGGTGCGTGGCGCGGACCGCACGGAAGGCCGCCGCAGCGGCCGCGGCGGTCTGCGCGGCACCATCCCAGTCGTGCAACAAGAGCTGGCACTGCGCGCGCATGCTCTTCGCCGTGGCGGCGTGCATGGCCAAGCCGAACTCTGCGGACAGTTGGGCCAGGGCCTCGATGTGCAGGCTGGCCAACGCGGGCTCGGCACGGTTCAGCGCCCATCGGGTGCTGTATTCGCGGCACGACCCCGACAGGCGCGGTTCCTTCATGCCCAGCGTCAACGCCAAAGCCTGGCCCAGCGCCACACCGGTGGCCTCTTCGTCAAATTCGCTTTGGTGCAGTTCGGCGCGGATCAGCAGCATCTGCACTTCAAAAATGTGGTCCTTGTGTTCCACCATGCGCTCGCGCGCCAGCACCGCCCAGCGCACGGCCGCGTCCAGGTGCACACGCGCGCGGCCCGATTGCTGGCGCTGGATCGACAGCCAGGCCAGGCTGCCATGGCACAGGGCGGCGGACGAAGCCAGGTCAACGGCCTCGGCAGCGACCAGGCCACGCTGTGCCAGCGATTCGGCGAGGTCCGCCTGGCCCAGGCGGTCGGCCAGCAGGGCCTTCTGCGCCAAAGCCTTCGCGATCCACAGGCCGTCACCTTCTGCTTCGCCCAGCGCCAGCAAGGCGTCGAGGGCCTGCGTCTGCTCTTCACGCATGGCCAGGGCGTCGCAGCTCAGCGCGCGGACGAACAAGGACTTGGCGCGCCGCTGGGTGGGCCAGGGCTCGGGGGCCAGCAGGGCCTGCGCTTCTGCAAGGTCCAGGTACTCCAGATCGGTGCGCAGGGCGTGGCGCCTGCGTGCCATGGCGGCCGCGCGTTCAAACCAGTCCGCCGCCAGCGCATGCGCGCCGGCTCGTGCGTGGTGTTCGGCCGTGATGGCCAGGTATTCGTCGCTGCGTTCACCCACGCGCTCGGTGAGCCAGGCAGCGGCCCGCGCGTGCGCCGCCCGGCGTTCGGACTTCAGCACCGTCTCGTAGCTGACCTGGTGCAACAGGTGGTGGTGAAAGGTTTCTTCTGCCGTGCCCTCAAAGGCACTGGCCGGGCGCAGTTGCACCATGGCCTTGCGCTGCAGCGCGGGCAACGCGCTCGGGCCTTGGTGGTCCAGCGCCGCGAGCGCGGTATCCCAGAACACGGGGCCGATCACGCTGGCCATCTGCAGCGCGCGGCGTTCGGCGGCGGACAAGGTGTCCAGCCGCGCTTGCAGCACGCCCGTCAACGTCGTCGGCAGGCGGCCGGGCAGCAGGCGGTTGGCATGGAACGTCCACTCGCCGTTCTGGCTTTCGATGACCTGCTGGTCCAGCAACATCTTCACCAACTCTTCGGCGTAGAAGGGGTTTCCTTCGGCCTGGCGCTCCACCAGTGCAGCCAAGGTCGGCGGCACGGGGCTCAGACGCTGCAGCAGCGACTGCGTCAGCTCTCTGCACTGGGTGTCGTTCAGCGGCGCCAGCGCCATGTGCTGGTGCGAGGGCAGATCGTCGCCCCACACCGGGCGCCGTTCCAGCAGCGCAGGGCGTGCGCACAGCAATGCCAGCAGCGGAGACTGCACGTCCTTCAGCAGCGCGGACAGGGCATCGAGCGACGCATCGTCGCTCCAGTGCAAGTCATCCAGCAACAGCACCACCGGCGAGCCATCGCTGGCCGTCAGGCGGTCGAGCCACAGCTTGAGCACCGCCAGCCCACGGTCGCGCAGCAGCCGGGCGTCGCTGCCCAGGCTCTGCACCGCGGCACTGGCCGAAAAGTCCAGGCCGACGAGGTGGCCCAGCCATTCGGGCGCCGGGTCACCGGCTTCGTACAGCCAAGGCGCCAGGCCCTGCACGAACTTCGCGCGTGCGACGTCGGCGCTGTCGCTGTCGGCGATGTCCAGGCGCCGCGCCAGCAGGTCGCGCAGCAGGCCGTAGGGCTGCAGCGCGCCAGACGGCAGCGACCGCGCCGGCAACAGCCACCACGACGACTCGTGCGCCGCCAGATGGTGCTGAAATTCCTGCAGCAGCCGACTCTTGCCCAGCCCTGCATCGGCCACCAGCGTCAGGCAGCGCGGCTGGCGCGTAGCCCACACGGCTTGCAGCGCGTCGCTAAGCACGGCCAGTTCTGCAGCGCGGCCGACCAGCGGTGTTTCCAGGCCTTCAATGGCGCGCGACTGCAGCACAAAGGCACGCGGCTTGGCGCCCTGCACCAGCCAGCTGGCGATGGGCGCGTCATGGCCCTTGACGGTGATGGGCGCCTGCGCTTCAGCATCAAAGAGGCCCCGCACCTGGGCCCAGGTGTCCTGGCTGATGCGCAAACGGCCTGGGGCCGAAGCCTGTTCCATGCGCGCGGCGATGTTGACGGCCAGGCCGCGCAGGCTGTTGTCGTCATCGACACCACCACCGCGCAGCACGGATCCGGTGTGGATGCCGACGCGCGCGTTGAAGCCTTCGCGGCCGTGTTGGCGCAGCACCGCCTGGCCGCGGTCGGCAGCTTCCTGCAACAGTTGCAGGCCGCAGCGCACCGCACGCTCGGCGTCGTCCTCACGCGCGCCATTGGCGCCAAAGGCCGCCAGCAGGTTGTCGCCGGCGTACTGCAGCACCTCGCCACCGTGGTCGAGGACGATAGTGGTGAACGCAGCCAGCGCACCGTCCACCACGGTCTGGATCTCTTCCGGGTCCAGGTGCTGGCTGAGCTGGGTGGAGCCGACGATGTCCAGAAACATCACGCTGACCTGGCGCAACCGGCGTTCGGCGGTTGGTGCGGGGGCCGCCGCAGCGTCCAGCGCGGCCAGCTTTTCACGCAAGGGCCCCAGGGCAGCGTCCACCACCGCGTCGCTAAGCATCGCGCGCTGGGCGTTCAGCACCGCAATGGCGTCGGCGATGGCTTCGCGTGAGGCTGCAATATCGGGCATGGCGACATTGTGGCGGGGCCGGCTCTACTGCCGCCAGAGCCCTGGTGCACGGGCCTCAAATATGCGCGTCAGGCGCCAGGCGTGTGGGCGGCAGGGTTCAAGTTCACAATGCGCCGCACGCCAACCACACCGAGGTCCAAGACATGCTGAAGTTCTACTACTCGCTGGCCCCCAACCCGATGAAGGTCGCGCTGTTTCTGGAAGAAGCCGGCCTACCCTTCGAGGCCATTCCGGTGGATACCCGCAAAGGCGAGCAGCACGCCCCGGCGTTCATGGCGCTGAACCCTAACGCCAAGGTGCCGGTGATCGTGGACGGCGCGGTCACCGTCTTCGACAGCAATGCGATCCTGCTCTACCTGGCCGAGAAGTCAGGCCAGTTTCTGCCCGCACCGCAAGACCACGGGCCGATGCTGTCGTGGCTGATGTTCGTGGCCTCCGGCATCGGGCCTTTCACCGGCCAGTGCGTGCACTTCAAGCATTACGCGCCCGAGCCCATGCCCTACGCCATCAACCGCTATGACTTTGAAGCCTGGCGGCACTGGAAGATCCTCAACGCCCACCTGGCGGACAAGGCGTGGATGCTGGGCGACCGCTACACGTTGCTGGACATGGCCGTGTGGGCCTGGGCCCGCGCCGTGGCCTTTGCACTGGGCGCAGAAGCCTGGGAACAGCTGCCGCACCTCAAGCGCCACTTCGACGCCATCAACGCGCGCCCGGCCGCACAGCGGGCTGCGGCCATCAAGGACAGGCACGCCTTCAAAGCCGAGATGGACGACGAATCGCAGCGCGCGATGTTCCCGCAGAACGAAAGGCTCAAAGCCTGATCAGCAGCGCCCAACCGCGCTGCGCTACAGCGCACCAGCGGCAGGCCCACGCTGCCGGTGAAGCGCCGGGTCCACGGCGCGCACCATCGCGTCGCTGTCGAGTGCCAGCCCCAGGAAGGTGCTCAAGGCTGCGGCCACGGACCGCGGCTCCTGCATCACCTGGTGGTATTGCACCGGCAGCACTGCAATGGCCGCCTGCGCCGCCAGCCATGTGTCGAGTTGGGCCAGCTGGCTTTCAAAGGCCTTCATCAACACCAGCGGGTCCGCACCCGCCTTGCCCTCGCGTTGCAGCATTGCGCGCTGGCTGGCCAACACCTCGTCGATGGGCCGGCGCATGAAGACGATGCGGTACTGCAGTGAACCGTCGAGCCGCAGGTCGCGCAGCAGCAGATGGATGATCTTGACCGCATGGCCCTTGGCCTGGGGCAGCCAGGCGTTGTCGCTGCGCAGGCGCTTGACGGGGTCGAATTCGAAGTAACCGTACGGGTTGTTCTCATCGGCCGTGCGCAGGCCGTCGGTTCGCAACGGCAGGCCACCGGCGTGCAGCATCTGCATCATCAGCGAGGTGCCCGAGCGCGGAAGACCGCTGACGACGGTGATGAATTCGGGCTTCACCCTCAGTCCAGTGCAGGCTGCGGCAGGCCTTCAGCCAGCACGCGCCTGGCGGCTTCGCGGTGTCGGGCCGATCTTTCCGTCTGGCCCAGCTTGGCCGCCACCAGCGACACGTAACGATGGGCGATGGCAAAGTTGGGCAGGATGGCCAGGCAGAGTTCAAAGGCCTGCAATGACCGCTCATACCATCCCATGCGCGACAACACCGCGCCCATCTGAAAGTGCGCAAGCGGAAAGTCGTGCACCAGCGCAATGGACTGCAGGCCGCTTTGCACACCGGCTTCCAGCTGCCCCTGCCGCGGCAAGGCCACGCTCAGGCCGTAGTGGGCTTCGGCGTTGTCCTTGTCCAGCGCCAGCGACTTGCGGAACGCGTCTTCGGCCCGGCGCCACAGGCGCAGGCGCAGGTAGGCACGGCCGATGCGACATTGCAGCCAGGCGTTGTCGTGGCCCTGCTGGGCCGCCTGCTCGAAGTGGTCCAGCGCGCCGATCACGTCATCCGTTAGCCAGCACTGGAAGGCGCGGAACATGGCCAGATGCTTGTGTGCAGGCTGAAGGCGCTGCAGTGTGTCGCTGACGCGGCCGAGCGCAGGCGCGTCGGCCGCCGAAATGGCGGCCTGCCCGGCAAAGACCAGGTAGGCCGGCTCTTCGGGAAACTGTTGCACCAGTTCCAGCGCCAGCGTCAATGCGCGCTTGGCGTGCTTGCCGTCGATGCAGTTGCAGGCCAGGTTGAACTTCTGCGCGGCGCGGGCGCGCACGATGTCGCGCTGCACGTCCTCGCCGGGGGCGTCGATGTAGCCGAGTTCGACCAACTGCTGCATCGACGCGGCCGCAGCTTCCGGATCGTCGTCGGCCGCCTCCAGCACCCGGGCTTCGTACACCGGATCCGGGATGTCTTCCCACGAATCGATGCGCTCGATCGACGGCGTCTCGTCGAAGGCATTGACGAGCACCTTGCCTTCCATGTCGCGCCCTACCGGCAGGCCGAAGAGCGCCAGCACCGTGGGCGTGATGTCCAGCAGCGTCGCGCCGGGCATCGTCTCGTCCTTCTTGATGCCGGGCCCGGCCAGCAGGAACATGCCGAAGTTGCGGTGCCAGAGCTCCGGGCTCACCGTGCTGGTGGGCCGCGAGGCGCCGTTCAGGAAGCCGTGGTCGGAAACGATCATCACATGGGCAGCGGGGCCGGCCAGGTCCACCAGCCGGCCCAGCATCTGGTCGTGGAATTCATAGACCGCATTCATCACGCCCTTGAACGGCTCGTACAGGTCGTGGCGCACGGTGTCCATGCGCGGCGGGTGAAAGACCATGAAGTCGTGGCCGACACGGTCGATGGTGTCGTAGTACATGGTGCAGAAATCCCAGGGCTGTTCTTCCATCAGCGCCGTGGTCAGCGCGTGCAGCGAGATGCACTCGGCCAGCCGCCTGGCCAGCGAGTTCAGCAGACGCAAGACTTCCGGGTCGCGCTGGTCGAGTTGCGCCGCCAGGGGGACAAACTGCAACAGCATCTGCGCCGTGACCTCAGACGGATGGAAGCGCAGTTCGGCCAGGTCGTCCGCCAGTTCAGCGGGAAAGACGGCGTGAGGTTGGGGCGGCCAATCATCCACGGTGGCCGATGGCGGCGCGACATGAAACAGTTGCGACACGCAGACGCCGTTGATGTTTTCAGCCGGATGGCTGGCATACCAGCCCAGCGCCTGGCAGTGTTTGCCCGACTGCGCCAGGATGTTCCACAGCGCCTTGCACAGGCGCGTGCTGCTGGCGGTGGGCCGCAGCGCCGTGCCGTCAGGCGTGGGTTCGACGAAGCCTGTCACGCCGTGCAGATAGGCGCGCTTGCCGGTGGCGATGGATGTCCACAGCAGGGGCGACAGCACGGGCTGAAGCGTCGCCAGGTTGCCAATGGTGCCGTTCTCCACCAGACGCTTCAGATTGGGCATGCGGCCGGCGTCGATCAACGGATGCAGCATCTGCCAGTCGGCAGCGTCCCAGCCCACGAGCAAGAGTTTCGTAGCGAGCGGTTCGGTCATCGGGATCGGGGTCGGGGGCGGGGGCGGAAGGGCCATGCCTGATCATGGCATTCGCATGAGAGTGCGGGCCCAATGAAAACCGCGCCCGTGCCGACAGTCGGCACGGGCGCGGCGCAGATGCAGTCAGTTCAACTGCCGGCGCAGGCTCAGCTGGCCAGCTTGCGCTCGCGGCGCAGCCTGCGCAGATTCAGCGCACCCAGCGCCAGTGCGCCCATCGCGAACATGGCCGTGGTCGAGGCCTCTGGCACTGGGGACACGGTGATGGCCGCACCCGAGTTCTCGAAGCTCCAGCCGTTGACCGTCGCCGGGAAGCCTGACGGCCCGCTCGTCGTCATGCTCAAGAAGCCATAGTTGATCGCAGACGTCGCCTCGTTGAAGAACCTGAAACCCAGGGTGTGGGTGCCTGCACTCTGGAACGCGGCAGCTTGCGCCGAGGCGGCAGTCGCGGCGAAGGTCGAAGCGCTGGAGATCGTCGTGCCCTCAGCCAGGTCGAGGTAGGGGCCGGTGGCCGAGCCTGCCACGCCGCCGCTGGAGCTGGCGGGCGTGCCGTTCCAGAAGAAGCTGAGGACTCCGCTGGAGCCCCATGGGCCGAAGTCCCAGTTCGGCACCGAAGCTGGCGTGAAGCCATTCGCGCCGGTCAGCAGGTTGATGTACACCCCGGCGAAGGTGTTCGGGACGCTGATCGGCGTGCTGAACGTGATGACCACCGCGTTGGCGTCGGTCACCATGCCAGCCGTGCCAGCCAACGCCGCGGCACACATGCCAAGGCGCGCAGCGACGGACGAAGGATCGAGAGTGGGCGAAGCAGTTGTTCTCATGCTGATTTGAATTTGGGTTGGGGAACGTTGATGGATCCCGCTTTCAGCACAAGCCGAGCCTGAAGGTGAGCCCAGGGGACCCGAACAACTTGCACTCCTCCTGAAGTCCAAGCTGCACTTTCGAAACTGTGCTTTGCCGCCAATACGAGCGGTGCCTTAACCGTACTATCGTGACAGGAGCAGGTCAATTGCCTCGCCCCCCCGCGTTCAGGGGAAGGGTCCGCCCGGGGGGCAACTCTCGCCGGCCGGCGCCCATCGAAGCCACCCCGCCCCCCGCCCAGCAAGGCCCTTCAAATTGCGACAGATCGAGCCGCATCCCGTAGCATCCAATCGTCCAAGAGATACTTTTTTGGTTTTCCCAGTTCGGCTGAAAGGGCACCCATGAACATGTCGAGGAATCAGGTCTTCAAGGCGCTTGCGATTGCCATCGCGGCCGCATCGGCAGGCGGCGCGATGGCCGACAAGCTGCCAGTCGCCGCGGTCGGCGCCGAAAGGGCGCAGCACTGGTCGGCCTCCAGCGGGACGGTCGGGGTGCGTTGGAACCGCGAACTGGCCCGTGACCTCGGCATGGCGCTGGGCGCGGCCAGCGGTCGGTACGCTCAACTCAGCGGGTATGACCACGAGGTGTTCAACCTGCGACCGGTGGGCAACCTTGACTTCAACGTCAGCAACGGCAATCTGCGGGGCTTCATCGGCGGCGGCCTGCAGGCGGCTGGCGGCCACGTCATCGACACGCCTTCCGGGCGCATCGACATGACGGACTTCCGCCTGATCCCGCGTATCAGTGCCAAGGGCGCCGGCAGCGAGCCGCCAGTGCTCGACATCTTCAGCGCCGACGGCAAGGCCTGGTTCTATGTCGACCGCCTGATGTACGAACTGATCGACGGCAAGCAACGCCTGGCCGTGCGCACGATGGACTTGCGCATCACGCCGGAACTGGCCGCCCGCATCGGCCACCCTGAAGTGGCCGGCTGGGTGATCGCCGACATGGAACTCACCACCAACGTCGTGCGCCAGGGCCATGACCCGGTGCCGCTGGCCGTCAGCACCAAGTGGCACGGCCTGCCGGTGCCGGGCGTGCCGGGCGCGACCTATTTGGCCGACCTCTTCATGCTGTCCTTCAACATGCAGTACAGCCGCTGCAGCGGCTGCACGGGTGAAGGCGGCAGCGGCGGGGTGGTGTTCACGCCGTCTTCGGAACTGCGCAACAACGTCAACAACGGCTCGGCGCAGGTCACCGTGGCGGGCGACCCGGCCGGCACCAGCAGCGCCCTGTACACGGCCGATGTGCCTTGGTACGCCAAGTTCAGCGGCAACTTTCCGCCCTACAACAACGACCAGCATCCCTACCTGATCTGGAACCTCTACCGTTTCAACGCCGACGGCTCGCTCGACCAGATCGGCCGCTCCGGCGTCAAACATGCCTTCCTGACGCTCAACACGTCCTGCTCCGACAACCCGGGCGACAGCCACATCCTGGGCCGCGGCTGCTCTGACGTGTACAGCGTCAGCAACAACGACGCCACCAGCGCCCTGGGCCCACGCTCAGAGATCATCCCGGCCACCAACCAGTGGGGGCGCTGCGGGTCGATCTACGACACCAACTGCGACGGTGTCGCCAACAGCGTCGCCAACGACGTGTTTGCCCAGCGTCTGGTGGTGCGCGAATCGCAGTTCAGCGGCACCGCCCAGGCGGGTGCGACCTACATGTTCGAGTCCTGGTACCTCGCCCGCGAGGACATCAACATCCTCAATTCGATGGCAACCACGCGCGCCACGTTCACGCGCAATTCGACGACCTGGAGCGTGGGCGGCAACGACCAGTACAAGCTGGGCCCGGCCATCGACCGCTGGGTCAACCCAGCCGCGCCACCTGCCGGCGGCGCGTCGGTGATGCTCAGCACCGCCGAGGGCAAGGTCAAGGTGGCGGCCAAGTCCACCAATCTGGGCGGTGGCCGTTGGCGCTACGACTACGCGGTGATGAACCTGGACTTTGCGCGCGCCGAGACATCGGGCGCCGAGCCCAACCTGCGCGTCATCAGCAACCGCGGGCTCAGTGCCCTCACCATCCCTGTCGGTTCGGCGACCATCACCGATCTGAGCTTTGGCGACGGCGACCTGGACGCCAGCAACGACTGGACTGCCAGCGTCGCTGGCCGCAACGTCACCTGGACCGCACCTGCCGGCAACGCTTTGAACTGGGGCAGCCTCTTCCGCTTCTCGTTTATTGCCAGCAATGGTCCGGCTCGCGGTGCGTTCGCGTTGGGCATCGCCACCCCCGGTACCCCGGCCACACTCAAAGGCACCGGCATGATCGGGCCGTCGGCATCGCGCCTGATCGGGCCGGGCGGGATCACGGGGAACTAGGCATTCAGGCGGTGCGAATCCTCACGGGTTCCGCTGCCGAACATCCACCCAGGCTTGGACCACAGCGGGCTTGAGCAACAGATGGATCAGCGCCGACAAGCCGGCGACGAGGCCGCCAAGAACCGTGGGAATCACCGCGCCAAAGGTGAAGGCCATGCCCAGCACAAAGCCGAGCCAGCATTCGGCGCGGTAGGCAGGCAACAGCAGGGCCAGCAGCAGCAGCCCCATCAACACGCCTGCGGCCAGGTCTTGCTGCCCGGCGACAAAGGCGCCCGAAAGTGCCAGGCCCGACAGCAGCGCCAGCAGACCGCCGGCGACCACCGTCACTGGCGGCATGCTCGCCGCCATCCGCTTCTGGATGCGCCAGCCGGCCCATGCCGCCAGGGCCGGCAGCAGCAGCAAACCCCACCCGTTGTAGAGGCCTGGCAGATCGGCGCTGCGCAAGAGGTGGTGGGTCAGGATGCCGCCCTGCAGGTGTTCCCAGCCGAGGTGGGCGACTTCAGCCAGCAGCGCGGCGGCGGCCAGGCGCAGTGGCAGTTGCAGAGGCACAGACACTGGCAGGCGTGGTTGGTTCAGGGTTGGGTTCATGGCGCGGCTGCTTTCAGTTCAATTTGGATTCGCGTGCATCGCGACAGGCCCGAATACCGGGCGCGCACCGCATCATGGTGCATGCGTTGACAGGCCAACGGCCGCCTGCGACGAGGCACGCGCAGCGAGTGTCGATGCACGGCATTCCACGACGGGCTGCAGGCCTGAAGAACTGCGGAAGCGCACGCTGCGCCGTCGCTGGGAATCGAGGACTTCTTTCGGCAGCCGCCAAAGGACAAAGGGCGGCCGAAGCCGCCCTCTGCCGCTGAACCTGCCCTGATCAATCCGCCTGCTTGCGCAAGAACGCCGGGATCTCGATCTCGTCCATCCCGTTGCTGGCCAGCGCATCCACCTTCGCCGCCGCGTGCGTGCGGTTGGTGCGCCACACGCTCGGAGTGTTGAGCCCTTCGTAGCTGTGTTGCTGCGGTGCGTGCACCTGCGCGCCGGGGTTGCCATAGGCCGCCTGCATGCCTGGGCCGGCGTTGCCACCCGGGCCGGGCTGCGCCACCTGGTTAAGCACCGGCAGGTTGTCAGTGCCCGTGCGCTGGTGCGGTTGGGCGTGGTGCACCACGCTCAACGGCGGCGTGATGATGGCCTTGCGGTTGCTGGACAAGCCGGTGGCGATGACGGTCACGCGCAGTTGGTCACCCAGGCTTTCGTCATAGGCGGTGCCGTAGATCACGTGTGCATCGTCAGCCGCATAGCGACGGATGGTGTTCATCGCGTTGCGGCTTTCGGCCAGCTTGAAGGTCTGCTTGCTGGCGGCGATGAGCACGAGCACACCGCGTGCGCCGGACAGGTCGATGCCTTCCAGCAGCGGGCAGGCCACGGCCATGTCGGCGGCCTTGTTGGCGCGGTCGGGGCCGCCGGCCACGGCAGTGCCCATCATCGCCTTGCCGGGCTCGCTCATCACCGTCTTCACATCTTCGAAGTCAACGTTGACGAGGCCCGGGATGTGGATGATGTCGCTGATGCCGCCTACGGCGTTTTTCAGGACGTCGTTCGCATGCGCAAAGGCCTGCTCTTGCGTCACGTCGTCGCCCATCACTTCCAACAGCTTTTCGTTCAGCACCACGATCAGGCTGTCGACGTTGGCTTCGAGTTCGCTCACCCCGTCGTCGGCCTGTTTGCCGCGGCGCTTGCCTTCGAATTCAAAGGGCTTGGTGACGACGCCCACGGTCAGGATGCCCATCTCCTTGGCCGCGCGTGCGATGACTGGCGCGGCGCCGGTGCCGGTGCCGCCGCCCATGCCGGCGGTGATGAAGAGCATGTGCGCGCCAGCGATGCTTTCCTTGATGCGCTCGACCGCTTCTTCAGCCGCCACGCGCCCCATCTCGGGCTTGCTGCCCGCCCCCAGACCCGTGGTGCCCAGTTGCACCAGCGTGCCCGCGTTGCTGCGGTGCAGGGCTTGTGCGTCGGTGTTGGCGCAGATGAACTCCACGCCTTGCACACCCTGGTTGATCATGTGTTCGACGGCATTGCCGCCACCACCGCCAACGCCGATCACCTTGATCTGCGTGCCTTGGTCGAATTCGTCGATCATTTCGATGGGCATGAGAGCCTCCTACGTGTGAGAGTTGCAGTTGCCGTTGTGGAAAAACCGGGGCTTCTTGAATGTTTGATGTCGAGCCCCTTCTCTAGAAATTGCCGAGAAACCAGTCCTTGGCGCGGCCGACCATGTTTTTCATGGACCCGGCTTGCGCCGCCGCCTTGTGGCCCCTTGAACGCGCCACGCGCGCTTCTTCAAGCAGCCCCATCACCGTGGCCGACCGCGGGTTGGCCACCATGTCGTAGAGCGCGGCGCTGTACAGGGGCAGGCCCCTGCGCACCGGCTTCAGGAAAATGTCTTCGCCCAGTTCCACCATGCCCGGCATGACACAACTGCCGCCGGTGATGACGATGCCGCTGGACAGCAGTTCTTCGTACCCGCTTTCGCGGATCACCTGGTGCACCAGCGAGAAGATCTCTTCCACGCGCGGCTCGATCACACCGGCGAGTGCTTGTCTGGACAACATGCGTGGCGGGCGGTCGCCGAGTCCCGGCACTTCGACCTGGTCGCTCGGGTCGGCCAGCAGTTGTTTCGCCACGCCATGTTCGACCTTGATCTCTTCGGCGTCCTTCGTCGGCGTGCGCAGTGCCATCGCGATGTCGCTGGTGATCAGGTCCCCGGCAATCGGAATCACCGCCGTGTGGCGCACGCTGCCGTCGGTGTAGATCTGCACGTCCGTCGTGCCGGCGCCGATGTCCACCACCGCCACGCCGAGTGACTTTTCATCATCGGTCAACACCGCCGCGCTGCTGGCGCTGGGGTTCAGCACCAGGCGCTCCACTTCCAGGCCGCATCGGCGCACGCACTTCAGGATGTTCTCGGCCGCGCTCTGCGCGCCGGTGACGATGTGCACTTTCACTTCCAGCCGGCTGCCGCTCATGCCGATGGGCTCTTTGACCTCGTGCCCATCGATGATGAATTCCTGCGGCTCCACCAGAAGCAGTCGCTGGTCGTTCGGGATGTTGATGGCCTTGGCCGTTTCCACCACGCGCGCCACATCGACAGGCGTGACTTCGCGGTTGTCACGCACGATCACCATGCCGGTGCTGTTGAGGCCGCGGATGTGGCTGCCGGTGATGCCGGTATAGACGCGGTCGATCTTGCAAGCGGCCATCATCTCGGCCTCTTTCAGCGCCTGCTGGATGCTCTGCACGGTGGCGTCGATGTTGACCACCACGCCGCGCTTCAGGCCGTGCGTGGGCGCAATGCCCAGGCCGGCCAGGCGCAGTTCGCCGTTGTCCAGCACCTCGGCGGCCACCACCATCACCTTGGCGGTGCCGATGTCCAGGCCGAACACCATGTCCTTGAATTCTTTGGCCATGTGCGGGTCCCTCTCAGTTTGTCTTGGCCGCTGCGTTGGCCGCAACGGGGGTGGTGCTCACGCCCCGTAGCCGCACTGCATAGCCGTCGGTGTGGCGCAGGTCGGCATATTCGAGCGGCGCACGCCACTTGACGGTCGCCGCCGCCAGCGTGCGCACGAAGCGGTCGGTGCGGGCGACGATCTCGTCGTCGCTGCCGCGGCCCAGTTCGATGCTGGCGCCGCTGTCCAGGTCCACCCGCCAGCTGCCGCGACCGGACAGGTGCAGCCGTTCGATCTCCATGTCCAGCCGGGCCAGCGCAGGCTGCAGCCGACGCACCAGGGCCAGCATCTGCGCGGCGCTGCCTTCGGGGCCTTCCAGTTGGGGCAGGCTTTCGTCTTCGACATCACCGACGTTGGCGTCAAAGACTTCCGCGTGGCTGTTGACCAGGCGGTCAACGCCGTCTTCGGTCACCCACAACGCGACGGCGCGGTGTTCTTCCAGCCGCACGGCCAGTCGGTCGGGCCAGACGCGGCGGACGACGGCGCGGCGCACCCACGGCACCGACTCAAAGGCCTTGCGGCCCTGCTGCAGGTCGACGCTGAAGAAGTTGCCGGCCAGCCGCGGCGCGGCGTTGGCGCGGATCGTGGGCACGTTGTTGCGCAGCAGGTCACCGTCAAGCTGGATGCCGCGGATCGGGAACAGCGGGCTGCGCATGAGCCACAGCACGCTGGCCACCAGCGCGCCCACGGTCGCCAGGACATAGACGATGCTGGCGACGACGTTCATCAGGCGCACGTCGGCCGGCACCGGCAGCAGGCTGCTGACGCTGGGTTTGGCGGCGCGGCGCAGGGTGGCCATCTCAGGGGCGGCTGGAATCCAGGCTGGCGTTTTGCAGCAGGTGCAGGCACAGCGCTTCGTAGCTCATGCCCGCGGCGCGAGCCGACATGGGAACGAGCGAATGGCCGGTCATGCCGGGGCTGGTGTTCATTTCAAGCAGGAAGATCTTGCGGTCGCTGGTCCTCAACATCAGGTCGGCTCGGCCCCAGCCACGGCAGCCCAGCGTGCGGTAGGCCGCCAGCGTCAGTTTCTGCACTTCGGCTTCTTCGGCAACGCTCAGGCCACTGGGGATGCGGTACTGCACGACGTCGGTGTAGTACTTGTTCTGGAAGTCGTACTTGCCGTCGGGCGCGTCGATACGCACCACCGGCAGGGCGCGCGCTGTTGTGCCTTGACCCAGCACCGGGCAGGTGAGTTCGATGCCGTCGATGAACTCTTCACAGAGCACATCGGCGTCGTACAACGCGGCCAGCGACACGGCCGTCTGCATCTGCGAATAACCGGCCACCTTGGTGATCCCGATGCTCGAACCTTCACGCGGCGGCTTGACGATCAGTGGCAGGCCCAACGTGTCGGGCACCTTGTTGACGGCGTCACGCGACTGGCCGCCCGGCGCCAGCCACACCCAGCGCGGCGTGGGCAGGCCTTCGGCCACCCACACGCGTTTCGTCATCACCTTGTCCATGGCGACGGCACTGGCCATGACACCGCTGCCGGTGTAGGGGATGCCCATCAGTTCCAGCGCGCCCTGCACCGTGCCGTCTTCGCCGTGGCGGCCGTGCAGGGCGATGAAGACGCGGGCGAAGCCGTCGCGCTTGAGCTCGGACAGGTCGCGCGCGCTCGGGTCGAAGGCGTGCGCATCGACGCCCTGGCTCTGCAGCGCGGCCAGCACGCCGGCGCCGGACATCAGCGACACCGCACGTTCGGCGCTGCTGCCGCCTTGCAAGACGGCGACTTTGCCCAAGGCTTGCACGTTGGTGCTCATGCCGCGCTCCTTGAAAGTTTCACCAGCTTCTTCACCAGTTCTTGCGGCACGTTGCCGATGGAGCCAGCACCCAGCGTGATGAGCACGTCACCGTCGCACACCACTTGTTCGATGGCGGACGGCAGCGCGGCGACATCGGCCACGAAGAGCGGCGCCACACGGCCGGCGGCGCGCAGCGCGTCGGTGAGCGCGCGGCCGTCCGCGCCAGGAATGGGCGCTTCGCCAGCGGCATACACCTCGGTCAGCAGCACCACGTCGGCTTCACCCAGCACGCGCACGAATTCGGCGAAGCAGTCGCGGGTGCGGCTGTAGCGGTGCGGCTGGAAGGCCAGCACCAGGCGCCGGCCCGCGAAGGCGCCACGCGCGGCGGCGATGACGGCGGCCAGCTCCACCGGGTGGTGGCCGTAGTCGTCGATGAGCGTGAAGTGCCCGCCCGCCGCGCAGCGCAATTCGCCATGCCGTTCGAAGCGACGGCCGACGCCCATGAATGCGGCCAGCGCGCGGGCTGCGGCGGCGTCGGGCAGTTCGAGTTCGCGCGCCACCGCCAGCGCAGCCAGCGCGTTTTGCACGTTGTGATCGCCGGCCAGGTTGAGTGTGACGGCCAGATCGGTGTGACTGGCCTGACGGGCGACAAACTGCATGCCGCCACCCGCCAGCGCCTGCACTTCCACGGCACGCAAGTCGGCGTCGTCGTTGAAGCCGTAAGTCGTGATCGGGCGCGCCAGTTGCGGCAGCACCGCGCGCACGCCCGCATCGTCGCTGCACAGGACCGCGCGGCCGTAGAAGGGCAGGCGGTGGATGAATTCGACAAAGGCGCCATGCAGGCGCGCCAGGTCGTGGCCGTAGGTGTCCATGTGGTCGGCGTCGATGTTGGTGACGACGCTGATGACGGGGCTCAGATGCAGGAAGCTGGCGTCGCTTTCATCCGCTTCCACGACGATGAAGTCGCCCGCACCCAGCCGTGCGTTGCTGCCCGCACTTTCCAGCTTGCCGCCGATGACGAAGGTGGGATCGACACCGGCTTCGGTGAGCACGCTGGCCACCAGCGACGTGGTCGTCGTCTTGCCGTGTGTGCCGGCGATGGCGATGCCCTGCTTCAGCCGCATCAACTCGGCCAGCAGCACCGCACGCGCCACCACCGGCACGCGCGCGGCGCGGGCGGCGGTGACTTCCGGGTTGTCTGCCTGCACCGCCGTGCTGGTGACGACCGCCTGTGCGCCGGCGATGTGGCTGGCGGCATGGCCGATGTGGACGCTGACGCCCATCGCGGCCAGGCGCCGCGTGACGCTGCTGTCGTTTTGATCGGACCCCGACACGCGGTAACCCAGGTTGTGCAGGATCTCGGCGATGGCGCTCATGCCCGCGCCGCCGATGCCGACAAAGTGGATGTGCTTGATGGCGTGTTTCATCGGCCCGCCACCAGCTTGTCGATCTCGTCGGCGACACGCGCAGCGGCGTGTGGCTTGGCCAGTGAGCGGGCTTTCATCGCCATCGTGAGCAGCGACTCACGATCCATGCCGCTCAACACGTCAGCCAGCTTTTGCGCCGTCAACTCCGTCTGCGGCAGGTGCACCGCCCCGCCCTGCCCCGCCAGCCAAGCCGCGTTGTCGCGCTGATGCGAGGTGGTGCGGACGATCAGCGGCACCAGCACGGCAGGCACGCCAGCCGCGCAGAGTTCACTGACGGTGATGGCACCGGCACGGCAGACCATCAGGTCGCACGCCGCCAGGCGCTGCGGCATGTCGTCGATGAAGGGCAGCACTTCGGCGTCGATGCCGGCTTGTGCATAGGCGGCGCGCACGGCATCGGCCTGCGCGGCGCCGGTCTGGTGGGTGACGCGCGGGCGCTGAATGGCAGGCATCAGCGCGACGGCCGCCGGCACCGCAAGATTCAGCACTTGCGCGCCCAGGCTGCCGCCCACCACCAGCAACTGCAGCGGACCGGTGCGGCCTGCACAACGTTCATTTGGCGCGGCCAGGCTTTCAATTTCGGCACGCACCGGGTTGCCGGTGACGACGGCGTGCTTGGTGTGCGCGGCGGCGTCGCCGTCGAAGCCAAAGGCCACGCGGTCGGCCACCGGCAGCAGGCTCTTGTTGCTGAGCAGCAGTGCGGCGTCGGCGTTCACCAGCAGCAGCGGCTTGTTCAGCAGGCTGGCCATCAGCCCGCCCGGAAAACACACATAACCGCCCATGCCCAGCACGGCACTGGCACCGCGCCGGCGCAGGATGCCGAAGCAGTCCCAGAAGGCCTTGAGCAACCGCAGCCCGCCGGTGGCGGTGTGCAACAGACCCTTGCCGCGCAGGCCGCTGAAGCTGATGGTGTCGAGGTGGATGCCGGTCGGCGGCACCAGCTTGTTCTCCATGCCGTGCGACGTGCCCAGCCAGCTGACACTCCAGCCGCGGCCCTGCATCTCGCGCGCCACCGCCAGGCCCGGCATGATGTGCCCGCCGGTGCCGGCCGCCATGACGACGAGGTGCGGCATTAGAAACATGCCCCCACGCTCCCGGCGGTCGCTGCCCCCCGAGGGGGCGTATGCAGCGGCCCGGCAAAGCCGGTTCCGCGCATGGCCTTCATCGGGTTCATGTGCGGCCACCTCTCATCAGCGCCCGGTTCTCGATGTCGACGCGCAGCACCAGCGCTAACGCGATCAGGTTCATCAGGATCGCACTGCCGCCAAAACTCATCAACGGCAGCGTCAGCCCCTTGGTGGGCAGCACGCCCAGGTTGACACCCATGTTGATGAAGGCCTGGAAGCCGATCCAGATGCCGATGCCCTGGCACATCAGGCCCGCAAACACTTGGTCCAGCGCGATGGCCTGGCGGCCGATGTGAAAGACACGCCGCGTCAGCCAGAAGTACAGCACGATGACGGTGGCGACCCCGATGAAGCCCAACTCTTCACCGATGACGGCGAGCAGGAAGTCGGTGTGCGCCTCAGGCAGGTAGTGCAGCTTTTCCACCGAAGACCCCAATCCCTGACCGAAGATTTCGCCGCGCCCCAGCGCGATGAGCGAGTGCGTCAGCTGGTAACCCTTGCCCTGCGCGTACTTGGGGTTCCAGGGGTCGAGGTAGGCCAGGATGCGTTCACGCCGCAGGTCGTCGAACGCGATGATCAACGCGAAGGTGGCGATGATCACCGCCGCGATCAGGAAGAACATGCGCGCGTTGACGCCACCCAGGAACAGGATGCCCATGGCGATGGTGGCGATGACGATGAAGGCCCCCATGTCGGGCTGGCGCAGCAGCAGCGCACCGACGAAGGCGACGGCCACCACCATCGGCGTGACGGCGCGGAAAAAGTTTTCGCGCGCGTCCATGCGCCGCACCATGTAGTTGGCGGCATAGAGCGCAATCGCCAGTTTGGCCAGTTCACTGGGCTGGAAGTTCATGAACCCGAGCGGGATCCAGCGGCGCGAGAAGTTCACCACCTTGCCGATGAAGGGCACCAGCACCAGCACCAGCAGCAAGAGCGCGATCAGGAAGACGACGGGTGCGTGCTTTTCCCAGAAAGAGATCGGCACCTGCACGGCCACCAGCGCGACGACAAAGGCAATGGCCAGTGACAGCACGTGGCGCTGCAGGAAGAAACCGGGCGCGTAGTTGGCGAACTTGGGGTTGTCGGGCATGGCGATGCTGGCCGAATAGACCATCACCACGCCGAGCGCGATCAGCGCGCCCACCACCGCGACCAGCGTCTGGTCGAAGGCCATCAGGCGCACCGGGCGGGCGCCACCGACATCGACCTGATCGCGCACGGGCAGCGGTGCGTCGGGCTTGCCTTGGCCGCTGAACCAGTTGCGCAGCGCGGCAAAGCGGGTCAGCACCGCGGCATTCATGCCTGCCCCCTGTCGGCGGCGTAGGCCTGCACCGCAGCGACGAACACTTCCGCGCGGTGGCCGTAGTTGCGGAACATGTCCAGGCTGGCGCAGGCGGGGCTCAGCAGCACGGCGTCCCCCTTCTGCGCGTGCGCAAAGCACCACTGCACGGCCGCTTCCAGCGCCACGAAGCGCTGCACTGCCAAGCCAGGGTTCGCGCCTTCAATCGCGGCTTCGATGATTGGCGCATCGCGGCCGATGGTGGCCACCGCCCGTGCATGTCGGGCCAGCGGCGCGGCCAATGGGCTGAAGTCCTGCCCCTTGCCGTCGCCACCCAGAATGACCACCAGCTTGCCCGGCGCCTTGTCCGCACCCAGGCCGATCAGCGCGGCGACGGTGGCGCCGACGTTGGTGCCCTTGCTGTCGTCGAAGGCCTCGACGTCGTTGACGCTGGCGATGAATTGCACGCGGTGCGGCTCCCCGCCGTACTCGCGCAGGCCGTGCAGCATCGGCGCCAGCGGGCAGCCGATGGCGGTCGCCAGCGCCAGCGCGGCCAATGCGTTGCTGGCGTTGTGACGGCCGCGCACGCGCAGGGCGTCGGCGGGCATCAGGCGCTGCAGGTGGATCTCTTCTTCCTCGCCCTTCTTTCGCTTGAAGGTGTCGTCGGCCGGCAGCGCGCGCACCAGCCAGGCCATGCCGTTCTCGACCACCAGGCCGAAGTCACCCGGGTGGCTCGGGGCGTCGGTGCCAAAGCGCATGACCGTGCGCTGGACGGGCTTGATCTCGCCCTTCGCTTTGCTCTTTCCTTTCGCGGCCACCACAGGCACGGGCACCATGGCCTCCACGAGCGCGTCGTCGCGGTTGATGAGCATCGCCGCCTGTCTGCCAAAGACGCGCGCCTTGGCTGCTCTGTAGGCGGCCATGTTGCCGTGCCAGTCCAGGTGGTCCTGCGTGATGTTCAGCACCACGGCGGCGTCGGGCTCGAAGCCGCGCACACCCGTGCCGCCGCCTTCGAGCTGAAAGCTGGACAGTTCCAGCACCCAGACTTCAGGCAGGTCTTCAAGACGCGCAGTCAGCGTGTCCAGCAAGGTCGGGCCGATGTTGCCGGCGGTGGCCACCGACTTGGCCGCGCGCGCCACCAGCAGCGCCGTCATCGCGGTGGTCGTCGTCTTGCCGTTGGTGCCGGTGATGGCCAGCACCTGCGGCGCGTAGCCTTGCGACTCTTTCAGGTCAGCCAGGGCGTGGACGAACAGGTCGAGCTCACCCAGCACCGCAATGCCGGCCGCCCGCGCTTCCTGCAGCAGCGGGGTGATGCGTGCGTCCAGCGGCGCCAGGCCGGGGCTTTTCAGCACCAGCTGACAACTGCCCAGATGAGCGGCCGTCAAGTCACCGCTGATCAACGTGGCGCCGGGCAGTTCTTCGCGCAGCGCAGCGGCGCCGGGCGGCGTTTCACGCGAATCCCACACCGTCACGCTGGCGCCGCAACGCACGCACCAGCGCGCCATCGCCAGGCCGCTGTCGCCCAGGCCGAGGATGAAGACGGGGATGTCCTTGAGAAAATTCATCGCAGCTTCAGGCTCGCCAGGCCGACCAGGCACAGCAGCATCGTGATGATCCAGAAGCGCACCACCACCTGCGTTTCGGTCCAGCCTTTTTTCTCGAAGTGGTGGTGCAGCGGCGCCATCAGGAAGATGCGCCGGCCGGTGCCGTACTTGCGCTTGGTGTACTTGAACCAGCCGACCTGGATCATCACGCTCAAGGCCTCGGCGACGAAGATGCCGCCCATGATGCCGAGCAGGATCTCCTGCCGCGTGATGACGGCGATGGTGCCCAGCGCACCGCCCAGGGACAGCGCACCCACGTCGCCCATGAACACCTGCGCCGGGTTGGCGTTGAACCACAGGAAGGCCAGCCCCGCGCCGGCCATGGCGGCGCAGAACACCAGCAGTTCACCGGCGCCGGGGATGTGCGGAAACAGCAGGTATTTGCTGAAGACGGCGTTGCCGACGATGTAGGCAAACACGCCCAGCGCCGAGCCCACCATCACCACCGGCATGATGGCCAGGCCGTCCAGGCCGTCGGTGAAGTTCACGGCATTGCTGGCGCCGACGATGACGAACCAGGTCAGGAAGATGAAGCCGAAGACGCCCAGCGGGTAGCTCACCGTCTTGAAGAACGGCACCATCAGGTCGGCGCGCGGCGGCAGGGTGTTGGAGAAGCCACTGCTGACCCAGCGGATGAAGAGTTCGAGCACGCGCAGGTTGCTGGTCTCGGACACGCTGAAGGCCAGGTACAGCGCAGCGACGATCCCGATCAACGACTGCCAGAAGAACTTTTCGCGCGAACGCATGCCTTCGGGGTCCTTGTGCACCACCTTGCGGTAGTCGTCGGTCCAGCCGATGGCGCCGAAGCCGAAGGTCACGAGCATCACCACCCAGACGAAGCGGTTGCTCCAGTCAAACCACAGAAGTGTGCTGATGCCGATGCCGATCAGCACGAGCACGCCGCCCATGGTGGGCGTGCCGCGTTTGCCCAGGTGACTTTGCACGCCGTATTCGCGGATCGGCTGGCCGATCTTCATTTCTGTCAGGCGCCGGATGACCCAGGGCCCGAAGGCCAGGCCAATGAGCAGCGAAGTCATCGCCGCCATCACGGCGCGGAAAGTCAGGTACTGCAGCACGCGCAGGAAGCCCAGCTGTTCGGGCGCAAACTGCATGAGCCATTGCGACAGGCTAAGCAGCATGCGGTGCCCCCGGGCGGTCTTCGCCAAACGCCTTCATGGCCTGCACCACCTGCTCCATCTTCATGAACCTGGATCCTTTGACCAGCACCGACTGCGCGTGCGAGCCATTGAGTGCACCGGGCAAGGCGGCGAGCAGATCGGCCCGCTGGTTGAAGTGCCGGTGCACGCCGTTCTGCATGCCCATGTGTGCACACAGCGCGCCCACGGACCACACCTGTTCAATCCCGACGACCCGCGCCCGCGCGCCGACTTCGGCGTGGAACTGCGGGCCCTGGGTGCCGACTTCGCCCATGTCGCCCAGCACCAGCCAGCGCGGGCCGGGCATGGCAGCCAGCACGTCGATGGCCGCCAGCACGGAATCCGGGTTGGCGTTGTAGCTGTCGTCGATGAGCGTCACGGGCCTGCCTTGCCAGTGGAGCGGCACCGTCTGCGAGCGGCCCGCCACGGGCGCAAAGGCGGCCAGGCCCTGCTGCACCGCCGACAGCGGCGCACCTGCGGCCAACGCCGACGCGGCGGCCGCCAGCGCGTTGTGCAGGTTGTGCGCGCCAGGTACGGCCAGCGTGGTGGTGGCGCTGCCGGCGGGGGTGTGCAAGGTCAGCGCCCAATGCTGTGCGGCGGCTTGCCAGGTGGCTGCTGCGGTCACGTCGGCGTTGGCGAATGTTGGCAAGGCTGCAAGCGCCGAAAACGTCATCACACGCCGCGCGCCCGCCATCTCGCGCCACAGCGGCGTGTAGGCATCGTCGGCCGGGATCACCACCGTGCCGCCCGCACCCAGGGCGCCGATGACGCTGCCGTTTTCACGCGCCACCGCTTCGACGCCGGCCATGAATTCCTGGTGTTCGCGCTGCGCGTTGTTGATGAGCGCGACGGTCGGCGCGGCCAGGCGTGCCAGCAGCGCGATTTCGCCGACGTGGTTCATGCCCAGTTCCAGCACTGCGGCGCGGTGCCAGGTGCTGTCGTCCTGGCGCAGGCGCAGCAGCGTCAGTGGCGCGCCGATGTGGTTGTTGAGGTTGCCGGCAGTGGCCAGCGCGCCGTCGCCGTGCCAGGCGCGCAGGATGGCCGCGACCATCTGCGTGACGGTCGTCTTGCCGTTGCTGCCGGTGACCGCAATCAACGGCAGGTGGAAGCGGGCGCGCCAGGCTGCGGCCAAGTGCTGCAGGGCCGTCAGCGTGTCGGCCACCCGCAGCCCCGGCACGTCGGCGCCCAGGCCACGTTCGGCCAGCGCCGCCACGGCGCCGCTGGCCTTGGCCTGCGTCAGGAAGTCGTTGCCGTCGAAGTGTTCACCCTTCAGCGCCACGAAAAGGTCACCTGCGCGCAGCGTGCGGGTGTCGCTGTGCACACGCAGGAAGGTCGTGGCGCCGTCGCCCACCACGGTGCTGTGCGGCAACAGGGCGTGGGCTTGCGCCAGCGTCATCATGCGGCGGCCTTTTGGCGCAGGCGCAGGGCCGCCTGGGCTTCGGCCACGTCGGAGAAGGGGCGCTTGATGCCGGCGATGTCCTGGTAGTCCTCGTGGCCCTTGCCGGCGATGAGCACGACGTCGCCGGCCTCCGCCGCGCGCAGCACGCCGTGGATGGCTTCGTGCCGGTCTTCGATGACATCGACCTCGTCGTGGCCCGGGTTTGCGGCATGCACACCGGCGAGGATCTGGACCAGGATGGCAGGGGGCGACTCCAGCCGCGGGTTGTCGCTGGTGATGACGACGTGGTCGGCGCCGCGGGCGGCGATGGCGCCCATCAGCGGGCGCTTGCTGGCGTCGCGGTTGCCACCGCAGCCGAAAATACACCACAGCCTGCCGCCGCGTGCGGCGGCCAACGGGCGCAGGGCTTGCAGCACCTTGTCCAGCGCGTCAGGCGTGTGGGCATAGTCCACGATCACGTCCACGTCGGCATGCAGTTCAGCGCGCACTTCAGTGGCCGACTCGGTCACGCGTTGCAGGCGGCCGGGCACGGGCGTCAGCACCGCCGCCGCTGCGGCCGCGTCGGCCAGCGGCACGCCCAGTGCGCGCAGGCCTGCCAGCACCACCAGCAGGTTGCTGGCGTTGAATTCGCCGACCAGCCGGGTCTGCACTGCAGCGCGGCTGTCGCCTTCGACGGCGTCGAAAGCCAGGCCACCGTCGATGTAGTGCAGTTGGTCGGCACGCAGCCGCGCGGGTGTGTGCAAGGAGACGGTCCAGAGGTCGAGCCCGCTGCCGCTCAACTCTGCGGTCAGCACCTGGCCTTGCAAGTCGTCGATGTTGATCACCGCTGCCCGCAAACCCGGCCAGTCAAAGAGCGCGCGCTTGGCAGCCCAGTAGGCTTCCATGCTGCCGTGGTAGTCCAGGTGGTCTTGCGTGAAGTTGGTGTACAGGGCCACGCCGATGCGCAGCGCATCCAGGCGGTGCTCCTTCAGGCCGATCGAAGACGCTTCCAGCGCGCAGGCCGTGTAGCCCTGGTCAACCATGCCGCGCAGCGTGGCGTGCAGCGTGACAGGGTCGGGCGTCGTCAGCCCCGTGGGCTTCACATGGCCCGGCTCGCCCACACCCAGCGTGCCGATGACACCGCAGCGCCGGCCCAACGTGGCCAGCGCCTGCGCTGTCCACCAGGCGGTGCTGGTCTTGCCGTTGGTGCCGGTGGCAGCGACGATGTCGAGCTTGGCACTGGGCGCACCAAAGTATTCATCGGCGATGGCTCCGGTGGCCGCCTTCAACCCCGGCAGCGCCGCGACCCGGGCATCGACCCGTGCACCGGCGAAACCGAAGGCCTCCGCGCCGTCGGCTTCCACCAGGCAGGCTGCCGCACCGGCGGCCAACGCGGCGGGCACGAACTGGCGCCCGTCCACCGCATAACCCGGCCAGGCGATGAAGCCGTCGCCCGGCCGCACGCGGCGGCTGTCGGTGTGCAGCGTGCCGCTCACTTGGGCAGCCAGCCAGCGGGCAGCGGCCTGGGGGTGGGCCAACACGGTCTGCATCTCAGATGCTTTCCTGCTCGGCCACGACCGGCTTGGCGTTGATCTGCGCCTTCACGTCCCGGTCGGGCGCCACGTTCATCATGCGCAGCGTCTGCTGCACGATCTGGCTGAACACGGGCGCGGCGACGTCGCCACCGAAGTACGTGCCCTTGCCGGGCTCATCCACCATCACGGCCACCACGATGCGCGGCTGCGACACCGGCGCCAGGCCGACGAAAAACGCGTGGTACTTGCCGGTGGCGTAGCCCTTGCCCACGTGTTTGCGTGCGGTGCCGGTCTTGCCGCCCACCGAATAGCCCAGCGCCTGCGCCTTGGGCGCCGTGCCGCCCGGGCCGGCCGCCAGGCGCAGCATGTCGCGCACCTGCTGCGCCGTCTTCGCCGACATCACGCGCTGGCCGGCCACCAGGCCGTCGACGGCCAGGTCGTGGCGCTGCAGCGTGAGCGGGATCAGTTCACCGTCGCGCGCAAACACGGTATAGGCGCGCGCCAGCTGCAGCAGGCTGGCCGACAGGCCGTAGCCATAGCTCATGGTCGCCTGCTCCACCGGGCGCCAGGTCTTGTACGGCCGCAAGCGCCCGGCGGCGGCACCGGGGAAGTCGAGGCGCGGGCGCTGCCCCAGGCCGATGGCGGTGTACATCTCCCACATCTCGCGCGCTGGCATCTGCATCGCCATCTTCACGGTGCCGACGTTGCTGGACTTCTGAATCACCTCGGCCACCGTCAGCACGCCGTGCGGGTGCGAATCGGTGATGGGCGCACCGGCGATGACGATGCGGCCTGGCGATGTGTCGATGCGCGTGGCGGGTGTCCACGGCCCGCGCTCCAGCGCCAGCGCGGCGGTGAAGGGTTTCATCGTCGAGCCGGGCTCGAATGTGTCGGTGAGTGCGCTGTTGCGCAGGCCCTTGCCGCCGGCCTTGGCAGCACGGGCGCTGGCTTCGGCGCTGCGGTAGTTGGCCAGCGCCAGCACTTCACCGGTCTGCACGTCCAGCACCACGGCGCTGCCGCCCAAAGCGTTGTGGTCGCGCACGGCGTCGCGCAGGCGCTGCCAGGCGAAGAACTGCACCTTGGAATCGATGGACAAGGTGATGTCCTGGCCCTGCACCGGGCTGGCCTGTTCACCCACGTCTTCGACCACACGGCCCAGGCGGTCGCGCACCACCGTGCGCTGCCCGGCCTGGCCCAGCAGTTCGTCGTTGTAGACAAGCTCCATGCCACTCAGGCCGGCGCCACCGGTGTCGGTGAAGCCCACCACGTGCGCGGCCGCTTCGCCTTCAGGGTAGCGGCGCTTGAACTCGCGGACTTCCTGCACGCCCTTGAGGCCCAGGGCCTTGATCTCCGCCCACACCGGCTCTTCGACCAGGCGCCGCAGGACGACGGTGCCGGTGGCGCCGTCGAGCTTGTCGGCGAACTCTGGCGCGGACATGCCCAGCAAGCGCGCCAGCGTCTTGCGCTGGGCGGCGTTGGCATTGGGGTCGGCGTTGAAGAGCTTGGTATCCACCTGCACCGACGGCAGCGCCACGCTGGTGGCCAGCGCCAGGCCGTTGCGGTCGAGGATGCGGCCACGGCTGGCCGGCAACGGTTCTTTGTGGACGAAGCGTTTTTCGCCTTCAGCCTGATAGAAGTCGCTGTGCAGGATCTGCAGAAACACCGCGCGGCCGAGCAAGACGGTGAAGGATACGAAGACCAGGCCGACCACAAAGCGCGACCGCCAAGGCGGCGTCTTGCTGGCCAGCAGCGGGCTGGTGGCGTAGTTGACGCTGCGCACGCTGTTGCGGGGTGCGCGAGAAGTTGTGCGAGAGGTCATGCGAGAGGTCGCGCGCTGGCTTGCAGGGTCGAGGCTGCTCATCGCGAAGCTCCCGGCAAAGGTGCACTGGCCATGCTGGCCACGGCGTCATCGACATAGGCCGTGACGCCCGGCGTGGCGGTGTGCATGCGCAGCTTGTCGCGCGCCACTTTTTCCACCCGCAGGTGCGTGCCCTGGGCCTGGCGTTCCGCATCCAGCCGCTTGTAGTCGGCTTCCAGGCGGCGCTGCTCCTGGCGCGCCTTGTCGAGTTCGGCAAAGACGCGGCGCGACTCGTAGGCGCTGCGCACCAGGGCCAGGCAGCTGGCCAGCAGCACGAACAGAAGAACCCAGTGCAATTTGCTCGTCATGCCGTCACCCTGCGACGTCCGTGCGTTCGGCCACCCGCAGCACGGCCGAACGTGCGCGCGGGTTGGTGGCCACTTCGGTCGGGCCCGGCTTGATGCGGGCGATGGCCCTCAACCGCAGCGGCTTGGGTGGTGCCATCGGCGCGCGGCGGTCCACCACGTCGCGGCTCTCGGCAGCGATGAAGGTCTTGACGATGCGGTCTTCCAGCGAATGGAAACTGATCACGACCAGGCGTCCCTGCGGCGCCAGCAAAGCCAGCGCGGCCTTCAGGCCCTGTTGGAGCGCCTCAAGCTCGGCGTTGACATGAATCCGAAGAGCTTGAAATGTGCGCGTTGCAGGGTTCTGGCCCGGTTCGCGGGTTTTGACTGCACCAGCCACGAGCGCGGAAAGCTCGAGTGTGCTGCGCACGGGATTCCCACTTTCGCGGCGAGCGACAAGCGCCTTTGCAATCGCAGCAGCAAACCGTTCTTCTGAGAGATCACGAATCACTCCTTCGATGTCGCGCACATCGGCGCGGGCCAGGTACTCGGCTGCGGTCTCACCACGCGTGGTGTCCATGCGCATGTCCAGCGGCGCGTCGTGGCGAAAGCTGAAACCGCGCGCGGGATCGTCGATCTGCGGTGAGCTGATGCCCAGGTCCAGCAGCACACCGTCCACTTGCGTGATGCCAAGGCCACTCAATTCGGCCGCCATGTCGCCGAAGCTGGCGTGAACCATCGTGAACCGGGCGTCGTGGATCTGCGCCGCGGCTGCCACGGCTTCCAGGTCCTTGTCGAAAGCCACCAGCCGGCCCGCCGGCCCCAACAGCGCCATCACTGCGCGGGCGTGCCCACCGCGGCCGAAAGTGCCGTCCACATAGATGCCATCCGGTTGCATGACCAAGGCCTGGACGGCTTCGGGCAGCAATACAGTGGTGTGGGACCATGCGGTGGCGGTGTTCACCGAATAACCAGGTTGCGCAGCGGTTCAGGCCGGCCTTGCGCGATCGCTTCAGCTTCGCGCGCTTCATAGCGCGCCTGGTCCCACAATTCAAAGTGCGGACCGACACCCATGAACTTCACTTCGCGATCGAACCCAGCCCAGACACGCAGTTCCGGCGGCACCAGCACGCGGGCGGCGCTGTCGATCTCGACCTCAGTCGCGCTGCCGATGAAGATGCGGCGCCAGGCGTCGTGTTCTGAAGGCAGCGCCAGCAGTTCGGTTTCGAACTTTTCCCACACCGGCAGGGGGAACAGCGACAAACAACCGTCAGGGTTCTTGGCCACGACGAGTTGGCCGTTCACGTTGGTGTCGAGCAGCGCTTTCCAACGGGCGGGCACCGTGAGTCGGCCCTTCCCGTCCAGCAGCAGCACCGGACCACCCCTGAAAACCATGATTTGCACCAAAACCCATTAATCTGCACTAAACCCCACTTTACCTGACGCAATCTTGAGGGTCAATGCGCCTTGGCGCGGAAAAATCAATTGAATCAAGCACTTACAGGGTTGATTGGAAGTTGGGTTTGGTTGAAAAACTTGTTCCAAATTAAGGGGTTGGGGTTGGGTGTGGAAGTGCTTTGTTAGAAGACCGAGTTTTGGGGGCTGTACGAATACCCATTGGTGGGTCTTCATCTTCGGCGGCGGCAAAGGTAGGCCCGGGCAGCCTTGGCGCTTCGCTGTGGCGGCCTTCGCTGCGCTACGGCCCCCTTGCGGCCCTGGCGCCTGCAGACGCCAGGGCCGCTTCGGAGTCGTAGCGCAGCGAAGACCGCCATGGCGTGGGCCGCTGCCGGGCACCGCCCGACGCGAGGTACGAAGCTAGGCGCCCGACGCGACGCGCAAGATCCAACCGCATGGACAATCCACCCAATGCAAGCCGCCCAGCCCACTCCACCGCCGCTGCACTGGATGTGCACGGTCACCTGCGAAGTCGATGCCGTGGTCTCGCTCGGCGGCCCCGCCAAACACGGTGAACGCCGCTTCGTGCCCATCCTGCGAGGCAGTGCGCAAGGCCCCGAACTCAGCGGCGCGCTGCTTGGAGGCGGGGTCGATTGGCAGGTGCAACGCGCCGACGGCGCCACCGACATCAGCGCGCATTACGTCATCCGCACGGCAGACGGCGCGCTCATCGAAGTGCAAAGCGACGGCCTGCGCCACGGCCCGGCCGAGGTCATGGCGCGGCTGGTGCGCGGTGAAGACGTGCCGCCGCAGGACTACTTCTTCCGCACGTTGGTGCGCCTGACCACCGGCCACGCCAACTGGCTGCATCTGAACAAAGTGATGGCTGTCGCTACGGGCCGGCGCGAGGCGCGGCGCGTGGTGCTGGACTTCTGGCGCATCGGCTGATCACCATGGTGCAGCACAACGACCCGCTGTGGAAGCTGCGGCATGCCCTGGCGGGCCTGGCGCTGGCGCTGCTGCTGTCGGTGCTGGCGGCGGCCCTGGCCGGCCGCGTGCTGGCCGATATATTCGGTGGCGACTACAACGCCCGCGTCACCGTCTATGGCCTGCTGCTGCTGCACGTGGTAGTGGGCGCGGTGGTGCTGTTCATCAAGGTGGCGCAGCACGAAAGCAGGCCGCTCACGGCGGGCCGTGTGCTGACCTGGTTTGCAAGCCTTTGGCTGTGGCCGCTGCTGCTGTTGATGGGGCGCAAAACGCCGCCGCCTGAAGCTTGAAGCTTGAAGCCTGAAGCCTGAATCACTGCGACTGCAGGATGCGCCGGCCCGAGGCCTGTTGCACCGGCCGTGCGTTCATCGGGTACATGCGGGCGAAGAGCTCGATCTGCTCCGCTGACATCGACACCGGCTGGCGCATCACCACCCACTGCACACCTTCGGAACACGGTGGTGTGGTGAGCGAGCCCATGTAGGTGTAGTAGCGGCGATCGGTGGGCAGCAGTTCGGCCAGTTCCAGCGGCGCGCGGGCGGCCAGTTCTTCGCCTTTTTCCAGCGGCAGGCTGTTCCACACCTTCTGCACCGCCGGCTGCGGCAGGCCCTTGTCCATCAGCACGGCGACGACCGCCAGGCGGCCCTGGTCGTCCTTGTGCACGAGGTGCAGCGACATCTCGAACTGGCGGCCGTCGATGCGCTCTTCGGAAGGCCGGTGGAAGTGGAACTGCACCAGCTCGAAGCGTCTGCCGCCGATGTCGATGTGGTTGCCCTGCGCCACGTTGGCCTGCACCGTATGGCCGTTGTCGATGACGCCGAAAGGCGTGGCCTGGTAGTTGAACTTGACCGGGTCCAGGTCCACCGCCAGACCGCCACGGATGTCGATGGGGCTCTGGCGCTGGCCGCTGCCACAGAGCGTGAATTCAGGCTTCAGGCCGCCCCAGGTCTGCGGGCCGGCGGGGCCCTGGTAAGACCAGTGGGCTGCAGCGTGGCCAGCAGCCGGGGCGCCAGAGGCCGCCTTGCCGTGCCCCGCGCCACGGGCTGTGGGTGCAGGTGCATGGGATTGCGCAGCCGCCGTCGGCGTCTTGACCACCACGCGCACGTCGTAGGACCCGCCGGCTTCAGTGACCTTGGCCCCCGCCAGCTTGCCGGCCAGGCGCTGGCGCAGCGTTTCCAGGGGGTCCGGCGGCGGCGCAGAAGCTGCCGCCGTGGCAGACGGTGCAGCCGGCGCACCGAGCGCAGCCGTTGCGGGCTTTGCAGCCCTCGCCGCGTCGGTCGTCAGCTTGACCGGCTTGAGGACTGGCGGGTCAGCTGCCTGCGCCAGCAGCGGGGTGCAGAGGCTGGCGGACAATAACAACAGGTGAACATGGCTCATGGCGGGGGCTCCTCGCCCCTTTATCGGCCACCTTCCAGCACAACTTGATCGGCCTCGTCACCGCGCAGCAGCCTGGGCTTGACCCACAGCCAGGCGCCGATGCCCACGCCCAGCATGCCGGCCGATGTCAGCGCCAGGGCCTGCGTGGAATGCATCACCAGCGGCGCCAACACACCCGCCACCGCCGCGTTGGCCAGGCTGCCGACGCAGGCCTGCACCGAAGACGCCATGCCGCGGCGGTCTGGCGCCTGGTCCAGCGACAGGATCGTCACCACCGGCACCATCAGCGCCCAGCCGAAGGAAAAGACCGCAATCGGCAGCATCGCCCACCACCACTGCGGCTCAAACAGGAAGTTGAGCACGACGTTGACGATGGACGTCGTCAGCATGATGAGGAAGCCATGGCGGATCTGGTGGCGGTGCGGGATGCGCCCCGCCAGGCGCCCCGACAACCAGGCGCCACCCATGATGCCGCTGACCGAGAGCATGAAGAACCAGAAGAACTGGCTCGGCGCCAGGTGCAGGTGTTCCCCCAGGAACACCGGTGCCGACAGCACGTAGAGGAACATGCCGTTGAAGGGCACGCCGCTGGCAAAGACCAGCGCCACGAAGCACGGGTTGCGCATCAGTTGCCAGTAACCGCGCAGCAAGTTGCCAGCGGCAAAGGACTGGCGCGCTTCGCGGTGCAGCGTCTCGGGCAGCAGGCGCCAGGTGGCCAGCAGCAGCAGTGCACCCAGCACCGCCAGCAGCCAGAAGATCGCATGCCAGTTGGCGTGCGTGAAGAGCAAGCCGCCGACCATGGGCGCCACCGCCGGCGCTGCGCCGAAATAGATCGTCACTTGCGACATCACCCGCTGCGCGTCGGCGGGCGGAAACATGTCGCGGATGATGGCCCGCGACACCACCATGCCAGCCCCTGCCGACATGCCCTGCAGCGCGCGGAAGAGCACCAGCGTGCCGATCGAATCACTGAGCGCACAGCCCACCGACGCCAGCGTGAAGAGTGCAATGCCGCCCAGCACCACGGGCCGGCGGCCGAAACTGTCAGACATCGCGCCGTGAAACAGGTTCATGAGCGCAAAGCCGAGCAGGTAGCTCGACAGCGTCTGCTGCATCTGCACCGGCGTGGCGCCGATCGACGCGGCGATGCCCGAAAACGCGGGCAGGTAGGTGTCGATGGAAAACGGGCCGATCATGCCCAGGCACGCGAGCAAGAGTGCAAGCTGCCAGCGCGGGGCGCGCCATAGCGAAGATGCGTCGGGATTCATTGATTCGGGTAAACCATGGATTTTAGAAGGGCGACAGGATCGGTGCTTCAATGCCTGCCATGAACCCCCACCGCAGAACCTTCGTGCTGGGCAGCGCCGCCGCAACCGCCGCCGTAACCGCTGCAGCCATCGCCATGCCCGCCATGGCCAGCACACGCCGCGCCCTGGCGCCGATGACCGACGGGCCTTTCTACCCGGCCCGCGCCTGGCGAGACAAAGGCCCCTTCAGCGGCGACTGGGACGCCGACCTGACCCGTGTCGAACGCAACGGCCGCGTTGCCACTGCGCGCGGTGAACACCTGGGCCTGCAGGCCGTGGTGGCCGACACCCAAGGCCGGCTGGTGGACAACGCCGAAGTCGAGGTCTGGCAGTGCGACGTGATGCAGGCCTACCGCCACCCCGACGTGGCCGCCACCGCCGGCCGCTATGACGAAGGCTTCCAGGGCTTCGGCGCCACCCGCAGCGGCAAGGATGGTGGCTTCAGCCTGCGCACCATCAAGCCGGTGACCTACCCGGGGCGCACGCCGCACATCCACGTCAAGCTGCGGCACGCGGCCTTTGGTGAACTGACTTCGCAGCTGTTCTTGGCCGGCGACCCCGGCAACGCACGCGACTTTCTCTGGCGCGCAGTGCCGCAGGCCGACCGCACGGCGCTGGAGATGCTGCTGCAACCCGCGGCCGCAGAAAGCGGCCTGCGCTGGCAGGTGCGGCACACGCTGATCGTGCCGTCTTGAACAAAGTGTGAAGCAAGCCGATAGGCCGGATTCTGTGCGGCAGCCCTTCTTGCGAAGCGCCACCGTGACCGCCATTCCTCTGGGCCGAGAGTCGCCCCTCGGCTCGGTGCTACCTACCCGCACACTCTCCGGGCCAGATCAACGTGTGCCTACTTGGTATTGCTGCGCGTAGAGATTGCCCGTTTCACCCTTTGCGGGGCTTTGCCCCGCAAAGGGTGGCTGTGGGTGCCGGGCTTGCGCCCGGCGCCGCGCGGACGAGCCGCTCGGCAGCGCCGGCTTGCGCCGTCGCTCCACACAACACCCTCTGCAGGACCCCGCAACGACTCGTCTCTGTTGCTCTGATCCTCACCTCGCGGTGGACAGCCGTTAGCTGCTACGTTGCCCTGTGCAGTCCGGACCTTCCTCCAGTGCCGTGTTTCCACGATCGCACCAGCGGCGGTCTGGCTTGCTTCACGGCAGCATTATCGCCACCGCGGCGGCCGCAACTTCAGATCGACATGCGGTCGCGCACACCGTTGGCCGCCATGTCGGCGCCGCGCCCGCGCATGACGACCTCGCCGCGCTCCATCACCAGGTACTGGTCGGCCAGTTCGGCGGCGAAGTCGTAGTACTGTTCCACCAGCACGATGGCCATCGTCTTGCGGTCGGCCAGCATGCGGATGACGCGGCCAATGTCCTTGATGATGCTGGGCTGGATGCCTTCGGTGGGCTCGTCCAGCATCAGCAGCTTCGGGCCCGCCGCCAATGCACGCGCGATGGCCAGTTGCTGCTGCTGGCCGCCGGACAGGTCGCCGCCGCGGCGGTTGATCATCTGCTTGAGCACCGGGAACAGATCAAAAAGTTCGGCCGGAATGACGGTGCTGCCGCTGCGTGACGCCAGCCCCATGCGCAGGTTCTCTTCCACCGTCAGGCGGCCGAAGATTTCGCGGCCCTGCGGCACATAGCCGCAACCCAGGCGCACGCGGTCGTAGGACGTGGCCTTGGTGATGTCAGCGCCAGCAAGCGTGACGTGGCCCGTCTTCACCGGCACCACGCCCATCAGGCTCTTCAGCAGCGTGGTCTTGCCGACGCCGTTGCGGCCGAGAATCACCGTGACTTCACCGAGCCTGGCTTCGAGCGCAAGGTTGCGCAGGATGTGCGATCCGCCGTAGTACTGGTTCAGGCCCTCGACCTGGAGGATGGGTGCATCAACGGCCAAGGTACACCTCGACGACTTTTTCGTTGGCCTGCACGTCGCTCAGCAAGCCTTCGGCCAGCACACTGCCTTCGTGCAGCACCGTCACCTTCTTGCGGCCCTGCGTCAGCTGCTCGACAAACTTCATGTCGTGTTCCACCACCACCAGCGAGTGTTGGCCTTCCAGCGTCAGGAACAGTTCTGCGGTGCGTTCGGTCTCTTCGTCGGTCATGCCGGCCACCGGTTCGTCCAGCAGCAAGAGCTTCGGGTCCTGCGCCAGCAGCATGCCGATCTCCAGCCACTGCTTCTGGCCGTGGCTCAAGAGGCCGGCGGTGCGCTGCGCTTCGTCCTTCAGGTGGATCAGCGTCAGCAGTTCATTGAGCTTGTCGAGTTGCTCGCCGCTGAGTCTTGAGAACAAACTCGCCTTCACACGACGGTCAGCCCGCAGGTTGAGTTCCAGGTTCTCGAACACGCTCAACTGTTCATAGACCGTGGGCTTCTGGAACTTGCGGCCGACGCCGACCTGCGCAATGTCGGGTTCGGACAGGCGCAGCAAGTCGATGTTGGAGCCGAAGAAGACCTTGCCCGAATCGGGCCGCGTCTTGCCGGTGATGCAGTCCATCATCGTCGTCTTGCCCGCGCCGTTGGGGCCGATGATGCAGCGCAGTTCACCGACGTTGATCGTCAGGCTCAGGTTGTTGAGCGCCTTGAAACCGTCGAAGCTGACGGTCACGCCGTCCAGGTAGAGCGCCACGCCCTGTGTGAACACGACCTCTCCGGCCGCCAAGGGCCGGCCGAAGCCGCCGCCCTTGGCCTTGCCTGCGGCCAGGCGCTGGTCGTGGGCCGCGCGCGCCCTGGCGCCGGATTCCATCAGTTCTGGCGTCATGCCTGCTTCTCCGGCTGCCGGTTCAGCAGCTTGCGCCACAAGCCCAGCAGGCCCTGCGGCAGGAACAGCGTCACCGCTATGAAGAGCGCGCCCAGGAAGAAGAGCCAGAACTCCGGAAACGCCACCGTGAACCAGCTCTTGGCGCCGTTGACGAAGAAGGCGCCGATGATCGGGCCGATCAGCGTGCCGCGCCCACCCACCGCCGCCCAGATGGCGATCTCGATGCCCGCCGCCGGGCTCATCTCACCGGGATTGATGATGCCCACCTGCGGCACGTACAAGGCGCCGGCCACGCCGCACATCACGGCGCTGAGCGTCCAGATCGCCAGCTTGTAGGCCACAGGGTTGTAGCCGCTGAACATCACCCGCGTCTCGGCATCGCGGATGGCCTGCAGCACGCGCCCTGCCTTGCTGTTGACGATGGCGCGCGACATCAGGAAGAAGCCCAGCAGCGTGAGGCCGCTCAACACGAAGAGCAGCACCTTCATGTTCTGCGTGATCGGCGCGCCCAGGATGCGCTTGAAGTCGGTGAAGCCGTTGTTGCCGCCGAAGCCCGTCTCGTTGCGGAAGAAGAGCAGCATCGCGGCAAAGGTCAGAGCCTGCGTGATGATGCTGAAGTACACGCCCTTGATGCGCGAGCGGAAGGCGAAGAAGCCGAAGATGAAGGCGAGCAAGCCCGGCACCAGCACCACCAGCAGCATCTGGCCCACGAAGCTGTCGCTCCAGGCCCAGTGCCAGGGAAATTCCTTCCAGTTCAGGAAGACCATGAAGTCGGGCATGTCGGACTTGTACTGGCCGTCGGTGCCAATCTGGCGCATCAGGTACATGCCCATCGCATAACCGCCGAGCGAGAAGAACAGGCCGTGGCCCAGCGACAGGATGCCGGTGTAGCCCCAGATCAGGTCCATCGCCAGCGCGCAGATCGCGTAGCAGAGGATCTTGCCGGCCAGACCGACGTAGAAGTCGTCCAGGTGGAAAACGCTGTCGGCCGGCACGGCCAGATTCAATAGCGGCACCAGCACCGCGATCACGTTCACCGCGACCAGCACTGCAGTCCAGCCACGCACACCAAGTTGCAGCCGCGGAACCGGCTTTGCCGGGCCGCTGGGTGCGCCCCCCTGGGGGGGAGCGCCGGAGGCGCTACGGGGGGGGTTCATATCTCTCGCCCCTTGAGCGCAAAGATGCCCTGCGGCCGCTTCTGGATGAAGACGACGATGAACACCAGCACCATGATCTTGGCCAGCACCGCGCCGCTCCAGCCTTCCAGCAATTTGTTCAAGAGGCCGAGGCCCAGCCCGGCGTACACCGTGCCCGCGAGTTGCCCCACGCCGCCCAGCACCACGACCATGAAGCTGTCCACGATGTAGCCCTGCCCCAGGTCCGGCCCGACGTTGCCCACCTGGCTGAGCGCGCAGCCTGCCAGGCCTGCGATGCCGGCGCCGAGGGCGAAGGCGTAGGTGTCCACACGTGCTGTGTTCACGCCCACACAAGCGGCCATGCGCCGGTTCTGCGTCACGCCCCGCACGAAGAGCCCGAGCCGCGTGCGGCTGATGAGCAGCGCCACACCCGCCAGCACCAGCGCGGCAAAGGCCAGGATGGCGAGCCGGTTGTACGGCAGCGTCAGGTTCGGCAGCACCTGCACGCCGCCTGACAGCCAGCTGGGGTTTTCAACGCCCACGTTCTGCGCGCCGAAAAGTGTGCGCACGGTCTGCATCAGGATCAGGCTGATGCCCCAGGTGGCCAATAGCGTTTCCAGGGGCCGGCCGTAGAGCCAGCGGATGACCGTGCGTTCCAGCACCGCACCGACGAGTGCGGCAGCAAAGAAGCTCGCAGGCACGGCGGCAGCGATGTACCAGTCGAAGGCGCCCGGCAACCAGGCCTTGAAGACGTTCTGCACACCGTAGGTGGCGTAGGCGCCAATCATCATCAGCTCGCCGTGCGCCATGTTGATGACGCCCATCAGGCCGTAGGTGATGGCCAGCCCCAGCGCCACCAACAGCAGGATCGAACCCAGGCTGATGCCCGAGAAGATGGCGCCCAGCCTCTCGCCCCAGACCAGGCGCGACTGCACCTTGTCGAGAGAAGCGGCGATGGCTGCCTTCACTTCAGCGTCGGCTTCGGCGGCCAGCTTTTCGATCAGCAGCGCGCGGGTTGCGGGCTGTTCGCTGTCGGCCAGCAGCTTTGCGGCGTCCAGGCGCTTGGCCTTGTCAGTGGAAGAGATCATGACTGCCGCCTTCAGCAGCGACAAACGGGCCTTCAGGGCCGCATCGGGTTCGGCGGCGATGGCCTTTTCAATGACACCGAGCTTGCCTTCATCCGCACCGTCGCGCAGTTCGTCGATGGCCTTGCTGCGCAGCGCGCGGTCGGGTGAAAACAGCGCCAGTGCCGCCAGCGCGGCCTGAAATTCCTGACGCACGCGGTTGTTGTTGACCACGTCTTCGGCGTCCGCCGGCAAGGGCACTCCCTTGCCCGTCGCAGCTTCGACGGCCTTGCCGTCGCGCACGATGTAGGCCTTGGCGCCGGAAGTCTTCACCGCGTCGTCCAGCAGCGCCTGCACCAGCGGGCCGACCGCCGGGTCGGCAGCCGCCACGGCTTCGTTCAGCGCGGCGATGCGCTCGTCGCTGTCACCCGCTGCGATGCGCCCGGCCTGTTCGGGCGTGAGCGCAAAACACAGCGAATGGCCAAGAAGGAAGAGGCCCGCCAGCCAGTGCTGCAGGCCCCGGGGAAAGGTCATGGGCGGACTACTTCTTTTCCGGCACGTTGCGCTTGCCCTTGTTCTCGGCGATGTAGTCGCTCCAAGGATCCGCCACGACCGGGCCCTTGGTCTTCCACACGACGTTGAACTGGCCGTCGGCCTTGATCTCGCCGATGAACACCGGCTTGTGCAGGTGGTGGTTTTCCTTGTCCATCGTGCTGATGAAACCGCCCGGCGCCTTGAAGGTCTGGCCGGCCATCGCGGCGATCACCTTGTCGGTCTCGGTGCTCTTGGCCTTGGCCACTGCCTGCGCCCACATGTGGATGCCGATGTAGGTGGCTTCCATCGGGTCATTCGTCAGCGGACGGTCCTTGTGGCCGGGGATGCCCTTGGCCTTGGCATAGGCTGTCCACTTGGCCACGAAGTCGGCGTTGGCCGGGTTCTTCAGGCTCATGAAGTAGTTCCAGGCGGCCAGGTGGCCCACCAGCGGCTTGGTGTCCACGCCGCGCAGTTCTTCTTCACCGACGCTGAAGGCAACGACCGGCACGTCCGTGGCCTTCAAGCCCTGGTTGCCCAGTTCCTTGTAGAAGGGCACGTTGCTGTCGCCGTTGATGGTGGAGACCACCGCCGTCTTCTTGCCTTCAGCCGCGAACTTCTTGATCTTGGCGATGATGGTCTGGTAGTCCGAATGCCCGAAGGGGGTGTACTCCTCGATGATGTCGGCGTCGGCCACGCCCTTGGCCTTGAGGAAGGCGCGCAGGATCTTGTTGGTCGTGCGCGGGTAGACGTAGTCGGTGCCCAGGAGCACCCAGCGCTTGGCGCCGCCGCCGTCCTTGCTCATCAGGTATTCAACGGCGGGAATGGCCTGCTGGTTGGGCGCGGCACCGGTGTAGAAGACGTTCTTGCTGAGCTCTTCGCCTTCGTACTGGACGGGATAGAACAAGAGGCTGTTGGTGCTTTCAAAGACCGGCAGCACGCTCTTGCGCGACACGCTGGTCCAGCAGCCGAAGACCACCGCCACCTTGTCCTGGCTGATCAGCTGCTTGGCCTTTTCGGCAAACAGCGGCCAGTTGGAGGCCGGGTCGACGACGATCGGCTCCAGCTTCATGCCCAGCAAGCCGCCCTTGGCGTTGATCTCTTCGATGGCCATCAGGGCCACGTCCTTGAGCACGGTTTCGGAAATGGCCATCGTGCCCGACAGCGAATGCAGCACGCCGACTTTGATGGTGGCCTGCGCGTTGGCCAGGGTGCCGTAGCCCAGTGTGGCCAGCGCAAGTGCGGTAGCCGTCAGGGTCTTGCCGACATGGCGGCGGGTGGTGTTCATGGGTTCTCGCTCCTGGGGGTGTGTGGGGGTGTGAGAAAGGAAGATCACACTGCAGGTGAGCTTATGCAGCGTGGCCCCGTGCGGAAATACGCCGTCTGGCGTACAGCCGGGCCGGCCCGCGCGGTGCAACGCCTAGACTGCGGCCGTCTTCTGATCTCTTACGCCACCGATGTCACTTGCCACCCGCCAGCTGCAGATTGCAGCCCTGCTGAGCAGCTTCATGGCCGCCATGGCGCAAGCGCAATTGCCGCCCCCCGTGCTGCCGACGCTGGACGGCCTGCCACGCCCCAGCACACCGCCGCCAGAAAAGGGGTCTGTCGTGCCAGCGCGCGTGGAGCGCTGGCGCCAGGAAGCGAAGGCCTTCGAGTTCGGCGACGGCGTGCCGCGCGACCCCGTGCGCGCGGCCGAGCTTTACTGCCGCGCTGCGCGCTACGGTGACGCCGAAGCGCAATACAACCTGGCGTGGATGAAGACCAATTCGCGTGGCATCGAACGCAATGAAGCGGAAGCCGCGCACCTGTTTGCGGCTGCTGCCGAACAGGGCTTCGAACAGGCAAGAAACATCCTCGCACGCATGGGCCAACCCTTGGGCCCGCCGCCGAAATGCCTGCAGCCGCCTGAAGAAGACCGCGTCGCGGCAGCACCCGCACCCGCACCCGCACCGTCTGCGCAGACCCGGTTGCAACCCGCCGTGGTGTCGGTGCCGCCGCCGCCCAATGCACCCGACGCCATCGTGCGCTTCGTCAACATCGTGGCACCCGAATACAAGCTGCAGCCGCACCTGGTGCTGGCCATCATGGCCACCGAATCCAACTTCGACGCCAGCGCGGTGTCACCGAAAGACGCCCACGGCCTGATGCAGTTGATCCCGGGTACGGCAGCCCGTTTCGGCGTGCGCAACATCAAGGACCCGGTGCAGAACATCCGCGGCGGCATGGCTTACCTGCGCTGGCTGATGGCTTACTACGAAGGCGACATCGTGCTGGCTGCCGCCGCCTACAACGCCGGCGAGGGCGCGGTGGACCGCTACCGAGGCGTGCCGCCATATGCGGAAACGCGCCAGTACGTGTGGAAGATCGTGAAGGCCGCAGGCGGCCAGGTCAACCATGGCTTTGACGCGGCCACGGTCAAGGCGTCGGTCGTGCTGCCCTTGATGATCCGGCCTTGGCGCTTGCGCTGATCGGCGTCAAACAGCACCGGCAAACAGCACGCGCCCACGCGCCATCAGGGCAGAGCCAGCACCCGGTTCCAGCAGCCTCGCCAAGGGCGACGGTGACGCGCCATCGAGCCCATGCGCTGCGAGTCCGTGTGCCGCGTCTTCATCGGCCACCCAGGCTTCGTCGATCAGGTCCACGGGGCCAGACTCGCCGGTGGCCGCCAACACCTGGTTGCGCTCCATGCACTGGACAATCGGCGTGGGCCCCGTGCACCACGGGTTGCCTGGTCTGCGCTGGCGCCAGGCACGCGGAAGCTGCCCTCGAAAACGTGGCTCTGCACCTAAGGCCGCGGTGTCGGGTTGGAGTGGGTGGCGATGAAGCTAACAACTGCCGCGCCGTGCACGTCGGCCATGTAGCGGTGCAATTTCCCAAGACGCGACTGTGCCGCTGCGGGCAGTCACGCAACAAGCCGTTCTGCGATCTGTCGCATGTGGCGGCGGGGTTCCAGGCCGACGGCAGCTGAACGCCCCAGTCAAGCCGGGTTGAGCTCCCGCACCCGTTGCATCGCCACCGCCGCTGCCGCGGTGCGCGTTTCCACACCCAGCTTTTCGTAGATGCGCTCCAGGTGCTTCTTCACCGTGGCCGGGCTGCTGCCCAGAATGTCGCCGATGTCGCGGTTGGTCTTGCCCTTGGCCACCCAATACAGAACTTCGCTTTCGCGCAGCGTCAGGCCAAAAGCCAGCATGGTGGCTTCGACGGTGGCGGCGTCGCTGACTTCGCGCAGCACGATGAGCCAGTCGTCGTCCACCGTGCGGCCCTGCAACGTGGCGACGAGTTGGCGCGTGCCTTCCGTTGTGGTTCTGGCCGTCGACAAGGCGCGCACGTCGCGGCCCATCGCGGCGGGCTGCAACCACGCCATCAGGGCATCGGGCATGTGGTCGGGTGCGGCGTTGAAGTAGGCCGGCAGCCAGCGCCTGGCCAGCGGCGTCTGCCACACGAGCCGAGCGCCAGTGCCATGCAGGCGCACCGCGATGGTGGCGTGGCCGTACGCATCCAGCGCATTGCGCGCCTGCCGCGCCTGCCGTGCGGCATGCATGTGGACCGTCATGCGCGCCAGCACTTCGGGCGCGCGGATGGGCTTGGTGACGTAGTCCACGCCGCCAGCCTCGAAGGCCGCCAGCACATGTTCGGTGTCGGTGAGGCCGGTCATGAAGACGATGGGGATGTGCGCTGTTTCCGGCCCGGCTTTGAGACGACGGGCGACCTCGAAGCCGTCGATGCCGGGCATCACGGCGTCCAGCAGAACGATGTCGGGGTCGGCTTGCGCAGCCCGCTGAAGCGCGGACGCGCCATCGGTGGCCACCAGCACGGTGTAGCCGGCGGCGTCGAGCGCGTCGTGCAGCACGGCCAGGTTGTCGGGCACGTCGTCGACGATCAGGACCAGGCCGACGCTGCGCGCGCGGTCAGGCAGGTTGGGATCGGGCGAGGGCATCTTGAATCACCGGTGTCATGTGGTCGAACTGAAAGTTCTGCGCCAGTCGACGCAGCGGGTTGAGCCAGGCCGCGCAGTGCGGCGACTCGGCTTCGATCTGGTCCAGCAGTTTGTGCACACCGCGCGGGTAGCCCAGGCTCACCACTTGCAGCAGCGCTTGCAGTTGCGGCCGCGGCGGTGGTGTGCTGTGCGCCTGGGGCATCTGCGGGTGCACGGCGGGCACGGCGGGCGGTGCCACCTGCCACTGCAGCGCCAGGTGGTGGCCCAGCCAGTCGAGCAATTCGTCCAGCCGCACGGGCTTGGTGATGAAGTCGGCGCGGCCGATGCCGACATCGTTGTCCTGCCCCTTGTCGAAGGCGTTGGCCGAGACGATGACCACCGGCGCGCTGCTGATCTGCTGGCGGCGCACCGCGCGGATGGTTTCCCAGCCGTCGATGCCGGGCATGGCCAGGTCCATCAGGATGGCGTCCACGGTCTGTTCGCGCAGCAGCCCGATGGCGGCCATGCCCGAACCGGCCTGCAGCACATCAAAACCCAGTGTCTGCAGGCGCTGCGTGAGCAGCGTGCGGTCCACCTCTTCGTTGTCCACCACCAGCACCCGGCGGCGGGCGCCGGCATAGGCGCCGCGGGCTGGCGCCAGTGAAGGCGTGCGCACGCCCTGCAGCGCGGGCAGGAACAGGCGCACGCGGAAGAGCGTGCCCTGGCCGGGGCGCGAAGACACAGTCATCTCGCCGCCCATCAGGTCGGTCAGCATCTTGGCAATCGTCAGGCCCAGGCCCGTGCCGTGGCTGCCAGCCGTGCTGAGCGCATGGCTGCCGCGCGAGAAGGGCTCAAAAATGCGTTCCAGGTCTCCAGCCGCGATGCCGGGCCCGGTGTCTTCGATCTCGAACACCGCCATCTCGCGCACATGGCTGGCGCGGAAGCTCACGCGCCCGGCAGCGGTGAACTTGACGGCGTTGCCCAGCACGTTGATGAGGATCTGCGTCAGCCGCCGCTCGTCGGCGCGCACGACTTCTGGCGCTGCTGACACATCGTGCTCGAATCGCAGGCCCTTGCTCACCGCCTGCAGTTCAAACATCTCGACGATCTGCTGCAGCGCCTGGCGCAGGCGCATCGGCTTTGGGTCCAGCGCCAGCTTGCCACCTTCGATGCGCGCGATGTCCAGCGTGCCTTCGATCAAGCCCAGCAGATGTTCACCGCCGCGGCGGATCACGCCGACGCCGTGTTTGCGCTGCGCCGGCATGGTGGGGTCTTCATCCAGCAGTTGCGCGTAGCCCAGGATGCTGTTCAGCGGTGTGCGCAGTTCGTGGCTGATGGCGCTGATGTAGCGCGTCTTGGCCTGGTTGGCGGCGTCGGCCGCACGTTTGGCGCGCTGCAGTTCTTCGTCGGTGCGGGCGTGCGATTCGATCTCTTTCACCAGCGCCTCGGTCTGGCGGTTGCTCTCTTCCTGCGCCACGCGGCGGCTGATCTGCGTCAGCACCAGCCACCAGCCGATGACACCGCCCACCAGCAGCAGCGCGCAATAGATTTGGATGTAGGCTTTGATGAAGGCCGCGCGCATCACGGGCGCGGTGGCCAGCGCGTCGTCGCCCAACTGGCGCAGTTCCACCTGGTACAGCATGCAGAGCAGCGCCCCGAGCGTCGGCGCCACGCAGACCATCAGCAGCAGGTAGCGGCCCAGGCCCGTGTCCAGCTGCGGCCACCAGGCGCGTGGTGTCAGGCGCCGCAGCAGCGCATTGAGCTGCAACCGCGCACGCGCAGCTTCGGGTTTGCACAGGTCGTGGCAGCGCGCGTCGAGTGAACAGCACAGGCTGCAGATGGGCCCGCCGTAGGCAGGGCACTGCGCCATGTCCTCGCCTTCGTATTCGCGCTCGCAGATGACACAGTGGCGCTGCAGCCTGGCACCCAGATAGGCGCCGGGTTCGGACCGCCTGGCGATGTAGTAGCGGCCCTTCGTGGCCCAGGCGATCAGCGGCGCGGTGACAAAGGCCACCACCATCGCAATGACGGCCGAGAAGGCCTGTGCCATGGGCCCGAAGGCGCCCAGGTAGGCCAGCATCGACAGCAACGACGCCGCACCCATCGCGCCGACACCCACGGGGTTGATGTCGTACAGATGCGCGCGCTTGAATTCCACGCCTTTGGGCGACAGGCCCAGCGGCTTGTTGACGACGAGGTCGGCCACCACCGCCATGATCCAGCTGATGGCGATGTTGCTGTACAGGCCCAGCACACCGCCGATGGCCTTGAAGACCTCCAGCTGCATCAGCATCAGCGCGATGAGCGTGTTGAACACGACCCAGACCACGCGCCCCGGGTGGCTGTGTGTCACGCGCGCGAAGAAGTTGCTCCACGCGAGCGAGCCTGCATAGGCATTCGTGACGTTGATCTTGAGCTGGCTCACCACCACCAGCAGCACCGTCGCGCCCAGGGCCCAACCGTAATGCGGGAAGACGATTTCATAGGCCGCCAGGTACATCTGGTTGGGGTCCACCACGCGGTCGGCCGGCACCGCCAGCGTCAGCGCCAGGTACGCCAGCAGCGCGCCGCCCAGCATCTTCAGCACCCCCGGTATCACCCAGCCCGGCCCGCCCACCAGCACCGCCAGCCACCAGCGCGTGCGGTTGGCCGCCGTCTTCTCGGGCATGAAGCGCAGGTAGTCCACCTGCTCGCCCATCTGCGTGATGAGCGCCACGCCGACGGTGAGCGCGCCGCCGAAGAGCAGCGGGTTGAAGACGCCGCCATTGCCCTTCTCGCCCGCGTAGGCCTGCAGCTCAGCGACGAGCGTCGGGTGGGCCTGAAAGACGTACAGATAAGGCAGCACCAGCAGCACCAGCCACAACGGCTGCGTCCAGACCTGGAATCGGCTGATGACGGTGACGCCGTACGTCACCATGGGTATCACCACCAGTGCGCTCAGCAGGTAGCCCCAGGCGGGCGGGATGCTGAACAGCAGCTCCAGCGCGTAGGCCATGATGGCCGCTTCGAGCGCGAAGAAGATGAAGGTGAAGCTGGCGTAGATCAGGCTCGTGATGGTGCTGCCGATGTAGCCGAAGCCGGCGCCACGCGTCAGCAGGTCCATGTCCAGCCCATGGCGCGCGGCATAGACGCTGATGGGCAGGCCGGCGGCAAAGATGATCGCGGCCGTGGCCAGCACGGCCCAGAAGGTGTTGATGAAGCCGAACTGCAGCAAGAGCGTGGCGCCCAGCGCTTCCAGCACCAGGAAGCTGGCCGCGCCGCCCAGGGCGGTGTGGGCCACCCGCCACTCGCTCCACTTGCGGAAAGAACGCGGCGTGAAGCGCAGTGCGTAGTCTTCCAGACTCTCACTGGCGACCCAGGCGTTGTAGTCGCGGCGCACCTTGATGACACGCTGCTGCGGCACGGCTTGCACCGGGGCGGGGAGCGCGGGGTTGGCTTCAGAAGCGTGCATGGCCCCTTTGCATCGCAAGCCACGGGCCAGGGTGCAGTGGCTGCGGTCGCTGCGGGCTTGCCCGCCCTGGTGCCAACGCGCCCCGCGTTTACGATGGCACGAAACGTGAACCACCCTCCGCCATGGACCTGACGCCGCGCGAAAAAGACAAGCTGCTGATCTTCACCGCCGGCCTGCTGGCCGAACGCCGCAAGGCACGCGGGCTGAAGCTGAACGTGCCCGAATCCATTGCGCTCATCAGCGCCGCCATTCTGGAAGGCGCGCGCGACGGCAAGACCGTGGCGCAGTTGATGAGCGACGGCAAGACCGTGCTCGCCCGCGCCGACGTGATGGAAGGCGTGGCCGAAATCGTCACCGAAATCCAGGTCGAAGCGACCTTCCCCGACGGCACCAAATTGGTGACCGTGCACCAACCTATTGCATGACATTCACATGAGGACCTGCCCATGACACCGGGTGAGCTTCTGATCGACGACGGCGAACACGAGCTCAACCCTGGCCGCGACAAGACCACGGTCATCGTCGCCAACAGCGGCGACCGCCCGATACAGGTCGGTTCGCACTACCACTTTGCAGAAACCAACGCCGCCCTGATCTTCGACCGCCAGGCCGCACGCGGCATGCGGCTGAACATCGCCAGCGGCACCGCCGTGCGCTTCGAGCCCGGGCAGGAACGCACCGTGACGCTGGTGGCCTATGCCGGCAAGCGCCAGGTGTGGGGCTTTCGCGGCCTGGTCAACGGAGCGGTCTGATGAGCAGAACCATCGGCCGCCGCGCCTATGCCGAGATGTACGGGCCCACGGTCGGAGACCGCCTGCGGCTGGCGGACACCGGCTTGATCGTCGAAGTCGAAAAGGACTTCACGCTCAACGCTGGCGAAGGACGTGCAGGACCCGACGGGCGAGCCGTCGGGTATGGCGAAGAAGTGAAGTTCGGCGGCGGCAAGACCATCCGCGACGGCATGGGCCAGAGCCAGGTGGTCAACGGCCCGGGCCACCATGAAGCGCACGATGTCGTCATCACCAACGCGCTCATCATCGACACCTGGGGCATCGTCAAGGCCGACATCGGCATCAAGGGCTGCCGCATCGCCGCCATCGGCAAGGCCGGCAACCCGGACGTGCAGCCGGGCGTGGACATCATCATCGGCCCCGGCACCGAGATCATTGCCGGCGAAGGGATGGTCGTCACCGCGGGTGGCATCGACAGCCACATCCACTTCATCTGCCCGCAGCAGATTGAAGAAGCGCAGATGAGCGGGATTACCACCATGTTGGGTGGCGGCACAGGCCCGGCCACCGGCACCTTTGCCACCACCTGCACACCGGGGCCCGAGAACCTGCATCGCATGCTGCAGGCGGCCGAGTCCTTCCCGATGAACCTCGGCTTCCTGGGCAAGGGCAACGCCAGCCAGGCCGCCGCACTCAGCCAGCAGATTGCGGCTGGCGCCATTGGCCTGAAGCTGCACGAAGACTGGGGCACGACGCCTGCGGCCATCAGCAACTGCCTGGACGTGGCAGAAGTGACGGACACGCAGGTCAGCATCCACAGCGACACACTCAACGAGAGCGGCTTCGTCGAAGACACCATCGCCGCCACCCATGGCCGCACGCTGTGCGCCTTCCACACCGAAGGCGCGGGCGGCGGGCACGCACCGGACATCTTGCGCGTGGTGGGTGAGGCCAACTTCCTGCCGAGTTCAACAAACCCGACGATGCCCTTCACCGTCAACACGGTCGATGAGCACCTGGACATGCTGATGGTCTGCCACCACCTGGACGCGTCGATTGCCGAAGACCTGGCCTTTGCCGAAAGCCGCATCCGCCGCGAGACCATTGCCGCCGAAGACGTGCTGCATGACCTGGGCGCCATCAGCATGATGTCGTCCGACAGCCAGGCCATGGGGCGTGTGGGCGAAGTCATCATCCGCACCTGGCAGACGGCGCACAAGATGAAGGGGCAGCGAGGTTCACTCCCTGAAGACAACGCGCGCAACGACAACTTCCGCGTCAAGCGCTATATCGCCAAGTACACGATCAACCCCGCGATTGCGAATGGCATTTCCCATGAAGTGGGCAGCATCGAAGTCGGCAAGTGGGCTGATCTCGTGATCTGGCGGCCGGCGTTTTTTGGCGTCAAGCCGAGCCTGGTCCTGAAGGGCGGCTTCATCTCAGCGGCGCTGATGGGCGACGCGAATGCCAGCATCCCGACGCCGCAGCCGGTGCACTACCGGCCGATGTTCGGCAGCTTCGGCCGTGTGCTGCAAGCGACGAGCCTGACCTTCATGAGCCAGACCGCGATGCAGAACGACCTGGGCGACCAGCTTGGTCTGAAGAAACGGCTGTCCGCCGTGCACGGCTGCCGCCGCATCAAGAAGCAGGACATGGTGCTGAACAACTACCTGCCACGCATGGAAATCGACCCGCAAACCTACCGCGTGCGCGCCGACGGGCAACTGCTGACGTGTGAGCCGGCGACGGTGCTGCCGCTGGCGCAGAAGTACTTCTTGTTCTAACTGCGACGTTGGGTGTGATCGCGCAACCACTGGGCCAAAGCGGCTTCGTCGAGGGTGCCGGCGGCGACACCCAACATCGCCAGCGTCGCTTCAGCTTGCGTGGCCACCAGGCGCTGTCCATTCAGGCCCAAAAACAAGCCCACAGCCAGGAAAGCCACGCGCTTGTTGCCGTCGACGAATGCATGGTTCTTGGCCAGCCCGACGCCGTACGACGCGGCCAGTTCAGCCACATCGGGCCCGCCATACGCAGCCAAGTTCAGGGGTCGCGCCAAGGCCGATTCCAGCAGGCCTTCATCACGCAGGCCCGGCAGGCCGCCATGCTCGGCAACGCTCTCGTCGTGCAGCAATTCCAGCGCACGCCGATCAACCCACCGCCAGCTCATTTGGCCAGTTGATGGAAGGTGTCGCGAAACTCATGCATGAAGGCGCGGCCCGCTTTCAGCTGCTCGTCAACCTCAGGGTCGTAAGGCGTCAGCGTGACCCCGTTGGCCGCATCAATCACAAACACCGTATCCCCCTTCTCCAGCTTCAACCGTGCCAGCACTTCCTTGGGCAGGATCACGCCGACCGAGTTGCCGATCTGGGTGAGTTTGAGTGCGGTCATGGTGCTTCCTCGACGTTATAACGAAAGTTATACTAACCCGATCCCCGATGCGTCACAAGGCCAGGCGGCCTTGCCCAGGAGAAACTCCATGCTCACCGTCAACAAGCTCATTCCCGGTTCACGCGGGCTGGCCGCCGTGCTGCTGAAACGCGCGACCACGGTGGAACTTGACTGGGACGTGCGCCAGAAGAGTCGCTTCGACGCCACCGACTCCGCCGGCCGCGCGCTGGGTGTCTTCTTGCCGCGGGGCACGTCGGTGCGCGGCGGTGACGCGCTGGTGGCGGAGGACGGCTCGCTGGTCGTCGTCAAGGCCGCGGCGCAGGCCGTGCTGGTGGTGCGCCACTGCTCGGAACACGGCAGCCCCTTCGAGCTGTTGCGAGCCGCCTACCACTTGGGCAACCGCCACGTGCAGCTGGAGTTGCAGGCGGACCACCTGAAACTGGAGCCCGACCACGTACTGGCCGACATGTTGCGCGCGATGCACCTGATCGTCAGCGAAGAGTCCGCCGCCTTCGAGCCCGAAGCAGGTGCTTACGCTGCGGCCAGCGGTGCGCAAGATCACGGGCACGGGCACAGGCACGCCCCTCCCGCACCCGCCCCACGCGCCGCCATCCCCATCCAGGCGGCGCCCGCGCCCCATGTGCATGGCCCGGGTTGTGGCCACGGCCACGACCACGATCACGACCACGGTGATCACCGTCACTGACACCCCCAGCGCAGCCACCCGGCTGCAGCTGATGTGGCTGGCCTCGCCGGCCTTGCCGGTGGGCGGCTTCAGCTACTCCGAAGGGCTTGAAGCCGCCGTCGAAGCCGGTCTCGTGGGCAGCGAAGCGCAGGCCGGCGACTGGCTCCTGGCCCAGATGCAGCTGAGCCTCGCTCGCGCCGACCTGCCCGCCCTGGCGCAAGCCTGCGCCGCCTGGGCGGTGCACGACACGGTGCGGTTGCAGCGCATCAACCACTGGCTGCACCGCACCCGCGAAACCGCCGAGCAGCGCGCGCAGGCCGAGCAGATGGGCCGCTCACTGGTGGACTGGCTGCGCAATGGTGCGCACGGCAACGACGAACGCATCGCCACGCTGGCCGCGCTAGGGCCGGTGCCGCTGTGGCCCACGGCCTTTGCACTGGCCACCACGCTGGCGGGCGCCCACGCCGAAGACGCGCTGATGTGTTTTGCCTGGGGCTGGGCTGAAAACATGGCGCAGGCGGCGATGAAAGCCGTGCCGCTGGGCCAGGCCGCGGCACAGCGTTTGCTGACACGCCTGGCAGCCGAGATCCCGGCCACTGTCGCCACTGCGCTGGCCTTGCCCGACGACGAACGCCAGGCCTTCGCACCCATGCTCGCGATCCTGTCCGCGCAACACGAAACCCAGTACTCGAGGCTCTTCCGATCATGACGAATGCACCCGGCGCCCTGCACCACATCCCCGGCCGCACCAAGCGCCTGCCGCCGCTGCGCGTGGGCGTGGGCGGGCCGGTGGGCTCGGGCAAGACGACGCTGGTCGAGATGCTGTGCAAGACGATGCGCGAACGCTGGGACATCGTCGTCGTCACCAACGACATCTACACCAAGGAAGACCAGCGCCTGCTGACCGTCGCCGGTGCGCTGGACGCAGACCGCATCATGGGCGTGGAAACCGGCGGCTGCCCGCACACCGCGATCCGCGAAGACGCGTCGATCAACCTCGAAGCGGTGGACCGCATGCTGGAAAAATTTCCCAACGCCGACATCGTGTTCATCGAATCCGGCGGCGACAACCTGGCCGCCACCTTCAGCCCCGAACTCAGCGACCTGACGATCTACGTCATCGACACCGCCGCTGGTGAAAAGATCCCGCGCAAGGGTGGCCCGGGCATCACCAAGAGCGACCTCTTCGTGATCAACAAGATCGACCTCGCGCCCCACGTCGGCGCCAGCCTGGAAGTGATGGAAGCCGACACCCGCCGCATGCGGCCGGCCTGGGCCACCACGCGCCCTTACGTGATGAGCAACCTGCGCACGAAGCAGGGTCTGGCCGACGTCGTGGCGCACATCGAGACCAAGGGTCTGCTGCGGGTGTGACCAAAGGGTGACCGGGCCCTGACGACGCCGACGGCGTGCTTGCCTAGAGTCCACGGCAATGCAATTCCACCGCCCGTCAGCCGATGAAACCTTCCTGTCTGCGCTGCGCAAGCGCTGCTTGCTTGCCATGGGCTTGCTGAGTTTCCTCTTCGGCTGCGGCAGCCAGCCCGACAGTGGCCCCTTCGTGCTGAAGGACGGCCGCTGGTCGTACCTCGACGCCAGCGTGGAAAGCCCAGACCCTGGGTCCTTCAAGCCGCTGTCGGAACACTACGCCAAGGACAGCCAGCAGGCCTACTACGCCGACACCTACCGCCTGGGCCAGGAGTACTACACCGTGCGCCACAGCCGCGTCAAAGTGCTGCGCGGGGCGGACGCGGCCAGCTTCGTCTATCTCGACCGCGACATCGCCAAGGACAAGGCCTTCATCTATGTCGAAGGCCAGGCCGCCGAGGTCAAGGACGTGGCTTCGTTCGAACTGCTGCGCGGTCACTACGCACGGGACCGCTTGCGCGGCTACCACGCCACCCAGGAAATCGCCGGCAGCGACGGGCCGAGCTTTCAGGTCTTCGACACCAACGCGGCTTTTGCACGCGACGCGCGCCACGTCTATTTCGCCCGCAAATACCGCACCGGTGGCGAGATCGCCCCCGACGACCGACTGCGCCGCCTGCCGCGCGTGCGCATCGACACCTTCCAGCCGCTGCAAGGCGGCTTTGCGAAGGATGCGGGGCAGGCCTACCACGGCGACACCGTGCTGACAAAGAGTCCCGCATCCTTCCAGGCGCTGGACCAGGACTACGCCAAGACCGAGACGCAGGTGTGGTTCAGAGACAAGCTGCTGCGCGGTGCAGACGCAGCGTCGTTTGAACTGGTGACCGACGCCCCTGGCGCCACGGTGGACGCCCGCGACGCGCGCGGTGCATACCGCATGGGCGAGCGGCTGCCGGAAGCAGCACCGACTGGGCCTTCGCCACCGTCCCCACCGCCTTCCCCGCGAGCAGCCCCGCCGAATTCACCCACCCCGCGATGAGCCGCCGCGCCCAGGCGCACGCAGCCCACCGGCCATCTGCCAACCCGCATCTGCGCGCCACGCTGCTGGAAAGCAGGGACAAGAAGCTGGGCGTGACGCTGCACGCCAGCGGCGCTGTGATCGCCATGGTGGTGACGGCCATCGATGACCGCCACGTGGTCGGCCGCAGCCAACAAGCCAGCCGCATCGTGGTGCGGCTGGACCGAATCGACGCCGTCTCGGCCGCGTTTTGAGCGGGGTCGCGCCTGCAGCTTGACGGGGTGGGAGTTCCATCGAGAACGCGGAGCGCTGCAGCATTGACGCCCCGCAGCAGGCCGGTGTCCTACGTCCGGACTATCCTCAAGGCTAGGCACAGCCTGTCACGGGCCCGGCACTATCCTCACCCATTCCATAACTCCAGGAGCCCCACATGGGTCTGATGTCTTTCATGAAAGAAGCGGGCGAGAAGCTCTTTGGTCGCGGCGAAGCCAAGGCCGCGCAAGAAGCCGCGGCCAGTGCGCCGACGGCTGAAAACGTCGCCGCGCTCAGCAAGGCCGCTGGCGACTCGATCGTCAGCTACATCAACGCGCAAGGCCTGCCGGGCAACAACCTGGACGTGGGTTTCGACGCCAACACGTCCACGGTGACCGTCGCCGGACAGGTCGATGACCAGGCCACCAAAGAGAAAATCCTTCTCTGCTGCGGCAACGTGGCGGGCGTGTCGGCCGTCAACGACATGATGACTGTCGTGACGCCCGAACCCGAAGCGCAGTACTACACCGTCGTCAGCGGCGACAACCTGAGCAAGATCGCTAAACATTTCTACGGCGACGCCAACAAGTACCCGACGATCTTCGAAGCCAACAAACCGATGCTGAGCCACCCGGACAAGATCTACCCAGGGCAGTCGCTGCGCATTCCGGCGCTCTAGGCGCGCGTCTGGGCTAGAGTTTGGGGCCGAGCGCAGGGCCGCTCCCAAGCCGGCCTGTCCCCTCGGGGGATCGGTCGGCGTACCGTCGAACGAGGCGTGTCTGTCCAAACTCTATTTTCGCTATGCCGCGATGAACGCCGGCAAGTCCACTGCGCTGCTGCAGGCCGCGCACAACTACGAAGAGCGCGGCATGCGCGTGCGCATGTTCACGGCCGCGCATGACGACCGCGCCGGCAGCGGCATCATCGCTTCCAGGCTGGGCTTGCAGCGGTCCGCCGAAACCTTCGGCACGGACACGGTGTTCGACGGCGCCTGGCTGGGCGAAGGCACCGCCTGCGTGCTGATCGACGAAGCCCAGTTCCTCACCCCCACGCAGGTGAGCCAGTTGCACCGCCTGGCGCACCAGCGGCCTGTGCCGGTGCTGTGTTACGGCTTGCGCAGCGACTTCCGCGGCGTCGCCTTTCCCGGGGCTGCCGCGCTGCTGACGCTGGCCGACGACCTGGAAGAGATGAAGACCATCTGCGCCTGCGCGCGCAAGGCGTCGATGAACCTGCGCGTGGACGCGCAAGGCCGGCGCGTGCAGGAAGGCGAGCAGGTCATGATCGGCGGCAACGAAAGCTACCGCGCGGTGTGCCCCAACTGTTTCTACAGCGAAGACGAAGACCCGCAGCGCGCGCCCGGTCTATTTGGATGAAGCTGCAGGCCGCCGGGTGGCGAGCCAGATGCTGGGCAGGATCATCGCGGCACCCGCGGCGTGATACCAGCGCGGCACCTCGCCCAGCACCCACCACGCCAGCAAGGCGCCATAGACAGGCGCCAGGTACAGCATCATGGCCGTGCGCGAAGCGCCAAGTTCACGCTGCAGCAGCGAGTAGGCACCATACGACAACACACCCGGCACCACGGCCGCCAGCAGCACGAGTCCCACCGCGCCGAGCCCGAAGACCGGCGTCAGCGTCAGCATCGCTTCCAGCAGTGTCGTCGGCACCAGCACCACCAGGCCACCGCCGATGGTGGCCACCAGCCGTTCGCCGGGCCCCAGCGCAGAGGGCCAGCGCTTGAGCAGCACCGAGTACGCCGTCCAACTCGCCGCTGCGGCGGTGATCCAGGCGTCACCCGCCACCAGCTGCACCCCCAGCAGGCGGGTCGGGTCGCCCTTGGCGACGATGAAGAGCAGGCCCAGCAGCGCCAGCACCACACCGGCCCATTGCTGCCTGCTCATGCGCTCATGCAGCACGCGCGAACTCACGGCCACGATCGCCATCGGCGTGGCGGCATAGATGAGCGCGATGTTGGTGGTGCTGGTGCTGCGCCCGGCGACGTACACCCAGGCGCCGCAGATGTACATGCCCAGGAAGCCCAGCACCAGCAGATGCAGCCATTCGCGGCGCAGCACCTCGCGCTGCGCCCACAAGCCACGCCCCACCCAAGGCAGCAGCAGCAAGGCCGCCAGCGCCCAGCGGCCCAGCGCCAGCGCATGCGGTGCGATCAGGCCGTCGGCCAGCCGCGCAATGATGTAGTTGGTGGACCACAAGAGCGGCACCACCCATAGAAGCACACGGGCCCAACCCGAGGCGGGCGGGTTGACGGCGAAACTCACCGGGCCGGCGGCGAGAAGCTGGCCATGCCCTGCCCCATGCGGATCGCGCCGCCCGGCTGCCAGGCCGGGTTGAAGGCGAGCGGGCCGGCCGGGAACAACATCACCACGGTGCTGCCCAGCAGGAATCGGCCCATCTCAGCACCCTGCGCCAGTTCGATGCGCTGGTCTTGGTACGCCCATTCCCGCAGCGTGCCTGGCCGCGGCGGGTTGACCACACCATGCCAGACGGTGGCCATGCTGCCGACGATGGTGGCGCCCACCAGCACCAGCACCCAGGGCCGTTGATCCGTCGCTTCAAACACACAGACCACCCGCTCGTTGCGCGCAAAGAGGCCCGGCACGCCGCTCGCCGTGGTCGGGTTGACGGAAAACAATTCGCCGGGCACATGAATCATGCGCAGCAGCCTGCCCGCACACGGCATGTGGATGCGGTGGTAGTCCTTCGGGCTCAAGTACAGCGTGGCGAAGTGGCCGCCATGAAAGTGCGCGGCCAGCGCGCTGTCGCCGCCGAGCAATGCAGTCGCGCTGTAGTCATGGCGTTTTGCGTGAATGAAGGCCTGGAAGATGCGCTCGCCGTCGATGCGCCCGAACTGGCTGATGACACCGTCCACCGGGCACAGCAGGTCGGCATTGGCCAGCGGCCGCGCGCCATCACACAGCGCGCGGGTGAAGAAGAGGTTGAAGCTCTTGTAGGCCGCCGGGTCGGCGTCCACGGCCTCGGCCATGTTGACGCCATAGCGGCCGATGAACCAGCGGATCAGCGCCGTCGTCGCGCTGCCGCCGTGCCAACCCGCCACGAGCCCGGCAAAGGCGGTCAGCGCCTGCTTGGGCAGCAGGTATTGCGCCGCAACAGCGATGCGCTCCGACAAGGGCGCCGTCACCGCAGCGGGGCGATCTCGCGCAGCGCCTTCACCATGCCGGCTCCGACGCTGGCGCCGAAGCGCTTGGCCAGTCTTTCGGCCACGTTGTCGTGCGGTGTGTAGTCGATGATTTCTTCTGCCTTGATGACTTCGCGGGCCACGTAGTCGAGGTTGCCGGTGTGGTCGGCCAGGCCCATGCGGACGGCTTCCTCGCCGTTCCAGTACAGGCCTGAGAAGGTGTCCGGCTCTTCCTTGAGCCGGTCGCCGCGGCCTTCTTTGACGGCGGCGATGAACTGGCGGTGGATCTGCTCGATCATCGCCTTGGCCAGTTGCGTCTGGCGCGGGTTGACGGGGCTGAAGGGGTCGAGCATGCCCTTGTTGGCGCCCGAGGTGAGCAGCCGGCGTTCAACGCCCAGCTTGTCCATCAGCCCGGTGAAGCCGAAACCGTCCATCAGCACGCCGATGCTGCCGACGATGCTGGCCTTGTCCACATAGATCTCGTCGGCTGCCACGGCAATGTAGTAAGCGCCCGAGGCGCAGACCTCTTCCACCACCGCATAGACCTTCTTGCCGTGCTTGGCCTTCAGACGCTTGATCTCGTCATGGATGATGCCGCTCTGCACGGGGCTGCCGCCAGGTGAGTTGATGCGCAGCACCACGGCTTGCGCGCCGGCGTCCTCGAAGGCGTTTTTCAGCGCGCCCACCAGCACTTCGGCGCTGGCTTCGCCTTCGGCCGCGATCTCGCCGCGCACCTCCACCAGTGCGGTGTGCGGCGTGTTGGGCGCCGAAGGCGCCATGCGGCCTGCCACGACGATCCACACGACAGCCAGTGCCAGGCCCAGCCAGGCCAGGCGGAAGAAGACGCGCCAGCGGCGTTCAGCCTGCTGGTGGCGAATCAGCTGCGTGGCCACGCGTTCCAGCGCGGCTTCCAGGCCGGCGCGCGGCACCGTCGGCTCATCCGCCGACCTGGCAGCGGCCCGCTGCGCCGCGAGCGCCGCAGCGGCGGTGACGGTCAGGGGTTCTTGGGCGGCGGACGCCGGGGTGTCTTCAGGGGTGCTCATGGCGGGCTTTCGTCGGCGGGTGCAGAAGGTGGGGCATCGAAAGGCACGGGCCGGATGTCGCGGGAAGGATACCAATACACCTGGCCACCCTGCTCCTGGACGGTGACCGTCGTCAGGCGGCCATTGCCGCAGGGGCCGCCGACGCAGCGGCCGTTGGCAGGCTCGTAGCTAGCGCCGTGGATCGAACACAGGATCCAGCGCTTGTCCATGTCCAGGAATTCCCCGGGCTGCCAGTCCATTTCAGTGGGCACGTGCACGCAGCGGTTCAGGTACGCCACCACCGCGCCGTCAAAGCGCATGGCAAAGGCGCGTGCCGGGCGGCCGCACTGCAGCACGTCAAAGACCCAGGCGCGGCCGCGCTCGGCCAGGTCGGTGGACGCGCACAGGGGCTCCGCTGGCGCTGCGGCACCGCTCGATCCAAGCCCGTCAACCATGCGCCAGCAGCCAGCTTTGCAGCTCGGAGGTGGTGTGGGCGACAAAGAGCGGTTCGTGCTCGGCGAAGGCATCGGGCTCGTGCGCGCCGTAGCTCACGGCCACACGCGCCGTGCCGGCATTGCGCGCCAGCATCAGGTCGTGCGTAGTGTCGCCGACCATCAACGTGCGCTCGGGCGCCACGCCCAGTTGCTGCATCAGCTGCAGCAGCATCAGCGGGTTCGGCTTGCCGGCCGTTTCATCGGCCGTGCGCGTGGCGTCGAACATGCCGTGCAGTTGGGAATGCGCCAGCGCGTCGTCCAGCCCGCGCCGGTTCTTGCCCGTGGCCACAGCCAGGAGGTGGTTGCGGCTTTTCAGCGCCTGAAGCATGGGCAGCGTGCCGGGGAACAGCACCAGTTCGTGCTGGCTGGCGATGTAGTGGTGGCGGTAGCGGCCACCCAGCTCGGGGTAGCGCTCGGGCACCAGGCCCGGCACGGCGTGTTTCAGCGCGTCGTGCAGGCCAAGGCCGATGACGTAGGCGGCGTCGGTGTCACTGGGCACCGCCACGGCCAGGTCGCGGCAGGCGGCCTGGATGCAGCGCACGATGAGCATGGTGCTGTCGAAGAGGGTGCCGTCCCAATCGAAGACGATGAGGTCAAAACTGCGGGCCATGGATCGCGAGCTGAATCAAGGAAGCGGGAGTGTCTCGCAAAGCGCCTGGCACTCTGCGGGCAAGGGCGCGTGAAGCAGGATGCGCTCGCCTGTGGCGGGGTGGTCGAAAGCGAGCTCGCGGGCGTGCAAGAACATGCGCGGGAAGCTGCGGCCCTTGGAAAAGGCCTTGTTGCGCGCGAAGTCGCCGTATTTCGGGTCGCCTACGATCGGGTGGCCGTTCGTCGCCAGATGGACGCGGATCTGGTGCGTGCGGCCGGTTTTCAGCGTCACGTCCAGCAGCGTCAGGCCGGCGAAGCTGCGCGCCACTTTCACGAGCGTGATCGAACGGCGCCCGTCCTCATGCGCCGGCGACACCACGCGAACGTGCCTTTCACCCGCCGCGTCCAGCGTCTTGTGCAGTGGCTGGTCGATCACCTTCAGCTTCGCCGGCCAGGCGCCGAAAACCAGCGCGGCATAGACCTTGCCGGTGTTGCGGTCGCGAAACTGGTCTTGCAGCGCGGTGAGCGCGCTGCGCTTCTTGGCCAGCAGCAGCACGCCCGAGGTTTCCTTGTCGAGCCGGTGCACGAGTTCCAGGAACCGGGCTTCCGGCCGCGACTGGCGCAACTGCTCGATCACGCCAAAGCTGACCCCGCTGCCGCCATGCACCGCCACGCCAGCCGGTTTGCTGATCGCCAGCAGATGATCGTCTTCCAGCAGCACCGGAAATTCCCGCGCCGGCGCTGGCGGCGCGGTGCTGGGCGAGGCCAGGCGCATCGGCGGCACGCGGATCAGGTCGCCCTCGGCCACGCGTGTGTCGGCACCGGCCCGGCCCTTGTTGACACGCACTTCGCCCGATCGAATGACGCGGTACACATGGGTCTTGGGCACGCCCTTGAGCAGCCTGATCAGGTAGTTGTCCAGGCGCTGCCCGGCGGACTCCGCGTCCACGGTCAGCATGCGCACGGCCAAGGGGGCCGCAGCCGCCGTGTCCAGACCGCGACCCGGGGGGGCGGCTTGTTTGACCGCTATACTCCGCAACTCCACGTTTAGGCTGTAAGTGCTTGATTTATCGGAGTTTACGCGGGTGGCTGCGGCTCTATCGTGGAAAGGCAGGCGCCGAACGCATTTGCGGTCGCGCTCGCCAAAGAGGTGATGCAACACCTGCACGCGGCGCTGTCGGCCTTGTCCCCAAGTGACAAGGCGGGCCCCAAGAGCAGGTGGCAGAGAGTCGAGACAGAACCCCGCTTCGCTCACCCGAAGCCCCGAAAATTCAAGGTGCCAGGCTGGCCCGCCGTCGCTGCAAAAGCAGCGGCCCACCCAGCTGACCTGGCACCCGCCCAAGCAGGCACGTCGTTGCAGTCCATGCCGTCCACGTCCACCCACCACCGCACCCCAAGGCCCCGGCACATTGCCGGCGCGGCCGGGGCGGCAGCGTTGCCGCGCGATCCGCGGCAAGGCTTCGGGTTGATTGGCGCAGCCGCTGCCACACAAGCCCGCCGGCACGCGCCAACGCTGCGCTCCTAAGACCCACGGCACACGCCAAGGGTCGCGCAGTCCAGGGCATTTCGCGTCAACGGTTCAGTCCCGTCTCCCGTGCATCGTGTGTGAGACCGCGCCGTCCTGGTAAAGGGACGGCGAAGCACTGGAGTGCGCATGAAACGCATGCTGATCAATGCCACGCAGGCCGAAGAGCGCCGCCTGGCCATCGTTGACGGGCAAAAGCTCGTTGACTTCGAAACTGAGATCGAAGGGCGCGAACAGCGCAAGGGCAACATCTACAAGGCGCTAATCACGCGCGTGGAGCCCAGCCTCGAAGCCTGCTTTGTCGACTACGGCGAAGACCGCCACGGCTTCTTGCCGTTCAAGGAAATCTCCAAGGTCTACTTCCGCGAAGGCGCGGATGTGAAAAACGCCCGCATCCAGGACGTGGTGCGCGAAGGCGACAACCTGCTGGTGCAGGTCGAGAAAGAAGAGCGCGGCAACAAGGGCGCGGCGCTGACCACCTTTGTCAGCCTGGCCGGCCGCTACCTGGTGCTGATGCCCAACAACCCGCGCGGCGGTGGTGTGTCGCGTCGCATCGAAGGCGAGGACCGCGAAGAGCTCAAGGAAAACCTCGAGCAGCTGGACTACCCGAAAGGCATGTCGCTGATCGCGCGCACCGCCGGCATCGGCCGCAGCGCCGCCGAGCTGCAATGGGACCTGAACTACATGCTCAAGCTCTGGGACGCCATCGACGGCGCTTCCAAGGCCGGCAAGGGCGCTTTCCTGATCTACCAGGAAAGCAGCCTCGTCATCCGCGCCATCCGCGACTACTTCACCGCGGACATCGGCGAGATCCTGATCGACACCGACGACATCTTCGAACAAGCGCAGCAGTTCATGAACCACGTGATGCCAGAAACGGCCAATCGCGTGAAGCGCTACAAGGACGACGCGCCGCTGTTCAGCCGTTTCCAGATCGAACACCAGATCGAAACGGCCTTCAGCCGCACGGTCAACCTGCCGTCCGGCGGCGCCATCGTCATCGACCACACCGAAGCGCTGGTCAGCGTGGACGTGAACTCGGCGCGCTCCACGCGCGGCAGCGACATCGAAGAAACCGCCACCCGCACCAACCTGGAAGCTGCTGACGAGATCGCGCGCCAGATGCGGCTGCGCGACCTGGGCGGGCTGATCGTGGTGGACTTCATCGACATGGAAGAGTCGAAGAACCGGCGCGAGGTGGAACAGCGCCTGCGCGACGGCCTGCGCTTCGACCGCGCCCGCGTGCAGTTCAGCAGCATCAGCAAGTTCGGTCTGCTCGAACTCAGCCGCCAGCGCCTGCGCCCAGCGCTGAGCGAAGGCAACCACATCACCTGCCCGCGTTGCAACGGCACCGGCCACATCCGTGACACCGAAAGCAGCGCGCTGCAGATCCTGCGCATGGTGCAGGAAGAGTCGATGAAGGAAAACACCGCCGCCGTTCACGTGCAGGTGCCGGTGGAAGTGACCAGCTTCCTGCTGAACGAGAAGCGCACCGAGATCACCAAGATCGAACTCAAGCAGCGCGTGACCGTGCTGCTGGTGCCCAACAAGCACCTGGAGACACCCAACTACAAGCTGGAACGCCTGCGTCACGACGACCCGCGCCTGGAAGGCCTGCAGGCCAGCTACACGATGATCGAAGAGCCGTCCGACGAGGTCGGCATCACCCGCCGTGAAAAACCAAAACCCAAGCAGGAACCGGTGATCAAGGGCGTGTTGCCGGACGGCCCCGCGCCCGCAGCACCCGTGCCTGCACCCAAGCCTGCAGCGCCCGTGATCGCGGCGCCGGTCACAGTTGCGCCCGTTGCCGCGCCCGTGGCGGCACCGGCGGCTGCTGGTTCTGGCTTCTTCGGCTGGGTCAAGAAAATTCTGGGTGGCGCGCCCGCATCTGCACCGGCAGCCCTGCAGGCCCCGGCGGCCTTGGCAGGAGCTGCCGCGCCTGCCGTTGTGGCGCCGGCGTCGGACACGCGTGAGGGTCGGCGTGGTGAGCGCACTGAGCGCGGAGGTGAGCGCGGAAGTGAGCGCGGAGGTGAGCGCGGCAATGAGCGGGGTGGCCGAGGCGGCGACCGCGGCCCGCGCAACGACCGTGGTGAACGTGGTGGCCGTGAAGGCCGCGAGGGCCGAGGCGACCGTGAAAATCGCGACGCCCGTCGTCCGCGCGCCGAAGGTGCGCCAGCCGTTGAAGGCGCCGCAGTCGCGGACCGCGAAGCCCGCCCGCCGCGTGGCGACGCCCGCAACGACACCCGCAACGACGGCAGCCGCCGCGGCCCGCGCAGCGAAAGACCCGCACGGCCCGACGAGATCAGCGCCACCGGCGTGGTCCAGCAGTTTGTGGACACCATTCCCGTGCCCATCCCTGAAGGTGGCGTGGCCGAAGGCGAAGCCCGCGACGGCCGCCGTCGCCGCCGTCGCGGTGGACGCGACCGCGGTGAAGGCAGCACTGGCGAGACCGGCCAGCAGAACCTGGCGCTGGCGACCGGCAACGTCAATGGCGCCGCTGAACCCGAGCCCTCCGACGCCGCTGCGTCAGAAGCACCCGAAACACCCGCCACCGAAAACGGCGAGCCGGGTGCCGAGCGCGACCGCGGCCGCCGCCGTGGCCGTGGTCGCGACCGGGATCGTGATCGTGATCGTGACGCCCAGCGGGACGCTCAGGCCGAACCGGTCAACGAGCAACACGCCGCGCTGAACGCCATGCCTGAAACGCAGGCCGGTGCGGTGGTCACGGCGGCCGAGCACCAGCCGCTGCCCGCGGCCACGGACACCCTGACACTGGCCGCAGAGCCTGCGCCTGTGGTGCCAGCGGCCTACCAGGCCCCGGCTGCTGCAGAGGCTGTGGCGCCCGCCCCCGCCCCGGTGGTTGCTGCAACCCCTTCTCCAACCCCTTCTCCAACCCCTGCACCGGCCCCTGCGCCGGCCCCGCAAGCCGCACCCGTCCGCGCCGCGCCCTACATGCTGCAGACCGACACGCTGGCGTCCCTGGCCGCCGCAGCGGGTTTGCAATGGGTGCAGTCCGACGCCGACAAGATCAGCGCCGTGCGCACCGCGCTGGCGGCCGAGCCGAAGCCTGTGCACGTGCCGCGCGAGCCGCGCCGCCATGTGCTGGTGGACGACGGCCCGCTGGTGCTGGTGGAGACACGCAAGGACTTGTCGCAGCTGAAACTGCCCTTCGAGCAGCAACGCTCGGCGTAGCCTGGGTCCGACGAACCAGCAGGGGCCCCGCGCACCGGGCGCCCCTGTTCCAGGCTAGTCCTCCAAGGGTGGCATTGGCCGCTCGGCCGATGCGCCGCTCTCAGGGCAGGCGTTCGAGTGCGCGCTGATAGATCGGGTCGTGCATCAGGTCGTCCCACGGCATCGGCGGCAGCAACGGCAACAGCGCGTGGCGGCGTTGTTCACTGTCGGGGTCGGCATGCCAATGGCCGGCGACAGCGGCCTGTTGCAGGTCCGCCAGCAGCGCATCCACCGCCTGGCCCCCATCGACCGATTGGTTGCACAGCAGCACCATGTCGCAGCCGGCGTTGAGCGCGACCGATGCGGCTTCGGCGTAAGTCAGCGTTCCCCCTTCGAGATGGCGCGCGCCTTCCATGCTCAAGTCGTCGCTGAAGATGGCGCCGGTAAAGCCCATCTGGCCGCGCAGGATTTCTTTCAGCCAGCGCGGTGAAAAGCCCGCTGGATGGCTGTCCACCTTTGGGTAAACGACATGCGCTGGCATGACCGCGCTCAGGCTGGTGCTGAGCCACTCATACGGCTTGGCGTCATCGGCCAGGATCACCTTCAGGCTGCGCTTGTCAACCGGCACCGCAGTGTGGCTGTCGGCCTTGACGAAACCGTGGCCCGGGAAGTGTTTGCCGCAGTTGCCCATGCCGGCGCGCAAGAGGCCGTGCATCAGGCTCTTGGCCAGCAGTGTGGCCACACGTGCGTCGCGGTGGAAGGCGCGGTCGCCGATGACGTTGCTGCCGCCATGGTCCAGGTCCAGCACGGGCGTGAAGCTCAGGTCCACGCCACAGGCACGCAGTTCAGCCGCCAGCACGTGGCCGGCGGCCGTGGCAGCGTCGGTGGCAGTCAGCGGGTCCTTCATCCACATCTCGCCCAGCACGCGCATGGCGGGCAGGGCCGTGAAACCGTCGGTCCGGAAGCGCTGCACGCGGCCACCTTCGTGGTCAACGCAGATCAGCATGTCGGGGCGCAGCTTCTTGATCTGGGAGGTCAGCTCAGTCAGCTGGAGCCGGCTTTCCCAGTTGCGCGCGAAGAGGATCAGGCCGCCGGTGAGCGGGTTCTTCAGGCGCTTGCGGTCGGCCTTGGTCAGCGTGGTGCCCGCGATGTCGAGCACCACGGGTGCATGCATGTTGTTAGTTATTTTCATGGTGTGGACGAAGTTGAGGACGCGCGGGTTTCGACGACGACGAAGGACGCCGCATAGTCGGTTTCATCGCTGACCGTGACGTGGGCGACCCAGCCCCTGGCTTCAAACCATTCGGCCAGCACACCCGACAGCTGCACGAAGGGCTTGCCGCTGGGTTCATTGAGGATCTCGCAGGCGCGCCAGGTCATGGGGCTGCGGATGCCCAGGCCGATGGCCTTGGAGAACGCTTCCTTTGCCGAAAAGCGCGTGGCCAGGAAGCGCACACCCCGCGCCGGTGTGCGGGCACGGCGGGCGTGAAAGATGCGAAGTTCTGCGGGGCCGAGCACACGCTCTGCAAAGCGGTCACCGCGCCGCTCCAGCGTGCTGCTGATGCGGCGGATGTCGCAGATGTCGGTGCCGATGCCGACGATCATGGCGCCGCTTCCGGTCCGGCCAGGCGGATGCAGCGCTGGTAGGCGCGCACGGTCTCGGCCAGGCCGAGCTCCAGCGCATCGGCGACCAGCGCGTGTCCGATCGAGACCTCCAGCACCCCAGGCACGGCACGCAGGAAGTCGCTCAGGTTGTCGCGGTTCAAGTCATGCCCGGCATTCACGCCCAGGCCTTGCGCCTGCGCCGCCCGCGCTGCCGCGGCAAAGGCCTGCAGCTGCGCAGCCTGCCCGGCCTTGCCGTGGACGGCGGCATAGGGTTCGGTGTAGAGCTCCACGCGGTCTGCACCGACAGCGCGGGCGAGTGCCATGGCGGCTGGCACCGCGTCCATGAAGAGACTCACACGCACGCCCAAAGCATGCGCTTCGGCAATCAGCGGGCGCAGCCTGTCGCCGTCTGCAGCCAGGTCCCAGCCATGGTCGGACGTGAACTGGCCTTCGCCATCGGGCACGAAGGTGCACTGCTGCGGCCGCAGGTCGCGCACGAAGGCCATCAGGTTCTGGAAGGGGTTGCCTTCGATGTTGTAGTCGGCCTGCGGCCACTGGCGCATCAAGGCCGCCAGCTCATGCACGTCCTGCGCGCGGATGTGGCGCTCGTCGGGCCGCGGGTGGACGGTGATGCCATCGGCGCCCGCCTCCAGGCACAGCGTGGCGGCGCGCGACACGCTGGGCACGCCCAGGTGGCGCGAATTGCGCAGCAAGGCGACCTTGTTGACGTTGACCGACAGCGCCGTGTGGCCGTGTGTGCGGCTGGGGTCAGATCCCGGGGCGATGAGTGGATTCATGGACGTTCTTGAGCACAGCAGCGGTTTCCGAGGCGAGCTTCTGCACACCTTGCCAGACCTGGCGCGTGCGCAGCGTGCCAGTGCCCAGATGATAGTGAAGCAGCTCGCGCAAGGGCACGCGCAATCCGGCCGCCACCGGCATGCAAGCCTGGCGCACCGCGCTGGCGCTGCCATGTGTCAGCGCGGCTTCCAGCGCGACCCAATGCGCGCCGGACAGACCGGATGCCGCAGGCACGACGCCGGCTTCGGGATTCAAGGTGTAGCGCGCCGCAGCCTGCAGCGGGTCGGCACTCTGGGTGGCACAAGCCAGGTCGGGAAGCACGCCGAGTTCACGCAGCATCATCAGCTCAAAGGCACGCAGTGCAATCGCTTCGTCGGCATCATCCGCGAGTGCGGCCAGAGCGGCCAGCGTATCGGCGTAGGCGTCGAAGAGCCCCGGGTGCGGGTCCTGCCGTGCCAGCAGTTTCAGCAACAGCTCGTTCAGGTAGAAGCCGCTGAGCAGCGCAGCCGGCTGCAGCAGCGCCTGGCCACCGGCCCATTCGGCGCCGCGCAGCGTCAGCACTTCGGCTTGTTCGTCTGCGGGTGTCTTGCCCAGCAGCGCATGCAGGGGCTGAAAGGGCAGCAGCACCGGGCGGAAGTTGGAAGTGGGCCGCTTGGCCCCCTTGGCCACCACCACCAGGCGGCCGCGTTCGCGCGTGAAGAGCTCGACGATCAGGCTCGTCTCGCTCCAGTCGTGGCGGTGCAGGACGTAGGACAGGAGATGGGCGGCAGCCCTATTCGTAGCCATAGCTGCGCAGGTGGGCTTCGTCGTCAGCCCAGCCTGAACGCACCTTGACCCACAGCTCGAGGAAGACCTTGGCTTGCCAGAGGTGTTCCAGTTCCTGGCGCGCTTCGCTGCCGATGCGCTTCAGGCGTTCACCGCCCTCGCCAATGACCATGCCCTTGTGGGCGTCGCGCTCGACGACGATGCTGGCGGCAATGCGCCGCATCGTGCCCTCTTCTTCGAATTTTTCGATGACGACCGTGCAGCTGTAGGGCAGCTCATCGCCCGTGAGCCTGAAGAGTTTCTCGCGGATCATTTCGCCGGCCAGGAACTTCTCGCTGCGGTCGGTGAGCGCGTCTTCTTCATACAGCCAGGGCTGCTCGGGCAGGTAGGGCTGGACGATGCCCAGGAGGCGCGTGACGTCGGCTTCGCGAGTGGCCGACATCGGCACGTATTCGGCGAAGGGGTGGCGCTCCTGCATGGTCTTGAGCCACGGCAGCACGTCCTGCCGGCGCGCCAGCGCGTCGAGCTTGTTGGCCACCAACAGCGCCGGTTTGCCTGCGGGCAAGAGCGCCAGCACCTTGGCGTCGGGCAGCCCGAAGCGACCGGCCTCAACGACGAAAAGCACGACATCGACATCACCCAGCGACGACAGCACGGTGCGATTGAGCGTGCGGTTCATCGCCGCGCTGTGTTTGAGCTGAAAGCCCGGCGTATCGACAAACACGAACTGCGTCGCACCTTCGGTGCGGATGCCGGTGATGCGGTGGCGCGTGGTCTGCGCCTTGTTGCTGGTGATGCTGATCTTCTGCCCCACCAGGGCGTTGAGCAGCGTGCTCTTGCCGACGTTGGGGCGGCCGACGATGGCCACCAGGCCGCAGCGCTGGGGTGTGGCGTGCGCTTCGCCTTCGCTCATGAACGCAATGGGCCGCCGGGTTTGTCGCTGGCCTTCAGCGCGGCCAACATGCGCCGCGCGCCCTCTTGTTCAGCGCTGCGCCGCGAACGGCCTTCACCCAGTTCAGTCAGTGCAAGCGCAGGCACTGCGCATTCGACTTCAAAGGTCTGCGCATGCGCCTGGCCGTGCGTGGCGGTGATGCGATACGCCGGCACCGCGATGCGCCGCGCCTGCAGCCATTCCTGCAATTCGGTCTTGGCGTCCTTGCTCCAGTTTTCGGCTTCGGTGGCCTGGATCACTTCGCCAAAGAGGCTCTGCACCAGCGCCCGCGCCCGTTCGTAGCCGCCGTCGGTGAAGACGGCTCCGATCAGTGCTTCAGTGGCATCGGCCAGGATGGACGGCCGCTGCGCACCGCCACCGCGGGCTTCGCCTTCAGACATGCGGATCAGGTCCGGCAGGCCCAGGCCCAGTGCCGCACGGTGCAGGCTGTCTTCACGCACCAGGTGCGCGCGCACCCGCGTCAGGTCCCCTTCGTCGCTGCCGGAAAAGCGGTCGAACAGCAACTCGGACACCGCCAGGCTCAAGACCGCGTCACCCAGGAATTCAAGGCGCTCGTTGTGGTCGGCGCCAAAGCTGCGGTGGGTGAGCGCGCGTTGCAGCAGCGCGGCGCTGGAGAACTGGTGCCCCAGGCGGCGTTGCAACGATTCAAGGCGGGCATCCATCGGGTCTACTTGGAGCGCCCTTCATATTTGATAAGGATGAACACCGGCCCATAGATCGGGATCTCCTTGTCGTAGGCGAAGCTGATCACGACCTTGTCGTTCTCCTTCGTCACCTGCAGGTCCTTGGAGGTGATGGCCGAGATGGAGTACTCCAGGTCGCGCTGGCGGTCAAAGGCCTGGCGCGCTTCGGCCACCGTGGCCGGCTGCGTGGCGGCGATCTTTTCCACCGCGCGCTGGATGGTGGTGTATTCGTTAAGCGTGGGCAGAACGCGCACCAGCACATAGGCCAGGAAGCCGATCACGATGGCCCAGAACATCAGGCCGAAGAGCGTGAGCCCGCGCTGCCGCGACCGCGGGCTATGGAGAGTGCGAAGGGTCATGGAGCGCCTTATCCGTGCCGGGCCGCGCGTTCAGTGGAACGCGCCGATGCGCCCGATGTTGCTGAAGTTCATCCAGACGAAGAATGCCTTGCCGACGATATTCTCATCCGGTACGAAACCCCAGTACCTAGAGTCTTGCGAATTGTCGCGGTTGTCACCCATCAGGAAATAGTGGCCCGGCGGCACTCTGCACACCACGCCTTCCGGTGAGTAACGGCAGTTCTCGGCCATGGGGAAGGACTTGGGTTCCGGCCCGTAATAGGACGAACGGCGCGGGTTGACCAGGAGCTTGTGTTCGACGGGGCCGAGCTTCTCGGCAAATTGCGGTTCGTAGCGCAGGCTGTCGGCTTCGAAGAAGTCGCCCTGGGCCGTGGTCTCCAGCAGCTTGCCGTTGATGCTGAGCTTCTGGTTCAGGTACGAAACTTCGTCGCCGGGCAAACCCACCACGCGCTTGATGTAGTCCTGCCGCGGGTCCACCGGGTAGCGGAAGACCATCACGTCGCCACGCTGCACGGCGTTGTTGTCGATGATCTTCTTGTTGATCACCGGCAAGCGCACACCGTAGTGAAACTTGTTGACGAGGATCAGGTCGCCCACCAGCAGCGTCGGAATCATCGAACCCGATGGGATCTTGAAGGGCTCGAAGAGAAAACTGCGCAGCAGGAAGACGATCAGGATCACGGGGAAGAGGCCCGCTGTCCAGTCCAGCCACCAGGGCTGCATCAGCAGGCGTTCACGGGCCTCGGCCAGATTGCCATCGACCTTGTCGATGCCCATCTTGGCCAGGCCGGCGCGGCGCGCCACGTCCTGTTTTTCCAGTTCGATCGCCGCGGCTTCACGTACCGGCCTGAAGTGGAAACGCTCCGCCAGCCAGAAGGCCAGCGTGACCATGGCCAGGATGAAAAGCAGCAGCGAAAAATTGCCACTCCAGAAGCCAAGAAACCAACCGCCCAGATAGACGACCAGCGCGCCATACAGCGCTGCAGTGAGTGAGCTCATAAGTTTTATCAGTCGTCCTTCAGTCAACCGTCAGTCGTCAACCTGCAGGATGGCGAGGAAGGCTTCCTGCGGCACTTCAACCGCGCCGATCTGTTTCATTCGCTTCTTGCCGGCCTTCTGCTTTTCAAGCAGTTTCTTCTTGCGCGTGATGTCGCCGCCATAGCATTTTGCCAGCACGTTTTTGCGCAAGGCCTTGATGTCTTCGCGGGCGATGATGTTGGCGCCAATGGACGCCTGGATCGCCACGTCATACATCTGCCGCGGAATCTGCTGCCGCATCTTGGCCGCCACCGCGCGGCCGCGGTACAGGCTTTGCGCCTTGTGCACGATGATGCTCAGGGCATCAACGCGGTCGCCGTTGATCATCAGGTCCACCTTCACCACATCGGATGCCCGGTATTCCTTGAATTCGTAGTCCATCGACGCGTAGCCGCGCGACACGCTCTTCAACTTGTCGAAGAAGTCCAGCACGATCTCGGCCAGCGGCAGCTCGTAGGTCAGCATCACTTGACGGCCGTGGTAGGCCATGTTCAGCTGCACGCCGCGCTTCTGGTTGGCCAGCGTCATCACCGGGCCGACGCTGTCTTGTGGCATGTAGAGGTGCACGGTGACGATCGGCTCGCGGATTTCCTTGATGCGGCCCAGGTCCGGCATCTTGCTGGGGTTCTCGACGAGGATCACGGTGCCGTCGTTCAGCTCCACCTGGTACACCACGCTTGGTGCGGTGGTGATCAGGTCCTGGTCGAATTCGCGCTCCAGCCGTTCTTGCACGATCTCCATGTGCAACAGGCCCAGGAAGCCGCAGCGGAAGCCGAAGCCCAGCGCCTGGCTCACTTCGGGTTCATAGCGGAGGCTGCTGTCGTTGAGCTTGAGCTTTTCAAGTGCATCCCGCAGCTGGTCGTATTCGCTGGCCTCTGTGGGGTACAGGCCGGCAAAGACCTGCGGCTGGATTTCCTTGAAGCCCGGCAGCGCTTCGGTCGCCGGGCCGGCGTTGTTCGGCAGCTTCTTGTCCAGCGTCAGCGTGTCACCGACCTTGGCCGCCTGCAGTTCCTTGATGCCGCAGATGATGAAGCCCACCTCGCCAGCTTTCAGGCTGTCGCGCGGCATGCTCTTGGGCGTGAACACGCCCATCTGTTCGATGCCATAGACCGTGTTGGTGGCCATCATGCGAATGCGCTCGCCCTTGGACAGGCTGCCGTCCACCACACGCACCAGCATGACGACGCCGACGTAGTTGTCGAACCAGCTGTCCACGATCATCGCGCGCGGCGGGCCGTCTGGGTTGCCACGCGGCGCGGGCATGCGGGTGATGACGGCTTCCAGGATCTCGTCCAGCCCCATGCCGGTCTTGGCCGAACAGGGAATGGCGTTGTCGGCGTCGATGCCGATCACGTCCTCGATTTCGATCTTGGCGTTTTCGGGGTCGGCGTTGGGCAGGTCCATCTTGTTGAGCACCGGCACCACTTCGACGCCAAGCTCCAGCGCGGTGTAGCAGTTGGCCACCGTCTGGGCTTCGACACCTTGCGACGCGTCCACCACCAGCAGCGCACCTTCACACGCCGACAGCGAGCGGCTGACTTCATAAGAAAAGTCAACGTGGCCCGGCGTGTCGATGAGGTTAAGGTTGTAGACCTTGCCGTCGCGTGCGGTGTAGTTCAGCGCCGCGGTCTGCGCTTTGATTGTGATGCCGCGTTCGCGCTCGATGTCCATCGAGTCGAGCACCTGGGCTTCCATTTCGCGGTCTGACAGGCCGCCACAGCGCTGGATGATGCGATCGGCCAGCGTGCTCTTGCCGTGGTCGATATGAGCAATGATGGAGAAGTTGCGGATGTGATTCATCGGGCTTGATTACATCGCGGCGCGGCCGCGTCCAGACCTGTGGCGCGACGAATGCGCGTGTGTGCGCGTCGGCCTGCAGCCCCCTGAGTTCAATGACACAGCCACTGATGCAAAGAGGCAAAAAAAAGGCGCGTCCAAAAGAGTGACGCGCCTTCCAACAGAACGTTTGGCAACTGCTTGTTGGGGGTTCATTGTAGCCAGAAGAACCGGCTGGGAACCCGCGTCATTGCTTGATTTCCGGCCGTTGCAGCGATCAGACAGGATAAAGTTATCCACAGATTATCAACATCCTGGGAACCACCCTGTGGTGGTGCTTGAAGGCCCTCACTCAGGGCCACGAAAAAGGGTAAAGCCAGCCTTTCGACCTGCAATTCTAGACGGCTGGCGCGCTAATCGTTGGCCAGCACCAATTGAAGTGAAAGGTCACTAACTTGAGGTGCCCCAAAGGTGTCCGTTTTGGTGCCCAAGAGTCGGCCGTTCATTCCGCCATGCGGAAAGACCCAGCGCCAAGCTCAACTAGGCGCCGGGTCCGGCTGGGTTCAGCGGCCCGGCCGGATGACGATGTAGTTGGTCCACTCACCGCGCCGCACCAGCAGCGTGACGGCCTTGGCCTTGTCGGCCTTGGCGGTGGCAGCTGCAAACTGCTTGCTGTCGGTGACTTCGGTGTTGTCCACCGACAGAATCACGTCGCCTTCGCGCAGGCCGCCACGCGCTGCTGCACCGTCCACCGCGTCCACCCGCACGCCGCTGCGCACGCGCAGTTCACGCCGCTGGGCATCGGTCAAGTCAGACACGGCGATGCCAAGCGCGCTCTTGACCACCGCGGGCGGCGGGCTGCCTGGTTCTGCAGCTGCACGGCGCGTGGGTTTTTCGGCTTCGAATTCGGCGATGCTGACGGTGAGGTCGCGCGTGGCGCCGCGGCGGAAGACCTGCAGCGCGGCCCGCATACCAGGCTTCAGGCCGCCGACGATGCGCGGCAGGTCACCGGCCTTCTCCACGGCCTTGCCGTCAACCTTGACGATGATGTCGCCGGCCTCCACACCCGCCTTTTCGGCCGGCTGGTCTTTTTCGACGCCGGTCACCAGCGCACCGCGCGGCGCCCCCAGGCCGATGGACTCGGCCACTTCCTTGCTGACGGGCGCGATCTGCACGCCGATGCGGCCACGCACCACGCGGCCGGTGGCCCGCAGCTGTTCGGCGACACGCGTGGCTTCGTCGATGGGAATCGCGAAACTGATGCCCATGAACCCGCCTGAACGGCTGTAGATCTGCGAATTGATGCCCACCACTTCACCGCGCAAGTTGATGAGCGGGCCGCCGCTGTTGCCGGGGTTGATGGCCACATCGGTCTGGATGAAGGGAAGGTAGTCACCGGTGTCACGCTGCTTGGCGCTGACGATGCCGGCGGTGACGGTGTTCTCCAGACCGAAAGGTGAGCCGATGGCCATGACCCATTCACCCACCTTCAGGCGGTTGACGTCGCCGATCTTGACGAAGGGCAACCCCGTCGCTTCGACCTTCACCACCGCCACGTCGGTGCGCTTGTCGGCGCCGACGATTCGTGCCTTGAGTTCGCGCTTGTCGGTGAGCGTCACGATGACTTCATCGGCACCGTCCACCACGTGTGCGTTGGTCATGATGAAACCGTCAGCGCTGAGGATGAAGCCCGAGCCCACGCCACGCTGCTGCGGTTCTTCTTCGTTGCCGCGCGGGTTGCGAGGATTGGGGTTGCGGTCGGGCCGGTTGGGCAAGGGGATGCCGAAGCGGCGGAAGAACTCTTCGATGTTGGGGTCGATCTCACCACCACCGCCGCTGTTGGCGGCGGTGGTGCGGCGCTCGGTGGTGCGGATGTTCACCACCGACGGGCCCACGCGCTCGACGAGCTCGGTGAAGTCAGGCAACTGCACGGTCTGCGCATGCGTCGGGCCGGGTGCAAACATTGCGGCTGCGGGCAGGAGCAGCATGAGGCTGAGCGCAATGGATCGGGTCATGCGGTGGCGGGTGAGGGTCTGGTGGGTCATGCGGGGTGCTTCCTGAATCAACGCGGGGCTCAAGGGACGGTGAAAGATCATGGGCGCCGCCGCTCAAACGCGGCGGTGAAAAGCCTGAGTGTGGCAGCGGGAACATCCCCCACGGCCGTGACCCAGTGCTCGGCACGCCGCACCATCACGGTGGTGGTGGCGCCCTGCTGGGCCTGCACTTCGGCGCGATGGCGCTGGGGCTTGTAGGGTTCGACGAAGACCGACACGTGGGTCATGCCGTCGGTGAAAACCGCCTGCAGAACGGGTTCGTCATCGCCCGCCGTTTCCATGCCGCGGCGCATGGAACCGGCCAGGCGGAAACCCGCCACCGGACGGGCGAGATCCCAGCCCTCGGCATCCAGCGAGGTGCGCTTTTGTTGCGGCCGCAGGACACGGTAACCGTCGAGCTTGTTCATCACCTGCAGGATCAGATCGGGTTGTGGCTTGACGCCGACTTCGACTTCAGAGAACGCCGTGGACTCCAGCACGGGCCGCACGCCCGAGACCGCTTCACCCATCACGTCGGCACGCAGCATCAGGCCCGTGGCCTGGTCGGCCCACAGGCGCTGGGCGTAGCGCAGGGTGTCGCGCGGCTCCAGCAGCAGCACGGCGGCGTCGCGGCCGGCCACGCGGGTGCTGCCCTCACGGCGCAGGTCGTACTGCTCCAGCGCTCGTGGGTCCACGGCCTGGGGCGTGGTGGACCAGGCGGCCAGGGTTTCGCGCCGCTCCACCACGGCCACCTTGGTCTGCGGCCACAGCGTGTGCACGGCCGTGTTGTGGCGCACGATGCGCTGCTGGCGACCGTCCAGCGCCTCGAGCCGCTCATAGGTCTGCTCGCCCGTCACGTAGTGCCAGACGCGTGAACTGGAAAGCATGCCGCCGGCGCTGTACACCAGCGTGCCCTGGTAGTTGCCAGCACGCGCCGCAGCATGGATGCGCGTGAGCCAGGCGCGGGCATCAGCCGGCGTCAAGGCGCCCTGGCCGACGGGCGCTGTGTCAGCGCCTTGTGCCCAGACGCCCAGTGGCAGCAGAGAAGAACCGAAAAGCGCCAGCCACAGCCAGCGCATGCGCCCCGGCAGCCCCCTTGTCAACATCACCGCAAAGCGCCGGCGGGCAACTGGGTGTCCACGCGTCGCAGCGCGCGTCCAGGCACCGCCGCCGCCATGCCGCCGCGCGCGGCCTGGTGCGCACGCAGGAACTCGTCAAGCCGCGGGTCACGGATCAAGGTGGCATCACCCTGCTGTGACGGGCCTGCACCTGAAGTTGCCACCCCAGCGCCCGCGCCGACAGTGACGAGGCCCGAAGGGCTGGGTGCTGCGGCCAGCGTCTGGCTGGCCTGCGGTGCCGTGGGGGACGACACCCGGGACACCACCAGCACCCCGGCCACCACCACGAAGCCCGCCGCCAGGGCGGCTGGCTTCAGCCAGCCGATGGCCTGCCGGCGCAGCGGTGGCATCGGTGTCGGCGTCGCCATCTGGACTGGCGCCAGCACCACGGGTTCGTCGGCCAGGCGTTGGCGCAGGCGGTGGAGGAACGCAGCGTCGTGCGCCGGTGGCGACGCCAGCTCGCCCGAGCGCAGCACGTCACCAATCAGGTGATAGGCATGCCAGTGGCGTCGGGCTTCGGAGTCGCTGCGCCATGCCTGGGAAACGGCGCCGAGGGACTCGGCATCGCCATCGGCTGCAGCCGAGATCGCGCTATGGCGGTCGGCACCGAGGTTGTCGTTTGCGGCGGGGGTCGGGCGTGGCGGGGTCATGGGGCTATGGTGAAGGCGGTAGTCAGGACAAATGGACAAGGATAGGCATTTTGGGATGGCAGCGGCGAACCGTGGTGATGCTCAGACATGAGCGCCCCTCACCAGCGCTCGCCGTCGCGAAGGTCCAGCATCGGTCGCAAGCGGAGTGCGATGGCCTCGCGGGCGCGAAAGATGCGGGAGCGGACGGTGCCGATGGGGCAGTTCATGGCTTCGGCAATTTCTTCGTAGCTCAGGCCTTCAATCTCGCGCAGGGTGATCGCCTGGCGCAGCTCGTCAGACAACGCTTCCACCGCAGAGTTCACTGCCGCGGCAATTTCTTTGCTGGCCAGGATGCCTTCGGGCGTTTCACCGTCGCTGAGTTCACTCTCCGTGCGCGATGGCTCGTCGCCCTCTTCGTCGTTGCGCATCGCTGACTCCGACACCAGCGGATTGCGCTTCATGTCCATCAGCGCCTTCTTGGCCGTGTTCACCGCGATGCGGTACAGCCAGGTGTAGAAGGCGCTGTCGCCGCGAAACTGCGGCAGTGCGCGGTAGGCGCGGATGAAGGTTTCCTGCGCGATGTCTTCCACGATGTCCACGTCGCGCACCATGCGGCCGATCAAGCGTTCGATGCGGCGCTGGTACTTCACCACCAGCATCTCAAACGCCCGCACGTCGCCCAGTTTGACCCGTTCGACCAGTTGCGCGTCGGCGTCCGGCTCCATCATCGGTCAGCTTTTGCAGTGCTGCCGTGTGCTGCAGCCGGTGCCTCGCTGGCGGGCTTGGCGGTGCGGCTGTACACCGCGGCGCGCAAGGCGTGCTGCGCCGCACCCGCATCGGCCGCCGAGACAGGAATCCAGACGGCGCGCCGAGTCGTGTCGTCAGGCCGAAGCCGCAGCAGCATCCAAGGCCCCAGGTCCATCATCAGGTCCAGATCGCCGGCGCAACCCGCCGCCGTCCAGCGTTGGCCGTCCCAGGCCAGCAGCAGCACCTTTGGCCGGGCCCTGCGCCAGGCCAGCAGTGCGACCATGAAAGTGATCAATGCCACGGCCAGCCATGCCGACGCGCTTGCCAATTGCAGATGGGCTGCCCCCCAGGCCAGCAGCGCGCCGGTGGCCAGTGCGGGCAGCAGCGTCACCACGCAGCGCCAGCCGCCGCCCAGGCTGCACGTGACGCTGACGGCCGGGGCCGCGCGCACCGCGATTCAGGCGCGCCGGAAAACCAGCGTGCCGTTGGTTCCGCCAAAGCCGAAGTTATTCTTCACCGCCACGTCGATCTTCATCTGCCGCGCTTCGTTGGCGCAGTAGTCCAGGTCGCATTCCGGGTCCTGGTTGAAGATGTTGATGGTGGGCGGCGACACCTGGTGGTAGGTGGCCAGCACGGTGAACACGGATTCGATGCCACCGGCACCACCCAGCAGGTGACCGGTCATCGACTTGGTGGAATTAACCACCAAGCGTTTGGCATGGTCGCCATACGCCAGCTTGATGGCGTTGGTTTCATTCAAGTCGCCCAGCGGCGTGCTGGTGCCGTGGGCATTCAGGTACTGCACTTCCGACGGGTTGATGCGCGCATTGCGCAAGGCCGCCAGCATGCTGCGCTTCGGGCCGTCCACGTTGGGCGCGGTCATGTGAAAGGCGTCAGCTCCCATGCCGAAACCGGCGAGTTCGGCGTAGATCCGGGCGCCGCGCTTCTTCGCGTGTTCATACTCTTCAAGCACCAGCGCGCCCGCGCCTTCGCCCAGCACAAACCCGTCGCGGTCCTTGTCCCAAGGGCGGGACGCGGTCTTCGGGTCTTCGTTGCGCGTGGACAGTGCACGTGCTGCGGCAAAGCCGCCCACGCCCAGCGGCGAGACGGTGCTCTCGGCACCGCCGGCGACCATCACATCGACATCACCGTATTCGATCATCCGACCGGCTTCGCCGATGCAGTGCAAGCCCGTGGTGCAGGCTGTCACGATGGCCAGGTTAGGGCCCGTGAAACCGTACTTGATGGAGACGTGGCCTGAGATCATGTTGATGATCGAAGCCGGCACGAAGAACGGCGAAATTCGCCGCGGCCCGCGTGCCTTGTAGTCGTCTTCGGTCTGTTCGATCAACGGCAGGCCGCCGATGCCCGACCCCACCATCACGCCGATGCGTTCGGCGCTCTCTTCGGTCAGCGCATCGCCATGCGGCAAGCCTGCATCCTGCACGGCCTGGATCGAAGCCGCCATGCCGTAATGGATGAAGGTGTCCATGTGGCGGGCTTCCTTGGCGGGCATGTAGTCCTCGACCTGGAAGCCCTTCACCTCGCCCGCAAACCTGCATGCAAAAGCGCTGGCATCAAACTTCGTGATGAGGTCAATGCCTGAGCGCCCAGCCAGTAGATTGGCCCAGCCTTCAGCCACCGTGTTGCCCACGGGGCTGACGAGCCCGAGGCCCGTGACGACGACGCGGCGGCGACCGGACATGGCTCAGCCCTCGCGCTTGAAATCGCGCTCGTGCCCTCGGCAGGCACTCGGTTCCTTGCGGACCCTCATGTCCAGCCTCAGCCCTTCTGATGCTTGACGGCGTAGTCGATCGCCAGCTGCACGGTGGTGATCTTCTCGGCTTCTTCGTCGGGGATCTCGATGCTGAACTCGTCTTCGAGTGCCATCACCAGTTCCACCGTGTCCAGTGAGTCGGCACCGAGGTCGGCCACGAAGGCCTTTTCGTTGGTGACGTCGGATTCGGGCACGCCGAGTTGCTCGGCAATGATTTTCTTGACTCGCGCTTCAATATCGCTCATGACTCCTCCTGGAGTGGGATCGGAAAAACAGCCCGGGATGATACCGGCCGGGCAAGCACCGGGATTGTGGGTCCTGGAGAGGACTCAATTCATGACCATGCCGCCGTTGACATGCAGTTCGGTGCCGGTGATGTAGCCGGCCTGCTCCGAGGCCAGAAAGGCTACCGCATGCGCCACCTCGTCGGCATGGCCCAGCCGCCCAAGCGGGATGCTGGCCAGCAGCACGGCCTTGGCGGCTTCGGGCAGGCCTTCGGTCATGTCGGTGGCGATGAAGCCGGGCGCGACGCAGTTGACGGTGATGTTGCGTGCGCCCAGTTCTCGCGCCAGGGAACGTGTCAGACCGGCCACGCCGGCCTTGGCCGCCGCGTAGTTGACTTGCCCCGCATTGCCACTGACGCCAACGACGGACGTGATGTTGATGATTCGGCCGTATCGCTGCCGCATCATGGGTTTGGTGGCAGCGCGGCAGGCGCGGAAGACGGCCTTCAGGTTGGTGTCGATGACCGCGTCCCAGTCATCGTCCTTCATGCGCATGGACAGCGTGTCGCGCGTGATGCCGGCGTTGTTGACGAGCACGTGCAGGCCGCCGAATTCCTTGGCGATGGTGTCGATGGCCTTGTCGAGCGCCGGGCCGTCGGTGACGTTGAGCACGATGCCCTTGCCGCCCCGCGCGGCAAGGGCCTCGGTGATGGCGGCGGCGCCACTGTCGGTGGTGGCCGTGCCGATGACGCGAAAGCCTGCTGTGGCCAACGCCAGCGCAATGGCACGACCGATGCCACGGGACGCACCCGTGACGAGTGCGGTCTGCACTGCAGTCTGCTCGTCAATCTGCACCTCGATCACTGCAGCATCTCCTTGGCGGCTTGCAGACTCGCCGGGTCCAGCACCGTCAGCGACTGGATGTCGGCATCGACCCGCTTGACCAGCCCCGACAGGACCTTGCCGGGGCCGCACTCCAGGATGTGCAGCAGACCGCGCGCGCGCAACGCCTGCGTCACTTCGACCCAGCGCACCGGTCCGAAGGCTTGGCGGTAGAGCGCATCGCGAATGGCGTCGGCATCGGTCTGGACAGCGACGTCGATGTTGTTCACCACCGGGATGCGGGGCGCCACGATGGTCACGTTGGCCAGCCGCTCGCGCAGCGCTTCGGCAGCGGGTTTCATCAGCGACGAGTGAAACGGCGCCGACACCGCCAGCAGCAGCGCACGCTTGGCGCCCATTGCCTTCAGCTTGTCGCACGCCAGGTCCACGCCAGCCTTGCTGCCGGCAATGACGGTTTGTTTGGGGTCGTTGAAGTTGGCGGGTGCCACCAATTCGCCAGACTCGGCCACCACCGCCGCGCAGCCGTCACGCACCAGCGCTGCGTCCAGGCCCAGGATGGCGGCCATGGCGCCAGCGCCCACTGGCACCGCCTGTTGCATGGCCTGCGCACGGAAGCGCACCAGCGGCAGCGCGTCGGCCAGCGTCAGCGCATCGGCAGCCACGAGCGCGCTGTACTCGCCGAGTGAATGGCCGGCCACGGCAGCGGGCTCCGCACCGCCTTCGGCGCGCCAGGCGCGGTAGCAGCAAATGGCGGCCGTCAGCATCACCGGCTGCGTGTTGGTGGTGAGTTCCAGCGCTTCCTTGGGGCCGGCATGGATCAGCGCGGCCACGTCCTCGCCCAGCGCAGCCGAGGCTTCTTCCAGCGTCTGGCGCACGGCAGGGTGGCCACCCCAGGCGTCGAGCATGCCGACGGACTGCGAGCCTTGACCTGGGAAAACAAAGGCAAATGGATGCATCGAACGAAGAGTGAGTGGGGTCAGAAATCGAGCAGGACCGCGCCCCAGGTGAAGCCCCCGCCCACGCCTTCCAGCATGACGGTGTGGCCGCGTTGCACGCGGCCGCTGCGTACAGCCACGTCCAGCGCCAGCGGCACCGACGCGGCCGAAGTGTTGCCGTGTTCGTCCACCGTGGCGATGAGTTTGTCGAGCGGCAGCTTCAGCTTCTTCGCCGTGCCCTGCATGATGCGGATGTTGGCCTGGTGCGGTATCAGCCAGTCCAAGTCCGCGGCGCTGCGGCCAGCCTTTTCCAGCACCGCACGCGCGGCGCTGTCCAGCACACCCACCGCGAGCTTGAAGACCGCCGGGCCATCCATCTTCAGCAACGGGTCACCCAGCACCTGGCCGCCAGCCACCGTGCCCGGCACACACAGGATGCCGACGTGGCGGCCGTCTGCATGCAGTTCCGTCGCCAGGATGCCCGGCTGGGCGCTGGCTTCCAGCACCACGGCGCCGGCGCCGTCGCCAAACAGCACGCAGGTGGTGCGGTCGTTGAAATCAAGGATGCGCGAGAACACTTCCGCGCCCACCACCAGCGCGCAGCTTGCTGTGCCGGTCTTGATCAGCGCGTCGGCCACCGCCAAGGCATAGACGAAGCCCGAACACACGGCCTGCACGTCAAAGGCCGGGCAACCCGACACGCCCAGCTTGTGCTGCAGGATGCAAGCGGTCGATGGGAACACCATGTCCGGTGTGGACGTGGCGACGATGATCAAGTCCACGTCTTCGGCCACGCGGCCGGCTTCCTGCAGGGCAGCCAGGCAGGCGTGAAGGGCCAGGTCGCTGCTGTTGACGCCGTCGGCCGCAAAGTGGCGTGCGCGGATGCCGGTGCGCTCAACGATCCACTCATCGCTGGTCTCAAGCCCGCGCTCAGCCAACATCGCCGTCATGTCCGCGTTGCTCAGCCGACGTGGCGGCAGGTGGCTGCCGGTGCCGGTGATGCGGGCAAAGCGGGGCGCCTGGTTCGTGCGGTGTGCTGACTGGGAAGTCGAGGGCGATGGGTTCATGCCGCTGTTTTCATGCCGCTTTTTTATGCAACTGGTGCCGTCGAGGCATCACCCGCCGGCAGCGCCTGGGGCGTGGGGCCGAGACGGTCATGCACGCGGTCGAGGAGCCGGTTGCGGGCGGCATCATAAGCCCGCGCCAGTGCTTGCTCGAAGGCGTAGGCGTCGGCCGAACCGTGGCTCTTGAAGACCAGCCCGCGCAGCCCCAGCAGCGCCGCGCCGTTGTAGCGCCGCGGGTCCACACGGTGCTTGAAGCGCCGCAGCACCGGCAGGGCCACCAGTGCGGCCAGCTTGCTCAACGGCCCGCGCGCGAATTCCTGCTTGATGAAGTCCGACATCATCGACGCCAGGCCTTCACTGGTCTTGAGCAGCACGTTGCCGACAAAACCGTCGCACACCACCACGTCCACCGTGCCCTTGAAGATGTCGTTGCCTTCGACGTTGCCGTGGAAGTTGATCTGCCCGGCCTCACCGGCAGCCCGCAAGAGTTCACCGGCGCGCTTGATGGTTTCGCTGCCCTTGATGGCTTCTTCGCCGATGTTGAGGAGGCCGACGACTGGCTCGGGCTTGCCGTCCACGGCGGCCACGAGCGCGCTGCCGAGCACGGCAAACTGCAGCAGGTGTTCAGGCGTGCAATCGACGTTGGCGCCCAGGTCCAGCACGGTGGTGTAGCCGTCGCGCCGGTTGGGCATGACGGTGGCGATGGCCGGCCTGTCGATGCCGTCCAGCGTCTTCAGAAGGTAGCGCGCCACGGCCATCAGAGCGCCCGTATTGCCCGCGGACACGCAGGCATGCGCGCCGTCCTTGACCTGCTGGATGGCGACGCGCATGGACGAATCCCGCTTCTTGCGCAGCGCCACTTCGACGGAATCCCCCATCGTCACGACTTCGGTGGCCACCACCGTGGTGCAGCGCGGCCATGAGGCCGTTGCGCGCAAATCGGCCGCCGTGCCCACGAGCACGAGTTCGGCGTTGGGGTGTTTATCCAGGAAGGCCCGGCAAGCGGGCAGCGTGGTGGCCGGGCCGTGGTCGCCGCCCATGCAGTCAACGGCGATGCGGACCGTTTGCAGCGGCGCGGGGGGCCGACGTTGAGAAGCCTCAGCGGGCACGGCAGGGTTTTGTGCGGTCAGCACGGAGCCGGCGCGTGACAGCGGGCTGCAAGGTCACCAGGCCTGGAGGCGTGGCGACGCGGCGCCAATCAGGCGTCGGCCTTGGTCTTCAGGACCTTGCGGCCACGGTAGAAGCCGGTCGGGCTGATGTGGTGACGCAGGTGGACTTCGCCCGTGGTCGATTCCACGGCGGTGCCCGGCGCAGCGACGGCGTTGTGCGAACGGTGCATGCCGCGCTTGGAAGGCGACTTCTTGTTTTGCTGGACGGCCATGAGATCTCCTGGGGTCGGCACTGGCTGCGCTGGGCAACGGGCCTGATGCTGCGAGTCAGCTGCAGTCGCTGGACTGCGCTCTTGGCGAAGGAAGCGTCCTCCGCACAGCCCTACAGTATACCACTGGGCTGGGTCCCGGGGGCTGGGCAGCAGCCGCTCAGTCCTTGTCGCCCCGCCGGCTGTTGCGCAGGGCCGCCAGCGCCGCAAAAGGGTTGGGGGCCGGTTCCTCGTCAGGCAGGTCGTCGATGGGCATTGGCAACGGCTCGGGACACGCGTCTTCATGGCGCGGCACCAGCGGCAGGGCGAGGATCAGTTCATCTTCCACCACATCGTGCAGGTCCAGTCTGGGCAACAGGACCAGGACATCGTCGTCGGATGCCTCGTCCAGCCGCTCCGCCTCGGCTTCGCTGCGCACGAAGCGCAGGCGGCGGTCCACCACCAGCGGCTGCATCACCGCTTGAAGGCAGCGTTGGCACTGCAGGGTGACGGCCACCTCGGCCCGCAGGTGCAGCCAGACTTCCGGCTCGGCGCTCGAGGCCAGCAACAGGGTACCGCTTGCCGACCAGTCGATGACCGAATCGGTCTGCGCGAACAGGCTGTCGCGCAGGCGTTTCATGCCCACCAGCGGCCACTGCCCCGCCAGGCTGCCGGCGTCGTGGCAGAGCTGGGCCACATTCAGCATGCGCGGGTCGATAGCGCGTTCTTTCATGGTCTGCTCAGCCCGGCCAGTGGCGGGCAAACACCGGCGCCAGGTCGAGCCGCGATTTCACACGTTGCAACAGCGCCAGCATTGCCGGCCGCTTCACTTTCAAATACTGGTCGGCAAAAGTGCTCCAGCAGGCATGCAGGCGGGCGCGGGCGCCTTTCCGCAAATGCTCTCGGGCGTGCTCGTCGCTGCCGGGGCACCAACGTTCGGGGTAGTCGATGACGCCGATGGCTGCGTAGCAGTTGGCGGCGATGAACACCAGGCCCCGCAGTGCTTGCGCGCGCGCAGCAACGCTGCCGTCGTCGAACTGCAGCGTGGGGATCTGCTGCAGCGGGTTCACCTGCCGCAGTTGTGCAAGCGCGGACTCGGGCTCCCAGGTGGATGCGCGCACCAGGGTGAACGGCACCGCACAGCGCATCAAGGCCATCTCCACCGCCGCCGAGCCCGAGCCGTCCGATCCAAACAGGGTCCACATGCGCGGCAGTGTAGCCACGCAGCGCCGACAATCCGCGCCATGACACCGCCCCCGCTGATCCTGGCATCGACATCGCGCTACCGGCGCGAACTGCTGCAACGTCTGCGCCTGCCATTTGAGGTGCAAGCACCCGCTGTCGACGAAACTCCGCTGCCCGGCGAAGACCCCGCCGCGCTGTCGCAGCGCTTGGCGCTGGCCAAGGCCCATGCGGTGGCGGTGCTGCGGCCTGAAGCCATCGTCATCGGCTCCGACCAGGTCGCGGACCTCGACGGCGAGCCCATCGGCAAACCCGGCACGCACAGCCGCGCCGTGGCCCAACTGCAGCGCATGCGCGGCCGCCGAGTCATCTTCCAGACGGCCGTGGCGGTGGTGCGCGCCGACACCGGTTTTGCGCAGGTGCTGCTGGCTCCCGTGGACGTGACCTTCCGCATGCTGAGCGACACTGAGATCGATCACTACCTGCGCACCGAAGAACCCTACGACTGCGCCGGAAGTGCCAAGTGCGAAACACTGGGCATAGCGCTGCTGGGAGCCATCGTCAGTGACGACCCGACGGCGCTCATCGGCCTGCCGCTCATCCGCACCTGCCAACTGCTGCGCGCGGCGGGGCTGGATCCGTTGCGTCCATGACCGGCACGTCCTTGGGCCAACTCGTCCTGGTGCCCAACACCTTGGACCTCGGCGCCGCCGAGGTCGATCTGCGCGATGTCCTGCCGCACGCCGTGATTCGCCGCGCCGCCACGCTGCAACACTGGGCGGCCGAAGACGCCCGCAGCACCCGCGCCTTCCTCAAGCGCGTGGGCGCCGTCGAAGCGCTGGCGCGGCCGCTGCAGGAACTGTCGATCGTGGAGCTGCCACGCCCGCGCAAGGGCAGCCGCGACAGCGTGCCGGCGCAGGAATGGCACGCACTTCTGGCGCCAGCGCTGCAAGGGCATGACATGGGTTTGATCTCGGAAGCGGGCCTGCCCGCCGTCGCCGACCCGGGCGCCAACCTGGTGGCCGCCGCGCATGCCGCGGGTGTGACGGTGCTGCCGCTGGCGGGGCCAAGTTCCTTGCTCCTGGCGCTGGCCGCCAGTGGTCTGAATGGCCAGAGCTTTGCGTTTGTGGGCTATCTGCCGCAAGAGGCGGCCGCGCGCGGAATACGCATTCGCGAACTGGAGTCGCTGTCACGGCGCCAGAACCAGACCCAGCTGATGATCGAAACGCCCTATCGCAACGCCGCGCTGCTGGCGGCGCTGGTGGACGCCCTGACACCGGCCACGCGATTGAGTGTCAGTTGCGGCCTGACGCTGCGCGGCGGTTTTTGCCGCACCGAGACGGTCTTGAAGTGGCGTCAGGAACCGCTGGACATGCCAGACCGGATGCCGGCCGTCTTTGCGCTGTTGGCCAGTTGACGCGCTGACCTCAACCGGTCGCTTGCGGTGTCTAGCGGTGTCTAGCGGGTTCCGCCCAACAAGGAAGCCACTTTGCGCTTGGGCTTGATGTTCGGCGACAGGCCACGCGGCGCGCCCGTTGGCGGCAGCGCCGACCTGTTGCCGGCCTCCCAGGCCGCCCCGCCCGGACCGCTGGCTTCGTAAGGCTTGTCGAAGAACGGGTCGCCAGCAGGCTGTGGGCGGCGCGGCCGCTCAAAGGCCGGCGCCTCAGCGCGCGGCGCCAGTGCCGCTGGCGCGGCCTCCACCACTTCCACTTCCTCATCGCGCCGGCGCGGTCGGCGCAGTGGCCGGTCGTCTTCCAGTTCGAAAGGCTCGAGCTCAATCTTCTTCTTGATGAGCTTTTCGATGTCGCCGATCAAGCGCGAATCGTCGCGCGTCACCAGCGTCACCGCCAGGCCTGACGCGCCTGCGCGGCCGGTGCGGCCGATGCGGTGCACATAGTCTTCGGCATTGAACGGCACGTCGAAATTGAAGACCGCCGGCAAGTCGGCAATGTCCAGCCCGCGTGCCGCCACGTCGGTGGCCACGAGCAGGTCCACTTCGCCGGCCTTGAAGGCGGACAGGGCCTTGAGCCGCTCGTCCTGGCTCTTGTCGCCGTGCAGGGCCTGGGTCTTGAGGCCGTCGCGCTCGAAAGACCGCGCAAGGCGCGCTGCGCCAAGCTTGGAGTTGACGAAGACCAGTGCCTGCGCCAGTGCACGCGACTTGATCAGCTGGCGCACGACAGCGCGTTTGTCGTCGTCGGTAACGCTGAAAAAACGCTGCTCCACGTTCGTGGCCGTGGCGTTGGGCCGCGCCACTTCCACCAGCACGGGGTCTTGCAGGTAGCTGTTGGCGAGTTTCTTGATCTCAGGCGAGAAGGTGGCCGAAAACAGCAGCGTCTGCCGCGCCTTGGGCAGGTAGGACAGGATGCGCTGCAGGTCGGGCAGAAAGCCGATGTCGAGCATGCGGTCGGCTTCGTCGAGCACCACGTATTCGACCTGGTTCAGCACCGCGTTCTTGGCTTCGATGTGGTCAAGCAGCCGGCCCGGGGTGGCAATCAGCACTTCGACGCCGGCCTTCAGTGCCATTGTCTGCGGCTTCATGTCGATGCCGCCAAAGACCACCAGCGAGCGCAGCTGTGAGTGCTTGGCGTACTTCTTGACGCTCTCTGCCACTTGGTCGGCGAGTTCTCGCGTCGGCGCAAGCACCAGCGCACGCACCGGGTGCCGTGCCGGCGACATGCTGGCGTTTTCGTGGCGCAGCATCTTCTGCAAGAGTGGCAACGTGAAGGCCGCCGTCTTGCCAGTGCCGGTTTGCGCCGCACCCATCACGTCGCGGCCGGCCAGCACGATGGGGATCGCCTTGGCCTGGATCGGCGTCATCGCGGAGTAGCCGGAATCGACCACGGCGCGGAGCAGTTTGGGGTCCAGCGGGAGGGTGTTGAAGAGGGGCGGCGGGAGTGTCGCCACATCTGCTTCGGCCCCTGAGAGGGGCTGGGTTTCGATTTCTGTCATGTTCGTTGATTATCCGCCGGCGACGCACTGGACGTAGAACTGACGTGAAAGCGGAGCCAACGGGGGGATTTGAAGCGAACGATGCGCCAGTACAAGCCTATGTAAGAGAAGCCAAACAGCGCGAGGAATGCAGCCAGAACCACCGTGTTGTTCCAGAACAACACGGCCGGGACAATCGAGAACATGCACAACAACCAAAGGTACGGTGAGGTCATCGAATTGCGCCTTGTCAGCGCTTTTGCGCTCCGATTGCCGACCGCCCAGCGCATCACCCGGCGGTAAATCAGCGAATGCAGGTGAATGCCGTCAGGCATGCTCGGTGGCACGGCGCGCAGAAACTGGCGCCTGTAGATCGAAAAGAGCGTTTCGAACACCGGGTACACGCACACCAGCAGCGGGAACAGCGGGGACACTTCACCAGGGTTGCGCTGCAGCAGCAGGATCGACAGTTCCGAGACAAAGAAGCCCAGGAAGTAGGCTCCGCCGTCGCCCAAGAAAATCAAACCGGCGGGAAAATTCCAAAGAAAGAAACCAAGCACAGCCCCAATGCCGGCCAGCGCCAGTGACCCGATGAGTGGGTCGTCCACCTGGTAGGCCACATAAGCCAAGGCCGTCAGCATCAGCACGACACACATCGACGCCAGGCCGTTGAAACCGTCGACGATGTTGATGGCATTGGCAATGCCGGCCACGGCCAGCACCGTGATGAAGAGGGCGCCGGCGCTGAAAGAAACCACCCAGTCCAACCCTGGAATGGCAGTGTGGCGAATGGCTGCGTCCATCACCGCGAAGGCCAGCACGGCCGAACAGGCTGTTGCCACCAGACGCCCGCGCGGCGTGATGGCTTCGGTGAAGTCCTGGATCACGCCGGCCAGGAAAGCCGGCGCGGCGCAGGCCAGCAGCACGAAGGAGTAGCGGCTCACGTCGCCGCCGCTGATCCAGTGCTGGGCTGCGGCAGCGCCCAGCAGGGCGCCGACGATGCCCAGGCCGCCGATCCTGGGCACGGGCACGATATGAAACTTCTGCGGCTTTGAAAAATCACGGTCGCCCGAGTGCCGGGCGTGCACCTTGGAAGATCTCACGATCAGCAGGGTGATCGCGGCAGAAACAATGAAGGAAATCAGCAGGATCAGCACCAAGCCATTCTACCGGCGGGGTGTGGCCGCAGCTGTCATAGCCCGTCAGCGGGCCGACCGCCAAACCGGGGTGCGGTAAATTACGCGGTTGAATCTGTGGGTGCGGCGCCGCAAACGCCTGGAAGCAGGCTAGCGCCGCTGCCCGGACATGCAGATACCCCGCACGCACCGCGCACCCATCCTTTTGCTGGGCGGCTGACGCCACTTGCTGGCCATGCCGTCTGCACACTTTGAAGCCTCGATGCCCTTGTCGTCCCTTGTTCCGCCGCCACTGCCCGGCTTCACCTTCCGCCGCCTGAGCCTTCTGGCGCTCATGTGCTTTGGCGGCTGCAGCAGTTACATGCCCACCACCGGACCCAGCGCCGTGGACATTCAGGAAGTGGCTGCACGGCCCGGCACCGCGGAGGTGCAGATCGTGGATGTCGATGACCGGGTGGCCCGGCGCTTGCTGTCGCAGCGTGGCTTCAAGCTCTTCTCCGACAGCCTGGGCAGCCAGCGAGGGCCGGTCAGTGTCATCGGCGCTGGGGACACCCTTGAAGTCAACATTTGGGAAGCGCCGCCGGCCACGCTCTTTGGTGGTGGTGGCGCCGCCGACCCGCGCACGCCGTCGTCGGCGCGATCGACGATCTTCCCCGAGCAGACGGTGGACACCAGCGGCTACATCTCCGTCCCCTTCGCCGGGCGCATCCGCGCTGCAGGCCTGTCGCCGCAAGCGGTGGAAGCCGAGGTCGTCAAACGCCTGCTTGGCAAGGCCAACCAGCCTGAAGTGCTGGTGCGCATCACGCGCAACGCTTCTTCGACCGTCACCGTGGTGGGCGAATTTGCAACCAGCGTGCGGATGCCGCTGACGGCCAGCGGCGAGCGGTTGCTCGACGCCGTGGCTGCTGCCGGCGGAGTGCGCCAGTCCGTGAGCAAGATGACGCTGCAGGTCACGCGCGGCGCCGGCTTTCACGTCATGCCGCTGGACGCCGTGATCCGTGACCCGCGGCAAAACGTGCCGCTGATGGCAGGCGACGTGATCACCGCGCTCTTCCAGCCGCTGAGCTTCACGGCCCTGGGCGCCACCGGCAAGAACGAAGAGATCAACTTCGAAGCCCAGGGCATCACCCTGGCCCAGGCCCTGGCGCGCGCTGGCGGCTTGATCGACTCACGCTCCAGTCCACAAGGTGTCTTCATCTTCCGCCTGGAACCGCAAGCGGCGCTCGACTGGCCGCGCACCCCCGTAGCCACCACGCCAGATGGCCTCGTGCCGGTGGTGTACCGCATTGACCTGCGCAACCCGAACAGCTTTTTTGTGATGCAGAGCTTTCCGATCAGCAACAAGGACGTGCTCTACGTCAGCAACGCGCCTGCGGCTGAACTGCAGAAGTTCCTGAATCTGGTGTTCTCGGTGGCCTATCCGGTGCTGACCACCATCCAGTTGACCCGCTAGCCGCGGCCGGAAGTCGCCGGGCACGGGCCTGGCTCTTCATCTCGCTGCCAAGGCACAACAACCAATGACCGACGTCCAGCGTCCTGGAACCGAAACCTCGCCGGAGCAGTCGGCAGATCCGGAAGACACCGTCGCGCGCATGCAAGATCGATTCGATCTGATCCGAGCACAGGCAACTCACCCAATAGAGCACCATCAGGAGCGCCCAGACCCGTGGGCGCTGCTCGATTCAACGATGGCTGCGTTGCAAACCTTGGCCCGCTTGCAAAGCGAGGACCGTCAGGCCCGCTTGCAGGCCGTCGCCGATCTGGACGATCTCAAGCGCACGCACACGCTGCTGCAGTCAGAGCATGAATCACAGCGTCAGGCTCTGGCCGCAGAGCGCGACACCAACGCACTGCAGGATGCGGCCGTGGAGGCAGCGCACCATGACCGCATCGACGAACTGGAAAGAGAGCTCGAGTCACGGTCCAGGGAGTTGGATGGCATCAGACAGCACCATGCCTCTCTCGCCTTGAAGCAACACACGCTCGCCGGGACCTATCTATCCCAAATCGAATCCCTTCAGTCGAGAATCGCGAACGAGCAGCTTCAATTGGAAGAGAAACGTCAACGATTCTCGTCAGCTCTGCGGCGCCATTTCAGATTCGCCAGGCACGTTACCCATCCACTCGTCAACGAAGCACTGCTGGTCGCCGCCGGCGCCAACTCCAGCACGGAAACCAAAATGGATTCATCTCTGTTCACCCGCACGAACTACCAACCCCAGTTCTCGCCGAATCCCCAAGGCGAGTACCGGTTGAGCGACTTTGTGGCCTTGCACGACCGCAACTTCGTTCGCGCAGCCTATCTTGCTGTGCTGCGACGGGAGCCCGACCAAGAGGGTGCGGAAAGCTATCTCACCCAGGTTCGGGCAGGGGAGCACAAGGCAAAGTTGTTGGACAAGTTTCTGAAATCTGACGAAGGCAGGCAACACCACACCGTGATCTCCGGTCTTGCCGAGCACCTGCGCATCACCCGCTTGTGCGAATTCCCCGTTGTCGGTCGCGCGCTAGCCGCGGTGTTCTTTCTCGCCAACATCAATGCTCATCTGCGCGATCTTCGCGTTCTGGAGAATCACGTGATCCGAATTGCTGAAGAGTCCCAGGCTGTTCACGAAGCCAACATGAGCAAACTGCGTTCAATCACCAAATGATGGCCGCGACGCCGACACCGCCAGCAACATGAAAATCGTCACGCTCAGCACCTTCCCGTTCGAGATGCCACGCCATGGCGGTCAGCACCGGCTAGCCAACATCGTGGCGCAGTACCGGGCTGGGGGACACTTGGTGAAGAGCGCGGGTGTGCTCGGCGGCTCCCACTACCCGGCAACGGAAGGCTTCCTCATGTTTCCGCCCATGGAGGTGCTGCGGCGGCACATCGACAACGCTTTTTTAATGGAGGACTGGGCCATCGGTGAATGGGTTGTTGGCGACGACTGGGCATTTAAGGCGCTCGCGGCCCTTGTTCCGGAAGATGCCGATGTCCTGCATGTTGAACTGCCATGGCTGTTCCGATTCGCGCAACGGCTGGCCTCCATGCCTGCGCGCAAGGGGGTCAGGCTGGTCTATGGCTCGGAGAATATCGAACACCCGTTAAAGCAGAGCATCGTCCAAGGCTATATGGGCGAGAAGCACGCAAAAGAATGTGCCAAGCGGGTTCTCGCTTGCGAACGGAATGCAATTGCCGGAGCTGACCTGATTTGCGCCGTCTCAGAGCACGACGCAAGTTGGATTTCGCAATACACAAACAAGCAAGTAGCCCTCGCCAGCAATGGCGTCGCACGGCGCACACCACAGATCAAGGACTTCGCCGCCGCCAATCAGGCCACGATGCACCAACAGTTTGCGCTGTACTGCGCCAGCGCTCACCCGCCCAATGTCGTTGGGTTTGCGGATGTCTTTGGCCGCGGCCTTGGGTGTCTGGCACCCAACCAGAAACTGGTGGTTGCGGGCAGCGCAGGCGCCTCCATTCAGGGTGCTGACTGGTTCGGCAGAACACCGGGCCTGTCTCGGCACTTCGTGGCGACGGGCGAGGTGAGCGATGAAACGCTTTCGGCGCTGGTGGAACTGGCGCACGTGATCCTGCTGCCGATGTCGCATGGCGGCGGAACCAATCTGAAAACCGCAGAGGCCCTGTGGGCCGGGCACCACATCGTGGCCACACCCACTGCAATGCGTGGCTTCGAGAGTTTCTCGTCAGCCAGCGGCCTGTCCGTCGCCGGCGAACCCGCTGCTTTTCTGGCAGCCATCCGCGACGCCATGGCTTCACCTCCAATACGCCTCACAGCAGCCGAGCGCGAGTCGCGCAAGGTTTTGCTTTGGCAATCGACGCTCAAACCCCTGATCGAACAAGTGAACGGACTGGACCGGTAATGGGACCAACCTTGACTCCACGGTCACCAACGATTTGGATGAACGTCACCACCACTAGCACATGGACAAGGCCCGCAGTAGGCATCGTGAGGGTGGAAAAGGCGCTGTCAGCACAGCTTCAAACACTCTTCGGCCCTGACCGCTTCAAACTTTGTGTTTGGCGAGACGATGTCTTTACCGAGTGGGCGCCGGAAAAGGTGCAGCCGGCCGGCTCGCCCTTGGGGCATGCCGTTGACGTCATCCTGCCCAGGACGGCTTCGTTCGACCTGGCGCGACCCTATCTGTTGCGCGCGCTGCGACGCTTTTCCGCGCCGAGCGCAAGCGCGTCGACAACCGATCCAGTGCGACTTACCATCCCGTCCGCCAGCCCGTCTGGTCTGCATCCGAAACGTGGAGACATCGTCATTTCGGTCGGTCTGGATTGGGAGTATCCATACGCGGATCGCTTTTACAGCATGGCAAAGAAGGACGGGCTTCGCATCATCACGTGTTGCTACGACCTGATCCCAGTGCTGTTCCCGCATTACTGCGTGGGTGACGTTGCCAAGCGATTCACTGAGTACTTTCTTCAATTGTGCTGGGGCTCCGAAGCCGTTCTGTGCATCTCGCGACAGACGGAACGCGACTTTGTAAAGCTGTGCCACGAACTGGGAGCGCCACCACGGCGCACGGTGGTGATTCCGCTGGGCGACAACATCCCGCACTCTGACAACGAAATCAGCGACGTGGTGCGATCGGCCAGCAGCGAGCCTTTCATCCTCTTCGTGTCCACGATCGAGCGGCGCAAGAACCATGAGGTGCTCTACCGCGCTTACCACATGCTGGCGCGCCGTGGGCATGCGGCCCAACTGCCCAGGCTGGTCTTCGTGGGCATGCCCGGCTGGGGGACGGGCGACCTGATGAAGGACATCGAACTGGATCCCTTCACCCGGGGGCTCATCGTCCAACTGCACCACACCAGCGACGGGGAACTGAACCACCTGTACCGCCATGCCGAGTTCTGCGTCTACCCGTCGTTGTACGAAGGCTGGGGACTGCCGGTTGGCGAGGCGCTGGCGATGGGCAAAGCCGTGATGGCATCCAGCGAAGGGTCCTTGCCCGAAGTCGGCGGTGACCTTGTGCGCTACGTGCAAGCCTGGGACGTCCCGGGTTGGGCGAACGCGATGTGGGAGTGGATCGTAAACCCGCAACTCGTTCGTGCGGCAGAGCGCGGCATCCGACAGCAGTACAAGCCCCGGCAGTGGCTGGGCACTGCACACGCGGTCAAGCAGTTGATTGACGATCTCCCGGCTCCGTCAACAAACGCTGCCTTGCGAATCTCACCCGGCTACGACATGAGCACTTGGGCAGGGATCCACCTGGGTCCCAGCGTCCTGACAAATTCCGAGGAGGGCGGGCTTTTGTTGTTCGGCCCGCACTGGGCGGTGAATGCAGGCAGCTACGACGTGTGCGTCGAAGGCAAGGTGCCCGCAGGTGAATCCTGCTCAGATGCTGTTTGGGAAGTGGTCTCGAACGGTGGCTCGGTCATCCACCATAAGGAACGGGCTTCGATGGTCCGAACAACCGGCGGCGCCATAGCCGCGCGGTTCCGAGTGGATCTCGTTCAGGACACGTTTGACTTCGAGCTGCGTTGCGTGCTTGAACCCGGGTCAGTGCTGCGGGTGGACAGTGTTGAGTTGCTGCCCCTGATGTCGTCGCCCGGCAGACATCCCAGCAAGCTCGCCGGCTTCGCCTGAATAGGCACTGAAACCACGGTGCTGCGCGCGCACAACAGTCGCCTGCGGCAAACTTTCTAAAGGGCTGCCGCCCGCTGTCGCCTTGCACGCCGGCCCCAGAGCTGCAATGGGGCCGGGCACCCGGCCCCAGAGCTGCAATGGGGCCGGGCACCGGCCGCCGTGATATACCGGCAACCTGCAGGCTTAGCCCGACGTTCCGCGGCCGCGGTCTGCTCCGACTCCGCGCTCAAGAGGAACAGCAGCGCCATGACCACCTTGACGGCCCAATCAGGAACTTCGTCCGAAGTTCCCATCAACACCTCGGGTAGTTATCTGCTCGGCCTGTTCGGCGGCAGCGTGGCCTACGGCACGGCCACCGACACCAGCTTCACCGTGCGAACCAGTGGCGGCCTGCTGGTGGCATTCAACGGCATCGGCTTCTCGCAGTTTGGTGCGACGGGCTTCCCGGTCGGCGGCCTTCTCGGTGAAATGTCGATCCGAACCGGCACCGGTGTCGAGATCGCAGCAGTGACGAACATGCTCGTGAGGGTCACGGACCTGAGAGCGGCGGTCGCTGCTGCCAGCGCAGACGCGCTCACCTACATGTTTTTCGCCGGCCCCGACACGATCGGCGGCTCAGCGTATGCCGACACTCTGGTGGGCAGCAACGGCAACGATGTGATCAATGGCGACGATGGCGGGGACACCATCGACGGCGGCGACGGCAACGACACTCTTGAAGGTGCCGGCGGCGCGGACCGCATTGACGGCGGCAGGGGCGACGACAGCATCAACGCCGGCACCGGCAATGACACGGTGCTTGGCGGAGCGGGCAACGACAGCGTCGTGGGTGGTGATGGCGACGACAGCATCGAAGGCGGCGCAGGCAATGACACCATCCTCGCCGATGCCGGCAATGACAGCATCGACGGCGGCGCAGGCATCGACACCCTGAGCTTCGCAACGGTCACGACAGCGGTGGTGGCCAGCCTCGCCGCCGGCACCGCCGTGGCGGCCGGTTTCGGCACCGACACACTCACCGGCATCGAGAGCCTCATCGGCGGCAGCGGCAACGATGTGCTGACGGGCGGTGCCGGCATGCAGATGCCGTCGATTCCGAACCTGCTCAAGCCCTCGACCGTGTTCAACGGTTACTACAACCCGTTCTCGCTCGATGGCACATTCGACCTCGACTACGACGCGAACGTCGAGAACTCGACGGTGATGCCGCACACGACGGTCTACGCCAGCACGGCCAGCTCTTACGCCTTCTCCGACTACTACAGCTTCACGACGACCGCCCCGAACACCAACGTCGTCATCGACATCGACGCCACCGATCCCGGCTTTACCACCTACGTCTACCTCAGCCGAGGCAGCCCCAACAACCACCTCGGCACCGTCGGTACCAATTTCGGCAGCGGCGTCCAGGACCCAGGCAGCACTGTGCCATTCGACCCCTACCTGAACGTCACCGTCGCGGAGGCGGGCAGCTACTACTTCTACGTCAGCGGCTACAACTCCAGCGTCAACAACCCGGCCTACACCCTGCACGTCTCCCTCGGCACGGCCGGTGGTCGGCCCGCCTTGGACGGAAGTGCCGGCAGCGACACGCTGACCGGTGGCAGCGCCAGCGAGACGCTGCGCGGCGGTACCGGCGCCGACACCGTCGACGGCGGTGCTGGCGACGATCTCGTGATTGTGACCACGAGTGAACTCAACCCCGGCGACACCATGGCCGGCGGAACGGGCTTCGATGTGCTGCAACTCTTGGGCGATGGGACCGGCATGTCCATGGACCTGTCGGGCAACGCGGTCAGCGGCTTCGAATCCATCGAGATGCGCCTGTCCAGCCTGACGATTTCGTCCGATCAGGTCACGAACCTCGATCCTCGCTTGTCCATCGTCAACCGCGTCTCGAATGCGGCCGAGTCCATCTACATCATCGGGGCGGCCGGCCTCGTCGACATTTCGGGCTGGACCTTGTCGGGTTGGGACAGATCTCGCGACACGCTCATCATTTCAGGCACCGCCACCGCCACGGCTTATATCGGCTCGACCATCTACGAGCAGGTGAGCTACGCCAACGCCCCTGCAGCCGTTGGCGCACACCTTGCGGCGGCGGTGAACAACAGCGGTGACGCGGCCGGCGACACCTATGTCGGCATCGAACAACTCGTGGGCTCGGCCTTCAACGACGTGCTCGGCGGCGACGGCGCTGTGAACATGCTCGACGGCGGTGCCGGCGGCGACCTGCTCTACGGCTACGCCGGCGCCGATTACCTTTTTGGCGGTGACGGCGACGACGTGCTCGAGGGCGGCGCTGGCGCCGACTTCATGGACGGCGGCAACGGCTTCGACAACGTGTCCTACGCCAGCTCGGCCAGCCCCATCGTGCGCTACCTCGGCAGCAGCGCCGCGTCCGGCGGCGACGCCGTCGGCGACGTGCTCTTCAACATCGAATCCCTGTCCGGCAGCGCCTTCGCCGACATCCTGGGCGGTGCCAGCAACGACGACACGCTGTCGGGCGGCTACGGCAACGACTGGCTGCTGGGCCTTTCCGGCGCCGACACACTGCGTGGGGATGCCGGCAACGACGTGCTCAACGGGGGCGCCGGCGCGGACGTGCTCGACGGCGGCGGCGGCGACGACGTCGCCTACTACCGTGACGCCCCCGCCGGCGTGATGGCCAGTCTGGGAAGCGGCAGTGGCAGTGCTGGTGAAGCGGCGGGCGACAGCTACACCGCGGTCGAAAACCTATGGGGCAGCAATTTCAACGATGGGTTGACGGGCAACGGCGCCACAAACCAGGTCTATGGTTTCGCCGGCCGGGACACGCTCGATGGCGGCGGCGGTGACGACCTGCTCTACGGCGGCGAGGGCGCCGACATCCTCACGGGTGGCGCCGGAGCCGACGAGTTCTTCTTCCTGCAGTGGCAAAGCGATGGTGGCGACACGCTCACCGACTTTGCTTCGGGCATCGATCGCATCCTGTTGGCGCGCTTCTGGTTCGGCATCGACACCACCGGCCCGGGCGCCGCGCTCCAGGCCGGCCAGGCCGACTTCATCACGACAGGCGGCGCGATGAGTTTGCTGCCTACCTTCTACTGGAACAGCAGCACTGGCGTTCTGAGGTTCGACCCCGACGGCATGGGCCTGACTCCGACCTTCAACATGGCCACGCTGCAGCCAGGTGCCAGCCTCGTGCTGAGCGACATCTGGTCGGGCTAGGAGCGCCGTCAAGGTGGTGTGCCCAGCCGCTGGCGATGGACCGCATCGGCAGCGCCAGGGCGGCGCCGCCAACCTAGCCGTCGGTGAAGGCGCGCCGGAAGTTGTCGGTCAGCGGCTTCATCAGGTAGCTGATGGCACTGCGGCTGCCGGTCTCGATCTGCAGTTCCACCGGCATACCCGCCATCAGCTTGTCCTGCAGCTGACGGGGTAGCGCGCGACGGTCAAGGTGCAGCCGGGCGCGATACTGGCTGTTGCCGGTCTTTTCGTCGGTCTCGACGTCGGCGCCGAGGCTTTCGACGACGGCCGTCGCCTCCGGCGTCGCATTCGCGTCGAAGGCAGTGAAGCGAACATAGGCTTTGGCGCCGACATGCACCTGGTCAATGCGCCGTGGGTCGATCAGCGCCTCGACGACCAGCGCGTCCTGGTCAGGTACCACCACCATCAGCACCTCTCCCCGGCCAAGCACGCCGTCTTGTGTGCGGATGGCTATCTGCTGAACCGTTCCGTCCACCGGCGACACGAGTTCGATGCGCTTCAGCGTGTCGCGCGCCGCGATGCTCTCCTGCATCAGCTTGCCCAGGCGGGCGATGACGTCGCTCAGCTCGGTCATCGCTTCTTTCTGGGCCTGGGTGTCGACCTGCAGCAGCTGCGTGCTCAAGGCCGAGAGCTGCGACTTCGCCCGCGCCTGCGCCGCCGCGACCTCGCCGCGGTCGCCGGCCAGGCGTTCGGCCTCGCGTTCATGAGCGTTCATCGTGGTCAGTGTCGTATAGCCGTCAGCGCGCAGATTCCGCAGCGAGATCAGCTCCTGCGCTTTCAGACGCACCTGTTCCTCGATGGCAGCCAACTGAGCCCGCAGGCCGGCAATCTCTTTCTCGCTCTCCCGCATCTGTTCCTGCAGCTGCGCCTTGCGCTGGTCGCGCAGCAGTTTCTGACGCCGCAGCAGCTCGCGTTCGCTGTCGAGCAGGGTACGGTACTCGGGTGTCATCGTCTCGCCGGCCGGCACACCCAGCGCCCAGCTGCCCGACGTCTCGGCCTCAAGTCGGTAACGTCGCGCCCTTGCTTGCCAAATCTGGCTGTCGAGGATGGCGCTATAGGCGCTGGCGGTGGTGGCGTCCAGGCGGGCAAGCACCTGCCCGACCTTGACCCGTTGTCCTTCGCGAACGAGCACGGCGCTGACGATGCCGCCGTCTCTGTGCTGGATGCGTTTGGGTCCCGACTCGACAGCAATTCGCCCCCCGGCGAGCACAGCGCCCGAGATCTCGGCGAAAACGCCCCAGCCGACCACCAGCGCGAGCAGCAGGGCGACCAGCACGTAGCCGCTGCGCATGGGTACTGACATCGAGAGCGACGGCTTTGAAGGCGCTGACGCGGCAGCCAGCGTGCCGATCTCTGCGTTCATGCCTGCTCCCTCTTCATCGCCGTCTCAAGGGCTGGCGGGAGCACTGCGCCGCCCGTGCGTGCCGCCTGCGCCCTGGCTGCTGCTTCTTTCAGCACTTCGTCACGCGGGCCGAAGGCTGCTTGCTGGCCCTTCTCCAGAACCAGCACCTTGTTGATTCCTTTCAGCGTGCTCAGGCGATGCGCAATCACGATGGCGATCCCCTGGCGGCGGCGCACAGCTTCTATGGCGCGCAGCAACGCAGCCTCGCCGTCGTGGTCGAGCGCGGCGTTGGGTTCGTCCAGCACAAGCACGAAAGGGTCGCCGTAGAGCGCGCGCGCCAGCGCGATGCGCTGCCGTTGTCCGGCCGAGAGGTGGCTGCCGCGCGGGCCGACCTCGGTTTCGAAGCCTTTGTCAAAACTGCGCACGAGGCGGTCGACGCCGGCCATCTCGGCGGCTTTCAGGATGTCTTCGTCCGAGGCCTGCGGATCGAAGCGGGCGATGTTTTGCGCCACCGTGCCGGCAAACAGCTCCACCGTCTGAGACATGCAACCCAGAAATCGGCCAGCATCCTCTTCGCGCCACTGCGCCAGGAGCGAACCGTCGAAGGCGATGCGGCCGCGGGCCGCGGGCAGCAGCCCCACCAGTGCCCGCGCCAGCGTCGACTTGCCGGATCCCGAGGGGCCCAGCACAGCCATGCCGTCGCCCGCCAGCAGCTCGAAGTTCACGTTGTGCAGCAACGGCTGCGGTTTGCCGGGCAAGCCCACGCTCAGTTGCTGCACGCTCAACTGGCGCTGCGGTGGCGGCAGGCGCAGGGCGGGCTCGTCGGGCAGCTTGCGCAGCGATTCCTTCAGACGGTCGTAGGCCAGGCGCGCGGCGACGAAGCCGCGCCACTGGCCGATGGTCGACTCCACCGGCGCGAGCGCGCGGCCAAGCAAGATCGAGCCCGCGATGATGATGCCGCCCGAAGCCTCGTTGCGCAGCAGCAGAAAGGCCCCGAGCGCCAGGATCAGCGACTGCATGGTGATGCGCAGGAAGCGCGACAGGCTGTTGAATCCGGTCGAGCTGTCCGCCGCGGCGATCAGGTCGGCCCCCGCGGTCTCGTTCTTCTGCTGCCACAACGCGCGGAACCGCCCGCTCATGCCGCTGGGCACCAGCGTCTCGGCTGACAGGCGGATCGACTCGGCCAGCGTATTCGCCTCCTGGGCGTTCTGCAACGCGCGTACCTGCAGAGGCGACGCCAGCCGGTGCGTCATCAGCGTGACCCCCGCCAGCAGCGCGATGCAGCACAAGGTGAACACGCCCATCCAGGGGTGCAGCAAGAACATGAAGGCGACGTAGATCGGCGTCCACACCAAATCGAACAGCGCGCCCGGCCCGCCGCTGGTGAGAAAGGAACGCAACTGTTCAAGGTCGCGGAAGGGCGACGACGCCGGTGCCGGTCGGCCAGGCAAGCCCATGCCGATGTTGAGCGTGTAAACCGCGTCGCTCAGGCTGCGGTCAACAAAAGCTCCCATGCGCGCGAACAGCCGCGAGCGCGTGTTCTCGAGTGCAGCGTTGAAGGCGAACACCGCCACGAACAGCAGGATGAAGGCAACCAGGGTGTCGAGGTTGTGGCTGGGCAGCACGCGGTCATAGACCTGCAGCATGAACAGCGGGCTGCCCAGCGCCAGCACGTTGATGAAGCCGCTGAAGATGGCGGCAGTGAGCAGGGGCCGCTTCAGGCCGTGCAGCACCGCAGCCATGTCGGCCAAGGGCGCGACGATCTCGGGGGGCGGCGCCAGGAGGCGGTCCAGCAATCTCTTGAGCATGGGCGAATTCTGCTTGTGCGAGCCGCAGTATCCGGGATTGGCGCATGTCTTGGCCTTCATCGCCCCGCAGGCAGCCCGCTCAAGCCGTCCAGATGTCGCTGAGCGTCAGCGCACCGCCGTTGGTGAGCGTGGCGATGTTCACCGCCACAGTGCCGCCAGTGCCGTCGGCGTCGAACAGCAGCGCGCCGGTGTCGGCGTTCCAGAAGAACGTCGGCTTGGTTGAACTTGCCGCCGTGCCCGAGGTGATGAAGTCGGCATGCTGCGCCGTCAAGCCCGCCGCCGGCCCGCCGATGTTGCCGAAGCCGAACCAGTAGCGGCTGACGGTGATGTGGTCCACACCAGACGCGAAGTCGGTGATGGTGTCGCCGCCTTCGTACGCTTCCAGCGTGCCGTACTGGTTGTAGTGGTCGTTGTAGGACAGGTAGAAGAAGTCTTCCGCACCCGCACCGCCGGTCATGATGTCAGCCCCGGTGCCGCCGTAGAACACGTCGTTGCCACCACGGCCGTCGAGGATGTCGTTGCCCTCAAAGCCGTAGATCTGCCCGCCGACGTTGTCGTCGCCGCGAATGATGTCGTCGAAGCGTGAGCCCCAGATGTTCTCGACGTTCACCAGCACATCGCCCATGGCTTCGCCGAAGTTGTTGACGCCCCAGATGATGTCCAGACTGATGCCATAAGAACGGCCATCGACCATGCCGACCTTGTTGCCGACCTCGCTGATGCGAAAGACGGTTGCCAGTGCGTCGCGGTAGTAGGCCACGTCGATACCGGCGCCGCCGTGCAGCAGGTCGCCGCCGTAGTTGTTCACCGTGCTGCCCTTGTCGCCGCTGAGCACGTCGTTGCCGGCACCGCCATAGAGGGCGTCCTGGCCTTCGCGGCCGAAGAGCCAGTCGTTGCCGTCACCGCCCGAGATGGTGTTGTCGACCGCGTTGCCGCTGAGAACGTCGGCAAAGCGTGTGCCGACGAGGCCCTCGACAGCGATGAAGGTGTCGCCGACGGCTTCGCCGCTGTTACCCGCCTCCCAGGTGAGGTAGGCGGAAACTCCGGCGCTGGCCCCGGAGTAGTTGGCGTAGGTGTAGCCCAGAGTGCCATCCAGGCGGTCCGCACCGGCACCGCCCAGCAGATGGTCTTCGCCGCCACCACCGACCAGGGTGTCGTTGCCACGCATGCCACGCAGCCAGTTGTTCGCGCTGTTGCCGGTGATGAGGTCGTTGCCATCGCCCCCGATGGCGTTCTCAATGACGGTGGCCTGAGCAATCTGCAGGCTCTGTCCGTCGATCGTGCTTGTCGAGCCCGGGGTGAGGTTGATGCTGCTCGACGTGGTGACTGCGGCAGCGTTGATCGTGTCCAAGCCCGCACTGTCGCTCAGCGTTGCCCGGGCTGATTGGGCAGCGGCGGCCTGAGAAAACTCGTCGGTGTAGACGTAAACATCGTCAGCAGACTCGGCCTTGCCGATCAAGTTCAGGGTCCAGGAACGCAATTGCCCCACGTCTCCGGCTGCCTGGTCGAATACAGCGAGCGACCAACTCCCCAATCCGCTCTCACCCATGCTCAGCACGGTATTGAAAGTGAAGTTGATGTTGTCCTGCGACTGCCCAAAGGCGGAAAGTGAACTCTGGCCAGGCCGCCACATCAGCCAGCTGGACGTGCCAGAAGGCGAAGTCAACAGGATGGACAGATCCCCGATAAAGGTGTGTTGGATGTCGATCGTGACTTCGACACGCTCCACCTCGATGGGCTGGGTGATGGTGATCGACTGACTTGCGAGGGAGCTTCCATCCGGGATGGACACAGGATCGGCGCGGGTCATGGAAACCTGCAGATCATTGGACGAGGTCTGGGCTGGCCCCAGCCACGTTTCTGCCAAGCGCACTGCGGCCAGCGCATCGACCAGGCCAAAACCCAGGTTGTGCGTCACCGCGTCGAAGTGCAGCCCACCCCCGTTCCAGTTGGAGGCGCCGTTGTATTGCCAAGTGTTGGTGCCGGTGGCGGTGACGTGCGCGCTGTAGGCCAGGATCTGCTGCACGTCGCGGTAGCCCAGGCCCGGGTTGGCTTCGAGCATGAGTGCAACGACGCCGGTCACCACAGGCGCCGAGAAGGAGGTACCAGTAATCGTGGTGACATCGCCCGACGTGTCGTAGCCAAGGACACCTGTTCGGTCGGTGGTGACGATGTGGCTGAGAAAGTTGTCTCCGCCGCCCCCTGGCGCGGAGATCAAGACCGATGCGCCCGGCGAGCTGTAGCTCGTCACGTCGCCGTCATAGCCGGTGGCACCCACCGTGATGAGGTAGCGGCTGTTCTGGAAGTTGTGGAGATTCGTGTCGTCGCCGACCCTGGCACTGTTGCCTGCCGACTGCACGACCACGGTGCCAAGTCCGCCTCGCCCTTCTTCCGACAAACGCTGCAGCGCTGCACCAGCGGGTGCAAACGTCGGTTGCCTGAAGTTGTCGAGAAACGCCCAGGACTGGGTGAGTGCCAAGGTGGGATCTTGTGGTGCGAAGCCCCAACTGTCGTTCAGGATATCGAGCGTCAGCGCATAGCGGTAGGCATTCTCGACCTCGATCAGGAAGTCTGCCGTGACAGCACGCAATGAAGAGTAGATCGACACCAGGTCCGCGTCGTACGCCACGCCCACGACGCCGCTGCCGTCGCGTTCGGCGGCAATGACGCCTGCGACCGCCGTGCCATGGTTGTCGTTCGCGGTGACGGGTGCACCTCCGACACCCAGGTCGCGGGCCTTCCGGCCGAGGCTGAACAGGATGTTGCCGTCCAGTTCGCTGTGCTGCGGATCGATGCCCTGGTCGAAGACACCGACCCGGACGCCTGCCCCGGTGTAATCGGTCCACACCGCCATGACGTTGGCACCCGTGCCTGGGTAGAGGTGCCATTGGAAACGTGCGAGTGAGTCCGAGGGCAGTGAATACGGTTGATCCTCGTCGAAGATCAGCCCCAGCACTTCAGTGCTTGGCGCCAACGCGCCAGTGATGTTCGAGAGTGCGAGATACAAGGCCTCGGTCGGCTCAAAGGCGTTGTCTCCGATGACCTGGACGGTGACGGTGGCCTGCGTTTGGCCGGCTGGGATCGAGACGGTCGTCGCCAGCACGTTGTAGTCGACACCGTAAGTCGCCGTCGAACTGCCTTGGGTGCTGGCGTCGAACGTGACGGCCACTGGGCTTGGTGACGACAGAGTGAATGTGAAGACCAGTCCCGTGGTCCCGCTGTCGCTTTCAATGGCGCCCGGCGTGGCACCCGTCAGCATGGGCAGCACCCAGGCACTCGCCGTGTAACTTCCCGTCGTTACAAGGTTTGCCGCTCGCGCCGCAAGAAGGTAAGTGCCCGACGTGGCTGGTGTGAAAGTGACATAGCTGTTCAAGCCGGGGCCTGAGTCATCGTCGACGATCAAGACGGCCCCATCGGACCCGAGAACTTCAAGATACGGGTCGGTCAAGGTCGTGCCGGTGATAGCGAAACCATAGGTCGTACCTGCGGCAAGGCTCACTGAGTAAAGGTCGCTGTCGCCGCCGAAGTCCACCACGCCAGCCCTGCTGTTGCCTAGCGTGAGTGCGCCGCTGGTCGGTACCTGGTTCACCAGCAGCGCGTAGGTGCCGTAGGCATTGCTTCCAGACTCCTGCACATCCAGAAAGTAGGTGCCGGTCACCGTGGGAGTGAAGAAGATGCGTGCGTTGAGGCCGACGCCTGAGTCGTCGTCAGCGCTGATCAGATTGCCGTTGCTCGAGCGCAGGGCCAGCCAGCCATCGCCCAAGGCATGCGACGCGCCATCGCGGGATGACCCCATCAAGTCAAACTGGTAAGCAGTGCCCGCGGTCAAGGTGACCCGATGCCAGTCTGAAACGTCGGACTGGTATCCGATGCGGTCCGTCACGTACGCGTTGGCCAAGATGGTGGCTGCGCTGGCGGTCGAGTCCAGTTGATCCTGCCAGGCCGTGATGCGATAGGTGCCGGTTGCGTTGGTACCTTGCTCTTCAGCGCTCAGGAAATAGGTTCCCGATGCAGTGGGGACACCGTAGTAATAGGAGTCCCTGTTGAACGAGCCCATATCGCCATTGCCGGCGAGAAACGAGCCTGATGCGCTGTAGATCCCGAGATAGGGATCCGACAGCGTGCCGTTGAAGGAAGATGACCCCTCCAACCAGAATTGATAGCCATATCCGACCGTCAGCGAAACACGCCACCAGTCCGTGTCGCCCGCGAAATCGATGGCACTGCTGGCTGACGAGTTCACGTTCAGCAAGGCCGTGGACGACGAATTCCCAGGTATCGAATCAGGCATCTACTGCTCCACTTTCCGAGCGCGCAGCAAGCGACTCTTGCAACATGCTAAGAGCAAAGCCGGTGCAATGTCTAGAAAGCTAACGTCCGTATGATTGATGACAACGCGGCACGAGACGAGATTGCGATCAAGCCGTCCAGATGTCGTTGAGCGTTAGCGTCGCACCATTGGTCAGCGTGGCGATGTTCACCGCCGCCGTGCCACCAGTGCCGTCGGCGTCGAACAGCAGCGCGCCGGTGGCGGCGTTCCAGAAGAACGTGGGCCTGATCGAACTTGCCGCCGTGCCCGAAGAGATGAAGTCGGCGTACTGCGCCGTCAGCGCCGCCGCCGGCCCGCCGATGTTGCCAAAGCCAAACCAGTAGCGGCTGACAGTGATGTGGTCCACACCAGACGCGAAGTCGGTGATGGTGTCGCCGCCTTCATTGGCTTCCAGCGTGCCGTACTGGTTGAAGTGGTCGTTGTGTGAAAGGTAGAAGAAGTCCTCTGCACCGGCGCCGCCAGTCAGGATGTCGGCACCGGTGCCGCCATAGAACACGTCGTTGCCGCCGCGGCCATCAAGGATGTCGTTGCCCTCGAAGCCGTAGATCTGTCCACCGACATTGTTGTCGCCGCGGATGACGTCGTCAAAGCGTGAACCCCAGATGTTCTCGACGTTGACCAGCGCGTCGCCCACCGCCTCGCCGAAGTTGTTCGAGCCGTTGACGATGTCAATGCCGATGCCGTAAGAGCGGCCGTCCACCATGCCCAGTTTGTTACCCACCAGGGCAACTGAGAACACGGTATTCGGTGCGTCGCGGTAATAGGCCACGTCGATGCCGTCGCCGCCATCGAGCAGGTCGCCGCCGTAGTTGTTGACGGTGCTGCCCGAGCCGCCCGACAGCACGTCGTTGCCAGCGCCGCCGTACAGCGCGTCCTGGCCTTCACGGCCGAAGAGCCAGTCGTTGCCGTTGCCGGCCTGGATGGTGTTGGCGACCTCGTTGCCACTGAGCACGTCGGCGTTTGAAGAGCCCACCATGCCTTGCATGGCGATGTAGGTGTCGCCAGTGGCTTCACCGGTGTTGCCGGCGGCCCAGGTCAGGTAGGCCGATACGCCGGCGGGGGCCGCGGCATAGTCCGCAAAGCTGTAGCCACCCGTGCCGTCCAGCGTGTCAGCGCCGGCTCCGCCAGCCAGGTGGTTTTCACCTGCACCGCCCAGCAACGTGTCGTTTCCGGCGCCGCCGATGAGCATGTCATTGCCAGCGCGGCCGTCGAGCCGGTTGTCGACGTCGTTGCCCACGAGCCGGTCGGCGGCGCTGCCGCCGATGGCGTTTTCGATCACCGCGTCGAAGGCGATGGCGAGCATGTTCGAGCCGTCGAAGAAGTCGGCCTCGCTCAGGCTCAGCGTGCTGCGTATCCAGTCGACGATGCTGGCCGGCAAGCCGGCGAAGGGGTCGCGCAGCGCGATGCTGCTGTAGCTGCCGGGCCGCAGCGACACCAGATTGGGCAAGGTCTGGTTGGAAAGGTCGATGGTGTCGATGCCGCCGCCATCCCACAAGGTACGGTAGAACATCGGCGCGGCGTCAAAGCTGTAGTTCGTGTTGCCGGCCGCGGTGGCGGCGTTGGCGCCATACAGCATCTGCAGCGCCAACACGTCCAGCGGCATGAGTCCGTCGGTGTCAGTGAGATGGCGCACCGTGTAGCTGCCGGCTCCGTTCGATTCGGCGTAGCGCGCGTGCGGCAGTCCGGCGTAGTCCATCACCGTCAGGTGGATGCCAGCTTGCAGGCCGTAACTGGCCAGGGTCGGATGCTGGGTGTCGAAGGGATGGCCCAGGCCCACCGCATGTCCGATCTCGTGCAGCGCGATCTGCGCCTGCGCGGCGCTTTGGGTGTCGAGATAGATGTCGCCGGCCTGTGCCGGCGCGCCGCCCTGCGGCGGGTAGTAGGCGAAGCCCGCCACGCCCGCGGCCAAGTCCACCTTGCGGAAGACCAGTTGCGCCGCCGACGCGTCGGCGACGTACTGGAATCGCAGTCCCGTCGGCGCCTCGTAGCGGGCCAGCACGGCCTCGACATTGGCGCGCTCGGTGGCGTCGTACGCGCTGTAGGACGCCGGGTTCGCGACGTTGGCGCCAGGGTCGTAGCTGGGTGCCGTGCTCGAGAAGGCATAGCTCAGCGTCACCCCAGTGCCCGGCGCGGCGCCCTGGTTCCAGCGTCCCACCAAGCCGGGCAGATCGGCCAGGGCGGGCAGGGCACCTGCTGGCTGGCTGGTCGGGAACAGCACCCGCACCGCGTCGCGCGGCAGTTCCAGCACCTCCAGGCTGTCCAGGATGGGTGCGGCCATCGTCTGAGTGTCTCAGGCCGTCCAGATATCGTTGAGCGTCAGCGCGGCGCCGTTTGTCAGCGTGGCGATGTTCACCGCCGCCGTGCCGCCGGTGCCGTCGGCGTCGAACAGCAACGCGCCTGTAGCGGCGTTCCAGAAGAAGGTCGGCTTGGTGGAGACGGCCCCGCCCGAGGTGATGAAGTCGGCATGCTGCGCCGTCAAGCCCGCCGCTGGCCCGCCGATGTTGCCAAAGCCAAACCAGTAGCGGCTGACAGTGATGTGGTCCACACCAGGCGCGAAGTCGGTGATGGTGTCGCCGCCCTCGTAGGCTTCCAGCGTGCCGAACTGGTTGAAGTGGTCGTTGTGGGACAGGTAGAAGAAGTCTTCCGCCCCCGCACCGCCGGTCATGACGTCAGCGCCCGTGCCACCGTAGAAAATGTCGTCGCCGCCGCGGCCGTCGAGGATGTCGTTGCCCTCGAAGCCGTAGATCTGCCCGCCCACGTTGTCGTCGCCGCGGATGATGTCGTCAAAGCGTGAACCCCAGATGTTTTCGACGTTGACCAGGGCGTCGCCCACCGCCTCGCCGAAGTTGTTCGCGCCGTTGACGACGTCGATGCTGATGCCGTAAGAGCGGCCGTCGACCATGCCCAGCTTGTTGCCCACCTGGGCCACCGAGAACACCGTGTTCGGCGCGTCGCGGTAGAAGGCCACGTCGATGCCGGCTCCACCGTCCAGCAGGTCGCCGCCGAAGTTGTTCACGGTGCTGCCCGAACCGCCGCTGAGCACGTCGTTGCCGTCACCGCCGTAAAGCGCGTCCTGGCCCTCGCGGCCGAACAGCCAGTCGTTACCGCCACCAGCCTGGATGACGTTTCCGACTTCGTTGCCACTGAGGACGTCGGCGTTGGCCCCACCGACCATGCCCTGGATGGCGATGAAGCGGTCGCCGGCGGCGTCCCCAGTGCCACCGGCTTCCCAGGTCAGATAGGCAGAGACGCCAGCCGAGGCCGACGAGTAATCGGCAAAGCTGTAGCCGCCCGTGCCGTCCAGCGTGTCGGCGCCAGCGCCGCCGGCCAGGTAGTTCTCGCCGGCGCCGCCGATGAGGGTGTCGTTGCCGGCGCCGCCGATGAGCACATCGTCACCACCCAGGCCGGACAGCGAGTCATTGCCGCCCTGGCCGTCCAGGCGGTTGGCCAGTTCGTTACCAGTGATGATGTCGTTGAAGTCGCGCGAGCCCTGCACGTTCTCGATGTTGCGTAGCAGGTCGTTGCTGCCCCAGCCGTCCTGCGCGCTGCCGTCGGCTCCGTTCAGGCCGAGCGTGACCGTGACGCCGGCAATGGACCCGTGGTAGCTGGCTCGGTCCAGGCCGCCTTGGCCGTCGATCATGTCGTTGCCGGCGCGGCCTTCGAAGGTCTCCTCGGTGGCGATGCTGCTGCCGTTGAGAACGTCGTTGAAGGCCGAGCCGCGCACGGCCTCGATGTTGCGCAGCGTGTCAGTGCCGATGGTGGCGCCTGCGGTGCCAGCGTAGACGATCGCGCCGTTGAGGATGGGCACGCCGTCGCTGGCCGTGCCGTCACCCGCGCCACCCAGGGTGACCGTGACGCCCTGCATCGAGTTGGTGTAGTCGACACGATCGAAGCCGCTGCCGCCGTCGATGAGGTCGTTGCCGCCGTTGCCGACGAAGAACTCGAAGCCATCGTTGTTCGGGTTGCCTCCGGTCAGCGTGTCGGCGTAGTGTGAACCGCGCAAGCCCTCGAGGTTGTAGAGGGTGTCGTTGTCGCCTGTACGCGTGCTACTGCCGAAAACATTGCCGCCGCTGTCTGTGCCAGCGTTCAGGGTTCCCACGACACCCGATGCCGCGTAGTCATAGCGAGCAAAGTCGGTGCCGCCGCGGCCGTCGATGGTGTCGTCGCCGTTACGACCCTCGAAGGACTCGGTGACGTCGGTTCGACCGGAGCCGTACAGGACGTCGGCGAAATTGCTGCCGCGCACCTGGTTGATGTTGATCAGCGTGTCATTGCCGGCGCCGCCGGTGGATCTGGCCGTGGCGCCACCGGCCAGACCGACGCCGTCCGTGGTGTCGAAGTCGACCGTGACGGCAGCGGCGGCGCTGTCGTACTGCGTCCGATTGCTGTTGTTGCCGTTGAGCGTGTCGGTGATGACGCCGCCATCGATGGTGTCGTCACCGTTGCCTCCAGTGAAGGCCTCGAAGATGAGGTCGCTGGTGCCGGTGAGTTGGTCGCCGAAGGCCGAACCGGTGACGAAGTTGATGTTGACCAGCGTGTCCAGCCCTCCAAAACCGTCGGTGGCGGTCCCGGTCAGGCGCCCGACGTTGGCATCGGGGCCCAGGAACAGCGTGATGCCACTGCCCGCCACGTTGTAGCTGACCTGGTTGAGGTCGAGGTAATTGATGCGCTCCAGGACCGCGCCGCCGTCGATGGTGTCATTGCCGGCCCCCACGAGATTGCCGGACGCTGCGCCGGCATTGAAGAAGTCCTGGCCCGTGCCCCCCATCAGGATGTCGTTGCCACTGCCTCCGTTGAGGGTGTCATTGCCGTCGCCACCGAGCAGGGTGTCGTTGCCGTCGTTGCCGTTGAGCTGGTCGTTGCCGGCTCTGCCTTCGAAGGTGTTGCTGGCAGCGTCGCCATCGAAGCGGTCGTTAAAGGCGCTGCCGATGACTCGCTCGATGGAGATGAGGTTGTCAGTGCCGACGTTGGTGCTGGCGGGTGAACCCAGGTTCGAGGTGCTGTCGGTCACGACGCCGCCGCTCAACAGGTTGACGGTGATGGCGCCGTTGGCGAAGGAATAGTCGGCCGTGTCAACACCGTTGCCGCCGTCCAGGGTGTCGGTTGACGCCACGCCTGCGGCTTCGCCGCCGGCGATCAGGGTGTCGTCACCGTCTCCGCCCCACAGGTCGTCCCTGCCAGAGCCGCCGTCGAGCAGATCATTGCCCGCACCGCCTTCGAGTTCGTCGTCACCGGCGTTGCCGATGAGCGTGTCGTTGCCGGCGTTGCCCTTGAGGTAGTCTGGAACCGTGGTGCTGTTCAAGCCAGTGAGCACGTCGTCGCCGGCACTGCCCAGCAGGTTGTTAACCGTGAAGACGCCGGCGTTCGTATAGAGCTGAATGCCCACCACGGCGCCTTGCAGTGAAAACAGCGCGTACCGATCGAACAAATTAACGCGGTCGATGACGCCGCTGCCGTCCGCGTTGTAGAAATTGCTCATGCGCACGCCGCCGATTGCCAGTGACTGTGCGTTGGCGTCGTTCCAGTTCGTCGTGGGCACGATCAGCAGTTCGAAATCATTGCCAACCTGGCGACCATAGATATGGTCCTGCTTCAGGTTGCCCATGTTCAAGATGTCGAACCCGCCACCCCCCGCACTGATCGTGTCGAACCCGCGGGCGCTGACGATGGTCGTGCCGGCCCCGTCGTAAACGACATCACCGTAGTTGTAGGTGTCGTCGCCGGCGGTGCCGGCAAAGTTGTCGTCACCGCTCGTACCGTTGTAAATAGTCATGAACGCTCCGCACGCCGTGGTTGCGTAGGAACGTTAGCACGAGGGCGGCTCAGCGTCGTCATCAATTCGCAAGGTGACCCGGGCCAGCACGCATGGTTTGGCAAGCGGTCGGCGCTTGCTGCTTGCCCGTCAGGCCGTCCAGATGTCGTTCAACGTCATCGTCGCACCATTGGTCAGCGTGGCGATGTTCACCGCCGCGGTACCGCCGGTGCCATCGGCGTCGAACAGCAGCGCGCCGGTGGCCGCGTTCCAGAAGAACGTCGGCTTGGTCGAACTTGCCGCACTGCCTGAGGTAATGAAGTCGGCGTGTTGCGCCGTCAACGCCGCCGCCGGCCCGCCGATGTTGCCGAAGCCGAACCAGTAGCGGCTGACAGTGATGTGGTCCACTCCGGTCGCGAAGTCGGTGATGGTGTCGCCGCCCTCATTGGCTTCCAGCGTGCCGTACTGGTTGTAGTGGTCGTTGTAGGACAGGTAGAAGAAGTCTTCCGCGCCGGCGCCGCCGGTGAGGATGTCGGCACCGGTACCGCCGTAGAACACGTCGTCGCCGCCGCGGCCGTCGAGGATGTCGTTGCCCTCAAAGCCGTAGATCTGGCCACCGTTGTCGTCGCCGCGGATGACGTCGTCGAAGCGAGAACCCCAGATGTTCTCGACGTTCACCAGCACGTCGCCCACCGCCTCGCCGAAGTTGTTCGCGCCGTTGGCGATGTCGATGCTGATGCCGTAAGAGCGGCCGTCGACCATGCCCAGCTTGTTGCCCACCTGTGCGACCGAGAACACCGTGCTCGGCGCGTCGCGGTAGTAGGCCACGTCGATGCCAGCGCCACCGTCCAGCAGGTCACCGCCGAAGTTGTTGACTGTGCTGCCCGAGCCGCCGCTGAGCACGTCGTTGCCATTGCCGCCGTACAGGGCGTCCTGGCCTTCTCGGCCGAACAACCAGTCGTTGCCGTCACCGGCCTGGACAGTGTTGTCGACCTCGTTGCCGCTCAGCACGTCGGCGTACGCCGAGCCCGTCAAGCCTTCGATGGAGACGAAGGTGTCACCAGCAGCCTCGCCGCTGCCACCGGCGGCCCAGGTCAGGTAGGCCGAGACGCCGGCGGTGGCTTCGGAGTAGTCAGCGTAGGCATAGCCGCCGCTGCCGTCCAACGCATCGGCACCCAAGCCTCCGAGCAGGTGGTCTTCGCCGCCGCCACCGCTGAGGGTGTCGTTGCCGACACGGCCGTAGAGGTAGTTGTTGAGCGCGTTGCCACCCAGCGTGTCGCCAAAGGCCGAGCCGATGAGGTTTTCGATGTTGGCGTAGGTGTCGCCCTGGCTGTCGTTGGCACCCGCGCCACCACCTGCCATGAGCGCACTGACGCCTGCCGTCGCGTTCTCGTAAGTGAGCAGGTCGGTGCCGTCGCCCCCGTCCATGCTGTCGGCACCGGTGCCGCCGAAAAAGATGTCGTCGCCAGCGCCACCGCTTTGTGTGTCGCTTCCGGCGCCGCCGATGAAGCGGTCGTTGCCGTTGCCACCGTTCAACGCGTCATTGCCGTCACCGCCTTCGAGGCCATCGTTGCCGTCGCCGCCATCCAACGTGTCGTCGCCAGCCAGGCCCAAGAGGATGTTGTCACCCACGTTGCCCGTCAGCGTGTCGCCGTAGTCGCTGCCCGCCAGGTTCTCGATGCCGTTGTAGGTGTCACCGGCGGCGTCGCCGGTGTTGCCCGCCGGCGCCAACAGGTTTGCGACCACGCCGGCGGTGGCCGTGGAGTACGAGGCCAGGTCGTAACCCTCGCCGCCGACGAGAGCGTCGGCCCCGGCGTCACCGATCAGGATGTCGTCGGCGAAGCCGCCGGTCAGCGTGTCGTTGCCCGCCAGGCCGCGGATGTTGTTCGATGCAAAGCTGTAGCCGGTCAGGCTGTCGCCGAAGGCAGAGCCGTGAAGGAACTCGAAGCCGACGATCACGTCGCCGGCAGCGTCGCCCGTGTTGAGGCTGCCGTTCTGCAGATTGACAGTGACTGCAGCCCTGGCGTCCTGGTAGCTGGCGGTGTCGTTGCCGCTGCCGCCGGTCATTGAGTCGGCACCTGCGCCGCCAACGATCAGGTCATCTCCGCCCTGGCCGTTCAGGTTGTCGTTGCCTGCGCCACCCTGGAGTGTGTTGCCATTGCCGTCGCCGTAGATGACGTCGTTGAAGGCCGAGCCCAACACGCCTTCGATGCTGGTGAAGGTGTCGCCGACAGCGTCGCCGAAGGCGGCCAGGCTGAGGTCCAGCGCCACCTGCACGTTGCTGGCGGCGTCGGCATATGAAGCGAAGTCGTAGCCGGCACCGCCGTTCAGCGCGTCGGCACCGGCGCCGCCTTCCAGGGTGTCGTCGCCGCCTTCGCCCAGCAGTGTGTCGTTTCCGCCCTGGCCGAGGATGGCGTTGGCCAAGTTGTTGCCTTGAAGGACGTCGGCGAAGGTCGAACCCAGCAGGTTCTCGATCGAGACATAGCTGTCGCCGGCAGCATCGCTCGTGTTGATGGCCGGATTCAGCAGAGACGCCGTCACGCCCTGACCGACCTGGGTGTAGAAGCCCCAGGACGAGATGACCAGCGTGCCCGCCGAGGCGTAGGACGCCGTGTCCTCGCCGTCGCCGCCGTCGAGCAGGTCGGCGCCGGGCATGCCTTCCAGCGAGTCGTTGCCGCCGAGGCCGCGCACGATGTCGTTGCCAGCCCAGGCCAGGAAATTGTTGGCGTTGTTGTCGCCCTCCAGCGTGTCGTTGAACAACGATCCCGCCATGTCCTCGACGCTGAAATACGTGTCGCCGGCGGCATGCCCCGTGTTGATGGACGGGTTGAAGAACGACGCCGTGATGCCGGTCTGGTCGGCAAAACCCGAGACGTTGACCGAGACGCCATTGACTTCGCTTTCGTGGAAGCGCCAGACCTCGTAGTCGGCGATGTCGCGGCCATCGCCGCCGTCCAGGCGGTCTGCGCCGGCGTCGCCGATCAGGATGTCCGTGCCACCCAGGCCGTAGATTTCGTCATCGCCCTCCAGGCCCCAGAGATTGTTCAGGCTGCCGTTGTCGCCGTAGATGACGTCGCGATAGACGGTTCCGGTCACGTCCTCGATGCTGTCGTAGGTGTCACCGGCGGCGGCGCCGGTATTGCTGGCCTGGTTGGCGAGCGAGATCGTCGCGCCTGTGCGCGTGGAGACAAAGACGCTGTCGGTGTCGCCGCCCTGTCGCCAAAGCTGGTAGCTCACGGTGTCGCCGTTGAACCGCAGCGGGTCGGTGCCGGCGCCGCCGAACATGTGGTCGATGCCGTCTCCGCCGATCAGTGTGTCAGCGCCGTCGTCGCCGTAGAGGTAGTTGGTGCCGCCGTAGCCATAGAGGGTATCTTCGCCGGCGCCACCACGCAGCGTGTTGTCGAACTCGTTGCCGGCCAGGTAATCATTGAATGCCGAGCCCGTCAGGTTCTCGATGGAAATATAGACATCACCAAACGCCTCACCTGTGAGTTGCTGCGGCGTCGCACTCAGATTGGCGCCGACGCCGGCAGCAGCATTCGCGTAAGTGGCGGTGTCTGAACCGGTACCACCATCCAGGGTGTCGGCGCCCGCACCACCGTTCAGGATGTCGTTGCCACCCAGCCCGGAGAGGGTGTCGTTCGATGCCGTTCCATCAAGCAGGTCATCGACCGCCGTACCCGTGAAGATAGCCATGTAAACCTCGACTGTTGGATGAGAGTGGCAGTCAGGATCGGTTGGACACCGTCATGCGCTGCGGGTGGGGCGGGCCGTGCAGAGGCAGCCCGGCAGCGCCTGTGTCTGCCAGCAGCCCTCCCGCCTCGGGTGCTCTTGATTTCGTCCATTGTTGAGCCCGGCTTGAGGGCAATGCGTTCCGCGGACGCTGCAGGCACGTGCAGTCGTGAATTCGACACGAGGGCGGTCAGTCCAGCACCGCGTGCATAGGGTGCAGCGGCCGGTGTCTGCCGGTTGAATGAACAACGCGCACAGTAATGTGCGGCGCAGCAGCAGCCGGTGCGGGTGAAAAGCGCGCCCTTGCCTCTGTCTCGATCAGCGCGTCCTCATCAGCGCGTCCCAATCGGCCGGCCACCTGCGCCGGCTTTGGCAGTCAAAGGCTGAGAACGGGGCTCGTCACTTGCACGTGCATCGTCGGGGTTCACGCGCGCCAGGTCGGCAGGCCGCACTGCCGGCAGCGGGTGCAAACCGCTCTCCAGTGCAGCCGGCACATGCCGGCTCGCCCAACGCCCGACCCAGCTTGCACGCACCTGCGCAAGGGCCTCGCGCAGCCGTGTTCGGTCGGCATTGAGCAGTGCGACAAGCCGCTCGGAGGCCGACACGGCGCTCGCCAGTTCCTGGCTCAAGTCGATGAGCCGTTGCTCCTGCAGTGCCAACAAAGCGTCGCTGCGGCGCGTTGCGTCCTGCTGCGCCGCGAGTTCGCTCTCGCGCTGCGCGCGCAAACCCATCTCGCTGGCCAACTGCTGCTGCAGCACGTGGATTGCGCTGGCGAACTCGCGGTCGCGCTCGACCTGCCGGTCGCTCGCAGCAAGCAGTTGGCGCGCCGCAGCCTCTGATTCAGCGCGCAGGCTCCCAAGCTCCTGCGCATGGTTTGACTGAGCGCCAGCCAGCTGCAGGCGCAGATCACGTTCCCGGCTGGCCGCATCGCGGACTTGTTCGGCGAGATCCGACCGGACCTTGCGCAGTTCGCCTTCCCGCGCCAATTGCAGCTCCAACTGCAGCCCCAACTGCGCTGCGGCAGCAGCCCCGGCTTCGGCGCGCACGCGCGCCAGTTCGGCCAGTGCCTGCTCGCCCGAGCTTTTCAGCCGCGCCTCGCAATCAGCCAGCACGTGGTGCGCAAACGTTGCCGAGGCGGTGCCGTTGAGAGCAAAGTTGTCAAAGACGTTGGGCGGCACGGCCAGTGTTGCGCCCAACTCGGGATGCGCGTCGCTGAGGTAGAAACGGTTCAGCCCGTCAAAGTACACAAACGTGTATCCGCGCTTCAGCAGCAGCGGCTCCCACGCCGCGTGGGATTCGATCTGCGTCAACGGCAGCATGCTCTCCACCACCACTACCCAGGGGCGCACAGGGCAGTCACCCCAGCTCGACAGCACCTGGGTCTCGAAGCCCTCGACGTCGATCTTCATCCAGTGCACCGCTCCGTCGCGCACCGTTTCCAGGACAGACGACAGTGGCACGACCGAGGTCGTGCTCTCGAAAATCTCGAATCCACGCTCGCGATGCCCCGCGGCGATTTCGGGGATGAGCGTCGATATGCCGGTGTTCGGGATCTCGAAGAGCGTCTGCCTCTCGGCGCATGCGCCCACCGCCGACTGGATCACATGGTCGTGGGGCCGCTGCGCCCGCAGCGCCTGGGCATACGACGAGGTGGGTTCGACGTGGACGCCCTTCCAGCCGGCCTCATGGAACATCAAGCTGACCGAGTCCACCAGCGGGTCATGCGCTCCGATGTCGACATAGGTGCCCTGCTGCACATGCCCGAGCGCGCGCCAGAGCATCACGTCCTCGAAGTTTTGGGCGTAGGAAATTTTGATTGATGCCATATGGTTGAGCTGCAAAAACCCTTCGCAACAGACAGCCGTGCCAGGCAACCCTGGCGGGAGGCGCGTGTGTTGCCCGGCACAGGCCCCGACGATCCGTACTCTGCCCAAATTGCGGGTCGTCCGACTCGGCAGATTCCCCGGTAGACAAGGCGCCCGGCTTGCCTGGTGCCGGCCAGGCAAGCCCCGCAGGTACCATCGGCACACCGCAGCGCACGACCAGCACGGCGCAGCCAATAAGTTAAGGACGATGGACGCGACTTCCCTCAAGGGCCAGGCCAAGCGCGTGGCGTTCACAGCCGACTTTTTCAGATGCAGCGTGACCGGCGGCCGCTACAGCGGCTCTCAGGCGCGCAGCGTGGCTTGGCTGCGTGAAGTGGTCACCGGCGGCCGGGCTTGGCAGCGCCAGGGTCTGGAACTGCAAACCGTGTTCCCGACTCAAGGAAGCGCCGTGGCGGGTGCCGGCAAGCTTGGCCCGGCAGCTGTGGCCGATTACACGGCCGATGCGGACCTGGCCTGGGCCCGTCGCTACGACAGCGACAAGCCCGTCGACTTCGCCGCCTGCTTGAGCGCGCTGGGCCGCGCCGACCTCGTCGTCGGCTTCGAGCTGCCGCCCAGCCTCAAACAGCACCTGCACCGGAAGCACCGGCCCTACATCAGCTTTCACGTGCATGCGCTGCGCATGCTGCGCGACCTGTGCCTGGGCGCCACCACCAACCACCCGGCGATCGCTGGTCTGCTGGCCGGCGTCGCCGTGCCCGACGACGAAATCGTGCGCCAAGTGCGGCGTTTCCGAGCCTTGTGCGAGTTTCACCGCGTGCCGGCACTGACTTTCCCCGCGGGACTGCCAGTGCTCATCGGGCAGACGGCGCGCGACTCGATCGTCATCGAAGGCGGCCGCTTTGCCGACTGGCCGGACCGCGAGGACGAACTCGCCGCTGCGCTGAGGGGTCACGACGCCTGCGTGTTCATCGAACATCCATTCCGCACCGACAGCCACAAGGTGTGCGAGTACCTGCGCTGCCGGCATGGCAAGGCCGTCGTCGCCACCAATGCCAACGGTTATGGCGTCCTGTTGTCCACGCGGGACATTCCACTGGTGCTGACGCTGGCGTCATCCCTGGGCGTCGAAGCCCAGGCCTTCGGACTGCCGACACACTTTCTGCTGGGAGATCCCCGCCAGCGCCTGCACTTGGCCGGGGTGGACGTGGGCGTCGATCACCCCTTGGGTCACGGCGTGCTGTCCGACGGCTTCTGGCACAAGGTGCTGCAACAGGAGCCCTTGCCCTTTGCCAGCCAGGTTACGGCACCGGCCGATACTTTCCACCTTGGCGAGCACTACCTGCGCGACAGCCTGGAGAGCTGGTCCTACCAGTTGTTGCGCGACCGCCTGCGCGGCGCGCCGTCGCGCCGGACCTGGATGCCGGCCGCCGACATGACGGCAGGGCGGCGCGACGAACTGCTGCGGGCGGTGCGGGGCGAGGCGGCGTCCGAGAGCAGCGGAGCCCTGCCCGTGACCACACGCGATCCGCCGCTGGCCCTGGGCGAGCAGCGCCGCCTTCGCGCTTCGGACCCGGGCTTCGGCGCACTGCTGGGCAAGGGCTTCCACGCCCTGGATCCGGCCTGGGGTGTCTGGAGCCAGCCTGGCGGCAGCGAAATGCTTCTACCCGTGCAACCTGCCCCAGACACAATACTGACCGTCACGCTGGAACTGCGCTGCTTTGAAGGGGTGCTCGAACGATGCCCCGTGCTGCAGGTCGTGGCCGGTGGCCAGGTGTGTGCGCTGGCCATGTTCCGGCCTTCCGGCGCTCGCTCGGCACGGGTGTGCATACGCCTGGACGCATCGACAGGACCGATGGAACTGCTTCTCAGCCTGAGCGAGTCCTGCAGCCCCGCGCAAGCCGGGCTGAGCCATGACACGCGCGAATTCGGATTCGGCCTGACTGCTGTCGAGCTGGAGTTGCAAGCGCACACTCGGAACCCCCGCAAACGGCCTGGCCTGGTGCCCGTTTGGGGCATTCCCGGCGCCACGGGCGAATCCGTTGCCGAGCCCACAAGCCTGCGCTGGCCGCCATGAGCAAGCAGCCAGCGCCAGGCGGCGATTTGCAACCGCTGCAGGACCTGAACCGCAGCTTCGCGCAGGCCGAGACGGCCTTCGCGGCACGGCTGCAGGCCTCGGTGCAGCGCATCGAACAGGTGCAGGCTGAACTGCTGCAGAGCCAGCAGGCCCACGAGCGCGAACGCGGCATCGCCGAACGCCAGGCGACGCGCATCGGGGCCCTGGAAGCCGCGCTCGCCTCGGCCACTGAAAGCGCTGCCGCGCAGGCGCAGGAATTTCAGTCGCAGACGGCGGCGTTGCAGGCCAGCATCGACGAACTGACCCGGCAGGGCAGCCAGATCGAATCGACGCACACGCAAGAATGCGATCAGTGGGTCGAAACCGCGCGCGAGTGGCGCACGCGCGAACAGGCTTTGGTGCAGCAGGTTGAGGGATACGAGTCCGCACATCAGCGTCTGAGCCGCGATTCGGTGCAGCGCATCGAACAGCTGCAAGCTGAACTGCTGCAGTGCCAGCAGGCCCACGAGCGCGAACGCGGCACGGCCGAAAGCCAGGCGAGTCGCATCGGGGCCTTGGAAGCCGCGCTCACCGCGGCCAGCGAAAGCGCTGCCGCGCAGGCACAGGACTTCCAGTCCCGGACCGTGGCTTTGCAGGCCGGCATCGAAGAACTGGCCCGCCAGGGCGGGCAGCTCGAATCGGCGCACGCGCAAGAACGAGAGCAGTGGGACGAAACCGCGCGCGATTGGCGCGCGCGCGAACAGACTTTGGTGCAGCAGATCCAGGGTCACGAGTCCGACCACCAGCGAATGAGCCGTGATCTCGAAGCCGGCGCCCTGGCTATCGAGGCCTTGCGGTCGCAGGGCCAGGCAACCCTGGGTGCGGCGGCACAGGAGTTGCAAGCTTTGCGCGAGATGCTGGCGACCCAGCGGCGGGAATTCGATCTGGACCGGCAGGCGCTGCAACACCGTCTGGAACTGGCGCGGGGGGCCGGCCAGACCGCCCAGTCCGCTCTGCAGTCGGCGCAGGCGCGCCAGCAGGGGCTGGAAAGGGATTTGGCCGCACTCACCGCAGGCCACCAGGCGCTGCAGCAGCAATGGCAGGCGGCCACACAGGCGGCGGCTCTTGCCCGCGCTGCGGTCGAATCCGAGCGCGGCGCCCGACAGCAGGATCAGACCCGCGCCCAACAACAGGTCGACGCATTGGGGGCGCAATGCAGCCAATCGGACCAGGCCCTGAAGGCCTTGCACGAACGCAGCAACACCGAGAAGGCAGCACACGCAAAGGCCCTGTCGCTGGCCACGACCCGCGTGGGCGAACTCGGCCACAACGTGTGTGCGCTCGAAGCCCGACTGGCGGACCAGGCCCGGCAGCACGGCCAGGAACGCGGCCTGTTGCGGGCCCTCACGGCCACGGCACAGGACGAGTTGCGCCAGGCGCTGGCCCAGTCACAACTCCAGCGCGACGCGCAAGATGCCGCCCTGCAGGCTGAGCGTGCCCAGCGTGCTGCCGATCTCGCGCGCCAAGCCGACGACCGCGGGGCCCTCAAGGCCGAGCTCGCCGAGGGCCGGCAACGTTCAGATCGCGCCGAACAGCAGCGGCACCGTGACCTGGCCGCGATGCAGGCCCTGGCGCTGCAGCGCGAGCGGCAGGCCCGGGCGCTGGCGCTGGCGCTGGAACGGCTGGAACTCCAGCTGAGCCAGCGGGCCGAGGCCCCCGACACCACACGTACCCCAGATACCCCAGATACCCCAGATACCCCAGATACCCCAGCTGCCCCAAATGTCGCCGAATCGCCTGCGCCCGCCGACCTGCCCCCTCCGCCACAGGAACCGCCCACAGGGTTCGATGCCGCGGCAACCGCAGCACCGGCGCAGCACCTGCCAACACCCATCAGCCTCTCATCTGAACTGACTCCCATGGATATTCAACACGTCAACCAGCTGCTGGCGCTGCGCGGTGCGCAGTTTGTGCGCAAGACCTACAGCATCTTGCTCGGCCGCGAGCCGGACCCCCAGGGCGAGGCCTACTTCACACAGCGAGCGGCAACCCAGCACGACAAGGCGGCAATCCTGTATGAGTTCGCCACCTCGGCCGAGGCCACCGGTCGGACGCAAACCCTGGCCGGCCTGTCTGACCTGATCCAACTGCACCACCCGCGCAAGGGCCGACTGCGGCGCTGGCTGCAGCGCGCTTCGCAAGCCATGTCGGCCTCGCACCGCGTGGAGATCTCGCTGGACCAACTGGGCACCCAAACCGATGATCGGTTGCAGAACATCGAGTCCCGTCTAGGCACTCTTGATGCGCGCGTCGAAAGCCGTTTGGCCGACATGGCGCAAGAAACTGCGCAGGCGCGGTCGCAGCTGATCGGCCTGACCCAGGAGCTGAACCGTTGTGCGTATGAGATCGCCGCGTTGCCCCAGAAGCTGTCATCGCATCTGAGCGATCTGCTGGCCAGCCAGGCCGCCACGCCAGTGGTCGCTGTCGCCGAAACTCCTGAGGTGGAGGCCCCACGTCCGTCAGCGCTGGCCCTGCGGCTCACGGCCGCGCACGGTGCCGCCGATTTCTTCGAGCACCTTACGCGCGGCCTGCGCGCCAGCGACGAGGCGCAACGACTGGCCAACCACCGCGGAACCTGAAGCCCTCACCATGCAGATGAACACTTCCTTCAAGGGCCGCATCGTCCAGGTCACCGAAGCGCTTTCCTATCAGGACGCCGTGTCCAACCATGTGCTGTCACTGCACCGCCTGTTCTTGGCGCTGGGCCTGCGCAGCGAGGTTTACACCAAGTGGCACGATGCCCGGCTTGAACACCAGCGCAGGCCGCTGGAAACAATGCGGCTGGATGAGACCGACGTGGTGCTTTTCCATTTCTGCGGCCGCTCGGAGCACGCGCTGCCGGCGGTGCTGCAGTCCTACTGCACCCGGGTCATGCAGTACCACAACGTCACGCCGGCGTCCTTCTTTCCGGCGACGTCGCGCCTGCACGGGTTCTGCGTCGAAGGCCACCAGCAACTCGAAGCTTCGGTGAAGCATTTCCACCGTGTCTGGGCCGACAGCCAGTTCAACCTGGACGAGTTGCTGGCGCTGGGCGCAGAGCCCCAAAGCGCCACCGTGGTGCCGATCATCGTGGAAGCGCCGCCTGCGGCGCGGGCACCGGCCGAACGCACACGCGGCACCTGGCTGTTCGTCGGCCGCGTCGCGCCCAACAAGCGCCAGGTGGACCTGGTGCGGCTGTTCTCGCAGGCCCGGCAGGAGACACCCGACATCGCGCAGGGCCTGATCCTGGCCGGCGGTCACGAGGCCGACGATGCCTACTATCAGGAGCTGGTCGAGACCATCCGGGCCTGCCGCGTCGGGCCTTTCGTGCGCCTGGCCGGCCGCGTCCCGGATGCCGAGCGCGAATGGCTGTACCGCTCGGCCGCCGTTTATGTGTCCTTGAGCGAGCACGAAGGCTTTGGCGTGCCGCTGGTGGAGGCTGGCGCATACGGCTTGCCGGTCGTTGCACTGGACACCACGGCCGTGGGCGAGACGCTGGGCCACGGCGACGGCGTGGTGGCCCGGCGGCGTGACGTGCTGCCACTGATCCGCCGTATAGACGCAGACGACACCTTCCGCGCCGCACTGGTGCAGCAGCAGCAGGACAACACGCAACGCTTCGTGCCAGACAGCGTCGCCGCCAGCGTGGTCCAAGCTCTGCGCGGGGTGCTGCCCTGCGGGCAGCCCTACCGCACCGTGTCGGTGGTGATCTGCACCTACAACCGGAAGAACTACCTGGAACGTGTGCTGGACTACCTGCGTCACCAGCGCAGCCCGGCCTTCGAGGTCATCGTGATCGATGGGCCTTCCGATGATGGCAGCAAGGAACTGTTGCAGGAGCGCGCCCACGAGATCAAGCTGGCGCACAACCCGGAGCGAAATCTCTCCAAGTCCCGCAACCTGGGCATCGAATTGGCCGACGGCAACGTGGTGGCTTTCATCGACGACGACGCCCTCCCCTTCGACGACTGGGTGCAGCGCATCCTGGCCGAGTACAACGCGCGGCCGTTGACGACAGCCGGCCTCGGTGGCCCGGCCTACTACGCCGGCACGTTTTGGTTCCAGGCCGAGGACAATGGCGTCAACTGCTTCGCCGAGGCCAAGGTCAACATCGACGCACGCCAGATCGGCCGCGACGGCTGGTACCGCTACAACACCGGCACCAACGCCACTTTCGCCACCGCCACGCTGCGCGAACACGGCGGCTTCGACGAACAGTTTGACTACTATCTCGACGAATCCGAAGTGTGCTTCCGGCTGCAACAGAGCGGCCTGTTCATCGGCTACGCGCCCGACGTGGTGGTGCGGCATGAATTTGCGCAGAGCCACAACCGCCAGGGTCGGCTGAACTTCAACTGGCACACGATCTGCAAGAACACCGCCTACTTCATCGCCGCCTATTCGGGGCTGAAGGGCGACGAGTTGCAGGCCTTCGTCAACCAGCGCATGCAGCAGGAGCGCATCAAGACCTTCGACGAGGCCTTCGACAGCGGCGGCATCAGCGCCGCCGAGCACACGCGTTACTCGCAGGCCGTGCGCGATGGCGCCGCCCAGGGTCTGGTGGATGCGTTGCGCTACCCCCGCCGACGCGCGCTGCAGCCGCAACCGGGCCACTTCCGACCCTATCCGGTGCTTCACCTGCCAGCCAGCACGGACCCGGCCTGCGCCCGGCTGCACGTCTGCATCATCAGCCGCGAGTTCCCGCCCTTTGTGGCCGGCGGTGGCGTCGGCACGCTGTACTACCACTTGGCGTCCGAGCTGCTGATGATGGGCCACCGTGTCACGGCCATCGTGCCCGGGGGGGAACTGAACGTATTCAGGCAGGGCAACATGCGCGTGCACTTCACGCCGCAGCCCACACTCGAGGTCGAGGGCGCCGATGCCGGATTTGTGCGCAACATGGGCTGGTCGGTGGCGGCCATGGCGCGGCTGGCCGCCATCCATGCCCAAGACCCGGTGGACATCGTCGATTCCGCGCTGTGGGACAGTGAAGCCCTGGCCACGGCGCTGCTGCCGGCCGGCAACCGGCCCAAGGTCGTGTTGCGGCTGGTCACGCCCTATGCGCTGGCGTCACAGATCAACGGCTGGCGGCCCGACCCCGCGACCGCCGCGCTGTTCATGGGCGCGGAGCGGGCGCTGATCCAGGCCGCCGACGCGGTGGTGCCGATCAGCGAATCCATTGCCGCCTCGGTGGAAAAGATCCACGGCCTGCGGCGCGACCCGCGCTGGCATACGGTGCCCTGCGGCATCGCCCACTGGGCTTTCTTCGACGTCAACCAGGGCTACAACGAGTTCCCGCAACTCGGCACCCTGCATCCTTCAGTCCTCGACAGCGCCCACATCGTGCTCTTTGTCGGGCGGCTGGAGCACCGCAAAGGCGTGGACCTGATCCTGCAGGCAGCGCCGGCCATTCTGCGAAGCGACCCGCAGGCCCACTTGGTGCTGGCCGGGCGTGATGTTGAAGGCTTGGCAGCACGCCCCCTGCCCGACGGGCTGCAGGGCCGTGTGCACTTTGTTGGCGAGGTCGACAACGCCACGCGCGAGAAACTGCTGGCCCGTGCGCACTGCTTGCTGTTTCCGTCGCGCTACGAGTCCTTTGGCCTCGTGCCGCTGGAAGCCTTTGTGCACGGCGTGCCGGTCGTCGCGGCGCGAGCCGGGGCGATTCCGGAGGTCGTCGAGGACGGCGTCTCGGGTCTGCTGTTTGACGCCGAATCGGCGCAGGGCCTGGCGCGCTGCACGGTCTTGCTGCTCACCGACCCCGCACTGCGCGCGCGCCTGTCCGTCGGCGCATTGAACCGCGTCAAGACCCTGGGCAGCCGACAGTCAGCGGTGCGCTCGGTCGAGCTCTATCGCACGCTCTTCCGCACTGGCGCCGCCGTGGCCGGCCAACCTTGACCCCACCCAACCCTGTTCAGGTGAACCCATGACGCAAGGACTGGAGCGCAAGGCGCTTGAACTTGGAGAGATTGAAGCCTTCGTGGCCGAGGCGGATCGCCTGGCCCGCGTGTCGCACGCGCAGCGCAACGAGTTCCTGATGTCGCGCTGGTTGCCCTACGCCACGCCGCCGCCGGAACGCGGTGGCGGGGTGAACCCTTTCGGCCCTGCCTACCTGCAGTGGGTGATGCGGCAATGGCAGCAGGCGTCAGGGCGTGGCCACTACGCGCTGGAACTGGAGCACGACGCCAACGTGGCTGCCAGCGACGAGCAGCTGCAGCGCCTTTACCCCTTTGTGTCGGGCGACACCCAATTCATCGCCAACTACATGATGGGCGTGTACTTCGCGTTGCGCCTGCTGTCTGACGCACCCAACCGCAACGTGGTGGAATACGGCGTGGGCTGGGGCAACACCACCGTGTCCCTGATGCAGGCCGGCTTCAACGTGCTGGCAGTCGACATCGACCCTAAGTGGCTGAGCCTGCTCAAGCTGCGCGCAGGCAAGCTCGGGCTGGACAACCGCCTGCGGACCCTGCACGGCCAGTTTGGCGACCTGCCGGCGCAGTCGCCACCGGCTGGCGGCGTGGTCTTCTACGAATGTTTCCACCACGCACTCAACCACGACGACACGCTGGCCCGGATCAAGCACCACATCGTCGATGGCGGAGTGCTGCTGTTCGCCGCAGAAACCATCTACAAGGGCTTCCCGCAGCCTTGGGGCCTGCGTTTGGACGGACACTCGCTGTGGGCCATTCGTCGCTACGGCTGGATGGAACTGGCTTTCAGCGAAGACTATTTCGTCATGCTCACGCGGCGCCACAACCTGGCCCTGCAACGCCACGAACTGCCCGAGGCCGGGCCCTTTGGGGTGGTTTACAAGGCCGTGCGCGCCGACGCCGGTGTGGCCCTGGGACGCACCCTGCTCAGCTCCACGGAGACCGGCTTCCTGGAGCCCGAGGCCGACCCGAAGGTGCTGACACGCTTCACCACTGGCCGGGCCCGACTGGAGATCCCCTGTGGCGCACCGGGCGTATCGCTGGAACTGAAGAACTGGCTCAACGTGCCTGTGCGCTGCACCATCAAGCTCGATGGTGCGCCCGCGTGGGACGACATGGTTCCTGCCGACTCGCAGGTGACCGCACTCTTGCCGCACTCCACCGATGGCTACTGCCGCGTGGCAGAGATCACCAGCGACACCCATACGCCCGCCGCGCTGGGCATAAACGATGATCCGCGCCACCTGGGTATCGCGGTGGGTCGCCTCCGGCTGGTGGCCTGAGCGGCCCCAACCTGACTGCGGGCACGAAGCTGTGGACCGGTCCCGAACCTCTGTAGCATCCCGGCCCTGCCGCTGGCAAAACGCCCGATTCTTTCCACCTCTGCAGAAACACATTCGAAAATGACATCCGCCATCGTCACCGGCATTTCCGGCCAGGACGGCGCCTACCTCGCCGAACTGCTGCTGGCCAAGGGCTACACCGTTTACGGCACCTACCGCCGCACCAGCTCTGTCAACTTCTGGCGCATGGAAGAACTTGGTGTGGCCAACCACCCGAACTTAAAGCTGGTGGAATTCGACCTCACCGACCTCAGCACCTGCATCCGGCTGCTGCAGACCAGCGAAGCGACCGAGGTTTACAACCTCGCGGCGCAAAGCTTCGTGGGCGTGTCCTTCGAGCAACCCATCACCACGGCCGAGATCACGGGCGTGGGTGCGGTGAATCTGCTGGAGGCCATCCGCATCGTCAACCCGAAGGTGCGCTTCTACCAGGCCAGCACCTCCGAGATGTTCGGCAAGGTGCAGGCCATTCCGCAGCTGGAATCGACACCCTTCTACCCGCGCAGCCCCTATGGTGTGGCCAAGCTGTACGCGCACTGGATGACGGTCAACTACCGCGAGAGCTATGGCATCTTCGGCGCCAGCGGCATCCTCTTCAACCACGAATCGCCATTGCGCGGCCGCGAATTCGTGACGCGCAAGATCACCGACAGCATGGCCAAGATCAAACTCGGCAAGCTTGACGTGCTGGAACTCGGCAACATCGACGCCAAGCGCGACTGGGGCTTTGCCAAGGAGTACGTCGAAGGCATGTGGCGCATGTTGCAGGCCGACCGCCCCGACACCTATGTGCTGGCCACCAACCGCACCGAGACCGTGCGTGACTTCGTCGCCATGGCTGCCAAGGCGGCAGGTTTCGACCTTGAATTCCGCGGCAGCGGTGAGGCCGAAGTCGCCATCGACCGCCACAGTGGAAAGACCCTGATGCGCGTCAACCCGCGCTTCTACAGGCCGGCTGAAGTTGAACTGCTGATCGGTGACCCGGCCAAGGCCCACCAGGAACTGGGCTGGACGCCCAGCACCACGCTTGAGCAGCTGTGCGAGATGATGGTCGCGGCCGACTTGCGCCGCAATCAAAGCGGCTTCTCGTTCTGATCGCGCGGACGAACCCTCATGAGCCGCATTCTGGTCACCGGCATCGACGGTTTCACGGGCCGCTACCTGGCGCCCCTGTTGGCCGCTGAAGGCCACGAGGTGCACGGCCTGGTGCAACGCGCACCCGAGCCCGGCCAGCCGATGCAGATGGGCGTGCATGCGCTGCATGCCTGCGATCTGCTCGACCCTGCCGGTCTGCTGCGGGTGGTGGACCAGGTGCGGCCCGACAAGGTCGCGCACCTGGCCGGCATTGCCTTCGTGGGGCATGGCGACGTGGGCGCCATCTACACCACCAACCTCGTCGGCGTGCGCCACCTGCTGGCCGCACTGGCTGCCGTGGCCGGTGGCGACGCACCGCCGTCTGCGGTGCTGCTGGCCAGCAGCGCCAACATCTATGGCAACAGCACGGCGGGTGTGATCGACGAGTCGGTGCCCGCCGCGCCCACCAATGACTACGCCGTCAGCAAGCTGGCGATGGAGTACATGGCGGCCACCTGGCAGGCACGTCTGCCGATCACGGTGGTGCGCCCCTTCAACTACACCGGCATCGGACAGTCTGAAGACTTCCTGCTGCCGAAGATCGTTTCGCACTTCAAGCGGCGGGCGGCGGTGCTCGAGCTTGGCAATCTTGATGTCGAGCGCGACTTTTCCGATGTTCGGACCGTGGTGGACTGTTATGCCCGGCTGTTGAAGTCCAACACCGCGGGTCAGGTCTTCAACGTCTGTTCCGGCGTCGGGCACACGCTTCGTGCCGTGCTGCAAATGGCTGCAGACATTGCCGGGCACATGCCGGAAGTTCGCATCAACCCGGCCTTCGTGCGGGCCAACGAGGTGCAGAAACTGGTGGGCAGCCGCGCCGCTCTGGAACGCGCCATCGGCCCCATGGCGGGGCCGGAGCTGCGCGACACGCTGCGCTGGATGCTGGCCTCTTGAAAGCCGGTGTGCGAGCTGGACTGAGCTGGTGACGACCGATATCGAGTGGGAAAAGTGGGGCGCGCGGGACCCCTACTTCAGTGTCCTGACCAACCCGAAATACCGCGCCAGTGCGATCACCGACGAAGCGCGTGAAGAATTCTTCGCGCTCGGCCGGTATCACGTTGAGCACGTGCTGGGCTTGTGCCGGGCGCACATCGATCCCGCCTTCGCGCCGCAGCGGGTGCTGGACTTTGGCTGCGGCGTGGGCCGGCTCGTGCTGCCCTTTGCGGCCCAGGCGGCCGAGGTGGTGGGTGTGGATATTGCGCCGTCGATGCTTGCCGAGGCGCGGCGCAACTGTGAACGGCAAGGCCTGAACAATGTGGTGCTGGCGCTGTCTGACGACACGCTGTCGGCCGTGCAAGGGCAGTTTGACCTGGTGCACACCTGCATCGTCCTCCAGCACATCGAGATCGACCGCGGCTTGAAACTTTTTGGGCACCTGGTGAAGCGCATCGCGCCAGGCGGCCTGGGTGCCTTGCATGTGACCTTTGCCTGGGACTACCACGCCGCCAACCATGGCGTGGCACCGCTGCTCTCACCGCCAGTGCCACAACCCTGGTGGCTGAGCGCGCGTCGCGCCTTGGGTGCGTGGCTCCGCGGGCCAGCTAAGCCAGCGGCAGGGATGCCGACTGCGCCCGACGCAGACCCGGAAATGCAGATGAATTTCTACAACATGAGCCAGCTGCTGTTCATGCTGCAGCAGGCAGGCGCGGGCATGGTCCACATGCAGCTGACCGACCATGGCGGCGCCATTGGCGCCTTCATGTTCTTTCGCCGGGCCTGAATTCAGGCCGCGTGGACCGCCGCCTTCAGCCCGCCACGGCAGGCCCACGTTCAAACACGTACAAGCGGCCGAACAATGAAGGCTCGCAGTCGATGCGCTGGCCGGCGAACCCCGCGCGCTTGAACACATCGAACAGGAAGGCCTCGGAGAAGCCCAGTTCGAACCAGCGCGTCTGGCGCATCACGGCCACCACCTCGCTGTGCAGGCGCACACCCCAGGGGTACGGCACGGCGTCGTATTCCTTCTCGACGATGGGCTCACCGGCCAGGATGATGCGGCCGCCTTCGGCCAGGTGCGCGCCCAGTTGCGACACCACATTCAGGAAATCCACGCAGTGGTGGAAGCTTTCGTAGAACCAGATGAGCTGATAGCGCTCGCCCGGCCGCGGGTTCAGGCCAAAGAGGCCGAGGTGCGGATGAAGCGGCACCTGGAAATGTTCGGCCTGCTGGCGCACGAAGTCGCAGAAGCGCGGCGAAATGTCCACCGTGTCCACGTTCACGCCCAAGCGCGCCAGCGCCAGCGCCGTCTGGCCGAAACCGGCACCGTATTCCAGTGCCCGGTCCCCGGCTTTCAGCTTGCAGTGCTTCAGCAGCATGCCGGTGGCGAGCACATGGTCTGAAGCCGAGGCGATGGCCAGCGGGTCGCGCCGCTGGTAATAGCCCGGCAAGCGGATCGGGTCGGCTTTGTCCCACCCGAAGTCCTGCTCATCGGACTCCACCGCATAGCTTCGTTCGACGCCCACGATCAGCGCCCAGAGGCGGTGCTGCTGCGCCGCATAGGCCTCGCCCCACGGGTCAAGCCCCGGTTGAAACCAGTCGGGCAACACCATGTGGGCGTGGCGATAGCGGTCCCACGGGCCGCCTTCGCCGCTGCCGATCTGCGAGTAGATGCGGCAGATTTCTTCGATCTCATCCGCTTTGAAGCGGGCGGGGTCTGGCAGGCCTGAAGCTTGTGCCCGCCACCACCGCAAGCGCCGCCACAGCCGGCCGAGGCCCAGGGCGCGCCCCACCGCAAGTGCCTGCGCGCGCATCGCCGTTCAGGCCACCACGCGGCGCAAGAAGTCTTGCCACTGCGGCAGCACGCGCTCGGGCAGGTACTGCTGCGATACACGGTCGCCTTCCTGGCGCAAGGCTTCGCGGCGCGCCTCTGCAGCGGGCTCGATCAGGCGGGCGATGGCCGAAGCCATGTCTTGCGCCGAATAGGCACTGAAGTACTCCGCGGCAGCGCCAAAGACGTCGGTGTGGACGCGAATGTCAGACGCCGCCACCACGCCGCCACTGCGCATGGCCTCGATGCCAGAGAAGTCGAAGCCTTCGCCGAAGCTAGGGCACACCGTGGCTTGGGCGTGGCGGTACAAGAGGCGCAAGTCATCAGAGGGCACGTTTTCAAGGAGATGCAGACCGCCGCGCGCCAACCAGGGGGCAAAGCGCTGCAAGATCGTTGTGTGGTCCCAGCCCATGCTGCCCACGCACACCAGGTTGAGCTGCGGGCAGGCGCCCGAACGCAGCAGTTCCCAGGCGTCCAGCAGAGCGATGTGGTTCTTGCGCGGCTCCACGGTCGACACCATCAGCAGGTAGGGGAGCTTGCCTTGGTTGAGATCGGCCTGGGCGATGTCGGCGCCGCCGGCGTGTTGAACATGGCGGTTCTTGCGGCTCCAGATGATTTCGGGCACCCGGTCAGCGGGTGCATGCTCGGCCACGAAGTGGTGCGAAACCATGTTGGGAATGGTCACCGCGCGCGGCTCCAGCGCGGGCATCACCGACAACAGGTCTTGCCGCGTGGCTTCAGAGACGCAGGCAAACCAGGCTCCGTCGGCGGCGTTGCGGCGCAGCGCGTGGTAGTGCATCGCGCTGTGATAGCCGCGGTCCTTGATGGTGTGCGGCATCAGCAGCGGGATGGCGTCGTGGTAGCGCACCACCATCCGAGTGCCCCGGCTGACACGGCCCGGATAAGGGGTCTCGGCGATCATGAGATCGATGCCGCGTGTGTTCAGCCGCGGATAAAGGGCATGTCCGCAGGCGGCCGACGCCACACCAACCGCGTTGACCAGCGACCAAGGCCAGCGCATGACACGGAATTCGCGCTGCGTGACGGCGTCGAAATCCTCGATGGGCAGCGACTTGGCAAACATCGCGCGCCAGACAAAGTCTTTGAAGTGCGTGGGGTCGAAGGCCGTCAACGGCACCTGCCGCCCGACCAGCGCACCGACCGCAGCACCCAGCGGGCCGACCAGCTTCAGCAGTCTCTTGCGCAGGTGCTCAAAGCGATGCGACGCCGGCCCTTGCTGCAACGACACCACCACTTGCGACAGGCGTTCGATCTGGTCTGGGGCAGCTTGGCCGCCGGCCAGACTGCCGTTGCGGTTGAGCGGCAGCCCGCGCTCGAGCACCAGATTGCCGCTTTGCAGCAGGCCGATGACCTCGACGCCTTCAAGCTGCCCGAGGCCGCGAAACAGCAGCCGGGCTTCTTGCGGAATGCCGCTGTGGCCGTCCAGCGAAGGACGCATGTCAAGAAGGACTTTCAACGGTTGCTCAGCGGGCTGTTCAATCGAAACGGGGGCCGGGCGGCGGGACGTTCTGGGTCTCGTAGAAATGGAAGGCTTCGTCAACCGAAGGGAATTCGTACAACTTGCCCAGATGCAGCACCGCCGCGCGTTCGCAGTACGCACGGATGATGCCCGGGTCGTGCGAAACCAGGATGAAGGAGCGGTCCTTGCGCTTGTGGAACAACTCCACATGGCAACGTTCGCCAAAACGCGAGTCGCCCACCGACAAGCCTTCGTCGATGAGGAAGCAGTCGAACTCGATGGCCATCGACAGGGCAAAGGCCAGTCGCATCGTCATGCCCACCGAGTAGTGCTGCACCGGTTCACGCAGGTAGATGCCGAGCTCGGTGAACTCTTCGACAAAAGGCACCAGTGGCTTCCAGTCCTTGCCGTAGATGCGGCAGATGAACTTCAGGTTGTCGAGGCCGGTCAAGTGGGTCTGAAAGGCGCCCGTGAAGGCCAGCGGCCAGCTCACGCTCATGCCACGGTCGATGCGGCCGCTGGTTGGGCGCTCGGCGCCGCTGAGCAGGCGGATGAGCGTGCTCTTGCCAGCGCCGTTGCGGCCAAGGATGCCCATGTGCCGGCCACGTTCGAGGCTGAAGCTCAAGTGGCGGAGCACCTGCCGGCTGCCGAAACGGGTGCCGTAAGACTTGCACACGTTGTCCAGGCGGATCAATGGGCCTCCGCGCGCAGGCCGGCATCGCGCAGCACGCACAAGCCAGCCAGGGTCAGCACGAGGTTGACGAGGCCCATGTAGGCCATGTCGTAGTGGGTATGCACCCGGGTGCCGAAGTAGCCGTCGCGGATCAGTTCCACGCCGTGAACCATGGGCAGCAGCAGCACCACCTCCTGGCCCGCCTTGGGCAGCCAGTCGACCATGAAAGCCGCACCCGACAGCGGGAAGAGCAGGTAGGCTGTGGGGTGCCAGATGCGGTCGACAATCTCGCTGTAAGCCGTGGCCGCGCCGACCAGGACCGCCAGCGCCGCGCCAAACCACGCCAGCATGAGCCAGCCACCGATCACCTTGAGCAAGTCATCAGGCGGCTGGATCCATTCGATGGCGGTAAAGAACACGGCCAGAACGATGAAGGACGCGGTGGCGCCTGCCATCTCGAGCACGATGCGGGTGACGAAAACGTCGATGACCTTGACGTTGCGGTGGTACAGCAGGTTCAGGTTCTGATGGATGCCGCTGTTGCAGCGGCCGACCGTGTTGCGCCACATCAGCACCGATGAATAGCCCGTGATGGCAAACGCCACGATGGGCATGCTGGAGCCGTGGGTCATGCCCGCAGCCGACCACAGCGCGGTCACACCCAGTGTGAACATCATCGGCTCGAGGATGAGCCACAGCACACCCAGGTTCTCGCGCCCGAAGCGCGTGATGACCTCGCGCATCAGCAGCGCCCAGATCACGCGGCGCTGGATGGCCAGCGACTGCCTGAAGGTGGTGCCTGTCTTTTCCATGCCCTCGTCTGCCATTGGCGCCTCTTGCATCACTCTGCGTGTTCGCGAATGCTCGCGACCACCAGGCTGACCACGCCCCAGACAATGAGCCCAAGCAAAAACACCATCAGCACCGAACGCAGCCGACGCGGTTCGACCCAGCGGTCGGGCTGATTCGGCTGCACCAGGCGCTCCAGGTAGAGTTGCTTGCGCGTCGCCTCGCTGCGCGCCGAGTCCAGCGCTGACAGGGCGCTGCCAACCTGGCGGTCGGCGAAGGTCTTCTCCAGTGCCAGGCGGTCGAAGGCCGGTGACTTGGAACTCAGGCCGCCGTCGCGGCCCAGCACACGCGCGTTCTCGGCCGCGATGGCATTGCGCAAGCCCTGCACGCGGCTTTCCAGCCCACCCACCTGCGGGTTCTTGGGCGACACGCGGCGCACCTGGTCGAGCTGACTTTCAGCCGCCAGCAGTTCTTCACGCAGCCGCGCCACGCTTTGCAGCTGGATCGCGCTTTGGCGGTCGGGGTCGAACACCGAACGGTCGGTGCGGAAGGACGAGAAGGCCGCTGCGGCCTGCTTGGCACGCTCTTCGGCGATCCTGACTTCTTGCTCGGCCACCTTGATCAGGTCTTGCCGGCTGCGTGTGTTCATGTTGTTGACCAGCCGCTCGCCCATGTCCAGCAACTGCTCGTTGATCTTCTGCGCATCTTGCGCCGTGTAGGCGCGCACGCTCAGCACGCTGATCGACGACACGGTGTCGTATTCGATGCCCACGTGTTTGAGGTAGTGGCGGTGCAGCGCCTCAAAGCTGCTGTCCCACCACTCCAGCGCAGGGAAGCGGTTGACAAAATCAACCTTCTCGTCCGAGAAGACCTTGCGCAAGTTCAGCTTGCCATCAAGTTCGCGCAGCGCGTCGCGGCTGCGGATGTAGTCGTGCACCGAGTAGGTGTCGTCCTGTGAACGAGAAAAGACCGTGCCCTGCAGCAAGGCGCCCAGCCCGCCCTGCGAAGGCCGCTGCGGGCTGCGCACGACAAAGCGGCTTTCGGAGATATAGACGTTGGACGCGATGATGCCGAAGTACAGCGCGGCGAGCACGGTCGGGATCAGCACCGTGACGATGAAGATGGCATCAAAGCGGCGTCGTAGCCGCTGCAGGCGTGAAGGCCTGGCGGGTGGTGGTGGCGCCAGCAGGACGGCGGTCTCGGGAGGGGTGGTTTCCAAGGTCTTTTGTCTCTTGCTCAGGCTGGCAGCAGCCGTCGGTACAGGTCCAGGGTTTGCTGCGTCATGCGCTCAGCCTGGAAGTCTTGTTCATAGCGCAACCGTGACGCTCGGCCCATGCGCGCACGCAGCGGCTCGTCGCCCAGCAATTGCAACAAGGCCGCCGACAGCGCAGTGCTGTCAGAGGCCGGCACGTTGAGGCCCGTCTTGCCGTGTTCATTGACCCACGGCACGCCAGATCCGGTGATGTCGGTGGCGACAATCGGCTTGCCCATCACCATGGCTTCCAGCATCGCCACGCCATAGGCTTCGGCGCGCAGCGTCGACGACATGCAGAAGATGTCGCATGCCTCAAAGTGGCTTGCGAGGTCGTTGTCGTTGATGTGTCCCAGCAGATGCACTTTCCCGGCCAGTCCGCGCCTGGCCACCATCGAGTGGTAGTGGTCGAGCAGTTCGCCTTCACCGCCGATGAGCACCGCGCAGTTGTCTGGCAGCGCGGCAGCGGCATCGATGAGGATGTCGAACCCCTTGTAGTACGTCATGCGGCCGAGAGCGAAGACGATGCGCCGACCGCGATAACGCTGGTGCAGCGCGGCTGCCTTTTCGCTGCAGGCCGAGCCGCGATTGTCGCTGATCCCGATCGGGATCACGGCCACCTTGGCGCGCCAGGGTTGCAGCGGTGCCGAGGCTTCTGCATACGGCGGGCTGGTGGCGATGATGGCGTCAGCCCGCGCCAGCACCCAACGTTGCAAGGGCTCGTAGGCTTTCAGCGCGCGGCGCTGGCGGATGACGTCGGAGTGCCAGTGAACCACCACCGGCACACGCGGCCGAACCGCCCACAACGCGGCCGCGGCCATCGGGTCGGGCATGTGCAGGTGCACCAGGTCGGCCTCCGCAGCCATGCGCGACAGGTGCAGGAACATGGCTGGCGCCATCGATGTGGACAGCCACTGCCCCCAAGAACCCGCACGCAGCACGGTGTACCCCGCTGCGGTCTGTTCACGGCTGCTGCGCGCGGCTTGGTTGGAGCACAACACGCTGGTGTGGATGCCGGCGCGATTCAGCCCCTCGGTCAGTTCCCAGGCCACCGACTCGATGCCGCCCATCACCGGGGGGTAGAACTTGCTGATGTGCAGAACCCTCACCGCAGGCTCTCCGGCGGCATCACCGACAACAAACGGTCCGCCGATGAAGCCCAGGTGAACCGTGACGCGTGCGCTGGCCCCTGCAGGCGCAGGCGCAGCAACAGCGCGGGGTCGTCCAGCAGCCGCTGCATGGCGGCCGTGAGCGCGCTCTGGTCATGCGGGTCGATGTACAGCGCGGCGTCGCCGCACACCTCCGGGATCGATGCCGCGTGGGCGGCGACGACGGCACAGCCACAGGCCATGGCTTCGAGAGGCGGCAGGCCAAAGCCTTCATAGACCGACGGAAAGATCAGCGCCTGCGCCTGTTCATACAGCGCTTTCAGCGCGGCGTCCCCCAACGGCCCGGTGCGAATCACGCCAACAGGATCGGCAGGCGCAGGCTCCGCCGCAAACACCCGTGCGTTGGAGCCGCCCACAATGACCAGCTTCACGGCTGGCGCCAATGCACCGCGTGTTGGCAGTGCGCCAAATGCGGACACCAGGAACGCGAGGTTCTTCGTCGGATTGGCGCTGGCCACGGCCAGAAAGTAGCGCTGCCCTTGCAGGCCATGTCGTTGCAGCACCACTTCGTCGGGCGTCACGTCCTGGAGGTGGTCTGCGCCATTGGGCACCACCGCCACCCGTGCCGCAGCCACTCCCAGCGCCGCCGCCAGCCGCGCCTGCGAGAAAGCCGACACGGTCAGCAGCGTGTCGCCGCGACGCGCCAGGTGGCGAAAAAGCCATCGGTACCAGCGCACGAAGGAAGGCGCGTAGGCCTCGGGGCAGTCGAACACCGCGGCGTCATGAATGAAGCAAACCTGCCGGCGCGCCGCAAAGGGCGCCGAACCTGCCAGGTTCAGCAGCCAGCCGTCGCGCGCCGCCAGCGGCAGGCGCAGTTGTTCCCACAGATGCAGCGGTCCCTTGCGCCGGCCCACCACACGGCTTTCGATGTGCCGCAAGCCAGGCGGCCGTCCACCCGGCGGGCAAAGCAGAATCCAGCGCCCGGGCAGGTCAGCCGCACGTGCATCCAGCGCCTGCACCATGCGGGCGGCCACGCGCTGCACCCCAGTCGTGGGCTGTGCGGTGAACTTGCCGTTGATGTAGCAGGTGGCCGTCATGCCGGTCCGTTCGGACGGCGCGTTTGCTCAGCAGGTGCGGCGTATTCAGTCACTGTCAATCGCAACTGTTGCCGCACTTCAGCGTCGTCAGCGCTGTGCCCCTGGCCGGCCCAGGCCAGCAGATCCGCGACCTGCCCTTGCGTGCTGGCCAGCCGCGCCACCCGCAACAGCGGCACCACCGTCGGCAGCGTGTCGTCGGCGTCGGCCAGCAGTTCTTCATACAACTTCTCACCCGGCCGCAACCCGGTGAATTCGATGGCGATCTCTTGCGGCGTGTGCCCCGCCATGCGGATCAGGTCGCGCGCCAGATCGACGATCTTCACCGGCTCACCCATGTCCAGCACCAGCACCTGGCCGCTGTCACCGATCGCCGCCGCCTGCAGCACCAGGCGCGCGGCTTCGGGGATGGACATGAAGTAGCGAATGATGTCCGGGTGCGTCACGGTGACCGGGCCACCGCGTTCGATCTGCTCCTTGAACTTGGGGATCACGCTGCCGCTGCTGCCCAGCACATTGCCGAAGCGCACGGCCATGAACCGTGTGCCCGGGTGCTGTGCGGCCATTGACGCAATCACCATCTCGGCAGCGCGCTTGGTGGCACCCATCACGTTGGTGGGGTTGACGGCCTTGTCGGTGCTGATGAGCACGAAGCGTTCGGCGCCCGCTTCGGCCGCAGCCAGCGCCGCACGGTGCGTGCCAAGCGTGTTGTTGCGCAGCGCGGCGGCGGCATTGTGGTCTTCCATCAGCGGCACGTGTTTGTAGGCGGCGGCGTGGAAGACGACCTGCGGGCGCCAGGTGCTGAAGATCTGGCGCATCTGGGCAAGATCTTTCACGTCACCGATCAGACGCACCAGTTCCAGCGTCGGAAAGCTGTCGCTCAGCTCCTGTTCGATCGTGTACAGGTTGAACTCGCTCAGTTCCACCAGCACCAGCCGCGCCGGCTTGAAGTGTGCGACCTGGCGGCACAGCTCGCTGCCGATGCTGCCGCCGGCACCGGTGATGAGCACGGTCTTGGCCAGCAGCGTCTGCGCAATGCCGGCTTCGTCCAGCACCACACTTTCGCGGCCCAGCAGGTCCACAGGCTCGATGTCGCGCAGCCGCTCGACACGCGTCTGTCCGGTGCGCAGCTCATCGGCGCTGGGCACCGTCAGCACGGGCAGGCCGGTGCCGGCGGCCAGGTCCAGGGCCCGCCTGCGCTGCGCGCGCGTGGCGGCCGGCATGGCGACCACGACGTGGGTGGCGGTGCCCCAGGTCGGCTTGCCCTTCAAGGCGTCCAGCGGCCCCAGCACCGGCACGCTGTTGATGCGCGCGCCGTGTTTGCTGCTGTCGTCGTCCAGCAGTCCGAGCACGACCCAGCCCTGCTGTTGCAGGCCGGCCAGCAGCAGGCGCGCCGCTTCACCCGCACCCAGCACGATGGCGCGGCGGACTTCGCCATGCTGGCCGGCGATGCGCGAGCGTGCGTGTTCGTAAGTCATGCGGTACACCATGCGCACCAGCGCCAGGCCCATGAACGTGACCACCGGGTGCAAGGCCAGCACCGCGCGCGGCACTTTCACCAGGCCCAGTGCGATGACCACCGCGGCGCACACGGTGCCGGCCACGGCGCAGGTATAGAGCAGCCGCTTGACCTCACCAAAGCCCGAGAAGCGCCACATGCTCTGCGGCACCTTGAAGACCACGTTGGCCAGCACGTAGGCCAGCACCACACCGGCCAGCACCCAGACGTCGTAGCTCGGGCGCGCGCTGAGCCAACGCTCGAAGCCCAGGCGGAAGAGGTAGGTGGCGTTCCAGCAGGCGGCGACGACGGCGGCGTCCACCAGCAGCGACAAGGGTTCGCGGTGCGGGCGCAGGCGCGCCAGGAACAGGTCCAGGCGGTGCCAGGGTGTCAGTGCGGCTTGTGTCACCACAGGCTCTGTCGCGGCGGGCTGCGTCACTGCAAGGCGCCCCAGGACGCAGGCTGGGCCAGATCACGCCAGCTCAGCACCGCATGGTCAGCGCGCTGATGGCTGTCGTCCCCGCCATACACCAGCAGCGGATCGGCCGCCTCTGCGCCCACCGCCTGGCGCCAGCGGCGCACGGGCCCGAGCCAGTCGCTGGCGTAGGTGGTGCCGGACTTGCATTCGACGCCATGCAGACGGCCCTGGTGTTCAAACACCAGATCGACTTCCAGGCCGTGGTTGTCGCGCCAGAAATGCAGGTCGGGCGCCAGGCCCTGGTTGTGACGGTGCTTGAGCGTCTCGGACACGACCCACGTCTCGAACACCGCGCCGCGCGCGGCATGCACCTGCAGGTCCTGTGCGTTGGCGATGCGCAGCAACTGGCACAGCACGCCGGTGTCCAGGAAGTACAGCTTGGGCGCCTTGACCAGCCGCTTGCCGAAGTTGCGGTGGTACGGCGGCACCAGGGCCACGAGGTGGCTGGCCTGCAGCACCGTGAGCCACTGGCGCGCGGTGGGCTGGCTGATGCCGCAGTCCGACGCCAGGCTGTTCAGGTTGAGCAACTGCCCGCTGCGCGCCGCGCACATCGACAGGAAGCGCTGGAAAGTCATGAGGTTGGCGACGTTGAGCAGCTGGCGCACATCACGCTCCACATAAGTGAGCAGGTAGGCCGCCAACCAGTGCGTCGGGTCGGGTTCGCGGTGGGCGGCGTGCAACGCGGGGTAGCCACCGCGCCAGAGGCGGTCTTCGAGCGTCGGCCGCTTGTCCAACTGATCTTGCAGCCGATCTTGCAGCGCCAGTTCAGCCTGCGACAGCGGCAACAGCGTCAGCACGCCGACACGCCCGGCCAGCGACTGGCTGATGCCATCAAGCAAACCAAACTGCTGCGAGCCCGTCAGCACAAAGCGGCCCATCTGCGGCGATGCGTCGGCCACACCCAGCAGGTACGACAACAGCACCGGCGCGCGCTGCACTTCATCCAGGATGGCGCCCTGTGCGTGGCGGGTGAAAAAGCGGCGCGGGTCGGCCAGCGCCAGTTCACGCGTGTCGGGGTCTTCAAGGTTGACGTAGGGGAGCTGCGGAAAAGCCAGACGCGCCGTGGTGGTCTTGCCCGACTGGCGCGGCCCCGTCACCGCCAGCACCGGGAAGCCACGCGCCATGCGCTGCAGCGTGGCCAGGGCCACGCGGGGCACCAGGGGCGCAGGCAGTGGACCGGGCTGTGGAGTGGCAGGCTCAAAGGACCGCGGGCGCATGCTATGGCTATATCAAAATGCGATTTTGAAATTGTACAGCGGGCCTTCGGCGCAGGACTACAGCCGCCGCCACAGCGCCCGGGCCGTGCGGGCGAGCACGGCCAGGTCGGTGGCCAGCGATGCCGATTCAGCGTATTCAGCCGCACGCTGCAATTTGGCCGGCAGGATGCGTTCGACATATTCGCGTTCCGGGTCGGCGGCGGCGGCCAGCAGGGCCGCTTCGTCGATGAAGGCCAGCGACGCCGGGTCGGTGAGGCCCGGCCGCACCGCCAGCGCACGGTCGCGCAGCGCGGGCGGGTACAGCGCCACGTAGCGCGGCACCTCGGGGCGCGGGCCGACGAGGCTCATCGTGCCTTGAAGCACGTCGATGAATTGCGGCAACTCGTCCAGCCGCGTGCGGCGCAGGAAGCGGCCGGCGCGGGTGATGCGCGGGTCGTCACCCACCGTCAGCGGCAGCCCTTCTGCACCGCTGCGCATGGTGCGGAACTTGTGGATCAGGAAGGGCACGCCGTGCCGCCCCACGCGCTGCTGGCGGAAGAACACCGGGCCGGGCGAGTCGAGCTTGATCCACAGCGCCACGCAGGCCAAGACTGGCAGCAGCAGCAGCAGGGCCAGGCTTGCACCCAGCAGGTCGAAAACACGTTTGCCCAAATTCAGCGCTCGAGCGCTGCCCGCACGGCCCGCACCACACGCTGCACGTCGTCGTCGCTCATGCGCGTGTACAGCGGCAGGCTCAGCATGCGTTCATAAGCGTGCTGGCTGTGCGGGAACTGCGCCTTGTCCAGCGCATAGCGGTCACGCCAGTAGGGGTGCAGGTGCAGCGGGATGTAGTGCACGCTGCAGCCAATGCCGGCTTCAAAGAGGCGCTCGATGAAACGGTCGCGCGCCACACCGGCGCCGTCGGCCAGGCGCAGCACGTACAAGTGCCAGGCGTGCATGTCGCCGTTTTGCGGGCGGGGCGCAGGAACCAGTGGCAGGCCGGCAAAGGCCGCGTCGTACAGCGCCGCAATCTGTGCGCGCCGCTGCTGGAAGCCGCGCACACGCTTGAGCTGGTGGATGCCCATGGCGGCGGCGATGTCGGTCAGGTTGTACTTGAAGCCGGGTGCCACCACCTCGTAATACCAGCTGGGCACGGTGGCCGTGAAGCGGTCGAAGGCGTCGCGATTCATGCCGTGCAGGCGCATCACGCGGGCGCGTTCGGCCAGCGCGGGGTCGCGCGTCACCAGCATGCCGCCTTCGCCAGTGGTGATGGTCTTGTTGGCGTAGAAGCTGAACACGGTGGCGTCGCTGGCCAGCGTGCCCACAGCCTGGCCGCCAATGGTGGTGGGCAGCGCGTGGGCCGCGTCTTCCACCACCTTCAGGCCATGCCGGTTGGCAATGCCCAACAGCGCCGGCATGTCGGCCGCCAGGCCCGCGTAGTGCACCGGCATGATGAGCCTGGTGCGCGTCGTGATCGCGGCTTCCACCGCCGCCGGGTCGATGTTGAGCGTGGCCGGGTCGATGTCCACGAGCTTGACGTCGGCACCCAGGTAGCGCACCACTTCGGCGGTGGCCGTGAAGGTGTGGGTGGTGGTGATGACCTCGTCGCCCGGGCCGATGCCCAGCGCCTCCAGCGCCAGATGCAGGCCGGCGGTGGCGCTGTTGACGGCAATCGACTGCAAGGACTCATCGCCCAGGAAGGCGCTGAAGTCGGCCTCGAAGCGCCGTGCCTTCGGGCCAGTGGTGACCCAGCCCGAGCGCAGCGTGTCCACGACTTCGGCGATTTCTTCTTCGCCGATTTCCGGCAACGCAAAGGGCAAGAAGGGTGCAGACATGCTGAATTATCAGGCGCCAGGTTTGGCGATCCAGGCCAGCACATGGGTGCGCAGGACCGGCAGGCTGTTGAAGAGGCCGTGCAGCGACGGATGAACGCGGCACACGGCACGCGCCAACGGCGGCGCCAGCGTGACGCGGCGGTGGCGAATGCGCGCCTGCGGAAAGAGCGCCTGCACGCGAGACAACGGCACGCCCCGCACGTCGGCATTGCGCGGGTTGTTGACGGTGAAGTCGTACCAGATGACCGCACCGCCGGGCTTGAGCCAGGACCACATGGTGTCCGCCAGTTGCTGTTGAAAACCGTCGTCAAGCAGTGACGAGAACACCGTGCTCTGCAGCACCAGGTCCTGGCTGGCAGGTTCGACCGGTGCCTGGGTGGCATCCCCCAGCCACACCGGCGTGGCCTGCGGCAGCGCATGGCGGGCCAGGGCATGGCGGTCTGCCAGCAGTTCCAGCCCGAGCAGGTGTTCAGGCGCAAAGCCCAGCCGCAGCAGTTCCAGCAAATTGCCGCCGCTGCCGCAGCCTACCTCCGTCAGCCGCAGAGCCGACACATCGTGCAGCCCATGGGCAGCCATCAGCCGCAGCAGCGCGCGCTGGCGTTCCTGCAGCAGCAGCACCACGTCGGGCTGCAGCGCGCTGTAGCGGTCCATGCCGGTGCGCCGTGCATAACGGTCGGCCACCTTGCGGGCTTCGTCACTCATTGCACGGCGTCCAGGAAGCGCTGCGCCAGCACCGGGTAGGTGTGGTGGGCGAGCACGAAGGCGCGCCCGCGGTCGCCCATGGCGCGGCGCTCTGCGACGGGTGTGGCCGCAAGCTTGCGCAGACCTTCGGCCACGGCGGACGGCGACTCGGGCGCCACCGTCAAACCGGCGCCGGCTTCAGCAACCGGGTCGTTGCCCGCCTCCACCGCATGCAGCACCGGGCAGCGCGCCATCATGTAGTCCATCAGCTTGTTGGGCGCGATGCCAAAGCGGTAGATCGGCACGCGCTGCCAACCGATGTACGCGATGTCCACGCCAGCCAGGAAGGACGGCACCTGCGCCTTCGGGATCGGCGGCATGAACTGCACGTTGAGCAAGCCTTCGCCGGTCACACGTTGCGCCAGCCGCGCCTGTTCATGGCCGCTGCCCACGAGCACGAACTGCAGCGGCTCATCGCGCAGCAGCGCCGCCGCGTCCAGCAGCGTGTCCAGCGCGTTCGGCAAGCCCATCGATCCGGCATAACCCACCATCGTGCGGCCCGCCACACGCGCGGCCGCCAGTGCCTGCGCCACGTCGGCGCGCAAGGGGGGTGCTTCGCCCTGCCTTTCATCCTGCCACTCGTCCAGCGTGATGCCGTTGGGCACGATGTGCAGCCTGCGCAAATCCAGCCCGCGCGACGCCATGTGGGCCTGCACCTTGGGCAGCATGCTGACCACCACGTCGGCGTCACGACAGGCCGCGTCTTCGGCGGCCTGGCACAGCAGCGCAAAAGGGTGCCAGCGCGACATGCCCGACAGTTCGATCGGGCTCAGCGGCCACAGGTCGTGCACCTCAAACACCAGCTTGGCGCCCGCCATGCGTGCCATGCGCCGCGCGACCCAGATGTCCATGGGATAGGTGCTGGACGCGATGACCACGTCGGGCTTGAAATTGCGCACCAGCCTCGGCGTGTCGGCCCACACCGCGCGCAGGAAGGCGGCAATGTTCTTCACCCGCGCCACGCCGTTGCCTTGGTAGCGCGGCGTGCGGTAGAAGCGGTAGCCGATGCCGTCGATCACCGCGTCACCGGCGGCCGGCTGCGTGCTGCGCACATGCGAAAAGTCCGCCGCCAGCAGCTGCACGCGATGCCCCATGCGCACCCATTCGCGCGCCAGGTAGTAGGGCCGGTACTCCATGCCCAGCACCGGGCTGCCGGCGTAGTGGTTGAGGTAGAGGATGTTCATGCT
>Ga0209181_10000017_pt1 | contig 233198 bp, 182 predicted proteins | sample MAT05_FD_187208 | JGI IMG/M metagenome (GOLD analysis project Ga0209181, IMG submission 187208) | Freshwater microbial communities from Lake Fryxell liftoff mats and glacier meltwater in Antarctica - MAT-05 (SPAdes) (version 2) | ecosystem: Environmental > Aquatic > Freshwater > Ice > Liftoff...
CCGCGCACGCGGCGTTGACCTTTGCAGCCGCGCACGCGGCGTTGATCAAGCCCAGCGGACCAGAGCCTCGATCAACTCGGCTGCCCGCAAGGGACGGCCGGGCAGGCGGGCCGCAAATTCGTCGGCAGCACGGCCGTGTTGCCAGGCGGCTGCGCTTGCAATCGCGCTGACTGCGGCCTCGGGCTGTTGCGACCACAAGCCGGCGGTCCAGCCCGCCAGCACGTCACCGGTGCCCGCCGTGGCCAGCGCCGCGTTGCCGGTGCTGTTGATCTGCGGCAGGCCCTTGCTTGACGCGACGACCGTGCCCGAGCCTTTGAGCAGCACCGTCACGCCAAATTGGGCGCTGAGCGCCTGCGCGGCAGTGATGCGGTCACGCTGCACATCGGCGCTTGAACACTTCAGCAAACGCGCCGCTTCCAGCGGGTGGGGCGTCAGCACCGTGGGCAGGCCGCGGTCACCGCGCTGGCGCAGCAGCGACTGCAGCGCGCTGTCGGCGGCCAGTGCGTTCAGTGCGTCGGCGTCAAGCACCAGCCGTCCGGCATGCGACAGCAGCGGCGGCAAGGCTTGCCGCACATCAGCGCCGCCGCCGCAGCCGCAGACAACCGTTGTGGCGGTGAGCACGGGTGGCGGCGACAGCCACCACTGCGGGCGCGTCATCAGTTCGGGTCGGCCTGGAGGCGGTCCCGCTGCGGCGTCTCCCAGCAGGCTGCAATAGACACGCCCGGCACCTGCGGCCAGGGCCGCACCGGCTGCCAGCCAGGCCGCGCCCACCATGCCGGCAGCACCGCCCACCACGGCCACGTCGCCGTAACTGCCCTTGTGGCCGGCGTGACGGCGGCCGCGGTGCGGTGGCGGGCCGTTGAGCCATGCCGTGCAGTCGTCTGCGGCGGCGCCCAACGTGTCAAACCAGACGGCACCCGCATGGTCACGCCCCTGGTGTGTGAAGCAGCCCGGTTTGAGGGTTAGCAGCGCCAGGGTCACTTGCGCCTCCACGGCGGCCTCGCCCATCACTGCACCCGTGTCCGGATGCAGGCCGCTCGGGATGTCCACGGCCAGCACCGGCGCACCGCAACCGTTGATGTGGGCGATGGCCTGCGCGAGCGCACCTGCCGGTGCGCGCGAGGTGCCCAGGCCCAGCAAGGCGTCGATGACAAGGCCCGGCACCTGCGCTGTCAGCGCGGCGCAGGCGATCGGCACACCCGCCTGTTCTGCAGCCTTCAGCGCAGCCGCTGCATCGGCCGGCAAGCGCGCCGCATCGGCCAGCAAGATGATCTGCACGCCGTGGCCGGCGCCGTGCAATTCGCGCGCCGCCACCAGGCCGTCGCCGCCGTTGTTGCCAGGGCCGGCCCACACTTGCACCTGCGCTGCATGCGGCGCGGTGGCCCGTGCGAGGCGGGCGACGGCCCAGCCCGCGCGGGCCATCAAGGTACCCGGTTGGGCGTTGCTCAACGCCCGTTGTTCAGCGGCCCGTGAGGCGGTGGCGTTGTGCAGCGGCCAAGGTCCGTTGTCGGCTGTGATTTGCGCCGAGATCTGCGGTGGCGGTCGGGTCTCGTGCATGGCTGCATTGTGCGGCGCGTGCGCAGGCAACGGCTTGCGAGGGCGCGCGGTCAGCGCCAGCGCGCCAGTGTCAAACGGTCCAGGTCGATCGGCGCATCGCGGCCGCTGATGCGTTCGGCCAGCACCCGCGCCGATCCGCAGGCCAGCGCCCAGCCGCTGGAGCCGTGGCCCAGGTTCAGCCACACACCAGGCGCACCGCTCTCGCCCAACACGGGTGGCCCGTCGGGCAGCATCGGGCGGGCGCCTTTCCAGTGCTGCGCTTGCTGCGTCACCGCGCTGCCTGGAAACCATTCGTCCAGCACACGATACAGGGTGCGCAGCGTGGCCTGGTTCATGGCTCCAGGCCGACCGCCGATCTCAGCGCTGCCGGCCACACGAATGCGCTGGCCGAGCCTGGAGATGGCGACCTTGTAGCGTTCGTCCATCACCGCCGCGCGGGGGCCCATGGGCGCATGGCCGTCCACGTGGCGCACGGGTGCGGTGACCGAGTAGCCGTAGATCGGCGCCAGCGGCAGCTTCACGCCCACGCCGGCCAGCAGTGCGTTGGCCTGCACACCGGCACAAACCACCACGCCATCAAAGCGCTTTTCACGCCCGCCGCCCCAGGCCAGCACGGGCCGGGTGCCAGGCGTCAGCACCTGCACGTCGGCATCAAAGCGAAAGGTGGCACCCAGGCGGGTGGCTTCGGCCTTCAACAGATGCGCAAACTGGCGGCAGTTGCCCACGCCGTCTTGCGGCAGGTGAATGGCGGCATGCAAGACCGCGGCGGGGTTCAGCGCGGGCTCGATCTGACGGCAGCGTGCAGCGCCAACCAGTTCGTGCGCCACCCCCAGTTCACGCAGCAGCGTCAGGCCGCGCTGCGCTGCCTTTGTTTCGCGCTCCGTGCGCAGCAGCACGGTGTAGCCGTCGGCTTGTTCAAAGTCGAGGTTCAGGCTGTGCGTCAGCTCCAGCATGCGTTCACGGCTGAAGCGGGCCAGTCGCTGCATGGCGCCGCGGTTGGCCACGTGGACATCTGCCCGGCAGGCGCGCAGCCAGCGCCACAACCAGGGGATTTGTGCCACCGCGCCCAGCCCGGCAAAGCGCACGGGCGTGTCGCGGCTGAAGGCGTGGCGCAGCACTTTCCAGGTCATGCCGGGCGCGGCCCATGGAGTGACGTAGCCAGGCGCGATGACGCCTGCATTGGCGAAGCTGGTTTCTGCCGCCACGCTGGACCGGCGTTCAAATACCGTGACCTCGAAGCCCTGCGCCGCCAGTTCATACGCGGTGGTGACGCCGACGATGCCGGCGCCGACGACGGCTACTTGCATGGGCGGGACCAGAGCGCGCGCATGCACTGGCACTGGCACTGGCGCGGTGGCGACAGTCCGGCGGGCAGAAGTGCCCGTGCTAGACTCATTGGGTTTGCCTCAGCGGTGACGTGGAAGAAGTTCCGGGCTCGAAGCCTGGTGCAAGGTCCGGGTTGCTGCAGACCGCCACCCCTGGTGGGTTTGCTGAGCTGATTGAGGCAAACAAATCGCGAACCCGACCGAACCAAGGTGTCGTGGTGACATGCAGGAGCTGAAGAAAAGCCACTGCACGAAGCCTCGATGAAGCGGCGGGATTCTAGACCCAACCTTCGGAGTTATCCATGACTGTCTCCATGCGTGAAATGCTGGAAGCCGGTGTCCATTTCGGTCACCAAACGCGCTTCTGGAACCCCAAGATGGCCCCGTATATCTACGGCCATCGCAACAAGATCCACATCATCAACCTCGAGAAGACGCAGCCGCTCTTCGAGGACGCGCTCAAGTTCATCCGCCAGCTGTCGGCGCGCCGCGGCTCGATCTTGATGATCGGGACCAAGCGCCAGGCTCGCGAAGTCATCTCACTGGAAGCCCAGCGTTGTGGCATGCCTTATGTCGACCAGCGCTGGCTCGGCGGCATGATGACCAACTTCAAGACCGTCAAGGGCTCTTTGAAGAAACTCAAGGACATGCAGGCCATCAAGGACGCCGGCACCGAGATGATGATCAAGAAGGAAGGCCTGATGTTCGAGCGCGAGCTGGTCAAGCTCGAAAAGGACATCGGCGGCATCCAGGACATGGGCGCCTTGCCTGACGCGATGTTCGTCATCGACGTGGGCTACCACAAGATTGCGGTGGCCGAAGCCAAGAAGCTGGGCATCCCGGTCATCGGCATCGTTGACACCAACCACTCGCCGATCGGCATTGACTACGTCATCCCTGGCAACGACGACTCGGCCAAGGCCGTGGCGCTGTACGCCAAGGCCGTGGCCGACGCGGTGCTGGAAGGCCGTGCCAATGCCACGAATGAAGTCGTGCAGGCGGTGAGCGCTGGTGGCGACGAGTTCGTCGAAGTCCGCGAAGAAGCCTGATCGGCTGATCCTGTTGCCGCAGCGCTTTCGCGCTGCGGCAGATTTCTTTCCGCCGGGCACTCGCGCCGGCGAGCACAGCACTTGATGGAGATTCCAATGCCCGCAATCACTGCAAGCATGGTGGCCGAACTGCGCGCCAAGACCGACGCCCCGATGATGGAGTGCAAGAAGGCACTCACCGAAGCCGAAGGCGACTCTGCGCGCGCAGAAGAGATCCTGCGCGTGAAGCTCGGCAACAAGGCCAGCAAGGCCGCCAGCCGCATTGCCGCCGAAGGCGTGGTCACCGCCGCCGTCAGCGGCAGCACCGGCGCGATGGTCGAAGTGAACTGCGAAACCGACTTCGTCACCAAGAACGATTCCTTCCTGGCCTTCAGCAAGGCCTGTTCAACGCTGGTGTCTGAGCACAACCCTGCCGACGTCACTGCGCTGTCAGCCCTGGCCTATGCGCAAGACGGCTTCGGACCGACGCTGGAAGACGTGCGCAAGGGCCTGGTCGGCAAGATTGGCGAAAACATGTCGATCCGCCGCTTCAAGCGTTACAGCGGCGGTGGTGAACTGGCCAGCTACCTGCACGGCACGCGCATCGGCGTCATCGTCGAATTCACCGGCGACGCCGTGGCTGCCAAGGACGTCGCCATGCACGTGGCCGCGATGAAGCCCAAGGCGCTTGCCACCAGTGACGTGTCGGCCGACCTGATCGAGGTCGAGCGTCGCGTCGCCGCCGAAAAGGCTGCCGAGGACAGCGCCAAAGCTGTGGCCGAAGGCAAGACTGCGCAGTCGCCCGAGATCGTCGCCAAGCGCGTCGAAGGCTCGGTGCAGAAGTTCCTGAAGGAAGTCAGCCTGCTGAACCAGGTCTTCGTGAAGGCCGCCGACGGCAAGCAGACCGTTGAACAGATGTTGAAAGAGAAGGCGACCAAGGTTGCCGGCTTCACGCTGTACGTGGTGGGCGAAGGCATCGAGAAGAAGGTGGACGATTTCGCCGCCGAGGTCGCAGCGCAGATCGCTGCAGCCAAGGGGCCATAAGCGCGCACTGGCCAACGCTGCGTCGGCAGAGCCGATTCCCGGGAGGGGGCGTGCAACCCCACCCCCTTACACTGCAGCCTTTGTCTTCGGAGTTGATTTGATGCCCGCGTACAAGCGCATCCTGCTCAAGTTGTCGGGCGAGGCCCTGATGGGCGACGACGCCTATGGCATCAACCGCGCGACCATCGTGCGCATGGTGCGTGAGGTGCAGGGCGTCACGCAGCTTGGGTGCGAAGTGGCGGTGGTCATTGGCGGCGGCAACATCTTCCGCGGCGTGGCCGGCGGTGCGGTCGGCATGGACCGCGCCACGGCCGACTACATGGGCATGTTGGCCACGGTGATGAACGCTCTGGCGCTGGCAGACACCATGCGACAAGAAGGCATGACGGCGCGCGTGATGTCCGCCATCAGCATCGAGCAGGTCGTCGAACCCTACGTGCGGCCGAAGGCCCTGCAGTACCTGGAAGAAGGCAAGGTCGTGGTCTTTGCTGCCGGTACCGGCAACCCCTTCTTCACCACCGACACGGCGGCTGCTTTGCGCGGCGCCGAGATCGGTGCCCAGATCGTGCTCAAGGCGACCAAGGTCGATGGCGTTTACAGCGCCGACCCGAACAAGGACCCGAGCGCCACCCGCTACAGCACCATCACCTTCGACGAAGCCATTGCCAGGAACCTGCAGGTCATGGACGCCACCGCCTTTGCGTTGTGCCGTGACCAGAACCTGCCCATCAAGGTGTTCAGCATCTTCAAGCCCGGCGCGCTGATGCGCGTGGTGCGCGGTGAAGACGAAGGCACCCTGGTGCATGTTTGACATATTGAACTGAAGTGATGTTTCAGGAGCCCGCTGCGCCATGACCGCCATGACCATTCCCGACATCAAGAAGACGGCCGACCAGAAGATGGCCAAGTCCGTCGATTCCTTCAAGAACGAACTCCACAAGATCCGCACCGGCCGCGCCCACCCGGGCTTGCTGGACCAGGTCCACGTGGACTACTACGGGTCCATGGTGCCGATCAGCCAGGTCGCCAACGTGACCTTGATGGACGCCCGCACCATCAGTGTCCAACCCTGGGAAAAGGGCATGGGCGCGAAGATAGAAAAGGCCATCCGCGAGTCCGACCTGGGCCTGAACCCGGCGGCGCAGGGCGACCTGTTGCGTGTGCCGATGCCGGCGCTGAGCGAAGAACGTCGCAAGGACCTGACCAAGATCGTCCGCCACGCAGGTGAAGAGGCCAAGATCGCCTGCCGCAGCGTGCGCCGTGAGGCCAATGAACACCTGAAGAAGTTGCTCAAGGACAAGGAAGCCAGCGAAGACGATGAGCGCCGCGCGCAAGACGAAGTCCAGCGCCTCACCGACCGCACCATCGCTGAAGTTGACCGCCTGGTGCAGGGCAAGGAAGCCGAGGTGATGGCGGTCTGACCGGCGCCATCGACTCCCGCGCCAACCGTTGCCCGCACAGCCCCAGTTGATGTCCGATCTGAGCCAAGCCGCCGACGCGGCAGCCGTCACCGATGCCAGCGCCGCCGGGGTGCCGCGCCACGTGGCCGTGGTGATGGACGGCAACGGCCGCTGGGCGCGCAAGCGCTACATGCCGCGCTTCTTTGGCCACAAGCAGGGCGTGGATGCGCTGGTCCGCGCTGTCAACACCTTTGCTGACCGCGGCGTGCAGTACCTGACCGTGTTTGCATTTTCTTCCGAAAATTGGAAGCGCCCCACCGAAGAAGTCTCGGGCCTGATGAGCCTGGTGCTGGTGGCGGTGTCCAAGTACCTGGGCAAGATGGCGGGTGATGGCGTGCGCATCCGCATCGTCGGCGACCGCGCTGCCGTGTCCGACAAGTTGCGCAAGGCCTGGGAACACGCCGAACACATCACCCGCCACAATACCCGCATCACGCTGGCCGTGGCTTTCAACTATGGTGGCCGCTGGGACGTCGTGCAAGCCTGCCGTGACGCCATCGCCCAGGGCGTGAAGCCCGAAGCGGTGGACGAGGCCTGGCTGTCCTGCCACATGGCGCTGTCTTTCGCGCCTGACCCCGACCTCTTCATCCGCACCGGCGGCGAGATGCGCATGAGCAACTTCCTGCTGTGGCAGGCGGCCTACTCCGAACTCTTCTTCACCGACTGCCTGTGGCCCGACTTCGGTGAAGCCGAGATCGACGCGGCGCTGGCCGCGTTTGCGCAACGCGACCGCCGCTTCGGGGGCATCCAGCAGCCCACTGTCGCACCGGTTGAGTTGTAGAGCCCCATGCTTCGGCAACGCATCATCACGGCGCTTGTGCTTGTGGCTTTTCTGCTGGGCGCGCTGACGCTCGACAGCGCCTGGCCTTTCGCGCTGATGACGTTGCTGCTGATTGCCGCTGCGGGCTGGGAGTGGGCGCGCCTCAATCAGGCCGGAAGCGCGCTGGCCCTGGCCATGGGTGCGGCGGTGGCCCTGGCCGGTGCGGTGGCGCTGGCCGGCGGCTGGAAGGACGAAGCACCCGCGCCACTGTGGTGGCTGGTGGCGGCGCTGTGGGTCGTGGCCGGCGCCATCGCGCTGCGCAGCGGGCCAGCCAGCTGGCCGCAGCTGCCCCGTGCCGCGCGCTGGCTGCTGGGCCTGCTGATGTTGTGGTCGGCCTGGCTGGCGATTGCCCATGCGCGCGTCGTCGGCATCAACTTCCTGCTGTCGGTGCTGTGCCTGGTGTGGATGGCCGACGTGGCGGCCTACTTCGGCGGCCGTGCCTTCGGGCACCGCAAGCTGGCGCCGTCCATCAGCCCGGGCAAGAGCTGGGAAGGCGTGTGGTCGGGCATGCTGGGTGTGCTGTTGCTGGCCGCCTTGTGGATGTGGATCGACGGTCGCTTCAACGTCGACGGCCCCAGTCTGTACACGCACCTGTGGCTGGCCTTCGGGCTCCCCGGCACGACGGTGGCACTGCTGGCGCTCTCGGGCTTGAGCGTGGTGGGCGACCTCATCGAATCGCTGGTCAAGCGTGCCGCTGGCGCCAAGGACAGCAGCCAGTTGCTGCCGGGCCACGGCGGCGTGCTGGACCGCGTGGACGCGCTGCTGCCCGTGATGCCGGCGGCGATGGCGTTGATGACCTTGGTGGCCCGATGACTTCGCGCCAACGTCTGGTCGTCCTGGGCTCCACCGGATCCGTCGGCACGAGCACGCTGGACGTGGTGGCGCGCCACCCTGATCGCTTTGAGGTGGTGGGCCTGAGCGCTTACCAGCGTGTGGACCTGCTGCTGCAACAGTGCCGCCACTTCAAGCCGCGCGTGGCCGTGCTGCCGACGCCGGGCCGCGCCGCGGAGCTGCGCGCCATGCTGGCCGCCGAAGGCCTGCAGACGGAAGTTCGCAGTGGGGCTGCTGCACTCAGTGAACTGGCGTCCGCAAACGAAGTGGACAGCGTCATGGCTTCCATCGTCGGCGCCGCCGGCCTGCCGGCCTGCATGGCCGCAGCCCAGGCGGGAAAAAGGCTGCTGCTGGCCAACAAGGAAGCGTTGGTCGTCGGCGGTGGCCTCTTCATGCAGGCGGTGGCCGAAGGCGGCGCGACGCTGCTGCCGATCGACAGCGAACACTCGGCCATCTTTCAGTGCCTGCCCGAAGATCGCAGCAGCTGGGCGCGGCGCATCGACCACATCGTGCTCACGGCCAGTGGCGGCCCTTTTCGTGAACGCACGCATGAGTCGCTGCACGGTGTGACGCCCGAGCAGGCCGTGGCGCACCCCAACTGGGTCATGGGCCGCAAGATATCGGTCGATTCGGCAACGATGATGAACAAGGCGCTCGAAGTGATTGAAGCGCGCTGGCTCTTTGACCTGGCACCCGAACGCATCCGCGTCGTCATCCACCCGCAAAGCATCATCCATTCGATGGTGGTCTGCCGCGACGGGTCGGTGCTGGCGCAGCTGGGCACGCCCGACATGAAGGTGCCCATTGCCTACGGCCTGTCGTACCCTGAACGCATCGAATCCGGCGCACCACGGCTGGACTTCATGGCGCTGAGGGCGCTGACCTTTCAAGAGCCCGACGCCGCGCAGTTCCCCGGCCTGTACCTGGCCTGGGACGCACTGCGGGCCGCGCCCGGCACCACTGCCATCCTGAATGCCGCCAACGAAGAAGCCGTCGCCGCGTTCTTGTCGGGAACCATTGCCTTCACCGCGATTCACAGTGTCAATGCCCGCACGCTGGACCGCACCCAGACCGGTTTTGGAGCCAGCCACACGCTGGACGATTTGCTTGAACTCGATCAGCGCGCACGCCGCACGGCGCAGCAGGTCATGAAGGAATTGCGCGCATGACCACCCTGTTGGCCTTTCTGCTCACGCTTGGCGTGCTCATCGTGGTGCACGAGTACGGCCACTACCGCGTGGCGGTGGCCTGCGGCGTGAAAGTGCTGCGCTTCTCGGTGGGTTTTGGCCCGGTGCTGTTTCGGCGCCAGCGCGATGCCAACAGCACCGAGTTTGTCCTCTGTGCCCTGCCACTTGGCGGTTATGTGCGCATGCTGGATGAACGCGAAGGAACGGTCTCCGCGGGCGAGCTGGACCATGCCTTCAACCGCAAGCCGCTGCTGAGCCGCGCCGCCATCGTCGCTGCAGGCCCGATTGCCAACCTCGTGCTGGCCGTGTTGCTGTACGCCGCCGCGCACTGGATCGGCATCGACGAGCCCAAGGCCGTGCTGGGCACACCGGCAGCCGGCAGCGTGGCTGAGCGTGCAGGCCTGCGTGCGGGCGACTGGGCGCGGTCGATCTCGGTGGACGGCAGCGAATGGGTCGATCTGCGGTCGATGTCCGACCTGCGCTGGCAGGTCACCCAAGCTGCGCTGGCCCAACGCAGCCTCAAGCTGCAGGTCAGTGACCGTGACGGCCGCGGCATGCGCACGTTGGCGCTGGACATGGCGGGTTTCGAGTCTCGCGATGTCGATGCCGGCTTCGTCAAGAAGGTCGGCCTGGCCACCGTGTTCAGCGATCCGTTGCTGGGCGAAGTGAAGGCTGCCGGCCCGGCGGCCAAAGCCGGCCTGATGGCCGGTGACCGCGTGTTGTCGGTGGACGGCGTGGCAATCATCGACGCGCAGACGCTGCGCGACCGCATTCGCGGTGCGGTGCGGGAAGGGCAGGGCGTCGCTCAGCAATGGGTCGTCGAACGCGCCGGCCGTTCCGTGCCGCTGGAGATCACGCCGCGTGTGGCCCGCGACGGCGAGGCCAACGTTGGCCGCATCGATGCCTTTGTCGGCCAGCCGCCGGCGATGGTCACCGTGCGCCATGGCTTCGTGGAAGGCATCACCCAGGGTGCAGTGCGCACCTGGGAGGTGTCGGCGCTGACCGTGCGCATGCTGGGCCGCATGCTGATCGGCGAAGCGTCGCTGAAGAACCTGAGCGGCCCGATCACGATCGCCGACTATGCCGGCCAGTCGGTGCAGCAGGGCCTGGCCTACTACCTCGGCTTCCTGGCGCTGGTGAGCGTGAGCCTGGGTGTGCTCAACCTGCTGCCGCTGCCGATGCTCGATGGTGGGCACTTGATGTATTACATTTTCGAGGGCGTCACCGGACGCCCCGTCTCCGACGCGTGGCTGGCCCGGCTGCAGCGCGGGGGCATCGCGGTGTTGCTGATGATGATGTCAGTGGCGCTCTTCAACGACGTGGCCCGCTTGTTGGGCCTGCACTGAATCTCCATGCTCCCTGCCTCCCCGTTTGGTCCGCTGCGCCCTGCTGCGGCGCTTGTTGTGATGGCTGTCGCGGCTGCCGTCGTGTCGCCGGCCTGGGCCGTCGAGCCCTTCGCCATCAAGGACATCCGTGTCGAAGGCCTGCAGCGCACCGACCCCGGCACCGTCTTCGCGGCGCTGCCCTTTCGCATCGGTGACACCTACACCGACGACAAGGGCGCGGCCGCACTGCGCGCTCTCTTTGCCACGGGCCTCTTCAAGGATGTGCGCATCGAGATCGACAAGCAGGTGGCAGTGGTCATCATCGATGAACGCTCGATCATCGCCACCGTCTCTTTCGTCGGCCTGAAAGAATTCGACAAGGAGCCGCTCACCAAGTCGCTGCGCGACGCCGGCATCGGCGAAGGCCTGCCCTTCGACCGCGCCGTGATTGACCGCGCCGAGCAGGAAATCAAGCGCCAGTACCTCAGCCGCAGCCTCTACGGCGCCGAGGTCGTCACCACCGTGACGCCGATGGAGCGCAACCGCGTCAGCGTCACCTTCACGATGACCGAAGGCGACGCCGCGCGCATCAGCGACGTGCGCATCGTCGGCGCCAGCGTGGTGTCGCAATCGACGCTGCTGGGGCTGTTTGAGCTCACGCCCAGCGGCTGGTTCACCTGGTACAGCAAGTCCGACCGCTATTCGCGCACCAAGCTCAATTCCGACCTCGAAAAGCTGCGTGCCTGGTACTTCAACCGCGGCTATCTTGAGTTTGCGATTGAATCGACGCAGGTCACGATTTCACCTGACAAGCAGACGATCTCGATCGCCATTTCCATCAAGGAAGGGCAGCCCTACACGGTGACCAGCGTCCGGCTGGAGGGTGATTACCTGGGCAAGGAAGAAGAGTTCCGCGCTTTCGTGCTGTTGCGTCCGGGGCAGCCTTACCGCGGTGACGCGGTGACCGAAACGTCCAAGCGTTTTCAGGATCTCTTCGGCCTCTACGGCTATGCCTTCGCACGCATTGAACCGCGGCCGGAAATCGACCGCACGACGGGCCAGGTGGCGATGGTCTTTGCCGCCGAACCGCAGCGCCGCGTGTACGTGCGCCGCATCGACGTGGCGGGCAACACGCGCACGCGGGACGAAGTCATCCGGCGTGAATTTCGCCAGTTGGAATCGGCCTGGTACGACGGCGGCCTGATCAAGCTGTCCAAAGAGCGGGTCGATCGCCTGGGTTATTTCAAGGACGTGGAAGTCGAGACGAACGAAGTGGCCGGCTCGCCCGACCAGGTGGACCTGGTCGTCAACGTCACCGAAAAGCCCACCGGCAACCTGGCCATCGGCGCGGGTTATTCCAACGCCGAAAAGCTCACCTTCAACGCGTCGATCAAGCAGGACAACGCTTTCGGTTCGGGCCACAGCCTGGGCATTGAAGTCAACACCAGCAAGTACAACCGCACGCTGGTGGTCAGCACCGTGGACCCGTACTGGACGGTGGACGGCATCTCGCTGGCCATCGACGCTTTCTACCGCACACAGCGTCCGGTCAACTACCTGGGCGACAGCTACCAGCTGAAGACGCCGGGCGCGTCGGTGCGCTTTGGTGTGCCTTTCTCGGAATACGACACCGTGTTCCTGGGCCTGGGATGGGAGCGCACTGAACTGGGCACCTCGGTGGGCCTGCCACTGGCCTGGTTGAACTACCGCGCCCTGTACGGCGACAAGACCAACGCTTTTGCTGCCACCGTGGGCTGGGCGCGCGACGGCCGCGACAGCCTGCTGGTGCCCAGTGCCGGCCGCTACCAGCGGGTGTTCTTCGAGTGGAGCTTCCTGGGCGAAGTGAAGTACCTGAAGACCAACCTGCAGTACCAGGAATACTGGCAGCTGCCACTGCGCCTGACGCTGGGCGTGAACGCCGAAGTCGGCTTCGGCAAGGGCCTGGGCGGCAAGCCGTACCCGGTGTTCAAGAACTTCTACGGCGGGGGCCTGGGCACGGTGCGTGCGTTTGAACAAGGCTCGCTCGGCGTCGTCGACCCGACCGGCGCCTACATCGGCGGTGCGCGTCGTTTCAATGCCAATGCCGAGCTCTACTTCCCGGTGCCGGGCACGGGCAACGACCGCACGCTGCGCATCTTCGGCTTTGTCGACACCGGCAACGTCTGGCGTGAAGACGAACAGGTCACCGCGGCGTCCCTGCGCGCCTCTGCGGGCGTGGGCTTGAGCTGGATATCGCCGGTGGGCCCGCTGAAGCTCAGCTGGGGCAAGCCGTTTCGTGTGCAGCGCAACGATAGAATCCAACGCTTCCAATTCCAAATCGGGACTGCCTTCTGATGAAGACGTTTGCTAAATCCACCGCCGGCACCGTCGCCACCGTCGCGCAAGCGCTCATCGCCGCGGCCGCACTCTTCGCCACCGCCGCACCGGCCTTGGCGCAAGAGCTCAAGATCGGCTACGTCAACAGCGAACGTGTGCTTCGCGAAGCCACGCCTGCCAAGGCCGCGCAAGCCAAGCTGGAAACCGAATTCAGCAAGCGCGAAAAAGAGTTGACGGACATCGGCGCGCGCTTGAAGGCCGCGGCCGACAAGCTCGACAAGGACGCGCCTACCCTGTCTGAAGCCGAGCGCACGCGCCGCCAACGCGAACTGGTCGAGCAAGACCGGGACCTGCAGCGCAAGCGCCGCGAATTCCAGGAAGACCTGAACCAGCGCCGAAACGAGGAACTGGCCGCGGTGGTTGAGCGCGCCAACCGCGTCATCAAGCAGATCTTCGATGCCGAGAAATACGACCTGATCCTGCAGGAAGTGGTCTTCGCGAGTTCGCGTGTGGACATCACCGACAAGGTGATCCGCGTCCTCAACAGCCCCGCCGCACCGGCCAAGTGAGGGCCTGGCGCCCGCAGACTTGAAGACCGAGCCCATGCGCGCGCGCCTGGGCCCGCTGGCCCACCTGCTGGGGGCTGAACTGGTGGGCGATGCCGACCTGGAGGTCACGCGCATCGGCCCGCTGGAAAGCGCCGACCGCACGACGATCGGCTTCCTGGCCAACCCGCGCTACCTGTCGCAGTTGGCCAGCACACAAGCCGGCTGCGTCATCGTCGCGCCCGCCCTGCGCGAAGCGGCCGTTGCCCGCGGCGCCGCACTGGTCCACGCCGACCCCTACCTGGCCTTTGCACGACTGACGCAGTGGTGGGCCGCTCAAACGCGGCGCGCACCGCTGCAAGGTGTGCATGCCAGCGCCGTGGTGGAAGAGGGTGCGCAGATCGATGCCAGCGCCTCGGTCGGCGCCTTTGTCTTCATCGGCCGCGGCGCCCAGATTGGCGCCGGTGCCGTCATCGGTAGCCACGGCCATGTCGGTGAAGGCGCCGCGGTCGGCGCCGACACCTGGCTCAAGGCCCGTGTCACGCTCAGCGACGGCTGCCGCATCGGCGCGCGCGGCATCGTGCACAGCGGCGCGGTCATCGGTGCCGACGGCTTCGGCTTTGCCCCGCATGAGGGCCGCTGGGAAAAGATCGAACAGCTGGGTGGCGTGCGCATTGGCGACGACGTCGAGATCGGCGCCAACACCTGCATCGACCGCGGCGCGCTCGACGACACCGTGCTGGAAGACGGCGTCAAGCTCGACAACCTGGTGCAGATCGGCCACAACGTGCGCATCGGCGCGCACAGCGCTTTTGCGGGCTGCGTCGGTGTGGCCGGCAGCGCGCGCATCGGGCGCCACTGCACGGCAGGGGGCGGCGCGATCATCCTCGGGCACCTGGAGATCGTCGATCACGTGAACATCAGCGCGGCCACGGTCATCACGCGGTCGATCCACAAGGCCGGCACGTACAGCGGCATGTTTCCGTTCGATGACAATGCGTCCTGGGAAAAGAACGCCGCCACGTTGCGGCAACTGCACGCATTGCGAGATCGGCTGCGGGCACTGGAGAAAAAGGCCTGACGATGCTCGACATTCAACACATCTTGCGCAAGCTCCCGCACCGCTACCCCTTCCTGCTGGTGGACCGGGTGCTTGAACTTGAAAAGGGCGTGCGCATCAAGGCGCTCAAGAACGTCAGCATCAACGAACCTTTCTTCCCGGGCCACTTCCCGGCGCGGCCGGTGATGCCCGGCGTGCTGATGCTGGAAGCGCTGGCGCAGGCCGCCGCGCTGTTGTCCTTTGAGTCCCTGGATGGCGACCCCGATGAAGACACCGTGGTTTACTTCGCCGGCATCGACGGCGCGCGCTTCAAGCGCCCCGTGGGCCCTGGCGACCAGCTAATCCTGGAAGCCGCCATCGACCGCCACAAGTCCGGCATCTACCGCTACAAGACGCGGGCGACGGTGGATGGTGTGTTGGCAGTGGAAGCCGACTTGATGTGCACCATGCGCAAGGCGATCTGAGCTCATGACCCGGGTACACGCCACGGCGCTTGTTGACGCGGCAGCCGATTTGGCCGACGACGTGAGCGTGGGGCCCTATGCGGTGATCGGTGCGGGCGTCAGGGTGGGGCAAGGCACCACCATCGGCGCGCACTGCGTGATCGACGGGCCGACCACCATAGGCCGCGACAACCGCATCTTTGCGCATGCGGTCCTGGGCGGTGCCCCGCAGGACATGAAGTACCGCGGCGAGCCGACCCAACTGCACATCGGCGACCGCAACACGATTCGCGAGTTCTGCACCTTCAACCGCGGCACGGCGCAGGACGTGGGCATCACGCGCGTCGGCAACGACAACTGGGTGATGGCCTATGTGCACATCGCGCACGACGTGCAACTGGGTGACCAAACCATCCTGGCCAACAACGCCACGCTGGCCGGGCACGTTCACGTCGGCGACTGGGCAATCGTCGGTGGCTTGAGCGGCGTGCACCAGTTCTGCAAGATCGGCGCCCATGTGATGACGGGCTTCCAGAGCCATGTCTCGCAAGATGTGCCGCCTTTCATGACCGTCGGCGGCAACCCGCTGTCAGTGCACGGCACCAACGCCGAAGGCCTTCGCCGGCGCGGCTTTTCGCGCGAGCGGCTGGCGCTCATCAAGCAGATGCACCGGCTGCTGTACCGCGAAAGCCTGACGCTGGACAACGCCAAGGCCGCCATCGGGCAGCTTCTGGGCACGGTGGAAGGTGGCGATGCCGATGTGCAGATGCTGCTGGGCTTTCTGGCCACGGCATCACGCGGCATCGTTCGCTGAGCCGGTGTGAACGGCGGCATGCAGTTCGCAATGGTCGCAGGCGAGGCATCGGGCGATCTCCTGGCCGGGCTCTTGCTGAAGGGCTTGCGCCAGCGCTGGCCTGCGCTTCAAAGCCACGGCATCGGCGGCCCGCGCATGGCCGAGCAGGGCTTTGAGGCCTGGTGGCCGCACGACAAGCTGGCGGTGCGCGGTTACGTGGAGGTGCTGCGCCACTACCGCGAGATTTCCGGCATCCGCGATGCGCTGGCTGAACGCTTGCTGAAGGACCGTCCGGCCGCCTTCATCGGTGTGGATGCGCCGGACTTCAACCTGGGCCTGGAAGCGCGGCTGAAGCAGACGGGCATCAAGACCATCCACTTCATCTGCCCGTCGATCTGGGCCTGGCGCGGCGGTCGCGCCAGGAGGATGGAGGCCAGTGTGGACCACGTGCTGTGCCTGTTCCCTTTCGAGCCCGATCTGCTGCGCGCCCACGGCGTGGCCGCCACCTTTGTAGGCCACCCGCTGGCGGACGCGATACCGCAGCAACCGCCGCGCGCGGCCAGCCGAGCGGCGCTGGGCTATGGCGACCAGGAGCAGGTTGTGGCCGTGCTGCCGGGCAGCCGCCGCAGCGAGATTGCGTACATTGCGCCGCGTTTCCTGCAAGCCGTCGCGCTGCTGCACCGCCAGCGCCCTGAACTGCGCTTCGTGCTGCCGGTGGCGCCAGGCCTGCGCCCACTGCTGGAGCCGCTGGTGGCGGCGCACGCGCCAGGCGCGCACCTGCGCTTGCTGGACGGTCAATCGCACGCCGCACTGGCCGCTTGCGACGTGACACTCATCGCCAGCGGCACCGCCACTCTCGAAGCGGCGCTGCACAAGCGGCCCATGGTCATCGGCTACAACATGCACCCCGTGAGCTGGCAGCTGATGAAGCGCATGAAGTACCAGCCCTGGGTGGGCCTGCCCAACATCCTCTGCCGTGATTTTGTCGTGCCGGAATTGCTGCAGGGCGACTGCGCGCCGACCCCACTCGCCGCCGCCGTGACGGCCTGGCTGGACGACCCCGCCGCCAGCGCCCGCGTGGCGCGGCGTTTTGAAGATCTGCACACCCTGTTGCGCCGCGACACAGCCACCCGAGCCACCGATGCCATCGCGCAAGTCCTTCAGGCTTGAACAGCTGGGTCCGGGCTGGGACCGGCCTGGCCTGGTGGCCGGCGTGGACGAAGCCGGCCGCGGGCCGTTGGCGGGGCCGGTGGTGGCGGCGGCGGTGATCCTGGATGAGCTGGCGCCTGTGACCGGCCTGAAGGATTCCAAACTGCTCAGCCCGCGCCGGCGCGAACTGCTCTTTGACCAGATCCGCGCGCGTGCGCTGTGCTGTTCCATCGCCACTGCCAGTGTCGAAGAGATCGACCGCCTCAACATTCTGCAGGCGACTCTCCTGGCCATGCGCCGTGCAGTGGAAGGGCTGCGCCTGCTGCCGCACCGTGTGGTGGTGGACGGCAACCGCGTGCCCATGCTGCCGATGACGGTGGCGGCCCTCGTCAAGGGCGACAGCAAGGTCGCGGCGATCTCTGCTGCGTCGATCCTGGCCAAGGTGCAACGTGACCGCTGGTGCGTCGACTTGCATGAACAGTTTCCGCACTACGGCTTCGCTACCCACAAGGGTTATCCGACGGCCGAACACCTGGCCGCGCTGCAGCGCCACGGCCCCTGCGCGGCGCACCGTCGCAGCTTTGCGCCGGTGCGCGCGGCCGAGGGTCTGCGGTGAGCGAAGCGGTGCACATCACCTCTCGTGAGAACCCGCTGCTGGTGCGCCTGCGCCGGATGGCGCAGGACGGCAGTGCCTATCGGCGCGTCGGGCAGGTGTGGCTGGAGGGCGAACACCTGTGCAGCGCGCTGCGTGCCCGCGGCGGCGTGGCCGAACAGGCGCTGATCACGGAGGCTGGCTGGCAGGACCCGGCGCTGCGTGGCCTCGCCGGCTGGGCCGGCAAGGTGTGCATCGTGCCGGCGCCGCTGTTTGCCAGCCTGAGCGGTCTGGAGTCGCCCGCGGCCATAGGCTTCGTGCTGGCGCTGCCCGCAACCCCGGCCATCGAGCCGTACGCCGCGTCGGTCGTGCTGGACCGCCTGCAAGACGCAGGCAACGTCGGCAGCATCCTGCGCAGTGCCGCTGCCTTTGGCATGCAGCAGGTGCTGGCGCTGAAGGGCACGGCCGCGCTGTGGTCACCCAAGGTGCTGCGCGCCGGCATGGGCGCGCACTTCAGCTTGCGGCTGATCGAAGGGCTGGATGAAGCGGCGCTGCTGGCCTTGGCGGTGCCGCTGGTGGCCACCAGTTCACACGCAGCGGCCGATTTGACTAACGCTCATCTTCCTGTACCTTGCGCCTGGGTGCTGGGCCATGAAGGGCAGGGCGTTTCAACGGCCCTGTTGCAACGCTGCGCGTTGCAAGTGCGCATTCCGCAGCCGGGTGGCGAAGAGTCGCTCAACGTTGCGGCAGCTGCCGCGGTGTGCCTGTACGAATGTGCGCGTCGGGTTCAATAAATCAGCCGATCGGGCCGCAAGTCGCGCAGGATCGTGGTGGCAATCTCTTCGATCGACTTGTGCGTGGAAGACAGCCAGGCCACGCCTTCGCGCCGCATCATCGCCTCGGCTTCGTTGACTTCATAGCGGCAGTTCTCCAGCGCCGCGTACTTGCTGCCCGGGCGGCGTTCATGGCGGATCTGCGCCAGCCTTTCGGGGTTGATGGTCAGGCCGAAACACTTGCGCTTGTGCGGCGCCAGCGGTGTGGGCAGGCGGCCGCGGTCAAAGTCTTCCGGGATCAGCGGGTAGTTGGCGGCCTTGATGCCGTGCTGCATCGCCAGGTACAGGCTCGTGGGCGTCTTGCCGCTGCGGCTGACGCCGAGCAGGATGACGTCGGCACTGTCCAGGTTGCGCGCACTCTGGCCGTCGTCGTGCGCCAGGCTGAAATTGATGGCCTCGATGCGCTCGTTGTATTCCGCGCTCTGGCTGGCGTCGGAAAAGCGGCCCACGCGGTGGTTGCTCTTGACGCCGAATTCAGCCTCGAGCGGTTCGACGAAGGTGCGGAACATGTCCAGCACCAGGCCCGTGCAGTGTTCGCCGGTGACGATCGCGCGCACTTCGTCGTTGATGAGCGTGATGAAGACGATAGGGCGCTTGCCTTCGCGTTCGGCGCTGTCGTTGATCTCTCGCACCACGACATGAGCCTTCTCCACCGTGTCGATGAAAGGCCGCCGCACATGGCGCGGTTTGGCCGGGAACTGGTTGAGGATGGAATTGCCAAAGGTCTCGGCAGTGATGCCGGTGCCGTCCGAGACAAAGAACACGGTTCGTTCGGTCATGGCGGGCTCTGTGGGCCGGCGGGGCGCCGACGCGGCTGGTGATGAAGGGTCATCATAAGGAAAGAACTCCTTAGAATCGATCGCATCCATTCCGCCTCGCCGCCCGACGTGAACCCTCCTGGCACACCACACGAAGCAGAGCGCGCCAGCGCAGGAACATGGGCCGCCATTGCGGAAGCACCGGTTTTGTCACATCACGGAGCTCTCCCATGTCTACACCGGCTGATCGGCCTCCCATGGCCACCCTGGAATCATTGGCAACCACGTCACTCGTCGCCCCTTTTGAACACTTGAGGATGAGCGACGTCGAGGTCGTGGGCGGCAAGAACGCCTCACTCGGCGAAATGATCAGCCAGTTGGCTGCCAGCGGTGTGCGGGTGCCGGGCGGCTTTGCCACCACTGCGCATGCTTTCCGCGAATTTCTTAAGCACGGCGGCTTGGCACAACGCATCAACGACAAGCTGGCAACGCTGAACGTGGACGATGTGCGCGCTCTGGCCGAAGCCGGGGCGCAGATCCGCGGTTGGGTGGTGGCAACGCCCTTGCCGCCAGCGCTTGACGCCGCGATCCGCGCGCAATTTGCACTGCTGTCGGCCGATGCATCCCCGGGGACGAACCCCAGTTTTGCCGTGCGCTCGTCGGCCACCGCCGAAGACCTGCCCGACGCGTCCTTCGCCGGTCAGCAAGAGAGTTTCCTGAACGTTACCGGCATCGACGACGTCCTGCACCGCATCAAGGAAGTCTTCGCCTCGCTCTACAACGACCGCGCCATCAGCTACCGCGTGCACAAGGGCTTTGCCCATGCCGATGTCGCGTTGTCGGCGGGTGTGCAGCGCATGGTGCGTTCCGACATGGGCTCCGCCGGCGTGCTCTTCACCATCGACACCGAATCGGGTTTCGCCGACGTGGTCTTCATCACCGCCAGCTACGGCCTCGGTGAACTGGTGGTGCAGGGCGCCGTCAACCCGGACGAGTTCTATGTCCACAAGCCGACGCTGAACAAAGGCAAGCTTCCCATCATTCGCCGCGTGCTGGGCTCCAAGCTGCAGCGCATGGAATTTGCGTCGGCGCAAGAGAAGGCTGAAAGCGGCAAGCTCGTGAAAGTGCTGGACACACCGCCCGAACAGCGCAACCGCTATGCACTGAACGACGCCGACGTGATCGAACTGGCCAAGTACGCGCTGATCATCGAAAAGCACTACGGCCGCGCGATGGATATCGAGTGGGGCAAGGACGGCATCGACGGCAAGATCTACATCCTGCAGGCGCGGCCTGAGACGGTGAAGAGCCAAGCCGGTGCAAAGCTGGAGCAGCGCTTCAAGTTGAAGGGAGACCACAGCAAGACGCCGGTGCTGGCCGAAGGCCGCGCCATCGGCCAGAAGGTGGGCACGGGCCCTGTGCGCCTGGTGCGCAGCCCGGCCGAAATGGACCGCGTGCAGCCGGGTGACATCCTCGTCACCGACATGACAGACCCCAACTGGGAGCCGGTGATGAAGCGCGCCAGCGCGATCGTCACCAACCGCGGCGGCCGCACCTGCCACGCCGCCATCATCGCGCGCGAACTGGGCATCCCGGCGGTGGTGGGCTGTGGCGACGCGACCGAGCACTTGAGCGAAGGCGCGCTGGTGACCGTGTCGTGCGCAGAAGGGGATACCGGCTACGTCTATGACGGCTTGCTGGAAACCGAGATCAGCGACGTCGTGCGCGGCGAAATGCCTTACTGCCCGATCAAGATCATGATGAACGTGGGCAACCCGCAACTGGCCTTCGACTTCTGCCAGATGCCCAATTCCGGCGTCGGCCTGGCGCGGCTGGAATTCATCATCAACAACAACATCGGCGTGCACCCGAAGGCGATCCTCGACTACCCCAACATCGACGCCGACCTGAAGAAGGCGGTGGAGTCGGTGGCGCGCGGGCATGCGTCGCCGCGTGCCTTCTATGTTGACAAGCTGGTGGAAGGCATCTCCACCATCGCCTCGGCCTTCTGGCCCAAGCCGGTGATCGTGCGGCTGTCGGACTTCAAGAGCAACGAATACCGTAAGCTGATCGGCGGCACGCGCTACGAGCCCGATGAAGAAAACCCGATGCTGGGCTTTCGTGGTGCCAGCCGCTACATCAGCGGTGAGTTCAGCGACGCCTTTGCGATGGAATGCGAAGCGCTCAAGCGCGTGCGCACAGACATGGGCCTGACCAACGTCGAGATCATGGTGCCTTTCGTGCGCACGGTGAAGCAGGCCTCCACCGTGGTGCGCATGCTGGCCGAACGCGGCCTGAAGCGCGCCAGCGAAGGCGGCACCGACGGCCTGCGCGTGATCATGATGTGCGAGGTGCCCAGCAATGCCATCCTGGCCGAGCAGTTTCTGGAGCACTTCGACGGCATGTCGATCGGCTCCAACGACCTGACTCAGCTGACGCTCGGACTCGACCGCGATTCGGGCCTGGAGCAACTGGCAGGCGACTTTGATGAACGTGACCCGGCAGTCAAGGCCATGATCTCGCGCGCCATTGCGGCGTGCCGCGCCAACGGCAAGTACGTGGGCATCTGTGGCCAGGGGCCCAGCGACCACCCGGACTTTGCCGACTGGCTTGCCGCGGAAGGCATCGTTTCAATCTCGCTCAACCCCGACAGCGTCATCGACACCTGGCAGCGGTTGGCCAAGCGCTGAGCCTGGCGGCTGGCCGGCGGCCGGTAGCCGCTGCCGGGCCACCGCGTCGGGTGTCGCATGGCAGCGGAAATGGCGTGCCTTTCTGCGCTTCTTGCAGTGTTTGCCACCTGCGGTCTGCGGTTAAGCTCCCGGACTGAACTTGGGGCGCGTGTTGTCCTTTGCAGAGAGAGAAGCCGCTTGCTCGCCGACGCACTCATGGCCACCATTTATCGCAAGACCGCCAAGGGTTTGTCCGAGATCGAGACTCGGCAGTACCGCCTGACGCCCCGCGCTCGCAGTGCGCTGATTCTGGTGGATGGCAAGCGCGACGTGCTGGCGGTCAAAGCCCTCATCTCGCAACAAGCGGACGAAACCCTGGCCTTGCTGCTGGAGCAAGGGATGATCGAACTGGGCGCCAAGTCAGGTCCGGCCCCCGCCGCTGCTGGCCTGGAGGCCGTGGACATCCAACTGGCGATCCAGAGTGTGCCCGGGGCACTTGCCAGACCGGACTTGGCGACGTGCAAGCGGGCTGCCGTGCGCGATCTCAACAACGTGCTGGGCCCCAGCGGCGAGTCGCTGGCGATCCGCATGGAGCGTGCCCGCAGTGTCAGCGATCTGCGCGAACTGGTGCAGACGGCAGCCCAGATCATTGGCAACGCGCGCGGCCGCGCCGTCGCGGAGGCCTACCTGGCCCAGCACGACTACTGATCCTGCCCCGTGATGTGCCACAGGTGTCCGCACTTGCGGCAACGCACCTGCACCTCTTCACTGTCGCCGTCAGACTGCAGCAGCTCCAAGCGGCCATAGGTTTTGCAGGCGGGGCAGTCGGCCTGGTGGGCCACGTCCTCGGCATGGGCCAGCAGGCGCAAGTAGCGGCGCAGCGACCAGACGCCTGTGGCCGTGCACAGCAGCACGGCAGCCACGTCCACCAGCTGGTCGCCCCAGGAGCGAAAACGCATGCTGGCGTCGATGCCGCCGAAGATGCCGATGGCGCACAGAAACGTCAGCGCCAGATGGGCATGGCTTTGCAGCAGTTGGCGTTCGTACCATTTGCGAAAGCCAAGTTTGCGGATTCCTTCGGCCAGCTTCATGCGTTGCATGGTGTCACAGACGCATTCATGCGCGTTCGGCCGGCCCCTGAGGTCACCGGCCCCCGCCGGAGGAATGCGGCGGCGACCGCGCTTCAGCCGCAGCGCGATCCGGGAAATCCCCATAGGTGCTTGTGCCTGTGAAAGTCCGTTTCGTCAGCTAACCGTAAGCGCTACGCGAAACAGTCACGCGCATTCACTCTGACGCCATGCTGACCGTTCTCAACGCCATTCAACTCGTGCTCTATATCGCCCTGCTTGCGCTGGTGGGCCAGGGCGTGCTGTACGTGCTGGCCGGCGTGCGGCGCGAAAACAATGTGTTCTACAAATTGCTGCAGGTAGTGAGCAAGCCTTTCACTTGGCCGCTGCGGCGTTTGATGCCCAAGCAGGTGGCTGACCATCAAGTGCCCATCGTGGCCTTTGCTCTGCTGCTCCTGCTGTATGCGGTGGTCACCTTTGAACGGGCCGACATTTGCGTCACCTTGCAACGGGTGGGTCAGGAAGGCTGCCGATGAATCGTCTGTACTACCTCGGGTGCAAATTTCGGGTCATGTGCCTGTTGGTGCTGGGCCGGGAGAAGGCTGCGCTGGCTGAGCTTCATGCCATGCTGCAGCAGTGGCGCGACGACAGCTATGCATTGGCAAGCCGGGCGCATTTGCTGGCGCAGTCGGGGCAGCTTGAAGCCGCGCTGGCCGACTCCCGCCGCCTGACGGTCTTGCGCGACCAGCACGCCACCACCTGGTTCAACCATGGCTTCATGCTGGAGGCCGCCGGGCACTGGGACGAAGCGCTGGCTGCGTTCCGCCGGGCGACAGAACTCGGCCCCCAGCTGGATCGCGCGTGGTACGGGCTGGGCCTGGTCCTCATTCGGCTGAAGCGCTATGACGAGGCAGTTCAAGCGCTCAAGCGCAACACCGAATTGCAGCCCATGAGCCCTTACGGTTGGTACCAGCTGGCGCGGGTGCACGTTGACCGGAAAGAGCCCGACGCAGCGGTCAAGATCATCCGCCACCTGCAAGGTTTCGAGCCCAAGGTGGCCGAGCAACTGCAGCGAGAAACGGGCTTGCGACTGGGCAAGCCAGCGGTGTGATGAAGGGCGCTGGCGGCGGTGCAAATGCCCGTCGGCAGCAGGAGGCCAAGAAGTATCACAGCCCGATCCTGGGCGGGTTTGACTTGAAAAAGGAGAGAGGCTATGCAGGTGAGTGAGAACCACCAGAGCTACTGGCGCAAGAACTTGCGGATCACGGGGATCCTCATGTTCATCTGGTTCGTGGTGACCTATGTTGCGGCCTATTTCGCGCGTGACCTGAACTTCAACTTCTTTGGCTGGCCCTTCAGTTTCTGGATGGCTGCCCAAGGATCGCTGGTCATCTATGTTCTGATCATCTGGTTTTATGCGAGCTACATGAACAAGCTCGACCAGGAACACGGCGTCGCCGAGGAGGAATGACATGGCTGGCCTGAGTTTCGAAACCAATGCTGGAGTCTCCAACAAGGAAGCCAATGCGGCTTTCAAGAAGGGGCTCAACAAGGTCTATACCTGGTACACGGGCGGCTTCATTGCCTTCGTGATCGTGCTGGCCATCGCCGAGCAGATGGGCCTGGGGCGTGGTGCCATGGGCATCATCTTCCTGCTCGCCACCGTGGCGTTGTATGCCGGCATCGGCATCATGAGCCGCACCAACGACGCCGCCGAGTATTACGTTGCCGGCCGCCGGGTGCCCGCCGTCTACAACGGCATGGCCACGGGCGCCGACTGGATGAGCGCCGCGTCATTCATCGGCATGGCTGGCACGCTGTACCTCACGGGTTACGGTGGCTTGGCTTTCATCATGGGTTGGACGGGCGGCTACTGCCTGGTGGCGCTGTTCCTGGCGCCCTACCTGCGCAAGTTCGGGCAGTTCACCATCCCCGACTTTCTGGGCGCGCGTTATGAGGGCAACCTGGCTCGCTTCGTTGGCGTGGTGGCGGCGATCCTGTGTTCTTTCACCTACGTGGTCGCACAGATCTACGGCGTGGGCCTGATCACGACTCGGCTGTCCGGGCTGGCATTCGAGGTCGGCATCTTCGTCGGTCTGGGCGGCATCCTGGTGTGTTCGTTCCTGGGCGGCATGCGTGCCGTCACCTGGACGCAAGTGGCGCAGTACATCATCCTGATCATTGCCTACCTGATCCCGGTGGTGTGGCTGTCGGTCAAGCAGACCGGCGTGCCGATCCCGCAGGCCATTTACGGCTATCAGCTGGAAAAGGTCACCGCGCGCGAGAAGCAGCTGATCGACGACCCGAAAGAGAAGGAAGTCATCGCCATCTTCAAGCAGCGCAGCGATGACCTTGCCGCCAAGCTGAAGGACGTGCCAGCTGCCCTGGCGCTGGACAAGGCCGCTGCGCAAAAGCGCCTCGATGACCTGAAGGCGGCCAACGCGCCGTTGGGCGAAGTCCAGGGAGCTGAAAAGGCGCTGGCCGGTCTGCCCAAGGACGCGGCCGACGCCAAGACGGCGTGGACCAAGGCCAAAGCAGCCGCGGACGGCTCTGCCAGGCCACTGGCAGGCATGCCGCGGCATGCTACGCAGTATGCCGGCGACCCCAATGGAGACGAGAAGGCGCAGAAGGCCTTCAACGATTCACGCCGCAACTTCATGGCCCTTGTGTTCTGCCTGATGGTGGGCACCGCTGCGCTGCCGCACATCTTGATGCGCTACTACACCACGCCGTCGGTGAAGGACGCGCGCAGCTCGGTGACCTGGTCGCTGTTCTTCATCTTCCTGCTGTACTTCACAGCGCCGGCCTTGGCCGTGCTGGTGAAGTACGAGGTGTTCAACGTGCTGGTGGGCACGCCATTCGACAAACTGCCGGCCTGGATCACGTCGTGGTCCAAAGTCGACCCGACGTTGTTGTCGGTGGTGGACATCAACAAGGACGGCATCTTCCAGCTGGGTGAGATGAAGATCGGTGGCGACATCATCGTGCTGGCGACGCCAGAGATCGGCGGCTTGCCTTATGTCATCTCCGGCCTGGTGGCGGCGGGTGGCCTGGCGGCTGCGCTGTCAACCGCTGACGGCCTGCTGCTGACCATCGCCAACGCACTGTCGCATGACCTGTACTACAAGATGATCGATCCCAATGCGCCCACCGCGCGACGGGTGATGATCTCCAAGGCCCTGTTGCTGGTGGTGGCCTTGATGGCAGCGTTTGTGGCGGCACAGAAACCGGCGGACATCCTGTTCCTGGTCTCGGCGGCGTTTTCATTCGCGGCGGCGGCTTTCTTCCCGGCTCTGGTGCTGGGGGTGTTCTGGAAGCGTGCCAACAAGTGGGGTGCCGTGCTCGGTATGACGTCGGGCTTGGGCATCACGCTGTACTACATGGTGACGACCCAGCCCTGGATGCGCGGCATCTTTGGCGTCACGAGCCCGATCGAGCTGTGGTTCGGCATCCTGCCGATCTCAGCTGGCGTCTTTGGCGTGCCGCTGGGCTTCGCGGTGATCATCATCGTCAGCTTGCTGACGCCAGCACCGAACCCGAAGATCCAGGAATTGGTGGAGCATGTGCGCTACCCGAACCTGGTGCCCGCCAAGGCCTGACCCGGCTGTCAGCTTCTGCTGAGCAAGGGCCGTACCGAAGGGTACGGCCCTTTTTCATAGGCGATCAGTGGGAACCCAGTAGGCGTTTCCGCTTGCACCTTCAACCTCCGCTGAAGACTGGATGCTATAATTTTTGGCTTTCCTTGCCGCACCCGTCATGTTGACGCATCGGGGCGGCTTCCACACCCGAATCCCAGGCAACCCTGCGAACAGCAATTGCACAGGGCCGGAATCCACAAGGAGTATTCATGCGTCACTATGAGATCGTTCTGCTGATCCATCCGGATCAAAGCGAACAGGTTCCGGCCATGCTGGAACGCTACAAGACCCTGGTCACCGCAAGCGGTGGCAAGGTGCACCGCGTGGAAGACTGGGGCCGGCGTCAGCTGGCTTACATGATCCAGAAGCTGGTCAAGGCGCATTACCTGTGCCTGAACATCGAAGTCAGCAACGACACGCTGACCGAGATCGAGACCGGTTTCCGCTTCAATGACGCCGTGTTGCGCCACATGACCGTGCAGAAGCCAAAGGCCGAGACAACCCCGTCGATCATGATGAAGGCGGTGGAACGCGAAGAAGCCCGCAAGGAACGCCAGGAGGCCACGGCCTGACGGCCGAACCACCTGCGCAGTCTGAGTTGTTGGCCACCGGCTAGACCGAATTGAACCGCCTGGTTCTGTCGGCGACACTGGTGGAGCGGGCAGCCCCTCGTTACACCCCGGCGGGTCTTCCGGCCCTGGACTTGAGCTTGAAGCACGAGTCCGATGTTCAGGAAGACAGCCAGCCCCGCAAGGTCTCGATGGAGATGAAAGCGGTGGCCATCGGGGCGGTGACGCAGGTGCTGCTGCCGCTGGAGCTGGGATCGACGGGCCTGTACGCAGGCTTCATCACCAGCACCCGCAACGGCCGCGGTCTGCTGTTCCACATCACCTCGGTCGAGCTCGAAGCCCGGCCGGGCCCATCCGGATCGAATTGAATTCAAGTAGGAGCTCATATGCCCCCGCCACGTGGTAAAGGTCGTTTTTCCAAGGACAAGCGCCCCAAGCGCAACAACCAGTCGCTGCTGTTCCGCCGCAAGCGTTTCTGCCGCTTCACGGTCGCTGGTGTTGAATACATCGACTACAAAGAGATCGACGTGCTGCGCGATTTCATCGGCGAAAACGGCAAGATCACGCCCGCCCGCCTGACCGGCACGCGCGCCTTCTTCCAGCGCCAACTCACCACCGCCATCAAGCGCGCGCGCTTCCTGGCGCTGCTGCCGTACTCTGACCACCACAAGGTCTAAGGGAGCCTGACATGCAAATCATCCTCCTCGAAAAAGTCGGCAAGCTCGGCAACCTCGGTGACGTCGTCAACGTCAAGCCCGGTTACGCCCGCAATTTCCTGATCCCCACCAAGATGGCACGCCGCGCCACCGAAGCCGCGATCAAGGAATTCGAAGGCCGCCGCGCTGAACTGGAAAAGGCCGCACAAGCCAAGCACGACGCCGCCCAGGCCCTGGGTGAGCAGATCGCCGGCAAGACCGTGCGTGTGGTGCAGAAGGCCGGGGTGGACGGCCGCCTGTTCGGGTCGGTCACCAATGCCGACATCGCCGAAGCGCTGACCAAGATGGGCCTGGCGACGCAGAAGTCGCAAGTGCGCATGCCCAACGGACCACTGAAGATTGTCGGCGAGCACAAGGTGTCCGTGGCGCCGCACACCGACGTGGTGGTGGACGTGACGGTGCTGGTGGTGGCGCAAGCCGACTGACCCACTTTTTTGGTGTTCATCAGAAGGCCGGCTTCATGCCGGCCTTCTTGCTTTTTGGCCCGATGCCCGTGCACAGCCTGCGCAGATGCTGTCCACAGGGTTGTGCACCAGGTTGTGCACCCGGTTGTGCATGCGGCCTGAAACAAACCCGCGCCTCCATCCGCACGCTTTCCCTCTACGCTAGCGGTGCCAAACGACCTTAACTTGTGAAGATGGACAAGCTCAGCAACCCCCGCGAATCCGCTCCGCCGCGCGACGACGAAGTAGCGCGCCTGCGCGTGCCGCCGCACTCGGTGGAAGCCGAGCAGAGCGTCCTTGGCGGCCTGCTGCTGGACAACATGGCCTGGGACCGCGCGGCAGAACTGCTGACCGACAGCGACTTCTACCGCTATGAACACCGCCTGATCTTCAGCGCCGTGGCCGCGCTGGTGCAGCACAGCCGCCCGGCCGACGTGATCACGGTCTTTGAACACCTGCAAAGCCTGGGCAAGGCCGACGACAGCGGCGGCCTGGCCTATCTCAACGCGCTGGCTCAGAGCGTGCCCAGTGCCGCCAACATGCGGCGTTATGCCGAAATCGTGCGTGAACGCGCAGTGCTGCGAAAGCTGATTGGCGCCAGCGACGAGATCGCCACTGCAGCCTTCAACCGCGAAGGCCGAAACGTGTCGCAGATCCTGGATGAAGCCGAAAGCAAGATCCTAAAGATCGGCGAGGAAGGCTCGCGCCAGCAGCAAGGTCCGCAGAGCATGGACCGGCTGGTGGTGGCCTTGCTGGACCGCGTCAACGAACTGGCCGAAACCGATGCCGGTGATGTCACCGGAGTGCGCACCGGCTACTTCGAGCTGGACAGCATGACCGCCGGCCTGCAGAAGGGTGACCTCATCGTTCTGGCCGCTCGACCGTCGATGGGCAAGACCGCTTTTGCGCTGAACATTGCCGAGCATGTGTCGGTGAAAGAAGAGCTCCCGGTGCTGGTGTTCTCGATGGAAATGGGCGCCTCGCAACTGGCGCTGCGCCTGGTGGGCTCGCTCGGCCGCATCAACCAGCAGAACCTGCGCACCGGGCGCCTGGCGGACGACGAATGGGGCCGCCTGGCCGAAGCCGTGGACAAGCTCGGCAAGGTGCAGATGTTCATCGATGAAACGGCCGCGCTCACGGTGGCCGAGTTGCGCGCCCGCGCTCGTCGCATGGCGCGCCAGTTTGGTGGCACGCTGGGGTTGATCGTCGTCGACTACCTTCAGTTGATGAGTGGCAGCGGCGGCAGCGACGAAAACCGGGCGACGGAGCTGGGCGAGATCTCGCGCGGCCTGAAGGCGCTGGCCAAGGAACTGCAGTGCCCCGTGATCGCGCTGTCGCAGCTGAACCGCAGCGTGGAAACACGCACCGACAAGCGGCCGATGATGAGCGACCTGCGCGAATCTGGCGCCATCGAACAGGACGCCGACATCATCCTTTTCATCTACCGCGACGACTACTACAACAAGGAAAGCAAGGAGCCCGGCGTGGCCGAGATCCTCATCGCCAAGCAGCGCAACGGGCCGGTAGGCGCCGTGCGGCTGGCTTTCCTGAAGCCGCTGACGAAGTTTGACAACCTGGCGCCAGGGTCGGGTTCGGAGTACTGAGCCCGAACCTCTTCTCGTTCCTGCGCGGAAGGTTGCAATAAAGGCGGTGACTGTATATATTCACAGTATGCTTCCCAATACCCGCCAGCCGCAGCCGCCTGCAGCCACCCTGATGTATGCCCCGGTTGGGGCGCTCAAGGGGCGCGGCACGGTCTGGGCCCTGGAGCACCGCTTCAGCACCGACCAGCGCAGCGAATTCGACGATGGCTGGGGCACGCTCGAACAGGCGGCGGCAGAAGAGACCGCGGCGCCCTTGACGCAAGTGAGCGAGGAAAACGTGCGCCGCATCCTGTCGGGCAATGACTCACCCGACATCGGCTTCGACCTCTCCATCAACCCCTACCGCGGCTGCGAGCACGGCTGCATCTACTGCTACGCCAGGCCCACGCATAGCTACCTGAACCTGTCGCCGGGCATCGACTTCGAAACCCGAATCGTGGCCAAGGTCAACGCCGCGGAAAGGCTGCGCGAAGCGCTGTCGGCCAAGGGCTACACACCAGGCCAGCTCAACATCGGCTCCGTCACGGACGCGTACCAGCCGGCCGAGCGGCGGCTGCGCATCACGCGGTCAGTCATTGAAGTGCTGTCGCAGGCACGGCACCCGTTTTCAATCATCACCAAGTCGAGCCTTGTCGAGCGCGACATTGACTTGATCGCGCCAATGGCGCAGCAGCGGTTGGCTGCGGTGTACGTGTCGATCACGACGCTGGACGCCGCTCTGGCCCGCAAGCTGGAACCGCGCGCCGCTGCACCGCACCGCCGACTGCAGACCATCAGGGCCCTGTCCGACGCCGGTATCCCGGTGGGCGTGAGCGTGTCGCCGGTGATCCCGTTCCTGAATGAGCCGGAACTGGAGCGCATCCTTGAAGCTGCAAGGGACGCGGGTGCAAGCTCTGCCTTCAGCATCGTGCTGCGTCTTCCGTGGGAGGTGAACCCGCTGTTCCAGCAATGGCTGCAGCAGCACGTGCCTGACCGCGCAGAACGCATCATGTCGCGCGTCCGCGACATGCGCGGGGGCAAGGACAACGACGCCCAGTTCGGCACCCGCATGACAGGGCAGGGCGTGTGGGCACAACTGCTTCGCCAGCGTTTCAAGAAAGCCTGCAGCCGGCTCGGTTTGAACCGCGAGCGGTTGGACCTGGACCTGACCCAGTTCCGGCCCGCCGGCTGGGCCAGCGGACAAAGCGAACTGTTCTGAAGTGCTGGCGCTGTCCGCTGTCCTCTGCATGAGCTTGACGCGCTGGACGTCGTCTGCTCAAGACCTCAGCTGACGTCCACCGCCGCCGGCGCAGGCTGCGCGGCGGCGGTTTTGACTTCTGCCCGCAGGCGCAGCTGAAGGCCCCCCGGAGCGCGCCCGGTGCGCTGCATGCCGGCGATGTGGCTCACCGGATGGCAGCAGCGCTTCAGCAGCTCAGTGGCCTGGGCGGCCTTTGCGGCGCAGTCGGCCACGGTTGCCGCGTGGCGGCGGGCCAGCGCGCCTGTCAGCTCCAGCAACTTGGCATTGAGTGTCTGCTCACCCGCAGCCAGCAGCATCTGCACCGCAGTGCCTGGGTTTCCACGCAGCGCATGTTCCATCGCCTGTTCGGCCACAGCCGTGATGCGCGCCTGGCACCGTTGCAGCACACGGAGTGCCGGTTCACTGCGGCGGGCAGATGCAGACAGTACTTCGCCGATGGCCTTGCTGGTGCAAAAGCGCATGCCGATGCGCTCGACCAGGGCTTCGTGTTCGCCGGCTTGCGCCAGTGAGGCTGGCAATCTGGCCCAGAGGCTGAGCAGCAGGTTTGCGCCTTCGAGGTCAAAGTCGGACTCTGTTGCCTGCAAGGAAAGCTGTCGCAGTGCCAACAGCGCGGATTCCTGCGCGTCGCCCAGCAGCGCTGCCAGCACGCCCACCGTGCCTTCCATGCGCTGCAGCCGCTGCGACGCCGGAAAACGTTCGCGGTAGCGTCTCAGTTGGACCCCCATCGACACCACGCCTTGCATGTCCCCCGCGTCAAAGCGCAGCATCGCAATCAGCGACAGCGTCATCGCGTCAAAGAGTCGCGATTGCACCCCCAGGCCGACGCTGCGTTCCAGCATTTTAAGGGCCAGCTCGGCTTCGCCCTGGTAGAAGGCCAGCGCGCCCGTGTGCTGGGCACGCAGCAGGCAGCCCGGTGTCAGCATGGACGCGCGGCGGTAGGCACCCAAGGCGGCGTCGAAGTCGCTCTGTTCGGCCAGGACGCGGCCCATCAGGTCGTGTGCGTCGGCGTTGTCGGGTTCGTCCTTCAGCACTTCGGTCACGGCCTTGCGTGCCAGCGGCAAGTCGGCATTGGCCAACCTGCAACGCGCCACGCCGAGCCGGGCCCAGGCCGCCCCTTGTGGGAGCGCCAACTTCTGGAACATCGTGGCCGCGTCGTCGGGCTTGTTCATGCGCAGCAGCAACTCGGCCACCAGACGACCGCAGTAAATGGCGTAGGGCATCTGCTCCTGAAAGCGTTTGAGCGCGCGCGCCAGGGCGAGCTCGTTCTGGCCGCTGTCCAGGGCCTGCAGCACATCAGCCAGCTCACGCTTGCGTTGCCGCGCTTCACGCAGTCGGTCCGAGAGCAGGCCCGTTGTATAGGGGCGCACCAGAAAACCGTCCATCGACGCCTCTGCCGCTTCCACCACGTGGTGGTACCGGGCCTGCGCCGTGACCATCAGGAACACCGTGCGGTGAGGCAGCAGGTTCTCGCGGCGCAGCTCATCCAGCAAGTCCTGGCCGTTGTCGTCCAGGCCTTCGAATTCGCGGTTGCAGACAATGATGTCGAAGGGCTCGCGTTCGATCAGCAGCCGCGCTTCCTTGATGCGCGAGGTCTGCGACAGATGCCCCACGCCGACGTCTCGCAGCTGGGCCGCGGCCACGCTGCGCAGCAGGGCGTTGCTTTCAACCAGCAGCGCGCGGGCGAGGTGGATCTCGCGGTCGATCACGCGCCTGCCCTTGGCTGGCGGCGGCGGCATGCGCCGTGCTGAGAAGGCCGAATGTGCGGGCGGTGCATCTGCCTGGGGGTTGAAAGAGAACCCTTTGGCTATCGGCGCAAGGTGAACCTGACTTGAACGCCTTTACTTGAACAGATCTTTCACCCTGTCGGTCCAGCTCTTGGCATTGGGGGAATGCCGGTCGCCGGACTTGCGGAAGGACTCGTCCAGTTCCTTCAGCAGCTTGCGCTGGTGCTCGGTGATCTTGATCGGCGTTTCCACCGCGACGTGGCAGTACAGATCGCCGGGGTAACTGGAGCGTAGGCCCTTGATGCCCTTGCCTCGCAGGCGAAAGGTCTTGCCGTGCTGCGTGCCTTCAGGCAATTCGATCTCGGCCTTGCTGCCCAGCGTCGGCACTTCCATGCTGCCGCCCAGCGCCGCGGTCGTCAGGCCGACGGGCACGGTGCAGTGCAGGTCGTCGCCGTCGCGTTCGAAGATCTCGTGCTGCTTGACGCGGATCTCGATGTAGAGGTCGCCACTCGGCCCGCCGTTGGTGCCGGGCTCGCCGTTGCCGGCGCTGCGGATGCGCATGCCTTCGTTGATGCCGGCGGGGATCTTCACCTCCAGCGTCTTCTGTTTCTTCAGCTTGCCGGCGCCGTTGCAGGTGACGCAGGGCTCGGGAATGATCTTGCCGCTGCCGTGGCACTGCGGGCAGGTCTGCTGGATGCTGAAGAAGCCCTGGCGCATGTGCACCGTGCCAGCGCCATTGCAGGTGCTGCAGGTCTTGGGGCTCGTGCCGGGCTTGGCGCCGGTGCCTTTGCAGGTTTCGCAGTTCTCCCACGTGGGCACGCGGATCTGCGTGTCCTTGCCGAAGGCCGCTTCTTCAAGCGTGATCTCCATCGCATAGCTCAGGTCGCTGCCGCGGTACACCTGCTGGCCGCCAGCGCCGCGCCGGCCACCGGCTGCTGCGCCGGCGCCGCCAAAGATGTCGCCGAAGATGTCGCCGAAGGCTTCGGCAAAGCCGCCAAAACCTTCGCCACCCGGGCCGCCGCGGCCGCCCATGTTGGGGTCCACGCCGGCATGACCATGCTGGTCGTAGGCAGCGCGCTTCTGGCCATCGGACAGCATCTCGTAGGCCTCTTTGGCCTCCTTGAATTTCTCCTCTGACTTGGCCGCGTCGCTGCCCTGGTTGCGGTCGGGGTGATGCTTCATCGCCAGCTTGCGATAAGCCTTCTTGATGTCTTCCTCAGTGGCGTTCTTGGGCACACCGAGTACGTCGTAGTAGTCACGCTTGGCCATGAAGACTTTCTGCAATTCAAAAACAACACCGCCGCGTTGAAAAGCAGGCTGCAGCCTGCCTCTTCAAACGCGGCGCGCCAGACTGGTGGCCCGCTGGCCAGCGGTTCGCCGCGGGCCACTCAGCCTAGCCTTTCTTGACTTCCTTGAACTCGGCGTCCACGACGTTGTCGTCAGCCGGCTTGGCTTGCTGCGGCGCTTCGCCGGCCGCAGACCCAGCTGCAGAACCAGCCGCGGCGCCGGCAGCCGCTTGTGCCGCCTGTGCGTCGGCGTACATCTTCTCGCCCAGCTTCTGGCTGGCCGTCATCAGCACTTCGGTCTTGGCTTCGATGACCGCCTTGTCGTCACCCTTGATCGCTTCTTCCACGTCCTTCAGAGCGAGCTCGATCTTTTCCTTCTCGGCCGCGTCGAGCTTGTCGCCGTGTTCGGCCACGCTCTTCCTGACGCTGTGCAGCATGGCGTCGGCCTGGTTGCGGGCCTGCACCAGTTCGACCTTCTTGGCGTCGTCGGCCGCATTCAGTTCGGCGTCCTTCACCATCTTCTGGATCTCTTCTTCCGTCAGGCCCGAGTTGGCCTTGATGGTGATCTTGTTTTCCTTGCCGGTGCCCTTGTCCTTGGCGCTGACGTGCAGGATGCCGTTGGCGTCGATGTCGAAGGTGACCTCGATCTGCGGCAGGCCGCGCGGTGCCGGCGGAATGCCTTCCAGGTTGAATTCGCCCAGGCTCTTGTTGCCGGTGGCCAGTTCACGCTCACCTTGATAGACCTTGATGGTGACGGCAGGCTGGCTGTCGTCGGCGGTGCTGAAGGTCTGCGCGAATTTGGTCGGGATGGTCGTGTTCTTCTTGATCATCTTGGTCATCACGCCGCCCAGTGTCTCGATGCCCAGGCTCAGCGGCGTCACGTCCAGCAGCAGCACGTCCTTGCGGTCGCCACTCAGCACCTGACCCTGGATGGCCGCGCCCACGGCCACGGCCTCGTCGGGGTTGACGTCCTTGCGCGGCTCCTTGCCGAAGAACTCCTTGACCTTCTCCTGCACCTTCGGCATGCGCGACATGCCACCGACCAGGATGATGTCGTCGATCTCGGTCAGCTTGACGCCGGCGTCCTTCACCGCAATGCGACAAGGCTCCATCGTGCGCGCAATCAACTCATCGACCAGGCTTTCCAGCTTGGCGCGTGTGAGCTTGATGTTCAGGTGCTTCGGCCCCGACGCGTCGGCCGTGATGTACGGCAGGTTGATGTCGGTCTGCGTCGTGTTGGACAGCTCGATCTTGGCCTTCTCGGCGGCTTCCTTCAGGCGCTGCAGGGCCAGCACGTCCTTCGTCAGATCGACGCCTTGTTCCTTGCGGAATTCGGCCACGATGTAGTCGATGATGCGCTGGTCGAAGTCTTCGCCGCCCAGGAAGGTGTCGCCGTTGGTGGACAGCACCTCAAACTGCTTTTCGCCATCGACATCGGCGATCTCGATGATGCTGATGTCGAAGGTGCCGCCGCCGAGGTCGAAGACCGCGATCTTGCGGTCGCCCTTGCCGTGTTTGTCGAGGCCGAAGGCGAGTGCCGCCGCCGTGGGCTCGTTGATGATGCGCTTGACGTCCAGGCCCGCGATGCGGCCGGCATCCTTGGTGGCCTGGCGTTGTGAGTCATTGAAGTACGCCGGAACGGTGATGACGGCTTCCGTCACTTCCTCACCCAGATAGTCCTCAGCCGTCTTCTTCATCTTGCGCAGCACTTCGGCGCTGACCTGCGGCGGCGCCATCTTCTTGCCACGCACTTCCACCCAGGCGTCGCCGTTGTCGGCGGCGGCGATGGTGAAGGGCATCAGGCCGATGTCCTTCTGCACTTCCTTTTCGGCGAACTTGCGGCCGATCAGGCGCTTCACCGCATACAGCGTGTTGCGCGGGTTCGTCACCGACTGGCGTTTGGCGCTGGCGCCGACGAGGATCTCGCCATCGTCCTGGTACGCAATGATCGACGGCGTGGTGCGGGCGCCTTCGCTGTTCTCGATCACACGCGTGGTGTTGCCTTCCATGATCGCCACGCACGAATTGGTCGTGCCGAGGTCGATGCCGATGATCTTGCCCATTTTTAGTGCTCCTTCAGGAGTGATTCAGTGGTTCTGAGTTGTGGATAACTCACCGGCTTTCAAGGCCGCCAGCGTGTCATGAGAATGAGATGGAGGCTTACTTCGGCGCGGCCACGGTCACCAGCGCGGGCCGCAAGACGCGGTCGGCGATCAGGTAGCCCTTCTGCAACACCGCCACCACGGTGCCGGCTTCGTTGTCGGCCGGCACCACGCTGATGGCCTGGTGCTGGTGGGGGTCGAACTTGGTGCCGGCCGGCGGCGCGATGACCAGCACCTTGTTGCGCTCCAGCGCCGCGCTCAACTGGCGCAGCGTGGCGTGCACACCTTCCAAAACCTGCTCCACCGTGGCGCCGGGCAGGGCGATGGCGGCTTCCAGGCTGTCCTTCACCGGCAGCAGGCTGTCGGCGAAACTTTCGATGGCGAACTTGCGCGCCTTCGTCACCTCTTCGTCGGCGCGGCGGCGGGTGTTTTCAGCCTCGGCCTTGGCGCGCAGGAAGGAGTCGGACAGCTCGCTGTGGCGGGCCTGCAGTTCGGCCCACTGGGCTTCGAGGTTCTGTGCCGCGGCGGGCGCTTCGTCCTGCGACGTGGCCGCGCCGTTGGCATGGGGCTGATCGGTGTCCGGGTTCTGGTTCATGGCGTGCAGAAAATTGTTCCCCATCGACTTGGGGCCGGAGCCCGCGCTTTCAATAGGGTTTTGCTGAAAAGTTTTGCCTCGGTCTTTTCCTCAATCTCGCGCTGGATCGATGTCGTCCACGCTGGCGCTCCAGCGTTGCCAGTCGGCCAGATCGCGACGGTTGCGCTTGGTGGGCCGGCCCTGTTCGATGGACTGGGCCGGCTCGGCGCCCAGGCGGCGTTGCTCGGCGGCCTTTTCGCGCAGGGCGATGCTGTCTGGCGTTTCTTCGTACAGCGCCTGGGCAACAGGTGCGGGGCCGCGAAAGTGGCTCAGGGCTCGCACCCGCAGCGTGCGGGTGACGGGGCCTTGGCGCAGTGCCAGCAGGTCGCCAGGCTTGAGTTCGCGCGATGCCTTCGCCACCTGCTCGTTCACCATCACGCGGCCGCGGCCAATCTCTTCAGACGCCAGCGCGCGGGTCTTGTAGAAACGCGCCACCCACAGCCATTTGTCCAGGCGCACGCGGTCTTCAGGGTTCATGGCTGCTCTCCTGCGGCAGGGTGACGATGGCATCCAGGCCGAGCACACCGCTCACACCGCCCCGGCCCTCGCGGTTTGTCAGTTCGATGCTGCCGTGCAGTGTCTGCACGATCTCGCGGCAGATCGCCAGCCCCAGGCCCGACCCGCCCTGCGCGCCAGACGCCGCAAAGGGCTGGAAGAGGCGCGTGCGCTGATCGCTGCCGATGCCAGGCCCGCTGTCGGACACCGTCAGCGTCGCCAGGCGGTCCAGCACCCGCAGCTGCACCGACAGCCGGCCGCCAGCGGGGGTGTGCTTGATGGCGTTGTGCAGCAGGTTGCGCGTCAGCTCGCGCAGCGCCCATTCATGCGCCAGCACGGGTGACGGCAGAGTCTCGATGTCGAAGTCGATGCGTCCGGCGGCCAGCAGCGGGCCCACGTCCAGCGCCACTGCCCGCACGATCTCGTGCCAGGGCTGCACTGCACCGTCGCCCTGGTGGCGCAACTGCTCCACCTTGGCCAGCGCCAGCATCTGGTTGGCCAGCTCGGTGGCGCGTTGCACGGTGCTGCTCATCTCGGCCAGCGCCAGCCCTGGCGCCACATCTCCGCGCTGGGCCGACTGCACCTGCGCCTTCAGCACCGCCAGTGGCGTGCGCAGCTGGTGCGAGGCGTCGCGCACAAAGCGCTTCTGGTGTTCCAGCAGGTGCGCCAAACGCGCCATCAGCGCGTTGGTGGCGTCCACCATCGGCTGCAGCTCACGCGGTGCGTTGGCCAGCGGCAGTGGTGACAAGTCGGTCTCGGCGCGGGCGCGCAACTGCGCACTCAGCAGCCGCACCGGCGCCGTGGCGCGCTGGACGACGAAGACCACCACCAGCGCAATCAGCGCCACCAGCAGCAGTTGCTGCCATACCGTCTGCACCAGCAGGCTGCGGGCCAGCGTGCGGCGCAGTTCCAGCGTTTCGGCCACCTGGATCGTCGCCATGCCGCGCCCCGTGGTGCCTGCCACCGGCTGCAGCAGCACGGCCATGCGCACCGGCTCTGCGAGGTAGCTGTCGTCGTAGAAGTGCACCAGCGCCGCGTAGACGCTGGCTTCGCGTCCTGCCGGCCTGGCGGCGGGCAGGTCGGCAAAGCCCGACACCATTTCGCCCTCGAAGCCCGACACGCGGTAGTACATGCGGCTGCGGTTGTCGGCCTCGAAGGCCTCCAGTGCGCTGTAGGGCAGGCTGGCACGCACGCGGGCCGGGGTCGCATCGTCGGCCACCTCCAGCAACTCACCGATGGCCTTGGCGGACGCCAGCAGGGTGCGGTCATAGGCCGTGTCGGCGGCGGCCAGGGCCTGGCGGTACAGGCCGACAGAGTTGAGCACCACGAAGGCCAGCACCGGCAGCAGGATGCCCAGCAACAGGTAGCGCCGCAAGGACATGCGCAAGGACATGCGCTGTGCTGCGCTGCTGCGGGTCAACCTTGTTCCTTCAGCAGGTAGCCCAGGCCACGCAGCGTGACGAGTTGGGCGCCGGTGATGCCCAGCTTCTTGCGCAAGCGGTAGGCCACGACCTCGATGGCATCGGGCTGCACCCGGGCTTCGCCCGCAAACACGATCTCGCTCAGGCGCTCTTTGGCCACCGCCTGCCCGGGCCTGGTGAGCAGGGCATGCAGCAGCGCCGCTTCACGCACGCTCAACTCCATCGGCTGGCCGTGCAGGTAAATGGCGCCACTGGCAGCGTCACCGCGCAGACCGCAGAACTCGGCCCCCTGGCCGTCATTGCTGCGCCCGGCACCACGGCGCGCCAGGGCGCGCACGCGCGCTTCGAGTTCGTCCAGGTCGAAGGGCTTGGCCAGGTAGTCATCAGCGCCCGTGTTCAGGCCCAGGATGCGGTCACCCACGGTGCCGCGCGCGGTCAGGATCAGCACCGGCGTGGCCAGGCCTTCGGCACGCGCCTGGGCCAGCACGGTCAGGCCGTCCTGGCCGGGCAGGCTCAGGTCCAGCAGCACCACGTCGGGCACGCTGGCACGCCAGCGGTCCAGTGCGCGGGCGCCGTCGCCGCACACCACCACCTGCATGCCGCAGCGCTCGAAGCTGCGCTGCAGGGTGGTCTGCATGGCGGTGTTGTCTTCGATCAGCAGCAGTTTCATCGGCGGGCGCGATTATCGGCACGCAGGGCTTCGGCCGGCACCGGCCTCAGTGATTCCCCGGGGGTCTGCGACAGCCTTTTGACAGGCGCCGGGGTCATCATCGCGCCACGTTTTTGCATCAATCCAAAGCAGGAGACACCCCATGCGTCGCGACGATTTCCTCAAGAGCCTGGCCGCAATGGCTGCCGCCGCTGCGCTGCCGCTGTCGGCACGCGCTGCCGCCAACCTGAAGATGATGATCCCCGCCAACCCGGGCGGCGGCTGGGACACCACCGGCCGCGCCCTCGGCAAGGCGCTGCAGGAATCGGGCGCGGCCACGGCCGTGACGTTTGAGAACAAGGGCGGCGCGGCTGGCGCCATCGGCCTGGCGCAGTTTGTCAACGCCGCCAAGGGCGACGGCAATTCGATGATGGTGATGGGCGCCGTGATGCTCGGCGGCATCATCACCGGCAAGCCACCGGTGACGGTGACGCAGGCCACGCCGCTGGCGCGCCTGACGAGTGAATACAACGTCTTCGTGGTGCCTGCGGAGTCCTCGCTGAAGAGCATGAAGGACGTCGTCGAGCAGATGAAGAAAGACCCCGGCAGCGTCAAGTGGGGCGGCGGTTCACGCGGGTCCACCGAACACATCGCTGCGGCCATGCTGGCGCGCGAAGTGGGCGTCGATCCGTCGAAGATCAACTACGTGCCCTTCCGTGGCGGCGGTGAGGCGGTGGCAGCCATCCTGGGCAACAACGTCACCGTCGGCGGCAGCGGCTACAGCGAATTCCAGCAGTACATCGACAGCGGCAAGATGCGCGCCATTGCGGTGACCGCAGCCGCACGGCTGAAGGGCATCAACATCCCGACGATGAAAGAGCAGGGCTACAACGTCGAGATCGGCAACTGGCGCGGCGTGTATGGCGCGCCCGGCATCACGCCTGAGCAGAGCAAGGTGCTGATCGACATGATCGTCAAGGCGACAAAGACCAAGTCCTGGGCCGAGTCACTGGACAAGAACAACTGGACGCCAGCACTGCAGACCGGCAAGGAATTTGCCGACTTCGTGGACCGTGAATTTGCCAGTCTGCGCGCCACCATGGTCAAGGCCGGGATGATTTGAAGCACTGCGGCGTGCCAGCAACCACGCGCTGAAAAAAGTCAGGGCCGTCTGCAGACCCATGAGCAGACGGGCCAGGAGGGGGCAGAAATGGCAGACGCGGTAGCCGCCACGCGGCATCAGACTCTCATCGGCGCTGGCGCGCTCGTGCTGGGCGCGCTCATGGCCTTGGGGGCGTGGAGCATTCCGTCCGCCGCGGGCTATGCCGGTGTCGGGCCCAACTTCCTGCCCTGGCTGGTGTCGGTGGTGCTGATGGTGTGCGGCGTCTGGCTCATCGTGCACGCGCGCAGCGGGGGCTGGCGCGAGATGGATAAAGCCTCCGGCGCCGCCGCAGGCGACTGGCCCGCGCTGGCCTGGGTGGCAGCGGGTGTGGTGGCCAACGCGGCCCTCATCACCACCATCGGATTCATCCTCAGCTGCACCTTGTGCTTCATGCTGGCGGTGCGTGGACTTCGCAGTTCCGAAGGCAAGCCGCACGGCGGCGCGCGTGGCCTGGTGATGGACTTCGTCACCGGCTTTCTGATTGCGGCGCCGGCGTTCTGGCTCTTCACCAAGCTGCTGGCCATCAACCTGCCGGGCCTGACGGCCAGCGGCTGGATCTGAGAGCACACCATGGACATCTGGAACCAGCTCCTTGGTGGCTTCATCACGGCCGGCACGCCGATCAACCTGTTGTGGGCCTTTGTCGGCTGCGCGCTGGGCACCGCCATCGGCGTGCTGCCTGGCATCGGGCCGGCGGTGACGGTGGCGATGCTGCTGCCCATCACCTCGCAGGTCGAACCCACCGCCAGCATGATCTTCTTTGCCGGCATCTACTACGGCGCCATGTACGGCGGCAGCACGACGTCGATCCTGCTCAACACGCCGGGTGAGACTGGCACGATGGTGACGGCGCTGGAAGGCTTCAAGATGGCCAAGAGCGGCCGCGCCGGTGCGGCGCTGGCGACGTCGGCCATCGGCTCCTTCGTCGCCGGCACCATCGCCACCGTGCTGGTGACGCTCTTCGCACCGCTGGTGGCGGCCTACGCCGTGAAGCTCGGGCCGCCTGAGTACTTCATGCTCATGATCCTGGCCTTCACCACGGTGAGTGCGGTGCTGGGCAAGAGCACGCTTCGGGGCATGACGGCGCTCTTCATCGGCCTGGCCATCGGCCTCGTGGGGCTGGACCAGATCACGGCCCAGGTGCGCTACACGGCCGGCGTGCCCGAATTCATGGACGGCATCGAGGTGGTGCTGGTGGCGGTGGGGCTCTTCGCCGTCGGTGAGTGCCTCTATACCGCACTCTACGAAGGCCGCAGTGAACAGCAGCTCAACCGCATGGGCAGCGTGCACATGACGCGCGAAGAGTGGAAGCGGTCGTGGCCGGCATGGCTGCGCGGCACGGCCATCGGCTTCCCCTTCGGCACCATCCCTGCGGGTGGCTCCGAGATCCCTACATTCCTGAGTTATGGCGTCGAGCGCAGGCTGTCCAGGCACAAGGAAGAATTCGGCACCGTCGGCGCCATCGAAGGTGTGGCGGGGCCGGAAGCGGCCAACAACGCGGCGGTGACGGCGACGCTGGTGCCATTGTTGACGCTGGGCATTCCAACGTCGGTGACGGCCGCGATCCTGCTCAGCGCCTTGCAGAACTACGGCATCAACGCCGGCCCGCAACTGTTCCAGACCAGCAGCACGCTGGTGTGGGCGCTGATTGCGTCGCTCTACATCGGCAACCTCATGTTGCTGGTGCTGAACCTGCCGCTGGTGGGGTTGTGGGTGAAGCTGCTGAAGATCCCGCGGCCGCCGCTGTATGCCGGCATCCTGATATTCGCCACCATCGGTGTGTACGGCATGCGGCAGAGTGCCTTCGACCTCTTCCTGATGCTGGGCATCGGCCTCGTCGGTGTGGTCATGCGGCGCTTTGACTTTCCCACGGCGCCGATCATTGTCGGCATGATCCTGGGGCCGCTGGCCGAAGCGCAGATGCGCAATGCGCTGTCGATCGGCGAAGGGCACTGGAGCGTGTTCATCCAGCGGCCGATGTCCGCGGTTCTGCTGGCGATCATCGTCGCGGTGCTGCTGCTGCCACAGCTGATGAAATGGATGAAGCGGCCGGCCGCGCCAGCCTGAGCGCCTCGCGCCGGAATCAGTCCGGCGCGCCCATCGCCAGCGCCGCTTCACGCTGGGCGGCCAGCACCGGGACATCGGCCACGGCCCGGGTGTCCCACCCTGAGAGGTGGCGCTCTGCCAGGGTGGTCAGCGCGCTGATCCAGGCCGGGGCATCGTTCAGGCAGGGCACGTAGTTGAAGGTCTCGCCACCCGCCGCGATGAAGGCGACGCGCGCTTCCTGCGCAATTTCTTCCAGGGTTTCCAGGCAATCGGCGACGAAGCCCGGGCACATCACGTCCACGCGCTTGACACCCGCTGCGGCCAGCTTTTCGAGCGTGGGTTCGGTGTAGGGCTCGAGCCACTTTGCCTTGCCGAAGCGGCTCTGAAAGGTGACCACGACCTCGTCCTTTGACAAGCCAAGCGCGGTGCTGAGCAGCCGCGCGGTCTTGTGGCAATGGCAGTGGTAGGGGTCACCCAGCAGCAGGCTGCGTTCAGGGATGCCGTGGAAGCTGAGCACCAGCTTGTCGCCGCGGCCGTTGGCGGCCCAGTGCGCACGCAGCTGCTGCGCCAGGGCGTTGATGTAGGCGTGGTCGTCGTGGTACTCATTGACGAAGCGCAGCTCGGGCATGCGCCGCGCCTGCGTGGCCCACTGCAGCACCTTGTCGGCCACGCTGGCCGTGGTGGCCGCGGCGTACTGCGGGTACAGCGGCAACACCAGCACGCGCGTCACCCCTTCTGCGCGCAGCGCATCGAGCGTGTCCGGCAGCGACGGGTTGCCGTAGCGCATGGCCGCACGCACGGTCACGGTATGGCCGGCCGCGGCCAGCGACGCGCCCAGGGCCGTGGCCTGGCGCTGCGTCCACACCGCCAGTGGCGAGCCTTCGGGCATCCAGACGGAGGCGTACTTGGCGGCAGAGCGGGCCGGCCGGGTGCGCAGGATGATGCCGTGCAGGATGGGCCACCAGACGACGCGCGGTATTTCCACCACGCGCGGGTCGCTCAGGAATTCGCGCAAGTAGCGTCGCAGCGCCGGGGCGGTGGGTTCGTCGGGTGTGCCCAGGTTGACCAGCAGCACGGCAGTGCGCGCGGGCTGGCCATGGTGGTAGGCGGGTTCGGGCTGAAAGCTCATCGAGCAGCAGCGCCGCCACTGCGGCGGTTGAGCTCGTCGAGCATCTGTTGCAGTTCAACGGGCTTGGTCCAACAGCCCGCAAACCCGGCCTCGCGCGCGGGCTGCTCCACCAGGGGCGCTTCGTCGGCCGTGCACAGGAAGGCAGGCAGGAGGGGCGCGGACAGCGCCTGGCGCAAAGCGGGCAGCAGGTCGTAGCCAGTGGTGTCGGGCAGGTGGAGGTCAATCACCAGCAGATCGGGCTGCCAGCGCAAGGCGACTTCCAGTGCTTCTGCACCGCTGCCGGCGGTTTCGACTTCAACAGCGCGGGCGAAGCGGCAGGTCTCGACGAACAACAGCGTGTTGATGCGGTCGTCGTCCACATAGAGCACCTTCATCGTCAGCGCAGCTCCAACGGCACTTGCGGCTGCGTGTCGGCAAAGCGCAGCACGTCGAAGCTGACGCAGGCCGAGCCGGGGTCGGTGGGCGTGCCGCCGAGGCCGATGGCGCCGCTGCCATGCAGCGTGCAACTGCCACGGCGCAGGCTGACGATTTCGCCGTCGTTGAAGCGCACGTAGGTGCCGTTGTAGCTGAGGTCGGTGATCTGGAAACTGCCGCTGTGCCAGTCCACGCGGGCGTGCGAGCGCGAAACGCGGCCGTCGTCAACGCAGAAAGTGGCTTGCGGGCTGCGGCCCAAGACCACGGGTGTCTGCTGGCTGGCAAAGACGCGGTGCAGTCCAGCCCACATCAGGCGCAGGCCGTCGGGTTCGGACACTGCCGCCACGTCACCAAACTGGGTGGCGGCCATGTCGGACGACGCGCCGCGCCGGCCGCCCAGCACGTGCACCTGCACGGGTTCGGCGCGGCCGCGCAGGACGAGGCGGTCCAGGCTGCGAAAGCGCGACCGCATTTCCAGCGGCAGGCCTTGCAGCACCTCCATCGTCAGCAGCGTTTCGTTGTCGCCGGCGTGGTCCAGCAAGCGCGCCGCCACGTTGACGGCGTCGCCGAAACAGTCGCCGGCCATCTCCACGACTTCGCCGCGGGCAAGCCCCACCTGCAGGCGCAGCGCACGCAGGCCGGACGAGGCGCCGCGCTCGCTGCCGCGCGACACCATGCCCTCTAGCAGGTCGTGCATCAGCATCGCGGCTTGGGCCGCTTGCATGGGGTCGTCGAAGACCGCCATGAGGCCATCGCCGAGCGTTTTGACGACATGGCCTTCGTAGCTGGTGACGGGGCCACCCAGCGCGTTGACGCAGTGGGTGACGACCGACGTCGCTTCGGCATTGCCCAACGTTTCAAACAGCGCCGTGCTGCCGCGCAAGTCGGCGAACAGTACGGTGCGGTCGGAGATGCGGGTCATGTCGGGCGAAAGTGTAGCGCTGCCCTCGTGAATACCCTTGGGTTCAAAGGTTGTCGAGGTAGGTGCGCAGCTTGTCCGACCGGCTCGGGTGCTTGAGCTTGCGGATCGCCTTGGCCTCGATCTGGCGGATGCGTTCGCGGGTGACGTCAAACTGCTTGCCCACTTCTTCCAGCGTGTGGTCGGTGGACATCTCGATGCCGAAGCGCATGCGCAGCACCTTGGCTTCACGCGGGGTCAGGCTGTCGAGGATGTCCTTCACCACGTCGCGCAGGCCGGCCTGCATCGCGGCGTCGACTGGCGCCACGTTGTTGGTGTCTTCGATAAAGTCACCCAGGTGGCTGTCGTCGTCGTCGCCGATCGGCGTTTCCATCGAGATCGGCTCTTTGGCGATCTTCATGATCTTGCGGATCTTGTCTTCCGGGATTTCCATCTTCTCGGCCAACGTCGGCGCGTCGGGCTCGTAGCCGAATTCCTGCAAATGCTGGCGGCTGATGCGGTTCATCTTGTTGATGGTTTCGATCATGTGCACCGGGATGCGGATGGTGCGCGCCTGGTCGGCGATCGAACGTGTGATGGCCTGGCGGATCCACCATGTCGCATACGTCGAGAACTTGTAGCCGCGGCGGTATTCAAACTTGTCCACCGCCTTCATCAGGCCGATGTTGCCCTCTTGAATCAGGTCCAGGAACTGCAGCCCGCGGTTGGTGTATTTCTTGGCGATGGAGATCACCAGGCGCAGGTTGGCCTCGATCATTTCCTTCTTCGCGTCGCGGCTGGCCTTTTCGCCTTCGTTCATCTTCTTGTTGATGAGCTTCAGGTCTTCCAGCGGCACCACGGCACGGCTTTGCAGATCGGCGAGCTTGGTCTGCAGTTCCTGCACGGCTGGCAGGTTGCGCGCCAGGATGGTGGCGTAAGGCTTGCCAGTGGCAATCTCCTTCTCGGCCCACTTCAGGTTCATGACGTTGGGCGGGAAGGTCTTGATGAAGTGCTCTTGCGGCATGCCGCACTTGTCCACCACGATCTTGCGGATTTCGCGTTCATAGCGGCGCACATCGTCAACCTGGCTGCGCAGGATGTGGCACAGCCGTTCGATGGTCTTCACCGTGAAGCGGATCGTCATCAGGTCTTCGCTGATGGCGTGCTGCGCCTTGTTGTAGGGCGTGGACTTGTAGCCCTCTTTTTCGTAGGACTTGCGCATCTTGTCGAAGTGCGTGCGCAGGGTTTCAAACTTCACCAGCGCCAGCTTCTTCAACTCTTCGAGCTTCTTCGTCAGCGCCTTGCTGCCGCCCTGGCCGTCGTCGTCGTCTTCTTCGTCGAATTCGTCGAAGTCTTCTTCGGCCACGTAGTCGTCGGCTTCGTCGCTGCTGATGAAGCCGTCCACGGCTTCGGAAATCTGCATGCCGCCAGCAGCGATCTTGTCGGCCGTGGCCAGGATCTCGGCGATGGTGGTGGGCGATGCGCTGATGGCCAGCATCATCGCCTGCAGACCGCCTTCGATGCGCTTGGCGATCTCGATCTCGCCTTCACGCGTCAACAGTTCCACCGTGCCCATTTCGCGCATGTACATGCGCACCGGGTCGGTCGTGCGGCCGAACTCGCTGTCCACCGTGGACAGTGCGGCTTCAGCGGCTTCTTCGGCTTCTTCTTCGGTCGCCGTGGTGGCACCACCGCCAGCCACCAGCAACGTGGCGGCGTCGGGCGCCTGTTCGTACACCGCGATGCCCATGTCATTGAGCATGGAGATGATCGCTTCGAGGATTTCCTCGTTGATCAGCTTCTCGGGCAGGTGATCGTTGATTTCCTGATTGGTCAGGAAGCCACGCGTCTTGCCCATCTTGATGAGCGTCTTCAGCTCCTGGCGGCGCTTGTTGGCTTCTTCTTCGGTGAGCGTGGTTTCTTCCAGGCCGAACTCGCGCATCAGTGCGCGTTCCTTGGCCCGGCTGACCTTCATGCGCAGCGGCTTGGCCTTGACTTCCTTCTCGTCCACGACACCAACTTCAACCTCGGGCTCGCCTGCGATTTCGGCTTCGATCTCGGCCATGTCCACGTCTTCAACGCCCGGCGCGCCCTTGGCCGCAATATCGCCGTTCTTGCCCGGCTTGGCGCCCTTGGCCTCGGGCTTGGCCGGTGTGGCCTTTGCGTTGGCCTTCACGGCCACCTTGGCTTCTGGCTTCACGGCCTTCGCTTCGGCCTTCGACGCCGTCTTTGAGGGTGCAGCGGCCTTGGCGGCAGGCTTGGGCGGAGCTTCAACCTTCGGCGCGACCTTGGCCTTGGGGTCGTGCGCGGGTTTGGCGGCGGGCTTGGCCACGGGTTTGGCGGCCGAATGTGCGGCAGGCGCGGGCTTCTTGGCGGTCATGCGAATCCTTGATGCTGAAGGGGCAACGGGTGACACGTGCAGGCCCTGCGGCCCCGCCCTTGCCGGGCAGGGCCGGCAGTGGCACAAGCGCTCAAAGCAACCCGCCGCAGGCAAATTTGCGGCAGCGCGAGGGCGCGCACGTGCAGCGCAGGCAAGTTCTTGTGAACCTGTTTGGGTGTGCAGTTCTTGCGGGGGGAGGGTGGATTGACCGTGTGACCCTTGTCGTGGGTGGTCGGGGCCCTGGATCCCTTTTGTCCCGAAGATCGTGCTGCTGTCACTCTTGCCGCTGCGATAAACGCAGGATTGTACCGTCTGCCGCTATGAAGCCATGGGTGCGCTGGCCACCGTTGACCGCTGCTACCCGCGACTGCCCGCGACTGCCCGCTACTGCCCGCTACTGCCCGCTGCTCGCCGCCACGATCAGCTCGCGCTCCGCAAGCTGGTGCGCCTTGATGCGGGCGCGCAGGGCTTGCACGCCGTCCAGCGTGGCGCGGTCGGTCTGGCCGGTGGCAATGAGTTCTGCCACTTCCTGCTCCAGCCGCACACGCCAAAGCCGGTGCGTCACACGCAGCAGATCTTCAAAACTCTGGTCTTCTTCGGCATGCGCCGCATCGACCCAGCGGCATGCGGTGTCGTGCCAGGGCTGCTCGGCCATGGCCTGCGCGAGCGTGGCCCAGGTCTGGTCGCCGTGCTCGGTGATCTGCTGCTCCAGCCAGGCCACGACTTCGCCGTGTGGGCCTTCCAGTTCATGCAGCAGGCCGTGGTCGTCATTGGCCAGGCGTGCCCACCAGTCGCTGTGGCGCAGCAGCAGGCGCAGCGCCAGGTCGGCCAGCGCTGCGGGGGCTTTTCGGCCGGGCGATCGCAGCGGCGCGCGTTGTGGCGGCTGCGGGGGCAGCGCGCGCGTTTTGGCGCTGGGCGCCGCGTCGCCCCACAGCGACGACAGGTCGCTCAATTCGAGCTGCGACTGGCGCGCCAGCTCGGGCAGAAGCTGGCGCTTCAATGCGCCGTCGGGCAGCGCGCTCCACAGGGGCTTGGCCTGCGCCAGCATGCGGGCGCGGCCTTCTGCGGTGCCGAGGTCTGCGCCTGCTGCCGCTTGTTCGATGAGTTGGCGCGACAGCGGCACGGCCTTCGTCACCTGCTCCTCAAACGCCGCGGGGCCGAGCTCGCGGACGTAGCTGTCGGGGTCGTGTTCAGTGGGCAGGAAGAGGAAGCGCACGGTGCGAAGGTCGGTGGCGTGGGGCAGCGACGCTTCCAGTGCGCGGCCGGCCGCGCGCCTGCCGGCTGCGTCGCCGTCAAAGCTGAAGACCACGGCGTCGGTGAAGCGGAAGAGCTTCTGCACGTGTTCGGCTGTGCAGGCCGTGCCGAGGGTGGCCACGGCATTCGCAAAGCCGCTCTGCGCCAGCGCGACCACATCCATATAGCCCTCGACCACCAGCGCGTAGCCCTTGTCGCGCAGCGCCTGGCGCGCTTCAAACAGGCCATAGAGCTCACGGCCCTTGCTGAACAGCGGCGTCTCCGGCGAGTTCATGTACTTTGGCTTGCTGTCGTCCAGCACGCGGCCGCCGAAGCCGATGACCTCGCCGCCGACGGCGCGGATCGGGAACATCACGCGGTCGCGAAACCAGTCGTAGCGGCTGCGGTCGGCATCCGCCGGCGCGGCGCCATCGCCTTCGGCCGCATCCCGCAGGCGCACCAGGCCGGCTTCTTCCAGCAACGGGTCGTCGTAGGCAGGGAACACACCCGCAAGCGTCTTCCAGCCTGGCGGCGCAAAGCCCAGACCGAAGCGCGCTGCGATGGCGCCGTTCAGGCCGCGCTGCCTCAGGTAGTCCACCGCGCGTGGGTTCTCACGCAACTGGCCGCGGTAGAAATCGGCCGCCTTCTGCAACACATCGCCCAGGGAAAGCCGGCGCTGGCGCAGCGTGTCGCGGCGCTGGCGCTCGTCGGCGCTGACCTGTTCTTCGGGCACCGTGAGGCCCGCGCCCTGGGCCAGGTCGCGCACCGCTTCGACGAAGCTCAGGCCCAGGTGTTCAGTCAGGAAGCGGATGGCGTCGCCACTGGCGCCGCAGCCGAAGCAGTAATAGAACTGCTTGGCCGGGCTGACCGAAAAGCTGGGTGACTTTTCGCCGTGGAAGGGGCACAGCCCCATCAGGTTGGCGCCGCCGCGCTTGAGCTCCACGTGGCGGCCCACGACATCGACGATGTCGACGCGAGACAGCAGTTCTTGCAGGAAGCCGGCGGGGATCACGCCCCGAGTCTAGCGATGCCGCTGTCGGGTTCCGGTGCGGGGCTCAGTGCAAACATGCCCTTGTAGTCGCGCACCCAGTTGGCCACCTGGCCGGACGGCATCGGCGCGGCAATGCCGGTGCCCTGGCCGATGGTGCAGCCCATGTCCAGCAGTGTGCGCGCCTGCGCCGGGCTTTCGACGCCTTCGGCCACCACCACGCAGCCGAAGGTGCCGGCCAGGCCGATCACGCCTTCGACAATCGCGCGGTCTTGCGCGTCGTCGAGCATGTTGTGGACGAAAGAGCGGTCGATCTTCAGCACGTCCACCGGCAGCCGCTTCAGGTAAGTCAGCGTCGAATAACCGGTGCCGAAGTCATCCAGCGCAAAGCGCACCCCGAGCGCACGGCAACGCACGAGCAAGGCGGACGTGGCATCGATGTCGGCATGCGCCGCCGTTTCCAGCATCTCGATTTCCAGCTGCGTGGCCAGCGGTTCGCTGTGGCGTGCCAGCAGTTCTGACAGGCGCAGCGCGAAGTCGGGTTCCTGCAGGTGGCGCGCCGAGACGTTGACACTGACGGAAAAGTCCAGGCCGTCACGGCGCCAGGAAGACAGGTGGTCCAGCGCCTGCGCAATCACCCAGTCACCGATGCGCGACGACAGGCCGGTGTTTTCAATCAGGGGCAGAAACTGCAGCGGCGCCACCAGGCCCTGCGTCGGGTGTTCCCAACGCAGCAGGGCTTCAAAGCCGTGCACGCGGCCGGTGCGCATGTCCACCTTGGGCTGGTAGTAGAGCAGCAGTTCCTGCTGGTCCAACGCTTCCTGGATGCGGCCAATGGCCAGCGCACGTTCTTCGGTGCGGCGGCGATGTTCGGGGTCGAAGAACAGGTAGCCGTTGCGGCCCGACTGCTTGGCGCCGTACATGGCGTGGTCGGCATGGCGCAGCAGTGTGTCGGCGTCGCTGCGGTCGATGGGGTAGATGGTGGCACCCATGCTGGACGTGACGTTCACGGGCTCCTGCGCCGGGTCCACCACGTAGGGCTGCGAGACCACACGCAAGACACGTTCGACGGCCAACCGAGCCTCTTCCAGCGTGCCGGCACGCAGCAGCAGCACAAATTCGTCGCCACCCAGGCGCGCAGCGGAATCGGTCCAGTGTTCGCGGCTGCGCAGTGCACTGCGCAGGCGGCCGGCCAGCTCAGCCAGCAGGCGGTCACCGGCGGCATGGCCGAAGCGGTCATTCACCGGCTTGAAGCGGTCGAGGTCGAGGTAGCAGACGACGAGCAGGTAGTTGTCGCGGTCGGCGGCGCGCATCGCGTCGTCCAGCAATTCCGACAGCCGCGCGCGGTTGGGCAGGCGCGTGAGCTCGTCGAAGTGGGCCTGGCGCTCCAGCTGTTCGCGCTGCGCCTGTTGCTGCGTGATGTCGGAGATGACCAGCACGTGGTAACGAAGGTCCTGGGCGGGGCCGTAGACGGTGGAGATGGTGGCCTGCAGCGTGCACAGCTCGCCATTGCGGCGGCGTTCCAGCAGTTCACCGCGCCAGCTGCCGGTGTCGCGCAGGCCGGCCCACATGGCAGCACGCTGCTGGCGTGCGACGGGGTCGGCGGGCGTGGGGCGCAGCAGCGATGGCACGGTGTCAAGCAGCTCGTCGCGCGGCACGCCCAGGATCTGCGTGTAGGCCGGGTTGACGTCCAGCGCGCGCAAGTCGGCGTCAGTGATGAGCAGGCCTTCGTGCAGATGCTGGAAGAGGCTGACCGACATCAACTGGCGTTCTTGCGCCTGGCGCTTGTCGTGCACGTCGGCCAGCGTGGCCAGCAGGCGCACCGGATGGCCCGCGCCGTCGCGTTCGATCACCAGCAGGGTCGCTTCCAGCGAGCGCCAGTTGCCCTGGCGCTGCATGCGCAATTCCAACTGCCTCCGGCCGTCATCGCCCACGGTCAGCGAAGCGATGGCATCGGCCAGGGCCTTGCGGTCTTCGGGGTGAACCTGGTGGTGCCAGGCCAGAGGGTCCCACTGTTTTTCAGCGTGGCCGGTGAGGGTGCGCCAGGCGGCCGATGCAAAACCGTCTTCGCGCTGCAGGTGCCAGTCCGCGACGCCCAGGCGCGAGCCGTCCAGCGCCCATTCCCAGCGCTGCGACCGGCCGCGCCAGTCCGCCGTGGCAGCGTGCGTCACCAGCAACAGCGTCAGCGCCGAGCCCACCCAGGCTGCAAGCGCCGCCTGCAGGCTGCCCCCGGCGACCCAGAAAGACAGCCCCTTGGCGGCCGACCCTGCCACCAACAAGGACGCGATCAACAGCCCGCTGGCAGCCAGTGCCAAGTGGCCCCGCAATACCAGCACCACCACCAGCACGTGCGGCAGGAAGAGTGCAAAGGCGCCAACTGGCGAGCGTGCCGATGGCGCCAGCCACAGCAGCCAACACATCAGCAGCACGGCCACCGCGCCGGCCGCGGTGGACCGCCAGGCCACGCCCGGCTGCAACGCGTGCAGCAGCCCGCGGTCAAATGCGAGCACCGCGACGGCGGTGCAGAGCATCCCCAGCCCCAGCACGCACCAGCCGACGCTGAAGGCTTCCCACGGCGTCAGGCCCGTGGTGGCGGTGACCCAGGTGGCCACCGCCAGCGCGGCGGGCAACGCGGCACCGCACACCACGGCGATGGCCAGGATGGCGACGTCCACGGCGCGTTCAAAACGCGCATCGAAGCCGAGCCTGGCCATCAAGGCGTGGGCCAGCAACGGCGCCAGCACAACCACGCCGGCGCCCATCAGCGCGGCACCTGTGTTCATGCCAGACCCCAGCAGTGCCGCGCAGGTGCCAACGGCCACACCCACCAGCACCGGCCGCCCCCAGCGCCACTGTGCCGCCAGCGCAAGGCCCGCCGGCATGGCCAATGCGCTCCAGGGCGCCAGTGCCAGGCTCAAGGTGCCAGCATAGGAAAGCAGCAGCGCCGACAGGCCCACCGCCAACACGTTCAGGCCCATGGCGGCGGCGCTGTTGAGCGCACCCAACCAGTCACGCAGTGAAGGGCCGGGGGGTTTTTCGTTCAAGGCGGCGGGCCGGCTGAAGGGGGGGCGCGCCGTTTGGCAGAGGCCGGTTTGGCAGAGGCCGGTTTGGCAGAGGCCGGTTCAGAGCTTGAATTCCGCGAGGCTGCGGCCCGTGCCCAGAGCAGCCTTCAGCCAGTTCGGCTGCAGGCCGCGGCCCGACCAGGTCTGGCCCGTGGCTGCGTCACGGTACTTTGGCGCGACCTTGCCGGTCTTCTTGCCTTTGCTCGACTTGCGTGCCGTGGGGGGCGCAGATGTGGGCATGGCGCCGGTCATTCCACTGGTCATTCCGGCATTTGGGGCTGCTTTGGCGGCCTTTGCCGTCCGCCGTGTCTTCGGACCGGCGACTGCCTTGCTGCCGATGTCGGCCAGCGTCAGACCGTATTGCGACATCAGCGTGCGCACCTGCCCGATGGCGTCGGCGCGTTCGGTGCGCTGGGTATGGGCAATCTGCTTTTCAAGTTCGGCGCGCTGGGCCAGCAGGTCTTGCAATCTGGATCTGGGCATGCGAATTTCCTGGTTGATGGGAGCGACGTTGAATATATTCGAAAGTTACCCCGGCGCTCACAGGATATACCCATGCGACGGGCCATTCCATACCATCACTCAGACGGTGGCACGTAACCCATGGGTTTGTCAGCGCCGCCGCCAAAGAAAAACTGTTCCATCTGGCGCGCCAGATACTGGCGTGCACGTGCATCGGCCAGATTCAGGCGGTTTTCGTTCACCAGCATGGTCTGGTGTTTCTTCCAGAGGTCAAAGGCTTCCTTGCTGACGCCGTCATAAATGCGCTTGCCCAATTCACCCGGGTATGGGCTGTAGGCCATGCCTTCGGCCTCTTTCTTCAAATACACACATTGCACCATTCGCGCCATGGTTCTTGCCCCCTTGAAAATCAGTTGAACTTCTTCACCAGCACCTGTGACCGCCGGTCCCAGTTGTATTTGCGCTTGCGCGCCTCGGGCAGCCATTCAGGATCGACTTGCGTGAAGCCGCGCTTGATGAACCAGTGCATCGTGCGCGTGGTCAGCACGAAGATGCTGTCGAGTCCCGCACTGCGGGCGCGCTGTTCGATGCGCTTGAGCAGCCTTTCGCCGTCACCCTGGCCCTGCGAGAAGGGCGACACGGTGAGTGCCGCCATCTCGGCCGTGCGCGCTTCGGGGTAGGGGTACAGCGCGGCACAGCCGAAGATGATGCCGTCGTGTTCGACGACGCTGTAGTTGTCCAGGTCGCGTTCGATCTCGGTGCGTTCGCGGCGCACGAGCGTGCCGTCTTTTTCAAAGGGCTCGATCAACTGCAGGATGCCGCCGACATCGTCGGCCGTCGCTTCGCGCAGGCTCTCGAGCTTCTCGTCCACCACCATCGTGCCCACGCCGTCGTGCGTGAAGACTTCCAGCAGCAATGCGCCGTCGGTTGCAAAAGGCAGGATGTGCGAGCGTTCAACCCCGCCTTCGCAGGCCTTGACGCAGTGCTGCAGGTAGAAGGCCGTGTCCGTGGGCAGCAGCGGCGGGGGCAGAGCGGCCAACAAGCGCTTGGCTTCGGCCAGCGACAGTTCGGTGTCGATCACGCTGTCCTCGTCGCCCTGGCGCTCGCGGATGCCTGCGACTTCGCCCACGAAGACGAGTTTGTCGGCCTGCAGTGCAATGGCGGTGGACGTGGCCACGTCTTCCATCGTCAGGTTGAAAGCCTCGCCGGTGGGTGAAAAACCGAAGGGGCTGAGCAGCACCACGGCGCCCGATTCAATGGCGCGGTGGATGGCCGCCTGGTCCACCCGACGCACCAGGCCGCTGTGCTGGAAGTCGAGGCCATCGACGATGCCCACGGGCCGCGCGGTGAGGAAGTTGCCCGACACCACGCGCACGGTGGAATTGGCCATTGGCGTGTTCGGCAGGCCCTGTGAAAACGCGGCTTCGATTTCGAAGCGCAACTGACCTGCCGCCTCTTGGGCCGCGTCCAGCGCCACCGCGTCGGTGATGCGGATGCCTTGCGAATAGCGCGACACGTGGCCCTTGGCGGCGAGCTGCTCCGTCACCTGCGGGCGGAAGCCGTGCACCAGCACCAGCTTCAGGCCCATGGCGTGCAGGATCGACAAGTCCTGGACAAAATGATTGAGCTTGCCGGCGGCAATGGCCTCGCCTGCCAGGCCAATCACGAAAGTCTTGCCCCTGTAGGCGTGGATATACGGCGCGACTGCGCGAAACCAGGGGACGAAGGTGTGCGGGAAGACGAGGCTCATGCTGGGCAGGTTGTTGCGATGATTGTGCCGCAGCAGCGCGGTTAAATCGGCTCAGTAGGACATGCCCGCAGACCCGACGCGCAGGTGCGCATGCGCGGCTGTGCACGCCGGGCAGAGATAATCCGCGCCCCGTGAGACCTCCGCCGCGCCTGCACCCTGTTCAGGCCACCCCCGTCCCGCCGATCACCTACCCCGAGTCGCTGCCGGTATCCACCCGGCGCGACGAGATCGCGCGCGCCATTTCAGAGCACCCCGTTGTCATCGTGTGTGGTGAAACCGGCTCGGGCAAGACGACGCAGTTGCCGAAGATCCTGCTGGAACTGGGGCGCGGCTGGGGCGCCGGTGGTAAAGGGCTGATCGGCCACACGCAGCCGCGCCGCATTGCCGCCAGCAGCGTCGCCAAGCGCATTGCGCAAGAGCTGAATTCGCCGCTCGGTGAAGTGGTGGGCTTCAAGGTGCGCTTTCAGGACCGCCTGCAGCCGGGTGCCAGCGTCAAGCTCATGACCGACGGCATCTTGCTGGCCGAGACCGAGCGCGACCCGCTGCTCAGTGCCTACGACACGATCATCATCGACGAAGCGCACGAGCGCAGCCTGAACATCGACTTCCTGCTCGGCTACCTGCGGCAATTGCTGCCGCGGCGGCCGGACCTGAAGGTGATCGTCACCTCCGCAACGATCGATGCGGACCGGTTTGCGAACCACTTTGCATCCGCCAAGGGGCCGGCGCCAGTCATCACCGTGTCCGGCCGCCTGTTTCCGGTCGAGCAGCGTTGGCGGCCTTTTGAAGAGAAGCGCGACTTCGATCTGAGCGACGCCATAGCGGAAGGCGTCGATGAACTGTGGCGCGAAGGCTCGGGCGATATCCTCGTCTTCCTGCCGGGCGAACGCGAGATTCGCGAGACGGCAGACCACCTGCGGCGCCACCTTCTGCAGCAGGCCCAGAAGCGAATGTCCGGCGGCCCACAGCCAGAAATCCTGCCGCTCTTCGCCCGCTTGAGCCAGCAGGAGCAAGACCGTGTCTTCGATGCCGGCAACGGCCGCCGCATCGTGCTGGCCACCAACGTGGCGGAAACGTCCTTGACGGTGCCTGGCGTCCGCTACGTCATCGACGCCGGGCTGGCGCGTGTCAAGCGCTACAGCTGGCGCAACAAGGTCGAGCAGTTGCAGATCGAACCCATCAGCCAGGCCGCCGCGCAGCAGCGCGCAGGGCGCTGCGGGCGCGTGGCCAACGGCATCTGCATCCGGCTGTACAGCGAGGTCGAATTTACCGGCCGGCCGCGTTTCACCGACCCCGAAATCCTGCGCTGTTCACTGGCCGGCGTGATCCTGCGCATGAAGGCGCTGCACCTGGGTGTGGTGGACGACTTCCCCTTCGTCGAGCCGCCGCCGAGGAAGGCCATCGCAGACGGCTACGACCTGCTGTCGGAACTGGGCGCGGTGGATGAGGCCAACGAACTCACGCCCATCGGGCAAGAGCTGGCGCGCCTGCCGCTGGACCCGCGTGTCGGCCGCATGATCCTGGAGGCACGCCACCGCGAATGCCTGACGGAAGTGCTCATCATCGCCGCCGCTCTCAGCGGCCAGGACGTGCGCGACCGGCCTCTGGAACACGCACAGACCGCCGACCAGCGCCACAAGCCCTTCGACGACGAGAAGTCGGAATTCATGGGCACGCTCAAGCTCTGGCAGTGGGTGGAAGCGGGCCGCGGCGTGCATGGCCACGCGGGGCAGAAGGAAGCGCATGTGGACAGCCACAAGCTCACCAACCGCCAGCAAGAGCAACGCCTGCGCGACAGCTTCATCAGCCCGCGCCGCGTGCGTGAATGGCGCGACATCCATTCGCAGTTGCACACCGTGGTGGCCGAGCAGGGCTGGCGGCTGAACACCAGCCCGGCAACCTATGAGCAGGTGCACCTGTCGCTGCTGGCCGGCCTGCTGGGCAACATCGGCTGCAAGAGCGACGACGAAGACTGGTACCTGGGCGCACGTGGCATCAAGTTCTGGCGCCACCCGGGCACGCACCTCAGCAAGAAGCCGGGCCGCTGGTTGATCGCGGCCGAACTCGTGGACACGGCACGGCTCTTCGGCCGCGGCCTGGCAGCGATCGAACCGCAATGGATACCGCCCATGGCGGGGCACTTGTTGAAGAAGCAGCTGCTGGAACCGCACTGGGAAAAGAAGGTCGGTGAGGTGGTGGCGCTGGAGCGGGCCACGCTGTACGGCATCGTCATCTACAACAACAAACGCGTGAACTTCGGCAACGTCGATCCAGTGGCGGCGCGCACGGTCTTCATCCGCGAAGCGTTGGTGGCCGGTGACTGGGAAACGCGGCTGCCCTTCCTGGCGCACAACCAGAAGTTGATCCAGCAGGTGCAGGACCTGGAGCACAAGGCGCGCCGACAGGACGTGCTGGTGGACGACGAACTGATCCACGCCTTCTACGACCAGCAGTTGCCGGCCGATGTGCACAGTGGCGCGCTGCTGGAGCGCTGGCACCGCGAAGAGATCAAACGCAACCCGAAGCCACTGCACCTGACGCGCGACGAGTTGATGCGCCATGAGGCCGCCGGCATCACCACGGCCGCGTTCCCGAAGACCCTGCGGCTGGGTGGCATCGACTGCCTGGCCACCTACCTGCATGAACCTGGCGATGCCAAGGACGGCATCACCGTGACCGTGCCGATCTATGCGCTCAACCAGGTCAGCGAAGAACGCTGCGAATGGCTGGTGCCTGGCATGCTGCAGGCCAAGGTGCTGGCGCTGGCCAAGACGCTGCACCAGCGCCCGCGTTCACGCCTGGTGCCGCTGCCCGACTACGCGGCAGAGTTCTGCGCCAGCGTGACCTTTGCGCAAGGCGCCTTCATGGACGCGCTGCTCAAGCACGTGCGCGACCGCACCCAGCTGGCGGTGCAGCGCAACGACTTCAAGCTGGAACAGTTGCCGCCGCACCTGTTCATGAACTTCCGCGTGGTCGATGAACATGGCCGCCAGCTGGGTGCAGGGCGAGACTTGGCCGGGCTGAAGGCGGAACTGGGTTCGCAGGCGCGCAGTGCCTTCCAGGCCCTGGCGGCGCTGAAGGTGGCCGCGCCGGCGGCCGCCGCGCCAGCATCCAACGGCGCAGTTCCGCCCGGGCCGCAGCGCGTGAAGGCAGAGATCGTGGTGTCCGCTGCAACGGCCGCAACGGCCGCAACGGCCACCACGCAAAGCTACACCGCGTGGACCTTTGGTGAACTGCCCGAGTTGATGGAAGTGCGGCGCGGTGCGCAGGTGCTGGTGGGCTTCCCGGCGCTCATCGACCGTGGCAATGCCGTCGAGATCGAAGTCTTTGACGAACCCGAGATCGCCGCCACGCGCCACCGCGCCGGCATGCGCAGGCTGCTGTCGCTGCAGCTGCGAGAACCGCTGAAGTTCCTGGAAAAGAACATCCCCGGCTTGACCCAGATGGCGGCGGCCTACATGCACCTGGGCACGCTGGAAGACCTGCGCGACCAGATCATCGACGTGGCACTGGACCGCGCCTTCCTGGCCGAGCCCCTGCCCACGGATGAAGCTGCCTTCAAGCGGCGCCTGGAAGAGGGGCGCGCGCGGCTGAACCTGATCGCGCAGGAAGTGGCCCGACAGGCGCAAGCGGTGTTGACCGAATACGCAGCTGCGGCGCGCAAGTTGAAGGACAGCAAGCCGCCCAAGGAAGTGACCGACGACGTGCAGGCGCAACTGCAGCGCCTGGTGCCCAAGCGTTTTCTGGCACAGACCGACTGGGCCGCGCTGCTTCACCTGCCGCGCTACTTGAAGGCCGTCGTCCTGCGGCTGGACAAGCTGCGCGCCGACCCGGCACGCGACAGCACGCGCCTGGCGGAACTGCGGCCGCTGGAGCAGCGCTGGGTGCGCCGGGTGGCCGAACTGAAAGGCGTGAACCACGCGCGCATGGATGAATACCGCTGGCTGCTGGAAGAGCTGCGCGTGAGCCTCTTTGCGCAGGAACTGCGCACGCCGCAACCGGTCAGCGGCAAGCGGCTGGACAAGGCATGGGCGCAGATGGCGGGGTAGGCGGTACGACACCCCGTTAGCCAAATGAAAATGATTCGCGTTAAGATCGCGACATTGAAGCCCCCAGCGCCGTTGCGCCCCGTCATGAAGCTTTTCCTCTATTCCTGTTCGTTGGCCCGCCGCCTGCTGGTCGCCGCCGCCCTGTCCGTCGTGTGGATGGTTACCGCCCAGGCCCAGGCCCCGGCGCAGGACAAGGTCTTGAACCTCTATTCGGCGCGCCACTACCAGACCGACGAAGCGCTGTACGACAACTTCACCAAGGCCACCGGCATCCGCATCAACCGGGTCGAGGCGGACGACGCCGGCATCCTGGCGCGGCTTGCCGCTGAGGGCAGCGCCAGCCCGGCCGACGTGATCCTGCTGGTCGATGCAGCGCGCCTCTGGCGTGGCGAGCAGGAAGGCCTGTTCCAGCCGGTCAAGTCCGTGCTGCTGGAGCAGCGCATTCCGGCCCAGTTTCGCGGTGGTGAAACAGCACAAGGCGCGCAGTGGTTTGGCATGTCCACCCGAGCGCGCCTGGTGGTGTATGACAAGAGCCGTTTCAAGGCTACGGACGTAGACAGCTACGAAAAGCTGGCCGCGCCAGCGCTGAAGGGCCAGATCTGTGTGCGCAGCGGCTCACACCCCTACAACCTGAGCCTTTTCGGGTCGATGCTGGAGCACTTGGGCCCGCAGCGCACCGAAGAGTGGCTCAAGGGCATCGTGGCCAACCTGGCGCGGGCGCCGAAGGGCGGCGACACCGACCAGATCAAAGGCGTGGCTGCCGGCGAATGCGGCGTGGCGCTGAGCAATTCCTACTACTACGCACGGCTGCTGCGCTCAAACAAACCCGAAGACCGCGCTGTGGTGGAAAAGCTGGGCGTGATGTTTCCCAACCAGGCCAGCTGGGGCACGCACATCAACATCGCTGGGGCAGCCGTCGCACGCCACGCCAAGAACCGCCCGGCGGCGGTGCAGTTCCTGGAATACCTGGCCAGCGACAGCGCCCAGCGCTACTTTGCCGACGGCAACAACGAATACCCCGTGGTCGCAGGCATCGCGCCCAACGTCGCGCTGGCCAGCCTGGGGACGTTCAAGGCCGAAACCGTGCCCATCGGCAAGGTGGGCGCCAACACGGCGGTGGTGCAGCAGATGTTGGATCGGGTTGGCTTCAAGTAAGGCGCGGCTGCAGCGATGCTGAACGCAGTCCCCGAAACCGTGAATCAACCACCTGTTTTGGGGGGAGGTTTGCACCAGTACGCAAGGCGCGTGCCGCCACAGCGCCTTTCGCCTCCCTAGAATCCCTCCACCCCTGCCCCGGCGCAGCCTACCCATGGCGCCCGGCGTGCAGACCGCCGGCCACAAGCCGCGAAGCGTCCCGGAGGTGTTGACGTGTGGAATTGTTGTAGGGCTGCCGCCGCCGCTGTGCTGCTGACAGCCGCGCCGGCCGGCGCCCAGACGGCCAAGCCAGAGTCGGCCGCTGATGCCGCCTCAGCCGCCATGGAACGCGCCAAGCGCCAGGCCGCCGGGCCGATGCGGGTGATTCTGGAGGCCAGCAAGTCGCGCCGCAAGAATGCCGAGGCTGACTCGCCTTCACCTTCACCTTCACCTTCACCCTCAGTCGGGTCACCGCCAACGGCCGACAGCAGCCTGCGTGCTGTGGCCAGCCGCTCAGCGGCCACCATGCCGACGCTTGCAGCGACACCCGCACCGGCGCCAAACTCGGCGCCCACATGGGCGGCCGTACCGGCGCCCGCACCCGCGGCGCAACCCGCCGTCGTGGCCGCTCCGCCGCCCGCGACCTTGGTGACACAGATCACCTTGAACTCCGAAGCCTTGCAAGGCAAAGGCGCTGCAGCACCAGTGCCGGGCCTTGAAGGGATGGCAGCTGCGCCCGTGGGCCTGGGCTTGCTGGCCGGCGCGGCAGCGCTGCCGGCGCTGGGCGCGGGTCCGACCCGGGTTCGGTTGATCAACCGCGTCGATCCCGACCTGGGCCCACGGCAGCTGGACGACCTGGGCCGCAATGCCGTCGTGAATGTAGAACTGACCATCCGCGCCGACGGCACGGTGGGTGCCGTTGCCTTGGTGCCGCCGACACCGCGCGGCATCCAGCGCGCCGTGGTGGCCGCCCTGGAGCAGTGGCGCTTTGAGCCATTGCCCAGTGAGCGGCTGCACCGTGTGCAGTTGCTCTTCAACCGCGAATAGGCGCCTCAGCCGCGCAGCAGTGTCAGCGCGCGGTCCATGCCGCCAGTCGTGATGGACAGCATGGCCTGCTCCAGCACGGCAGGCTTGGGGTGAAAGGCGATCGACAGGCCGGCCACCGACATCATCGGCAGGTCATTGGCGCCGTCACCGACGGCAATGGTCTGCTCGGGCCCGATGCCCATCAGCTCGGCCACTTCCAGCAGCACGCGGCGCTTCTCGATCCCGTCCACGATCTCGCCCCAGGGCCTTGGCACCAAGGCGCCGGTGAGCTTGCTGTCCACCAGCTCGAGCATGTTGGCGCGCGCAAAGTCCAGCTGCAGCCGGTTGCGGATGCGCTCGCTGAAAAACGTGAAGCCCCCCGACACCAGCAGCGTCTTCAGGCGGGCCGCCTGGCATGCTCGCACAAAGACCTCCACGCCGGGGTTGAGCTGCAGGTGCTGTGAATACACCGCTTCCAGCGCCGATACCGGCACGCCGCGCAACAGTGCCAGGCGTTGGCGCAGGCTGTCCTTGTAGTCGGCGATCTCGCCGCGCATGGCGGCTTCGGTGATGGCCGCCACTTCGGCCTTGCGGCCGGCTGCCGCCGCGATCTCATCGACACATTCGATGTTGATCAGCGTGCTGTCCATGTCGAAGGCGATGAGCTTGAAGTCGGCCAGTCTCAGCGGCGGGGTGAAGCCGCGCACGAAGAGGCCGGGCTCGACTTCCTGTGCTGTCATGCACCTTCCTTCAACGGTTGCCCGAGCGCCTTGAGCAAGTCGCGCAGATAGTGGGCACGGTCGGCGGGCGCGCTGATCTCGCGGTCGATGCGCAGCTTCTGGTTGCCCACGAGCTTGATCGAACGATTTTTCTGCACGAGCTCGATGATCCGCTTGGCGTCGATGGGTGCGCCGACCAGGAAGGTGATGTTCATCAGCTTCGGCCCGGCGTCGATCTTCTGCACGCCATACGGTTTGGCCAGCACGCGCAGCCGGTGGGTGTCGAAGAGTGTCTGGCCTTGTGTGGGCAGCTTGCCGAAACGGTCGGTGATCTCTTCCAGCAGCAAGTCAATCTGCGCCGGTTTCTCGGCCGTGGCCAGGCGCTTGTAGAGGTTCAGGCGCACCTGCACGTCGCCGCAGTACGCGTCGGGCAGCAGCGCCGGCGCGTGCAGGTTGATTTCAGTGGTGGCTGACAGCGGCGACAACAAGTCGGGTTCGCGCCCCGCGCGCAACGAGCGCACGGCTTCGTTCAACATCTCGTTGTAGAGCTGGAAGCCGATCTCCAACATATTGCCGCTCTGGTTTTCGCCCAGCACCTCGCCAGCGCCACGGATCTCCAGGTCGTGCATGGCGAGATAGAACCCGGACCCCAGTTCTTCCATCTGCTGGATGGCTTCCAGCCGCATCGACGCCTGCTTCGTCAGCGCGGTGGTGTCGGGCACCATCAGATAGGCGTAAGCCTGGTGGTGGCTGCGGCCCACGCGCCCGCGCAGCTGGTGCAGTTGCGCCAGGCCGAACTTGTCGGCGCGGCTGATGACGATGGTGTTGGCGCTGGGCACGTCGATGCCGGTTTCGATGATGGTCGAACACAGCAGCACGTTGTGACGCTGGGCCACGAAGTCACGCATCACGTGTTCCAGCTGGCGTTCGGGCATCTGGCCGTGGGCGATGGCAATGCGCGCTTCGGGCAGCAGCTCCACAAGTTTCTGGCGCCGGTTCTCGATCGTCTCGACTTCGTTGTGCAAGAAATAGACCTGGCCGCCGCGTTTCAGTTCGCGCAGCACGGCTTCGCGGATCACGCTGTTGCCTTCGTTGCGCACGAAGGTCTTGATCGACAGCCGGCGCTGCGGCGCGGTGGCAATCACGCTCAGGTCGCGCAAGCCTTCCAGCGCCATGCCCAGCGTGCGCGGGATCGGCGTGGCGGTGAGCGTGAGCACGTCCACTTCTGCGCGCAGCGCTTTCATCGCTTCCTTGTGGCGCACGCCGAAGCGGTGTTCTTCGTCGATGACGAGCAGGCCCAGGCGCTGGAACTTCACGTCCGACGACAGCAGCTTGTGCGTGCCGACGACGATATCGACGCTGCCGTCCGCAATGCCTTCTACGGCCACCTTGACTTCCTTCGCGCTGCGAAAGCGTGACAGCTCGGCGATCTTCACCGGCCACTTGCCGAAGCGGTCCACCAGGGTGTTGAAGTGCTGCTCGGCCAGCAGCGTGGTGGGCGCCAATATGGCCACCTGCTTGCCGCCGTGCACGGCCACGAAGGCCGCGCGCAAGGCAACTTCGGTCTTGCCGAAACCGACGTCGCCGCAGATCAGCCGGTCCATCGGCTTCGGGCTCACCATGTCCTGGATCACGGCGTGGATGGCGGCGCGCTGGTCGGCGGTTTCTTCGAAACCGAAGCTGGTCGCGAAGGCCTCGTAATCATGCGGACTGAAGCGGTGGGCAAAGCCCTCCCGCGCGGCGCGACGGGCGTAGAGGTTCAGCAGTTCAGCGGCCGTGTCGCGCACCTGTTCGGCAGCCTTGCGGCGCGCCTTTTCCCATTGCGCAGAACCCAGCCGGTGCAGTGGCGCTTCATCGGCGCTGACACCGGTGTAGCGGCTGATCAGGTGCAGCTGCGCCACCGGCACATACAGCGTCGCCTTGTCGGCGTATTCGAGGTGCAGGAATTCGCTGGCGCCACCTTCGTCGATGCCAAGGTCGATGTTCACCAGGCCCTGGTAGCGGCCGATGCCGTGGTTGATGTGCACCACCGGGTCGCCGACCTTCAGCTCCGACAGGTCCTTGATCAGCGCATCGACGCTGCTGACCTGTTCTTGCTTGCGCCGCCGCCGGGCCTGCGGCGTGGTGGCGAAGAGTTCGGTTTCGGTGACGAACTGGACCGATGTCTTGTCAGCCGGTTCGTGCCAGTGGAAGCCTTCGGCCAGCGCCGCGGCGGTGATGGCCACCTTCTCGTCGCCGGTGAGGAATTCTTCCAGCGTCGCCACACTCGGCACGCTGATGGCGTGGTCGCGCAGCAGTTCGATCAAGCTCTCGCGCCGGCCCTCACTCTCCGCCACGAGCAGCAGGCGGTGCGGGGTCTGCGCCAGGTGCCGTTCCAGCAAGCCCAGCGGGTCAGTGGCGCCACGGTCGATGCTGAGGTCGGGCAGGGGGCGCGCCCACGAGACCGCCACAGCGGGCTCTTGCGAGCCCTTGACGGCATCAGTGCCGCGCAGCGCCAGGGTGGCGTGCGGCTGCGTGCGGGCGAAAAATTCTTCAGCCGGCAGGAAGATCGTGGCCGGCGGCAGGATCGGCCGCTCGGGGTCGTGCTGCAGGAAGCGGTGGCGTTCGCGGGTATCGACCCAGAAGCGGTCCACTGCTTCATCGACCTTGCCGTGCAGCACCAGCGCAGCCTGTTCACCCAGGTAGTCGAAGATCGTGCCCGGCTCGTCGAAGAAGAGCGGCAGGTAGTACTCGATGCCGCCGCTGGCAAGGCCCGTGCCGATGTCCTTGTAAACGCGCGCCCGCGTCGGGTCGCCTTCGATCTGCTCGCGCCACCGTGCGCGGAAGGCCGTGCGCGCGGCGTCGGTCATCGGGAATTCGCGGCCCGGCAGCAGGCGCACTTCAGGCACCGGGTACAGGCTGCGCTGGGAATCAGGATCAAAGGTCCGGATGCTGTCCACCTCGTCACCGAACAGGTCCACGCGGTAGGGCACCAGGCTGCCCATCGGAAAGAGGTCGATCAGGCCGCCGCGCACGGCGTATTCACCCGGTGAGACGACCTGGCTCACGTGCTGGTAGCCCGCCAGCGTCAGCTGCGCCTTCAGCCGCGCTTCGTCCAGCCGCGACTTCTGCTTGAAGTGGAAGGTGGTGCCGGCCAGGAAAGACGGCGGCGCCAGGCGGGTGAGTGCGGTGGTGGCCGGCATGAGCACGACATCGACATCGCCACTGTGGATGCGCCACAGCGTCGCCAGGCGTTCGCTGATCAGGTCCTGGTGCGGGCTGAAGGTGTCGTAGGGCAGGGTCTCCCAGTCTGGGAACACGGCCACGCGCAGCAGCGGGTCGAAGAAGGGCAGTTCATCGGCCAGGCGTGCGGTGTCTGACGGCTCGGCGGTGAAGACGGCCAGCACGCGCTTCGCGTCGGCATGGCTGCGGCCCAGGCGTGCCAGCAGCAAGGCATCGGCCGAGCCTGTAGGGCGGGGCAGCGCGTAGCGTTTGCCGGGCGCAATGTTGGGCAGTTGCATAAGAGGCGACGAAAAACAAATCGCCCCGGCCGATGTGCAGCGGGGCACGGCGGGGCGTCGTGAGTGGGCAGGGGAGTGAGCAGATTCTAGAATCGACCACGATGTCCGACGCGCCCCGATGTTTTGCCCTGGTGCCCAGTGCCGGCGTGGGTGCGCGTGCGGGTGCCGGTGGCCCCAAACAATATGCGTTGCTGGCCGGGCAAGCCGTGGTGGCGCACACGCTGGCCGCACTCGCGGCGGTGCCGGCACTCACGGCGACCCTTGTCGTGCTGGCCAGCGATGACACGGTGTTTGAACAGCATGCGCCGCGCTTCAGTGGCGACAAGGCCTGGGTGGCACGCTGCGGCGGTGCCACGCGAGCGGCATCGGTGGCGGCGGGCCTGGTGGCGCTGCGTGCGCACGGCGCCAGAGATGAAGACTGGGTGCTGGTGCACGATGCAGCGCGTTGCATGCTGCAACCGGCCTGGGTGCAACGCCTCATCGATGCCTGCGCCGATGATGCCGTCGGCGGGCTGCTGGCGCTGCCGCTTTCCGACACGCTGAAGGCAGCGCAGTCCGACCGTGCGGCCGCCACCTTGCCGCGCGCAGAAAAGTGGCTGGCCCAAACGCCGCAGATGTTCCGCCTGGGGCCCTTGCAGCGTGCCCTGGCGCAGGCAGGGGATGCGGTCACCGATGAATCCAGTGCCATCGAAGCGCTCGGCCTGCGGCCGCTGCTGGTGCCGGGTGATGCGGAGAATTTCAAACTCACGTGGCCCGCAGACTTCTTGTTGGCCGAGCGCTTGATGGAGACCCGATGAACCTGTTGCCCTTGCGTATTGGCGAAGGCTGGGACACGCACCAGCTCGTCGCTGGCCGGCCGCTGGTGCTGGGCGGCGTGACCATTCCGCACACGCACGGCCTGCAGGGCCATTCCGACGCCGACGCGCTGCTGCACGCCATCACCGACGCGCTGTTGGGTGCTGCGGGCCTGGGGGACATCGGCCAGCACTTCCCGGACACCGACGAGCGCTTCCGCGGCGCGGACTCGGTGACCCTGCTGCAAGCCGCGGCCGAGCGCGTGCGCGATGCCGGCTATCGGGTCATCAACATCGACAGCACCATCGTTGCGCAAGCGCCCAAGATGGCGCCGCACATCGGCGCCATGCGCTCGCGCATCGCTGCCGCTTTGGCCCTGGCCGAGGATGCCGTCAACGTCAAGGCGAAGACGGCCGAGAAGATGGGCCCGGTGGGCGAGGGCCGGGCCATCGAAACCCGCGCGGTGTGCCTGCTGCAGCGGCTGCAAGCCGATCTGGCCTGATGCAGCGCTGAGGGTGCTCAGCCGGCCGGCGCGTCGGGCCGCTGCAGCCGCAGGTGCGCGACCAGCCCGCCGTCTGGCGCGTTCGCCAGTTCCAGGCTGCCGCCCATGCGCTGCATCGCCTTTTCAACGATGGCCAGCCCCAGTCCGGCGCCCGTGGCCGCGGTGCGCGCGGCGTCGCCGCGGAAGAAGGGCGTCGTCAGTTGCGGCAGTTTTTCAGGCGCCACACCGGGGCCGTGGTCGCGCACGCTGATGATGATCCACGAGCCGGTCTTGACGTAGCTGACCGTGACTTCGGCCATGCCGGTGTAGGTGCCACGGCCGTAGCGGCGCGCGTTTTCGAACAGGTTCAGGAAGACGCGGCCAAGTTCGGTTTCGTCGGCCATCACCAGCAGGTCGATGGCCACGCGCGAGGTGACGCGGATCTGTGTCGGGTCGCGGAACACACCGGCTTCGCGGTCGATCAGCTGGCTCACCATCACCGGGTGCAACTGCGTCTCACCCGGGCGGGCGTAGTCCATGAACTTATCGATGATGGCGTCGAGCTGGTCGATGTCCAGCGCCATGTTGTGCTTGGCCTCTTCGTCTTCGACGCTCATCTCGGTTTCCAGCCGCAGCCGAGCCAGCGGCGTGCGCAGGTCGTGGCTGATGCCGGCCAGCATGACGGCGCGGTCTTCTTCCACGCGCGCCAGTTCGCGCGCCATGCGGTTGAAGCCACGGTTGACCTCGCGGATTTCGCTGGTCATCGTGTTTTCGTCGAGCCTGGAGTCCAGGTCGCCTTCGCGGATGCGGCTGGCCGCAAAGGACAGCTGCCGCAGCGGCCGGTTGATGAGGCTGGCCACCCCCACCGAACCCACCAGGGTGGCCAAGAGCGCAATGGCGATCCAGACCAGCCAGGTGCCGCGGTTCATGGTGTCGCTGTGGGTGGCCTCGGCCTGCAGCCAGTACAAGTCTTTGTCGATCGAAAAGCCCACCCACATGCCGGGCTGGCCGTTCACGGTTCGCGCCACCACGGCGTCGGGGCCCAGCGCGGCACGCAGTTCCTGGCTGACGCGGCGGGTGAAACGGTCCACCTCGAAGGGCTCGGACTTGTCACCGGGCTCGCGTGGCGTGACGCGGATGACTTCCTGCGAGCCCATGCTCTTGACCAGCGCCACGCGGTTGATGCCGTCGGCCGGCTTCAGCGCCGCCCGCGTCAGGTTCACGAGGCCGGCCGTCTGCTGCGCGGCCTGCACGGCGCGCGGTTCGAATTCCAGCGCGCGCAGGGTCAAGACCCAGGCAAACACGCCGCCTGCCAACAAAATCGCGAGCAGGACGAAGGTGCGCCAGAAGAGGCTGAGTCCGACGGTGCGGCGGGCCAACGCGAATTTAAGTCAGGTCAAGGGGAAACGAAGATGATCGGTCCGGATCCGGGTTCCCCGGTCCGGGCCGCGCCCCTCGGAGGGTGGCGAAGGCGCATAGCGACAAGCCTGGGGGTCTCAATTTGCGCCGTCCGGCACGAAGACATAGCCCACGCCCCACACGGTCTGGATGTAACGCGGCTGCGCCGGGTCGGGTTCCAGCATCTTGCGCAGGCGCGAGATCTGCACGTCCAGGCTGCGGTCGAAGGGCTCGAATTCGCGGCCGCGTGCCAACTGCGCCAGCTTGTCGCGCGACAGCGGTTGGCGTGGGTGGCGCACCAGCGCCTTGAGCATGCTGAATTCGCCCGTGGTCAGCGCAATCTGCTCACCGTTCTTTGACAGCCGGCGCAGCGAGAGGTCGAACTCGAACGGCCCGAAGTTGACGATGGCGGCTTCCTTCGACGGCGCACCCGGGGCCTCGGGCGATGGCCGCCGCCGCAGCACGGCGTGGATACGCGCCAGCAGTTCACGCGGGTTGAAGGGCTTGGGCAGGTAGTCATCAGCGCCGACTTCCAGGCCCACGATGCGGTCCACGTCTTCGACCTTGGCCGTCAGCATGATGATGGGCGTGCTGTCGTTGGCGGCGCGCAGGCGGCGGCAGATCGACAAGCCGTCTTCGCCCGGCAGCATCAGGTCCAGCACGATGAGGTCCACCGTTTCGCGCGTCAGCACGCGGTTCAGGGCCTTGGAATCTTCGGCCAGCAGCACGTCGAAGCCTTCCTGCGACAGGTAGCGCCGCAGCAGGTCGCGAATGCGCGCGTCGTCATCGACGACGACGATGCGGTCGGCGCGGGCGTTGGCGGGTGAGGTCATGGTGGCGCTCCCAATATGTAACAGCCGCATTGTGGGGGTCGAAATCCAAGGGTTTCCCTGATATCTGACCGGCTGTTACATATCTTTCTGGCTGACTGCTTGATCGCGATTTCGTGGCCTTCTCCGAGTCCAGCGTCAACGCTCGGGGCGGCGCGCGCGCTGTGGAGAGGCGGCAAACCGTCGCCCCACAATAGCGCCCATGAACAAAACCTCCCGTTCGCTTGCTGTTGCTCTTGCTGCGGCGCTCGCCGTTGGCGCATTCGGCCCGGCCCGTGCACAGACCTTGCCGCCGCCGCAGAACGTGGTCGCGCTCAGCGCCAGCGCCACGGTCGAGGTCAACAAGGACTGGCTGACCCTGGTCTTTTCCACCACCCGTGAAGGCGCCGACGCGGCCGTGGTCCAAACCCAGCTGAAGCAGGCGCTGGACGCAGCACTGGCTGAAGCGCGCAAGGCCGCGAAGCCGGGCCAGTTGGAAGTGCAGACGGGAGGCTTTTCGCTGTACCCGCGCTACGCCGCAAGGGGCGGCATCTCAGGCTGGCAGGGCAGCACCGAACTCATCGTGCAGGGCCGCGACACACAAGGCATCTCCCATCTGACAGGCCGCGTGCAGACGCTGTCGATTGCGCGCGTGGGCTTTTCCTTGTCGCGAGAAGCGCGTGAGAAAGTGGAAGGCGACGTGACCGCGGAAGCCATCACGCGCTTTCGGGCGCGGGCCGAAACAGTGGCCAAACAGTTCGGTTTTGCGGGCTACAGCGTGCGCGAGGTGTCGGTGTCGGCGGACGGCGGCCAGATGCAGCAGCAGCCGATGATGGTGCGCAGCCAGGCCATGAAGACCAGCGCCGACGAGGCCCTGCCGGTGGAAGCCGGCAAGGCCGTGGTCACGGCCACGGTGAGCGGCAGCGTGCAGATGAAGTAGGCCTTGTCGGGTGCTCGGCGGGTGATCAGCGGGTGATCAGCGGGAAGGCGTTGATACGATGACCGTTCAACGACACCGAGCCCCGCAATGACCGAACCCCGACTCCACCAGCTGCAGTGCATCAGCGCCAGCGGCCTGCACCGCATGGCCTATTGGGAATGGGGCGATGCGCACAACCCGCGTGTGCTGGTCTGCGTGCATGGCCTGTCGCGCCAGGGGCGCGACTTCGACACCCTGGCGCGGGACTTGTGCGGCGACTACCGCGTGATCTGCCCCGACGTGGTGGGCCGCGGCGAGTCTGGCCGCCTGGCCGACCCGATGGCCTACGGCATCCCCACCTACCTGGCCGACATGGTCACGCTGGTGGCGCGGCTCGATGTCCCGCAGGTGGACTGGGTCGGCACGTCGATGGGCGGGCTCATCGGCATCGCATTGGCGTCGTTGCCAGGCACGCCGATCCGGCGCCTGGTGCTCAACGACGTCGGCCCCGTGGTCGAGCCTGCTTTTGTGCAGCGCCTGGGCTCTTATCTGGGCGTCCCGGCGTTCTGGCGCACCGAAGAAGAAGCAGCCGCCGCACTGTTGGCGATATCGGCCGGCTTTGGCCCGCACACGCCAGAGCAATGGCTGGCCCTGACACGGCCGCAACTGATCGCCGACGTGCAAGACGGCGTGGCCGGCTTCATGCCGCGTTATGACCCTGCCATCGCCGTGCCGGTGCGTGCCATGACACCTGCGATTGCCGCCGCTGGCCAGGCCATGCTGTGGCAGATGTACGACCGCATCAGCGCCCCGACGCTGCTGCTGCGCGGAGCGGATTCCGACTTGCTGTCGCCCGCCACCGCGCAGGCCATGGCAGAGCGCGGCCCGCGTGCGCAGCTGCATGAATTTGCCGGTGTGGGGCACGCCCCCACGCTCGTCCAGCCCGACCAGCGCGCGGTGGTGCAGCGCTTCCTGCTGCCGCCATGAAGCCCGCCGCCGCGCCGGAGCCCGCAGCGCTGCCTGCGGGCACGGCGGCCATCGTGCATCTGGCCAGCGTGAGCGGCGCGGCCGGTATGGCCGACGGCGCCGGTGCCAACCCCGTGCAGCGCGCGCGCGCCTTTGCCGAGCCGCTGTTGTCAGGGCAGGCACTGGACACCGGCGAAGACGCACTCGGCCATGCCGACGGTGTGGCCGCGCTGCTGGCCGACATTGGCGCCGCGCCATCGCTGTGCGCGGCGGCCTACCTCGTGTATGCGGGCGACTACCTGCAGCGCCCGGAAGAGGTGGTGCGCAAGGCCTTTGGCGAGTCGTATGCGAGCCTGGTCACGCTGACGCGCAAGCTGGTGCAGATCCAGCGTGCAGCACGCGCTGCCCAGGTTGGGCCATCCCAACGTGCCGAGCAGACCGAGCGAGTTCGCAAGATGCTGCTGGCCTTTTCGCAGGACCTGCGGGTGGTGCTGCTGCGCCTGGCGTCGCGCCTGCAGACGCTGCGCTGGTTTGCGGCCAGCAAGGTGCCGTGCCCGCCGGCCTTGGCCACCGAATCGCTGCAGGTCTTTGCGCCGCTGGCCAACCGCCTGGGCATCTGGCAGGTGAAGTGGGAAATGGAAGACCTGTCCTTCCGCTTCCTGCACACGGCCGAATACCTGCGCATGGCGCGCCTGGTGGACGAGACCCGCGCAGCGCGTGAACACAGCGTGCACGCCGCGCGCGCCGATCTGCAGGCGCTGCTGCAGCAGCACGGCCTGCAGGCCGACGTGCAGGGTCGGCCGAAGCACCTGTACAGCATCTGGAAGAAGATGCAGGGCAAGGACTTGAGCTTCGAGCGCGTGTTCGACGCCCGCGCCCTGCGCGTGGTGGTGGCCGACGTGCCAGCCTGCTACGCCGCGCTGGCGCGGGTGCACGAGGCGTGGCGTCCTGTTGATGGCGAGTTCGACGACTACATCGCGCGCCCCAAGGCCAACGGCTACCAGAGCCTGCACACGGTGGTGCTGGGTGCCGACGGCCGGCCGCTGGAAGTGCAGATCCGCACCCGCGCCATGCACCAGCACGCCGAGCACGGCGTGGCCGCGCACTGGATGTACAAGGAAGCCGGTGCCCGCGGTCATGCCGGCGTGGCGGCCAGTGGCGACTACGAAGAGCGCATTGCCGAGGCGCGCAAGGCCGTGCTGCGTGAACTGCTGGCCTGGGAGCGTGACTTCTCGGGACCCGCCGGTTCGGAAGGCGGCAGCGCCAGCACCAGCAGCAGCGAGTCGGTCGCCGCCAGTGACCGCATCTACGTCTTCACCCCGCAGGCCACCATCATCGACCTGCCAGCGGGCGGCACGCCGGTGGACTTTGCCTACGCGCTGCACACCGACCTCGGCCACCGTTGCCGTGGCGCGCGCGTGGACGGCGCGATGGTGCCGCTGAACACGCGCCTGCAGTCCGGGCAGACCGTGTCGGTCGTGGCCGCCAAGGAAGGCGGGCCGTCGCTGGACTGGATCAACCCGGAACTGGCCTATCTCGCCAGCCCGCGCGCCCGTGCCAAGGTGCGGGCCTGGTTCAACGCCCAGGCGCAGGCGCAGACCATCGCGCGCGGCCGCGACCTGGTTGAAAAGCTGCTGCAACGCGAAGGCCGCACCGCCATCGAACGCGACGCGCTGGCCGAGCAGCTGGGCTTCAAGGGCGCCGACGCCCTGTTTGAAGTCGTGGGCAAGGACGAGTTTTCACTGCGCACCATCGAAAACCTGTTGCGCCCGCCTGAACCTGAACCGCGTGACGACCAGATCGCCTTGCACCGCCCGCGCAGCGGCAGCGCCGGCAGCCGCGGCGGCGTGCTGGTGGTGGGCATGGACTCGCTGCTCACCACGCTGGCGCGTTGCTGCCGCCCGGCGCCGCCCGACAACATCGCGGGCTTCGTCACCCGCGGTCACGGCGTCGCCGTGCACCGCCGCGACTGCAGCAACCTGCGGCACATGGCGCAGTCGGCACCCGGCCGCCTCATCGACGTCGAATGGGGCCGGCCCAGCGGCGACAAGGCGGCCGTCTATCCGCTGGACGTGCTGGTGCAAGCCGATGACCGCCCGGGCCTGCTGCGCGATGTCTCCGAGGTGTTTGCCAAGGACAAGATGAACGTCACCGGCGTGCACACCCAAAGCGCCAAGGACCGCAGCACCGCCTGGATGACCTTCACCGTCGAGGCCGTGGACGCCACGCGGCTGGCCTTGGTGCTGACGCAGATCGGCCGCGTGGCTGGCGTTCGTCACGCCCGGCGCAAGTGAAGTCTGCAGGAGCCTCCTATATACTCGTGGGCTCGACAGGCGCGTAGCTCAGCTGGTTAGAGCACCACCTTGACATGGTGGGGGTCGATGGTTCGAGTCCATTCGCGCCTACCAAATTCGGTAGGGAAAACAAGCACTTGGCGGCAACGCTAAGTGCTTTTTTTCTTGGCGGTCCGAAGAAAGTACGAAGCGGGTGTCGCCACCAGTGCTCTAGGGCCTGTGCCGCTTGGTGCGCCGAGATGGATCTGCGCGAAACTGCGCGCGGCCGGGCCTGGACTGCCAGCGGCAGCCGCCCCGCCAGCGCAGAGATCACCCCCGGCTGGCCCTACGCCTGCCCTGCAGTGAACAACCAGGTCAACTGCGGCCCGGGCGGCATGCAGGGCACGCTGGCCATGAATGGCGTAGGCAAACGTCGTTCGGCGGCGCTGGTGAAAGTGCTTTGGCTGGACGGCCGGAGCCGCGTCCACACCATCGCTGCCGGCCAGCCCGGAGTGCGGCTGTACGGGTCGGCGGACGACCCCCCGGGGCATGGGCGAGATCGCCTGGACTTGTGGCGTGATGGGTGCCGAGCACATCCTGTCGGGCATCGATCACCTGCTGTTTGTGATGGGTCTGCTGTTCGTGGCGGGTTTTCAGCGCCGCCTGGTGTCGACCATCGGTTTGGCCTGCGCGTTGACCAGCCGGCCTATTGGACCTGGCTGCGCGCCGCGGCGATCTTTGTCTAGCCGCCGCGGCCCTTCAGCAGGCTCAGGGCGCCAGCGGCGGTGGGTTGGCGCGCGGGGTCGTCATCGCCGAAGGCTGCAGGCGGTTGCTGCCATGCACGACCTCAAAGGCAGTGCCAAAGGTCTGGATGTTGGACACGCTGGCTACGGTGTCCACGAACCACCACTCGCACACCACGCGCGCGGGCGTCACGTCCAGCAGCATGCAGCCGCGCTGGTTGAGGTCGATGTACTTGAAGTGCGGGTTCACGCTGCGCAGGAAGAGCGCTGTGTTGCCCGACGGATCGCTCAGGCCTGGCGACGACACCGACGTGCCCACGAACTCGACCGCGCGCGAGCCTTCGCCTGTTGCCGGGTTGTAGCCACCGGTGGCTGTGTTGGGGTTGTTGGGGTCCTGGCTCAGGTCAGCGGCCCAGGAGCTGTGGATGACGCCGGTCAGGATCACGCAACTGTTCACCGGCGGGGTCGTCGCGTCACCCTTGAGGATGCTGTAGACACGGTCGCGCGCGGGTTGGTAGCCGTCCCACTGGTCACTGTTGAAGAACAGGCCACCGCCGGCGGCCAGTGGCGCGTCCTGCGCCTTGAGCTGCGCGAACATCACACCCTGGCCGATGAGGTTCCAACGCGCATCGGATCGGCGCAGGCGCTGGGCCAGCCAGGCCTCCTGCTAGGCGCCCAGCAGCGTGCGTGTCGGGTGGGCGAAGGCACCCACTTGTGCAAACACGTTGCCCAGGCCGGGTGCGGGAATCGTCGCCGGCAGTTGCTGTGAGCGCGCGCTGAGCCGCTCTTCCCGCATCGTCAGGTTGATGAGATCGCCGAAGCTGAAGCCGCGCTCGTTCTCGCGCGGCTTTGACGGGTCGGGCACACGCACCGGCATCTATTCGTAGCAGGCCTGCAGGCCCACCTTCACGCGCTCGGGCCAGCTGCCTTCAGCGCCCTCGGTATGGTTCTCGGCGCCGCCGGTCCAGGAGTCGTTGGTGATCTGGTGGTCGTCCCAGATGCAGATCATCGGGTGCTGGGGGTGCACTTGCTGTGAGTCGGCGTCGCGCTTGTACTGGGCGTGGCGCGTGCGGTAGTCGCTGAGCGTCACCATCTCGGTGGCCGGCTCAGGCGTGCGCGTGGAGCCGAACTGGTTGGCGCCGTATTCGTAGAGGTAGTCACCCAGGTGGATGACGGCGTCCAGATCGGCGCGCTCGGCGATGCGGCGGTAGGCGTTGAAGTAGCCTGCGGCGTGGTTGAAGCAGCTCACCACGGCCATGCGCAGGCGCTGGGCAGGGCCGGCGGGCAGGATGCGCGTGCGGCCGATGGGCGACTCCACACCGCGAGCCTCGAAGCGGTGGTAGTAGGTGGTGCCCGGGCGCAGATCGTCTGCGTCCACCTTGACGGTGTAGTCGCGCGCTGCGTTGGTGCGGAACTCGCCGCGTTCGACGACCTGCCTCAGCTGCAGGTCGGTGGCCACCACGTACTTCACCATCACGTTCTTCGGCGTGCCGGTGGGCGTCACACGGGTCCACAGGATCACGCGCTGCTTGCGCGGGTCCCCGCTGGCCACGCCGTGGTCGAAGCGCACGCCGCCGCCGCGGCGGCCGTCGTCATCCTCTTCATCATCGCGGCCTGCCAGCGCGAGCATCGGCGTTGCCGCCAGCGCCATCGCGGCAGAACCGCTCTTGGTGAAAAAGCCGCGACCGCTGGTGCCGGCCGGACAGGGTTTGACGTGCAGAGGGCGGCCCACGGCGTTTCCTGGGTTGGCGGGCTGCGCAGGCGCAGCCGGGGACAGGGAACACGAAGTGTCGGTGCCGTGTTTGACAGCTTGAAGTCGGCCTGCGCCACGCGGCGAGACGCTTTGCATAACGAAGAGACTAACGACCCTTGTGAGCTGTACGCACGGCGCTCAAGGTCGCGCTGTCGAGGAGCAGCCCTAGCCCAGTTCCACCAATGCCCGTACCCGCAAAGTTCAGCGGCGAGCATGACTGCCGCAGCGCCCTGCCCGGGCCCAGGATGTCGACGCCGAAAGCCGATGGCTTGCGAACCTGAACATGCTCGGGCACCGCCTGGCACTGGACGGCGTGGACCGGCATACGGCCGGTCACTGGGCCTCGCTGAAGTGCCTGCGCTTGCCGATGAAACGCCGCGGTCCTAGCTGCCCAAGATCACCGCGCGCCTGAAAGAGCTGCTGACCCGGCGCGGCGCGCCCGGCGCCAGACCATGACCAGCCCGGCTGCCGCCAGCAGCAGCGCCGACGGCTCGGGCACCTGGCCAACGCGGAAGTCGAACTCGTAGGGAAAGGGCGGGTACGGCTCGCCGGGAAACGACGGCGTCAACTCCTGAACCCAGAAGGTGTAGGCGCCGGCCGGCAAGGGCCCGCTGAAACCGATCTTGTCAGGGCCGCCGCCGATCTCGTCGAGGATGTTCGTGCCCTTGTCGGCGCTGGTGTACAGGTGCCAGCCGAGCAAGGCGGCGCCGCTGCCGATGGTGTCGGGATCCACCGTCAGCACCGCACCAGCCTGCATGCCGACAAAGGACCCGCCACCGCCGACTTGGGTGGCCAAACCGAGAACCAGCTGGTCGAGCTGGAAGCCCGTGGGCACCGTGATGGTGAAGAAGTCGCGGTCCAGCACACCGCCGGTGTACCCCATGGTTGCCAACACCACGTTGGAGCCCGAGTCGAGCGCAATCGCGGTCGGCGCGAGGCGGTCGTTCGACAAATCGGGCCCCTCGGTGTAGCCACCGGCCAAGGCCGGTGCCGCGATCGAGCCGAGAGAGATCGCCACCGCAGCGGCGCGTGCAGAGATGTGCATGAAAGCCTCCAACCATGCAGGCCCCGGCCTGCGCAAATTTGCAGGGCTGCACATCTGCAGACGCGCAGCCCTGCACCGACGCCGAAGACGCCCTTCCGCCTTCAGCGGGCGACGCGGCGCCGGCGGGCCATGAAGCCGATGACGCCCAGGCCGGCCGCCATCAGGCCGTAGGTGCCGGGCTCGGGAACGGCCATCACGTAGAGCTGGCCACCTTCGACCAGTTCACCTGCAATGGCGTAGTGGGCCTGCATGTTGCCCAGGTAGTAGCGCTGGCCGTCGCCCCGGTTCAGTACATCCGTGATCTCGATGACGCCGGAGCTCTCCTCGTCCTGGGTCAGGAAGCCCGGGGCGCCGCTGATGAAGCGCGCGCGGTCCGACTCCATCACCTGCGTGGCTTGACCGGAGACGGGGTCGTAGATCCAGGTCTTGGCGATGTAGGCGGTGTTGCCCGGGTCTTCCTGGATCAGCACCTTGCCATCGGCGGTGACGGTGATGTTGTCGAAGGAACGGGCCGTGGCGCCGTCGGTGCCGGTGATCGAAGCCGAATCCAGCACCATCGAGATGTTGCCGTTGTCGTAGTCGACGGCACCGCCGGCGCCAGCGGCGAAGCTCAACCGGTAAAGACGGGCCGTCTGCGACGCCACGCCCGCGCCGGGTGTGGCGCCGGTGGTCACGAAGTAGAAGTTGCGGGCGTCGGCCCAGTGACCGTCTTCGGGACGCGCGAACTCGGTGATGCCGGCGGTACGTGAGTTGGTCTGCTGGGTCGCGCCGTTGACGCTGGTGTCGACCGCCACGGTGCTGAAGGCGCCGTTGATCTGGCCCTGCTCGAGGTTTCCGGATGCACCGCCCTTGGCGGCAGCCACATTGACCTTGACGCCACGCAAGGTGCCGTTGTTCAGGCCGGCGCGTTCGACGTCGTTGCCGATGTTGCTCTTGATGCCGGTATAGACGTAGACCTGGCCGGGCGTGCTGTCGTCCATGCCGATGACCACCGTCTTGTCGCCGGAGTAGGGGTTGGCAACGCTGTTCTCCCACGAGAACTTGCCCAGCTTGGGCAGTTCGTAGGCGGTGCCCTTGCCGGCGCCGGAGGCGATGAAGCCGTAGGCGCGGCCTTCGTTGCCCGCCTCTTCACCGTTCATGAAAATCCGGTTGGAGGTGCCCAGACCGGTGCTGGCGTTGAAGAAGGCGCTGACGGCCGGCAGGTCGGCCGAGCACAGGCGGCCGAAGGAGTTGGCCGTGCCGACGGCCGGCACCCAGGCGCCGCCGGGGCTGACGACGAGGTGGCTGGTCGCCAGGTCGGCGCCGCTGAGCACGCGCAAGTCGCTCGAGCGGATGACCCATTCCGAGACAAAGGCGCCGGTGGCACCGTGAGCGCGAACAGAGCCGACGGTCGCGCCGAGTTCGTGATTCAGCAGAACCGTAAAGGTGCCGTTCAAGTTGTCGTAGGCCCCCATGCCGTCGGGGATGCCGACCATCCTGTAGCCGTTGTCGGCAGCGTTGCCAACGGTCATGACCGAAGTGACTGACCAGCCCGACGCGGTCGGGATCACGTAGGGCGTGGCGCTGCTGCTTGGGCCGGTGGCCTGGGCAAACGCGGGTACCGAGAAAGCAGTGGCCAGGAGCGCGGCCAGCGTTGTCATCCTGAGTTTCATCTATCCATCCTCCAGATTGGTTGGGCGCGGGAGAACCAGGCGCTGCCCGCAGCCGTCTGAAGTTCCCCACGTTGAAGCTGAATCTAGACAGCGCCGGTGACGGTGCCGTGACGCAGGGCACATTTCGTAGACCGAACGGACAGCGAGCGGGGTGCCCCCCCCGGTTCAAGCGGCCTCCATTTCGGGCGCCGGCCTTCGTCGCCACTGCGGCGCATGGCGGTGTGATCGGTTCGGCTCTATGCCGGGGCTGCTGGCACGGTGGTAGTGACTTTCGCTGTTGGCTACACCTTCGCGCTTCTGGGGGTCCAACCTCACGGCCGGCCCCGGCACCCCCTCGACACCCGTCCAAAGGACAGCCATGAACGCATTCCCCCGCCACGCTCTCGTGCTCACCGTTTCTGCGCTGTTGACATCAGCTGCCGGCCTGGCCGAGGCCCAGTCCTTGCACTGCATCGGTCAGCAGCACCTGCCCACCGGTTTTGCATTCAGCGGCACCCAGGTGGGCGGCTTGTCCGGCATTGATCGCAACCCGCTGAACGGCCGCTACCTGGCGATCAGCGATGACCGCAGCGGCATCAACCCGGCTCGCTACTACGAGGTGTCACTGGACCTGGCGCAGTTCGCACGGTCGGCCAGCCCGGGTCTGGCCGGGGTGACCTTCAACAGCGTCACCACCCTTCTGCAGCCACCGCCCAATGCCGGCCTGCCCTATGCGGCCAACACGCTGGACCCGGAGTCGATTCGCATCAACCCGGCTACCGGCGAGTTGGTGTGGACCAACGAGGGCCAGCGCGGTGGCGCCGGCGTGCCAGCACTGCAGAGCCCCACCGTGCGCGGCATGGCAGCCACCGGCGGTGTCTACACCCGTGACTTCGCCGTGCCCGTTCGGTACACGCCCACGGGCAAAGGCGCCACCGACCCGGGTATCCGCAACAACCTGGCCTTTGAGAGCCTGACGTTCAGCACCGACGGCAACACCCTGTACACGGCCACCGAGAACGCGCTGGTGCAGGACGGACTGGCGTCGGCGGTGGGGGTCGGCTCGCCATCGCGCATCCTGTCATTCAATGCCGCCACCGGCGCTGCGGGTGCGGAGTACATCTACCCGGTGTCGCCGGTGTCGCCGATGCCGCCGATGTCGCCGGTGGTGCTGGCGCCGGTGTCGGCCGGCAACTTCGCGACCAATGGCCTGGTCGAGTTGCTGGCCATCGGCGACCGCCAGTTCGTCTCTGTCGAGCGCTCGTTCTCCGGTGGCGCCGCCACCCCTGGCGTGGGGCCGAATGGCCTGCCGACGGGCAACACCATTCGCCTGTTCTATGTCGATGCCCGCGCGGCCACCGACGTCTCTGGCTTCGACTTGAGCAGCGGCGTGCCCTACACCGCCGCCACCAAGTCGCTGTTGCTGGACCTGTCGGATCTGAGGAACGACGACAACTCGCCGCTGGCGCTGGACAACATCGAAGGCATCACCTGGGGCCCGGATTTCGAAGGCAAGCCGCCCTTGATCCTGGTGTCGGACAACAACTTTGGCGCCACGCAGTTCACGCAGTTCCTTGCCTTGTCTGTCACTGGCCCGATTCCCGAGCCGGGCACGTGGCTGTTGCTTTCTCTAGGCTTGGGCGCGGTGGTATTGCGCTCGCGACCGAGCAAGCGTGTGCTGGCGGTCTAACTGCTCAAGAACCGAGCCGCCGTTCAGGCAGGTGACCAGCACCTGTCAACCCTTGTTCAAGTGCCAACCACTTGGCCACTAGGCCACATTGGCCAGCTGGCGCGCACCGGCTCGCGGAGTTGCACGACACGCGACGAGACCATGTGGGAGTTGGGCACGACGAAGCGCCAGCGCTTCGGCGCGTCTGGCGTCGTCGTCGTTCCGTGCACAAGTGTCGAGGGCCGGTACGCGCGGCGCCGCACCACTGCGCGCGCAGCTCGCGCTGGAACGGGGCGACGGCGATGCAGCACTCCTCCACATCGGCGAGGCGCTCGCGCCCGGCATGCTCAGCAGCGCAGCATTGCTGGGAGTTGCGCCCGAGGCTCGCACTGCACCACCACGACCGCTTTGGCGCTCATCAGGAAGCGTATGCCCTTGTCGCCGTGCCGCGCGGCCGTGACGACCAGGCACTGCGGTAGTTCGTCGATGCCTGTACCGCCGTGGCCGCGGTGTGCGCAGTGCTGCAGCTTTTGACCATGCATCGTGCGGCCGTCGCCGAGCCGCCATTGCCAAAGATGGTCTTGACATCGCACTGCCGCGTGCAGCGGAGCTGAATCGGTCCAAATCGTTCTCGTCGACAAGGTCTGCGCGCTCGCGGCAGCGGGCGCTTGCGGCCTGCGGCCGCCTGCGAACCCTCACTGCTGCGCTGTGGGTGCGCGATGTCCATGGCCAGCACCGCCCCGCTTCGCTTCTTGAAAGCATCGTGCGCGGATCAGGCGAGGCTGATCCGCTTGATCTCCAGCGCGAATGGGCCTGCTTGTCGCGCGGCCATCATCAGCCCGACCTGGCGGATTCGCTCGGGGTCGAGCGACGGTGCGCCCGGTACTCCACGTCCCCTGAAGCTGGCGCGGAATGCCGCAAGCGGCAGGCGCAGGGTTTGCCAGTCGGTGCCTTCGGGCGCGAGGCTGGCCTGGTAGTTCAGGCTGTCGAAGTCTTCATCGGTGAGAAGGCTGAGCTTGTAGTGCCTGCTGTCGCAGCGCAGTTCGATCGAGCAAGCCTCGGCATCCCGCAGGCCCCGTTGGCCCGGGCTGGATCGCACCGAGGCGAAGCCACCATTCCTGTCCAGGGAGACTTCGCCCTCGAAGACTGCACGGCCCCGCTGGTCGTGTCGCAGTCGGCTTCGTGAGACGCCGCCCATGACGCGGTCTTCGATGGCCTGCCATGCATTCGCGGCAAGGGAGTCGGCGAAGTCGAAGAGCGGCTTGGGCATGGGCGGAGTTTGTGCCGGTTCAGGTGGCGCCGAGCGAGCACGAGACGGCCTTGTGCGAAGAGGGTCGCCAGACCGCACAGCCTGGACGGATTCCCACCACTGGCCGTGGCAGTTCAAAGCTTGGTGCGCAAGGTCCACGGCAGACAGTTCATCTGGGTCCCGAGGGCCGACGTTCGACGTATGTTTGACGTGAGCATCCATTTCGCCAGTGCACGCAACGCAGAACCGCCGGATTCGCCTGATGCCGGAACCTCTGCGGCACCCGGGCGGCGAAGGAATGGTGTCGCTCCTAGACCGTAGTAGCTAGGGACCGTCTGCGAAGAGGTCATGTTGTGCAGGCCAAATACAGTCATTCCACAGCCTTCGGAGTGAATTTGAACGACGATCTGTTCATCAAGCGCATGCCCCTTGTCATCAAGGAGCTCATCGCGCTACAGGCCGGCCAGAACCACCGGTCGGTCAACCAGGAGGCCATCGCATTGCTTGAAGAGGCGCTCTTGCATCGGCTGGAATCGCAGCACGCGAATCGCCGCAGTGCATTGGCGACGCTGACCAGCTACGCCGCGCAAGCACAGCCTGGGTCGGCTCTCAACGGATCCGCCGGACGTGCTTCACCCGCCCTCGCGGTGGAGGCTGCCAATGCCGGCACAGGCGCCAATTGATCTCTCGCTCATCGGGGGCGCCGTCACGTTTGGCGCCCCACAGGCCGCGGCGCTGTGCGCTGTCGCCCCACCCACCAGAAGGAATCCACATGTCTCAATCAATCCGGTCTCTGGGCGTTGCGGCTCTGATGGCTGCTGCCGCCAGCGGCCCGGCCATTGCCGATCTTGTGAACGACGCTGTCTCGATCGAGACCAACGCAGCCGCCGTGCAGCCTGTTGATGCATGGGTCGCCGCGACCGCCGTGCGCGAGGGCAAGGCCTTCGCGCTGGCTGCGGCGCCGACGACGGCCGACGACCCTTTGTCCGCAGGACTGACGGGCACCAGCCTGTGGACGTTTGTCACCAGTGTTCGCGCGCAGCAGCAGAGCGACCGCTTTGTGATCCTTGAAGCCAACGTCTCCCTGCTGCGGCTGGCTGACGCTGTTCCGGCACCGGTGCCGCTGCCGGGTGCGCTGTGGCTCATGGTCATGGGATTGCTCGGCCTGGCAGGGGTGCGCATCACCGGTGCGGGTCCGCAGGCGCGCATCCAGACACCCGCCATCGGCTTGCCAGCGCTGCAGGCCTGAACGGCGTGCTGCTGTGATGTGACTGTCACAGAGTCTGACTAGGCTGCAAGACCATCGGCCACGCGCTCAGTGGCCCGCGCGCCACTTTGGCGTCGACTGTTTCCAAGGCTCCCATGAACCTGACATCAAGCAGCCGCTGGATCGTTTCCAGCTTGGGCGTCCTTTGCCTTGTCGCGTGTGGCGGTGGCGACGGCGGCGGCACGGCCCCAGTGGCCGACACACCTGCGCCCACACCCAACAGCGGCACCTACGCGTGGTTGCTCAAGGCCGAGGGCCGCACCGACGACCTCAAGTACGCCTTGTCGCTGGTGCACCCGGAACAAGCCTCCACCGAGGTGCTCATCGAACCGGCCAGCGCGGCCGTCACCGACGCCAGACCCGTGTCTTCGGCCGCCATCGATGTGGCGCAGTTGCAGACCGGAGCCTTGCAGCCCTACGCCTTGCTCTACATCGTGGGCGGCGACGTGCGCCGGGTGCCACTGCGCGCCAATGGCACGGCGCCAGCCAGCCGGGTGCAGCGGGCGCAGAGCACGTCGGCCTGCCGTTTTGTGTTGGACGCGGTGGACCACGCAGCGCCTGAACAGTCGCGTTTTGTGGTGTCCACGGCCGGTGCGGACGGGCTTTGCGACACGACCGACGACGCGCGGGCCGAAGTGCGGATGGATGCCAGTTTGGGGCTCATCTACACACCCTTGAGCACGGGTGCGCCGCTGGCCGCCCTGCGTGACCCCACCACGCTGGCGCCGCGCGGTTGGTTGTTGCCCACCCAAGCCCAGTTGTGGACGGCGACGGGCGCAACACCGGCCTTTCGTGCAGCGGGCGACCCGGTATTGCGCCTGGTCCTGGCCACTCACCGGTCGGCGCTGGTGGAGTCTGCCGCTGGCTTGAGCGTGCTCGACATGGCTGCCGACGGCAGTGTCAGCGAGACGCGACTCGCCGCCCTCAACACCACCGGCTGGCAAGGCATCGGCTTCGACGCGCAGAACTTCTATGCCTATCGCAATGCCGGCACCAGCACCAGCCCGAGCTGGGCGCTGCAGCGAATCAGCCGCGCGGCGCCTGCGGCCACGCAGCTGGGCAGCGGCAGCGGCGAGCTGGCGCTGGCCAGCATGGGCACTGACGTGCTCTTTGCCACCGTCATCGGCAGCAGCACCGTGCAGACACTGCGCCTGTTGAAAGCCGTGCCCAATGTCGCCACGGTGCTCGACAGCGGCACACGGGCGTCCAGCTTCTCGACCGTGCTCACCGGCGCGGCCGGGGTGCACCTGCAGTGGCGCATCACGGGCCTGGACACCGCACGCCCGATGTACGCCGTGCAGATGGTCACCGAAACGGGCAGCGTGCTCTACACCGCGGGCGCGGGCGGCTTCTCGCTGGGCCTGGCCGATGCCGCACGCATCCAGTTCAACGTCAGCGAAAGCCGCAGCCGATTCCTGTTTGTCGAAGGCTATGGCGAACGCTTCTTCGGCGACGCCACCCTCGTTTCCTACGACTCGGTGGGCCGCAGCGCCACGCGCGTGGGCGCGTTGCCAGGTAGCGCCGAGTTCGGTGCCGACCTGGTGTTCGCCAACGTGGTGGCGGGACCGGCGGCCCCGGCAGCCGGGTTTGCCAGCCGGTCGGTCAACGGCGTGGTGCAGGCCAGTGGCACCCGGGTCTTCACCTTCGACCCGGCTTCCAACAACAGCTTGCGCATCACGACGCGCCAGCAATAGGCCGGGCGCCGCTGCAGCGCCCGGGGTTCCTGAGCCATGCTGTTCAACTCGGCCAGCTCGGCGCCCGCCGTGCTGTTGCAGTTGGTGCCCCCGGGAACAGGCGGCGTGCGCGACTTTGCCGAGTTACTGCAAATGCGTTGGCGTGAAAGCGGCATGCACAGCGACCTGCAGGCCTTGGACCCGCGTGCCGCACGACTCGCGAGCTTGCAGCGCCGGCCGGGCCGGCTGACGCTGCTGCTGCACTACTCGGGCTACGGCTACCAGAAGCGCGGCCTGCCGCTGGCACTGCTGCGGCAAATCGAGCAGCTGCGCCAGGATTGGGGCCCGGACATGCGCCTGGTGAGCTACTTCCACGAGAGTTTTGCCTCCGGTCCGCCGTGGCGTTCTGCCTTCTGGCTGCGGGGCCTGCAAAGCCGCATCGGCCGCCAGGTGGCACGGCTGTCAGACGCGGTGTGCACCAACGCCAGCGCAAACGCCGCCTGGCTGGCCCCAGCCTGTGCCGGCCATGCGGCGCCTGTGTGGGTGAAGCCGGTGTTTGCGGCCATCGGCGAGCCAGGCCCAGTCGCGCAGGTTGATGGCGACGGCGATGGCGGTGGCGCACACCAGCGCGCGCAGGATCCGGTGGCGGTGGTCTTGGGCGCTGCCCCTACACGGGCACGGGCGCTGCAGGCCTGCGCGCGCCACGCGGCACTTCTGCGGCAACACGGTATTGAGAGTCTGGTTGAGGTGGGCACCGGCGCGAGCGCCGCCGGGCCGGCAGGCGCGGGCCTTCCATTGCGCTTCCTGGGCCGCCTGGACACACCTGCGCTGCATGCTCTGCTGCAGCGCTGCCATGCCGGACTCATTGACTACCCGGCTTCGCTGCTGGCCAAGAGCAGCGTCTTTGCCGCGCTGGCGGCACATGGCGTGCCAGTGCTGAACACACGCCCCTTTGACCATGACGCCGACGCGCTGCAGGCCGGCCAGCACTACCTCAACCTGATCACTGCGGCCCCGGCACATCCGCGCTGGCTGCGCGAGCCGGCGACGCGCCTGGCGTTGGCACAGGCCGCGCACGGCTGGTACCAGCCGCACGGCTGTCGGCAACAGGCGACCGAGTTGGCACTGCTGCTGCAGGGGCAGCATCAATAAAGCCGGAACCATCCAGACTGACGCACTCACGCCATATTGGCTGACTACTCTTGCCGGCTCTGCTCACCCGCAAACACTTGAAAGACCTGCCTTGAACGACACCATCATGGTCACCGGCGGCGCCGGCTTTCTGGGCTCGCACCTGTGCGACCGGCTCGTCGCCGACAAACGAGACGTGCTGTGCCTGGACAACCTGTTCACGGGCAGCCGCAACAACATCCGCCACTTGCTGAACAGCGAGTACTTCGAGTTCCAGCGCCATGACGTGACCTTCCCGCTGTATGTCGAGGTGGGCCAGATCTACAACCTGGCTTGCCCGGCTTCCCCGGTGCATTACCAGCACGACCCGGTGCAGACCACCAAGACCAGCGTGCACGGGGCCATCAACATGCTGGGGCTGGCCAAGCGCGTGAAGGCGCGCATCCTCCAGGCCAGCACCAGCGAGGTCTATGGCGACCCCGCCGTGCACCCGCAGCCCGAGAGCTACTGGGGCAACGTCAACCCCATCGGCATCCGCGCGTGTTACGACGAAGGCAAGCGTTGCGCCGAAACTCTGTTTTTCGACTACCACCGCCAGCACGGCCTGGACATCAAGGTGGTGCGCATCTTCAACACCTATGGCCCGCGCATGCACCCGAACGACGGCCGCGTGGTCAGCAACTTCATCGTGCAGGCGCTGCGCGGCGAGCCCATCACCATCTTCGGCAACGGCCAGCAGACGCGCAGCTTCTGCTACGTCAGCGACCTGGTGGAGGTGATGGTGCGCATGATGGGCACCGAGGCCGGTTTCACCGGCCCGGTGAACATCGGCAACCCGGGCGAATACACGATGCTGCAGCTGGCCGAAACCGTGCTGCGCATGACACGCAGCCGCTCGAAGCTGGTGCACAAACCGCTGCCTGCCGACGACCCGCAGCAGCGCCGCCCCGACATCAGCCTGGCCGAGATGAAACTGGACTGGCAGCCGCAGGTGACGCTGGAAGATGGCCTGGCGCCCACCATCGCCTACTTTCGCCGCGTGCTGGCGGGTGAGCTGGGGGAGCTGAAAGGCGAGCCGACAGGCGAGCTGGCCGGCAACTTCGCCTGAAGTGCCATGAACCCGGTTGACATCGTCATTCCCGCAGCGGGGCGTTCGGCTGACCTGCTGCGCCTGCTGCAGAGCCTGCACACCGAATGCGTGGCCACATTGGCCAGCACAGCGGCCTCCATCACCGTCACTGACGACCGCTATTCCATGGCCCTGGGTGAGCAGCTGGCAACGCAGTTCCCGCAGGTGCGCTACGTGGCGGGGCCGGCACGTGGGCCGGCGGCGAACCGCAACCACGGCGCGCGCCACGGCCACGCCGATTGGTTGCTGTTCCTGGACGACGACTGCTACCTCGCCAGCGACCTGCTGCAGGCCTATGCGCAGCAGGCCGCTGCCCAGCCGCAGGCCACGGTGCTGGAAGGCGCCATTCATGCGGTCGGCCCGCGCCCCAACGGCAACCACCACGCGCCGCTGAACACACGCGGCGGCTGCCTGTGGTCCTGCAATCTGATGCTGAAGCGCGAGCTCTTTGAGCAGCTCGGCGGCTTCGACGAGCGCTTCCCCTTCGCGTGCATGGAAGACGTCGACTTGCGCCAACGCCTGCTTGCCACGGGGGCGGTGGTGGTCTTCAGCCCCGAGGCCGGCGTGTTCCACCCGTGGCGCAGCATTTCCGAGCGTGAACTGTCGCGCCAGATCATCTCGCACGCCATCTACGCCCAGAAGCACGCCGGTTTCGTGCGCGACTGGACACTGCTGCACGCGGCACGCATGGCCTGGGGCCGCCTGCGGCTGTATGCGGCTGGTGGTTTTGTCACCATTCCCTGGGCCAAGTACCGCACCGTGGTTTATGACCTGGCAGCCCCGCTGGCACTGCTGGCCGTGACACGCTGGCCGGCGCTGCGGCGCAGTGTGGACGCGCGCTATCGTCAGGCGACATGAGGCAGGTGACCCTGCAGCCCGAGTGGGCCGATTCGTGGAAGCTGTCCTATGCCTACGACCGCATGGAGGTCTACGGTGCGACGCACCACCTCGGCTACCTCTACGCCTATGAAAACCGGCGCCGCGTCACATTGTCGCTGTTGGCCGAGGTGCTGGCGCCAGGTGCCCGCATACTTGACCTGGCCGCAGCCCAAGGCAATTTTTCGCTGGCACTGGCCGAGCGCGGTTATCGCGTGACCTGGAACGACCTGCGCGCCGAGCTGGCCGGTTATGTGCAGCTCAAGCACGAACATGGCGAAGTGAACTACGCCCCTGGCAACGCCTTCGAGCTGAAATTCGCGGCGCCCTTCGATGCCGTGCTGATGACCGAGGTCATCGAACACGTGGCCCACCCCGATGACTTTCTGCGTCAGGCTGCGCGACTGGTGCGGCCAGGTGGTTGGATCATCATCACCACCCCCAATGGCGCCTACTGCCGCAACCGCCTACCGAAGTTTTCAGACTGCGCGGACCCGTCTGTGTTCGAAGCCCAGCAGTTCCAGCCTGACGGTGACGGGCACATCTTTCTGCTGCACCCGGCCGAGTTGCAAAGCCTGGCCTTGCAGGCGGGTTTGTCTGTCGACCGCATCGAGGTCTTCACCAACCCGCTGACCAACGGCCACATGAAAACCGAGGCGCTGCTGAACGTGCTGCCGCGCGCCGCAGTCCAGCGCCTGGAAACACTGACGCAGCGTTTGCCGGCGCGGCTGCAGCAACGCTTGATGGTGCAGATGGGTGCACGCCTGCGCCGGCCCTTCGTGCGCTGAAGGCGGCGCGTGGGGGCTGCCGCACCCAGGCGGCGCTGTACGACATGAGCGCGCTTGACATCAAGCGCTCAAAGCCTAGGATGTAGATACACACACGGATCTACATCATGGACTTGCAAGTAGCGAAATGGGGCAACAGTCTTGCCCTGCGGATTCCGTCCGAGGTTGTGCGTCAGCTTGGTTTGCGCGAGGGGGCGACAGTCGAGGCGCATTTGACCGTCGACGGCACTTTGTCGATTCGGCCGGCGCAGTGGAATCGCAAGGCGTTCGCCCTTGAGTTGACCGAGGCGCACAACACCATGCCGATGAGCGCGCCCGTGATGGAAGAAGTACGAAGTAGCGCGCGGTACTGACATGGTCTACGTCGACACCAGTGTGCTCGTACCGCTATTTCTTAACGAGCCGCACAGCGTAGCCGCGGCAGGCTGGTACTCGCGTGAGAAGAGCGAGCTCGTCGCCGCTGCCTGGTGCATCCCGGAATTCGCCAGCGCCCTCGGCATCAAGCAGCGCACCGGCGCGATCGACGCGCAGCAGGCGCATGGTGCCTGGACACGTTTCGAGCGCATGGTGGCCGCAGACCTCCGGCTGCTTCCCGTCGAGTCGGCCCACTTCCATCGCGCGGCCGAACTGGTGCTGGATGCCGCCAGCGCACTGCGCGCCGGCGATGCGCTGCACCTGGCATGCGCCGAGGCGGCGGGCGCGAAGCACATGGCCACTCTGGACGACGTCTTGGCACGAAACGCGCAGCGGCTCAAGATCAAGCGAGTTGCGATGCGCAGCACACCTTGACCCCGGCATCCAGCGGCCGTTCAGCATGGAACGGCGCCAGCGCCACTAACTTGGCGGCTTTCGGCGCAGCCCGATCCAGGCCACCAGGCCTTGCGCCAGCAGGCCGGCAAAGTTCGTGGCCACGCCCATCAGTACGACGTTCATGGTGGCGCTCAGGTCGACCGTGGCGATGAACACAAGTTGCGTTGCCAGCACGCTGGCGATGTAGACAGCCGTGGCGCGCCAGAACACCCACTTGCGCGCGGCGTGGATGCTCCAGAGCGCGCCGCCTGCAAAGCCCAAGGCGCCGGCCAAGACGATGTAGGGCACCTCTTGCAGCAGGTGCTGGTAACGCGCACCCAGCAGCCAAAGCAGGGGTTCGGGCACCAGAAATGCGGCCCCGCTCAGCGCCACGGTGGTCAGCAAAGTGGCCGCCACCGCCCAGCGGTAGCGCGAGTTGAAGGCGGCTGCGTCCAGACGCGCAAACAGCGGCATCACCAGCATGCCAAACAGCGCCGACAGAAAGGCGAAGATCTGGCCGAGACGCCCCAGTGCCGTCACCTCGGCCACCTGCTGCGCCTGGCCGAACCAGGCAATGAGAAAGATGCCCAGCTGCCCCTGCAAGGCATAAAACACCGTCAGCGGCACCAGTGGCGCCACGTAGCGTCGAATTTCCGCGCGCACCTGGGCACTGCTGCGCATGGGCGCCTGCACGTGACAGCGTGCCGCGTGCCAGCACAGACCCGCGGTCAGCACGCTGGCGACCGTGCCCAGCAGCGTGACGCCGACGGCGTCCAGCCGCCCCGCCTGGTGCAGCGCCCAGGCCCCGATCAAACGAACGCTGGCGCCGGCGATCAAGGCCAGGTACAGCGCCCCCAGGCGCTGGTTCAGCAACAGGGGCGCGGTGGCCCATGCCGTCACGCCGGCGAAATAGAGCGCCACGGCAATGCAGCCGTAGAGCAGCACCGCCTCCTGCGCCGGCCAGCCCTGGCGCGACATGACGACGTAAAAGCCCAGCGCCCCCAGCGGCAGCAGCACGGCCAGCAGCGCACGACGCCACCACGCGGCCGCAGCCACGTACTGGCCGACGGTGCGTGGCTCGTGGCCACGCGGGCCGATCAAGGCCACCAACGCGCCGCCCACGCCCAGATCAACAAACGCCGTGAACAGGGTCTGGAAGCCGAACACCACGCCGGCCTTGGCGTATTCGTCGGCACTCATCCAGCGCAACACCAGCAGGCCCGTGACGAAGGCCAGCAGTTGAACCGACATCTGCCCGGTGGAAAAGACCAACAGCCGCCTTCGCCACCGCGCCCAGGCCATGCCCAGCGCTTGCCAGCGTGCGCGCGGCACAGCCTTCAGGGTCGAGGTCAGCTGGGCAGGAGGTGCGGGCTTCATGGGCGGGGTTCACGGGCGGGGTTCGTGCGCCGGCCCGCTGGTGGCCCGCCTCTGGACCCTAGCGGCCCGGGGTGACAACAGAGTGGCAATGCGCGCTGATACCGCTTCGCTCGCTTCAGCCGCCGCCGCTCAGTGAAGCAGCGCTATGCCGCTGAGCCGCACCAGCGCCGTCGAGCCGGCCACGGTGAGATGCGACTCGTCATAGACCAGAGGCCGCGACACGCCGTCCACGGTCTGCGACACCAGGCAGCCCTGCGCGTTGCACAGTTGATCGAAGGGCGACACGAAGACCGCCGCCGTGCCGGCCACCGCCAAGCGCACGCCAGCGTCCATCGCCCACGCGCGGCGGTCCAAAGCGGCCAAGGTCCGTTCGGGCACGCTGCCCAGACGGTTCCATTCGCGCAGCAGCACACGCGGCAGTGGCATCGTCCAGGTGGGAAGCTGCCCCAAAACCACGACTTGTCGCACCCCCAAGGCCTGGAGCTGGGCGACGGTGCTGCGCAGGCTGGCCATCAGTGCCGTGCTGGCGTCTGCGTCCTCGGCATACAAGGACCAGTAACCCCCCAGCACCACGGTGTCGGGCGCGCGCGCACGCACCAGCGCCAGCACGTGCTCGTTGGCCTCGCGGCAGCGCCGGCTGGCCAACGCGGGCAGCGTGGCCACAGGTGGGCACCGTGCTTTGGTGAACTGGGCCAGGAAGGGGCGCTGGCCTGCACCCTCCACCGCACCCGCCAGCCCACCTTCCAGGCCCGGGTACAAGGCCGCGGCGTGCGAATCGCCCCACAGCAGGGTCAGCGGCCGGTGGTCGGCTTGATGTTCGGCCTGTGCCGGGCCGGCTGCGGGCCAGCACTCGGGGGCATAGGCCTGTGGTCCCTGCTCCAGGTCCAGGAAACAGCGGTGCGAGCGGTAACCGCCGAAGTCAAATGCAAAGTCGGCGCGGGCGATTTCTTGCACGCTGCGCGGGTAGCTGCCCACCAGCCCGTCGGAGAGCATCAACACCAGCCCGGCCACCGCCGTGCCGGCCATCACGCCGCCCATGGCCCAGGGCGCACGCTGGCGATGGCGGCCGAACCGTATCGGGCCTTCGATGTACTCGGTGGTCAGCGCAGCCAGCCCCACGCTGGCCGCCAACACCGCCACGCGCAGCGCGTTGTCCAACTCCCAGCCCAGCAGCACCGGGAACACCAGTAGCGGCCAGTGCCACAGGTAGAGCGGGTAACTGATGCGGCCGTAGAACAGCAGCACCGGATGTGACAGCACCTGGCGGTTGACCCAGGCGCGGCCGCTCGCCGCCAGCAGCAGCACGGTGCCGGTGGTCGGCAGCAGGGCCCACCAGCCGGGGAACACCGAACGTTTGTCCAGCAACACAAAAGCCGCAGCGATGAGCAGCGCGCCGCCCACGGCAAGCCCGTTGTGCAACACCGGGCCCAGGCGCGAGGCCGAGAGTTGGCGCGCCAGCGTGCCCAGCGCCCGTACGCCGTGGCCTTGCTGCTGGATGGCCAGCGCGGCGCCCAAGAGCAGTTCCCAGGCCCGTGTGGGCAACAGAAAGAAGGTGCCCTTGGCCTTGGGCACGACCCACACCACGTTCAACAAGAATGACAAGACCATCAACCCCAGCACCAGGCCCAGCATCAGCTGCGGTGCCTGCCGCCGCCAGCGCCAAGCCGCCAGCAGCAGCAGCGGCCAGAGCAGGTAGAACTGCTCTTCGATGCCCAGCGACCAGAGGTGCAGCAAAGGCTTGCTCTCGGAGCTGGCGTCAAAGTAACCCGCCTCTTGCCACAGCGCGAGGTTGGAAGCAAAGAGCGCGCTGGCCACGATGTGTTTGCCGATCTGGCGCGCTTCGCTGGGAAAGGTGAACACCGCCGCCACCGCGCAAAAAACCAGCACCGTGCACAGTGCCGGAAACAGGCGCAGCACGCGGCGCTGGTAGAAGTCCGCCAGGCTGAAACGGCCGTGCGCCATGGCACCCAGCATCAGCCCCGTGATGAGATAGCCCGACAGCACAAAGAAGATGTCGACGCCGACAAAGCCGCCGCGCAAGGCCTCGGGCCAGGCATGCACGGCCACCACCGCCAGCACGGCCACGCCGCGCAGGCCCTCGATGTCCGTGCGGTGGGCTGGTGGGGCGAGCGCTGCGCTGTATGGACTCACAAAAACCTGGGTGGGGATGGGCTGGCGCGAACGCTAGCCCTGCACCAAGTCGCCAGGCTCGGCCGGCGTGGCCCTTTATGGCCATGACGCGGCCCCGCTCCTGGCCCCTTCTGCTCATGGCGCCAGCGCACACAGCCTTGTCACGGCCTGCGGATACGCTGCGAGGCCTCCAAAGAATGCAACGCCATGCCCAAGACTGAACGCGCCAATGCCGGCTTGCACCCGCACATCATCGAACAGGCACTGGCGCAGGTGCACGACCGACGCTCGCGCATCCTTGATCTGGGCTGTGGCAGCGGCGCCATGCTGGAAAGGCTGCTGGCCCACGGCTACCGAGACCTGCACGGCATCGACATCGCGCGGCCGGCCGACCCGACGCCGGGCATCACCTTCATCGAGGCCGACCTGGATACGCCGGTGCTGCCATTTGAAGCCGACTCGCTGAACCTGGTGCTGTGTGTGGAGTTCATCGAACACGTCGAAAACCCTGGCGCGCTGCTGCGCGAGATCGCACGTGTGCTGCATCCCCAGGGCCGGCTGCTGCTGACCACACCCAATCTGCACTCGGTGGAGGCGCGCCTGCGCCTGCTGTTGCTGGGGCAGCTCAAACAGTTCGACCGCATCGGCGACCCCACCCACATCGCCCCGGTCTTCAGCCATCCCTTTGCGGTGCTGCTGCGTCGGCACGGACTGCAGGTAGAACGGCGCTGGGGCTACCCCGTGGACGGCAGCAGCCCGACCTCACGGCCGGCACTGCGCCTGGCGGCCCGCGTGTTGCGCGGGCTGGGTCTGAAAGGTGAACCGGCCGGTGATCAGCTGTGTCTGCTGATCGGCCGTTGTCCACAGGCCGGGCTTGCCGAGAGCAGCGAGAAGCGCCATGCCGTCACGGCCCACTACGTTTGACGGCTCTGGGGCGGGTCGGGCCGAGTCGAGCGGAGCCGAGCCGAGCGGAGCCGAGCCGAGCCGAGCCGAGCCGAGCCGAGCCTAGAGCGTGGCGAGTGCGGCGCGCACACCGTCGGCCATGCGCGCACCCAGGTGCTGCACGCCGGCCGCTGTGGGGTGGGTGCCATCACGGTCTACAAAGCGGTCGCCGTTGCCCACGCCCGTGGGCGCGCCGACGCGGCCCGTGCCGGTCTGCCAGGGCCCCGCTTCGCCTGGGCCTGCAGCAGCGCTGGCGCCTGAACTGCAGCGCCAGCCGCCGCGCAGGTTGTCCAGAAACACCCAGGGCCCACCCGCGGCGGCCAGGGCGGCGGCAATGGCCTCGGCCTTGGAAAGCTCCACCGGGTTCGGGGGGGTGTTCTCGCGCGGCGCCCAGGGCCCCATGGCCACCAGCAGCGACTGCGGCAGCGCTGCACGCAAGCTGGTGAAGTAGTTGCGCGTGGCGGCTTCAAAGCCCAGGCGCGCCGCATCGGCGGTGGCGTAGGGAAAGAGCGCCAGCGAGTTGTTGTCGTTGATGCCGCCGGCGGTGATGAAGAGATCGGGCGCACCGGCCGTGGTGGTGGCCAGCCGGGCCGGGAAAGCATCGCCTTCGTTGCCGGCACCCGGCGCCGAGTTCGGTGCATAGCCCGTGCCGCCTGCTGCGCTGATGTCGATGTGCGCAATGCCCAGCAGCGCAGCCGCTTCCCACATGGGGCCGCCGCTGGACCACAGCGCACTGGCGTAGCCGCCGTAAGAATCGGCCATCGCGGCCATCGAAGCCTCTGCCGAGCGGTCCCAGGGCTGCACCGAGTCGTCGCCAGCCACGGCGATGGCGCAAGGCCCTTGCGAGCTGCGTGCATACAGCGACAACCGGCGCGGCGCGGCGGTGCCAAAGTCGATGCGCACGAAGGTGTTGGGTGCGTTCAGTGCAGCGCCAGCCACACCATCGGCCAGCGAGGTGCTGATGAAGCCACCGGCCAGCACAAGCCCGTCGGCAATGAGCGTGAGGTTCACCTGCGTGCCGGCAAACAGCACCTCGAGCGCGCGCCCCTGCATGCTGAAGTGCAAGGCGCACACGCCTTCGCTGCCGCGCGTGGCCGCCGGGTGGCTGCGCTGAACGGGGAACACCGGCACACCCGCGATGGCGGCAGCACCAGGAGCGGGTACTGACCAGGTGTCGCGCCGAAAGCCCCACACCTCAGCGACAGTGGCCAGGCTGGCGGTGTTGGCACTGTTGAAGGCCGGCAGCACCTGTGCGGTGGCGCCGAAGCCCGAGACCGGGCTGTTGCCGCTGCCCTGGGTCAGCGTCAGGGTTGCCGTGCTGGCCTGCAGGGGCGTCTGCAACAAGGCGGCCTTCAAGCGGCTGACTGCTGCGGTGCCCGATGGTGGCGGTGGCGGTGGCGGAGGAGGGGGAAGAGGAGGCGGCGGCGCCAGGGGCGGGGGTGGCGATGTCGCCGCTGGCGCGTCACCCTCCAGGCTGGCGCTGCAGCCGGTCAGCGGGGCTGCTGCGGCCCAGGCCAGCAGGCGCAACAAGGCTTCGCGACGGTCCGGCGCGCCGCACGATTCGTTCACGCCGCCGTTCGGAGCGGGCTTGGGGTTGAAGAAGGAATTGCTCATGGTTGGCGGTAACGGGCTCACGTGGGCGCGGCACTGCGCCGTGCAGGCCGCTCGTCCTGCAGCACACGCTCGTAGATGCGCAGATAGGCTTCGATGGCGCCGTCGGCCGAGAAGCGCGCCGCCCGATCCAGCGCTGCCGTGACGCGCTGCTGGCGCCGGGTGGCGTCCTCGTTCAGCAGACCCTGCAGCACGGCGGCGCCGGCCGCGGACCAGTCGGGCATGTCCTGCGCGTCGCGCAGGCGGGGCAGGTACAGCGCCACGTCGCCGCCGACCTCGTTCATCGGCGGCTCGGCGGTGGTGATGACGGGGCAGCCGCAGGCCATGGCCTCGACGATGGGCCAGCCAAAGCCCTCGGCCAAGCTTGGAAACAACAGTACCGCGGCCCGGGCATACAGCGCCTGCAGCGCCAGCGGCTGCAGGCCGCCGACGAACAGCACGCGGGCGCCCGGCGGCAGGTTCGCCACGGCTTGGGCCAGGGGTGGCGTGGGATCAGGGCCCACCACCACCAGGGGCAGCACCGTTGCCGGCGGCGCCTGCAGCGCGGCGCGCGCATAGGCGCCGTACAGCGCCAGCACGCCCGGCGTATTTTTGTACCACTGGCCGCCGCCGACATGCAGCAGCCAGGGGCCGTCCGGCGCGGGCACACCGGCCTCTTGCAGCAACTGCCGCGCGCGCGCATCGGGCATCGGCGCATAGGCGTGGTTGAGCCCGTTGTAGACGACCTCGGAGGTGAGCGCGCCCGCGCCACCCAAGCGGTGCAGGTCCAGCTGCGTCTTGCGCGAGATGCAGATGAAATGGCGGGCTTGCATAAAGCCGCGGCGGATGAAGCGCTGGTACAGCCTGCCCGTGGCGCGGGTGGGGTTCTCGGCCACCTCGCCCAAAGCCGAGCGCAGCGCCAGCAAGTCGTGGCAGTGCACGACATGCGGCCGATGCGCCAGCGCCGGCACCCACGGCCCCAGGGCCTGGTCGCAGAAGACGTAGAGAGTGTCGGCGGCATCAGACAAGGCCAGCCTTCGCAGTTCCCGCGGGAAGAGCAAATACTGGTCGGCATACCCCGCCCATTTGGCGGCTGCAGTGCCCCGCACGCGGTGCTGCAGCGCACCTCCTGGCTGTCGCACCTGCACGTTGTGGCCGCGATCCTGGCAAGCCGTGACCAGCATGCGCACGAAGTGCGCCTGGCTGCGAAGGCCCAAAAATTCCGGGTGGGCGAGAAAGACGAGATTCACAGCCGCTCAGGCGCCACGCACGCGGCCTGCGCCGACGTCGCCTTCACATCGACGTGCCACCAGCACCATGCTCTTCCACAGCCAGGGCAGCCGCCCCACACCGTGGAAGGCGATGACCTCGAAGCCGTTGTCGCGCAGGAGCTGCGTCAAGGTGCGGCGGCTCCAGAACTTGACGTGGCCGCCGAACCACAGCGCGGTGTGGTGCTGGTCCCAGTGGTTTACCAAGGACAACGCCAGGTTCTTCAGGTAGCCGTGGTAGGGCGTGGTGACCACCAGCCAGCCGCCCGGCTGCAGCATGCCCGCAGCCAGGGCCGGCAGCCGGTGCGGTGCGTGCAGGTGTTCGATGACTTCGGTGGAGACCACGGCCTCGAAGTAGCCGTGGCGCTGGCGCAGCAGCTCGGGATCGGCCTCAACGCCCACCGGCTCGAACAAGACCTGCGGGGCCGCCTCGCGGGCCAGTGCCACGCCGTCGAGGTCGGGCTCCAGGCCGACCACGTCATGCCCGGCGTGAGAAAGCGCTGCGCACAAGGCGCCGTTGCCGGCACCGATGTCGAGCACACGTTTCACGCCCAGGCCTTGCAGCAGTTGCAGCACCTTGGGCACGAGGTAGCCGCAGGAGTGCGGTGCAGGGGCTGCCGACCAGCCATAGCCCGCACCACGGGGAGCTGCCAAAGGCGTTTGGTTGAGAGTGTCGGGAGCCGTGTCGCCTGCGATCTGGTCCGCCATGTCTGGCCCGGTATGTGTCTTTCTCTCCATCTCGGGCCCTAGCCTTTTGTTAACGCCTGCGCGCGGGATGCTCATCGCTTGGACCGTGGCTGCCGGGCTGGCGGCGGCCTTGCCGCAGGCCGCGGAGTGCCGTGCCGACAGGCGGCGATCAAGAGCCCCATGAACAGCCAGCCATAGAGGTTGATGCTGCCCTGCGCAGTGATCTGCCCCATCACCAGTACATAGGCCACGTAGGACAGCAGCAGCATCGGCATCGGGTCTTCGCTCCGGCGCGCCAGACGCAGCACACGCGCCGTCAGCCAGACCGCGAGCGCCAGCCGAAACGCGATGTAGCCCAGCCCGGCCAGCGGACCCAGGTCCACCATGTGGCGGGCAAAGTCGGTTTCGGCCAAAAGGCCAGGCTGCACGCCGTCGATGGTTGCGCCCAGGGTGACGCTGGCATTGCCGCCGTAGCCCAGGCCATAGCCCAGCAGCGGCACCTCGTCCACCAGACGCACAAAGTCGATCAGCCCATAGAACGCGCGGCCGAAGACACCCCACTCGAAGCTGCGGCTTTCCGCAGCTTCGGCCGCGCTCCAGCGTTGCATGAAGGAAGCAAAGCCTTCGGCAAACAGCACCGGGTACAGCGTCAGCGCGGCCAAGCCCAAGACGGCAGGCCACAGCACGGCTCGCCGCTTGAGCGCAGCACCGCGGCCGAGCAGACCGAGCGCGACCGCAAAGCCGACGGCCAACGCACATTGCAACACCGTGCCCCGGCTGCCGCTGAGGGCCAGCGCCGTGAGCACGCCGCCCGAGCCTGCGGCCAGCAGCAGCAGGGATGGTTGGGGCAGGTGGCGCGGCGTCAGAAAGAAGGCCAGCGCCACGGCACAGGCCGTGGCCGTGAACTGCTGCTGGCCTGCGCCCGAGGCGAAGGGGCCCATCGGCCGCGTGCGCTCGGCCGTGGCAGTGAGGCCCCGGAACTGCAGTTCTTCTTCGGCCGCGCTGCCGACGTTGATGGCTGCTCCGGGAGCCGAGAAGAACTGCGCCATCACCAGGGCACCGATGGGCACGGCCAGCCACAGCGTGAGCTTGAACAAACGCAGCAGGTCGCGGTGACGGAACACCTGGCCCACCAGGAAAGCCAGAGGCACGTAGAGGAAGTAGGCACGCCAGCCATACACCCCGAGGATCAGCCGCAGCTCGCTGGGCGGCCCGCTGGCGGCCTGCAACGCGGCCAGCAGCGCGCCCAGACCGGCCATCCACAGGCTGACGGTGAAGAACAACTGCCCACGCGGCCACAGGCCATGCCGCCAGGCGATGGCGTAAGCCACGATGAGCACCGGGTCGCGGATGAAGAAGATGTACTGGCTGTACTGCGGCAGCACCCACTTTCGCAGCGAACCTTCGAAGATGGCCAGCAGGTACACCACCAGCACCAGCGCCACCACCTGGTGGCGGCCCCGTTCGGCGGCGGCTGACAGCGCCCACGGCGCGCCGGCAGTCGGCTTCGGCCCTGCGCGGCCGCCGCCACGCGCGGGCCACACAGGTTGTGCGGGCCGTGCAGCCCGCGCAGGCCGCTCAAACCGCGCGGGCGAGCGGGCCGACAGCACGTTGCGCATCTTCAAGCACCTGCAAATAGGCCGCAGCCACGGTATCGGGGTGATGGCTTCTCAGGTGCCCTTGCACGTGCGGGTCGCTGCCGATGCCGTGCCGAGGCGCGTCACGCAGCACAGCCACCAGTTGGTGGGCCAGCGCTGCAGCGTCGCCCTTGGCAAAGACCACACCGGCCGGCCCGGCCGCTTGCGGCAGGCCACCGCTGTCCGCCACCAAGGGGATGCAGCCGCAGGCCTGGGCCTCCAGCGCCACCAGGCCGAAGGGTTCTTCCCAAACGGAAGGCACCACGACCACACGGTGCGCGTTGAGCGCGCGCACCAGGTCCTGCCCCACCAGGCTGCCGGCAAACCGCACCTGCGCCTGCAGTCCGAGCCGGCGCACCTGGTCCTTGAGCGCGGGCTCGTCGGGGCCGGTGCCGATGATGCTCAGCCGCGGAGCCTTGCCCCGGTCGCGCAGGAGCGCCAGCGCTTGCAGCAGCAGCGGCACGCCCTTGTCGCTGACCAGCCGACCCACACAGGCCAGTTCGCGGCTGCGCTCCACGCCGGTCAGGCAACGGAACCTGTCGCGGTCGAAAGGATTGGGGATCACCTGGCTGGGCACTGGCAGGTCCAGCGCCACGGCATCGCTCACGGCGATGTGGCTGGCCAGCGGCAGCAGCGTGCGTTTGAGTCGCCCAGCCGTTGCGCCAGGGCCGCGGCGTGGCAGCCAGGTGTGGTGCGCCACCACCCACGGCCGGCGCCAGGCCAGCAGCGGCCAGGCCAGTCGCAGGCTGATGTTGTTGTGCAGCACCACGTCGCACTGGCGCACGGCCTGCGACAGCGCGGCTGCACTGGGGCGGCGCAGGATGGCATAGGGCTCGGAATCATGTCCGCCGCCAAGGGTCTGCGTGACCAGCGTGACCCTGTGGCCGGCGCGATGAAATTGGTCGGCCAGGATGGCCGACACGGTCTCGATGCCGCCCACCGACGGCCGGAAGGGCACCGAGCACATCAGGATGTTCATGGTCTTGCGCACGCCCGCGAAGGCTTCCCCTGTCACGCCGGAGAACGACGGCTTCAGCATCTGGAGCCGGCGCCTGCGAGATGCGGCACGCCTTGAGCCCGACCCGGAAGTTAGCCGCGCAATGTGGCGCCCGTGAGTCAGTCCCGTGTTCCCGCGCACAGTCCGTTCAGCGCCCCGTGGCGCGTCACAAACCGCGGCTAGGCTGTGCCGCCATGAATCCATCCCAAGCCGGTGCGCTGGTAGTCAACTTCAACGCGCCTGAGCTCAACCATCTGGCGCTGGCCCTGTCGCGCGCCCGGCAGTTGCGCCACTTTGTGCGCCCCTATGTCAACAAAGCGCGGCTGTGGGAAAAGGCGCTGGCGGCCGTGCCGCTGGGTGGGCGCCTGTACAAACAGACCGTTGGCCGCCGCCAGCTCGGTGACCCTGGCCTGGCCCGTCTGACGCGCGAGGCCGGGGTGCTGTCTGACTGGAGCTCGGCGTTGATCGGTCGCAGCAGCTGGCTGCCGAGCGATCTGCGCCACGGCTGGACGAACCGCTTGCACATGCAGGTTCGCGAAGCGGTGGCCGAAGCAGGCGGCCGGCTTGCCGAAAGTGCGCGCTGCATCGTGGCCTATGAAGGTTTTGCGTTGCCCGCGTTCCAGACTGCAGGCCGAACCGGCGCGCGGCGCTTGCTCAACTACCCGGTGGCCCACCACCGCCACCGCCGCCGCGTGCGCGACGAAGAACTGGCGCTGGAACCCGGCTTCGCCAGCACCTGGCCCGGCTTTGACGACTGGGGGCCTGGCCACGAAGAAAGGCTCGACCACGAAATCGGCCTTGCCGATGCCGTGTTGGTGGGGTCCAACTACGCCGCGGACAGCTTCGTGGCCCAGGGTGTGGGCCGTGACAAGCTGTGTGTGGTGCCTTACGGCGTCGATTTGATGATCTTCACACCGCCAGCGCAGCCCGTGGCCACGGACACCTTCCAGGTCATCTATGCCGGCCAGTTGACCCAGCGCAAGGGCCTGAGCTACCTGCTGCGCGGTTACCAGGCCTTTGCCCGCGTCGACACCCGGCTCACTCTGGTCGGCAGCGAAGTGGGTGAGCGTGGACCGCTGCAACCCTTTGCGGCCCTGTTCAACCATCTGCCGCATCAGACACGGCCGGCGCTGGCGCAGCGCTACCGGCAATCGCATGTGTTCGTCTTCCCGACGCTGGTCGAGGGCATGCCACTGGTGGTGCTGGAAGCCATGGCCTGCGGCCTGCCGGTGATCGTCACGGCCAACGGGCCGGCCGACATCGTGCGCGACGGCATTGACGGTTTCATCATTCCCGAGCGCAGCGCGCAAGCCGTGCACGAAAAACTCGAACTTCTGTACCGGGACCGCGAGCGTTGCGCTGCGATGGGACGCAACGCCGCACGCCGCGCGCGCGAGTTCAGCTGGAGCGTTTACGCAGCAGGTGCCATGGGCCACCTGCAGTTGGAGGCGGCATGACGGCGCATCACGACGGCCCCTCCGTGGGCGCGCGCTGCCGGGTGGTGGTGTTGACCTTCAATTGCGAGAACATCATCGGCGAGACACTGGCGCAGGCGCGCAAGATCGACCCGTTTCCACTCGTGGTGGATTCGTTCTCCACCGACGGTACGGTGCGGCAGATTGGCACCCAGGCCGAATTTGTGCAGCGAGAGTTTCGCAACTATGCCGAGCAGCGCAATTGGGCCATCGAGCGCCTTGCATCGGGTGCTGCCTGGCAGTTGCACCTGGATGCGGACGAAGTCTTGGACGACCGTGCCGTGGCCGCCATCCAGGCCGTGCTGGACGCTGGCGAGCAGGCCTCGCACCGGGCCTACATGCTGCGTCGGCTGGACTACTTCATGGGTCGCCGCTTGAGCCACAGCGGGCTCAACCCGTGGCACCTGCGGCTGTTTCGCAGCGGCCATGGTGCGTGCGAGAACCGGCTGTACGACCAGCACTTCGTGTCTGATGGGACCGCCGGTCGTCTGGCCGGTTGCATGCATGACAAGAACTCGGTGGCCTTGAGCGATTGGACGGCGCGGCACAACCGCTGGAGCGACCTGGAGGTGGCCGAGATGCTGCGCGACGACAGCGCGGAGCCCAGACCGGGCATCTTGCAGGCGCGCCTGGGTGGCGACCCGCGCCAGCGCACACGCTGGTTCAAGGGGCTCTACTACCGGCTGCCCGCAGGCCTGCGGGCGACGGCCTATTTTGTCTATCGCTACGTTTTCAGGCTAGGCTTCCTGGACGGTCGCGAGGGACTCTACTTCGCGTTCTTGCAGGGCCTGTGGTTTCGCATGCTGGTGGACGCCAAGATGCAGGAAGCCCGTCAGGCCCGTCGGCGCTGATCAGCGGCAGTGCGCCGCTGACGGGCAGGCCGCGGCATCAAGCAGCTGGCCGCCGCGCGGTCACCAGCATCGAACGTGCAAGCGGGGAGACGCGCCCCAGCGGTTCAAAGGCGATGTCCCCGAAGCCGCACTCCTCGACCAGGGCCGTCAGCGTGTGGCGCGAGAAGAACTTCAGCCGCCCGTTGTCCTGCAGCGCCTGCAACCGCAGATCGAACCGACCGCTCAAGGCCAGGCCCAGATTCTTCATGTAGCCGTGGTACGGCGTGGTCACGATCAACAGGCCGCCAGGCCGCAGCATTTGGGCAGCGTGCTGCAGCAACAGGCGAGGTTGCACCACATGGTCCAGCGTCTCCACGGCCAGCACGGCGTCGAAACGGTTGTGCAGGTCGGGCTCGGGTGTCTGCAGCGCGTCGGCGTGTCGGAAAGACACGTCAGGGTGCGCCTGCCGGGCGATGTCGATGCCACTTTGGCTGCTGTCCAGGCCCACCATGTCAAAGCCGCAGCGCGCCAGGGCCGCGGTGAACCAGCCGTTGCCGCACCCCAGGTCGAGCACCGTGCGCGCGTCGAAGCGGTCCAGGTGCACCAGCACGGGCCGGGCCACATGGCCGTGGATGTGCGCCGGGCCGTCGCCGTGCCAGAGAAACTCTGAGCGCGCGACTCTTGCCCCTGCTGCGCCGGCTGCCACGGCGGCGCGGTCAGCGTCCATGCGGTCGACGGCGCTGCCGGATCAAGCGTGCAGGCACGCCCGCGTAGACGCTCCAGGGCTCCAGGTCGCGTACGGCCACACCGCCCAACCCCAGCACTGCGCCGTCGCCCAGCCGCACGCCGGCACACACGGTGGCCCGTGCGGCCACCCAGGCATAACAGCCCAGTTCGATGGGGCGGCTGACCATGGGGAAGGCCGGGTCGTCGATGTCGTGGCCGGCGCCGCACAAATAGGCTTCTTGCGACACGATGCTGTGCGAACGCAGCAGCACTGGCGCGGGGTTGTAGATCACGGCCCCGTCGGCGATGCACACCGCGTCCTCGCACACCAGGTTCCAGGGCGCCCAGATGCGCGCACCCGCGTAGATATGGCAGTGCGGCCCCAGCCGCGCGCCGAACAGCCTTAACAGCATCGCCCGCCAGGCGTGCGCCGGCCGCGGCGACGGCCGAAACATCAGCACGCAAGCCGCACCCCACAAGGCCCTTCCGGCACGGCTGGACCATGGCGTGCTGGGTGCCAGGTAGGGATCGGTTGCGGTGGACGGCGGGTTGGTGATCAACATGGTGAATCGATACGAGGCTAGGGCCGGTGTGTGTCCTGTCCTTGACAGGCTCGGCTTCCGAATGGCGTGCGCGGCGACGTCCACCGCCGAACAGCCCGCTCGGCCGAGCGTGGGACGCCATGCCGGTGTCACAGGCCTTGTCTAAGCTGCGCTTGCTCTGATGAAGACTGCGACCTTCGCAGCCAGACCCTTCCGACCATGTCCTCGCCGCTGGCGGCATCGCTGCCCCCGAATGTCTGGAAATCCAGCCCCTTGCAATGGTCCGCCCTGGTGCTGGCGGCGGCCGCCTTGGTGCTGTGGCATTACCCGGCACTGCAGTTCATGGTCGCCACGTGGCAGCAGGTGGAGGAGTACAGCTACGGCTGGTTCATCCCGGCCATCAGCGCCTTCCTGATCTGGCAGCGCAGCGACCGCCTGCGCCAGATCGAGTTCGTGGGCTCGTGGTGGGGCGTGGTGGTGGTGCTGGCGGCCTTGTTGCTGGGTGCGGTGGGTCACCTCAGCGCCATCCGGGTCTTCAGCCAATACGGCTTTGTGCTCGGTATCTTTGGCATTGCGTTGGCCAGCGTCGGCTGGCGGGGCACGCGCATCGTCGCCGTGCCGCTGGCGATGCTGCTGTTCATGATCCCCTTGCCGCAGTTTGTGCTGCGTGAGGTGTCACACAGCTTGCAGCTGGTCTCGTCGGAACTGGGCGTGGCGCTGATCCGCCTCTTTGGCATCAGCGTGTTCCTGGAAGGCAATGTCATCGACCTCGGCAGCTACAAGCTGCAAGTGGTGGAAGCCTGCAACGGCCTGCGCTACCTGTTTCCGCTGATGGTGCTGGGCTGCCTGGCGGCCTACTTCTACCAGGCTGCGGCGTGGAAGCGGGCGCTGCTGGTGCTGTCCACGGTGCCATTGACCATCGTCATCAACAGCCTGCGCATCGGGCTCATCGGCGTGACGGTGGAGCACTGGGGCACCGACATGGCCGAAGGTCTGCTGCATGACCTGGAAGGCTGGTTCATGTTCCTCATCTGCCTGGCTGTGCTGCTGGCAGAGATGGCCCTGCTGGCCCGCTGGAGTTCGCCGCGGCGGCGTCTGAGCGAAGTCTTCGTGCTCGACGCCCCCGCGCCCGCGCCGACCAACGCGCCAGTGGTGGTGCGGCGCCTGTCCCTGCCTACCGTCGGCGCGGTCGTGCTGCTGGTGGCTGCGGGTGGCCTGACGCATGTGCTGCCCGACCGCAATCTGTCAGCGCCCCCGCGGCAGGCCTTCGGTGTCTTCCCTTTGCAGTTGGACGACGGCTGGGAAGGGCGCACCGATCGCCTGGCCAGCGACATCGTGGCGGCCTTGGCGGTGACCGACTACTTCATCGGCAACTACGCGCGCCCCGGCACGCCGGGCGTCAACTTCTACAGCGCCTACTACGCGTCGCAAAGCGGCGGCGAATCCAGCCACTCGCCGCGCACCTGCATCCCGGGCGACGGCTGGACCATCTCGCAGATCGACGAAGTACCGCTGCAAGGCGCGGGCTTCAACGTCAACCGCGCGCTGATCCAGAAGGGTGAGCACCGGCAGCTTGTCTATTACTGGTTCCGCCAGCGCGGGCGCAGCATGACCGGTGAGTTCGAGGTCAAGTGGCGCATCCTGCACGACGCCATCGTGCATGACCGCTCAGACGGCGCCTTGATCCGACTGGTGACCCCCGTCGCGAAAGGTGAGGACGTCGCCGCCGCCGAACGCCGCCTGATGGACTTCGTGCGCGTCCTGCAGCCCCGCCTGGGCGCTTTCATTCCTGATTGAGATCACACACATGACCGTGCACCGTACCCGTTTGCTGCTCGCCGCCGTGGCCTTGGCGCTGGCCGCTTGTGGCAGCAAGGAAGACCGCGTCGAGTCCGGCCTGAAAAAGGGCGCCGAGTTCGCGCGCCAGTCCGACTGGGACAAGGCGTCCGTCGAACTGCGCAACGTGCTGCAGATCGACCCCAAGAACGCCCGCGCCTACCTCATCGCGGCGCAGGTCAGCGAAGGCCAACGCGAACCGCAGCGTGCCTATGGCCAGTACCTGAAGGCGGTGGAACTCAAGCCCGACCTGCTGGAAGCCAAGGTCGGTCTGGCGCGGCTGTACCTCGTCACCGGGGACCGCAAGCGTGCCGACGCGACCGTCAAGGACGTGCTGGCGGCCGACCCCAAGAACGCGCTGGCCCGCACGCTGCAGGCGGCGCTGCTGGCCGCCGCAGGCGACGCTGCGCAAGCGCAGGCCGTGGCCCGCGAGGTGCTGACGTCGGGCGCCAGCGCTCCGGTGGACACCAGCCTGCTGCTGGCCGGCCTGCATGCCAACGCCCGCGAATGGCCGCAGGCCCTGTCGGTGATCGAAAACGCGCTGGCCAAGGACCCCAAACACTTGAGCCTGCTGCAGGCCGCAGTGGAAGTGGCCGGCGCCAACCCGCAGGACACTGCCATGTCCGCCAAGGCGGTGGGCTTTTTCCAGCGCGCCACCGAAGCCTCGCCGCGCAACCACGACCTGTGGTTGGCCTGGACACGGTTTCACCTTGGCCGCAAAGAGACTGACCGCGCCGAAGCGGTGATGCGTGCCGCGATTCAGGCCCACCCCGAAGACGGCAAACGTCGCCTTGCGCTGATCGACTTCCTGGTGGCCACCCGCGGTGCCGCGGTGGCCGAGCAAGAGTACCTGGCAGCCATCAAGGACAAGTCGCGCGACATGGCTTTGCGTTTCGGGCTGGCCAACCTGTACCGCAGCACCAACCGGCCTGCCGATGCGCAGCGTCAGCTGGCCGAGATCATCGACCTCAGCGACGACACGCCCAGCCTGGTGGCAGCGCGCGCGCAGCTGGCGGCCTACCGGTTCGCCGCTGGCAAGACGGTCGAGGCCCGGGCCCTGGTGGAAGAAGTGCTGAAGGCCAACCCGCGCGACAACGCCGCCCTCGTGCTGCGCGGACGCATGCACCTGGCAGCGGCCAACCCCAAGGACGCCGTGGCCGACTTGCGCGGCGCGCTGCGCGACCAACCGGCCGCGCCCGAGATCGTGCAGTTGCTGGCCCAGGCGCACCGTGCGGCCGGCGAGCCCGCGCTGGCGCGCGATGTGCTGGCCGAAGCGGTCAAGCAGCGGCCACTGGATGTGGGCTTGCGCACGTTGTTGGTGGCTGACATGGCCGACGCCAAGGACCTGGTCCTGGCACATGCCGAGCTGGATGCTGCCATCCGGGCACAGCCGCAGGCCACGCGCCTGTATGAGATGAAGAGCGAACTGGCCATCGCTCAGAAGGACTTTGCGCTAGCCCAGAAGACCCTGGAACAACTGCGCAGCCAACAACCGAAAGAGGCCCTGGCCCATCTCCGCCTCGGGCAGCTCTTCAGCCGCCAGAACCGGTTCGACGTGGCCCTGAAGGCCTACGACGCCGGCATCGCTGCGGCGCCGGCAGACCCCACGCCCTACGTCGCCGGTGTCAGCCTGCTGATGGGCTTGAAACGCCACGACGAGGCGTTGGCGCGCATCCAGGCACGCGCCAAGACCGAGCCCAACAACCAGGCCATGCACCTGCAGCTGCGCGGTGAAGTGCTGCTGGCGCGGCGCGACTTCGTGGGGGCCGAAGCTGCCTACCGCGAAGCGGTGCAGCTGGCGCCTCAGATGGTCAACGCCCACGCCGGCCTGGCCAAGCTGCTGGCCGCCAAAGGCGACCCCGACGCCGCCTTGCAGAGCCTGGTTGCCGGCGAACGCGCGTTGCCCGCCGAACGTGCGCTGCCGCTGGCGCGCGCGCAGTGGCTGACGCGCCTGAAACGGACCGATGAAGCGATCGCCCTGTATGAACAGCTGAGCCAGCGCTTTCCTGACGACGACGTGGTCGTCAACAACCTGGCCTATCTGCTGGCCGAGGTGCGTGGCGACAAGGTCAGCGTCGAACGTGCGCTGCAACTGGCCGGCCGCTTCGCCGAGTCGCGCAACGCGGGCCATCTGGACAGCCTGGGCTGGATCCACTACCGCCTGGGCCAGTACGACAAGGCCCTGCCGCTGCTGGAGCGCGCCGTCGCGCTGGCGCCGCCGTCGCCGCTGCTGCAACTGCACCTGGGCAAGGCACTGGTCAAGGCGGGCGACCCGGCGCGTGGCCGCGAGCTCATCCGCAAGGCCATCGACAGCAAGGCCGACTTGCCGCGCCTGAACGAGGCCCGCGCGCTGCTGGCCCAAGGCTGAAGCCCAGGCAGGTCGACCGCATGGCGACGACCGAGTTGACCGTGGACAGGCGCGCCCAGGCGCAGGCCCTGTTGGTCGGGGGTGATGCCCCAGCTGCCGCTGCGCTGGCGTGGCAGATGCTGGCCGAACCCAGCCAGGCGGGGGGCGCGCACCTGCTGCTGGCCATTGCCGGCGTGATGCAGGGCCAGCCCGACATGGCGCGGGCCCACGCGCAGCAAGCCGTGACGCTGTCCCCGAACGATGCCCAGGCTTTCTTCGCGCTGGGGCGGGCCCACAAGCTGGCCGTTGAATTGCCGCAGGCACAAGCGGCCTACCGCCGCGCCATCGAACTTGACCCCGGCTATGCCGAAGCGCACGTCAGCCTGGGCATTGCGCTCAAGCACATGGGTGACCTGGGCGCGGCCATCGCCTGCTACGAACGTGCGCTGACGCTCAGCCCCACGATGGCCTCGGCGCTGGCGAACCTGGCCTACGCACGTGCCGCACTGGCCGAACGCAGCGCCGCAGCCGGTGCCGACCGCGCGCCGGCCGCAGCCCTCATCGAAGACGCCCAGCGCGCGGCCGCACTGGACCCGGGCAACGCGCAACTGCACTTCAACCTGGGCCTGATGCTGCGCCAGGCCCGGCGGCGCAGCGACGCCATCGACGCCTTCAACCGCGCCTTGGGCCTGGCGCCCGCGCGGCTGGACTGCTGCCTGCATCTGGGCCACGAACTCACCGCCAGCGGTGCCTTCAAGACCGCCGCCGTGTTGTACGAACGCTGGCAGCAGGTCAACCCGCCCACGCCCAGCGTGATGCGCGCGCTGGCCAACCTGCTGGCCCGCGAAGGCGAAGCCGGCCAGGCCTTGCACTGGGCCCAGAAGGCGGCGGCGCTGGACCCCGACCCCAAAGGCTGGCTGCAGCTGTGCCACGCCTACCAGCAGTGCCGGCGCCTGTCCGATTCCTTGGCCGCGGGGCGCCAGGCCATCGCGCTGTCGGGCCGCCACTGGGAGATGTATTCGGTGCCGCTGATGGTGGCCAGCTATCTGCTCGAAGACCCCGAGCCCATCGCCGAGTTGCACAGCCAGTTCGGCGAAGCACTGGACGCCAGCCTGGCTGCCGCTGGCCGTGTCGATGGCCCAGCTTTGCAGCCCGTTTCCGCACCCCCATCCACACCCGCCGTGGCAGCCGGCCAGCCCCTGCGCGTGGGCTATCTGTCGTCGGACTTCATCAACCACTCGGTGGCCTTCTTCATGGGCGCGCTGTTGCAGCACCACGACCGCAGCCGCTTCGAGGTCTGGTGTTATCACAACCGCGGCTGGGGCGACAGCATGACGGAGCAGCTGCGCGCGTTGGGCCACTACTGGGTGGAGTGCGAGCACCTGTCCGACGAGGCCCTGGTGCAGCGCATCCGGACCGATGGCATCGACATCCTCATCGACCTCAGCGGTCACACGGCCGGTGGTCGGCTGCGCGTGTTCGGGCTGGGTGCGGCGCCGCTGCAGGTGAGCTACCTGGGCTATCCCACCGCCACCGGCGTGCGCGGCCTGCACCACCGCATGAGCGACGCGGTCATCGACCCCGGCGACATGCCCGGCACCGGGTCCGAAACGCCGCTGCGCCTGCCGGTGTCGATGTTCTGCTATCGACCGCCCGAGTCGCCGCCCATCGAAGCCGTGGCGCCTTCGCAGCGCGGCCCTATCACTTTCGGCTCCTTCAACAACCTGGCCAAGCTTTCCGACCGCACCCTGGACCTCTGGGCCCAGGTGTTGCGGACTGTCCCGGCGTCACGCCTGCTCCTCAAGGCCGGCGCGGCGGCAGACCCCGCCAACCGGCAGGACATAGAGTCGTACCTGGCGACCCGCGGCATCACCGCCGATCGCCTGGACCTGCGCGCGCGCGTCGAAGCGCGCACCGGGCACCTGTCGCTCTACAACGAAGTCGACGTGGCCCTGGACACCTACCCGTTCAACGGCGCCACCACCACCTGCGAAGCGCTGTGGATGGGGGTGCCCGTGGTCACGCTGAAGGGGCGCACCCACACCTCGCGCATGGGGGCCTCCATCCTGGGCGCGGCCGGTCAGTCCGGCTGGGTGACGGGCTCGGAGCAGGCCTTCGTGGACGTCGCCTGCCGCCTGGCGCGCGACCCCGCCGCGCTGGGCCACTGGCGCATCAGCGCCCGCGCCGCGCTGCAGCGCAGCCGCTTGCTGGACGAGCGGGCCTTCGCGGCCGACTTCGAGCAGGCGCTGCTGCAAGCATGGGCCGCGGCACAGCCGCCGGCCTGAAGCGGCGCCAGGCCCGGCGCAGGCCGCACGCAAGCCCCGGCCAGCTCCATCGGCCTTAGTCTGAAATGACCATGCCGCCCTGCTTGCGGTGGCGGGTGGATGTCATGCGCGCGACCTATGGTCCTGGGGTGGGAGGACTCTGCAAGTGCCGGGCCCGCGACGGTGGAACGGACTAGCCGGTAAGGGCTAGTTCCGACGCAGTTTGCGAGCTTAGTCACGACACAGTGCAAATCTAAGCTTCCTTCAGTCGAGTCTTTCCCGGTGCTGCCGGGGTGGCCGATGCAGCTTTCGCGACAAGGGGTCGGTACAGCCCACTGCGCGGCGGCTGGAACCACATGGTCTGATCAATCAATTGGAGAGATGTCAAAAATGAAACTCAAACTCAAGATGGTGGCGCTGGCCACTGCACTGGCCTCGCTGGCTGGCGGCGCGCAAGCCGACCTGACCGACGGTGGCGTGACCAACTTCGGCAGCTTCTCGATGCTGGCGTTCAACACCGTGTCGCGTGACTGGTACATCCGCGACCTCGGCCTGCTCATCAACGACTTCATGCCCTCGACGATCACCACCTCGGTCGGCGATGGCTCTGTCGTCGGCACCAGGACGCCCGAGGCGGGCCTGGTGATCAATGGCACCAATCAAGCCAACTTCTCTGACGCCGCCTTCGCCACCTGGTTCGGCGCCCAGACGGCCAGCGACGTGCGCTGGATGGTTGGCGCCTACGACCAGCTCTCGAACGCCGGCACGGGCAGCCGGCGCCGCGCGATCATCTCGTCGAAGAATCCGAACGAAGACTTCTTCAACGCCAACCTGGACTCGTGGGTGGGCACGGGCAACTACGGCGGCCTGTCGTCCTTTTTCAATCCGGGTGGCCTGTCCAGGACGGGCACCCTCATTTTTGCTCAAGCCGACACGGGCGCGAATGGTGGTCTGGACCTGAACACGTTGGGCACGGTGGGCGACAGCCAGACGTTGTTCTACGCAGTGCGCTCGGCCTTCACGGGCAGCAGCAGCCAACTGGCCAACGTGACGGCCTTCGGCAACAGTGGTGGCCTGGCCACCCTGACGCTTGAGGCCAATGGCGACCTGATCTACTCGCTGGCACCGGTGGCCGCTGTGCCGCTGCCGCCCGCGCTGTGGCTGATGGGCGCTGGTCTTGCCGCCATGGGTGGCATGGTGCGCCGCCGCCGCGCCGCGGCCCTACAGGCCTAAACCTCGTCCGTTCCCTGACCGTCCAGCCGGCCCCTTTTTGGGGGTCGGCGAGGCGCAGCCTTGCCCGTGCCTCGCCGGGCGCAAGGCAGACCCTGACTTGACAACCCACTGAAGGACTTGACATGAAACTCTCGAAACTCTCGATGGGCGTTGCCGCCCTGTGCAGCCTGGCTGCCCTGCCTGCGTTCGCGCTGCCGGCAAGCACCTACAACGCCGCCAACGCGATGGAGATCTACGTCTCTGGCGCCACGGCCATGGACGTGGGCCTGGAGAACGCCTCGCTGGCGATGTGCTTGGCCGGCACCGCCCACCGCTACACCAGCAGCAACCAGCTGGTGCTGCTGTGCACGCCCGACGGCACCAAGATCGGTGGCCTGGCGGGCCGAACCCAACTGGCCGTGCACAAGCACTCGGTTGGTGGCTCGGGCAACGGTGTGGCCCCGGTGAACAACAGCACCCCGCTGCCGTTCCTGGACCTGGTGAAGATCGCGTCGGGTTGCGCGGCCGCAACCGCCGCCGGCACCAACATCGCCTGCACTGAAGTCGTCACCACGCTGACCACCACGGTCGCGGCACCGCTGGGCATCTCTGACGTCGAGCCGCAGTTCTTCGGCGCCGTTGCCGGCACCTACGACAACCTGCAGATCGAGCCGCTGGCCACCGTGATCTTCGGCCTGCCAGTCACCACTACCGCTTACACGGCTCTGCAGACCGCACAGGGCCTGACGCCCGGCGCTACCGACGCGGCCAACATCCCCTCGCTGTCGTCGGCGCAGATCACCTCCATGTTCACGCAGGAAGGTCAGTCCTGGCTGGGCCTGACCGGCGCCGTGCTGGCCGACGACCAGGTGTATGTGGCCCGTCGCGCCGCCACGTCTGGCACGCAAAAGACTTACGAGGCGGTGATTGCCCGCACCTTGAACGGCACCCCGACGGGCAAGAGCTGCTACGCCGCCTTGCCGCTCTTCTTGGTTGGCCCCGCTGCCTTGGACAACACTGCCGCCAACACCCTTTGTGACGGCACCTTCGTGACCGTCAACAACAGCGGTTCTGGCCAGGTCGCGGCCTGCCTGAACCGCCTGAACACGGCAACCAAGGGTGGCATCGGCACGCTCACAACCGAGGCAGTCAGCACCACCGGCTGGAAGCATGTGGCCATCAACATGAAGTTGGGTAACTACACCAACGTCAAGTCCGGTGCGTACACCGCCTACGGCGACGCGGCGTTGAACTCCCGCATCAGCCCGGCCATCGGTGCCGATCACGCAGCCTACAAGACCGCCTTCAAGGCCCTGTTTGCTGCCGTGCCGGTGCTGCACCCTGCCTTTGGCGACGTCCTCACCGACGCCGGCAAGGGGGGCGTGCTCGCCCTGAACAAGGTCACGGGCTTGACCACCGGCAACCCCTGGACCCGCACCAACGACAGCGGCGTGATCGACAACTGCCGCCCGGCCCGCGGCGACTTCTGATGGTTTGACTTCGGCGCTGGCGCAAGCCGGCGCTGCGTGTCACCCGAGCCGAAGCTTCTGGGAAGAAGCCTCGGCTCTTTTACGTGGGTGTCGCGTCCATCATCCTTCGGCGCCCACGTCAAAAGCCGCCGGCGCCTGGCCATCGCGGGCGCGCTGCACCATCGTCGTGAAGGCCGCTTCAAGATCCCTGGTGTAGCGGGCCGTGTCGTACAGCGGCGCCGTCTGCCGCTGCGCGGCCAGGCGCGCGCGCAGGCCCGGCAGCAGACCGGGTTCGGTGGCCAGCCGCAGGGCCTGGGCTTCATAGGCCACCAGGTCTTCAGTGATCAATTCGGGCAGACCCACGGCCTGCAACAAGCTGGCGCCGACGCGGCTGGGAAAGCTGGCGCCGCTGCAGGTCAGCACCGGCAGGCCGGCCCACAGCGCGTCGCTGCCGGTGGTGTGCGCGTTGTAGGGCCAGGTGTCCAGGAACAGGTCGCACAGCTGCAGGCGGCGCAGGTGCTGGTCGTTGCGCAGGTGCGGGGCGAACAGGATGCGTTCAGGCGCGACGCCGCGCTGCGCGGCCTCGTGCCGCAGGTTGGCCTGCAGCTCGGGCTTGTCGCCATACAGCAGCAGCACGCTGCCGTTCACACGCTGCAGCAGGCGCATCCAGACCGAAAACACCTCGGGCACGATCTTGTAGGCGTTGTTCAGGCAGCAGAACACGAAGCTGTCTTCGGGCAGGCCGGCCTGCGCCCGTGTGGCGGGCGTGGCCGCCACCGTGCGCGTGCTGTCGTTGGGCTGGTAGCTGTGCGGCAGCGTGACCACCTGTTCCACGTAATGCTGCCGTTGGGTCTGGGGGATGACGGTGGCGTCGGCGATCAGGTAGTCGATGTAGCTGGCGCCGATGGTGCCCGGGAAGCCCAGGTAGTTCACCTGCACCGGCGCCGGCCGCATCGAGAACACCCCGCTGCGGGCCAGACCGAAGTAGCCGTTCAGGTTGACCAGGATGTCGATGCCGCGCTCGCGCACCGCGCGCGCCGCCTGCAAATCACTTTGGCCGCGGATCGTCACCACCTCACAGGCCGCGTTGATGCGCTGGCGCAGCGGGCCGCCGTCGTCCCAGCCGGTGTCGAAGGCGAAGACCTCGAAGCGGCTGCGGTCGTGGCGTTCCAGCACTTCGGTCAGCAGCATCGACGTGGCCTGCTCGCGAAATTCGCCGGCCAGATAGGCCAGGCGAATCTTCGGCCCCCGCCCTGGTGCGGCAGGCGGCAGGTATTGCGGCCGCGGCGGGTGCGTCAGCGCGGCCTGGGTCACGGCCGCTTTGCGCAGCAACGCCGGGTCGGCGCACCAGCCCTGCAAGCCGAAGGGCTCGGCTGCGGGGCGGCCGGCGTGCAGCAGCGCCAGCACATGGGCCTGCAGACGGTCGATGTGCAACCAGTCGCCCATCAGGTATTTGCAGTGCAGCAGCCAGCTTGCCAGCAGCGGGCGCGTGGGTTCCTGGCGCAGCATGCGTTCGTAAACGACAGCGGCGTCGTGGTATTGCTTCTGGTCGATGAGCACACGCGCAAAGCGCTCCATCACCTCGATGCGTTCGGGCGCCAGTTGCAGCGCCCGGGCCAGGCTGTGCTGTGCGGTCTGCGGGTCGCCCAGGTGCGACTGCACGACACCCAGCACCGCCCAGGCGTCGGCCGAGTCGGGAAAGTCCTGCGCGGCCTGGCCGAAGAGCGCCAGCGCTTCTTGGGTGTGGCCTTGCTCTTCGAGCACCGTGCCTCGGTGCAGCAAGCTGAGCAGCCCGTAGCGGCCCACGTTCGGCGCCAGCCGCGTGGCTTCTTCAAAGTGATGCGTGGCTTCGGTGGCGCGGCCCAGCGATCGCAGCGACTGCGCCAGGTCGATGTGCACCTCGGGCACGTCGGGCCGCAGTTGCAGCGACAAGGCAAAGCTTGCTGCAGCCTCGGCGTGGTGCTGCTGCGCCGCCAGGGCACGGCCGTGCTCGGCGTGCAGGTCGGCCGCGGGGCCCGCGACGTGGGGCGCGGCAGGGGAACTTGTGGCGGTGTTCATCGTGAACTTCATTCTGTTGGGCGGGTGCGGTGTTGCGCTTCTAGCGCGACTGTCCTAAGCCTTCGTGACACAGCCATCGAAACCCGCAAGGCATGGTCCCGATGGATGCCGCCGCGTGCACGAACTGTCACCTTCGGTTCTGAGAATGAGCCGTCAACTTTCCGAACCGACGCCCTGAGCCGGGCTGACTGGCGCTGCTGTTCACATGACCCGCCCGACACCCCACGCCATGAAGCCCCCGAGTGACGGGCGGACCAGCCCCCGGGCCCGCGCCTGCGCCATGGGCCTGCTGTTCCTGGCCGGCCTGCTGCACGCAGCGGCCTGGGCTCAGGCGCCGGCAGTGCCTGCCGTCGGCGCCGCCGCCAGCATGGCTGACACCGCGGCCGAACCCACCTTCGACATCCTGGAATACGTGGTCGAAGGCGCTACCGTGTTGCCCATTGAAACCGTGGAGCGCGCGGTGTACCCGCACCTGGGCCCGGGCCGGCGCTTCGCCGATGTCGAAGCGGCCCGCAAGGCCCTGGAAACGGCCTACCGCAGTGCGGGTTTCGGCTTTGCCGTGGTGGACATCCCGGAGCAGAACGCCACCACCGGCGTGATCCGGCTCGCCGTCACCGAAGGCCGCATCCTGCGCACCCGCGTCACGGGCGCTCACTACTTTTCGCAGGGCTACATCTTGGAGCGCGTGGCCGGCGTGGCCGAAGGGCAGGTGCCGCACCTGCCGACCATCCAGGCGCAACTGCTGGACGTCAACCGCACGGCCGACCGCCGCGTCACGCCCCTGCTGCGCCCGGGGCTGCAGCCGGGCACCACCGAAGTCGACCTGGCAGTCGAAGACAAGCTGCCTGCGCACGGCAGCGTGACGCTGAACAACCAGGCCAGCCGCAACACCAGCCCCACGCGCCTGCAATTGGCACTGAGCTACGACAACCTGTTCCAGCGTGACCACGGCCTGGCGCTGCAGGCGGTGATCTCGCCCGAGCAGCCCGACGAAGTGAAGGTGCTGTCCGCGGCTTACACCGTGCCGCTGGGGCCGGCGGGATTGGAGCCGCTGGTGTTCAGCGCCACACGCTCGGACAGCGAGGTGGTGGCCGGTGTCGGCAGCACGCGGCTGTTTGGCAAGGGCAGCATTTTCGGCCTGCGCCGCAGCCTGCTGCTGGACCTGGCCGACAACCGCTTCCAGCTCTTGACGCTGGGCGTCGAATACAAGGACATGAAGGACTCGGTGCAGGCCGGCGAGGGTGCGGGTTTTGACACGCCCATCACCTATCTGCCGATGAGCCTGGGCTGGACGGGTGCCTTCCGCCAGCCGGCCGGCGACTGGCAACTGGGCGCCACGCTCAGCGGCGGGCTTCGGGGCCTGGTCAACCGGCAGCAGGAATTCGGCGACAAGCGCTACCAGGCCAAGGCCAGCTACGCGCTGCTGCGGCTGGACGCACGCCACACGCGCACGCTGCCGTGGTGGGGCCTGCGGCTGCGCGCGCAACTGGAAACGCAGCTGTCGCCTGACCCGCTGATCGCCAACGAACAGTTTGTGCTGGGTGGCGCGGCCAGCGTGCGCGGCTACCTCGAAGCCGAAGCGGTGGGCGACCTGGGCCTGCGCGGTTCCTTGCAGCTGGCCACGCCAGACCTGGCTTCGCAACTGGGCTGGAAGGCGCTGTCGTCGGCCAGCCTGTACACCTTTGTCGATGGCGCGGCGGCCGAGTTGCGCAAGCCGCTGCCGGGGCAGCCCTGGCGCTTTCGCTTGCTGGGCCTGGGCCTTGGGGCGCAGATGGCGACCTTGGGCCGGTTTCCCGTCACCGTGTCGCTGGACCTGGCCTGGCCGCTGCAGAAGCAGGGTCTGCTGGGCAGCGACGGCCCGCGCGCCCATGCCAGCGCGTCGATCGGATTCTGAGCCGTGGCGCGCGCGCACCACGGCCCTGCCTGCACTGTGGAAGTCACCATGAACCGTCCTGCCTTCGTGCCATCCAGCCCCCGGTCCCAACGAGGCCCGGCACGTTGGCGTCGCCATGGCATCGCCCGTGCGGCCAGTGCCTGTTGTGGCGCGGTGCTGCTGGCCGGGCTGGGCCTGTCGGCGCTGCCCGGTGTGGCGCGCGCGCAGGGCGCAGGCGGCGCCTTGCCGCCTGCCACGCTGCCGCAGCTGCGGCTGAACGGCGTTGTTGCCGGGCAGGCTGTCGTCAACGCCCCGGCCCCGGGCGCTGCAGTGCCGCGGCTGACCATCGACCAGGCCTCGCAGCGAGCCATCCTGGACTGGCGCAGCTTTGACATCGGGCGCGACGCCGAGGTGCTGTTCCGCCACACCCAGGGCAGCGTGGCCAGCACGCTCAATCGCATCTACGACGCCAACCCCAGCGTCATCCAGGGCCGGCTGCGCAGCGAAGGCCCGGTGGTCGATGGCAAGCCGACGGCGGGCGGGCAGGTCATCCTGATCAACCAGAACGGCATCCTTTTCGACCGTGGCAGCCAGGTCAACACGCAGGCGCTGCTGGCATCGACGCTGAACCTGGCCCTGAGCAACAGCCAGTTCTGCGGCGGCAACCTGGTGGCCTGCAACAGCGGCGCGCCGCTGACCGTGGGTGGGTTGACATCACCGGCCTTCAGCGGCGGTTACGACGGGCAGGGCAACCCGTTGCCGACACGGCCCGACGGCACGCGGCCGGGCAACATCGGCATCGGCAGCTTCGGCCCGGCAGGCGCTGCGGCGCCGCTCATCCAGGCCGGCGCTGGCGGCTCGGTGCTGATGGTGGCTTCGCGCATTGACCATGACGGCGGCCTGATCGCATCACCCGACGGGCAGGTGGTGCTGGCCGCCGGCAGCAAGGCCTATCTGGCCGTCAACAGCGACACCAGCGACATCACGCTGCGCGGACTGGTGGTCGAGGTCGAGGCCCACAAGGACGGTGCCGGCCTGAACCTGACGAACCTAGTGCGCATTGCGGGCGACATCAGCGCCGACCGCGGCAACGTGACGCTCGCGGCGTTGGCGGTGAACCAGGAAGGGCGCGTATCGGCCCGGACGGCTGTGCAGCGCAACGGCTCGATCTACCTGCGTGCCCGCACCAAGGACGGCGCCGACGCCGGCACCTTGCGCCTGGCCGCCGGCAGCGTGACCGAGGTCATGCCCGACAGCAGCGACACCGCGACGCTGCCCGAGAGCACGGCCTACGCGCCCTACCGGGGCGAAATCCGGGCCCAGGCCGGGCGCATCGAAACCCACGGCACGCTGCAGGCCGCCGGCGGGCGCATCGGCATCGAGGCTTCCAACGCGGCGGATCCCCGCGCCGCCGGTGTGTACCTGGGTGACGGCAGCCTGACCAGCGTCGCCGGCTTCTGGAGCGACGTGGACCCCGCCAAGTCGGTGGCCACCTTTCGCGTCACCTCCAACGAACTGAAGAACGCGCCCGACCAGAAGAATGGTTTCCTGCTGGGTGCGACCGTGACCGTGGACCTGCGCGAAGGCAGCAACATCCTGGCGCTGGGCGGCTACCGCGACGCCGTCGGCCGCACCGTGGCCGAGAAGGCCGCCGTGGGCGGCGACCTGTCGATCAGTTCCACGGGGTCGCTCATCCAGCGCAGCCGCGCCACGCTGGACGCTTCCGGCGGTGGCTACCGCTATGCCGAAAGCCGCGTCGCCACGTCCACGCTGGTGGGTGAGGACGGGCGCCTGCACGACATCACCAACGCGTCGGCACAAGGCCGCTACGTGGCCCAGTTGGACCGCGCCCAGTTCGACGACGCGCGCTGGGGCCAGAACGGCAACATCACCAACCTGGCGCTGGCCTCGGGCAGTTACCGCGAAGCCCATGTCGAAGGCCAGGCCGGCGGCAACGTGCGCATGGGCTCGGGCGCCGGCCTGGTGCTGGACGGGCCGCTGCAAGGCGGTGTCACCATCGGCACGCGCCAGTTCCAGCAGGCGCCGCGCGGTGCTTCGCTGTGGGTCGGCACGGGCTTTCAGCCGCTGTCGCTAGACCTGGTGGACCAGCCACCGGTGACCGCGACCTACAACGCCGAGTCGCAGCGCATTGGCCACGTCACCTGGCGCCAGCAGGCCAGCGACATTCTTGGGGCGGGCTTTGGCGCGGGCACTGCGCTCACTGCGGCGCAGCGTGACAACGTGCTGCTGGCCGCCGAGCAGGTGTTCGGCCCCGCGCGCCACACCACCACCGGCCGCATCGAGACCGGGTTTGCCAGCGTCGAAGTCAACTCCGACGGCCGCGTCTCGCTGCCGGCTTCGGTGGCCATCCGTTCCGACATCGGGTCCAGCCTGACCTTGCGCGGGCCGGCGCTGGATCTGGCGGGTGACATCCGCCTGCCGGCTGGCACGCTGTTGCTCGCGCCGCAGCTGGAAAACGGTGTGGATCTCATCGACCAGGCGCTGCTGGCCCAAAACGAGCGCTTGCTGGTGCGCAGCAGCGCCAGCCTGTCAGTGGCTGGTGCCTGGCTCAACAACAGCGGCCTGGGCGGCGCGGCCGTGGGCCAGGCGCTGCCCAGCGCGCGGCGCGCGGCCGACGGCAGCCTGCTGCCCGCCACCGCAGGCGGCAACCTCACGCTGCGCCTGGCCGATGAAGGCTTTCAGACGCGCCTGGAGCGGGGTTCGGTGCTGGACGTCAGCGGCGGAGCGCTGCTGGATGCGTCACGGCGCATCAGTGGCGGCCGCGGCGGGCAACTGGTGCTGGCCAACGGCATTGCTGCTCCCGCCAGCTCGGACTGGATGCAGGCCGACTTGCGCGGTCACGCGCTGACCCAGGGTGGTGGGCTTACCTTCAACCTGAGCAAAGCCGTGCTGGACAGCGACAACGCCAACGGCACCTTGCCATCGGACACGACGCGGCTGAATGCGGGGCTGTTCGCGGATGCGGGCTTTGCCAGCTCCAACGTCAACGCCGCCAACGGGCTGACGGTGGCCGACGGCGCGCAGATCGCCGTGCGGCAAGACAACTTCGTGGTCGACACCGCCGCTGCGGTGGCCTTGCCCTCGGGGGCCGAACTGCGCGACGTGGCGCGGGCGCAGACACTGCCCACGCACCAGCGCAGCGCCGCGTCGCTGTCGCTTTCAACTGGCTTTGGGGCACTGCGCGTCGGCGACGGCGCTGCCCTGCAGACCGATGCCGGTGGTTCGTTGTCTTTGGTGGCAGCCACGGCGCTGGACGTGCAGGGCCGCCTCGTCGCACCGGGCGGGCGCATCTCGCTGTCGTTGCGCGGCTCCGAGCGGCTCGATGCCACACCGCTGCGCCTGGGGTCGAGCGCGCAGTTGTCGGCTGCTGGCGTTTTTGTGCCCACGCCCAGCGATAGCGGGCTGGTGCGCGGCACCGTCTGGGGCGGCGGCAGCATCACGCTGGAAGCGCGCCAGGCCGGCATCGTCACCGAAGCCGGGTCGCGCATCGACGTCAGCGGCATCGAGCAGCAGCTCAGCGGGGCCAGTGCCGAGAGCGGCCCGGCGGTGCTGTCGCAGGCCGTGGCGGGTCACGCCGGCACGCTGGTGCTGCGGGCCCAGCGGCAGATGCAGCTGGACGGCAGCCTGGCAGCCGCGGGCCCCGGCAGCGCGGCGGGCGGCAGCCTGGCCATCGAGCTGATGCGGCCCGATCTGCAAGTGGCGCTGCCGGCGGCGCAGCGCTTGGTGATCAGCCCCGATGGCAGGGACGCCGCGCCGGTCGGTGGCATCACCACCAGCACCATCAGCGCCTCGTCGCTGCAGGCCGCTGGCTTTGAGAAGCTGCGCCTGCAGTCCGAAGACATTGTTGAATTTCAGGGCAACACGGCCTTGAATTTCGAGCGTGGCATCCGCCTGGACGCGCCGGTGCTGCAGCTGGGCGCCCTGGCGCAGACCACGCTGCGTGGCGCCACGGTTTCTGTGGGTCAGTCGCTCGGCCCGCGCACACAGCAGCAGGACGCGCTGGGCCGCCAGGTGTGGACACGCGACGACACAAGGCGCCAGCCCGAGGCGGTGGCGCAGGCGGGAACCGGGCTCTTTCAAATCGACGCCGGCACGGTGGACTTCTACGGCAGTACCGTGTTGCAAGGCACGGCGCTGACCCGCGTGGACAGCCAGGGTGATGTGCGTTTCATCGGGCGCGAAATCAACTTCAACACCGGCCAGGGTAACGATCCCGCGCTGATCTCGCAGTACGGCTCGTTCACCAGCGCCGGCGGCCTGGAATTCCGCGCTACCCAGCTCTACCCCGCCACCCGCACGCGCTTCGAGGTCTCGGCCCAGGGGACGGGCGCCTACCTGCTGGTGCAAGGCAACGGCCGCACCGCGGGCGACGTGTATTCGGTGGCCGGCCAGTTGTCGCTGCAGGCGCCCAACCTGGTGCAGGCCGGCACGGTGCGCGCGCCGCAGGGCCAGATCGACCTGCGCGCCACACAGCGGCTGGAGCTGGCCAGCGGCAGCGTCACGTCGGTCTCAGGCGACGGGCTGACCGTGCTGTACGGCAGCACGCTGGACGGTGTGCAGTGGCGTTATGCCGACGGCAACCAGAGCAATTCGGTGAACACGATCAAGGTGCTGGACGCAGTGTCGCCAGAAGGCAAACGGCTGACGCTTGCGGCGCCCGACACGGTGGTGTCGGCTGGTGCCACGGTGGACCTGCGCGGTGGCGGCAACGTGTTGGCGGTGGAATTTGTGCCCGGCAACGGCGGGGATGTCGATGTGGCCAAGGCTGCCGACACCTTCGCCATCGTGCCGAGCTCGCGCCTGGCCGGCGTGCCCTTCGATATCGATCAACAACTGTCCGGCGGGCGCGATCCGGGGGCCGGTTTCACGCTGGGCAACCCGCGCGACGGCACGCTCTACGACAGCCTGACCGTGGACGCCGGCTCGCGCGTGCCGGCGGGCGAATACGTGCTGCTGCCGACCCGTTTTGCGCTGCTGCCCGGGGCCTACCTGGTGCAGGTGCAGACGGCGGCCGCCTACCGCAACCTGCAGCCGGGCCAAACCGGCACGCTGGCCAACGGCGAGACCGTGATTGCCGCGCACCGCACCGCACGCGGCACCTCGGTGCGCGAATCGCAGAGCGTGGGTGTGGTGGTGTTGCCGGGCTCGGCCATCAGCCGCTACAGCGACTACACGCTCAGCGGCGCCCAGTTGCTGACCCAGCAGGCCGAGCGTGCCGATGCCAGCCTGCCGCCCGCGCCCTGGGACGCCGGCCGCGCCAGCCTGCTGGACGCCAGTGCCATGAATCTGGCCGGGCGCTTCCTGACCAGCGGCGCGGTGCTCGACGGCCGCGTCGGGCGCACTTCGGAGATCGACATCACCGGCCCCAACATCGCCATCGTCGAGCGTGTGGGCGCCACGCCGCAGCCGGCCGGCACGCTGCAGATCAGCAGCGCCACCTTGTCGGCACTGAACGCCAGCGTGCTGGTGGGCGGCACGCGGTCGCAGCGTGACGATGGCGTGGCCATCCGCACCACGGCCGACCGGGTCACGGTGGCCACCAGTGAGCAGGCGCCGGTGGAACTGCCCGAGTTGCTGATCAGCGCCCGCTCTAGCATCCAGGTGGCGGCGGGCAGCGTGCTGCGCACGACGACGACTGCCGCAACCGGCGCGGCACCCGGGCCGGTGCTGTTTGCCGAAGCGTCGGGGGCGCTGATCCGCCTCAGCAATGTCGGCCAGGCCACGGTGGACCGCGGCAGCTTCAGCAACGCGGCGGGCGACATCGACATCGCTGCAGGTGCCAAGCTCAACGCCGCCGGTTCGCTGTTGCTGGACGCCACGCGGGCGACCCGCTCGGCGGGCGAGTTGCGCGCTGGGGCAGGCCAGGGCGGCGCGGTCAGCCTGTCGGCGTCGCGTGTCAGCCTGGGTGAAACCGCCGCACTGGCGGGCGCACCGGCCGCTGGGCTGGTGCTGTCCAACAGCGATCTGCTGGCCTTTGGCAAGCTCGACGACCTGACCCTGCGCGCCTACGAGCGCATCGATCTGCTGGGCACGGCCGAGGTCGGCAGCGCTGATCTGCGCCAGTTGACCCTGGATGCACCGGCACTGGCTGCGCAAGCCGTGGGCGGCGTGTCCAGGGCCACCGTCAGCGCAGCCACGCTGCAATGGATCAACCGCTCGGCCACCAGCCCCGCCGCCACCGGCGGCACCGGGCAACTGACTTTGCGTGCCGATCGACTGGTGCTGGGCGAGGGCGACAAGGCCACCACCGGTTTTAGTCAGACTTCGCTGCAGGCCACCACGGCCATGGAAGTGCAGGGGCAGGGTGCCTTGCGTGCGGGTGGTGACCTGGATCTGACGACCCCCGTGCTGCGCGCCCTGGGCGGCGCCGACCAACGCCTGGCGGCAGTGACCACGGGCGCGAGCGCCACGCCGTTGTTCGGCAATCTGAGCCTGAGCACCGCCGCCACAGCGGCCGCCGACAACGCCGTTCCCGCGCTCGGCGGGCGGCTGGTGTTGCAGGGCCGCGACGTCACGGTGGACACCGCCGTGCAGGCCCGCTCGGGCCGCATCAGCGTGCAGGCCGAGGGCGGCGCGCTGTCGCTGGGCGCGCAGTCCCGCCTGGACGCCAGCGGCGCCAGCCGCAACTTCAACGGCAGCATCGCAGCCGCCGACGGTGGCAGCGTGGCCTTGCTGGCCGGTGGTGGCTTGGTTGACATGCGCGCAGGTGCCGTCGTCGATGTCTCGGCCGCTGCAGCCGGAGGCAGCGCGGGTGAGTGGCGGCTGCAGGCCAGCCGCGCCGTGCTGGACGGCAGCGTCAAAGGCCAGGCCGGGGCAGGGGCCACGGGCGGCTCTGCCGCGATCGACCTCGGCACGCTGGCTGACTTCTCGTCGTTCAACACGCTGCTCAACCAGGGTGGCTTCACTGAAGAACGCCAGGTTCGGCTGCGCAGCGGCGACTTGCAGGTAGCGGCAGCCGACCGGGTCGATGCACGGCGCGTCAACCTCAGCGCCGACGCCGGGCGCGTTGACGTGCTGGGCACTCTGGGCCGCAACACGGTGGCCGGTGGCGGGCGGGTGGATGTGCACGCCGCGCAGGGCTTGCGCTTGGCCGCCGGCAGCCAGGTGCTGGCCGGGGCGACGGGCGCCGCCGCGCGCGGTGGCGAGGTGCGCCTGGACACCCGTGGCGGCGCCCTGGCCTTTGAATCAGGGGCGCTGGTGGACGTGCGGGCGGGGGACGCCGGGCCGGCAGGCTCGGTGATCTTTGGCGTCACGCGCGACGCCAGCGACCGTGTGGCCGCCGTCGATCTGGCGGGTCAGGTGCTGCGCCACAGTCCTTCAGGCCTGGTGGCGGCACGCGGCACAACGGCCGGCGACCTGCCGGCCAGCGTGGACCTGGAAGTCACGCGCATCTACAGCGGCGCGGCGCTACCGGCCATCCTTGCGGCGGCGCAGATCGACGCCTGGGGCGTGGACCATCAGGCCTTCGTCGCCAGCCGACCAGCAGCCACGCTGCTGGTCGGCTTGCGCGACGAAACTGGCGTGGCTGCCGGCACCCGCATCACCGGCGCCACCGAGATGCAGGCCAGTGGCTCGCTGACCCTGACCGGCAACTGGGACCTCACCCGCAGCACCTGGCTGGCTGCCGGGCTGCCGGGCACGCTGACCTTGCGTGCGGCGGGCGACCTGACGCTGCAGCAGACCGTGGGCGCACCCCAGGTGGCCAATCTGGCGGCCACCACCACGAATGCCGCAGCGAACAACACCATCAACAACAGCAACCATGCAGTGCGGGCCGGTGACACCTGGAACATCCGCATGGCAGCCGGCGCAGACCTGTCCGCGGCCGACCCCCTGGCCACCCTCGCCACCCTCACCCCGACGACCGCACCCAGCGGCAACCTGGTGCTGGCGCGAGCGGGTGCGGGCATCCGCACCGGCACCGGCCGCATCGACCTGGCTGCCGCGGCCGACATCCGCATCGCCGACGCGACGTCGGCCATCTACACCGCCGGGCGCATCGGTGCCACCGACACCGCCACCAACGGCAACAACCGCTGGACGGTGGACGGTGGCGGCATCAGCCTGAAGGCCGGCGGCTCAGTCACCGGGCCGGCTGGCGTGCCGGACCTGTGGATCACCGACTGGTACCGGCGCTTGCGCCAGAGCGCGACCGAGTTCACGCGCGATGGTGCGCTCACCGACTGGTGGAGCTTCCGCCCGCGTTTTCAGCAAGGCGTGGCCACGTTGGGTGGCGGCAACATCGAGGTGCAGGCGGGCGCGAATGTGCAGGACCTGCTGTTTGCGCTGCCTACCAACGGCCGCACAACTCAAACGGGTGCCACGGGTGGCGCGCGCGCAATGGATGTGACGGGCGGCGGCCACCTCACGCTGCGGGTCGCAGGCGACGTGGACGGCGCCTCTTTCCTGGTCGGCCGCGGCAGTGCCAGCGTGCAGGCCGGGGGCGACATCGGCCGCACCGGCGCCGTGCAGGGCTACCTGATGGGTTTCAGCAGCGCTGGCGTGCCCGAGCAGGCCACGCTGTTGCTGGTGGCCGGCCGCAACGCCGTGCTGCAAAGCGTGGACAACCCCACCCATCTGGGCATCAACCAGGGCATCAACCTGAGCGCGGTTGCGGCCGGGCCCAGTTTCCACCCCACTAATGCGGCTTCGGCTTCGCCCAGCAGCATTGCCACCACCTTCTTCACCTATGCAGCCGACAGCGCCGTGGACGTGATGGCCAAGGCCGGCGACGTGGCGGTGCTGGGCGGCCTGGCACGCAACACCGACAGCTGGCGGTCGGTGACCGCGCTGAGCGCCAACAACCTGCCCAGCAGTGCCAGCACGGCCTTCCCGGCCAGCTTGTCGCTGCTGGCGTTGGGCGGCGACATCCTCGGTCCTGGCAGTTCCTTGCCGGAAGGCTCCGCGCCGGTCAACTCCATCAAGACATGGCCTTCAGCCACGGCCACGCTGACCGCGCTGGCCACTGGCAAGGTGCGCGAACTGGGCGTGGAGGTGTCGGACCTGGCGCCCACCGCGCTCATCACGCCCACCCGCAATGCCGAGCGAGCGCGCCTGCAGTCCAACGGCAGCACCGACTTCTTCAACACCGGCAGCAAGATCGCGATCGAAGGCAAGCCGATCACGTTGGGTCGCGTCACGGGGCGCCAGGCGCCACTGCCGCCGGGTCTCGTCGCACGCGAAGGTGAAGCCGTGGGCCTGCACTTCGACGTGCAGGCCCTGCAGGACAACATCGAGTTCCTGACCAGCCCGCAACTGATCCTGCCCGCGCGCAGCCGGCTGCGCGCCGGGCTGAACATCCTCAATCCCAACCTGCAGCTGCAGAACCTGGCTGAGGCCGATGTGAGCGAAGTGCGCGCCGTGCGGGGTGATGTGGCCAAGGGCAGTGGCGCGGGTGGCATCGAGATCGCCGGCCCGGGCCGGCTGCTGGTGCAAGCCGGTGGCGATGTGGACCTGGGCAACTCGGTGGTCGCGGCCAACGGCGTCATCATCGGCGGCCTGGTGGCCACCGGCGACACGCGCAACGCGCTGCTGCCCAGCAGCCGCAGCGCGCGGCTGACGGTGATTGCCGGCGTGTCCGCCGACGTTGACCTGACGCGCATGGATGCGACCTACCGGCGTGTGCAGGAACTCAACCGCCAGAACGGCGACATCGTGTCGCTGTATGCGCAGCTGGAGCTTGAGCTGGAAAGCGAAACCGGCCGCCAGGCCGTGCTGGCGGCCAGGGACGTCGCCGCACTGACGGCGCGCAATCCGGCCTATGCCCGCTTCGCCACGCTGGACACAGGCGCGCCCGAAGCGCTGCAGGTTTACCAGCAGGTGTTGCGCGACGGTCGGCTGCCGCTGGGCAGCGGCGCCGATGCCGCCAGTGCGCGCCGGCTGCTGGCGCTGCTGGGGCGTGAGGACAACGTGGCGCTGATGGTCTCGGCCGCCAACCTGGGCGACTACCTCGCCCGCCTGCAGGCCGGCAGCACAGGCACCGTGAGCCTGGGCGGCGAGTTGATCGATGCCGCCACCGCAAGCGCTTTCAGGGTGCTGGGCACGCAGTACCCCAAGCTCTTCAGCGGCGCCGTGGTGCGGCGCGTGAATGGCGCCCGGCTGGTGGGCACCACGCCGCTGGTCATCGACGAACTGCTGGGCGGCGTGGTGGCGGGCCTGATACCGACAACGTCGCCTGGCGGCGGCAGCATCTACACCTTCCAGACCGCGGTGCAGACCCAGGGCGGCAGCGGCATCGACTTGTGGGCTCCCGCCGGCGACATCGTGGTCGGCCTGACCACACCCAACAGCGACCGCCCGGTGGGCATCATCACGAGCCAGGGCGGCGCCGTGCGCAGCGTGCTGTCGGGCAACTTCAGCATCAACCAGGGCAAGGTGCTGACGGCCCAGGGTGGCGACATCCTCATCTACACGGCGCAAGGCAGCATCGATGCCGGACGCGGAGCCAAAACTTCGCTGTCCACAGCGCCGCCGCAGCGCCGCCCGATCCTGGACGCCGCGGGCAACCAGATCGGCGTCGAGGTGATCATCCCGGCCAGCGCCACCGGCAGCGGCATCCAGACGCTGAGCTCCGACGCCGATGGCCTTGGGCCAGCCGTTGCGCCGGCCGCGGGCGACATCTACCTGTTTGCGCCAGCCGGGCGCATCGATGCGGGTGAGGCCGGCATTCGCAGCAGCGGCAACATCCTGGTCAACGCCCAGGTGGTGCTCAATGCGAGCGACATCAAGGCCGCAGGCGCGTCGCAGGGTGTGCCCCAGGTTCCCAGCGGCAGCCTGGCCAGCACGCTGGCTGCGGCCAATGCGTCGCCGCAGGGCGGCGGGCAGGCCGAAGAGCGCGCCAGCAAGGCCGCCGAGCAGGCGGCGCGCCAGGCCACCGCGGCGCGGCAGGCACCCAAGCCCACCATCCTGAGCGTCGAGGTGCTGGGCTTCGGCGACAAAAACTGCAAGGAAGACGACAAGGAGTGTTTCGCCAAGTGAGGGTCAGTCTGATCTCGCGTTTGCGCGCACCTCCGCCATGAACCGACCGCTGCGCCTGCTCAACCTCATCCGCACTTTGGACCCAGAGGCCGGCGGCCCTGTAGAGGGCCTGCGCCAAAGCGTGGCCGCGACGCGGGCACTGGGCCATATCGAAGAGGTGCTGACGCTGGACGACGCCAGCCAGCCGTGGGTGCGCAATTTCGCGGCACCGACGCACGCGCTGGGGCCGGCCCGCGGCAACTACGGCTACACGCCGCGCCTGCTGCCGTGGCTGCGCAGGCACGCCGGCAGCTATGACGCGCTTGTCGTGCACGGGCTGTGGCAGTACCACGGCCTTTTGACGCGGCGCGCATTGCTGGGCAGCGCGGTCCCGTACTTCGTCTACCCGCACGGCATGCTCGACCCCTGGTTCAAGCAGGCCTACCCGGGCAAACACGCCAAGAAGTGGTTCTACTGGATGGCCGCTGAGCGCTGCGTGTTGCGTGACGCTGCCGCCGTGCTGTTCACGACCCAGGAAGAGTCCCGGCTGGCGCCGCAGACGTTCCCACTGCTTCAGGCGCGGCACGAGGTGCTGGGTTACGGCCTGGCGCTGGACGAGGCAGCGATGCGGGCCCAGGCGAGCGACTTCCTGCAACGCTTTGAAAGCCTGAAGGGGAGCCGTCTGCTGCTGTTCCTGGGACGCCTGCACCCGAAGAAGGGTTGCGACCTGCTGATCGAGGCCTTTGCCGCCGTGGCCCCGCAAGACCGGCGGCTGCATCTGGTGATGGCCGGTCCGGCACCGGCCGATCTGTTGGCCGCACTGCAGTCGCAGGTGCAGCGCCTGGGGCTGGTCGAACGTGTCACCTTCACCGGCATGCTGCAGGGTGCCGAGAAGTGGGGCGCGCTGCGGGCTGCCGAAGCCTTCGTGCTGCCTTCGCACCAGGAGAATTTTGGTGTCGCCGTGGCCGAAGCCCTGGCCCTGGGCGTGCCGGCGCTGCTGTCCACCCAGGTCAACATCTGGCGCGAGGTCTTGGGCGGCGGCGCAGGCCTGGCCGAAGCCGACACGCTGGCCGGCACCCAACGACTTTTGTCGCGCTGGCTGGCACTGTCGCCAGAGGCCCAGGCGCTCATGCGCGCCGCCGCCGCACCGTGCTTCGAACGCCACTTTCAGGCCGATGCCTGGGCCCAGCGGATGCTGGCTCTGGTGCGCAGCACGCGCGACGGTGGAGCGGCATCACGGCTGTCAAGTCCCGCCATCCGGCATTCGGCCCATTCACAGCCTTGCCACACACGGCGCCCAGACTGATGGGCTTTGCCGCTGTGAGTTCCCGTTGCGACCTTGCCCGCGCTTTTCAGCGATTTTCCTTGCGGCTGACCGCCCCGACATGAAGACACTTGCATTCGTTGTTTTGCTGCTCTTGCAGGCGCTGGCCGCCAGCCCGGTGCAGGCCCGCTGGAGCGCGGACTGGACCCAGCGCGTCAAGATCACCTTGAACACGGCAGCCGATGGCGTGGCACTGACCGCTGCGGCCACCAACGTGCCGGTCCTGGTGCGGCTGCATACCGGCAACTTCCAGTTTCTGGACGCGCGGCCCGACGGCGCCGACCTGCGTTTTGTGGCCGCCGACGACAAGACGCCGCTGAAGTTTCACATCGAAAAGTTTGACGGCATCAATGAACTGGCCTTTGTGTGGGTGCAGGTGCCTCGAGTGGAACCGGGCGCCAAGGACGCGTTTATCTGGCTGTATTACGGCAATGAAAAAGCGGTGCCGGCCGGCGATGCGAAGGGCAGCTACGACGCCGCGCAGGGCCTGGTCTACCACTTCACGGACAAGGAAGCCACGCCGCAGGACGCCACCGCCAACGCCAACCATGCCGCGCGCATCGCAGCTGGCCCGGTGACCGCAGGCCTGGTGGGGGCTGCGGTCGCGTTTGACGGGCAGGGTGAACTGCTGGTCGAGATGAAGCCGTCGTTGCGGGCGGGCGCCGGCGGCCTGACGTTGTCGATGTGGATCAAGCCGACTGAGCTGCGCGATGCCGTGCTGATGCGCCAGGTGGACGGCGGCAGTTCCCTGTCGCTGCTGGTGCGAGGCGGCAGCCTGGTGGCCCAAGCGGGCACGCTCAGCACTCCCCCGGCGGGGCAGCTGCAGGCCGGGGTGTGGCAGCACGTGGCGCTGGTGATCAACGGCGGGCTGGTCGTCTATCTCAACGGCAACGAGATCTCGCGCGCCAATGTCAGTGTGCCGGCGCTGGGCGGGCAGGCGGCGTTCGGCAGCGGTTTCAAGGGCGAGCTGGATGAGTTGCAGATCGCCACCGTTGCGCGCAGCGCCGATTGGATCAAGCTGGCCGCCGGTGGACAGGGCCCGGAGCAGAAGCTGGTGGGCACTGCGCCGGGTGAAGGCGCCGCCGCCGAAGAAGGCAGCTCCTACCTGCGCATCCTGCTCTCGGCGGTGACCCTGGATGGCTGGATCGTCATCGGTGTGTTGGCGGTGATGTTCGTCGTGAGCTTCTGGGTCATGATTTCCAAGGCCTTCGTGGTGCGGCGCCTGACGCGCGACAACGCCAAGTTCATGGCCCATTTCGGCAAGCTGATGGACGGCATCCGACCTGGTGAACCGCCGGCCGAGCGCGAAAAGGCCGAGCGCGATGTTGCGCTGCACTTTGGCGCCTCACCCCTGTACCGGCTGTATGCCGCGGCGGTGCACGAATTGCACACGCGCTTTGACGCCTACAAGCAGTCGGGGCGCGAGTTGCAACTCAGCGAAGGCTCGCTGTCGGCCATCAAGGCCACGGTCGACGCGCGCCTGGTGCGCGAACTTCAAGGGCTCAACTCCAAGCTCGTGGTGCTGACGGTGTCGATTGCCGGCGGGCCTTTCCTGGGCCTGCTGGGCACGGTGGTGGGCGTGATGATCACCTTCGCAGCCATCGCTGCGGCAGGCGATGTGAACGTCAATGCCATCGCGCCAGGCATCGCTGCGGCGCTGGTGGCCACGGTGGCCGGCCTGGCGGTGGCCATCCCCTGCCTGTTTGGCTACAACTTCCTCACCAGCCGCATCGGCGAGATCACCGCCGACCTGCAAGCCTTCGTCGACGAACTGGTGACGCGCATCGCCGAGAAGCACGTCGCGTGAGCCCGACCGCGCCCCCAGTTCACGGAGCGACACCATGAAGATGCAAGCCTCCGGCAAGGCCTATGACGAGATCAACGTCGTGCCCATGCTGGACCTGAGTTATGTGCTGCTGGTCATCTTCATCATCATGACCACGGCCTCGGTGCAGGGCATCAAGGTCAACCTGCCCAAGGCCAGCGCGACGCCCAGCCTGGCCAAGCCGCAGACCAAGGCCATCACCATCCGCGACGATGGCCAGATCTTCCTGGACACCTACCCGGTGACGCTGCAGGAACTGGAAGACCGGCTGCGCCAGCAGAAGGCGGTCAACCCCAGCTTCCCGGTCGTCATCAAGGGCGATGCCAAGGTCCACTACGAGAAGGTGGTGGACGTGCTGGACCTGATGGGTCGGCTTGACATCACTCAGCTGGGCCTGGTCACGCAGCGCCTGGTGAAGTAGCGGCGCGTCCGCAGCCTCGCAGCCAGCGCACACCGCATGTCGCCTTCCGACTTCGAGCCCCTGCCGGTGGAGCGCACGCCGTGGATGGGGCGCGCCATCGGCGCGCTCATCGCGGCGCTGTTCCTGGGCGGCGTAGCCTGGCTCATCGTGCAGTCGGTGCAGGGGAAGTCGGCAGCACGCAAGCCCTCGGTGCAGCAGGTGGCCATCCTGAGGCAGCCACCGCCGCCGCCGCCCAAACCGCCCGAGAAGCTGCCCGAGCCGCCCAAGATCAAAGAAGAGGTCAAGCTCGACACGCCCAAACCCGAACCGGTGCCCGACAAACCTGCCGACCCGGCCCCGGCCGACAAGCCCCTGGGCGTGGACGCCGATGGCGCTGCAGGTTCCGACGGTTTTGGCCTTGCCGCCAACAAAGGCGGGCGCGACATCACGACTATCGGCAACGCGGTGGGCGGTGGTGGCACGGGCCGCTACTTCACGGGGCTGCTGCAACGCAACTTCTTCGACGCGCTGGCACGCAACCGCAAGGCGCCGCAGGACGAGTTCAGCGTCGTCGTCAAGGTCTGGATCGGCGATGACGGCCGCATTCAGCGCACGGCCATCCTCAATGGCTCGGGCAACGCCGAACTGGACCAACTCATCGAAGCCACGCTGTCCGACATGGCGCCGCTGCGCGAGGTGCCGCCGGGCAATCTGCGCCAGGTGCAGCTGCGCCTGAACCGCCGCGCCTGAGTCGCCGGTGTTCCTGTCGGCTGCCGACGCTTCATCCGGATCCACCTGTTCACTCGAGCCTGCAACATGACCCGACATCAAAAACCGCCACAGCGCTGGCCACGCACCCTGGCCGCCGTCTTGGCGGGCTGCGCGATAGGCGCGCCAGCCTGGGCGGCCGACCCCGAGATCGAACGTGTGCGCGCCACCACGGTTCGCCTGATCAATCAGTTGGTCGATCAAGGCCTGCTCACGCGCGCCCGTGGCGAGGCGCTGCTGAAGGAACTGGAGGCCGCTCCGGCCCCGACTGCTGCGTCGACGGCAGTGCCAACGACAGCACCTGCTGCCGCGCCGGCAGCCGCCGCACCGCCCGTGCGTGTGCCCTTCGTGCCCGAGTTCGTGCGCAACCAGATGAAGGAAGAGCTGCGCAACGAATTGGCGGCGCAAGCCGCCCGCGAAGGCTGGGCCGGCCCCGGCGTGGTGCCCACGTGGGTGCGCGGCCTGCGTGTCGAGGGTGACCTGCGCACCCGGCTGCAGTCCGACGATTTCGACGCCGGCAACGCCGCGGCCATCAGCATCACCGACACCAACCGCAACCGTGCGCTGACGCTGGCCAACACCACGGTCGACCGTCAACGGCTGCGCGTCCGCGCGCGGCTGGGTGTCGTGGCCACCGCCGACGACAACTGGAGCGGCAGCCTGCGCCTGACCACCGGCAGCAGCACCGACCCGCTGTCGTCCAACCAGACGCTGGGCACTTACGGCAACCGCTTCACGACCGCGTTTGACCGGGCCTTCATCCGCTGGCGCAGCGGCAGCAGCCTCAATGCCGTCTTCGGGCGCTTTGGCAACCCCTGGTTCGGCACCGACCTGGTGTGGGCCAACGACCTGGGCTTCGACGGCGTGGCCGTGCAATGGACACCGAGCGTGGGTTCCTGGGGCCGTGCGTTTCTCACCGCGGCCGCCATGCCCGTGCAAGAGGTGGAACTGGACAGCGCCGACAAGTGGCTGTATGGCGTTCAGGCTGGCATGGAGTGGCCGGGCCGCGGCTTGGTGTCGGGCCGCGTGGGCCTGGCCTACTACCACTACACCAAGCTCACGGGGCAGGCGAATGCGCCGGGCTCGAGCCTGCGCGACTTCACGGCCCCCGCCTTCGCGCAGAAGGGCAACACCTACTTCAACATCTCCAGCGATGCCGCACGCCCGCTGCTGGCGCTGGCCGCCGACTACCGGCTGGTCAACCTGACCGGCAGCATCGACATCCTGACCATCGGCTGGAAGCACCTGGTGCTGACGGGTGATGTCGTGCGCAACGTCGGCTTCAAGAAGGCCCAGGTGTCGGCGCGCGTCGGCACGACTGTCGAGCCTGAAGTTTTCGGCGTCCAGTTGCGCGCGTCGCTGGGCGACGCCGATGTCGACAGCCGGCACAAGTGGCAAGTGTTCCTGGCCTACAAGCGGGTCGAGCGCGACGCGGTGCCCGACGCCTTCACCGACAGCGACTTGCGCGGCGGCGGCACCGACGTCAAGGGCTACACGCTGGGCGCCAGCTATGGCCTGGGGCGCAACAGCAGCGTGACGGCGCGCTGGCTCAGCGGCGATGCACTCAGCGGACCGCCGCTGGCCGTGGACACCCTGCAGGTGGATCTGCAGGTGAAGTTTTGAGTCCGCCCCGGTCGCGCCGGCTTCAAGGAGACCCCAGGATGCACGCATCTCACCGCGCCTTGGGATTGACGCTGGGCCTGTGCTTCTTGTGCTTGTGTTTGTGGGGCACGGCGATGCCGAGCCAGGCTCAGGCTCAGGCTCAGGCTCAGCCACAGCAGGACCGCAGCGCCGAGCGCGCCGCGCGGCGCCAGCAGCAGCAGATGCTGGCGCTGCAACAGCAGGTCACGCAAGCCGAGGCCGACAAGGCCAAGCTCGAGCTGGAACGCAGCGACATCGCCAAACAGCTGCAGGAACGCTCGCTGGCCTCGGCCCGAGCCGGCGCCGCGCAGCGCGCGGTGATCGAACGCGTGAAGGCGCTGGAAGCAGAGAAGGAACAGCTCACGCTGCGCGTGGCCGAGCTCCTCGCGTCGGCCGAAGCGCAGCGCCGGCAGGGCGAAGAGGCCATGGCGCGCAAAGAGGGTGAACTGCTGCAGGCCGCGCAGGCCGGCAAGACCCAGGCCGCCGAGCGCGACCAGTGGCAGCAGCGCTTCGGTGAGCAGGTGCGCCTGGTCACCGAGTGCAGCAACAAGAACGACCGTCTGGTCCGCATCAGCGCCGAGCTGCTGGGTCGCTGGCAGGGCAAGGGTGTCGTCGATGCGCTGCGCCAGCAGGAACCCGTGTTGGGTTTCAACGATGTCCAGCTCTTCAATCTGGTTCAGGAATACCGTGACAAGACCGACAGCGAACGATTTACGCCCCGCGTTGAACGCAACTGAATCTGACCGCCTGCATTGGCAGCGGCAGCGGTGGCGTGCGCTCTGGCCGCGCCGGCTGCTCGCCGCTTCCATGGTTCTCGTTGCTGGCCTGGCTGGCTGCTCAAGCCTGCCCTCCTGGCCCGGGCTTGGGACGGCCACAGCCCAGAACGACGCTTCCGGCGTGGTGTCGTTGCCCTGGGGCACGCCGGCCACCCGGACGGGTGTGGCGGCGGCGGTGCCGGCTGCCGTGGACGACCCGGCTTACCGCATCGGCCCAGAGGACGCGCTGGAGATTTCAGTCTGGAAAGACGAGACGCTGAAATCCACCGCCCTCGTGCGGCCTGACGGTGGCATCTCGTTCCCGCTGGTGGGTGACCTGGCCGTCGCCGGGCGCACGGCGGCCGAGGTGCGCGTGGAGATCGTGCGCCGACTCACGCGCTTCGTGCCCGACGCCGAGGTCACGGTATCGGTGGTGCGGGTGTCCAGTTACCGCATCTACGTCATCGGCCGTGTCAACAAACCGGGCGACTATGCGGTGGGCCGGCCGATCGATGTGCTGCAAGCCTTGACGCTGGCCGGCGGCATGACACCCTTTGCCAACGACGACGACATCCGCATCATTCGCCGCGAAGGTGGGCGGCAGTTGTCGATTCCCTTCGACTACCGCCAACTGCGCAAGGCAGGTCAGCTGACCCAGAACATTCTGCTGCGCAGCGGAGACGTGGTGCTGGTGCCGTGACCCGGGCGTTGCAGCGGCGCCCAGGTGCAGGGCGGGGGGCCCGTGTTGCTTGTGTCGCGTGCTTGGGTCTGGGCGGTGCCTGGGCGCCGAGTGCCGCACAGGCCCAGTCCTGGTCCTGGCAGCCCAGTGCCCAGTCCCGCGGCGAGCTCAACAGCAACCCGGGCCTGTCAGCGGCTGGCGAGCCACGCGGCGCCACCGCTTCGGTCTGGTTGTCGGCGGCGATGGCGGCGATGCGCAGCAGCGAAGTCGAAGAGTCCCGCGGCGAGGGCGAACTCATCCTCGCCCCCGGTGGCCGCGCCGCGGCTGGCTCAGGTGCCAGCGGCACCCAGGCGCTGGGACGCTTGTCGCTGCGGCACCGGCTGAGCGAAGCGCGCAACACCTGGAGCGGCAAGGTCGACTTCCGACGCGACCGGCCGCTGGCCCTGGCGGCATCGGCCGCCGACGTGTCCATCGGTGGCGCCGAGCGCGATGTCACCGATCTTGGGCTGAGCTGGTCGCACGCCGTCCACGAGCGGCTGAGCGCCGACGTCGATGCCAGCCATGCGCGCACCCGCCTGGGCCAGGGCGCACAGGGCGCCGACTACGCGGTGACGGCCGTCACAGGCGCACTGCAGGCCGCCTGGCGCGAAACCAGCTCGGTCAGCGCCAGCCTGGGCCGCACCGAGCAGCGGCTGCAGTCGTCGCCCGGTAGCACCCGCATCGACAGCCTGCGCCTGGGCTGGACCGAGACCGTGACCGAAACCGCCTCGCTGTCGCTGTCACTGGCGCGCGCCGACACGGTGCAGGACTTCACCGTGCGCAGCCTGGTGTGCCCGCTGCCGGTGCAGTTCTGCCAGGGCGGATTGGTGCGCTATGTGCTGGTGGAAAGCGCCGGGCGCTCACGCCGCCACGAGCTGACCTACAGCGCCGCCGGCAGTCTGCGCTGGGACGAGCGCACGGCTCTTTCGGCGCGCGTGTCGCGTTCGCTGACGCCCAACGCACTGGGTGTCAGCCGCGAGGACCTGCTGGCGTTGAGTGCCAGCGGCGACTGGGCACCCGGTACGCGCATCAGCCTGTCGTTGGACCAGTCCATCTCGCGCCAGGCCCAAGGCGCGGCGGCCACGACCGCGCGACTTCGCAGCTTGACCTTCGCTGGCACCCATCAACTGGATGAACAGCTGAGTCTGGTGGCGCAGTGGCAACAGCGACACTTTCGCCGGGGCGACCCGCAATCGACTGCCTCGGCCAGCGTTTTTTCCATCAGTTTGCAATATCAGGGGGCGACACTGCCCGGTGGGCCTTGAGGCCCTTGCCCTGCTGCTGACGCTTTTGCCCCCCACTCCTGACTCCCATTCCACCGATGGCCGCTTACGTCGATGAAGCCCCACCCGCCGCTCTTGCCGGAGCTGATGGCGGCAGGAGCTTGGCCGAGTACCTTGGCATCCTGAGCCGCCGCAGGCTGCTGCTGACGGTGGTGGCGCTGGCCGGTCTGGCTGCCAGCGTCGCGGTGGCGCTGTTGCTGCCGGCCGTGTACCGCTCGACCGCAACGATCCTGATCAAGGAGCAAGAGATCCCCCAGGAACTGGTGCGGTCCACGGTCACCAGTTACGCCGACGAGCGCATCCAGGTCATCAGCCAGCAGGTAATGACGCGGGCCACCCTGCTGGACATGGTGGACAAGCACGGCCTGTACGGCTCGGCACGCCAGCGCGAGACCAGCGAAGAGCTGCTCGACCGCATGCGGCGCGACATCAAGCTCACGCCGATCAGCGCTGAAGTGACTGACCGCCGCACCGGTTCGCCGGTGAAGTCCACCATCGCCTTCACCCTGTCCTACGACAGCGAGTCGGCGGCCAATGCGCAGAAGATCACCAACGAGCTGACGACGCTGTTCCTCAACGAGAACATCAAGAACCGGCAGCAGAAGGCGGCCGAGACCACGTCGTTCCTGGAAGAAGAATTGGCCCGCGTGAGCCAGCACATCTCCGATGTCGAGCAGCAGCTGTCGGACTTCAAGCGCCGCAACCAGGGCCGCACGCCCGACCTCTCGTTAGCCAACCAGATGGGCACCGAACGCAGCGAGGCCGAGCTGCAGCGGGTCGAGCGCGAACTGGGCTTTCTCACCGACCGCCGCGTCCAGTTGCAGGCTCAACTGGGTGAGACCCGGCCCCAGGCGCCGTTGGCCGGCGGCACCGGGCTGCTGGAGCCGGACGACCGCTTGCGCGCGCTGCAACTGCAGTTGACCACGGCCACCGCCCAGTTCAGCGAGACCCACCCCGACGTGCGGCGGCTGCGGCGCGAGATTGAGAGCCTGCAGGCGCAGGTGGGCCTGCAAGCTGGAGCTTCTGATCGCGAACAGGCCCTGCGGCGGCTGGAGCAGCAACTGGCTCAGTTGCGGCAGCGCTATTCGGACGAGCACCCGGACGTCATCAAGCTCAAGCGCAGCTACGACGCGCTGGAGCAAGCGCTGCGCACCGACGCAGCTGCTTCTGGATCGGCTGCTGGCCGCAGCAGCGCCAAGCCTGACAACCCGGTCTATCTTTCGCTGAAGACACAGATCGAGCAAAGCGGTGGGCAGATGGACATGCTGCGTGCCGAGCGCCGTGAGTTGCAAAGCCGCCTGGCGCTGCTCAGCATGCGGGTCTCGCAGTCACCGGAGGTAGAGCGTGAGTACCTGGAGCTGGTGCGTGACCTCGAATCGTCGCGTGCGCGCTTTCGCGAACTGCGCGACAAGAGCATGCAGGCGCAGGTTGCCGAGCAACTGGAGCGCGGGCGCAAGGCCGAGCGATTTGCCGTCATCGAGCCGCCGAACTTTCCTGAGCGCCCGCACCGGCCGAACCGCCAGCTCATCCTGCTCATGGGTGCGCTGCTGGCCGTGGCCGGCGCGGTGCTGGCGGTGGCACTGCGCGAGGCCTTGAACCAGACGGTCAGCGGACCGCGCGACGTGGTGCGGGTGATGCAGGTACCTGTGCTCGCGCTCATCCCGTCGCTGCCCTTGCCGGTGTCGGTCGAGCGGCGACGTGGGCTGATCGTGATTGCCGCGCTGGTGGCGGGCCTGCTGGCGATGATGGTCGCCGCCGGCGTGCACCTGCTCCTGATACCTTTGGACGTGGCCTGGTTCGCACTGCTGCGCCGACTGGGCGGATGAAGACCCACACCATGAGCCCCCCTGTCAAGCCCTTGCCGAGCAACCTGCAGCCGCACGGCGATGCACCGCTGCCGGTGCAGCCGTCGACGCAGCCGCAAGGCCAACGCATTCACAGGCTCAAAGGCGGGGGCGACATCGCGGTTAACCTGCAAGCGCAGTCTGTCGGTGTCGTCGCCGCGGAGTCGGAGATGGCCCCCGAAGTCAGCGGGCCGCTGCAGATCGACTACAGCTCGACGCGGGTGCTGCCGCATGCGCTGGCCCGTCTGCAGCGCACCCACGGCGTGGTGCGGCCAGACCGTTCCGAATTGTCCGAAACCTTCAAGCGGCTGCGCAGCCAGGTGCTGCAGCGACTGCGGGCCAACGGTCAATCCTTGGTGGCCGTGACGAGCCCGCGTGCCATCGAAGGCAAGTCGCTGACCGCGGTCAATCTGGCGCTGGCCGTGGCAGCGGAGCTGGATCGCACGGTGCTGCTGGTGGATGCCGATCTGTCGGGCGGGGGTCTGCAGACGCTCTTCGGGCTGGAAGGCGAGCTCGGCCTGGCCGAGCAACTTGTGAGCGGTGCGCCGTTGGCTGAGCTGCTGGTGAACCCGGGCCTGCCACGTTTTGTGTTGCTGCCCGGCGGCGCGAGCGGGGGCGCGGCCTCGGCCGAATTGCTGGGCACACGGGCTGCCCAGCAACTGATGCAAGAAGTCAAGCAGCGCTATCCGGACCGCATCGTCATCGTCGATCTGCCGCCGCTGCTGGACACCGCCGATGCGCTGTCCTTCCTGCCGTTGGCCGACACCACCTTGCTGGTGCTCGAAGAGCACACCACCACACTGGCCGACATGGAAAGCGCCAACGAATTGCTGGCGCCTTTCGACTTGCTGGGTGCGGTGTTGACGCGGCCGCATCCGGCCAGCAAGCCACGCGCTTCAGGCTGGTGGCAGCGGCTGAAGGCCGCCCGGTCCGCCCGCTGAAATTCCGTCGAAAACCATCACCAGGCACTCGCTCCGGCCATGAAGCTGCTCGTCCTCAGCATGAACTTTGCGCCCGAACTCACGGGCATCGGCAAGTATTCCGGCGAGATGGTTGACGGTCTTGCAGAGCGTGGCCATCAGGTGGTGGTCGTCTGCGCGCCCCCGTACTACCCGGCCTGGAAGGTGGGGGACGGGCATGCCGCTGGCCGCTACACCTGCGAGCGTCCGCGACAAGGGGTGACGGTCTATCGCTGTCCGCTGTGGGTGCCGCGGCGGCCCAGCGCAGCAAGCCGCCTGCTGCATCAGGCCAGCTTTGTGCTGAGCAGTCTGCCCGTGTTGCTGTGGCTGGCCTTGCGCTGGCGGCCGCAGGTGGTGTTGGCCGTGGCGCCCGCTACCGGCTGCGCACCCGCAGCCTGGCTGGCTGCAAGGCTGGCTGGTGCGCGTGCCTGGCTGCATGTGCAGGACCTGGAGCTGGATGCGGCCTTCAAGATGGGCTTCTTGCGCAGCGCAGGGCTCAAGCGCGCCCTGTTGGCCGCCGAGCGCACGCTGCTGGGTGCCTTTGACCAGGTCTCCACCATCTCGCGTCGCATGCTGCGCCAACTGGCGTGCAAGGGCGTGGCGCTCGAGCGCACGTGCCTGCTGCCCAACTGGGTCCAACTGCAGGCTGTCGAGCCGCAAGCCCATGCAGTTGCAGCCGCAGCCTTGCGCGCGCGCCTGGGCATCGGAGTCGGGCAGCGGGTGCTGCTCTTTTCAGGCACGATGAATCGCAAGCAGGGCCTGGAGGTGCTGGTGCAGGCCGCGCAACAACTGCAGCAGCGCCAGGATATCGTCTTCGTGCTCTGTGGCAACGGCGAAATGCGATCTGAGCTGGAAGCCAGCGCCCAGGGCCTCCACCAAGTGCGCTTCCTGGACCTGCAGCCCGTCGGTGAGCTCGGTGCGCTGTTGACCATGGCCGACATCCACCTCTTGCCCCAACTGCGCAATGCAGCCGACTTGGTGCTGCCGTCCAAACTGGGTGGCATGCTGGCCAGTGGAAGGCCGGTGATTGCAGCCGCTGACGATGGCAGCGAGATCGCCCAGATCGTCCGCCACTGCGGGCGTCGGGTAGAGCCCGAGTCGGCTGCGGCGTTCGTACAGGCCATCGAAGCCCTTTGCGACGACCCCGAACAACGCGTGCAACTGGGCCAGGCAGCCCGCCAATGCGCCGAAGCCACGTTGTCCAGCCGCGCGGTGCTCGATACGCTGGACAAAGATTTGCAGGCGCTGGTCGCCGTGCGCCAACCGCAGGGCCCACCGCGGGGTCAACCCCAGCCTGAGGTCTAGAAGAGCCCGGGCGACACGCTCAGCGCAGGGTCAGCGTGGCCCCGGGTTCGCCGTTGGCGCGCAATTCAACGATGCCGTCCACACCCACCAGTTCCCAACGGTGCACGCCACCCCAGCTTGATTCGTCGTTGTGATACAGATAGGTGCGGCCGCCGACTTTCACCAGCCAGGGGCTGAACGCATTGCCGCTCAGGCCCGGCTCGGGTTGGGCGCCGCTGCGGGTGCTGGGCAAGCCGAACTGGCCCACGAAGAGGCCGTTGTCCAGAAAGTGCATGAACTGGTTGGCCTGCCCGACGCGTCCGTTGCCGGCGTCGCTGTAGAACTCGCCGTGGTAGCCGTAGAGCACCGATCGCCCGGACACCATGGCCACGTTGCCGCCGTATTCGATGCGTGCGTCGCTGCTGCGCGTTTGAAAGCTGCCGCGGCCGTCCAACGGGCCACTGGGGCTGGCCTGCCAGGCCCAGGAAGATTGCCCCACGGCGGCCGCACCCAGGTGAAAACCGTCAGAAGCATCCACACCGGCGTTGAAATAAACCACGAGTCCCGATTCGGTGATGGGCCAGCGCGGGCCGGTCAGGCCGGAAAAAGTTCCCGCCCGATGGTGCGGTGTCTGCCCTCCTTTGGGTACGGCAGCCAGCACAGTGGGCAAGCTGCTCCAGCGCGGGTCACCACTGGCTGAGAAGCCTTCCAGGCGCTGGCGATAGACCACCTGGCGGCCCTCTTCATCGCGCGCGTGGTGCAGGTCACCGTTGGGTTGGATCACCGGGGCCGACAAGGCGTTGGAAGGCACGGTCAGGCGCAGCACTTCGCGCACGCGACCCGCGGCCGTCAGTTCAACGACGACGGTCTGCCCGGAGACGGACATCTGCGCGTAGGTGCGGCCATTGGACAGCGTGACCACCAGGCGCAGGCCGCCGAATCGGCTGTTGGCGGTGTCGGCATCCCACAGTGCCGCCGGCAGCGACGGCAACCAGTTGCGCACCAGCCGCCAGCCGCCAGGGGCATCGAGCGCGCGGTCGGCATTGACCTCGAATTCCAGAAAGTTGGAGAACACCCGCTGCGGCCGATTCGGGTCGACGGCAGTGGTGTACGACGCCGGCAACCAGGCCACGGTGTCGATGGGTTGGCCATTGGCGGGAAAGCGTTGCAGCCGGTTGTTGCAGGTGTCCACCACCCACAGCGCGCCGGTGCCATCGACAGCCAGGGCGGTGTGCTCGCGCCCGCCTTCGGCGGCGAAGCACAGTCGGTCCGGAGACGCCGCGGCGTCCGTTCTCATGCCACCGGCCTGTCCGATGACAAGCCCTGCCGTGCCCTCGCGGCCCACGCGCCGTACCTGCTGACGGTCCCCCCCTTCGGCAATCCAGAGTCCATCGCTGTCGGCCGGGTCCGTGGCCAGGGCCAGCGCGTTGCGCAAGCCAGAGACTGTTTGCACCACGCGGGGCTGACTGTCGATGGCGGTGTAGCGCAACGCGCGGTCGTCGCTCAGCACCCAGAGATCCCCGTTGGCGGCCATCGCCAGGTGGTTGGCGCTGCCTGCGGCCAGTGGCACAGACCACTGCGACAGGGCCTGTCCGCTGCGTTTGTCGAACACCTGCACGCGGTTCTCGGCGCCATAAGCCACGGCCATCAACGAGCCCTGCCGCTGCACCGCAAGGCCGGTCGGAAGAGGCTGGCCCACCGGCCGCTCGGCGGTCACGCCGACGTAGCTTTGGGGGGGATAACAATTGCCATCGGCCAGGCGGGCCAGGCACAGCGCGCGGCCCTGTTCGAAAGCCACCTGGCGGCCGCTGGCCACAGAGAAGGCCACCACAAAGCCACCCTTGTGCAAGCCACCTGTGTTCGCAGCGTACAGATGGCTGCCGTCGCTGGCTACCAACCCGAAACCGATGAACGGGTCGGCGTGTGATACGGCTGGCGCAGGCCGCTGCGGAGCATCCAGGCGCAGGCCATGCAAGGCGCTCTGCGCCTCGTTGTAACCCAGGCCGATGTGCAGCTGCCCACCTTCAGCGGCCAGACTCATCGCGGGCAAGAAGGACCGATGCGGCATGCGCCCGGCTTGTGCCGAACTGTTGCCGACCACGCCGTCCCATCGGTACTGCACGTCGTGGTGGATCAGGCGCACTTCCGCGGCGCCTGCGAGCATCGCCTGACCATCGTCACGCCGCAGGTCCCAGCTTCGTGTGTGGCGCCCGGTTGGCAGCCGTTCGCCACGCCACAGCGTGCGCAGCAGCGTGCCATTCGCGTCGTACACACCGGCGCTGGTGATGCGCGACGTGGGCAGCTCAAAGTTGAAGAGCAAGGCTGCAGCAGCCGGCGCCGTGCCGGCAATTGCTTCGGGCGAAACAGGGCGAGAGGTCTCGGTGCTGGTTGTGCCGGCGGACGGGGCGGTCAGCGCGGCAGCCGTGCCGACGGGCGCTGGCTGCAGACGCTGCGCGCCCGCCTCACCGCCGGCCGAGCCACCACCGCATGCCACCAAGGTCGCGGCCAGCAGGGTCAGGTTCATGCAGCGCAACCGGCGCAGTGCACCGCACGCATGATCAAAAAGGTCAGGCAGTGCATAACTGCCGAGTGTGCCTCGTTGCAATGGCATGAGTTCCAGTCCCGCTTTGCTCTGGGCCGCTCATCAGCCCATGCAGGGATATCGGCCACGGGGCTGAAAACTGAGGGCTGCGCACAGCGCGCGGGGTGCCCGTTCGTGCCCGGCTGCGCAGCCGACTTGCTCCAATCGGCAGGGTGCTTCCCGCTTGCCGGGCAGGTCGATGTCACACGCTCTGAATAGCCTTGAGAAATGAAAAGAGGGCGGATGGGGAGCACGGCACTGCAGCGTGTCAGTGAGGGCCTTCGCCTGGTGTCCAGGCTCAGACAGCGTGTGCAAGCACGAAGCGAATGACAACGATGTGTGCAGGTGACTGGAACCCTTGGCGCACGGCCGCGAGCCTCTCTGCGACCGCGGCAGTCAGCGGCTGTTTGACGTCCACGCCGGGGCGAGCGACGTGATGGCTGTCGAGCGACTGGAAGACGCCAAGATGTATTGTTTTGCCGAGGCGGTTGAAGCGTCGATCGACGTGCACAGCCGGCAGCAGTTCTTTGTCTGGACCCAGAGTTCGGTTCAGGGGCTGGTGCCGCACCAGATCCTGATTTGTGGTGTGCGCGAAAGCAGCGGTCCATCGCTCACCCTGCATCACTTCAGCGCTTGCCGCTACTTCAGGCAGGCGCAGTTCGACGCCGTCGCCGACCCGGTGCAAGGGCTGGTGCCGCGCCTGAATGCCACCCTGGACGGCAGCGACAGCGTGGTGCTTTGCCCCAACCCCAGTTCGCGCGCCTCGCATCAGGCACTGCTGGAGTTGGTGTCCAACAACGAGTTGCAGAACCTGGCCGCCCACTTGGTGCCAGGTGCCGATGGCGGGGCGGGCGCGATGTACGCCTTCTCACGCGTGAGCCAGGCGCTCGACGCCAGTCTCTGCCACGCCGTGAAGCTGCTGATCCCGCACCTGCACTGCACCTTCATCCGTGTCTTGCAGAACGAACGCGATCAGCAACTGGCGTCGTTGCCGCGCGAGACGCGTGTGGTGACGCCGCGACAGCAAGAGATCCTGCTTCTCATCAAGGATGGCAAGACCAATTCCGAGATCGCCGCGGTGCTCGACTGCAGTCAGTGGACGGTGAAGAACCACATCCAGAACATCCTGCGCCGGTTGGACACCAGCAGCCGAGCCCATGCGATATCGCGTGCGATGAGCCTGGGCATCCTGAGGCCTGACTGAGGTTGGGTCGGATTCAACATCTACAGCCACCACAAGTGAACGTCATGCACCAGGATTCCCCCATCTTCATCGCCGGCCACCGCGGCTTGGTCGGCAGCGCCATCGTGCGCCGGCTGCAGCGCGCGGGCCATCACAACCTGCTGCTGCGCAGCCGTGCCGAACTGGATCTCACGGATTCGCGCGCTACCGAGGCCTTTTTTGCCCAGGAGCGGCCGCGCCATGTGTTCCTGGCCGCAGCCAAGGTCGGCGGCATCGTGGCCAACAACACGCTGCCTGCGGAGTTCATCCGCGACAACCTGGCCATTCAAACCAACATCATCCACAGCGCATGGCAATCCGGGGTGGAGAGGCTGTTCTTCCTGGGCTCCAGTTGCATCTACCCGCGCATGGCCCAACAGCCGCTGCGTGAGCACGACCTGCTGACGGGGCCCCTTGAACCCACCAACAGGCCTTATGCCCTGGCCAAGATCGCCGGCATCGAAATGTGCTGGAGCTACAACCGCCAGTACGGCACCCGATACCTGGCGGCGATGCCCACCAATCTGTACGGGCCGGGTGACAACTACCACCCGATGCACAGCCACGTCATCCCCGCCCTGCTGCGCAAGGTCCATGAAGCCAAGGTGCGCGGTGAAGCCACCGTGACGGTGTGGGGCAGCGGCGAGCCGCGCCGCGAGTTCATGTACATCGAGGACATGGCCGATGCGTGCGTGTTTGTCATGAACCTGCCCGACGAGCGCTACCAGGCTTTGCTGGGCAGTGACGAGGCTGTGACCGGGCGCTTCGAGCCGCCCTTGATCAACATCGGCGTGGGCAAGGACTTGACGATCGCCGAACTGGCCTCGCTGGTCGCCAAAGTCGTGCGCTTCCCGGGTGAGATCATCTACGACCGCAGCAAGCCCGACGGCACCCCGCGCAAGCTGATGGACGTGAGCCGCCTCGCGGCTGCAGGCTGGCAGGCCAGCACGCCGCTGGAAGCGGGGCTGCAACAGGCCTATGCCGACTTCGTGACGAAAGAGGAGGAGGCAACGGGCGGCGCTGCAAAGACGGCGCAGGCCGGCCGCCGCGACACCGCGTTGCAGGGCGCCTGAAGCGGCCAAACGACGGCCGGGCGTCCGGGCAGCCCCGGGCGCTACAGCCGGTCCCCGCGGCCCGCGAACAGGTCCTGTGCCATCGCCAGCGCCACCGCATGGGCCCGGTTGCGGGCGCCCAACTTGCGCAGGATCTTCTGGATGTGGTTCTTGACCGTGAGTGAGCTGATGCCAAGCGCCTCACCAATCTGCAGGTTGCTCTTGCCCTCACGGGCGCCGAGGAGGATCTCGCGCTCGCGCTCGGTCAAGGGCAGCGGGCTGGAAGCTGCCACCTGTCGCACACCCACTGGCACGGGCGACGCGGTCATGGTGCTCCCCATTTCCGACTCGGTCGCCAGCACACGCCGCCACGTGGCGTGCAGGTACGGCATGACCAGTTCCGCATGCAGGGTGCGTTCACCCGGGTGGCGGTCGGGCAGGCTGCACAAGAAGACGAACAGGCTCTCAATCTCGGCTGGGCGCTGGGGGCGGGCGACGCCGTGCACCACCAGTTTCGTGCCGCCCAGTTCAAGGTCCAGTTGCTGGGCTTGTTCACGCGCGTCATTCGGCATCAGATCGGTGTTCATCACTAGCGGCCGGGCGCCGCCGCGCACCCAACTGGCGGCGCAGGCCTGCATCAGCGGGCTGGCGCCATCGGTCACGGGTGCAAGCGCTTTTGGCGACAGCACCACGCTCTGGAAGGCCGTGAACCCGAGCGCCCGCTTCTGGCGGGTATAGGCGCCACATACCAGCGCCTGGTGCGGCAACAAGGCGTGCAGCGGTCCTTGGCTCCAGACAAAAAACTGGTGCTGTCGGAACACCACGGGCGCCGTCTCGACCAAGCGAACAAGGGCCTCACCATGGTGTGGTGCGAGTTGCACTTCTTCACCCGTGCTGGACACTGCGCGCGGCAGTGGCGCGGGTGCGCGCGATGAACTGGGGACAGGATTCATGGTGCGCTCTTCTGACTTCGAGTGTCTTGGGCAATGGGCGCTGCCGCTGCGAACAACCAGTCGCCAACGGCGGGCGCCTGGTCGTCGGCGCCATCGCGCAAGCCCACGCCGATCCGGCGCAGGGCGGGCTGCCGGGAACGGCTGGCCACAGCGGTGACGCGGCCTTGTGCGTCCAGCAGAAGTTCCCAATCGGCCTGGCCCGTGAACGGATCGGTGAACAGGCGTCGCAGGTGGTGGCGCGGCGGTGAGCTGCGGACGTCCACCAACAGTTCCTGCAGGCTAAGCGGTGCCGTGGGCTGACCGGCGCGCGTGGCATCGCGCCAGCTCGCCAGAGCCTGGCTCAACTGGGTGCCGCGAAACACAAGCTCGGCTTCGCGTTCACGCTGACCGGCAATGGCCCACTGTTCGCCCATGGCTGCAAAGCCGGCGCCGGCCACCGCCATCACGAACAACAGCAGCAGATAGGTGAAGCCTCGCTGACGCTGCGCCGCGCCCGATCGGCTCAGGGTGTCACCACTCGGCATACAGCACCCCCTCTCTCGACCGGCCGGCAGCACCGCTGCGAACGTCGCTGAGCGGGCCCTGCAACACCGCGTCGGGCGGCGGCGCCAACAGCACCCAGGCGTCTGATCGCCCCGTCATGGGGTCTTCGGGCAAAGTGCGCAGGTAGCGTTTGGCGACCAGTTCTTCCAGGGAATCCGGATAGCGGCCGCGGTCGCCGGCAAAGCGGTCGATGGCGTCGCGCATGACCGCCAGTGAGCTGCGCAGGGCCGACTCGCGCGCCCGGTCCACGCTTTGCAGATAACGCGGCGCCGCGATGGTCACGAGCAGGGCCACGATGGCCATCACCACGATCAGCTCGATCAGGGTGAAGGCGCGGCTGCGGCGGCGGGTGCAAAGATCTTGCATGCGATCACCAGTCGACATAGCGTGTGCCGTCCAGCGCCTTGTCGGTGCTGCGCGAGTGCACGTCGAAGACGTCCGAGCCGGGTAGCGGCGCGTCCGGCGGGGTGTTGCTGGCGCGCAGCGCCCAGGTCTCGTGCGCCTGCTGCGCCGGGTCGGCGAACGGGTCGCGTGGCAAACGCCGCAGCAGATACAGACGACCCGATTCAGCCGGGCGGCCCTGGGCGTCGAGCACCGGCACCCCTTGCACCAGACTCTGCAGCGAAGGTGGATAGACCGACCCGTCGGCGTTCGGTGCAATGCGCCGGCGTTGCACCGCGATCTTGTAGTCGTCAATGGCGTTGCGCAGTTCGCGCAGGGCATGTCGAAGCGCGATTTCCTGCGTGCGGCGCAAGGCCAGTTCGTGCAGCGGCTGCGCCGCCAGCGCGAGGACGGACACGATGGTCAGAACGACCACCATCTCGATGAGCGTGAAGCCGCGCAGGCTGCGTTTCATGGCGGCGCCCCCGCCGCTGGAACCTGCAGCACCACCTCGCCTTGCACGGACACGTCTGCGCTGGCCTGCACCGCCAGGCGTTGCCCCGCCGCGGCGGGCAGGACGCGCAGGATGAACGCCGTCTCCGATCGCGGCGCCAGCTGAAACGGCCAACGGCCCGGCGAAGCGCCGGCCTGGGCTGCGCTGGCGGGTTGCAAAAGGGCGGCGTCGTACAACAGCTCGCCCGTGGCGGCCTGGCCACTGCGATTGGCCAGGGTGACGGCGACGGTTTCGCCGACGCGGGCCCGGTCGCTGGCGGCCATCACCAGCCCTTCGGTTGCCGGTGCGGCGGGCTCCTGCGGCTGCGCGGGCTGGGCCCCGCCGCGGGCCGCGGCCATGCCGGCACGGGCGGCGGCGCCCAGGCGCAAGGGCGCCGCGCCCGGCTGTGTGTCCGTGCCCGAAGGCATCGTCGCCGCCTCTGCACTGGGCAGGCGCAGGTTGCGCACGATGCGCGGCGTGATCAGCATGACGATCTCGGTCTTGTTGCGCTGTTCGCGCTGCACCCCGAAGAGCCGCCCCACCAAAGGCAGCTGCGACAAGCCCGGCAGCCCGCTGGCGCTTTGCCGGTCCTGGTCGTTGATCAGGCCGGCCAGCACCTGCGTCTGGCCGTCCTTCAGGCGCAGTGATGTGGTGGTCATGCGCGTGCCCACCTCATAGGCCTTGGACGCCGAGCCGGCAGGGCCTTCGACTTCACGCAGCAGGTTGCTGACCTCCAGCGCCAGCTTGATGATCACCTCGCCGTCCAGTTGCACACTGGGTTCGATGTCCAGCTTCAGGCCCACATCAAGATAGGTGACCGACGCTGACACACCGGCGTTGGCCACCGCCGCGGTGGTGAACACCGGCAACCTCTCGCCGATCTGCACCTTGGCCTTTTCGCGGTTGCGCGCGCGGATGGTCGGATTGGCCAGCAGGTTGGCCTTGCCGGTGCTGCCGCGCAACGTGGCCGTCAGCGCCGGATTGGCCACGATGCCGCGGAACCCCGCGCCGCCGATGGGCGTGCTCAGGGGCACCGTGGCGCCACTGCCGGGCACACCCAGGCTCAGCGACGTGGGCCAACCCAGCCCCAGTTCATCGAGCTGGTCCGACGCGACCTCCAGCACCTCCACCGCGAGCATGACCTCGGGTTCGGCCAGATCGATGGTGGCCAGCAGCTGTTCGATCTGGGCGACAACTTCGGGTGAGTCGCGCACCACCAGGGCGTTCAGGCGTTCATCGACAAAGATGTCGCGCGTCTTGGTCATGGTGCGCACGAGGTTGAGCGCCTGCTTGGGGTCGGCGTTCACCAGATACAGACTGCGCGTCACCAACTCTTGATGCTCGCGTTGTTTGGGCGCGGTGTTGGGGTAGATCAACACCGTGTGCTCGTTGAGCAGTTTGCGGTCCAGTTGCTGGGTCGCCAGGATCACACGCATGGCCTCGTCCAGCGTCACCGCACGCAGGAAGACCGAGATGCGCACATCGGCGCGCACGTCCTTGTCGAAAACGAAGTTCACGCTGCTGCTGCGCGCCAGGGCCTCGAACACCTGGCGCAGCGGTGCTTCGCGAAATTCCAGCGTCACGGGTTTCTGGAAGGCTGGGCCCATCATCAGCGGCCGGGGCGGGGCGGTTGGCGCAGCCGGGGCCGCGGGTGCCGCTGCCGCTTGCCGTGCCTGGCGCGCCTGCTCCACCAACTGAGCGAGGCTTTGGACCCGCAGTCGGTCGGGGCCGATCGCGCGGACCCGGTCCAGCAACAGCTGCGCTTCATCGATGCGGCCGCCCGCCAGGGCCAGCTCGGCCCGGCTGCTGAGTTGAACGACCACCCGTTCGCTCTGACGGCTGTGCGCGGTGCGCAGCACGGGGTCCTGGGGGTTTCGCCTCAACGCCTCGTCCAGCGTCTTCAACGCGTCTTCATAGCGGCCGTTCAGCGACAGCTGCTCGGCCTCGTCGATGACCGTACTTGCGCAGCCGGCCAGGCCCAGCATCAGCAAGCCCAGCGTCAGGCGCAGCGCACGCCAGGTCAGCGGGGCACGTGGCTGCGTGTTCGGGGTTCGGGTGGCCATGGTCATCGCAGGGGGCGTGTGTTCAGGGGCGTGCAGCGACGCTGATGGCTTGGCCGGTGGCCAGCCAGGTGATTTGCAGGCGGCCGGCATCGACACCGTCGACGCGCCACTGCTGGTCGAGTTCGTCTCCGGGCTTGACCACCAGCGTGCGCAGCGGTCCACCCAGGAAGACCTGCAGGCGGCCGTTGTCCTCCAGTTGCCCCAACCACTGATACGGGAAAGCCGGTGGTGGCGCAGGCGGCGGCACAACCACCGGCGCCGGCGGGGGTGGTGCGGGCGGCGGTGGTGGCACCCAGGCCTTGCGCGCCGCAGGCGGCAGATCGGGCCAGGCAGCACGGGCCGGTTGTGGCGCGGTGTCGGTGGTCACTGCTGCTGACGTCAGTGGCGCGGCGGTGGCAGATCGGGTTGCCGCCGCGGCTGTCATCAGCGGCGCTGGCAGCGAAGTGCGGCGCGCGGCTTGCACGACCGGGGCCTCGGGCTCGTCCGGCAACCATGACACGCCGATGGCCGCGGCAGCGGCGCCGACGAGCGTCCATCGCAGCACGGGCCTCATCGCGCGAGAGCCTTCGTCGGCGCGGCTTGGTGCAGCAGCGTCCATTGCATGTCGAACTCGATGTCTGTGCTGCCCGCGTCCGCGCGCTGCAGTTGCAGCCGGTCCAGCACCGCCGCCGGGTCTAACGCCAGCGTGCGGTCGACAAAAGCGCGCAGGGCCGGGTAGCTGGCCGTGCCCGACACGCCCAGCTGCAGATGCCCGGCTGGATCGACCTGCTCGCGCAGTCGCGTCACGCTCAGGCCTTGGCGTCGGGCCGTCGATGTGATGGCTGCGGCACGGTCTGGCGAACGGGCCCGATCTGGCCACGCCGGCGCGACGGGTTGTTCAGCTTCAGGTACGGAAGGGCGCGAAGTCGCACGCGAGAGTTCGGCAATGGCGAGGTGCTCGCCAGCCTGTCGCTGCCAGACCTGCGCCGGACCTTGTGTCAGCAGCAGCGCCAGTCCCAGCAAGGCCAGGCCCGCCCAGACCGGCCAATGAACCGACCTGGCCTGCAGCGCCAGCCATGTCCCCAACCGGCTGTGCAAGAAGTCGGCCTTCACGGCAGCGTCGTGGCCAGTCGGGCCACGATCTCGAAGCTCAGGCCTTCGGCAGGCGTGTGCCGTTGCTCCAGGCGCGAGACCAGCACCTGGCTCCAGGCCGGCCGGCCGCGCAGCGTGGTGGCCACACGTTGCACGGCGGCCGCATCGGCGGCCACACCTTGCAGGCGCAGTTCGCCACCGAACTGGTGGTCCAGCGCCAACCAGTTCAGAGCCGCTGAGGCTGGTGTCTCGGTGGCCAGGAAGATGTCACGCCAGGGATGGTCGATGCGCCGCTGCAGCGTCTGGTCGCCCGCGGCGGGCGGTGCAACAACGGCGCGTGGGCGCGGCGACATCGGCAGCGCCACGGCATAGGCCTGCTCGCGCGTCTGCCAGGCGCGCTGGGCGTCCCAGGCCGACAAGGCCATCACCAGCCCGGCCGTGCCCAGGAAGACCCAGGACCATCCGCGCGGGCGCTGCTGTGGCGCCAGAAAGTCTGGCCCCTGGCCACCCGCACGGGGCAGCAGGTCGCGGTAGGGCGGAGACTGAGTTTCCGCCACATCCAGGCTCACCGCATCGGCCGGCGGTGGCCCCAGCCACAAGAGGCTGATCGGCTGCCCTGCGGCGGCTGCGTCTTCGCCTTGCAACTGGTCCAGGTGCTCGGTCCAGGGTGTCTGCAGCCGGCGTCGGTGCACCGCCGTGATCTGGCCAGCCGCCAACGAGATGCGCGTCAGCTGGGCCTGGTCGGCGCTGGCCTCGACGATCCAGGCCTGGCCGGCAGCAGCCAGGCGCAGGGCAGGGCGGCGGGCCAGCAGACGGCTGAGCAGCCGCGGCCACAAGGGGCGCACCGCGAGCAGATGAACGCCTTGGTTCTTGGCCTGCGCGCGCAACAGATTCAGCAGCGGGCCTGGCAACGCGCTGACCCCCAGGCTGGACTGTCGATGCCAGGGCAGCAGCGGCCACTGGCCGGCGGTCTCGCCGTGGTAGTGCACAAGCACGCGACGGGCCCAGTCGGCGCGCGGCCCGGGGGCGTGCAGCGGCAAGCCGTGCTCGCAGACCAGGTCCGTGAGGTGGCTGCCTGCCAGCCACAGCGTGCAGGCCCGGCCCCGGTGCGCAGCGCACCAGGCTGCCCAGTCGGCGTGGCGCTGGTCGCTCAAGGTGTCCCAGACGCCGTCCAGGGCCAGCACGACCTGGGGCGCGCCGACCAGACCCACGCGCTGCAGCGCCCGCTGCACGCTCTGGCGCCAATCAGTCATCGGAGACCACCCGGTCCAGTTCTTCGAACGTGGTGGCGCCGTCGCGCACCAGATCCAGCGCGGCACTGCGCAGGCGCTGCATGCCACGGTCCCGCGCCGCCTGCTTGACGCGCTGCAGGGGCGCCCGGGCGGCGATGAGGTCACGCAACTCGTCGTCCAGCACCAGCACCTCGGACACGGCCAGGCGGCCGCGGTAGCCGGTGTGGCGGCATTGCCCGCAGCCCACTGCATGGCGCAGCCGGTTGGGGCCGGGGCCCAGCAGCGCTGCCTGCTCCGGGCTCGGCAGCAACGGCGCGGCGCAGTGGTCACACAGGCGGCGCACCAGCCTCTGCGCCAGCACCGCGTTCAACGCCGACACCACGTTGTACAGGTCCAGCCCCATGTGCATGAAGCGGCCGATGACGTCGAAGGCATGGTTGGCGTGCACGGTGCTGAACACGAGGTGGCCTGTGAGCGCCGCCTGCACTGCGATCTGCGCCGTCTCGGCGTCGCGGATCTCGCCCACCAGCACACGGTCGGGGTCGTGACGCAGGATGGAGCGCAGGCCGCGCGCAAAGGTCAGGCCCTTGCGTTCGTTGACGGGGATCTGCACCACACCGGCCAGTTCGTATTCCACCGGGTCTTCGATGGTGATGATCTTTTCGCTGCCCTGGTGGATCTCGGTGATGGTGGCGTACAGCGTGGTTGTCTTGCCGCTGCCGGTGGGCCCGGTGACCAGCAACATGCCGTGCGGCATGCGCGCCAGGTTGCGAATCTGCTCGCAGCGCGGCGGCGCGAAACCCAGCGACGCCAACGTCAGGCTGCCCCGACCCTGTTCGACCGCCGCACGGTCGAGCACGCGGATGACCGCGTCTTCGCCGTGCACGCTGGGCATGATCGAGAGGCGGAAGTCGATGTCGCGGCCGTGGGCGCGCAACTTGAAGCGCCCGTCCTGCGGCAGCCGCCGCTCGCCGATGTCCAACTCGGCCATCACCTTCAGGCGCGACACCATCTGCTCGGCCGTGGCAGCACCGTCCACGCGGCGCAGGGGCAGCATGACGCCGTCCAGTCGCACGCGCACCTCGGCGCCCCCGTGGCGGGTCTCGATGTGCACGTCGCTGGCACCGTCCTTCAGGGCGTCGTACAAGACCGCGTCCAGGAGGCGCACCGCCGGGCTGGCCTCGCCGGCCAGGCCGGCCAGCGTCAGCTCGGGTGTGGCCTGCGCCACTTCACCTTCGAGCGTGGGCTGGGCCACACCGTCGAGTGCGCGCCCCTGCGCCTGCGCATGCGCCAGCCAGCCGTCGAGCAAGGCCGGCTCGCAGCGGTGCCAGCCCAGGCTTCGCGCCAGCCGGGTCTCGGCGGCCTCGATCAGCAGCGGGTCGGGCGCGCGATCGGCCAGCAGGCTGGCGCGGCCGGCCGGGTCGAAGGCCAGCACCGCGCGGTGGCGCGCGGCATCGGCCGGCGGCCAGGGCCCGAAGTCCACCCGCCAGGGGAGGTCGGCCGCGGTGTTCACTGCACACGCTCCATCAGCGAAAAGATCGGCAGGTACATCAGCACCACGATGCCGCCGATGAGCACCCCCATCACCAGCATCAGCACCGGGTTGACGGCCCGCACCATCAGCTCGGACAGGCGCGAGATCTCTTCGTCGTGGAAGGAAGCGGCACGTTCCAGCATCACGGCCAGCTCGCCGCTGCCTTCACCCACGCGCACCATGCGCTGTGCCACGGGCGTGGCCAAGCCATGGGCCTGGAGGGCCACCGACAGTCGCTGTCCGCTGTCGACCGCTAGCGTGGCTGCAGCCAGCGCCGGCTGCAGCGGCGGCGCCATCGCGCCTTGCAACAGCCGCATGGCCGCCGGCACCGGCACGCCCGCGGCCAGCAGCAGTGCCATGCCCCGGTAGAAGCGGGCCAGCACCACCACACGCCATCGCGGCCCCACGCCAGGCAAGCGCCACAGCCATGACAGCAGCGTGCCCCGGCTCGCTGGCACACGCCAGGCCAGCACCGCGGCCAGTGGCACCGCAGCCAGCGCCGCCCCCGTCAGCACCGGGTGCGCGGCGGCCCAGACCCCGAAGCCGATGAGCACGCGCGAGGCGCCCGGCACCGAGTCGCCCAGACCTTCGAAAACCATGGCGAAGCGGGGCAGCACATAGAGCAGCAGGAACAGCACCACCGCGCCGCCGACGCCCAGCAACATCAGCGGGTACACGCTGGCCGCGATCAGCTTGCCCTGCAGTGCCTGGCGCCAGCCCAGGTAGGCGGCGTGATCCTGCAAGGCATTCACCATCTGCCCACTGCGCTCACTGGCCGCGACGATGGCCACGAACAGGGCGTCGAAGGCCTGGGGCGTGCTGCCCAGCGCGTCGGACATCGGGCGGCCCTCGCGCAGTGCAGCTGTCACCGCGTCCAGCGCTGCCCGGCCGCGCCCGGCGGGGTCCTTCTCTTGCAGCGTCTCCAGGGCCTCCAGCATGGGAATGCCGGACCGCAGCAGCAGCGCCAGTTCCTGGCTGAAGAGCCGCAGGTCGAGCCCCTGGCCGACGCGCCTGGTGCGAACTTCGGCGGGCTCGACCGAGACAATGGCCGACGGCGGCAGGCCCAGTGCCTGCGCGACATCGCCAGCGTGTTCTGCACGCACACGCAGCATCCGCACGCCTTGCAGAGGCTCGAACACCTGAGCCACGAATTCAGGCATCGCGCTCACCAGCTGGTGATGTCGGCGTTGTCGCCGTCACCGCCGGGGGCACCGTCGCGTCCCAGCGAGTACAGGTCGTATTCGCCGTGCTCACCGGGCGCGCGGTAGACGTAGGGCCGGCTCCAGGGGTCCAGCGGCACCGCCTTGGCCAGGTAGGGGCCCTGCCAACGCGGTTCGTCAGACGGGCGCACCTGCAGTGCGTTCAGGCTTTGCTGCGTGGTGGGATAACGGCCCGTGTCGATGCGGTACTGGTCCAGGGCCTTCTGCAAACCGTCGACCTGAGCCTTTGTGATCTTGGTTTCGGACTTGCCAATCTGCCCAAAGAGCTTGGGGCCGACGTAACCCGCCAACAGGCCGATGATGACCATCACCACCAGCAGTTCAAGCAGTGTGAAGCCCCTTTGAGGCCGAAGAAGAACAGAGGTGCGTGGCATTCGATGGGCCCGGGAACTGCAGCGACCAGAAGCCGTGCAGACTACGAGCGCGCCGTGACTGTCGCGTGAAGGCAGTGCGCCATTCCTGAGGCAGAGCATGATCCATCCGGCCTGTTGGACGGCCTTGCGACCGATTCCAGTAGGCCGTTCAGCCCCCATCGTCGGCCGCACGGATCATCCGCGCGGCCTGGGGCCGCTGTCAGTCTTGGCAGTCAGTCGTCGCGGTCACCGCGGGCGCGCTTGTCGTGGTAGCGGTCGTCGTCGTGCTGGCGCTTCTTGCGCACCTTGTCCTTCACCGCCACCGAGTCCTTGTTCATGCACATCTGGGCGCCGGATTCGCCGCTGACGATGACCGAATTGATGAGTCCTTCGCTCAAGGCCTCGGTGCGGGTCAGCGTGAACTGCTGGCCGGGCAACAGAATGGCCGGCAGGCCGGTCAGGTCGGTTTCAAAAGAGTCGATGAGCTGGAGGTTGCTCACCGCTGTGGGCCCGGTGTTCTTGACCACATAGGTGAACTTGACGGGTGTCGACGCGTAGCGAGATGCCCAGTTCGGGACGCTGGCGCCGTGCATGCCGTACTTGAACACGCTGAAGTTGTGGCCCCCGCACTGGTGGGCCACGTGTTGCCAGTGCCTGGGCGAGCGGGTCGCCTTGATGCGACAGACCTGGCGATCACGGGAGCCGTGGACGGAGCAGAAGGTCTCCACCTTCAGCCTGCAGGGCGCGCTGGCGGCGGGGTCGATAGAGCCCAGCACGGTCTTGGCCAGACCGACGAAGTCTGTGGCAAAGCTGCCGGCAAAAGGATTGGGGTAGTCGTCGGACGGCTCGCCGTCCACAACCACCGCCAGATCGCGGCCGGCGAAGAGGTGCGCCAACAGCCCGCCAGTGGGCGACAGCCGAAGGTCGAAACGGTCGTTCGCGCCAGCCACTCCATTCAGGAAACCGAAGTGTGTGACTTCCGCTTCGAGCAGCACGCCATCGAAGTCGGGCACGCCGTCGAGATCGATGTCCACGCGGCCCTTGACCACGAGATCGGGCCCGTCGACGCCGCTGAGGAAGTTGCCATTGGCGTCCACCTTGAACTGGATCGTGACGAGCTTTTCGTCATCGACACCGGTGCCTTGAAATTCAGCGAATACAAAGGGATCCAGCTGTTGCAGCAGTTGCGGGCTGCCCGAGATGGTGACCACGCGGGCGGCAGCGTTGTAGGCGATGACACCGCCTGCGGCCACGTCGATGGTGGGGTCCTCGACCTGCAGGTCCAGCAAGGCTGCATGAGATACGAGTGCCAGCGCCAGACCGGCGCAGACAGAGATGGAACGCAGGATGGATTTGATCGACATGGTGATGGTCCTCTCAGTCCTGCGCCATCCGCCGACGCATCAGTGGCACGACAGCCGCGAGCCCTACCGCCAAGAGCGCGAGCGGAGTCGGCAGGGGAACCGGCGTCAGGAACACATCGGCCGTCACGGCGTTGTTCAGGTAGGCGGCGGCAGCGATGCCGTCGTCGTAGGTGCCCAGTTGTGCATTCGGCGTGCTGCCGGAGATCACCGAGGCGCCCCGCACCCAGTCGATGCCGAAGTTGACCGGCGCGTTCGTCGTGTTGGCCGTGAACGCGATGCCGGCGGTGGAAAAGCGCATGTAGCCCATGGCGCAGCCACCGCTGCCCACGTTGCAAGTCGCCGACCCGCCCACCAGGCCCGGGTTGGCCACCACATCGCTGAAGTCGTAGCTGTTGACACCCCAGCGCAGGTCGAAGGTGTTGGTTCCTGCGGCAACATAGTCGGACCAGCCGAAGGCGGTCACCGCACCGGCGGCCGTCCACGAATCGCCCGCGGTGCCAGCAGCCGCGCTGTTGTTGTCGCGCGGGATCACCACGCTGCCGGAAATCAAGGCGCCGGTGCTGTTGTGCAAGCGCAACTCGATGATCAGGTCACGCAACTGGTCACCCGCATTCAGATAGAGCTGACTGGGTGCCGTGCCCGCAATGCCGTTGGAGCCGGGCACGCCTGGCCCGCGCAGCGAACTGCCGGACGCCACGATCACCAGCCGGCCTTGACTGGCACTGTAGAAATTGGCGTCATAGATCAGGGCCGATGTGGTGAGCTGACTGTCAAACGCCGTGCTTTCCGAAGGCCCCGACGCTTGCAAGAGTGCCGCGTGCGCCGAGCCGAGAAGGGCACTGCTGCCAAAGGCGGCGAGCCAGAGGGCCTGACGGCCCTTGTTCCGAACATCCATCGTTCTCTCCTGAAGGGAAGCACTGCTGGACGTGGCCATCGGCGTGTCGACACGCGTCCGTCTGTTGCCCACGAGCATCGCTGCGGCTGATGCCCCCAGAGTGACAACCCCACGCCCGACGACAGAGCAAAGGGACTGCTCCGTAAGGACTATTCGCCATTGGTGGGCGGCCCTGGTTCAAGTGCGGGTGATCTTCCAACTGCCCGTTGCCACTTCCGCACGGCGTGCCTTCATTGAGCTGTCACGTCGCGCCCTGACAGTCACGGCGGGAATGTGCCCAAGACCGTACGGAGGGCACAGCCCTGCTGCGTCCAGCCGGCAGCCCATCGCGTTGCGCGCCGCTCGCCTAGGAGCCGCCGCCTGTGACAGCCCCCTTGCCGGCACACCATGTTCGAAGACCGAGGTCACCAGAGAAGGTTTTACAGTGCGCCGCAGTCGGTCGCCGCGCTCGTGGCCGCATTCATGGAGCCGGCCATCGCGGTCTCGTTGTGGCTGGCAGTGACTTGGGGCTTCGATCAAGGCGTGGGCCGCGCCGATCTGACCTTGTGCCTGATCGTGTTTGCGCTCACCTTCCCGGGGCGAGATCGCTTTCGCGACCGACCGCTGAACACCGCAGTGGACCTGTGCGTGTCCTGGTCGGGACTGCTGCTCATCCTGCTGCTGTGCGGCTACGCCACCAACAGCCTGCCGCTGTTCGACCTGCGGGTCATTCTGTGGTGGGCCAGCATCACACCGGTTTTTCAATGGCTGGGCTATTTTTGCGGTCGCAAGCTGGTGCGTTACCTGGCGAACCGGCCCGGGCACCAGCGACCGGCGGTGGTTGTCGGCGCCGGAGCGCTGGGCGTGAAGGTGGCGCAAGCGTTTCAGGCTCGCGGCAGCACCGACGTCGTCTTCAAGGGCTACTTCGATGACCGCCGCGACCGGCGCATGGACCCGGCCGCGGCTGCGCTGTGCCTGGGCACCTTCAACCATCTGGCGGGCTACGTGCGCGAACACGGCGTGCGCGAGGTTTATGTGACGCTGCCCTTGGGCTCCCAGCCGCGGATCGTCGACCTCTTGGAGCAAGTCCAGGGCACCACCGCAAGCGTCTATTTCGTGCCGGACGTGTTTGGCATCAGCATCATCCAGGGTCGCTTGAAAGACATCAATGGCGTCCCGGTGGTGGGCCTGTGCGAGACCCCGTTCACTGGCACCAACCGGCTTGTCAAGCGGCTGTCCGATCTGGTGCTGAGCCTGGTCATCCTGCTGCTCGTGGCACCGCTGTTGCTGGCCATCGCGCTGGCCGTCAAGGCCACTTCGCGGGGGCCGGCAATCTTCAAGCAAAGACGCAATGGACTGGACGGTGAAGAAATCATCGTCTACAAGTTCCGGTCGATGCGCAGCGTGGACGATGGCGCGCAGGTGCCTCAGGCAACACGCGCCGACCCACGCATCACGCCACTGGGCAGGTACCTGCGACGCACCTCACTGGACGAGCTTCCGCAGTTCATCAACGTGCTGCAAGGGCGCATGAGCATCGTCGGGCCCAGGCCGCACGCCGTGGCCCATAACGAGCAGTACCGGCAGCTCATCAGCGCTTACATGGTGCGCCACAAGGTCAAGCCCGGCATCACGGGATGGGCGCAAATTCACGGCCACCGCGGCGAGACCGATACCCTGGCCAAGATGCAGGACCGGGTCGAGTTCGACCTGCAATACCTGCGCAACTGGAGCCTGAGTCTCGACCTGCAAATCATTGCGCGCACGGTCAAACTGGTGTTTCTGGACCGCAACGCTTACTGAGAACCCGGGTGGCTCGGGCTGGGTCGGGGCACCGCGGGCAGCCGCGCGAGGAGGGCGACTCGGTCGTGAGGGGTCAGAGCCGGCCCGCTTTTCTGCAACCATCAAGTGGCTGCTTGCAACTGCCCGGGATCCAGCAGCAGGTAGCTTGCGGCGCGTCCTGACTGCCGGTTCCCGTCATCGCTGACGAGCATGATCCGCTCCAAGCCGTCGATGACGGCAGGGCTCACGCCTTCGGCGCGCTCAAAGCCCTGCAGGCCTGGGACCATGACACGCCGCGCTGCGCCACCGCGCTGACCGTTCCATAGCCAGAGGTCGAAGTGGCCCGTTGGGCGAGAAACCGGGCCGCCGATGACCAGGTATTCGCCGATGGAGTTCACATAAGCCAATGCACGGATGCCGTGGCCGCCCAGATCCAGCTCGTCGAGTTCGGCCGCTACACGGGGTGCCTCATCCGATTCAAACATCCCGCTGAAATTCTCAACGCTGGCGATGACCGCGCGACCGCCGACCAAGGGGCTGCGAAAGCCAATCAGCAGTCGCTGCTGGTCAGGGCTGATCTCCAGCGCTTCGATGTTGAGTCCGCCGCCTGTCTTGACGTCGCGGACCTCGGCCGCCGCGGCCAGGACCTCATGTTTCTGCACCAACGCGCCCTTCAGACCCTCGACGACCTTGGGCTTTTCCACCCGGTCTTGCTCGATCCGGAAGCGAACCAGTCGTTCTCGCGAGGGCTTCTCGTCACCGTCTTCGTCGCGGGAGTGCGACGTCACTGCGTAGAGAAAGCCGGCTTTGTCCAAGGCCAGGCCTTCAAGGTCATCCAGCTTCCAGAAATCGCTGAAGAGCTGCAGCAGCCCGGGCTTGATGGCAGTGCACTGCACACGCCCATCGACCCCAATCGAGACCAGACTGAACGGATGGTGTTCTTCGTCCTCGACGACAAGGAATCGTCCGTCCGGCAATTGTTGGATCGCCGACGGCTCGTAGACCCCGTCCAGGGGCCGGAAGCTGGGAGCGTCTGCAGGAGTCATCTTCGAATTGTGTGCTTTCGCCAGCCCGCATTCGAGCTGTTGGTCGGGCCGCGTTGACGCTTCGCCGCGCCTTGGCCTCAGATGTTCTGGCCGAGCAACCTTTGTGCGTGCTTGGCCAGCATCAACTCCTCGTTGGTCTGGATGACCCAGGCGGAGGTTCGACTGGTCGGCGTGCTGACGCGAGGCCCGCTCGACAGGTTCGATGCCTCATCCAGTTCAACCCCGAGCCACGCGGCGTCCTGACACACCCGTCGGCGGATCGTTGCGCTGTGTTCGCCGATGCCGCCCGTGAAGATGATCGCGTCGAGGCCGCCCAGGGCCGCTGCCAGCCCGCCCAGCTCGCGCGCGATGCGGTTGACGTAGAGGTCGATCGCGGCTGCGGCATCGGGATGTGGGCTCGCCTCGAGCGTGCGCATGTCCGACGAGATGCCGGACACCCCGAGCAGGCCGGACTGCCGATACAGCACCTCTTCGACCTCATCGACCGACATCCCGTGCTCGGCCATCAGGTACAGGACGACTCCAGGGTCGAGGCTGCCGCAGCGCGTGCCCATCATCAAGCCGTCGAGGGCGGTGAAGCCCATGCTGCTGGCCACGCTGCGCCGCCCTTGCAAGGCGCACAGGCTGGCGCCGTTGCCCAGGTGCGCGACGACGATCCGACCGTCGGCAACCGGGCCAAGAACTGCCGGCAGCACGTTCGCGATGTATTCATAGGACAGACCATGGAAGCCGTAGCGCCTGACGCCAGCCCGGCTGATCTGTTGTGGCAGCGCGAAGGCTTGCATCACCCAGGCCTGCCCGGCATGGAAGGCCGTGTCGAAACAAGCGATCTGGGGCAGCCCGGGCGCCAAGACCACGATCGCGCGAACAGCGGCCAGGTTGTGCGGCTGATGCAAGGGCGCAAGCCGTTCCAGACGCGCCAGCTGTGCGACCACTTCCGGCGTCAGCATGGTCGGCTGCACGAACGACTCACCACCGTGCACCACCCGATGGACTGCAGCGATTGGCTTTCCCTGCGAGGGGTGCTGATCGAGCCACGCCAGAACGGCGCCTAACGCGAACTCATGGTCGAGGCTCCGGTCCGATCCCAGGGCCAACGGCCGTTCCTCAAGCGATGCGCCCTCATGCTCCCAAGCCTGCAGTCGCGGCCTGGTGCCGATGCCGTCAACCACGCCGTGCAGGATGCGCACGGGCAACGTATCTGCTGCGACGACGTACGACGCGAACTTGACGCTCGATGAGCCCGAGTTGATGACGAGGATGTTGCCCTTCACGCCTGCAACTGCCGTTGGTACTTCAGCCACAGCAATGCCATGGCGCATGACGCAATTCGTGAGTGGGCCGAATCCGCCCGGCTGGTCAGCACGATGGGGACGCGCGCGCCCATCACCAGGCCGGCAGCTTGGGCGTCGCCGAGATACTCCAGCTGTTTGGCCAGTGTGTTGCCCGACTCCAGATCGGGCACGACCAGGATGTCGGCATCGCCTGCCACCCGCGACTGGATGCCCTTGGTCTTTGCCGCGGCCATCGAGACGGCATTGTCGAAAGCCAATGGGCCGTCCACAAGCGCGCCCGTGATCTGGCCACGGTCTGCCATCTTCGACAGCGCTGCAGCGTCCATGGCCGACCTGAGCTTGGACGTGACCGTCTCGACCGCGGACAGGATCGCCACCTTCGGCTCTGCAATGCCCAGTGCGTGCGCGAGATCGATTGCGTTCTTGACGATGTCGACCTTGGTGTCGAAATCTGGCGCGACGTTGATCGCCGCGTCGGTGATCAGCAGTGGCTTGGGGTAACGCGGCACGTCGAGCACGAACACATGACTGATGCGCCGCGCCGTGCGCATGCCGCCGTTGATGTGCACCACCTCGGCCAGCAGCTCATCACTGTGCAGGCTGCCCTTCATCAGCGCCTGGATCTCGCCGCTGCGGGCCATCTCGACGCCTTTGGCTGCCGCCGCGTGGCTGTGGGCGACGTCGATGAGGGAGATGCCGGAAAGATCAAGGTGGTGCAGTTCGGCCAAGCCGCGCACGCGCGCCGCCGGCCCGATCAGGACGGCTTCGATCAAACCGAGCCGATGTGCGTCAAGCGCCCCTTCGAGTACCTCGCGGCTGCACGCATGCACGACGCCCATGCGGATGCGCGGGCAGCCTTTCGCGGCCGCCAGCAACTGCTCATAGCGGACGTTCTTGTCCGCCAGCAAAGGCTCGGGCAGCTCGGTGCGATGGATGCGCAGCTTTTCCGCTGGCGCCATGACCTCCGCTTCGCCTTCGATCACCACGTCGCCCTCCTGATCGACACAGCGTGTGTCGAGGATCAGGCGATGCTTGTCCGCGTCGAGCGACTTCACCGTGACCGTCACGGTCAAGGTGTCGCCGATGTGCACTGGCTTGAGAAACTTCAGGCTCTGGCCGAGATAGATCGTTCCCGGGCCGGGGAAGCGCGTGCCCAGCACGGTCGATATCAACGAAGCCCCCAGCATGCCGTGCGCAATGATTTCGTGGAAGTGGCTGCTCTTGGCGTAGAGCGCATCGACGTGCGCCGGGTTCACGTCGCCCGAGACGGCGGCGAACAGCTGGATGTCGCGGTTGGTGACGTTGCGCACGAGGCTGGCGCTGTCGCCGACGCGGATGTCGGCAAAAGGCTGGTTCTCCAGGAAGTCCGAAGACGCGTCGATCTGAATGACTCGGGTGTCCACGGCTCAGCCCATCACGTGGTAGCCAGCGTCCACGAACACGACGTTGCCCGTCATGGCGCGGGCCGCGTCGCTGCACAGCAAGGCGGTCACGGCACCGACATCGGCGATGGTGACGAGCTGGTGATCGGGCGCCCTAGAGGCGGTGTCGTCGAGCAGCTTCTCGAATTCGCCGATGCCCGAAGCGGCGCGCGTCTTGATCGGGCCTGGCGACACCGCGTGCACCCGGATGCCCGCTGGGCCGAGTTCGGCCGCCAGGTAGAGCACCGTGGCCTCGAGTGCGGCCTTGACCGGGCCCATGATCCCGTAGTTGGCGACGACCTTTTGCGCGCCGTAGTAGCTCATCGTGACCAGCGCACCGCCGCCTTTCATCAGCGGCTCGGCCATCCGCGCCATGCGCACGAACGAGTGGCACGAGATGTCCATGGCGCGGGCGAAACCTGCGGCGCTGCTGTCGACGACCCGGCCGTGCAGGTCCGCGGCGGGCGCGTATGCAATGGCATGGAGCAGGAAGTCGAGGTGGCCCCAGTGCTGCTGGATCTGGGCGAACACGGCCTCCATCTGACCCGGTTGTTCGACGTCGAGCGGGGCGATGATCTCTGCGCCCAACTGTTCCGCGAGCGGCCTGACGTGGGGCTCCGCCTTGGCGTTCATGTAGGTCACCGCGATGGCGCCGCCCAGCTGGCGAATCACCTGGGCGCAGCCGTAGGCGATGCTCTGTTCGTTGGCGATGCCGACGATCAGGCCCCTCTTGCCTGCCAGGCTGGGCAGCGGTGTAGAAGCGGCTTCGTTGATGGGGATGGTCATGGTGGGCTTCTCAGGTGATCAGGACGTAGCGGCCTGGCGCGTCATCGAGTGGCGGGTATCCCGCTGCCTCGTTGCCCATCGTCGGCAGTGCCACACGCTTGCCGGCGTGTACCTGCAACCACGCCTCCCAGGCCGGCCACCAGGAGCCGTCTCGAGCAGGCGCGGTCGCCAGCCAGGTGTCGGGGTCCACGTAGTGATCATCGACGGCGTGGGTGGCGAGCTGATAGCTTCGAGAAACGCCTTGCCCGGGCGGGTTGACGACGCCCACGTTGTGGCCGCCGCTGCTCAGGCAGAAGGTCACTTCGCTGCGAGCCAGCAGGTGGATCTTGTAAACCGAGCGCCAAGGCGCAACCGTGTCGCGCTGCGTGCCCAGCGAGAAAATCGGCACACGGATGTCGGGCAAAGCGACGGGCTTGCCATCGACCTGGTATCGGCCCTGGGCCAGGTCGTTGTCGCGGTACAGCCCGCGCAGGTACTCGCTGTGCTGCCGATAGGGCATGCGGGTGGCGTCGGCGTTCCAGGCGCCCAGGTCACTGGCCGGCGGGCTGCGACCCATCAGGTAAGCACTGACCATGCGCGACCACAGCAGATCCCGAGCGTTCATCAGCGCGAAGGCGCCGGCCATCTGCGCGCCGTCGAGATAGCCCTTGTCCGACATCATGTTGTCCAGGACGTTCAACTGGCTCTCGTCGATGAACAGCGAGAGCTCACCGGGTTCGGAGAAATCGAGCTCGGACGTCAGCAGCGTGAGCGTGTTCAGACGCGTGTCACCCGTGCGGGCCATGAACGCCGCGGCAATGGACAGCAGGGTGCCGCCCAGGCAGTAGCCGAGAGCCTGGACTTTTCGCTTCGGCACGATGCTGCTCACCGCATCCATAGCCGCCATCACGCCGGACTTCAGGTAGTCGTCCATGCCCAGATTGCGGTCTTCGGCGCCGGGGTTCAGCCACGAGACGATGAACACGGTATGGCCCTGTTCGACGAGGTAGCGCACCAGCGAGTCGGCCGGCGAAAGATCGAGGATGTAGAACTTCATGATCCAGGGCGGCACGATCAGCACCGGCTCCGCAAAGACGGACTTGGTTTGCGGCGCGTACTGGATCAGCTCGATCAGGTGGTTGCGGAACACCACCTTGCCGGGCGTGATGGCGACATCCTTGCCCGGCTGAAATGGCTCTGACCCAGCCGATGGCAGACCGCCCAGGAGCCGCGTCGTGTCCTGCCACTGGTTGCGTGCGCCCTGCAGCAGATTGGCACCGCCACTCTCGATCGTGGTGGCCAGGACTTCCGGGTTCGTGCACAGGAAGTTCGAGGGCGACCACATGTCCAGCACCTGCCGCGCCAGGAAGGCGACCTGCTGTTCGTGGTGGGGGCTGACGCCATGGACGCCGGTCGTCGCCTCCATCCACCAGCGCTCCTGGTTCTGGAATGTCGTGGCGATCTGATCGAAAGGCCAGCGCTGCCATTCGGGTGCCGAGAAGCGGCGATCCTTGGCCTGCGGCTCGGCGTTCGACCGAGCCAAGTCGTTCGACGGCGCTTGTTGCATCGCCTGCATCGCCAGAGCCTGTTGCTTGCCGGGTGAAACCGCCAGGTGGGCGAGCCAGTCCAGACACGCCAGCGCCATCGACGTTGGAGACAGCCCCATCGTGAGCTGGGCCAGTTGCGCATGAACAGTGCTGTCGAGATCGCGCAGCGGCTGTTGGGGCAGCGCCGAGACGGTGGGGGTGGAAGAGGGGGTCATGGGTTGATCTCGGTTCGTTTCGATGTGGCGGCTCGGATCTGCCGGGCCGTCTTCTTCATCTTGCCGGGAGGTGCGGCCTTGCGGTTGATCTCACGCAGCCGAGCGAGCCGATCCTGCAGGTCCACCAGAGGCTCGATTGCCGTGTGAACCGCACCGGCATAGACCAAACCGTCGTTGCCATCCAGGGTCAGCAAGTCGCCCTCGTGCAGTGTCGTTTCGCCGACGCGCAGCGTGCGCGCGGCCTCGTCGAGTGCCATCGCGGCGCAGCCGACGAGGCAGACCTTGCCGAGCTGACGCGCGACCACGGCGGCGTGTGAGGTGCGCGCGCCGCGCTGGGTCAGCAGACCGGCGGCCAGTTCGAGTGCGGCAATGTCAGCGGTCTCTGCGTCGCGACGGACGAGCACGACAGGCGCGCCAGCAGCGTGGCGGGCCCGGGCTGCCGTCTCGTCGAAGGCGATTTCGCCCATCGCCACGCCGCTGCTTGCGCTGGCCGCATGCGCCAATGGCGTCAAGGGTTTGCCATCGGACGACTCGGTTCTCGTGGCCACCAGGTCATCCAGATTCAGTGCGGCCGTGCGTTCTCGCGCGACATCCGGCGAGATGACGCCGGCGTCGCACAGATCCAGCGCGATGCGCGCCAGCGCCTCTGCAGAGCACTTGCCATTGCGCGTCTGCAGCAAGTAGAGGTGGCCGTCCTGGACGGTGAACTCGAAGTCCTGCATGTCGCCGAACTCGTTCTCCAACTTGGTGGCGGTCTCGCGCAACGATTGCCAGACCGCCGGCATCACGGCGGCCAACTCGTCGTGGCCGTATGCGTTGCGCCGGCCGGAGACCACATCTTCACCCTGGGCATTGAACAGGAAGTCGATCCATAACGCGGGCTTACCGCTGACCGGGTCGCGCGTGAAGCCCACGCCCGATCCCGAGCGACCACCGGCGTTGCCGTACACCATCGTCTGCACGGTCACCGCCGTGCCGATGGCGTCGGGGATGCTGCGCTGGCGACGGTACTCACACGCCTTGCTGGACTGCCAGCTGGCGAACACGGCGGCAATGGCGCCCTTCAGTTGGCTGAGCGGGTCCTGCGGAAACGGCGTGCCGGCAGCGCGTGCAAAGGCGTCAAGGTAGCGCCGCGTCAGCTCCCGCAGTTCGGCGAAGTCGAGTTCGCGCTCGTCGCGGGTGCCGACCAACGCGGTGCTCTGCGCATCGAAGATCGCCACCGGCACGCCAGCCACGACCTCACCGTAGCTCGCGACCAGCCGCCGGTAGGTGTCCCAGACCAGCCGAGGGTTCCCCGTCTGGCGCAGGAATCCCGGCAGCGTGGCGTCGCACAGACCGATGTTGAGCAGTGTTTCCAGCATGCCGGGCATCGACACCGGCGCGCCTGAGCGCACCGACAGCAACAACGGCAGCCGGGGGTCGCCGAAGTGCAGGCCGGTGGCACGCTGCAGTGCGTCCAGGCCGGGCCGCCAGAACGCAACCTCGGTGGCCGCCGCGCGGGCGGCAGCGTCGCGACAGCAGGCGGTGCCGATCGCAAACGCCGGCGGCACCGGCAGCCCCAGGCTCGACATGCGCAGCAGGTTGTAGGCCTTGAAGCCCATCGACTGGGGGGACGGCGGGTACTCGGCTGGCGCGACGCCGACGCGTGCCAGGCACCCGATCAGGTAGAGCGAGTCAGGCCATGTCGGCGCGGCCTGTGGACGGTGCGACATCACGCGCGCGCCCCGGCATGGTCGAACGCGACATCGCGCAGCGCATAGCCTGCCACGAGCAGCCGATCAGACGCCAGTTCGAGCGCTATCGCCAGGTCGTTGGCCAGCATCAGGGCCGCCGCGTCCTTGATGGCGGCCAGGATTGCCCGGCGGGCGGTGCGCAGCAGTTCATCGCAATCCCGTTCGGACTGCAGCACGTTCCACGACGCGGCGAGGAAGGCGTCGCTGTCGGCGCCATCACTGCCGCTGCCAGTCCGGGAAGCGAGCCGACGTGCGATGGCCAGCGCCTTGATGTGTTCCTGTATCGCCGAGAGCACGGCCTGGGCCAGCTTCGAGAGGATCTGATGGACTTCTGCGCTCCAGCCCTGCCGGTGGTCCTGGGCGATCAGGCTCATCAGGAAGGCAGCCTCTTCGAGTGCATCGGCAATGTCGTCGGACAGTTCGAGCAGGCGTGCCACGGGTTGCCAGCGGCGCTGGCGCTGTGCCTGGTCGCGGGCGCGCATCACCAGGTGGTCGGCCTTGCGTTCCCATACCTTGGCGCGTTCCGCCAGGCCGCGTGCTGCCTTGCCGGATGCCTTGTGATCCCCCTTGCCAGACCCTGCAGTCACATCGTGGGCCAGACCATCGCTGACGGCTTGTGCCAGCGCGTGGCAGTAAGCGGCATGCTCTTCGATGAGGTCGAACTCGCTGCTGCGCTGGCGCATGCGTCGGGCCAGCAGCATGCGTGTCTCGTCCGCGACCAGCGCGGCGGGTTGACCCGCGAGCAGCGCCTTGCTCGCCAGGCTCAGCACCTCGACCAGGAAGGCGTGCGCATCGGCTTGGCCCAGCACGGTGTCCAGGCGGTCGCCGATGCGGAATGCGCCTTCACCGGCCGCCTGCATGGCCGCGAAGATGATCTGCTCGCCGCCCGCCTTGAGCCAGGCCATGTGGCCCGCGTCAAGGCGCGCCGTTTCGCGCAGGACTTCGATCGCGTCGGCCTTGCCGACGAAGGGCAACAGCCGCTTGCGCGCGCGGTTCCAGTCGATCAGGAAGACGATGCGCGAGCCGATGCCCTCCAAGGTCTTGTCGAGCGCGGAGTCGTTGGCGCACTCGAAACGTGCAGTGCCGAAGGTGTAAGCCTGACCCTGGTTGAGTGAGGAGTCGACCTTCGATTCCGTGTTGGCCCACTTCGCACCGAGCGGGTTCAGCAAGGCCTGGAAGAACTCGAAGCGCGGCCGGTGCAGGTCCGAATAGTTCAGCATGATCGTCTTGCCCTCGACCTGCACCACCAGCACGTGAGCGTCATTGGTGCCGATGTCGTTCTGCAGCAGCAGGCGCTTGCCGTCTCGGGTGGCCGCGGTGTCCAGTCCCGGGTGGTCGAACTTCAACGGCGCCGTGCGATTCAGTCCCCGCATGAACGCCTCAACCCGTGCGTGATCTGCCGGCAACAGTTGCCAGACATGCGCGCCATCGATCACCTCGGTGGACAAGGTACTTGCGAGCTGGTTGAGCTGCTTGTGCAGGTCCATCACGAGCAGATGCAAGCTGTCGTCGTCGTCACCAGGCTTGTCGCCGCCATGCCGGCGCTTGTTTTCTCGCTTGCCATTCGTCAGCAACCGCAGTTGTTCACCGCTGAGCGATTCACCGCCTTTGTGCTTGTCGCCGAGCACGCCCAGCCAGTCGACCCAGTGCTTCACGCGTTCGTGGAGACCGTCCCGTGTGCGGTGCACTTCGAGCAGGGGTCGTGCCATCACGCCCAGAGCCTCGGCCAGGCGCTGCGCCAGCCGACGCAGTTCAGCAATGTGCAGCGCGCCGTCGACCTGTGACGACGCGGCCGGCAGATCACGCAGCCAGCGGTCCTCGAGACCCGCAGCGGCTGTCTCTCGGCCGAGGTCCAGAAGTTCGGCGTTAGGGTGCTCCGCATGCGCTGCCGCTGCCTGCACGACGGTCAAGTACAGCTTCAACCGGTCATTGGCGGCCAGCGCCGCCTTGATCCAGGCCGGGAGCAACAGGCTGCTCTTTCCCATGGCGGCAACTGCTTCGGACTTTTGCATTCGGGGGTTGATCTGAGCGGATGGGCCTTTCAGTCTGCGCAGCGCAAATGACCGTTTCGCGGCAATCCGCAATTAGGGATCGATTGTTTGAGGCAGATCAACTGGCACGTGCACGTCGCCCCTGACTTCTTCGGGACCCTTGCGGTTGGGTGTGTTGGCGCACAGACCGGCCGGCCCGTCGCCCATTGCGACGCCTGCGCTGACCGTCATGCGCCGCAGCCTCGACCAAGCTCTGGGCTTCAAACCGCCTTGTTCGCGGCGGCGCGAGCAGAGAATCTCAGTCTCAAGTTCGAACAGGCATGCCAGCGCGAAGTCTTGCCTGCCAGGGCAGCCAGCTTGCGGGTGCACAGACGCCGCCGCATCAGCGCAAATCGCCCCACCCCGTAGCGATTCGGCGATAGCGTCCCTCTGCGTCCAGATCGGCGAGAGGAACGACCTCTCCAGTTCCTTCCAATGGTTCACCCTTGAACTTGCTAAGGATCAGTTCGCGTGGCGCCTTGAAGGTCGAGAGCCGGGCCCGCTCAGGCCCGAACTCAACGACCTCAAAGCTGTAGACGGTCACAGTCTCGTACTTGTTCACGGCGTGTCTCCTGGTTCGCAAGGGTCCAAGTCCAGATCGGTTGCATTTCGATCCTCGGCGCCAGGGCCAACGACGGGCTCAGTGCCCTTAAACGACGGCCTGCCTGTCATCGTGTCTAGACCGTCGACCCAAAAATTGTGGCACAACGGCGTGGGACATCCTGCAACTGGCAAAGGCCACGCAGGAACGCCGCGAGGTCTGCCGGCGGCGCCTCGATGAACCTCAAGCGTTGCGTTCGATCGAGGTAGAGCTTCCGCCTTGGGTCGGCTGCGCCGTGCGCAGTCGGTCGCCGCGTCGAAGCGCAGATGGTCGGCGCCCGCGCCACGTGCGCCAGCGCACAGACCCGGCGCCGCTGCGGCCTGCACAGTGGGTCCAGGCAAACCCGCCTACAGCCCGAAGGAATCGAGCCATGTTGCGCAGCATGAAAGACTTGGAGAACTGCACCATTGGCGCCACCGACGGCGCCATCGGGAAGGTCAAGGACTTCTACTTTGACGACGACGACTGGGCCGTGCGCTACCTGGTGGTGGACACGGGCTCCTGGCTCGAGAGCCGCCATGTGCTGATCTCGCCTATCTCCCTGTTGAAGCCCGACTGGGCGGCGCGCACGCTGCCGGTATCCATCACCCAGGCGCAGGTCCGGCACAGCCCTGACATCGACACCGACAAGCCGGTGTCGCGCCAGCACGAGCAGGACTACCTGCGCTACTACGGTTACCCGGCCTATTGGGGTGGCATGGGTCTGTGGGGCGAGGGCCTGGTGCCGTACGGCCTGGTGCCCGAGAGCGTGGGTTTTGGCGCCAACCGCGCTGAGCAGGAGCATGAAGCCGAAGCCTATGCCGCAGCCAAGCGCGCGCGCCACCGCCATGACGACCCGCACCTGCGCAGCTGCCAGGCGGTGATCGGTTACCACCTGCACGCCACCGACGGCGAAATCGGCCACGTCGAGGGCATGCTGTTGGACGATCAGACCTGGGCCATCCGCTACCTCGTCGTCAACACCAGCAACTGGTGGCTGGGCCACCATGTGCTGGTGGCGCCGCAGTGGGTGAGCGCCGTGCACTGGTCCGACGAGACCGTGCTGGTGGACTTGACGCGCCTTTCGATCCAGGAGGCGCCGCCCTTTGATTCCACCACTGAACTCAACCGTTTGACCGAGATGGGGCTCTACAAACACCATGGGCGCAGCGGCTATTGGGGCCCGGGGGAAAGTGGTGTCGGTGGCGCTGGCGCGGTGCCCCTGCCGGCCAAGGAGTGATGGCGCTGGGCAGCGGACACGCCCACACACCCAAAGGCGGATGAGGCCTGCTCGCGAGGACAGCATGAGCCGCTGCCTTTCCAGCCGCCCGATCCGCATGCTGTGCGTGAGCCTGCTGGTAGGCGGCATCGGCATCATGAACATCATGCTCGTCAGCGTGCCCGAGCGAACGCGGGAAATCGGCCTGCGGCTGGCCGTGGGCGCGCTCGAAGGCGAGGTGCTGCTGCAGTTCCTGATCGATGCCGTGGTGCTGTCGGCGCTGGGCGGTCTGGTGGGCGTCGTCATTGCCACCGCCGCGTAGTACGTGGGTGCGCGCATGATGGCGGTGCCATATGTGTTCGACCCTGCGATCAATCTGATCGCACTGGTGTTCGCCGCCGGCATTGGTGTGTTGTTCGGTTACTTTCCAGCCCGGCGCGCGGCGCGCCTGGACCCCATTGAGGCGCTTCGGCACGAATGAGCATGGACTTCAAAGATTACTACGCCACGCTCGGCGTCGAACGCAGCGCCACGCAGGACGAGATCAAGCGCGCCTACCGCAAGCTGGCGCGCAAGTTCCACCCCGACGTCAGCAAGGAAACCGACGCCGAAGCACGCTTCAAGGAAGTGGCCGAAGCGCACGAAGCGCTGATCGACCCCGAACGCCGTGCCGCCTATGACGACATCGGGCAGCGCCATGCACGCGGCCAACCGTTCGAGCCGCCACCGGGCTGGGACAGCGGTTTCGAATTCAGCGGCAACGGCGCCATGCCGCCGGGTGGCCGTGGCGACGCCGACTTCAGCGACTTCTTCGAGTCACTCTTCGGCCGCGGCCAGGGCGGCCGGGGGGGCCGTCACACGGCACGGCCCGGCGGCGGCAACGTGCGCGCGCAAGGCGAAGACCACCACGCCAAGGTCGTCATCGACCTGCTGGACGCCTACCGCGGCGCGCAGCGCATGGTGTCGCTGCGGGTGCCGGTGTTTGACACCGAAGGACGCGCCAGCCTGCACGACCGGCAGCTGGAAGTGCACATCCCCAAGGGCGTGCGGGCCGGGCAGCACCTGCGCCTGGCTGGCCAGGGCGGCGCCGGTCACGGGGGTGCGGGCGCAGGCGACCTTTACCTGGAAATCCAGTTCCGGCCGCATGCCGTGTTCAGGCTCGAAGGCCGCGACGTGAGCTTCGACCTGCCCATCACGCCGAGCGAAGCCGCGCTGGGTGCGGCCGTCACCGCTACCACCCCCGACGGCGATGTGCAGCTCAGCATCCCGCCGGGTTCGGGGACGGGTCGCAAGCTGCGCCTGAAGGGCCGCGGCCTGCCCGGTGAGCCCCCCGGCGACCTCTATGCGGTGTTGGGCATCAGCCTGCCGCCGGCCACTTCGGAAGCCGACAAGGAAGCCTACCGGGCACTGGCGCGAGCCTTCGCGGACTTCAATCCACGCCCCACCACGCAAGGTGAACACCATGGTTGAAAACACGAGTTGGGCCGTCACCAGTGTGGTCATCGACGAGCGTGTGATGTTCACCTTGCCCGAGCTTTGCCACGCCAGCGGCGCCGAGCGCGGTGACCTGCTGGCGCTGGTGCACGAAGGCCTGTTGGCGCCCACCGGTGACGGGCCCGAGGCCTGGCTTTTCAATGGGCCCGCCCTGATGCAGGCGCGCCGAGCCCTGCGCCTGGCGCGTGAACTGGACATTGGCCTGGCCGGCGCCGCGGTCGTCATAGACCTGCTTGACGAGATCGACAGCCTGCGCACGCTGTTGCGGCGCCGCGTGGCGTCCTGAGGCGGGCCGGCCAGTCATCCAACGCCAGCACAAGCCACTGGCGCCGAGCGAGCGCCTCTCGTCCAATGGGTTCTGCGACGTGCTGGACGGGGTTGTAGTCTCGCGCGTGTTGGAAACATCCTGTCTGGCGGTGCCATTTTGCCGGTGCAACTGCTCATGCGTCTTCTGAAACTGGCCCTGACCCCGGTGCTTGTGTCTCCGCTGCTTTCCGCCTGTGGTGGAGCCGACGAGCCGACCGCATCGGCCCCCGACAAGTCCGCGTCCGCCGCCACGACCGCCGGCAAAACCGCCGCCGTGCTGCTGCTGGCGCCTGAAGATTTGCGCACGTCGCGGGTGCGCGGGCGCCCGGCCGCCGCCGTGTCATGAACGCCAGCCTGGATTTGCTGCGCCAGGTTGAGGCCGTCGCGCGCGACGCCGGTGCGCTGATCCTGCAGGTCTATGCCGGCAGCTTTGAAGTGCGCGGCAAGGCCGACGCCTCGCCCGTGACCGAGGCGGACGAGCGCGCTGAACGCTGCATCGTGCCGGCGTTGCAGGCGCTGGACCCTGCCGTGCCGGTGGTGGCCGAAGAAGCGGCTGCCCGCGGCGAGACGCCTCCCGTCGGCAGTTGTTTCTGGTTGGTGGACCCGCTGGACGGCACGCGCGAGTTCGTCTCTCGCAATGGCGAGTTCACGGTCAATATCGCGCGCATCGAAGACGGCGCGCCGGTGCTGGGGGTGGTCTTCGAGCCGGTGGCCGACCGGCTGTACGCCGGTGCGGTGGGGGTGGGCGCGTGGCTGGAAGAGAAGGGAGAGCGACGCGCGATCGCCTGCCGCCAACCGGGCGCCGACGGCCTGGTGCTGGCCTGCAGCCGGTCGCACGGTGACGAAGCGGCGCTGGCGCAGTGGCTGGCCGGCTGGCTCGGCACGCGCACGGTGTTGCGGCGTGTGGCAGTGGGCTCGTCGCTGAAGTTTGGTTTGCTGGCGGCAGGCCAGGCCGACATCTACCCGCGCCTGGGGCGCACGATGGAGTGGGACACGGCCGCCGGCCACGCCGTGCTGCGCGCAGCGGGCGGTGAAGTGCGCGACCTGGCAGGCACGCCGCTGCGTTATGGCAAGCCGGGTTTCGAGAACCCTCACTTCGTGGCCCAGGGCTTGCCTTGACCGGCCGGGAAAACCCGCCGGCTGCTGCGCTGAACGCGGCTCCTAGAATGGCCCACGCCCGCCGCCGAAGGATCGCCCCGCATGCCCACGTCCCGCAGACCCGCTGCCTCGCCTTCAGCCCCCGCGCCGGCCGCCGACTTCTCAGCGGTGCGCGTGCTCAAGAAGTACCCCAACCGGCGCCTGTACGACACGCAGAGCAGCAGCTACATCACCTTGGCCGACGTGAAGAAGATGGTGCTGGCCGGGGACGCCTTTGAAGTCCGCGACGCCAAGACCGCCGAGGACCTGACGCGCAGCATCCTGCTGCAGATCATCCTGGAAGAAGAGTCAGGTGGTGTGCCGATGTTCACCGCCGCCACGCTGAGCCAGATCATCCGTTTTTATGGCCATGCCATGCAGGGTGTGATGGGTTCGATGCTCGAACAGAACATGAGCACCTTTGCTGAACTGCAGAAGAACTTCGTCGCCCAGAGCGCGGGCCTGTACGACCCCAAGCGCCTGAGCCCTGAGCTCTGGAGCCAGTTTATGAGCGCCCAGCCCACGGCGCTGCAGGGCCTGATGGGCACCTACGTCGAACAGGGCCGCGCCATGCTAGAAAAGATGCAGGAAGCAGGCAACTTGTTTCCGGGCGTTGCAGGTTTCCCGCCGGCGCGCAAGTAGCCCCGGCTTTGGCCCTGGGCGGGCCCTGGCACGCGATGGTTGAAAATCGCGGTATGAGCACATCCCAGATTCAAACACCGCCGACGGGCAAGGCACCCACTGTCGGCTTCGTCTCGCTCGGCTGCCCCAAGGCGCTGACCGACTCCGAATTGATCCTCACGCAGCTGCGGGCCGAGGGCTACGAGACCAGCAAGACCTTTGCCGGCGCCGACCTCGTCATCGTCAACACCTGCGGCTTCATCGACGACGCAGTGAGGGAGAGCCTGGACACCATCGGCGAGGCCCTCGCCGCCAACGGCAAGGTCATCGTCACGGGCTGCCTCGGTGCCAAGGCCGGTGCGGACGGTGGCAACCTCGTCAAGCAGATGCACCCCAAGGTGCTGGCCGTGACAGGGCCGCATGCAACACAAGAGGTGATGGACGCCGTGCACCTGCATGTGCCGAAGCCGCATGATCCCTTTGTGGACTTGATGCCTGAAGCACGGGCCGACTTCCGCGGCATTGCCGGCATCAAGCTCACGCCGCGCCACTACGCGTACCTGAAGATCAGCGAAGGCTGCAACCACCGCTGCACCTTCTGCATCATCCCCAGCATGCGCGGCGACCTGGTGTCGCGGCCGATTGGCGACGTGCTGGGCGATGCCCGCGCGCTCTTTGAAAACGGCGTGAAGGAACTGCTGGTCATCAGCCAGGACACCAGTGCCTATGGGGTGGACATCAAGTACCGCACCGGCTTCTTCGACGGCCAGCCGGTGAAGACGCGCATGCTGGATCTGTGCGAGCGCCTGGCCGACCTGGCGGCGCCTTTTGGGGCCTGGGTGCGGCTGCACTATGTCTATCCTTACCCGCATGTGGACGCGGTGCTGCCGCTGATGGCCGAAGGCCGTGTGCTGCCGTACCTCGACGTGCCCTTCCAGCATGCGCACCCGGACGTGCTCAAGCGCATGAAGCGGCCGGCCAGTGGTGAGCGCAATCTGGAGCGGCTGGCCCAGTGGCGCGAGATCTGCCCGCAGATCGTCGTCCGCTCGACTTTCATTGCCGGTTTCCCGGGTGAAACCGAGGCCGAGTTCCAGATGCTGCTGGACTTCATGCACGAAGCGCAGATTGACCGCGCGGGCTGTTTCGCCTATTCCCCGGTGCAGGGCGCAGTGGCCAATGACATCCCCGGCATGCTGCCGCAAGAACTGCGCGAAGAGCGGCGCGCACGCTTCATGGCCGTGGCCGAGGCAGTGTCGATCCAGAAGCTGAAAAGCCGCATTGGCGCAACGATGCAGGTGCTGGTGGACCACGCGCCGGCACTGGGCCGCAAAGGTGGCGTTGGCCGCAGCTATGCCGACGCGCCCGAGATCGATGGCACCGTGAAACTGCTGCCACCCGACAAGGCCAGCAAGACGCTGAAGGTGGGCGAATTCACGCGCGCCCGCATCGTCGCTACCGACGGCCATGACCTCGTCGCCTTGCCCATTTGACAATTCCGCCTTCCCCTATGAGCCAAGACATCAGCACGCAACTCGTCCACCACGCCTACCAGGCACCCGCGGGCTTTGACGCGCCGCAGCCTGCCGTGCACAAGGCCAGCACCGTTCTCTTCAAGGACACCGCCGCGCTGCGCGCGCGCGACTGGCGACGCCGCGACGCCTACACCTACGGCCTGCACGGCACGCCCACCACCTTCATGCTGGAAGAGCGCATCGCCACGCTCGAAGGCGGCACGCAGTGCCTGCTGGTGCCCAGTGGGCTGGCGGCCATTGCGCTGGTCAACATCGCGTTGTTGGCGCCGGGTGACGAGGTGCTGCTGCCGGCCAACGTCTATGGCCCGAGCCGCGAACTGGCGCGCCAGGAACTGGCCCGCTGGGGCATCACGCACCGCCTGTACGACCCGATGGATGCGGCGGCCCTGGCCGCGATGATCGGGCCGCAGACCAAGCTCGTGTGGCTGGAAGCGCCGGGCTCGGTGACGATGGAGTTTCCTGATCTGGCTGGCCTGGTGGCCGCTGCGCGCGCCCGTGGCGTGCTGACGGCGCTGGACAACACCTGGGGGGCCGGCATCGCGCTGCGCGGCTTCGAACACGGCATCGACATCGTCATGCAGGCGCTCACCAAGTACCCCAGCGGCGGCGGTGATGTGCTGATGGGTTCGGTGACCACGGTGGACCAGGCCCTGCACGAACGCATCAAGCTCAGCCACATGCGGCTGGGCTTTGGCGTGGCCGGGAATGATGCCGAACTGGTGCTGCGCAGCCTGCCCACGATGGCGCTGCGTTTCGCGGCGCAGGACCAGGCCGGCCGCACATTGGCGCAGTGGCTGGCCACGCGTCCCGAGATCTCGCGGGTGCTGCACCCGGCCTTGCCCGGCTCACCCGGGCATGAACACTGGGCGCGCCACTGCACGGCGGCGGCGGGCTTGTTTTCGGTGCTGCTGGACGAGCGCTACGTTCAAGCCCAGGTGCATGCCTTCGTCGATGCCTTGCGCCTCTTCCGCATCGGCTTTTCCTGGGCCGGTCCGATGAGCCTGGTGGTGCCTTATGAGCTGGACGCCATGCGCGACAAGGGGCACGGCTTGCAGGGCCACCTCGTGCGCTTCTCGATCGGCCTGGAAGCGGTGGCAGACCTGCAGGCCGACTTGGCGCAGGCCCTGCTATCACTGCCGGGGTCGGTCAGGGCCGCTTGAAGACGTGGACCCCAGCGACGTTGCTGGCGCCCGTGTTGAGCAGCGTCGAAAACACCAGGCCCGTTGCGCCGGCGCCGATGAAGTTGCCGGAGAAGACACTGGATGAAGCCGTGAAGCCGGTGCAGCCGGCACAGCTGCCCGACGTGTAGTTGCCCGAAAACGCGCCCGAGCCCACCGCGTTGTTGAACTGGGCGCCGCCGTTCAGGCCGCTGAAGGTGAAGGTGTCGATGCGGAAACCCAGGTTCTGCAGAGCCACGTTGCGGCTGGCGAAGTCGACGGCAATCACCCCCTGTACCTGGCTCAGCCCGCCGCCTGCGGGTGTGAAGGTTGCCGTGCCGGCATTGGGCATGGCCCGCGGTGCCTCGGCGAAGGCATAGTCCACCGCGCCCAACGAAGGCGACGTGCGCGACTGGCCCGAGACGTTGACGCTGGTGCCGCTGGTGGGCGTCACCGCCCATCGGCCCCAATAGGCCACGGTGCCGTCGAGCAGTGTGATGCTGCCCGGGTTGTCGATGTTGGCGGTGCCCCGGTTCGCCACCGGGTCGTTGTTGGCGGTGCGCACTTCGTTCAGCACACCCACGGCGGCCCGCACGCCGTCGGCGCGCCATTCATTGGGGCTGATGACACCGACCGGTGACGCCGTGTCGTTGCCCAGGCTGTAGGCCAGCGCCACCACGGTGCTGCCAAGCACGCGGTTGGTGGAGCCAGGCAGGTTGCTCGAGTAGTCGCTGTTGGCGCTGCGCTGGCTCGGGTCGGCAGCAGAGGGCACGGTGACGACGGTCTGGCCGGCCTGCAGCGCGGCCAGTGCGCGCGCCAGGTCGACCACGAAGGTGGCCTTGCCTTTGTCTACCGCCGCCGCCGCGGCGGTCTGCATCACCGCGCGCATCTGCAGGCTGGACGAGACGTTGACGTCGGGCATGGACTGTTGCTGGTCACTGGCCAGCGCAAAGCCGGGGTCGAGTTCGGCGGCGCGCTTGAAGGATTCACGCGCTTCGGCAAACTTGCCCTGGTCTTTGAGGTCCAGGCCTTGCGAGAAGGCGCGGAAGGCTTCGACGTTGGTGGTCTGGAAGCGTTCGATGCGGGCCCGCACCTCGGGGCTCAGCTGTTCAAGCGAGATGCCAGCGGAGCGCAGGATGCCGAAGGTCATGGACTTCTGCGCGCGGAACAGGGCGCTCAGGTCACCGCGTTCGGACACCACGCCCAGGCTCGTGCCGCTGCGGCTGTCGATCACGGCGCCTTCCAGCGCGAAGCCTTGCGCCAGTGCGCCCGCAGCGTGTGCTGCCAGCAAGGCGGCCAGGCCGGCATTCAGGATGTTCTTCATCATTGCACCTCGAAGTTGCCGACAACGACTTTTTCGGCCCGCATCAAACGTCCTGATCGCACCGCAGAAGCGGTGTCTGCCAAACCACTGTCGCCGAGCTTGGCTTCGTTGACCAGGAGCTGCACCTTTTCGCGTTCCAGCACCTTCAGGCCAGGGACCTTGGACAGGTCGGCAATGATCATCGCGGCCAGGCCCTTGGCCATGGCGCGGTAGCTTTCGTTGCCCTGGTTGACGAAGGCCTGCACGGCAATGCTGCCGGGCTCTGGCGGGCTGGCGACCACGTCCTTTTCACGGGCCACGGCGCTGGCCATTTCAAGCTGCAATTGGGACGACGACAGCAGCGTCAGCGTCTTGGGCACGTCGCGCGCTGCGGCGCCTTCGGGGTCTTCGCGCGTGTACTGCTGCAGCAGTGCCAGTGCACTCGCGTTGTCTTCCCGCTTCAGTGCGATGAGACCCAGGTAGTAGGTCACCAGCGTCTCACCCGGCGCGATACGGCGCACCGCTTCCAGCGCCTGCACGGCAGCCGTGTCGTTGCCGTCGCGGAAAGCTTCCATGCCGGTCTTCAGCAAGGCGGCCACTTCGCCCCGGGCGCGCGTAGCGTCGGCCAGGTTCTGGGTGTCCTCCAGCAGGGCGGGTTGGCTGGTCAGGACGATGGGGCGTGTGGTGGCGTCGGCCCAGCGGAAGCTGCGGTTGCGCAGCACCGAACGGCTGCCCTGGTATTCCAGCACCGCTTCGCCGCTGCTGATGCGGCCGTAATAGCCCGGCGCCAGTGCGCAGCCGGCGGCACATTCCTGCAGCTTCAGAAAGCCGCTGGTGCGGATGCTGCGACTGGGCAGGTCCACCTGCCAGGGCAGGTCTGCGGTGGCGTTCAGGCGCAGGCCCCCGCGGGCCAATGACAGCCGCCGGGCCGGCGATGGCGCCAGCGTGATTTCGCTGGCTGGTGGCAAGGCGATCAGCGTGCCGTCGGCCAGGCGCAACTGCACGCGGCTTTCAGGACCGGTGCTGACGCTGCCGCCGGAAAGGGCCTGGCCCGGTCGCGCTGCTGCACCGTCGATGCGCACGTCACCCTGCACCTGCAGGACGCGGCCGCCGGCAGTTGGCTGGGCCTGTGCCACGCCGGCACCCAGCGCCAGCACCCAGGCGCTGACGGCAAGGGCGAGCGAATGACTCTTTGGAAGACTGCGAAGGTGCATGGTGGTTCCTGGTCAATCAGTACTGGTAGCGCAACTTCAGGCCCAGCGACTTGCGGCTGCTGTCGTAAAGATCCTGGTTGGAGCGCGTGATGGTCCACTGCGCTTCCGCACGCACCGACCAGTTGGCGTCGATGGCGTAGTTCACGAGCGCGTCGGCACCGATGGTGTTGTCTTCACGCAAGGCGTTGGGGTCGCCGGCCACCAGGTACACGGTGTCAACACCACCGTACTTCAGCGCCGATGCGGTCAGCCCCGCGGAGACGCGCAGACGCTCCAGAGGCGTCACGCCAGCAAAGATGCGCAGCGCCGGCCCCTTCTTGCTGAAGTCGTTGCGACCACGCTGGTTGTCTTCCTGGGCGTAGCTGAGCCTGGCGCCAGCGGCTGGCGCCCACGCAAGGTTGCTGAAGTTGTAGGTGTAGGTCAGGCCCAGCCCGGTGACGCGGGCGTTGCGGTCTTTCTCGATCGCGTTGTGACGCCAGCTGCTGTACTGCCCCGAAACCACCAGCGACGAATCGGCGCTGGGTGACAGCGAGGCGTCGGCGCTGAGCTGCAAGGCGCTGCGGTAGCGGCTGCCGCCGACCAACATCTCGCTGGCGCCGAGCGTGGCACGCCACAGCGCCAGCCCGCTGAGCTGTGAAAAGCCGATGTACGCGCCGGCGTTGCTGATGTCGTAGATGTGTTGCTTGACGTTGGCCCGGTGGTCGATGTCGCCACCGGCAAACACCGACAGCCGGCTCGACACGCGCATCAACTGCTGGCCGCCCAGGGCGACCTGGGCATAGTCGTCCGACACCTGGCGGCTGGCGGGTTCGGGCGTGAAGAGCTGGTTGCCCACGCGGTAGCTGTCGTGGAAGGTGCCGCCGTTGACGTTGTTGTCATGCCCGGCACCGACTTCGGCGTAGAAGCGCGCACTGGACCGGCGGTCTGCGTTTTCACGCACCTGCATAGCCTGCAGGAAGCCGTTGATGTTGGCGCGCACGCCGGCGGGTGGGTTGTAGCGCAACACGAATTCGAACTCCGACCGGGCGCGTGTGTATTCGCCCAACAGGAAATAGCCGCGTGCCAGTTCCAGCCGCGCGCGGTCGTTGGCAGGCACGGCGCTCAGGTGGCGTTCCAGCGCCAGCAGGCCTTCGGGCACACGGCCGACGTTGATGGCCGCCACGCCGTAGAGGAAGTCGAAGTGCACGTCCCCAATCATCTGCGGATTGGCCAATGCGGTCTGGTAGGCCTGATCGAACTGCGCGCCATCGACCTGGCGGCGAATGTCGTCCAGCGGTGCCGCCCAGGTGCTGCAGGCCAAGCACATCAACGCGGCCGCAGCGGCTGGCCGCAGGCTGTGGTGGGCTTGTCGGCCGGACGGGGTCTTGAGGGGTTGCGTCATCGGTGATGCTGTGGGGTTGGGGTGCAAGGATCGACGGGCTGCGGCGAATTTCAGCGTGGGGCTTCGGCAGGCTGCATCTGCCGGCGCAGCTGCGGATCAAAGACGATCAGCGGCATCTTCTGCAGTTCGGGCAGGGTGATGCGCTGGCCATCGCCCGACAGCAGCATGCTGATCTGCGCTGCGCTAAGAGTGGGCACCGGCGACAGCGCAACGGGCGTGGGCGGCGTGTCTGACCGCACCGCGTCGCGGACGGCATCCGAAGCGCGGTTCAGCTCGGCACGCCCTTGGCGGATTTGCTCGGGCGTGAAGGCCAACGCCAGATCGACACCACCGCCGCCGCCAGCGTCCACTTCACCCACCTGCGGCGGGCGCGGCAGCACCAGCAACTGGCCGGCGCTGTAGCTCAACGCGTAGTTGCTGGCGCTGCCCTGCGCGAAGCTCACGTTCGACGGCAGCAGCGCGTAGATCGCCACGCCCGCCGCGTCATTGCTGCCTGCCGGTGTCGCTGCCGTTTGCCCAGGCGTCAGCGCGTCGCCATTGACCAAGCCACCCGCGTGGGTGCTCAGGCCGAAGCTGCCCGGCGGGTTGGCCTCGCCAGAGAAGCGCACCAGGCTGTTGACGGCCACGATCAGCGGTCGCGGGTTCACCACCACCTGTCCGTTGCGATAGCTCACGTCGTAGTTCAGCGGGTTGAAGGTGCCACCGCTGGCATTGCTGATGGTCAGCGCATACGGTGACCCGGCAGCCGCCGCCGTCGCCGCAGCGCCGCGGCTGCTGAGCGTGACCTGGCCCAGGGATTCACCGGCCACCAGGCCGATCGCGCTGAATTCGCTGCCCGACAGGTTCAGGGCGTCGCCATACAGCTTGGCGATCGAATTTGCCGTCAGCGCAAGGGCCGCGCGGTTGATGGTGGCCGTACCGCTCAGTGTGGTGGTGCTGAGCAGGTAGTCGCCGGCATCGGCGCCCGACATCGAAAGGCCCGTGACCGCGACAGCAACGCTCGTGCCCGCATTGCGGCTGGCGAAGGCCGCATTGCTGGCGGCCAGGTTCACACTGTCGCCGGCCACGCGGTCGCTGCTGAGCGTGATGCTGGCGCCGGTGGTGCCGTCGTAGGTCTTGTCGGCGACGGTGAAGGTGGGGTTCAGCGCGCGCTGCGCGATGTTGACCGTCAGCCCGCTGCCGCCCGCCACGGTGTAGTTGCCGGCGTCGGTGCCGCCCAGCGACAGACCCGTGACGTTGACCGACTTGCCCGTGCCTGCGTGTTTGTCGGCCATGCTGCCGGTCACGCCGCTGGCCAGCAGCTGCAGGTTGTCGCCCGAAATGGCGCCGCTGAAGCTGCCGCCCGTGGTGTTGATGGCCACCTGCATGGTGCCGTCATAGACGCGGTCCACGGCGCTGATGCCCGACAGGGTCAGCGTGGCTGGCGCGATGTTGACGGTGACGCCGGCGGTGCCGGCAATCGCGTAGTTGGCGGCGTCGGTGCCGCTCAGGTACAGGCCACTGAGCACCACCGACTTGTTCAGCCCGGCGTTCTTGTCGAGCATCGACGCGCTGCCAAGACCCGCGCCCGGCACGTTGACCGTGACAGCGTCGCCAGCGATCACGTCACCGCTGAGGCTGCCGATGCTGCCGCTGATGCTGACTTGCACCGCCGTCGTGCCGTCGTACACGCGGTTGGTGGCGGTGATGCCGCTCAGGCCGGTCACGTTCAGCGGCCGCGGCGTGATGCTGCCAGTGGTGCTGGCGGTGCTGCTGACGAGCAGGTAGTTGCCGGCGTCTGCACCCGACAGCGTGATGGCCGCGACGTCGATGCCCTTGCCGGTGCCGACGTTGCGCGCACCACTGCCGGTGAACACCGCGGTCTCGGTAATGGTGACAGCGTCGCCAGCGATAACGCCCGCGTCGGTGCGCACCACCGGCGCCGTGGCCGTGCCGTCATAGACGCGCGTGCCACCAGCGTAGGTGGCGGTGACGGCGCGCGGCGTGATGTCGGCCGTGGTGCTGGTGTTGCCCACCACCAGCGTGTAGTCGCCCGCGTCGGCGCCCGACAGGGTGGCCGCCTGCACGGTGACGGGTTTGGCGGTGCCGACGCTTCGGGCGCCGCCGCCGCTGAAGACCCCCGTGGCGGCGATGGTGACGGCATCGCCCGAGACGATGTCTGCCGAACTGCCACTGATGGTGGCGGCCGTCGTGCCGTCGTAGGCCCTGTTGATGCCGGTGTAGCTGGCGTTGAGTGTCTTCGGTGTGATGTTGACGCTGAGGCCGGCAACACCGGCCAGGGTGTAGTTGACGGCGTCAGCGCCACTGAGGGTCATGCCGGTCAGCACCACGGACTTGTTCAGGCCGACGTGTTTGTTGGCCATCGTGCCGCTGTTCAGGCCGGTGCCCGGCAGGTTGACGACCACGTTGTCGCCAGCGATCACGTCGCCGCTGCCGGTGCCGAGCGCACCGCTGACACTGACCTGCACGTCCACTGTGCCGTCGTACACACGGTCCACGGCGGTGATGCCAGACAGCCCCGTCACGTTGAGCGGCCTCGGCGTGATGCCACCCGTGGTGGTGGCGCTGGTGCTGGTGAGTGCGTAGTTGGCGGCATCGGTGCCCGACAGCGTGATGCCGCTGACGAGCACGGCCTTGCCGCCGCCCACGTTCTTGGCGCCGATGCCGCTGAAGATGGCGGTTTCTGACACGCTGACCAGGTCGCCAGCGATGAAGCCCGACGCGTTGCTCGTCACGGGCGCTGCGGTGGTGCCGTCGTACACACGCGTGCCACCGGTGTAGCTGGCGCTGACGGACCGCGGCGTGATGTCGGCGGTGGCCGTGCCGGTGGGGTTGACGAGGCTGTAGTTGCCGGCGTCGGTGCTCGACAGCGCGCCGTTCTGAACGTCGATGGTCTTGCCGATGCCCGCGTTGCGCGCAGTAACGACGCCCACGCCGCCCACGCCGCCACTAAAGACGCCCGTGGCGCTGATGAGCACGCTGTCGCCGGCCACGATGTCGGCCGAACTGGCCGTGGCGGTGGCGGCGGTGGTGCCGTCATAGACGCGGCTGACTCCGGCGTAAGCGGCCGTCAGGCTCTTCGGTGTGATGTTGACCGTGACGCCACTCGTGCTGGCCACGCTGTAGTTGAAGGCGTCCGTGCCGCCCAGTGTCAAGCCGGCCACGGCCACGGCCTTGGCGCTGCCGACGTTCTTGTCCACCATGGTGCCCGTGGTCTGCCCCGTGGGCGGCGCGGTGATGGTGACCACGTCGCCAGCGATCAGGTCGGCCGGGTTCAGCGTGACCGAGCCGGTGCTGGTGACCGTCACGGCCACCGTGCGCGAGCCGTCGTACACGCGGTCGGTGGCGGTCACACCCGTCAGGCCGAGGATGCCCAGCGGCCGCGGCGTGATGCTGGCCGTGGTGGTGGCGCTGGTGGCCAGCAAGCTGTAGTTGATGGCGTCTGCGCCGGACAAAGCGATGCCGGTCACATCCACCGCCTTGCCGGCGCCGACGTTCTTGGCGCCGGTGCCCGTGAAGACGGCCGTCTGGTTGAAGCTGACGATGTCGCCACTGATCATGCCGGCGAGCGTGCCACTGACCGGCGCGGCGGTGCTGCCGTCATAGACCCGCGTGCCACCCAGGTACGCGACGGTGGCGGAGCGCGGCGTGATGTCGGCGCTGGCGCTGCCGCTGTTGTTGAGCAGTGTGTAGTTGGCCGAGTCGGCGCCACCGAGCGTGCCCGCAGTGACGGTGATGGCCTTGGCCAGGCCGGCGTTCTTGCCGGCGCTGAAAACGCCACTGCCGTTAATGCTGAGGCTGTCGCCAGCCACCAGGTCGGCCGAACTGCCGACCACAGTGGCGGCACTGGTGCCGTCATAGACACGGTTGACGCCGGTGTACGCGGCGACCAGCGACTTCGGCGTGATGTTGACCGTGATGCCGTTGGTGGCGGACACCGTGTAGTTCCCGGCGTCCGCCCCGGTCAGCGCCAGACCGTCCACCACCAGTGCCTTGTTGAGGCCGGCGTTCTTGTTCAGCATCGTGCCGGTGGTCAGGCCCGAGGTAGGCGGGACCACGCCGACGATGTCGCCGGCGATGATGTCGGCCGGGTTGACGTCGATGCTGCCGCTGCTCGTGACCGTGACCCCCACTGTGCGCGTACCGTCATAGACGCGGTCATTCGCGGTCACACCGGTCAAGCCCGTCAGGCTGATGGGCTTGGGTGTGATGGTGCCGACGGTGCTGGCATTGCTGGTCAGCAACAGGTAATTGATGGCGTCGCTGCCGGTCAGCGTGATGCCGGTGATCTGGATCGCCTTGCCGGTGCCGGCGTTGCGTGCGCCGCTGCCGGTGAAGCTGGCACTTTGTGTGAGTGCGATGTTGTCGCCGACCACGAAGCTGCTGGTGCTGCTGCTGACTGGCGCGGCCGTGCTGCCGTCATAGACCCGGCTGCCGCCCGTGTAGGTGGGCGTGATCGAGCGCTGCGTGACGTCGGCCGTGGCGCTGCCGGTGCTGTTGACGAGTGTGTAGTTGCCAGCGTCAGTGCCCGAGAGGCTGGCACTGGTGATGCTGATGGCCTTGGCGGTGCCAACGTTCTTGGCCAGCAGGCCGGTGAAGATGCCGTTGCCGCGGATCAGCAGGCTGTCGCCGCTGATGAGGTCGATGGACGTGCCGGACACGCTGGCGGCGATGCTGCCGTCATAGGCGCGGTTGACGCCGCTATAGGCCGCGGTGAGCGACTTCGGCGTGATGTTGACACTGATGCCGGCGGTGCCGCCGATGCTGTAGTTGGCAGCGTCGGTGCCGGTAAGCGTGAGGCCATCGACCGTCACCGCCTTGCCGTTGCCGACGTTCTTGTTGACGACGCTGCCGGTGGTGACGCCGGACACGGGCACGTCGATGGTGACCACGTCGCCGATGATGATGTCGCTGCTGTTGGGCACCAGCGTCACGCCCGTGGGCACGGTCACGGCGACCACGCGGGTGCCGTCATACACGCGGTCGGTGGCCACCACGTTGGTCAGGCCACTGACGGTGATGGCCTTGGGCGTGATGCTGCCCGTGGTGGTGTCGGTGCTGTTGGCCAGCAGGTAGTTGCCGGCGTCCGAACCCGCCAGTGCGATGTTGCTGACGCTGATGGGTTTGCCGTTGCCGACGTTGCGCGCACCAGTGCCGGTGAAGACGGCCGTTTCGGTGGCCACCACGTTGTCGCCGGCAATGCGGTTGGCCAGCGTGCTCGTGACCACGGCGCTGATGCCACCGTCATAGACACGGGTGCCGCCGCCGTAATTGGCGGTGAGGGTGCGCGGCGTGATGTCCGCCGTGGTGTTGCCGGTGATGTTGCTGAGCGTGTAGTTGTCGCGCGAGGCGCCAGTGAGGAAGGCGCTGATGACGCTGACGGCCTTGCCCATGCCGACGTCCTTGCCGGCAGTGAACAGGCCCTGGGCGCTGAAGCCCAGGCTGGCGGCGTCGATCGACAGGATGTCGGTCGAACTGGCGGTGACCAGCGCATCGGCAGTGCCGTCATAGACCTTGTTGATGCCGCCATAGACAGCGGTCAGCCCGCGCGGGGTGACGTTGGCGGTGAGGCCGGTGGCGCCTATCAGCGCGTAATTCGCGGCCGAACCGCCACCGATGGCCAGGCCCGTGATCGCCACTGGTTTGTTGTTGCCGACGTTGCGGTCGGCCAGCGTGCCGGTGCTGATGCCGCTGGGCGGCAGCGTGACGCTGACGACGTCGCCGCTGATCACGGCACTGGTGTCCACGGTGGCGCCGGCCACGTTGACGGCCACCGTCGTGGTGCCGTCATAGACGCGGCTGGTGGCGGTGATGCCGGTCACCCCCAACGGCCGCGGCGTGATCGTGGCGGTGGTGGTGGCCGTCGTGTTGGACAGGCTGTAGTTGGCCGCTTGCGCGCCCGTGAGGCTGATCCCTGTGACTGACACCGCCTTGTTGACGCCGGCCGAGCCGTCGCCCGTGAAGCGTGCGGTCTCGGCCAGGCCGACGTTGTCGCCGGCCACGAATTGCAGCGAAGAGCCGATGACCGACGCCGAAACATCGAGCACGCCGCTGTACACGCGGCTGGCGCCGCTGTAGCCGGCGGTCACCGGCTTGGGTGTGATGTCCGCGGTGGTCGTGGCCGTCGTGCCCGCCAGTGAGTAGTTGGCTGCACCCGTGCCGCTGATGGCGATGTTGCTGATGCTGATCGGTTTGGCTGTGCCGACATCGCGTGCGTTGCCGCCCGTGAAGATGGCCTGTTGGCTGAAGATGAGCGTGTCCCCGGCGGCGATGCCGCTGGTGTTGGAAGTCACGCTGACCGTGACGCCACCGTTGTAGATGCGGCTGACGCCGGTGTAGGTGGGCGTCAGCGCCAGTTGGGTGATGTTGACGGTGATGCCGCTGCCAGCGGCGTCGATGCTGTAGTTGCCGGCGTCGCCGCCGGTCAGCGTCAAGCCCGTCACCGTCACCGGTTTGTTGGTGCCGACGTTCTTGTTGGCCATGGTGCCGCTGCTCAGGCCGCTGCCAGGCTGCGCAACTGCCACTGCGTCGCCAGCCACGAAGCCGGCGGACGTGATGGTGCCTGCCGTGACGGCGACAGCGGTCGTGCCGTCGTAGGCGCGGTCCGTGGCGGTGATGCCGCTCACTGTGATGGGCTTCGGCGTGATGGTGCCGGTGGCGGTGGCCGTGGTGTTGCCCACCGTGTAATTGCCGGCGTTGGCGCCGGACAGGCTGATGCTGGTGACGCTGATGGGCTTGCCAGTGCCGACGTTCTTGCCGCTGGCGCCGGTGTAAGTGGCGGTCTGGGAGGCTGTCAGCGTGTCGTTGCTGTTCAGGCCCGAGGCGCCGTAGTTCAGCGTCACGGTGGCGTCGGTCGTGCCGTCGTAAAGGCGGCTGTCGCCGGTGTAGGCCAGCGTCACCGGCCGCGGCGTGATGTCGGCTGTCGTCTGGCCCGTGGGGTTGAGCAGGTTGTAGTTGGCCGCGTCGGTGCTGTATAGCGAGTTGCTCTGCACCACGACCGGTTTGGCCGTGCCGACATGGCGCGACTGCACGAAGCTGCCATTGGGCAGGCGGCCGGACTCGGTGAAGAAGCCGTAGCCGCAACCGTTGCCGGTCTGGCAGCCGTTCTGGTTGGACGCAAACAGCACCACGTCGCCGGCCACGAAGTCGGTGGTGCTGGCGGTGACGGCTGCGCCGCCGCTGAAGTCGTAGACCTTGTCGACGGCGGTGTAGGCGGCTGTGACGTTCTTGGGCGTGATGTTGACCGTGACGCCGCCGCCACTGCCGCTTGTGATGCTGTAGTTACCGGCGTCGGTGCCCGTCAGGGCCAGGCCAGGCACGGTGACGGCCTTGCCGTTGCCGACGGTCTTGTTGGCCATCTGGCCAGTGACGGTGCCGGTGCCCGGCGTGGCCACGCTGACTACGTCGCCAGGCACGACGACGGTGGTGTCCACCGTGGCGCCGCTGATCGTGACGGCCACGTCGCGTGTGCCGTCGTAGACGCGGTTGGTGGCGCTGACCCCGCTGACGGCCAGCGGCCGCGGCGTGATGGTGCCGCTTGTGGTGGCCGATGTGTTCTGCACCGCCCAGTTGGCAGCGTCGGTGCCACTGATGCTGATGCCCGAAGCCGTGATGGGTTTGCTGGTGACGACGCCGCTGGTGTTATAGGCCACGTTCTTGTCGTTGTAGCCCAGGCTCGTGGTGCCGATCGTGACGCTGTCGCCACCCCAGATGGTGGACGCGTTGAAGAAGTAGTCGTTGTAGAACAGCACCGTGGCCGCGGTGGTGCCGTCATAGACTCGATTGGTCTGCGAATTGGTGGTCAGCAGCAGGCTGACCACCCGCGGCGTGATCGTGACGTTGACAGCGCCGGCCAGCGGCGTGTAGTTGCCGGCATCTACGCCACGCAGGCCGAGGCCGCTGACGGTGACGGGCTTGGCGGTGCCGACGTTCTTGTCGGCCATGGAGCCGATCAGCCCCGACAGCCGTGCCTGCACCTGGTCGCCCGTGACCAGCCCCGACAGTGACAGGGTGCCGGTGGTCAGGCCGATTGTGGTGGTGCGGTCGTACTGACGGTCGGTGGCGCTGATGCCGTTGATCGTGAGCGTCTTCGGCGTGATGTCCACGGTGACGGCATTCAGGCCGGCAAGCGTGTAGTTGGCAGCGTCAGTGCCCGTGAGCGTCACGCCGGCCACCGTCACTGGCTTGGCCGTGCCGACGTTCTTGTTGGCCACTGTGCCGCTGTTCACCGACGTGAGGTCGACGCTGACGCTGTCGGCTCCCAGCACACCGGTGAGTGTCGAGACCGTTGCGCTGACAGCCACGGTGGTAGTGCCGTCATAGAGGCGATTGGTGGCGCTGAAGCTGCCCGCCGTCAAGGTGGCTGGCGTGATGCTGGCGGTGGTGCTGGTGGCTGCGGGCAGCAGATAGTCTGAAGCCCGACCCGTGCTTCCATCGGCCAACGCATAGCTGCCGCTGATGTTGACGGTCTTGGCAGTGCCCGCCGTCTTGTCGGCAAACTGCAGTGCGAAGCCGCTACTGGTCTGCAGCGTCAGGCTCTCGCCGGCCACCAGGTTGCCGAACTGCGGGTTGCTGGCCAGCGTGGCCGCGGTGGTCGCGTCATAGACCTTGTTGGCGACCATCCCGCTCAGCGTCAACTGCCTCTGCGCGATCGTGAGGTTGGCGCTGCCGGCCACCGTCAGGTCGTAGCCGTTCTGCACCGAATACACGTTGGCGGCGGTCAGCGCATAAGTGCCGGCATGCACCGACGTGCTGCTGAAGAGGATGCGCTCCGGGTTGGCCACCGGCGTGCCATTGATGGTGATGGCCGCGCTGCCGAGTGCGGCGGTGCCGTCGTAGACCTTGTTGATGTCAGCCAGCGTCACTGACAGGGGTGTCAGCAGGCCGCGCAGCAGCGGCGTGGTCTGGCCGTCGTAGATGCGCCAGACCTGTGAGCTGCCGCCCGTGGTGGACAGGTCCCAGCCGGTGAAGGTGGCGTCGTCCTTCAACGCGGCAAGGGTGCTGGCCGTGCCGCCGGCACTGCTGGCCTGGCCGGAGGTGTCGGTGGCCCAATAGCTGCTGGTCACGCGGTCGTTGCCGCTGCGCTGGGCAACGAGGCCGCCGGCGGCTCTCTGGTTGCCGCCTGTCACGCTGACGGCGCCCGTGGCGTAGGTCCGCGTCACGCCAGCGTTGGAGATCAAACCTACCAGCCCGCCACCCGACAGACGGCCTGCTGTGCTGGCCAGCGTGACCGAGCCCGTGGCGTAGCTGTCGCTCAGCGCATCAGCGCTGGTGTTGCTGCTGGTCAGCTGCCCCACCAGACCCCCCGCATAGAGGGTGGTGAAAGTGGCCAGGCTGGCGGTGCTGGACAGGCGCACGCTACCCGTGGCGTAGCTGCGGGTAAGCTGCCCGTTCGTGCCCGTGGTGGTGAAGTTGTGGAAAGTGCCGGCCAGGCCGCCCAACTGCTGGATCGACGTGCTGCCCAGGCCCACCACGTTGCCCGTCGCCGCGCTGTCGATGATGCCGCCGTAGCCCTGGAACGAGCCCACGAGGCCGCCGACCTGCTCCGTGCCCTGCACCTCGCCAGCGGCGCGGCTGTTGCTGATGCCGACCAGGTTGTTCGCGTAGGGGCCGTAGTAGCGGCCGACCAGGCCGCCGACGTAGTTGGTGCCGGTCACCGCGCCTGAAGCACGGCTGTTGGTGATGCCGCCGGAACTGTTGACGGCCGAGGTGTAGTCGTCGAAGTTGCCGATCAGGCCGCCGGCATACGTGCCCCCGTTGACGGCGCCCGTGGCGGTGCTGTCGTTGATGCCTGAACCCGTTGCGGTGTAGGTGTAGGTGTAGCCCGCCAGACCGCCCGTGTAGGTGCTGCCGGTCACCGTGCCACTGGCGAAGCCGCTGATGATGCCGGACTGCGCCTGGTAGCCCACCAGTCCGCCCACGAACTGCGTCCCGCTGACGTTGCCTGTTGCCGAACTGTTGGTCAGCGGCGCCGAGCCGTTGTATTGCCCTGCGAGTCCGCCCGCGTAGTAGCGGCCCGTCACCGCACCGCTGGCCGCACTGTCGGATATGCCCGTGCCTGTGAACTGGCCCACCAGGCCGCCGACGTAATGCGCCGAGGCGTTGACGTTGAGGCTGTCGCGTCCTGTGACGTTGCCACTGGCGGTGCTGCTGAGGATGCTGCCACCGTTGAAGTCGCCCACCAGGCCGCCGACGGTGGAATTGCCCGAGTCCACGAAAACCGTGCCGCTGGCCGTGCTGTTTGCGATTTGCGTGCCGGTCAGGTAACCGTAGTAGTAGCCGACCAGGCCGCCGGCATAGACGCTGCTGTCGTTGGTGCCGGTGACGCTGCCGGTGGCCGTGCCGCGCGTGATGCTGGTGTAGTACAGCAGGCCCACCAGGCCGCCGGCGTACTGGGCACCTGACACGTGGCCGCTGGCGGAGCTGTTGTTGATGGTGCGCAGCACGCCGCCACCCGCGTTGCCATAGCCGATCAGGCCGCCCACGCTGGCGCTGGTGCCGGTGCTGACGACGTCACCCGTGGCCCGGCTGTCGCTGATGCCGGCACTGTTGTACCAATAGCCGACCAGCCCGCCGCCGTCCCAGTTGGTGCTGACCCGGCCGTGTGCTTCAGCGTCGGTGATGGTGCCGCCCGAGGACATCTGGCCGATGAGGCCGCCCACGTATTGCGTGCCCGTGAAGGCGCTGCCAGTCACGGCTCCGTCGGCCCTCGCCGTGCTGACGTTGCCGGTGCTGCCGTAGTAGCCCACCAGGCCGCCGGTGTAGTAGCCGCCGGACACAGCGCCCGTGGCGGTGACGTTGCTGAGCGAGCCGGTGCCGTCGAAATTGCCGACCAGGCCGCCCACCGAACGGCTGTTGATGGTGGTGTGCGTGGCCTCCACGCGGCCGCTGGCGCTGCTGTTGCCGGTGATGGACCCGGCATTCATCAGGCCCACCAGCCCACCCACGTTGCCATAGGGCGCCGCGCTGCTGACGTTGCCGGTGGCGCTGCTGGCGCTGATCTGCCCGCCAGCCAGTGAATTGGTGAACTGGCCGACCAGGCCGCCGGCGTTGACGGTGTTGTTGTTGGTGGTGTTGACGTTGGCCGTGACTTGGCCTGTGGCGGTGGCGCTGCTGATACCGGTGTTTTGTGCATAAGCCACCAGGCCGCCGAGGGTGTCGCCGCCCGTCACGTTGCCGCTGGCCGACACGTTGCTCAGGCTGCCGGCGGTGTCGGCGCGGCCGACGAGACCCCCTGCGAAGGAAGCGCCGGACACCGTCACGTTGCCCGAAGCGGTGCTGCGCAGCACGCCCAGTGACGGGGTGTTGATGCGGCCCACCAATCCGCCGGCGTTGGCCGTGCCGGTGGCGTTCACAGCGCCCGAAGCGCTGCTGTCGATGATGCGGCCGCGGCTTTGCGCGCCCACCAGGCCGCCGACAAACACCGTGTTGCCTTGTGCGGTGACGCTGCCCGTTGCGCTGCTGCGGCTGATGTCGCCGGTGAAGTTTCCGGTTGCATTTTCAAAGCTGCCCACCAACCCACCGGCCCAGGTGGACGAGGCGGACGTGCCACTCACGGTGACGCTGGAGAACGCGTTGTCAATGACCGTGTTGCCGTTCGGCCCAGCCGCCAGGGCGCCCACGACGACGTTGCCCGACGTGCGCGTGCCGCTGATCGAGCCGCCATCCAGCCGCACGTTGCGCAGCGTGGCGCTGGTGGTGCGCCCGAACAGGCCGACGTAGGTCGACGTGGTGTTGTTGATGACGAGACCGCTGATGCTGTTGCCCAGGCCGTCGAAGCGCCCGGTAAACGACCCCACGGCCTGGCCGGGCGTGCCGCCATCACCGATCGGGTTGAAGCCGCTGTTGTTGTTCCAGGTGCTGGTGGCCGAGGCGTCGATGTCGCTGGCCAGGGCATAACTGCCGCCGCGCGTGGTTTCGCTGACGTCAATCGCCTGCAGCTCGTTGATGTCGCGGATCATCGTGTAGGTGATGCCCGCGACCTGCAGCCCACTGCGGGCACCCGACAAGGTGATCTTGGCGGCCGACGCCAGCGTATAGACGCCGGCATTGCCCGGCGTCATCACCAGAGCAGCACCAATGCCCGTTGCCGTGAGATTGGCGTTGATGTTGATGTTGCGCGCGGCGCTCAGCGTCAGCGTGGTGCCGGCGGTCCAGTTCACCGCCGCGTTGACGTGAATGTCGCCAGGTTCGCTGCCCACGCCAGCCGCCGTGACCAGGCTCACGTTGCCAGAATTCAGGTTGGTGGACAGCGTGCTGGCACCGATGCCTGAACTGGTCGAGGCGCCGCCACCCGCTGCCACCGTGAAGTCCAGCGGGTCGATCGTCCAGGTGCCGTGTGTGCCGGCGCCACTGAGCGTGTTGACGCGTGCATCCGCGCCAATGCTGACGTGCGCTGCCGACGTTTCCACCTCGCCGCCGCGTCCGTACTCGGCCTGCGCGCTGATGCTGCCGCCCACCTGCACGCTTCCGCTTTGCATGCCGCCCTTGACCACCACGTGGCCGGCGTTGCCGATGCCGGTGGCGTCGGCGCTGATGCGGCCGCTGGTGGCCACCTGGTCGCCGGTGATCCAGACTTCGCCGTTGCGTTCCACGAGCGTGTTGGCGCGCACGATGCCGCTGTTGTTGACGAGCGACGCCGCGATGTCCTGCGCCGACTGCGCCGTCATCGTCACCACGCCGCCGTCGGCCGCGATGCTGCCGCTGTTGCTGACCGAGCCCGCCGCGCCGGGCGTGATCACGGCCGATATCAGGCCGCTGCCGCTGATGCTGACCGTGGCGGCGCGGCCGCTGGCCAGCACCACGGCGCCAGAGTCCACCGAGATCTCGCCCTGGTTGTCCACCCGGTTGCCAAAAAGCGCCAGGTAGCCGCCGGCGCTGGCGCGCAGCGTGCCCTGGTTGACGACCGATCCGTTGCTGTTGGTGCCGTCCGCCTTGAAGATGAAGTTGCCGTTGGCAAAGTCCTGCTGCGACAGGTCGAGCGTGGACGCGACGAGCCCGCCCACGTCCACCTGCGAGCCGGGCGCAAACAGCACACCATTCGGGTTGGTCAGAAAGACCTGGCCATTGGCGCGCAGCCGGCCGTAGATCTCGGAGCCGCTGTTGCCCAGCACGCGATTGAGTGCGATCGATGACGCACCAGGCTGGCGGAATTCGACGGTCGCGCTGCTGCCGATGTTGAAGCTCTGCCAGTCCATGCCCAGGCGCTGGGTGCTCTGGTTGACGATCAGCAAGTTGCTGCTTTGCTGGACCTGGCCGCTGCCCACCACCACCCGGCCGCCCGTTGGCAACGCCGTGGTGGGCACCTGCGCGTAGGCCAGGCCCGCACTGCCCAGCACAGCCGACAACAACCACGCCAGCAGGCGCGACAGGCGCGGTTGCCGGCGCTGGTGCGCGCGCCGACGCGCCGCCGTTCGCCGGGCCGCCTGCGATGCGGCGGTGGCCGGGGTGCTGGTCTTTACGGTCTTGGTCGCGGTACGGTCAGCTGTCATGGTGAGTCTCCGAACTTCGGCATTCAGGCGCAGCGCTGCGGTGGCATCTCAGCCAGGCAGGGGCAGCGCGGTGTCATGGGGTGATGAACATCTGCAAGAACAGGCGCGGGCGCGGGTCACTGCCGTCCGTGGTGGGAACACGGCTGCCGCGCCAGGCCAGCGACGCGTTCAGGCCCAGGCCACCGCTGGACCACGACAGACCAAAGCCCGTGGCGTGCAGTTCGGGGTCATTGCCGGGCTGGCCGCTGGCGCCGCGGTTGACAAGGCCACCGCCGTAGTCGCGGAACAGCGAGCCGACGACGTTGCCGCCCAGAAAGTCGAGCGCATAGCGCAGTTCCAGCGACGCCACTGCGCCGTGGTCAACCGAGGATTCACCCGACGCGTAAGAGCGCACCGCACCCGGGCCGCCCAGCCCTAGTTTTTCAGAGCTGTCCAGCGTGGTGCCGGTCTTCTGCGCCGATAGGCGGCCGTACAGGCTCCAGGGCCCGCTGATGGCCTGCTGCCGCACCAGTTGCACGCCCAGCTTGCGCCATTCCTGGCGCTGCGCACCGGCCACGCGCAGCTGGCCCATCGTGACCGTGGCACTTCCTGCCGAAAGACCGCCGATGCTGTCGCGGTAGTCAAAGCTGCCGCCAAGGTCGCCGCTGTCATTGCGCTTGATGACGAGCGAGCCGGGGACGATCTGCTGGTCGTCACGCAGGCGCTTGTGGTCGAAACCCGCCTTCACGTAGATACTGTTGTCGGCGGTGCGCCTCAGTGGGTAGCTGGCATCGAAGCCGACGGCGTCAGCCTGGCCTACGGCGCCCAGGCTGGCAAAGCTGCCCGCCAGCTGGTACTGCACCCGCGACAGGTTGGCGCCCAGCTTCCAGCCGTCACCGCCCACCGGCAGGCTGGTGCTCAGGCTGCCGGTCACGAGGCTGCCTTTGTTGGACACCGAGGCACGTGCCGTGGTGCTGTCGCCCCAGCCGAAGAGGTCACGGAACTGCAACGCCAGAGTAGCGCGGTATTCGCCGGTGGATTTGGTGCCGTGGTTGTTGACTTCGGCACGCACCTCGAGCGGTTCGTCTTCGGCCACCGACACCACCATGTCGGCGCCGCCCGTGGTGGCGCCGGGTGTGAAGGCGGCGCGTGCCGTGACGCCCGGCATGTCGCCCAGCAAAAGCAGCTTGCGTTCCACATCAGCCTGCAGCAGCGGGCCGGGTGCAGTCAGGCTGTCGGTGTGGGCCTGGATGACGTCGTCACGCAGCCGCACGTCCTGAGCGGTGACGATCTGCACGCCTTCGAGCCGGCCTTCCAGCACCGCCAGTTCGATCACGCCGTCGGCCACTCGCTGTGCGGGCAGGTAGGCGTAGCTCAGCAGGTGGCCATTGGCCTGGTAATAGCGCGTCAACGCGCCTGCGGCTTCGTTCAGGCCGGCGATGTCCAGCCGCTTGCCGACCCAGGGTTTGACCAGTTCAGCCAGCTGTGCGGCGGGATAGGAGGTGGCGCCGCTGATGCGGAAGTCGGACACCGTGACGCTGACGCCGTCGGGCAGGTTCAGTGTCGGGCGCACCGGGGCATCGATCAGGCGCGGGGGCGTCTGTGCGGGCAGGGAAGGAGGCGCAGGGCGGCGGGTTTCTTCCAGCAACTGGCCCGAACTGGGCGGGGTCTGCGCCTGCACCCCAGTGGCTATTGCCAAAGGCGCCAGCAGCGTGAGCAGTGGCGCGCTGAAGCCCCAGGTGGCCCGAGATAGCTGGCAACGAAGGCTGTGCGGTGGTGGCTTGGGCAACATCGGCGTCCCGTGGTCTGGCGATGGGGTGGAAGGCATGGGCGAGCAGGGCGATGAGAAGGGTCTAGCGGCGGGACAGCTTGTCCAGCAGCGCAAGCAGTTGGCGTTCAGCCGGGGTAAAGCTCTTGTCCTTGCCCAGCAAAGCCTGCAGGGCCAGCACGGCGTCGTCCAGGCGGCCGGCATCAGCCATCGCGAGCGCGTCGTCGTAGGCCCGCCAGGATGCAGCGGCATAACTCGTCCCGGGCGCGGCGGTACCGCCCAGCACACGGGCGAGCCGGCGGTTCATGGGTTCAACCTTTTGCATCACAGATTGAAGGGAAGACGTTGTTTCATCCGAAAACAGGACACGCGAGGTGGCGGTATCCACGACCCGCACATGCACCTGAACTTCTTCACCCAGCACGAAAAAGCCACCAAACACCATGCGACCGGCGCCGACGATGCGTCCCAGCCGCACCCGCGCGTCTTCATCCGCCAGTTCGGTGGCGGAGACCCTCTGTTCGGCAAGCAGGTCCTTCAGCTTCTGCCTTTCCAGCACCGGCAGCCCTGCAACCTGCAGCAAGGACACGGTGAGGTTTTCGGACAGCGATCGCTTGAGGAAGTCGGCCGTGGGCGCAGACTGCGCGGCATTTGGCGACTGGTTGTCGAAGTCCCAGACCACGACTGCGGTCGCCGGGGCGACCGCCGCTTGAGCGTGCGCCAGTGCGCCTGCATCGACGCCAGCGAGCAATGCCATCAGCAACGCCCCCATCAACGCCTTCAGCCGGACGCGGTGCAAGGCACCGGCCGGCTGTGGGATGAGCGCCGTGGCGGCTTTCATTCCTTGCGCGCGATGATCCTCTGGTTCTTTTCCAGCGGAGCCTTGGCTTCGGCCACCCGGCCGTAAGCCAGCAATTCCTGCACTTCGGTGACGGTGACCTGGGCGATGCGGTTTTCGCGGTAGCCCAGCACGCGGCCGTTGAGCTCGATCGGCTCGCCGCGTGTCAGCACGTTGAATGTCTGGCCTGGCGTGAGACCGTGTTTCTTGCCCAGGTTGATGATCGCGCGTTCACCTTCCACGGCCACGATGCGGCCCTTCAGCGGGTACTTGTCCTGCACCGTCTGGGCCACGGACTTGGCGATCGTGGCCGCCAGTTCGGTTGGGTTGGGTGTACCCGTGTTGCTGGCGGTTGCCCGCTCGGAGCGCACCATCGCCAGCTGCGTGGTTTCGGTGTCGATGGCGCGCACCGCCGCTGTCAGCGTATTGCCTTGGGTGGTAAGCACGCCCGACACCATCATGCGTGCCGCCAGCACGCGGCCAAGCTTGATCTGCGTGTCCTGGTCGGCAATTTCGGAAGAGCCCAGCTTCACCTCGGCCAGCACCTTGTCCAGCAAGCGGCGTTCAACGATCGTGAAGCCGCGTGATTGCAGTTCACGGATCAGCTCTTGCTGGAGCACGCCTTCAAGGCCGATTCGGCCCGTGGCGCCAGGCAGCGTCTGGTCCTGGAACGGCAGCACGCTGAGCGCCAGAACGGGCGACGTCCAGTCGTCGGCAGCACCCATGCTGGCGGGCCGTGCAACCGGCGAGCGGAACTGCGCGGCCAGGTCCTTGACGGCATTGTCGATGTAGGTCTGGCGCGCACGGTCTTGCTCGTCGGCCAGCGCTTCCTGTGTCTGGCGCATCAGCGCGGCGGTTATCAGGTCGGCCGGGTCCAGCGCCTGGGCGCGTTCGAGCACGGCCTTGGCGCGTACCGCCTGGCCGTTGTCGTTGAGCGTGACGGCCAGGTTGCTCAACGCTTCCACCGACTGGGGGTTTTCGCGGCTGGCTCGTTCGTAGCTCTTGATAGCGGCTTGAGGGTCCGCCTTGCGCTGGCTGTTGCCGACCGCCACCAGGGCGCTGGCCTTCTGCCAGGAAAAATCGGCCGATGTCTGGCTGCCTGCCGCCTGCTGCAGGGCGACCTGGGCCGCCTGGGGCTGGCCGGTGCCGGCCAGCGCGCGAAAGCGGATGAGGTACGCCGCACTGCGGGTGGGCGCCTTGGCGATGATGTCGTTGGCTTCCGTCAGCGCGCTGCTCGTGTCGCCACGTGCCAGCAGCACTTCTGCCGCACCTTCACGGCCCATCCAACCCACTTCCGGGTGGCTGGCACCGGCCAGAGCGCGGAAGATGCGTTCGGCGTCGTCGAGCTTGCCCTGGCGCAGCAGGTCGTAGCCGCGCTCGGCACGTGCGATCTGCTCCACACCGGCCGGCGGCGGCAAGACGGTCGGGCCGGCCTTCACCGACGGGCCGGCGGCGAAGAAGGTGAAGTCACCCTCCAGCGAGGTGCTCTCCCAGGGCACCTGGCCACCGTTGGAATCGAGCCGGACGCCGAGCCGCACGCGCTTGAAGACCTCTTCGATCGACAACCCTGGCCTTTCGATGTTGGCCAGCAGGTGCTGCGTGTACAAGCCGTTGGTGCCGCGGCCGTCGCTGGCCACGCTGCCCGGTGCCGTGGCAAAGGCCACCAGCGAGCCGATGGGCGCGTCCACCTGCGACAAGCCGCCACTGTTGGAGCGTGAACTGCGAGCGAAGGGGTTGTCGCGGCAGGCGTCGAGGATGACGACATTGATGCGGTTCTTCGCCGTCTCCATCTTGTCCAGCACCTGCTGCACGTCAACGGCCTTGTACGGAACTTCGTCTTCGCGCTTGATGTCGCTGCCCACCGGCATCAGGAAGTTGCGGCCCTTGATCTGCACGCCGTGGCCTGCAAAATAGAAGAGGCCCGCACCGCCGGCCTTCAGCCGGTCGCCGAAGACGCTGACGGCGTCCTGCAGCTGCTTTTGCGTGGCGTTGATTTTCAGGTCCACCGTGAAGCCGGCTTTTTCCAGCACCTTGGCCACGGCGGTGGCGTCGTTCACGGAATTCAGCAACGGTGCGCTGGCATAACCGGCATTGCCGACGACGAGCGCATGGCGCGGTTCATGGGGCGGCACTGCGGCAACGGCCGCCTGCATCGCACAGAACAGCAGCGCGGCGAACCAAGCCATCCACGGCCGTGGTTTGCAAAGACGCGGTTCATTGGACATCTGCGGATCCCTCAGTCGGTGAATCACCGAAGGGCTCTGATGGCCCTGTTGGCAACGTGAAGGGAATCGTAAGCCAAGCGCATGGCTCGGCAACCTTCATTCAGAGGAGTTGCCGCTTTCAGTCAGGGGGCCCCTTCCGGGGGATAACCCGCCCGCGCGCTAGGGTTCAGGCCTTCGGACCCGACACCTTGTGGCGCATCAATCGGCCATGTTCGCGCACCCAGTCACGTTTTTTCTCGGTGTTGCGCTTGTCGTGCTCTGCCTTGCCCTTGGCCAGCGCGATTTCGGCCTTCACACGGCCGTCCTTGTAGTGCAGGTTCAGCGGCACCAGGGTGAAGCCCTTCTGCTCGACCTTGCCCACCAGGCGGCGGATCTGCTCCTTGTGCATCAGCAGCTTCTTCGTCCGGTCGGCTTCAGGCTGCACGTGTGTGGATGCGGAACCGAGCGCGTTGATGCGGCAACCGATCAGGAACAGCTCGCCGCCGCGAATGTGCACGTAGCCGTCGGTCAACTGCACTTGGCCGGCGCGGATGGCCTTGACCTCCCAGCCGGCCAGCACCATGCCGGCTTCGAACTGTTCTTCGATGCTGTACTCAAAACGGGCGCGGCGGTTTTCGGCGATGTTGGCCATCAGATGGCCACAGCAGGGCTGCGGTGGCGGGCTCCTAGAATCACGTCATTGTATGAAGCATGTGCGCAAGTCAGTCCTGCTCTGGTACTCGCCCCGCGAGATGTACGACTTGGTGACGGGGATCGCCAGCTACCCCGAGTTCCTGCCCTGGTGCGACCGTGCGGAGCTGGTGCAAACCCATGCGGACGGCGTCAGCGCCAAGCTGGGCCTGGCCTACATGGGTGTGAGGCACAGCTTCACCACGCGCAACGTGCACGTGGCCCCGGATTCAGTTCAGGTGCAGTTGGTGGATGGGCCGTTTTCGGTGCTGGACGGCACTTGGCTCTTCAAGGCGCTGGGCCGGCCCGGCAGCGAACAGCCGGCTTGCAAGATCGAATTCGAGCTGCGCTACGCCTTCGCCAGCCCGGCGCTGGAAGCGGTGGTCAGCCCTGTCTTTGACCGCGTGGCCAACACCTTTGTCGAGTCCTTCGTGCGGCGGGCCGAGGACGTCTATGGCCCCCGGTGAACGGGTTCGCGTTGAAGTGGCCTATTGCCCGCAGCCGGGCGTGACCGACCTGGTGGCGCTGGAGCTGGCCTCCGGTGCCACGGTCGCCGACGCGGTGCAAGCCAGCGGCTTGTTGCTGCGCCACAGCTTGTCTGCCGACAGCATTCAGGTGGGTGTCTGGAGCCGCGTCAAGGACTTGCAGACCGTGCTGCGCGACCAGGACCGAGTGGAGATGTATCGCCCGCTGCAGGTTGACCCGAAAGAAGCGCGGCGCCAGCGCTACAAGAGTCAAAAGGCCCGGAAAGCGCCGTCAACGGCAGTCTGAAGCCACCACCTCACGGGCCCGGCGCTGTTCATCGGCGCGGCCTTTGTCGTCCAGCACCTCGCGTTCGCCCTTTTCGTTGGTGCGCGAGATGCGCTGGCCTGATTCGAGTGCCATCAAGTGGCCACGCGCCGCGCGACAATTCTCGGCGCGCTGCGCCGACAAGCGCTCTTCATCGGCCTTGGCCTTGGCCGCCTGCTCTTGTTCAGCGCTGCGCTTGCGGGCCTGGACTTCGCGCTCCAGCGCGGTAGGGGGTGCGGAGGCTGCAGCGGGCGCGGCGGCGCCTTCGATGCCTGATGCGGCGGCCACCGCCGGCGCAGCGGCCGCGGCGGCGCGGCGCGCGTCAGCAGCGGGCCGGCTGAGGATGTCCTTGTCCGGCACGTCCTTCGGCGGCGGGCGGTCGCTGGCGTTGACCTGGCCGTTCTTGTCGCGCCATCGCCACTGCGCGTCGGCGGCGGGCGACAGCGCCATCAGCAGCGTGGCCAAGGCCAGCGGCAGCGCCAAGGCGGTTCTGCAGCGCTTCGCTGCGCTGAACCCAAAAGTCCGGGGGGGCGTTGCAATAGTCATACGTCAAGTTTATGCCTGCCGCGGCTGTGCTGAGCGCTGCGGATGTCACAGGGCGTGAGCTGGAATGCGATCCCTATAATCTGCTTTTGCGTCTGGAGTCTTTTCATGCGCCTACTCGGCAAAGCGCTCACCTTCGACGATGTGTTGTTGGTGCCGGCCTTCTCTCATGTGTTGCCCCGCGACACCAGCCTTTCCACCCCGCTTACCCGCAACATCCGCCTGAACCTGCCGCTGGTGTCGGCGGCGATGGACACGGTGACTGAAGCCAGACTGGCCATTGCCATCGCGCAAGAAGGCGGCATCGGCATCGTGCACAAGAACCTCACGCCTAGACAACAGGCGGCCGAGGTCGCACGTGTCAAGCGTTATGAATCGGGCTTGCTGCGCGACCCGATCATCGTGCCACCCAGCGCCAGCGTTCGCGAGGTGATGGCACTGTCGCGCCAGCATGGCGTGTCGGGTTTCCCCGTCGTGGACGGCAAGACAGTCGTCGGCATCGTCACCAACCGCGACCTGCGCTTCGAAACCCGGCTTGACCTGCCGGTGCGCGACATCATGACCCCGCGTGAACGCCTGGTGTGGGTGCGCGAAGGCGCGTCGCCCGAAGAAGGCAAGGCGCTGATGCACCAGCACCGGCTGGAGCGCGTGCTGGTGGTCAGCGACAGTTTCGAGCTGCGCGGCCTGATGACGGTGAAGGACATCACCAAACAAACGGACTTCCCCAACGCCGCGCGCGACGCCCAGGGCAAGCTGCGCGTGGGTGCCGCCGTGGCCTTTGCTGACGGTACCGAAGAGCGCGTCGACCTGCTGGTCAAGGCCGGAGTCGACGTGATCGTGGTGGACGTGGCACACGGCCACAGCGCCGGTGTGCTGGAACGCGTGCGCTGGATCAAGAAGAGCTTCCCGCAGGTGGACGTGATCGGCGGCAACATCGCCACAGCCGCCGCTGCGCTGGCGCTGGCCGAAGCCGGCGCCGATGCGGTCAAGGTGGGCATTGGCCCGGGGTCGATATGCACCACGCGCATCGTTGCCGGTGTCGGCGTGCCGCAGATCATGGCAATTGCCAACGTTGCCGAAGCGCTGCGCGGCAGCGGCGTGCCGCTGATCGCCGACGGCGGCATTCGCTATTCGGGCGACATTGCCAAGGCCGTGGCCGCTGGCGCCAGCACGGTGATGATGGGCAGCATGTTCGCCGGCACCGAAGAAGCGCCTGGCGAAACCATTCTCTACCAGGGCCGCACCTACAAGAGCTACCGCGGCATGGGCAGCCTGGGAGCCATGCAGCTGGGCAGCGCTGACCGCTACTTTCAGGACCTGGGCGAGGGCAGCGGCCACAACCCCAACACGGCCAAGCTGGTGCCCGAAGGCATCGAAGGCCAGGTGCCGTACAAGGGCTCGGTGGTGCAGATCATCTTCCAGATGGCAGGCGGTCTGCGCGCGTCCATGCACTACTGCGGCTGCGCCAGCATTGCCGACATGCAGGAACGCGCCGAGTTCGTCGAGATCACCACCGCCGGCATCCGTGAGAGCCACGTGCATGACGTGCAGATCACGAAAGAGGCCCCGAACTACCGCATGGAATGAGTGACCCCGTGCAGAGCCCGGCTTCGCCGGACAAGCGCCGCGCCGCTGCCAAGCCCGCCGCGGCCATGCGCTTCATCATGCTCGTGGTGCTCATCGACATGTTGGCCGTGGGCCTGATCGTGCCGGTGCTGCCGCCGCTGGTGGGCAAGTTCACCAGCAGCCCGTCAGAGCAGACTTACTGGTACGGGCTGATCGCGTTTTCTTACGCCATCGCCAGCTTCGTCGGTGCGCCGATCCTGGGTGCGCTGTCGGACCGCTATGGGCGTCGGCCGATTCTGCTCCTGGGCTTTTGTGGGTTGGCGCTTAACTTCTTCTCCACCGCGCTCGCCACCACGGGCTGGATGCTCGTGGCGTCGCGCCTGGTCGGCGGCGCCATGCAGGCCAACGCGGCTGTGGCCAACGCCTATGTGGCCGACATCACGCCGCCCGAGCAGCGCGCCAAGCGCTTCGGTCTGTTGGGCGCGATGTTCGGCATCGGTTTCATCCTGGGCCCTGTGCTGGGCGGCATCCTGGGCGGCATCGACCTGCAGTTGCCGTTTTTCGTCGCTGGCGGGTTGGCGCTGATCAACCTGGCCTACGGCTATCTCGTGCTGCCTGAATCCCTGCCGCCCGACCAGCGCCGGGTGGTGGACTGGCGGCGCGCCAACCCGCTGAGCTCACTCAAACAGTTGACGGAACTCAAGGGCGTGGGCCTGCTGGTGGGCGTGGTGGCCTGCTCGGGGCTGGCGCAGTTCACGCTGTACACCACCTGGGTGCTGTACACCACCTTCAAGTTCCACTGGGGCCCGACGGAAAACGGCTGGTCGCTGTTTGCGGTGGGCATCGTTTCGGCGCTGGTGCAGGGCGTGCTGCTCGGCCGTCTGCTCAAGCGGTTCTCGCCGCAGCGTCTGGCGGTGTGGGGCCTGGTGTCATCGACGCTGGCCTTTGCCGCCTGGGGCATGGTCACTGAAGGCTGGATGATGTACCCGGTGATCTTCGCCAACCTGCTGGGTGCGGCCGTGGCTGCCACCATGCAGAGCCTGATATCCAGTGCTGCCGACAGCCGCAACCAGGGCCAGACGATGGGCGCGCTCAGCGGCCTGAGCAGCCTCACGGCCGTCATCGCGCCGGCCTTTGGCGCACCGCTTCTGGGCATGGTGTCGCACCTGCCGGCTGGCGACTGGCGCATTGGCGCGCCGATGTACTTCTGCGCCGCGCTGCAGGCCTTGGCGCTGGTGCTGGCCGTCATCCACTTCCGCCGCATGCCGCAGCCTGCTGCCGTACCCGCAGAAGCTTCTCCCTGAACACCATGCACGACAAGATCCTCATCCTCGACTTCGGCTCCCAGGTCACGCAGCTCATTGCGCGCCGCGTGCGCGAAGCGCATGTCTATTGCGAGATCCACCCCAACGACGTCACCGATGACTTCGTCCGTTCCTTCGCGCCCAAGGCCATCATCCTGTCGGGCAGCCACGCCAGCACCTACGAAGAGCACGACCTGCGCGCGCCGCAAGCGGTATGGGACAGCGGCGTGCCGGTGCTGGGCATCTGCTACGGCATGTTCACGATGGCGGTGCAGCAGGGCGGCCAGGTCGAAGCCAGCACGCACCGCGAATTCGGCTATGCCGAGGTGCGCGCGCACGGGCGCACCTTGCTGCTCGACGGCATCCAGGACTTCAGCAGTGCAGAAGGGCACGGCATGCTGAAGGTGTGGATGAGCCACGGCGACAAGATCAGCGCCCTGCCGCCGGGCTTCAAGCTGATGGCCAGCACACCGAGCTGCCCCATCGCCGGCATGGCGGATGAGGCGCGCCGCTACTACGGCGTGCAGTTCCATCCCGAGGTCACGCACACCGTGCAGGGCAGGGCGCTGATCGAACGCTTTGTGCTGGGCATTGCCGGTGCCAGGCCCGACTGGGTGATGCGCGACCACATCGCCGAAGCGGTGGGGCGCATCCGTGACCAGGTGGGCGACGAAGAAGTGATCCTGGGCCTGTCGGGCGGCGTGGACTCCAGCGTCGCCGCGGCACTGATCCACCGCGCCATCGGCGACCAGCTCACCTGCGTCTTCGTCGATCACGGCCTGCTGCGCCTGAACGAAGGCGACATGGTGATGCAGATGTTTGTCGGCCAGATGCACGCCAAGGTCATCCGCGTCGATGCCAGCGACTTGTTCCTGGGCAAGCTGGCAGGCGTCACGGACCCTGAAGCCAAGCGCAAGATCATCGGCAGCGAATTTGTCACCGTCTTCAAGCAGGAAGCTGCCAAGCTGACGAGTGCCGGCGCCAAGGGAGCCAAATGGCTGGCGCAAGGCACGATCTACCCCGATGTCATCGAGAGCGGCGGCGCCAAGACAAAAAAGGCCATCACCATCAAGAGCCACCACAACGTCGGCGGCCTGCCCGCACAGCTGGGCCTGAAGCTGCTGGAGCCGCTGCGCGACCTGTTCAAGGACGAGGTGCGTGAACTGGGCGTGGCACTGGGCCTGCCGCCCGAGATGGTCTATCGCCACCCCTTCCCGGGCCCGGGCCTGGGCGTGCGCATCCTCGGTGAAGTGAAGCGCGAATACGCTGACTTGCTGCGCCGTGCCGACGCCATCTTCATCGAAGAGCTGCGTGCCTTCAAGGACGAAGCCACCGGCAAGAGCTGGTACGACCTGACAAGCCAGGCCTTCAGCGTCTTCCTGCCCGTGAAGAGCGTGGGTGTCATGGGCGACGGCCGCACCTACGACTACGTTGTCGCGCTGCGCGCCGTGCAGACCAGCGATTTCATGACAGCCGACTGGGCCGAGTTGCCCTATGCGCTACTCAAGAAGGTTAGCTCGCGCATCATCAACGAAGTGCGTGGCATCAACCGGGTGACGTATGACGTCAGCAGCAAGCCGCCGGCGACGATCGAGTGGGAATAACGGGGAAAAGATCCATATAGTTCAATAGATCGGATAGCTCGTTGACGAGGCGGAAACGTCGTGAGCGGCCTTGGGTTTCTCGGTTTGAACAGCTGATTTGGCTGCGCGGATTCTTGATGCGAGGCATTCCTCCGACCGTGCAGCCTGCAGAAGGGCCATGCCACCGCGCTTGGCGCCGGCAGATAACTGCAGCAGGTCGCTCAGGCGGCGCTCTTCGACGAATTCCCGCAGCGCCGTAGCCCTCTGCATTACGGCAAATGAATGTCAGCTCAGCGCTGAAAGCGGACGTACAGGTCCTGGTGGTGGATATCCGAAATCGACCCACAGCTGAAGTAGCGATCCAGCGATTCATCGCCGAGCGGCAGTCGCTCACCGACCATGTACTCCTCGCACAGCGCCAATTTCGCTGCACCACTTCGCGTCTTGTCGCGCCGCGATGGCGCACGCGCGCATCACGACTTGACCACCTCCGCTCCCCACTTGTCGGCGGCGTCAAAATCCTCTTCGTCCTCGGGAAAGTAGACGTTCGGCGAACCAATGACGATCATCCCCTCGAGCCGCTGCTGCAATGGCACCAGCCGCACTGCGCACAGCTGAGCTCAGACGGCGGTTTGAGCGTATGAGGTGATCGGGGGTGCGACGGCGGCGTTTCAGTCCCAGGGAAGGAGAGGGACGATGATGGCAAGGGCGAGTTTGGCTGGCGTTGATGTGGGTTGGGATTTCATGATCGCAATGCTCAAAGGAATAGCTGCGGTCGGGAGCAAGGCAGGCTTCTTGCAACCAGCCATGGACAAGTCTTTAGATGGCCATGCACATCTTGCGCCGGCGCCGCAGCGCCGGCAACAAGCCGATGCCGGCGAGCAGCATGAGCCAGGACGCCGGTTCTGGCACAGCAGTCACCCGCAAGCTGATGGTCTGCGCGCCGTATTCGACGCTGAAGAAGGAACCGTCGACGCCACTCCAGTTGATGCGGTCGAAGACGCTATTGCTCACGCGCTGCGCGAAGCTGGCAATGACATAGGTTTCGCCCAGCAAGAAACTGGCGCCAGATGCTGCGAAGATATCGAGATCGCCGTCCCAAAAGGCGGCACCGCTGATGGCCAACTTGTCACCAACGCCGCCGCCGAAGAGGTCAATGCGCAAGCGGGCCGCGTTTTCGGAGAACAATTCGCCAGTGACACTTAAAGTGCCCGCGCTGCCCGCGCTGCCCGCGCTGCCCGCGCTGCCCGGGTCCAGTGTGCCAACGTTGACCAGGCCGGGGACGCCAAATCCTTCGCGGGTCTGCAAAGTGCCAAAGCCGCCGATCAAGCCACGATTGACAAGGTTGGGGTCGCGTGCGCGCAGGGTGGCGCCTGTGGCCACCTGCACATTGCCGGTGTTGCTGAAACCCCCGTCCACCTCGAACACGCCCGATTCGACGCTCAGCAAACCCCTGTTGGAGAAGCCATGGGCCACCGTGCGGCCCAGACCCGCGCGCGTATAAATGCCGTCGTTGACGAAGACACCGCCGCCGCCGGCCGAGTCCTTGCGCAGTTGCTTGTAGCCCAGGTTCGAACTGGCGCCCTCATCCAGGAAGCTGGCGCCCGCCGCGTTGACAATGGCACCACCGAACACGGCGCTGCCAATGCCGCCATCACCTGGTGTCCAGCGCGAAGAACCCAGCAGCGTCAGCGTATGGCCAAAGCCAACACCCTGGCCCATCGTTCCGTTGAAGAGTGCCGTGCCCGTAACGGTGGTGCTGCCAACCGGATAGAAGTTGGTCGTTCCCCCCAGCGTGCCACGGCTGAAGTCGAGCGCGGTGGTGGTGACGCTGCCACTGCTGTTCAACTGTGCGCCACCGCTGTTCAGGCTGAGCGATTGCAGCAGCTGCGTGCCTTCGTTGAAAACGGCGCTGTCCAGAATACGCACGGCACCATCCAGGCGCGACGTGCTGGTCAGCGTGGCGCCGCCGCGTTCGAAAACCACCATGCCGCGGTTGTCGATGCGGCCGCTGACGCTGGCACTGCCGTAGAAGTTCAAAACCGCGCCCGCTGCCACGTCGATGAGACCCGATGACTTGGCGTTGTCACGCAGCTCGAAGGTGCCGCTTTGCACCTGCACGGTTCCGGCATTGTCGAAACCATAGGCGCGGGTCAGACCCAGGCCGCTGCGCAAGTAGGTGCCCTGGTTAACGAAGACGCCACCGAAGTAAGAGCCGCCGTTGTCGCGCAGGGCCCTGTAGGCATTGGCCACCCCTGCCCCTTGGTCGCTGAAGACGGCGCCTGTGGCATTGACGACCGCCCCGGACCCATTGAGTGCGCCGGTTCCTGCTGTCCACGTCGACGCACTTTGCAACGTCAGCGTATAGGCTGGACCAATGCTTTGGATCAACGCGCCGTTGAAGATGGCGTTGCCACTGACGGTAGTGCTGCCGGTCACGAAGGGGCCGAACGGCGTTCCCATGCCACCACGCTCGAAGTTGAGGCTGCCCGCAGTCAGTACGCCCGGCCCCGATAGCCCCCCGCTGTTGATGAACAAGCTGCCCACGCTGGCCGCGACATTCATGAATGTGCTGCCGCCACCAAGCAAGGCAGAGTCGCCAGCGCCTGGCACGCCCAATAACGTCCATTGGCTGGCGTCGTCCCAATTCCCGGAGCCACCTCTCCAGATGTAGTCAAGCGCGAGCACGGGGCTGCTCATGGTGGCCAAGGCCGCGGCAAAGGCCGTTAACCACTTGCGGCTGCGAGCCACGCGGGCTAGGCGAGCTTGTATGTGATTCGGGCAGGACATCGGCCTCTCCAGGGTTCAGGGTGGGTGGTGGGCGATCAGGCGGTGCGTCTTCAAGACGCCGGTGGCCGCACAAAAATCTCGACACGGCGGTTCTGCTGGCGTCCAGCTTCCGAGCCGTTGTCGGCCACCGGTTGGCTTTCGCCCATGCCCTGGGCGGCGAGACGCTGGGCATCGAGGCCCTGGGTTTGCATGTAAGTCGTCACGGCGCGGGCCCTGCGCTCGGACAGGGTCTGGTTGACGGCATCCGCGCCGACGTTGTCGGTGTGGCCGACCACGCGCACCGTCACGCCGCAGTACTTGCGCACGGATGTGGGGACACTGGCCAGCGTGTTCTGGAACGTCGGGCCGACGGCCGACTGGCCGCTGCCGAACATGACGGAGCCGGGGATCTTCAGCCGCACCGATCCGTCGGGCTATTCTTCGACATCGATCTCGTTCTTGAAGGCCGATGACGCCAGCGCACCCACCAGCGCGCCGCCGAGGGCGCCAGTGACGTGGTGCTTGGTCTTGCTGCCACCCGTGGTCATCGAAATGAGCACGCCCGCTGCCGCGCCCAGGCCGGTGGCCATCGCCGTGCGGTTCTTGTCCGACATCGTCGGCAGCCGCTCGCAGCCGGGCTTACCGACGGGCGTGCTCGCTGCCGCCACGACTGCGGCGCCGGTGCTGGCGGGAGCGCTGGCGACCAGGTTGCTGCTGCTGGCGCCGGTCTGACCGGCCGCGGCCTGGTCGGCTGCCGATTGCGCCAACTTGGGCACGGTGACGTTGCAGCCGGCCAGGGCCAAAGCCGTGGCTAGCGTGATGGCAACGCGGTATCGCGGCATGGTGCTTGGGGATGGTTGGGAGGGTGTGGCGGTGGGCATGGGTTCTCCTTTGGGCGACGTCGGTGATGTCGAATCGAGGCGTGTGGACAGGCTGTTTGCGATCACTTCCTGAACGCACCCCACAAGCTGGTGACTGGCAGGTTGTTCGCGGTTTGAGCCGCGCACGCCGTGGCGGGGGGGCTAGGCAGCACAGCGCAAGAGTTCTCCATCAACACAAACCCGATGCCACCGTTCGACAAAAGAACGGTGGAACCAAAGCCGACTGTTGATGCTTGGAATCCGAGGAGGTATTCGCGGTTGGCCGAGTTGATGGTCGGGAAGCGGGTTCGGGTGGATTGGTCGAACACTGCGGTGTTGCCGTCACTCGATACTTGAATGGCGTCTCCGCTGCGTGAAATGGCCGCATTGCGCAGATCGAAGAACGAAAAGACGGCGCCTGCGAGTTCGCGCGGCAGCCAGCCGGTGGCCGCGGTCCACATCACGCGGCCGCCGCCAGAGCCCAGGGACTGCAGTACCGCCTGCCCATCGTCAGCGATGGTCAAGGAGTCACTACTCAGCTGACCCTCCACGGCAACAGCGACCACGAACGGCGTCACTGCCGACGCGCTGGCCGCGGCATAGGTAGGAGATAAGTTGTTGCCCCTGGTCCAGGTCACTACCTGCTGGCCGCTTCGACCCACCTGGCTCAGGCCTAGGCGTGAATCAACGCCGGGGGACTCCAAGGCGATCTCTTGGGTCAGCCCAGTCGCCACCGTTCCGCGAAAGGCCACGATGTTGGACACGCTGGCAGGGCGGAACTCGGTTGCCATCAGCAAGTTGCCGGCCTCGTCCATACGGAGCTGAACCTTTTGGAAAGCTGTGGTCGGCACCTCACTGAGCAGCTGCCGACGGAAGGCTGTTTCTGTGGCCGTGCGCATGAACAGCGCCTGCACACGCGTGAAGCGCAGTGTTTGAAATGGAATCCAGCTGTTGCCGTAGAAAACAAGGTCCCCGCGGTCGTTCAACAGCACCTGGAACCCTATGTCGGGTGGGGGCGTGTCGGTCAGCAGTTCCGGCGCAGCCCATTGGCCAGTGCGTGCGTTGAAGAGAGCGAAGTAGTAATAGGTGCAAAGAAAGGGCCCACCGGCGTAGGCGTTGGCGGTGCACGCCGCTTGGTGCCGCCACAAGGCCACGGCGTTGCCACCTGGCGCCGCCGTTACGGACAGGAAGAGGCCGCCCGGCATATTGCTAACTGCGCCGCCCGCCGCCAGGTCGATTGCGACAGGGGGTGTCCAACTGGGCTGTACACCGGTGGCATTCGGGCTGCCGTGCATGGCGTAAATCACCTCGCGTATGCCGTCACTCTTGCTGAAGACGACGGTGACGCGGCCGCTGTCGTCAATGGCAGCATCGCTGGCAGTGATCGACCTTGTGGTCACGTTCTCTTCAAGCGATTGAGCCGCTGCCCAGGTTCGGCCGAGTACCGTGCTGACAGTCGCAGCCACGCTCAACAGCGCCGCCCGACTGGTGACCGTACCCTGCGCGTTCGTCACCACCACCCGCACGCGGCGGCCGTTGTCGGCCGCGGCCGTTGCAACGCTGTAGCTGCTGCCCGTGGCGCCGTTGATGTTGGCGAAGCTGGCTCCGCCATCGGTGCTCAGCTGCCACTGGAAGCTGGGAGTCGGCGAACCGCTGGCTGCCACGCTCCATGACGCCGTTTGCCCTGCGGCCACCGACACATCCGCAGGCTGCGTGGTGATGACCGGGGCGACTGCGGCCGCGCTGACGGTCAGCGTGGCCGCGTCGCTGGTAGCGGTGCCGGCACTGTTGCTGGCCACCACGCGAAAGCGCAAACCGCTGTCGGCCAGGCTCAGCGCCGATGTCGTGTAGCTGGGCGTGGTGGCCCCGGCGATGGCTGTCCAGGTGGCGCCAGCGTCGCTGCTGCGCTGCCATTGGTAGCTGGGCACGGGCGTGCCGGCGGCAATGACACTAAAAGTTGCGCTGGCCGGTGCGGTGACGCTGGCGGGCAGCGGTTGCAAGGTGAATGCGGGTGCTGCAGGTGCAGGGGTCACCGTCAGCAGCACGGCACTGCTTGTGACGCTGCCCACGCTGTTGCTGACCACTACCCGCACCTGCAGACCGTTCTGGCCCAGCGTCGTCGCGGGCAGTTGTAGCGTGGCGGCGCTGGCGCCAGGCACGTCTGTCCACGTCGTGCCATCGCTGCTGCTTTGCCAAAGGTAAGTGACCGATGTGCCTGTCGCGGTCACGGCGAAGCTGGCCACTGCACTGACCACCACGGTCTGCGGCGCGGGCTGAACGGTGATGGCGGCCGGGGCCACAGCCACGTTTACACGCAAGGTGGCGGCCGTGCTGGTGGCGCTGGTGCTGGCGCTGCCGCTGTTGCTGGTGACGACGACGCGGAACTGGCTGCCGGTATCGGCCAGGGTCGGTGCAGACAGGGTGTAGGCGGCCGATGTGGCGCCGGCAATAGTCGTCCAGGTGTTGCCGTCAGCACTGCGCTGCCACTGGTAGCTGATGGCGCCCGTGCCGGTGCTGGTGGCAGTGACGGAGAAGCGCGCTTCGCCGCCCGCGGTGACCTGCGCGTCGCTGGGCTGTGCGGTCAGCGTGGGCGGGGCGGGTGCGGCTATTGGCGGCGGGGGCGCGGCGATCGGCGGCGTGGGTTCGGTCGCCGGGTCGCTGCCGCCACCGCACGCCACAAGCCCGGCCGCAAGCCCCGCCACAAGCCCCGCCAAAATCAAAGCCGCCCCGCCGCGGCAAACCAGTTGAATTCCCCAGCGCATCAGAAATCTCCCCGAGCAGTTTTTCGTTGTTCGCCACGCGAGTGGCTGTAAACGAAGACTAGAAAGGGGTGCGTGATCGAAGCGTGATCGGCGGCGCTGCTTTTGCAGCTTCAGCCCAACACACCCCGGTTCAGGGGGTCAGCTGAAGTTCTTCAACCAAGCCTTGCGGACTTCTGCGTTCACCAGGTTCTTGGTCAGGAACGCGTGCTGCAGTTCCGGAGCCACATGCTGCGAATGTGCGCGATCGATCCAGTGCCAGGCATCGGCCAGCGCCTGCTGCGCGGCGCGCTCCTGGCCTGTGGCCAAAAGCGCCTGGTGGACGGTCCATTGCGCCTGGGGCCAGTAGGTGATGGCGGGCAGGCGGTCCACCAAGTCGGCCTGCAAGCGCAGCGCCAGCGGCTCGGCGTCCGGTAAACGCATCTCGTGCAGCGCCGTCAGTTGCAGCAGCTGCGCGCTCAGCACACAGGCCAGGCGCTCTTCAGCGGCGAACTTTTGTTCCAGTTCCAGGCTGCGCAGCCGGCGCTCTTCAGCCGGCAACCCGCGCGCACACACGATTTCGTGCTGCGCCGCAATGCTGGGATCGACCGTCCCAGTGCTGTTGGGCAGCTGCTGCTGCGGGACGCTGATGCCGCACAAGCTTGCCAACGCGGCACGCAAGGTGTTGCGCCTGACGCGATTTGAATAGCTCAGCAGCTCGTCGGAGGACTGCAGCAGTTGCAGCGCTTTGGCCGGCTGGCCAAGATGTGTCCACACCTGCACCAAATGATTCTCGACCAGCGGCACTCTGGCAGTGGCGTTCAGCGCTTTGAAGGCCTGCAAACTGCCGTTCAGTTCGCTGACTGCCGTGTCGAATTCGCCCAGGCCAGCGGAATACAGGCCGACGTGAACCCGCGCCGTGACACCGGCGATGCCCTTTTCGAGCCCCAGCTCGATCTGCCGCTGCAAGGCGTTGCACGCCCTTTGCCGCGCTTCGCGCAAGCGTCCGAGTTGCATCAGCAAATGGGCAGCGTTGCTTTCCAGCGTCGCCTGCTCGGCCCTTGCCGCGGGCCGGTCTGCGATGGCGATGCTGGCTTCGGTGCGCTGCAGTGCTTCATGCAGGCGGCCCATGTAGCTGAGCGCCGCTCCGATGGTCGACAGTCGCGTGATGTTGTTGTGCCACTCGTCGGCTTGCCGCGGTGTGGCGCTTTCGTCAGCGATGAAAAATTCTGCCCGTTCGCGCTGCCCAACGACGGTTGCGGCCAAGGCACACAGGGCCGCCAGTTCGCCGCGCCACGCGTCTTGCCCGAGTGTGATGGCAGCTTCGTGTGCAGCGCTTGCAATGGGCAGGGCCTCGGCCACCCTGCCGCCATAGACCAGACCCATGGCCTTGATGCGGCGTGCATCGGTTTGCTGGTGCAGTGAGGCTGCGCTTGCCAGCAGTGCGTCGCAACGTGCCAGGGCGCGCTGGATGTCGCCTGCCGTGACCCAGCCTTTGGCTTCGTCAGTGCCCGCCTGAAAAGCCTGGGCGTCGTTGCCCGCCTGTTGCCAGGCCTGGGCAGCGGCGGCATGAAATTCCGCCGCCATGATGGGCTGCGAGAGCTCGGTGGCCGCAGCGGCTGCGGCCTGATGGCAGGCTGCAGCCAGCGCAGGCTCGCCGCCTGCTGCCCAGTGCTGGGCCAGGCGCGCAGGAGGTGCGCCGCGCTGCACCAGCCAATGCGCAACGGACCGGTGCAGCAGCACGGCCAGCGGCGGGTCCAGGGAAAGCCTGGCGGCTACGAGAACCAGGTCGTGCACGCGGCCACTCTCGGTCATCAGCGCCGCGCCCGTGAGTTCGGCCCAGGGGACAGACAGGGCTGCCAGCGGCTGGCCCAGCACTGCGGCGGCCAGATCGGGCGCGAAAGCATCGCGGGCCAGCGCGGCCACCTGCAGCAGGCTACGCGCCAATTCCGGCAGCTGTTCCAGCCGCCGCTGCACCAGTTGCAAGATGTGCGGCGGCATAGCCAGTGCTTGCGGCGGCGGCCCCAGCCCGATCGTCGCCGGCCGGGCCAACAGCAGCGCACGCAGTGTTTCCAGCAGCAACAACGGCTGGCCGCCCGTGTGCGCCCACAGCAGGCGCGCCCAGCCCGGCGCGTCTTCAAGCGCCAGCGCGGCGTTGCGCAACAGTTGCGCTACGCCTTCCTCGGTCCATGCTTTGAGCTGCACTTGGACGACGCGGTGCCGGGCTTCGTCCAGCCAGTGCTGCAGCGCCGCCGGCATCTCGTTGGCACGGCAGCCCAGCAAGCAGTGCTGCACACTGCCCAGGACCGAAGGTAAAAGCGCCAGGCTGGCGGCGTCAGCGAAGTGCAGGTCGTCGATCAACACCGCAGGCTGCAGCCCGGCCAGCAGTTGCATTGCCTGGCCCAGGTGCAGCGGCGAAAGCGGGCCCGCAGGCGCGACACCCAAAGCAGGCACCAGGCGTGCCAGTTCTGCCCGCGCCCAATCGGGCAGCGTGGCGCAGGGCTGCGCATGAACCCAGCGCGCCAACAGGGCGTAAGGCACGGCGCTGTCGCCAAACTGGGCCCGCAGCCGCAGCGGCACCGACATCGTGTTGGCGAAGTCTTCCAGCAAGCGCGTCTTGCCTATGCCCGCATCGCCAGTGACCAGCACGACGGCGCCAGACAGCCAGGCCTGCTGCAGCTGGGCCCATTCTTCTTCGCGCTGCACCAGCAGCGGTGGCCGCAGCAGCGCGGTCCAGGCGGCAGCGGGCGGTGCGTGGGCCGGTGTGTGGACGGGCGTGCTTTGGATCAGCTGCAACAGATCGCGGGTTTGGCCATCGGGCTGGGGCTGGTCCTGTTCGCGCAGACGCTGGGCCAGCGCGCGGTAGGCCACCAGTGCGGCGTTGCGGTCGGCGCGGCGAAAGTGCAGCTGCATCAGCTGGCGCACCACGGCCTCGTCGTCCGGGTTGTCGGCCACCAGCCTTTCGCAGTAGGGCACCGCAGCGTCTAACTGCAGCTGGTTTTCCAGGGCATGCACGATTTGCAACAGCGCCGCGTTGCGCGTGGCGTGGCTGCGCTTGCGCGCCTGGGCCAGCCAGACGGCGGTCGCCTCGCCGTCGTCAAAGGCCACCTGGCCCAGCAGCGGGCCCTGCGCTGCTTGCGGGTCGGCGCGCAGGCTGCTGGCCAGGCTGGCCAGGTCCAACTGCACCTGCGGCGCCAGCGAGACTGTGCCGCCCCGCAACTGCAGCAGCGCCTGGCCGCTGGGGTCTTGCAGCTTCTTGATGCGCTGGCGAAGGTTGGCGCGCGCACTGTTTGCCGGGGTGTCGGGCCACAACAGTGTGGCCAGATGCATGCGCGGCAGGGTGCCGTCCAGCGCCAGGGTCGCCAACAGCAGCGCGTCTTTGGGCGGCAGGGCAGCAGCAGGGCCACGGTTGATCGCCAGCGTTGCTGCGCCGAACAGCCGCAGTTCGATGAGCGGCCCGTTATCGGGCCGTGGTGCAGCCATTGTCGTGCCGGGGTTCGCCGGGTTCGCAGTCGTTGCTGTGTTCGCTGTGTTCGCTGTGTTCGCCATAGTCTTCGACTTTGACGCAAAAGGGCCTGGCCGTTGGGTCACAAGAACGACTCGATCATCATCATCAGCACGCTCAGCACCACCGAACTGGCCAGCGGAATATGCCAGTCGCGGCCGCGAAAGCGGAAGCTGAAGTCGCCAGGCAGCCGGCCCAGGCCGATCTTTTTCATCCAGGGGTGCAGGCCGTTGAACAGCACGCAGGCCAACAGGAAGACGTTGAGCCAACGCATCGGGGGGGCTGACGCTACAGCGTGTGCGTGCGGTCGCCGCGCACGAAGCCCAGGGGCCGAAAGCCCGGCAGGTTTTTGGTCAGGGCGATGACTTTGAACAGTTCGCCCATCTCGTGTTCGGTCAGCAGTTTTTGCGCGTTGGCGCGTTCGCGCAGGCTGGCCGGCTGCAGCAGGTCGAGCAGGCCGCAGTTCATCAGGAAGTGCGCCTGTTTGGTGTAGCCCGCCACTTCCAGCCCAACGTCTTGCGCCGTCAAAGCGATGGCGCTGACGTCGATGTGGGCGGTGATGTCTTTTTCGCCCACGTCCTGCAGCGGGTCGTCGTCAGCGCGGTGGGCGCGGTGGCACATCAACGTGCCGCCGCGGCGCTGCGGGTGGTAGCACTCGGTTTCGGGGAAGCCGTAGTCGATGAATAAGACAGCGCCGCGCTGCAGCCGGTCGGCCAGGGTGCGAATGAAGGCCTGGGCCTGGGGTGGATTTCGGTCACGGTGCCGGGTAAGACCAGGGCGTTCGGCACTGGCGGGCGCAGCGCGGTGGGGCTGTCGGCCCATTCGAAGCTGGAAGCCGTGGCGGTGGGGGTTGCGGTGGAGGTGGCCGTGTCAGCTTTCGCGGCTTTGGCCCTGGTCTTCACCACCACGCCGCATTCATGCCAGGTGCGGCCGTCGAATTGCAGCAGTTGCACCGGCATGGCATCCAGCACTTCGTTGCTCAGTACGACGCCGTGCATCTGCTCGGGCAGGTGGTCCAGCCACTGCACCTGGGCGCCGAAACGCGCCAGGCGTTCGGCTTGGCGGGCGCGCAGGGCGCCGGAGACGTCAACGATGCAGTAACTGGTCACGCGCACGCCCATTGAATCCAGTGCGTCCAGCAACTGTTCGGCCAGCGCGCCTGAACCAGCGCCGAATTTCCACAGCCGCCGCCCCAACGCCAAGCCACCTGCGCTGCCGGTTGTCCACACGCCGCCGGGCGTGGCGTCGCGGCTCACCCTGGAGCAGGTACAGCGCGCTTTCGCTGTCCAACTTGCCGGTGGAGCCTTGGCAAGGGTCGCTTTCGCCCTTGACCAGGGCGCTCAGCCCTTCGCCGCGAGCCGTCTTGCTGGAGCACCTTAAAGTGTCCGTGGTCTTCGCGAGTGCTCCGCAGCCACAGCAAGCTCCAAGCCAGGGTAATCTGAACCGGTTGGTCGGGAGCACCCGCTCCTGGCCGGCCAGAGCCGCTCTTGTAGCGCGGCCGATTGTCGACTCCTGCTGGATTGCTGCAGTTCGAGCTACTTGCACAAGTCTGCGCCTGGCATGAGCTACCCGAAGCGCGAGCAACCGAGAACAGCGTCAGCGGTAGCAGCGAGGAGTTTGACGAGGCGCTCTGGCAGGACTTTGGCGTAGCGCGGCTTCAGTTCGGCTGCGACTCGATGCCGAATCAAGACTTGGCCAACAGATGAGCGCCGCTGATCTTGGAGGCACCCTTGTCGAAGGTCCACAGCGGCTGCTCGCCAGCCTGCGTGGCCAACGCGACGTGAAGGCAGTCCGCGAAGTCGGCCGAGCCCTCGCGGAACAACTGCAGCGCGACCTCGAGCGCGCGCTCAGATTCGAAGGTCAGCTCGGCTGCCGATAAGAGGTTGGATAGGGTCTTCAGCACGTCGCCCTTGCCGAACGCGAAACTGGACCTCAGCACCCACTCCAGCTCAAGCGCGACGGTCACCGGGACGAACAGCGTCGAGCCTGCGGCGACGCAGCGGCTGATGAGGCGCCTGGCCGCGGCGAGCTGCGATGGATCATCCTGGACGATGTAGCGCACCAGGACGTTGGTGTCGAGAGCCGGCATGCTCGCGCCGAGGTCAGCGCCAGGGGTTCATCTCGTCGACGCCGACGCGCTTGCCCTTGGGCGCCTTGAGCATGCCGGCCATGTCGAGGATGGACTTGGTCTTGGCCCTGACGATGATGGTGCCGTCGGGCATCGCCGACCAGACTAGACGAGTGCCGGGCTTAGCGTCCACCAAAGCCCTGATGTCGGCGGGCACGGTGGTCTGGCCCTTCGCGGTGATGGTTGATTCAGCCATGACTCTTCTCCTTACAATATTCTCAATTGTAATGCGGACGCGCGGGGGAATGCCGGGCAAGCTGGCAATACCGTCAGCACGGGCGAAACTACCGTCACTGCAGCGCGCAGCGGCCGCCCGACACCGTCAAGTTGCGAAGAGTTCGCCCATCCTTTGCCCTTCGCTTGCCGTTCCCATCCATCGGCGTCCCGGACTCAGAAAGTATGCGCTGTGCGAAGCTCCCGACCGCGACGGTAGACCTGTCGGCATCGGCGCGCTCCCATGCTGCGAAACTGCGTGCCTTCCCCCTAAACCGCGGCCGCCCATTGACAATAGGGTGGGAGTAGGGCCGGGATAGATCTGGGGTCTCGGCGTCTATCGAAAACCGTGCACATCTGAATGGAGACTGAGATGTCGGGTGCTGAGCACATCACCGAACATGTCACCGAACACATCACCGAACACATCACCGAACAGATGACCGAACGCATCACCGTCCGTGCAGCCGTGTTGGACCTGTTGCGCGCGTTCCGCATGACCACCGTGTTCGGCAACCCGGGCTCCACCGAGTTGCCGCTGTTCCTGGGCTTCCCGGCCGACTTCTGCTACGTGCTGGGCCTTCAAGAGGCCACTGTGGTCGGCATGGCTGACGGCTACGCGCAAGCCACGCGCAACGCGGCCTTCGTCAACCTGCATTCGGCGGCCGGCGTGGGCCATGCCATGGGCAACATCTTCACTGCGCACAAGAACCGCACGCCGCTGGTCATCACCGCCGGGCAGCAGGCGCGCTCGATCCTGCCGTTTGAGCCTTTCCTGTATTCGGGCCAGGCGACAGAACTGCCCAAGCCCTATGTGAAGTGGAGCGTGGAGCCTGCGCGCGCGGAGGACGTGCCGCTGGCCATCGCCCGCGCCTATTACGTGGCCATGACGCAGCCCTGCGGCCCGGTGCTGGTGTCCATCCCCGCCGACGACTGGACTGTGCTGACCGAGCCCGTGGCGCCGCGCAGCGTCAGCACGCGCGTGCGGCCTGATCCCGCGCTGCTGGCGCAACTGGGCGATGCGCTGGACGCCAGCCGGCGGCCGGCCTTCGTGATCGGCGCTGCGGTGGACCGCGACGGGGCCTGGGACGCGGCCGTGCAGCTGGCCGAACGCCACAACGCGCGCGTCTTTGTGGCGCCGATGTCCGGCCGCTGCGGCTTCCCCGAAGACCACCGCCTGTTTGCCGGCTTCCTGCCGCCGATGCGTGAGCGCATCGTCGAAAGGCTGGCCGGCCACGACTTCGTCTTTGCCGTCGGCGCACCGGCCTTCACGTACCACATTGAAGGCCGCGGCCCGCACCTGCCGGCAGGCGCCACGCTCGTGCAACTGGTGGAAGACCCCGCCATTGCCGCCTGGGCGCCGGTGGGCACGTCGGCCATTGGCAGCGTGCGCCTGGGGCTTGAAGACCTGCTGGCGCGGCCCTTGCCCACACCGCGCGAGCTGCCGGTGTGCAGGGCGGCCGTGCCGCGTGTTGCCACCCCGGCGGCCGGCGAGCGCATGTCGGTGGCTTACGTGTTGCAGACCCTGGCGGATCTGCGCGGACCCGACAGCGTGGTGGTCGAAGAAGCGCCCAGCTCGCGCGCCGCGATGCAGCAGCACCTGCCTATTGTCCGCCGTGAAACTTTCTACACCATGTGCAGTGGTGGTCTCGGCCACGGCCTGCCTGCAGCCGTGGGCGTGGCGCTGGCCCGGCCCGGCGTGCGTGTGATCAGCCTCGTCGGCGACGGGTCGGCCATGTATTCGATCCAGGCCCTCTGGAGCGCGGCGCAGCTGAAGCTGCCGATGACCTTCATCGTGCTGAAGAACCGTCGCTACGCTGCACTGCAGGAATTTGGCGCGGTGTTTGGTTACGGCCCTGGCGACCCCGTGCCCGGCACCGAGTTGCCGGAACTCGACTTCGTGGCGCTGGCCGCCGGCCATGGCGTGAAGGCGTTGCGGGTGAGCGCAGCCGACACGCTGGCTGCCGCAGTGACGCAGGCGCTGCGATCAACAGGGCCGATGCTGCTTGAGGTGGACGTGGCTTAGATCCCACCGGATCCGGGCCCTCATCCCGGGCTGTTGCCCGCGCGCCAATATCGCGGCGCTCAGAAGGTCTCCATCCATGGGCGCAAGTCCATCTCGTGCGTCCAGGCGTCGCGCGGCTGGCGGTGGATCTGCCAGTAGGCCTCGGCGATGCTGTCCGGGTTGACGATGCCGCCTTGGTCCTTGAGGAGATAGCGGTCGGGGAAGTTGCTGCGGATGAACTCGGTGTCGATGGCACCGTCAATCACCGGGTGCGCCACGTGAATGCCCTTCGGCCCCAGTTCGCGCGCCATGCTCTGCGCCAGCGCGCGCAGCGCATGCTTGGCACCGGCAAAGGCGCAGAACCCTTCGCGGCCGCGCAGGCTGGCCGTGGCACCCGTGAAGATGATCGTGCCGCGTTGGCGGGGCAGCATCACCTTGGCGGTTTCGCGGCCCATCAGAAAGCCGCTGAAGCAGGCCATTTCCCAGACCTTCTGATACACGCGCGCTGTTGTTTCGGTGATGCTGAAGCGGACATTGGCGCCGATGTTGAACACCGCCACTTCAATGGGCGCAATGTCGCGTTCGATCTGCTGGACGAGTGAAATCATCTCCTCTTCCTTGCGCGCATCGCTGCCGAAACCGTGGGCCTCACCGCCGGCCGCCTTGATCTCGCCCACCAGCGCTGTCAGCTTGTCGGCGCTGCGCCGTGTGACGCACGCGACATACCCTTCGCGCGCGAAGCGCCGGGCTATGGCCCCGCCCGTGGCGTCACCGGCTCCAATGACGAGGATGGCTCTCTTGTTGCTCATGGTGCGTCCTTTGTGACTTCAAGGGTTGCGGCTGTCTTGCGGCTTTCTTGCGGCTTCAGGAGGCTGCGTTCTGCGAAGCAACTTGCACAGGACTCTTGTACTGCACCTGACTGTATTGTGTTCACGTCTTCACCTTCAAGGAGCCCAAGCCATGCCACTCGTCACCAAAACGACCGAGAAGCAAAACGGTGTGAAGAAGGCGCCCTGGGCACCCGCTCGGCCGCGCTGCGTGGCACCATCGCAGCCCAGAGCCCAGAGCCCAGGGCCGAGAAGGAGACCCCGTGGACCAGCAACCCGTGTCGAAACCGCTCTACAAGTCGCTGTACTTCCAGGTCATCACCGCCATCGTCATCGGCGTGTTGCTGGGCCACTTCTGGCCCGAGACGGGCACGGCGATGAAGCCGCTGGGCGACGGCTTCATCAAGCTCATCAAGATGGTCATCGCGCCCATCATCTTCTGCACGGTGGTGGTGGGCATCGCCGGCATGGAAGACATGAAGAAGGTCGGCAAGACCGGCGGCCTGGCGTTGCTGTACTTTGAAGTCGTCAGCAGCGTTGCACTGGTGGTGGGCCTGGTCATCATCAACATCGTGCAGCCCGGCAGCGGCATGAACGTCGATGCCAAGACGCTCGACACCAAGGGCATCGCCGCCTACACCAAGCCCGGTCAGATGGCCTCGACCACCGACTTCCTGCTCAACGTCATCCCCAACACCGTGGTGGATGCCTTTGCCAAGGGCGAGATCCTGCAGGTACTGCTGTTCGCGGTGATGTTCGGCTTTGCATTGCACAAGTTCGGCGGCCGCGGCACGCTGGTGTTCGACCTCATCGAGAAGACCTCGCACGTGCTGTTCGTCATCGTCGGCTACATCATGAAATTGGCTCCGATCGGCGCGTTCGGTGCGATGGCGTTCACGATCGGCAAGTACGGCGTGGCATCGCTGATCTCGCTCGGCGCACTGATGGCGACTTTCTACGGCACCTGCCTTTTTTTCATTTTCGTCGTGCTGGGCAGCATTGCCCGGTTCCACGGCTTCTCGATCTGGAAGTTCATCAAGTACATCAAGGAAGAACTGCTCATCGTGCTAGGCACCTCGTCGAGTGAGACGGTGCTGCCGCGCATGATGGCCAAGATGGAAAACCTGGGCGCCAAGAAGTCCGTGGTGGGCCTGGTCATCCCCACGGGCTATTCCTTCAACCTCGACGGCACCTCGATCTACCTGACGATGGCCGCCGTCTTCATCGCCCAGGCCACCAACACGCCGATGACGATTGGCCAGCAGATCACCCTGCTGCTGGTGCTTCTGCTCACCAGCAAAGGCGCGGCCGGCGTCACCGGCAGCGGCTTCATCGTGCTGGCAGCCACGCTGTCGGCCGTGGGCCATGTGCCGGTGGCAGGGCTGGCACTGATCCTGGGCATCGACCGCTTCATGTCCGAAGCGCGCGCGCTGACCAACTTGATTGGCAACGGCGTGGCCACGGTGGTGGTCGCCAAGTGGACGGGTGACCTCGACACCGACCGCCTACAGCGGCAACTCAACAACGAGACGCCCGCCGAGGCCGACGAACCCGAGGCCGTGCTGGACGCCTCCGAGGCGCACATGCCTGCCGCGCCGGTACGCTGAGGCGGCTGGATGGCCCAGCGCTGCCTGGGTTTCGCTCGGACGTGCGGGTCCGCCCGCAGCGGGTTGCCGCCGGGGTCGCCCGACCCAGGCCGCGGCTCAGGCCCTGGTGTCGAGTTGCGGCACGACTCCAAGGGCGGCATGGGACGCGGGCTGCGCGCAGGGACTGCCATGGCTCTCGGGGCCGCTGTGGCCGCTGTGGCCGCTTTTGCCGCTGTGGCAGAAGGCGGGCAGCTTGTGTTCTGCAATCACTCCATTCAGCGGTCAGGCCCACTTGTCGTATTGCTAGCGACACTGGCACTGGGTCTGGTGCCCCAGCAGGCCGACGCACAGGCCGTGCTGCCGTTGATTGCGCAGGCCGAGCGGCTCAGCGCCCACTGACCGGGCCGCCTCGCGCCGCGTCGCTTTGCGTCAGCGGATGCCCGGTTGTCTTGGCTGCGCGCCTCGGTCATGATGGCGCATGCAGTTGCCGTCCTCCGCGCCCGACTCGGCCCCTGTGGGCGAGTCCTGGGTTCCGGGTGACAGGCTGGGTGGGCAGCCACTTTCGACATGGCCGGCACCGCCTTCCGGCTTCTCCAACCTGCAGCGGCCCGAGCGCCGCGCCTGGTTGCTGTGGGCTGGCGCGCTGGGCCTCGTCGTGGCAGTCGTGTTCGCCATGCGCTGGCTGGCACACACGGACAGCTTGAAACAAGAGGCTGCGCGCCTGGTCGCCACCGGCCAGGCCATGCAGCAGGTGCTGACCTTGCAACTGGGCGCAGCCCCGAACCCGTACGGTGCGCTGCGCACCTTGCGGCCGCTCTTGGCCACTGCGGTGTACGCGGACGACATGGCAGTGACGCTGGACACCGAAGACGGGCCGATACTGGCGCAGGCTGGCCTTGCTGCAGCCCATGCGGGCGCGGCAGCCAGCATGCTGCGCTGGCAGCAGGCGTGGTCCGTGGATGGCATGGCCAAGCCGCTGCGTCTGGTGTTGCAGCGTGACCGTCACGCGGTGCTTGCCGGCTGGCGCGAACGCACCCTGGTGGCGGTGGTCGTGTGGACCGTGGTCTTTGGCGCCGCTGCGGTGGCGCTGCACGTCCTGCAGCGCCGTCGCCGTGCGGACGAGGCGCAGCGGCGCCTGCACATCGACCGGTTGTCGCTGGCACTCCAAGGGGCAGACCTCGGCCTGTGGGACGCCGACCTGCAGCACGGGCTGATCATGGTGGACGCACGTGCCAACCAGATGCTGGGCTTGCCCGCGCAGCCCACCACGATCCGCTTTGAAGACTGGCGCGCGCAGGTGCATCCGCAGGACTGGCCCGCTGTCCACGCCGCCCACGAAGCTTGTCTGCAGGGTGCCAGTGCGCAGCGCAACCTGCGCTGCCGCCTGCAGCATGCGGGTGGCCGGTGGGTGATGGTGGTGGACCGCGGCAAGGTGTTGCAGCGCGACGCCGCTGGGCGTCCGCTGCGCATGCTGGGTACGCGCATGGACATCAGCGAGACCGTGGCGGCACAGGAAGCCGTGCGGCGCAGCGACGAAAGGCTGCAACAGGTGGTGCGCTCTGCCGGCATCGGCGTGTTCGACATCGACCATCTGGCGGGCACCAGGGCCTTCACGCCTGAGCATCACGTCATGTGGGGCTTTGAGCCGGACGAGGACGTACCGCCTTCGGTCTTCCTGAAGCGCCTGCACCCTGCGGACGCAGAGCAGGTGGCGGTGTCGCTCAGACGCGGCCAGGACCCGCAGGGCGACGGGCGCTTTGAATGCGAACACCGCATCATCTGGCCCGACGGCCAGGTGCGCTGGCTGCGTGTGCGCGCCCAGACCTTCTTCGAGGCGCAGGACGGCGCGGTTGCAGGGCAGCTCTGCCCGGCACGCACGGTGGGCGGCGTGATGGACATCACCGATGCCCGCATCGCTCAGGACCGGCTGCGCCAGCAGGCCGCGCTGCTGGACCAGGCGCAAGACGCCATCACCGTGCGCCGCATGGACGACCGCATTGCCTACTGGAACGGCGGTGCCGAACGCCTCTACGGCTGGACTGCCGCCGAGGCGCTGGGCCGCGAGTGCGGTGAACTGCTGCGGCAACCCCCGGCGCTGGCCGCCGAGATCCAAGCTCGCCTGCTCAGCGAAGGCGAATACACGGCCGTGGTACCTGAACACCACAAGGACGGCCGCCTGGTGCAGATGGAAGGGCGCTTCCGTCTGCTGCGTGACGAACACGGTGAGCCCGAGGGCTTCTTCTCGATCAAGACCGACGTCACGCGGCGCCTGGAACTGGAAGCGCAGCTGCGCCAGGCACAGCGGCTGGAAGCGGTGGGGCAGCTCACGGGTGGCGTGGCGCATGACTTCAACAACCTGTTGACAGTGGTGCTGGGGACGGTGGACCTGCTGGCTGAACAGCTGAGCGATCGGCCGCCGCTCAAGCGCCTGGCAGAAATGGCACGCGCAGCCGCGCAGCGCGGTGCCGAGCTGACACACGGCCTGCTGGCCTTTGCGCGACGCCAGCCGCTGCAGCCACAGTCCGTCAGTGTCAACGACTCGCTGGCGGGCATGGAAGGGCTCTTGCGGCGTACGCTGCGCGAAGACATTGATCTTGAACTGGTGCGCGGGGCCGGCCTCTGGCCGGCGCTGGTGGACCCGGCGCAGCTCGAGTCTGCCGTGCTGAACCTGGTGCTGAACGCGCGCGACGCCATGCCCGCAGGGGGCAAGATCACGCTGGAAACTGCCAACGCCCACATCGACCAGGACTACGCAGACCGCCATGCCGAAGTGGCTTGCGGCCAGTACGTGCAGGTGACGCTGTCCGACACCGGCCAGGGCATGACGGCCGATCAGTTGAGCAAGGCCTTCGAGCCCTTCTACACGACCAAGGGCGTGGGCAAGGGCACAGGCCTGGGGCTGAGCATGGTCTATGGCTTTGTCAAACAGTCGCGCGGCCACATCAAGATGTATTCCGAGCTGGGCCATGGCACCACGGTGCGCATGTACCTGCCACGTTCCGACGAAGGGCCACCATTGGCCACGCCACTGCAGCCCGATGACGAGCAGGCCTATCGCGGCACCGAGACCGTGCTGGTGGTGGAAGACGACGCGCTGGTGCGCGGCTTTGCCAGCGACATGCTGCTGCGCCTGGGCTACACCGTGCTGCTGTCTGAAGATGGCCCCGGCGCGATGGCCATCATGCGATCGCGCAACGACATCGACCTGCTCTTCACCGACGTCGTCATGCCTGGCGGCATGAACGGCCGCGAACTCGCCGAGCAGGCCACCGCGCTGCGGCCGCAGCTGAAGGTGCTGTTCACATCGGGCTACACCGAAAACGCCATCGTCCACCACGGCCGGCTCGACCGTGGCGTGCAACTGCTGGCCAAGCCCTACCGCAGCATCGACTTGGCGCGCAAGGTGCGCGCCGTGATCAGCGGAAGCTGAGAGGCAAAGCCATGGCCGAGCTGCGCGTGCTGATCCTGGACGACGACCCGATGGTGGGCATGCTGATCGAGATGGTGGCGCAGTCTGCCGGTGCTGAAACGCTGCGCTGCGAACTGCCGCTGCCGTTTCTGGATGCGGTGGTGTCCTGGCAGCCCACGCACCTGGTGCTGGACATGCGCATGCCCGACATGAACGGCGAAGAGGTGCTGTCCGAACTGGCCCGGCGGTGCTGCGCCGCACGCATCGTGCTGACGAGCGGCAGCGCCCAGGATGCCTACGCCGCCAGGCAGTCTGCTGACGCGTCTCTGGACATTGCCGGCGTGCTGCCCAAGCCCTTCGAAGCCGCAGCACTGCGGGCCCTGTTGGCCTGAAGCCGGCGGCGCGGTCGGCCGTTGGCAGGCCGCCCGCTGCCACTGGTGCATAGTCTGCCGTCACCAACTGCAGGTCCCATTGATGCGCCTTGCCTGCCTTGTGTTGCTCGTCGCCCTGCAGGGCATCGCCGCTGCACAGCAACCGCCGACGCCGCCACTGCCCAGCTTTGCCGAGCTGGAGGCCTCAGGCGCCACGATTGGCGAGATTCGTGTGGTGGCGCAGGACATCTTCGACACCACTGACCCGCGCGAAGACAAGTGGCTCTTCCGCTGGGCCAACGCGCTGCACATCCAGACCCGGCCCGGCGTCATTGAGCGCACGCTGCTCTTCAAGAGCGGCGAACGTGTTTCCGTGCGCCTGATCCAGGAGACGGAACGCCTGCTTCGCAGCAACCGCTACCTCTACGACGTGCAGTTCCGGCCCATCGCGGTGAAGGACGGCGTGGTCGATATCGAGGTGATGACGCGTGACACCTGGTCACTGGACCCCGGCGCCAGCGCCGGCCGCGCGGGCGGCGCCAATTCCAGCGGCATCCACCTGCGAGAGCACAACCTGCTGGGCACGGGCACATCGGTGAGCCTGGGTTATTCGAAGAACGTTGACCGATCCAGCAGCGAAGTCCAGTTTGTCAACGACCGCGCCTTTGGCAGCTGGACTGCGCTCAGCTTCAGCCACGCCACCAACAGCGACGGCAGCCGTGATGCGTTTGCGGTGGTGCGGCCCTTCTATGCGCTGGACGCCCGCTGGTCGGCGGGTGTGACGGCGCTCTCCGACAACCGCGTCGAGTCGATTTACAACGCCGGCGCGATCAGCAGCCAGTACCGCCACCGGCAGACGCTGGGTGAGGTCTTCGGCGGCTGGTCTGCAGGCCTGGTGGACGGCTGGGTGCAGCGCTATTCGGTGGGCCTGAGCTACCAGAACGACCGCTACACGGCAGAAGCCGGGCTGGCCGCGCCGCCAAGTTTGCCGGTCGATGAAAAGCGCGTTGCCCCGTTCCTGCGCTACCAGCTGGTGGAAGACCGCTTCGAGCGCGAACTCAACCGCAACCTGATCGGCCGACCCGAGTTCTTTGCACTGGGCCTGGCGTCCACCGTGCAGCTGGGGCGGGCGACCAAGAACCTCGGCTCCAGCATCGACGCCTGGCTCTACGCGGCCACGCTCAGCCGCGGCTTCGAGCCGGCTGAAGACCAGACGCTGATTGCAGCGGCCAGCGTGGCCGGGCAGTACACGGGGGGCCAGGTCCGGCGCCAGCGGGTGCGCGCACAGGCGCAGTACTACGCGCCGCAGGGTGCGCGCTGGCTCTTCTACGCATCGGCAGCAGCCGACATGCTGAGCCACGCCGACCCCGCTGACGCCTTGCTGCTGGGCGGCGACAACGGCCTGCGCGGCTATCCACTGCGTTACCAGAGCGGCACGCGGCGCGCGCTCTTCACGCTCGAAGAGCGCTTCTATACCGACCTCTACGTCTGGCGCCTGTTTCGGGTCGGTGGCGCCGCCTTCTTTGACGCCGGGCGTGCCTGGGGCGGCGACAACCAGAATGCGGCTGCCCCGGGCTGGCTTGGCAACGCCGGCGTCGGCCTGCGCATCGTCACTGCCCGCGCGGCTTTCAGCAACGTGTTGCACGTCGATCTTGCGTTCCCACTCAACGCCGGCAACGATGTCAAGAAGCTGCAGTTGCTTCTCAAGACCAAGGCCAGCTTCTGAAGGACGGCAGGGCGCGCAGCGCCGTTGCAGCGGCACTCACGCAGCTGCGCTGTCCTGAAAGCCTTTCAGCACCTTGAGGACATTGACGCCCACCTCGGCCACCGCATAGCCGCCCTCCATCGTCAGCACGGTCGGCCGCCCCGCGCTGGCCAGCATGCGGCCCACCTGCAGGTAGTCGTGGCTGCGCAGCGTGAAGCGTGAGATCGGGTCGCCTTCGAAGGTGTCCACCCCGAGCGCCACCACCATCGCGTCGGCGCCGAAGCGGCGTACGGCATCCAGCCCGGTCTGCAGTGCCTGAGCCCAATCAGCAAAGCCTGTGCCGGCGGGAAGTGGCAGGTTCAGGTTGCAGCCGACACCGGCGCCGCTGCCGCGTTCATCGGCGTAGCCCAGGTAGAACGGGTATTCGGTGAGCGGGTCACCGTGCACCGACACGGTCAGCACGTCGGCGCGGCTGTAGAAGATGTCCTGCGTGCCGTTGCCGTGGTGGTAGTCGATGTCCAGCACGGCCACCCGTGCGGCACCTGCTTCGCGCAGTGCCTGCGCGGCGACTGCGGCGTTGTTGATGAAGCAGTAGCCGCCGAAAAAGTCTGCGCCTGCATGGTGGCCCGGTGGCCGGGTCAGCGCCATCGCCGAGCGGTGGCCGCCGGCAGCGGCCACCGCGCGTGCCGCGTCGATGGCGCAGGCCGCACCCACGCGTGCGGCGTCCCAGGTGCCGGCGGTCAAGGGCGTGCCGGCGTCGAAAGAAAAGAGGCCGACGCGGGCGGCAAAGTTGGTGGGCAGCACGTCATGGCGAAAGCCGCGCACGGGCCACACCGACGGCAACACGTCGGTGTCGGCGTTGGCCGGGTCCAGCGCCAGCCATTCGTCCCAAGCATGTTCCAGAAAGTGCAGGTAGCGCGGGCTGTGGATGCGCGTCAGCAAGGCCATGTCCGCCGCGTCCGGCGCGTCTGGCGTGCGCAGTTCACCGGCTGGGTGGCGCTGCAATTCGGCCAGCACGAAGTCCAGCCGCGCCGGGCTTTCATGGCAAGGCACCAGGCGGCCGCGGAACAGCTCCTGCCGGCCGCTGTGGCCATGGTGGGACGGGTTGTGGAAGATGATCATGGGCTGCGTGTTAACTCTCACCGTGCAAGGCGCGCGAAGGTTGCGAATGCAGGCACCATACAGCGAGTCGCTGGCGCATTCCTGCAGGCGCGTTGACAAGAACAAGACAGCCACAGCCGCCACATGAAGAACACCCCGAAGTCCGGGCTTGAAAGCCGGCTGCGCCAACTCGGCCCCGGGCTGATCACGGGCGCGGCCGACGACGACCCGAGCGGCATTGCCACCTATTCGCAGGCCGGCGCGCAGTTCGGCTATTCGATGCTGTGGACGATGGTCTTCACGCTGCCGCTGATGGCGGCGATCCAGATCGTCAGCGCGCGCATCGGCTACGTCACCCGGCGCGGCCTGGCGGCCAATATCAAGGTGGCGTTTCCGCGCGCCGTGCTGCTCATCGTCGTGGGCCTGCTGCTGGTGGCCAACACGCTGAACGTGGCCGCCGACATTGCCGCCATGGCGGAAGCGCTGCGCCTTTTGGTGGGCGGTTCGGCGCACGTCTATGCAGTGGCCTTTGGCCTCTTGTGCCTGCTGCTGCAGGTGTTTCTGCCGTACCAGAGTTATGTGCGCTGGCTGAAGTGGCTGACGCTGGCGCTGCTGTCGTACGTGGCGGTGGTGTTCACGCTGCACCTCGACTGGCTGGACATCGTGCGCGAACTGGTGCACCCGCAGCTGAGCCTGGGGCGCGACATGCTGCTGATGGTGGTGGCGTTGTTCGGCACCACCATCAGCCCCTACCTCTTTTTTTGGCAGGCCGCGCAGGAGATGGAAGATACCGCAGGCAGCCCCGAGCACACACGTGCCGACGTGCGGCACCACCTGCGGCGCATCAAGGCCGACACGATCATCGGCACGACGTTTTCGAATCTCATCGCGTTCTTCATCATCCTCAGCACCGCGGCCACGCTGCACAAGGCCGGCATCACCGACATCCAGACCTCGGCGCAGGCGGCCGAGGCGTTGCGGCCGCTGGCGGGGGACTTCACGTTCCTGCTCTTCAGCCTGGGCATCATCGGCACCGGCATGCTGGCCGTGCCGGTGCTGGCCGGTTCGGCCGGCTACGCGGTGGCCGAAGCAGCGGGTTGGACGGGGTCCTTGAGTGCGCGGCTGGACAAGGGCGAAGGGCAGGGCTTCTACGGCGTCATCGCCGCAGCCACGGTGGGTGGCGTGCTGCTGTGCTTCAGCCCCGTGGACCCCGTGCGGGCGCTGTTCTGGTCGGCGGTGCTCAACGGCGTCATCGCGGTGCCGATCATGGCGGTGATGATGCTGCTGGCGTCACGCCGCAGCGTGATGGGCGAACACACCATCGGGCCGCGGCTGCGTGTTCTGGGCTGGGTGGCCACTGCGGTGATGGCGGCGGTGGTGGTGGCGATGGGGATGACTTTGTGAGGCCGCTGCCGCTGGCGAAAGCTCGGCGGCGTGAAATCGCCGCCGGGCTGAGGCGACGGCTCACGCCGCCATGCGCTGCATCTCGGGCCAGCGTGCGGCGTGCACGGCGTTTTGCCATGGCAGGCAGAAGATGACCTGGTGCAGCTTCAGCAGACGTTGCGAATCGGGCAGCGTGTCGTCGCCTGCGTCTACGAGGTCGAGGTTGGCTAGCAGCATCATCGGGTCACCCATGGCGACCACGCGCGGCCTGACCGCCACCCATTCCCATGCAATGCCCAGACGCTTGCCGTTAACATTGGCACCCCAGACAGTGCTGCCACTGCAAAGTTCAGGGTCGTTGGCGTCGAGTTGAAGTGAGGTACCCAGGTGCCGGAACGAGCGGGCAGCGTTGATCAATTCAGGCACTTTCGCCCGCACTGTCGGCCATGTAAAAACTTGCCAGCTGTGGATGCTCATGGAAACCTCGCCTGTTTAGTATGGGCTTCGAGTGTTTCGCACAGCCAGCATCATGCGCAAGCTGTAAAGACTGTTAGGTCGGGCGCGGGAAACGTGAATTGAAGCACCAAGACTTCGTCGACGTCGGGTTGGCAACCAGCATCAGGGCCTTCGAGTCCGGCCTGGTGAAGATGGCCCAGCGCATGGACTTCGGGCATGTCTCTGCGGTGCTGGTGTTGGACCAGGGCACCTACGATCCGATCTTCCTGTCGGTGGGCAATACGCCCGTCGAATACCTGGAGACGTACAAGAGCCCGGAAGTGATTCGGCGCGACCCGGTCATGAAGAAGCTCAAGAGGCTCAGCGTGCCCTTTATCTACGACCGCCAGCTTTACAAGGAAAGTGGCGCCGACGACGTGTGGGAAGAGCAGGCGATGTGGGGCTTCAGCACCGGGGTCGCCGTGGGACTGCACCTGCCCCAGGACCGCCATTTCCTGCTGGGTGTGGACCGTGCCGACGCCCTGCCGCAGGACGACTCGCGATTGACCCAGTTGCTGGCCCAGTTGCAGCTGCTCGCCGTGCATGCCCAGGACGCGGCGTTGCGGCTGATGGCGGCCAAGCCGTCGGAGGCCAGCGACGTTCGCCTGACACCACGGGAAACCGAAATCATGCGCATGACCATGACCGGCCTGACCGCCATCGCCATCGCTGAAAAGCTGTCCATCTCGTCCACCGCCGTGCAATTCCACCTGGTCAACGTACGCAAAAAATTCAACACGAACTCCAAGCACCAGGCGGTGCTTCGCGCCTTGGCTCTTGGTTTGCTCTAGCGCACCGCCCGCGCTTCGTCACCGGCCGCGTGCAGGGCGCGCCTGCCGCGCGCCGGGCAGCCCGCACCCTGAAAAGTGACCCTATAAGTTCTTACAGTTACGGCTCAGGGCCAACACTGTTGCAATAGCTTTTGTGCGATTCACCCGCATCGCCTTTTTTCTGGAGCTCAACATGTTGAACTTTCTTCTCGAAATTTTGGGTTACGAACTGCCTAAGGGCGGATGGGCCTGATCACCACCCTCGCAGCGTCCTCGGCAGCGACCTCGGGCGCGCAGTCAAACTGACATTCTTTGCGGCGCGGGAACACACGGCGTCCGGGGCTATTCATTTATCGGCCTGATCTGTTTGGTGATGCGGGATGGGCCTTGCCGCTGTCAGCTCGGAACCCTCCCTGACGCTGGCACGCGTTTGGCGCTCTTCGGCATGGTCGAAAGCGCCTATTTTTTTGCCTGCCTTCGGGTTGCATCTCGGACTGGCTGGCTTGGCCGCGCCGCAGCACCGACTGTCCGCGCTGCGGAGAAGCGGCTGCTGCGAGTCGGGTTCCGCTCCCCTTGCCACCTGACCTGCGGTGGCATGAACACCGACATCACCCAAGAGAACCTCGCGATCACTGCCGGCATCATCTGCGGCTGAGAGTTGCCCTGCAGCTGATGTGGACCAGCGACGTGCGCCACCCCGACCAGGCGGGACGGGACCTGTCCGGCAGCGTGCCAGGGCCCGAGGTGAAGAAGCAACTGCTGGCCGATATCGACCTGATCGTGGACCAGGGCATCACCGACCTGGTGCTGGGCGTGACAACGCGCGCACTCTCGTGGATGAAACCGGCATCGCCGCACCGCAAGGGCCGGCGCCACGGCCGACCCGTCCGCTGTTCTTCCGCCAGCGCGGCGAGCAGCCGGCCTTCCGCGATGCAATGCGCGCCCTGGCCGCACGCTGGGCCGCGAGTGCAGGCGTGCAGCGCGTGCGCCTGGCACTCTTCGAAACGCCTGACATGGAGGCCGAGCGAAAGGCCGGTTACCCCATGGCAAGCGTCTGCCGCGGCAGACCCACGCTGGTGGGCCTGCCGTGGCTGGCCAGCCTTCGACGCCATTCAGGCCCTGGGTGCAGACAATCAGCGCCAGGCGGCGCTGCTGCAATGGATGTACGACGACGTGGCCGCCGGTGGTGGGCAGGCATGAACAAGTTCAACCCTGAGCGCACGTTCAGCGAAAGGCTCATCGACGTCGTGCGTCAGCAGTGGCGCGTCGGCATGCCGGCTAAGGGTGCGGCAGGAGGCGCTGCGTCTGCTGAGCAACCAGCTCAAGGCTTCGGTGGGCGCCACCTCGCGAAACCGAAGCCGCCGTGTTCATCGAATACACCGTGTGCCACCCACGGTCCCACGGCCTTGCGCGGGCGAGCTGCCCGCGCCAGGCATCGCCCGGCCATCGGCGCTTGCGCCAGCACACCGCCGGTGAGGATCGGGTGATGGGGATTGCCCGTTGAAGTGCTTGTGCGTGCTTGCGGCCCTCTTCAGCACTGGCACGGGGAGAATTCACGGCCCTGTCTCCTGCTTGTTTGGGCAGACGATAGGCTGGCGCAACCCGATGCTCAATCGACAAACCTGAAGATCGCTTATCTTCCAGCACGATGAAGCCACTTGACCTGAATCTGCTGTGGCTGCCGTTAGCACTCGAACAGACGCGTCACCTCGGGCGCGATGCCGAGAGCCTGGGCATGAGCCAGTCTGGCTTCACCACGGCCTTTTCGAGGCTGCGCCTGCAGGTGGGCGACGAACTGATTGTCCGCAACGGCGGCGGCATGCGGCCCACGCCGCGCGGCCAGGCGCTGGCCGAAACGGCCCGTGACGTGGTCAACCAGATCGAACAAGCTGTTCTCGCCAGCGCCAATTTTGATCCCCTGCACACCGACGCGAGCTTTCGGCTGTCGATGTCGGACGTGGCCGAGGTGGTCAAGGGCATGACCCGCGCCGCCCACCAGTCGCTGGGGCACGCGGTGACGGTCACGCCCGCCAAGTCCAACGCCTTGCTCGAATCGGCTGTCGAAAGGCAGGGCTTCAACAGACGCATCGTTCTGAGCTCGCCGCCAACCTTCACGATCTACCAGCACCAGCACCAGCACCAGCACCAGCACCAGCACCAGCACCAGCACC